>Ga0310834_100065_pt1 | contig 230918 bp, 228 predicted proteins | sample SM_ome_2_FD_201314 | JGI IMG/M metagenome (GOLD analysis project Ga0310834, IMG submission 201314) | Sorghum-adapted microbial communities enriched on stacked mutant (SM) sorghum from Joint BioEnergy Institute, Emeryville, California... ... | reverse complement strand
CCCGCCAGTGTTCATGTAGTCCACACACACGCGATCTTTGCGGCGATGATCCGTTTCTGGAGTGAGCGACGCGCCGAATTTCCTGCTGCGCAGGCTTTCAGGTTCGCGGACCTCAAGTAGTCAGTCGATTACACAACACTCTCTTGCCACTGTCGAAGCCCGCGCCCGCCCGGCCAGCCACGCGCAGGATCCTCGAACGCGACCGTGAACCGTGGCGCGTACCGCGCCCACGGCACCGCCGCCAGCGGTCGGCTTATGCTCGCCACAGGCGACCCGCGACGCGTCCGCCTCGATCACCGCCGGCACCATGGCGCAGTCCACGTGCCTCCACCGCCGCCGCCCGCCCGCACGGTCATATCAGCGGGCCGGCCGCCGGCACCGGCCACAACGGGGCAACCGGCCACGCGCGTCCGCACCGACACCACCAGAACATCACCACCGTCGGTCTCCTCGACCCTGACCGACTCGATAACCGTGCCGCACAGACCGAGCAGCCGCTGCCATAGCCTTGTAGTACGCACGCCGTTTCCTGGTCGCTGGTTTCCGAGCTTCGACAACCCAGAAACCTAGACAGGAGGCGGCATGCTTGTTGTCAGGACCTCAATCCACCCACAGATCGGCAGCAGAGCCTGATTTCCCAGCGGAAGAGCGGCAGCCAATTCCGTTTGCGCCAACTTCGCGCGCGACCGTACCTTTTGCAGTGACGTAGGCACCCGGCCGGAGGGACACGCGATGGTGTGGCGCGATAGCGCACCGCCGCTGTCGACGCTGCGGGGTCTCGTGCCGCCCTCCGCTGGGCGGCAAGTCAACGCGAGCGAGAGCGAGGCACGGTACCGCAACGGGTAGCGCGAAACGACGCGCGTACGGCTACGCCGCCCACCCCGTGCCGGGACCGGGCGGCTTTCGTGTTGATGAACGGCAGTGACGAGGGAGGGAGGACCCGGTGGACGCGGTGCTCGTGCTCAACGCCGACCTCGGCCCGTTGCACCGGGTCAGCCTCAAGCACGCGATCCGGATGCTGTGTCGTCGGGTCGCCGAGATCCACGAGGCCGAGCCGGACCGGCTCATCGGCATCTACCCGAAGCCGACGGTGCTGCGGCTGCTGTCCTATGTGGTCACCCGCTGGCGGTACACCACCGCGCCGGCCTGGTCCCGCCGGGGCGTCTTGGCTCGTGACCGGCACCGCTGCGCGTACTGCCTGGGCCGGGCGAGCACCGTCGACCACATCGTGCCGCGCTCGCGCGGCGGCGCGAACACCTGGCTGAACACGGTGGCTGCGTGCTGTCGCTGCAACCAGCGCAAGGGCGACCGTACGCCGGCCGAGGCGGGCATGCGCCTGCGGTTCGAGCCGACGGCCCCGACGTGGGCCGCGCTCCTGCGGCGCTGACGACGGGCGCGCCGTGGCGCATCCGTGCCACGGCACGCATGTGGCCTGCCGCGGGCTACGGGTAGCAGCGGCGGGGGTGGGGAAACGGTACGCGCGGCCCAGGGGGGCTCGTGGGCCGCGCGTACCTCTCTGGTTGCGGTCGCGGGACGGGGGAACGTCTGCTCACCGTCACCGTGGGGATCAACCCGCGTCCCCGCGCTCGCGGATTACCTGCCGATCACGCGGGGTATGAGCTGGGCTGAGCCGAAAACACAAGGAGTCGTCGAAGCTTGAGTCAGCCGCCTTTGCGGTGACAGGAGTTGAATGGTGGAACTCGCAGCCGTCGCGCAGCGCGCCCCCACCGCCTCGGGGCATCTGAGGATGCCTACCCGATAGTTCAACAATCTCATGGAGGCAACGTGGCGCTGGACTCACTGCGTGAGCTGTTCCTGTTCGAGCTGGGACAGCTACGCGAGACGGAAGAAACTGGAGGCTCCCTGCTCGGCCAGTTCGCCGCACAGGTGCGGGATGATCCGCTCAAGCAGGCACTTGATGCGCAGGAGCAGGAAGGCCGCAAGCTGGCACAGAACGTCAACGCCTGCCTGAAAAGCCTGGGCGGTGCGCCGTTGGAGACGACCTCCCACGTCGTGGAGGCCGTCCGCAACACCTTCCAGGAGTTCATGGGTTTCGGTCCGTCGCCGGAGCTGTTTGATCTGATGATGATCAGGGTAGCGAGCTGGTACGCCGAGCACACCCTGGTCCGCTACCGTGGGCTGTTGGACTTCGCTACGTTTCTTGGCGAGCACGAATGCGGCCAGCTTCTGCTGGCCAACATCGTCGCAAAGGAAGCTTTCATTGCCCAGCTGCGGCAGATCAACGTGGTCTCGGCGCTGAAACGCGCTACCGCCGGCGCCCTGGCCCTCACCCCGTAGTCCAGATCAGTCACCGCAGACGCCGCCTCGATGGCCGAAACACTCACCCCGTCTCCGCGGTCACCGCGGGCGTCCGGTCCATTGTGGTGTCGGGGTCGGGAGTGGTGCCGCGCCGGGCGGCCCGGCGGTTGCGCATCCGCTCCTTGGTGTGCTCCACCATCGTGTACAGCGTCGGCACGAGCACCAGGGTGAGCACCGTGGAGCTGAACAGGCCGCCGATGACGACCAGCGCGAGCGGCTGGGAGATGAACCCGCCGTCGCCGGTGAGCCCCAGCGCCATCGGGACGAGGGCGAAGATCGTCGCCACGGCGGTCATCAGGATCGGGCGCAGCCGGCGCCGACCACCCTCGATGACCGCTTCCCGGATCCCCATGCCCCGCTCGCGGTACTGATTGATCAGGTCCATGAGGACGATCGCGTTGGTGACCACGATGCCGACCAGCATGAGCACCCCGATCAGCGCCGGCACCCCGAGCGGCGTGTCCGTGGCCAGCAGCAGCCCGATCGCGCCGGTGGCGGCGAACGGCACCGACACCAGCAGGATCAACGGCTGCACCAGGCTGCGGAACGTCGCCGCCATGATCAGAAAGACGATCGCGATGGCGACGAGGACCGCGAGGCCGAGGTCCGCGAAGGCCTCCTCCTGATCGGCGCTGACGCCGGCGAGGGTGTGCGAGGTGCCGGCGGGCAGATCCAGGGCGTCCAGCCGGGACCGTAGCTCGGCGGTGGTGGCGCCGATGTTGGACCCGGTGGCCGTACCGGTGACCGTGATGCTGGGACTTCCGTCGATGCGGGTCAACTGCGCCGGCCGCTGCACCTCGGCGATGTCGGCGACGGCGTCGAGGGGGACGACACCCCGGGCGGTGGGCACCGGCATGGCTCGCAGCTTGGCGATGTCGGTCGGCGGCGTACCGGTGTGCAGCACGATGTCGTGCGCCTGCCCGTCCAGGACGACCTGGCCGAGCCGACCGCCGGACATGGCCTGGGCCACGATCTGACCGATCGCCGCCTCGGTGAGGCCGTGGCGGGCGGCGGCGGCGCGGTCGACCGTCACCTCGATGCGCGGCGCGTTCGAGGTGTGCGAGGTGGTGACGTCGGCGACGTCGGGCACCTCCGCCATGGCGGCCCGGACCCGCTCGGCAGCCTGCTCGAGGGCGGCGTGGTCCGGGCCCTGGACGATGACCTCCAGCCGGTTGGGGGCGAAGCCGGAGACCTCGGTGCCGAAGCTGATGTCGCCGACGCCGTCCAGACCGTCCAGTTTGGCGCGCAGGGCCTGCTCCACCGCGGCCGCGTCGGCCCCCTCCTCGAGGGCGATCGAGTGGGTGGCCGTGTTCGACCCGCCGCCGCCGAAGCCGAACATCGCGCCGCCGCCGATGGTGACCTGGTACGACCGGACGCCGGGGATGTCGGCGAGCACCTCCTCGACGCGCCTGGCCGCCGCATCGGTCGCGGCGAGGCTGGCGCCCACCGGCAGCTTCTGGTTGACCGTCAGCGTGTCCTGCCCCGACTGGTCGATGAAGTTCGTCTCGAGCCGGCCGGCCAGGCCGAACGTGGCGACCATGACGACCAGGCCGATCACCACGGTGGTCAGGCGCCGCCGGATCGCGAAGCGGATAACCGGAAGGTAGAGCCGCTGCAGCGGGCTGCGCAGTTCCCGCTGCTCCGCGGTCCGGCGTACCTCGGCCGGGTCGCCCTTGGGCCGCGGCAGGAACCAGTACGCGAGCACCGGGATGATCGTCAGCGACACGAGCAGGGAGGCCAGCAGCGCGACGGTCACCGTCAACCCGAACGGGGCGAAGAGTTGGCCGACGAACCCGCCGACGAGGGCGATGGGCAGGAACACGGCGACGGTGGTCAGGGTGGAGGCGACCACCGCACCGGCGACCTCGCGGACCCCGTCCAGGATGGCCCGGCGCCTGCTCTCCCCGTAGCCGAGGTGGCGCTTGATGTTCTCCAGCACAACGATCGAGTCGTCGACGACCCGGCCTACCGCGATGGTGAGCCCGCCGAGCGTGAGCAGGTTGAGCGAGTAGTCGAAGGCCCACAGCGCGATCAGCGCGACCAGCACCGAGAGCGGGATGGAGACCGCGGTGACGATCGTGGAGCGCACCGACAGGAGGAAGACCAGGATGACGAGCACGGCCATGCCGAGGCCGAGCATGCCTTCGGTGGTGAGCCCTTCGATGGAGCGCTCCACGAACGGCGCCTGGTCGAAAATCACCGTGAGTTCGGCGTCGTCGCCGAGCGTGGCGGTCAGTTCGTCGAGCTTCTGGCGGACCTCGTGGGAGACCGCGACGGTGTTCGCGTCGGGGGCGGCGGTCACCGAGATCGCCAGGCTCGGCACGCCGTTGGTCCGGCTGTACGACGTGGGCGGGGCGAGCTGCTGTTCGACCGTCGCCACGTCACCGAGGCGTACCGGGCGGGCGAGCGGGGCGCCGGTGGGCGCGAGGTAGAGATCGCGCAGGTCGTCGAGCGAGGTTATGCGGGAGCCGACCTGAACGGACAGGCTCTGGTCGCCGGAGGTGAGTGCGCCGGCGGGGACCACCAGCCCGTTCGCCCGCAGCGCGGTGCCGATGGCGCTCGGGTCCACGCCCGCCGCCGCCAGCTTGGCCAGGTCCGGGGTGATCACCACCGTCTGGGTGCGCGCCCCGATCAGCGCGGCCTCGCGTACCCCGTCGATCTCCTCCAGCGCCGGGACCACGGCCCGCTGCAGCCGCTGGGTGAACGCCTGCTCGTCCCCGGAGGAGGAGGCGGCGATCACGATGGCCGGGATGGCGTCCGTGTCGCCGGCGAACACCATCGTGTCGACCTCGGCGGGCAGCTGCGCGTCGATCCGGTTCACCGCGGTCTGCATCTCGTTGACCGCGGCGTCCAGGTCGGTGCCGAACTCGAACTCCACCACCACGGTCGCCGAACTCTCCCGGGACGTCGATGTGACGCGGCTCAGCCCGGGCAGGCCCTGGATCGCGGTCTCGATCGGCTTCGTGATCTGCTCTTCGACGATGTCGGGCGAGGCGCCGGGGTAGGTGGCGGCCACGAACGCGGCCGGAAACTCCAGCGGCGGGAGCAGTTGCTGCTTGAGCGACGGGATGGTGAAGATCCCGAAAGCCGAGACAATGACGGCGCACAGCGCGACCAGGCTGCGGTTGGCCAGGCTGACGCGGGCGAGGAAGGACATGCCGGTGGACCCCTCACTAGTTCGTCGTCACCTAATAGTTTGGGGCACACGTAGCATTGGCTCGCGAGCGGGGGGTGCCCTGGGCGCCGGCCGTCCGGCCAGGGGCCTGTCACGCACACCACTTCGGGAAGGCCGATGTCTGAACGGGACGAGCTGATCGCGGAGATCATGGGGACCATGCACCGGATGCAGCACCTGCTGGTCGCCGATCGGTCCAGCCCGCTGCTGAACTCGACGCTGACCATGCAGCAGCTCAAGGTGCTGCTGGTGCTGTCCCTGGAGCCCGACGGCTGCTCCGGACAGGAACTGGCGACCACGATGGGTGTGAGCCTCGCCACCATGACCGGCATCGTGGACCGGCTGGTGGCCAGCGGCCTCGTGGACCGGCGCGAGGACCAGCACGACCGCCGCGTGCGTCGGGTACGCCTGACCGAGGCGGGCCGGGACACGATCGAGGGCATCGTGTCCGCCGGGGAGGCGACCACCGCGGAGATCCTGCGCCGGCTCGGCGAGGACGATCTGCGCGTCGTCGCCCGGGCGATGCTGCTGCTGTGGGACGCCGCGGCGGCGCACCTCGGCGTGGACCACCCGGCCCGGTAGCCGTCACGGGTGCAGTCGGCTGCCCCGCAGGACCTTGTCCACCGCGTTCTTCGGCCCGTACACACCGAGTCCCACGAGGTTGAGAGCCTTACGCGGAACCGCGCGTACCGCCGCCCGATTGTCCCGATCATTGCCGGTCGCGAACAGCTCCTCGGTGAAGATCGACAGCGGCAGCCCGCGGTCGAGGGCCCGGGCGTGGGCGGCGGTGAGGGTGGCGGCGTCACCGGTGAACACGAGCACGGGCTGACGGAACATCGGGAGGTACCGCGTGCCGTCGGCGTCCAGGTAGGGCTCGCCGATCAGGTCGGGGAGCGTGCCGGCGATGCCGCTGGTCAGGAAGGCGGTGACGTTGAGCCGCTGCCAGGTCGCCAGGTCGTCGCGGAGGAGTATCGCGATCTTGGTGTCGAATCGGATCGGCCGCGAGGCCGCGGCCGCCTCACTCGTACTGTTGGAAACGCCAGAATCAGCCACAGCATGAGCGTGGGTTCGGCGGTGGTGAGGCGTCTTGTACGTTCCTGACCCGGTGCCGGTCGAGCGTCGTAGGCCCCGCCGGTCGCCGCGCGAACATGTGCGGGCCTGGCGTGCCCAGGTACCGGGGATCATCGAGGTGCTGCACGCACGGTTCGTCGAGCACATCTACCCCGCCCACGTCCACGACGCGTGGACGCTGCTGATCGTCGACGACGGGGTCGTCCGCTACGACCTCGACCGGTTCGAGCACGGTGCCCTGCGGTCACGGGTCACGCTGCTGCCGCCGCACGTGCCACACACCGGCCGAGCGCACACCGCGGACGGTTTCCGCAAGCGGGTGCTGTACCTCGACGCGAACGTGCTCGGCCACGATCTCGCCGGGCGTGCCGTCGACAATCCCAGCCTGCCCGATCCCGTGCTGCGGCGGCGGATCAGCCAACTGCACGATGTCCTCGTCGCGCACGAGGACTTCGAGGCCGAGAGCCGCCTGGCGCTCATCCGCGCCCGGCTGTACGAGCACCTGAGGCCGGCGGATCCCCAGGCGTCGTCGGCGGAGCTGGTCGCGCGGCATCCGGTCGCCACACGGCGTCTCGCGGCACGGCTGCGCGAGCTGATCGACGCCCGCATCGCGACCGGGATCACGCTGCGTGAGGCGAGCCGGATCCTGCACGCACACCCGGATCACCTCGTCCGGGCGTTCAAGGCCACGTTCGGACTTCCTCCGCACCGCTACCTCACCAGCCGACGCATCGACATCGCCCGCCGGCTGCTGCTCGCCGGTCAGCCGCCGGCCGAGGTCGCCGGCGCGGTCGGGTTTCACGACCAGGCGCACCTGACTCGGCACTTCACCAGGCAGCTCGGCACCACTCCGGCACGCTACGCCCGGAGCGCCGGGTGAGGCGTGCCGGTCAGTGCGAGCCTGGCTCGAGGCAGCCGAACTCGGCCGCCGCGCCCCTGACCTCGACGAGCACCCGGTCGGGTCGTACGTCGCCGACCACGCAACCGGTCCGGCCGACGCGCACGGCGTACACCACGCCCGGCGGCGGCGTCGGCTGCCCGAGCGGCGTGCGCATCGGCGTGACCTCGATCGCGTCCGCGCTGATGCCCACGCCGAGCAGCGCCTGCCGGGTCGACGCCGGCGCGAAGTCGCCGACTGCGCGGAGGGTTTCGAGCTTCGGCCGGATCAGCGCGGCGAGGTCTTCCCCAACGCGCCGCTCCGCGGCGGTCAGCTCGTTTCGCCGCTTCCAGCCGTTGTTGTCCGCGTGATTCGGCGGCACGTCCCCGTCACCGGTCGGTTCGGCGGTCATCGACGGTGCCGCCGACTCCGGTGGGGAGGCTTGGTCGCCCGCCCGAGTACCGGGCTCGGCGCACCCGAGCGTCGTCAGCACCAGCGCGATCGCCGTCCACCGCAAGCACCGTAAGCGCATGTGACGGTTCGCCTCCCGGCACGAATCTAGAGCAGTTGAGACCCGATACGCCGTCACTGCTCTCGATCGGCGCCACGACTGTGACGCTTCCCGAAGATCCGCGCTATCGGCGCAGTCAGGGTGAAGGTGCGGGTGTTTGGCGATTGATCCGTCCGGGGCGCGAGACTCGACGCGCCCGTGGTCGTCCTCGGCGAGTTGTCGGGTGCCCCCGGCAGGATTCGAACCTGCGACACACGGTTTAGGAAACCGTTGCTCTATCCCCTGAGCTACGAGGGCGCGGCTCCCAAGGGTACCGGCTGAAACCGATCGAGAAGAGTTAGGGTCGCTGGAGCAGCCCCAACTCTTCTTGATCGCGAACTTTACGGGCTCGCGACAAACGAGATGCGTATTTTGTCCGGAAAGTGCGTAGTGCTCCTCTCGGCCCGGCCCGGGCCTTACTGCGACGATTCGACGGTCGGCTCGTGTCGTACCGGGAAGTTGACGGAGCTCGCGATGAAGCACGCGCGGCGGGCGTCGGCGTGCAGCCGGGTGGCCGCCTCCACCATATCCGGCGACGTGACGGTCACCCGGGGCCGCAGGACCACCTCGGTGAACCGGCCGCCCTTGGCGGTGGTGACCATCGTGCCCACCGGTTGGTCGACGTACGCCGTCACCACCACACCGGCGTCCGCGCACAGGTGCAGGTACCAGAGCATGTGGCACTGCGCCAACGAGGCCACGAGCAGCTGCTCCGGGTTCCACCGGGCCTTGTCGCCGCGGAACGTCGGGTCCGAGCTCCCCGCGAGCACGCCGGGCCCGTCAGCGGCCACCTCGTGGTTGCGGGAGTAGTTCCGGTACCCGCTGGTGCCGGTGCCCAGGTTGCCGGTCCAGGTCACCACGACGTCGTAGGTGTGCTGCTGCGCCATCTCCTGCCTCCAGAGACCCTGCTCACTCTAGTTCAGGTCAGGGTGAGCGCGTTGAATAAAGGACATGCCCTATCTCGACACCCGTGACGACGCCCGCGACGAACCGCCACCGTCCTCTGTGAGCGCCTCGGTCTTCGACACCGACACCACCGTTCGCCCGGTCGGCGCAGGCGAGTACGCCGCCGAGCTCTCCCCGCGTTGGAACAGCGCGCCCGCCCTGCCCAACGGCGGCTACCAGCTCGCGTTGTGCACCCGCGCGATGGCGGATGCCGTCCCGGGGTACCCGGACCCGCTGGTCGTGGCTGCCACGTTCCTGCGGCCCGCGTCGCCCGGGCCGGCCACGATCGCCGTGGAGACGGTCCGGGCCGGGCGCACCGTCGCGACCGCCGAGGCCCGCCTGAACCAGAACGGCAAGGAGGTGGTGCGGGCGGTCGCCACCTTCGGGGACCTCGCCGCCGCCACGGGTCCGACGCTCGAGCGCGGTGAGCCGCCCACGCTCCCTCCGCCCCACGAGTGCACGGGTTTCACCGAGGCGGCGGCGGCGTTCGGCGCGGCGATCGCCGAGCAGGTCGAGTACCGGGTGCCCGAGCTCCCCGGGTGGCTGCGCGGCGAACCGTCCGGGCGCACCGAGGCGAGTTTCTGGATGCGGTTCACCGACGGCCGGGACGCCGACACGCTGTCTCTCGTCGCGCTCGTCGACGCGGCGGCGCCGGTGGTCGCCGACGCGGGCCACCTCGGCTCGTCGACCATCCAGCTCACCGTCCACGTGCGACGCCGGCCGGCCCCCGGATGGCTGGCCTGCCACGCCGTCACCCGTCACCTCATCGACGGCTACCACGAGGAGGACTTCGAGATCTGGGACGCCGAGGGACGGCTCGTGGCGCAGGGTCGCCAGTTCGCCGTCGTCGGCCGCCGGTGACCCGCCGCTCGTGACGCGCTGCCGGTGACGCCGCCGATGTGATGCGCGGCCGAACCGCTCAGGCGCGCAACACCTCGGCCGCGGCCCGCTCGCCGGACGAGATCGCCCCGTCGATGTAGCCGCACCAGCGCACCGCGGTCTCGGTGCCGGCGAAGTGCAGGCGGCCGACGGGCTCGCGCAGCGCCGCGCCGACCTGCGTCCAGGCCCCGGGCGGCAGGTGTGCGCCGTAGCAGCCGCGGGTGTACTCCTCGGCGTTCCAGTCCCGCTCCAGGTACGCCACCGGCTCGAGCGCCCGCGGCCCGACGTACCGGGCGATCGACCGCAGCACCGCTTCGCGGCGCTGCTCGGCCGGCATCTCGCCGAGCCGCAGCGACTGTGGACCGTCCACAAAGGCCAGCAGGATGCCGGGCCTCCCCGCGGGAGGGGTGGCGTCGAACAGCACCTTGACCTCGCCGGCCTCGCTCGCGGCCTCGCCGGACAGCCCGTCGGCGCGCCAGAACGGCTCGGCGTACACCGCGTGGCACTTGATGATGCCGCCGTGCGGCAGCCGCTGGGTGAGCTGGTCGCGCCGCGCCGGCAGGGCCGGGGTGTACGCGATCCGACCGGCCAGCGCCGGGGGTATGGCGATGATCGCCCGATCGGCGGTGTGTGTGCCCGCGTCCGTGCGTACCCTCACCCCCGCCTCGTCCTGGGCGAGGGCCCGCACCGGCTCACCCAGCCGGACCACGTCGGCGCCGAGCCCTGCGGCCAGCCGCTCGGCGAGCTGCCCCATCCCACCGACCACCCGGTCCTGCTGCGCCCCGCCGCGCGTGGTGATCAGCTTCTCCAGCCCACCGCCGCTGGCCGCGTAGAACAGCGCGTGCAGCAGGGAGATGTTCGCCGCGGTGGTGGCGAAGACCGCCTCGCAGACGGTGCGGAAGAAGTCCCGGCCCCGCTCGGTCCGGCAGGTGCGCCCAAGCCAGCTCTCGAACGTCTGCGCGTCGAGCACCTCGGCGTCGGGTGTCCGCCACGGCTCGTCCAGGTTGACCGTGTCACACAGCCGGTCGAAGCGCCGCTGGGTCCACCCGACGTCGAGCAGCGTCACGGGGTCGAGGTTCGGGATGCGCCCGGTGTACCGGCGTGCCTTTCCGCGGAACAGCACGAGCGCCGAGCCGTGCGTCGGCTGCGGGTAGGTGCGCAGGCCGAAGCGCTGCAGCTCGCGGTAGAGCAGGTCCTGCCCCGGGCCGACCCACTGGCCGCCCTCGTCGATCACCACGCCGGGGTGCCCCGGCACCTCGACGCTGCGGGTCCGCCCGCCGACACGGTCACGTGCCTCCAGCACCCGTACGGTCCTGCCCGCCGCGACCAAGCGGTCCGCGGCGACCAGCCCGGCCACGCCCGCACCGACGACGATCACGTCGACGTCACGCTCCGCCATGTCGGCCGATGCTAGATGAAACCCTCTCAGGTACGGTTCGCCCGTGCGCACAGACCTCAACCTGGCTGGCCCCGGCCGACGCCTGATCGGGTTCGTCCTGGAACTGGGACTGTTCGTGGTCACCCTGGGCATCGGCTGGCTCGCGTGGTCGATCGTCGAGTGGCGGCACGGCCGCACCCCCGCCAAGCGCCTGCTGCGAATGCGCGTGGTCGACGCGGTCTCCGGTGAACCCGTCGGGCCGCGGGTGATGGCCCTGCGTCAGGTCGTGTACGCCCTCGGCATCGTCGGCCTGTTCGGCGCGGTCACCTTCGGCCTGGGCTGGGCGATCGCGGCCGCCTTCGTGTTCTCGCCGACGCGGCAGGCGATGTGGGACCGGTTGGCGTTCACCACCGTGCTGCGGGAGCCGCGATGAGCGCTCCCGAACCCGCGCCCGCCCGGATCGCCGCGCCGCTGGGCTGGCCCGCCCGGCTGGCCCGCGCGCTGGTGCTGATTCTGCTGGTGCCGGCGACCCTGCTGGCGTGGACGATGCACGTGCCGGCCCGGCTGGCCGCGCTGCTGCCGACCGCGTCGCCGCCGGACCGCCCCACACCCGCCGACTGCGCGCCCTACCGGTCGCCGAACCGCGTCCCGGTCACGGGGTACGAGCAGGACGGGGCCAAGCTGCGGGTCTTCGCGATCGGTTACCACCTGAACCTCGACCATGCGGCCTCGTACGACACCTGGCGCACCGCGATGCGCTGCCTGGTCGAGGAGACCGTGGTGCCCTACATGAAGCCGGGGGTGCCGACGCTGGTCGTCTTCCCCGAGGACATCGGGTTGCCGACGCTCGGCATCGGCGCACGCGGCGCGACCGTGCGGGCGCAGGCACACACCCCCGCCCGGGCCGGCAGCGACGCGCTCCCGCTCGGCATGGCCGGCGCGCTGCTGCAGTTGAACACGGCCTACGCCCCGCAGATCGCGGCGTACCAGGCCCGGTTCGGCCCCGTCGATCCGCGTAAGCAGGTGCTGCTCGCCGCGACCGACACGTTCGCGCGAGCGTTCAGCCGCACCTTCTCCGAGATCGCCCGGGACTACGGCGTGTACGTCGTCGCCGGCAACAACCAGGCGCGCTACCGGGTGACCCACGACCCGGTCGAGGTGGCGATCTTCGCCGACCCGTCCGAACAGCCGACCGACACCGCGTACGTCGCGGTCGACGCCCGCGTGCCCAACACCACCTTCCTGTGGGGACCGTCCGATGTGCACCCGGACGCGCCGGACTTCGAACGCAACCTGCTGTTCCGCAACGAGAAGGTGCCGCTGACCGCACTGGAACTCGACCTGCTCGGGCTGGACGAGGGACCGGCCAGCGGCCCGGAGGCGCTGGCCAACGCCGCCGGGGTCGAGGTCGCCGGGTTCCGGCTGGGCTTCGCCACCTCGCTGCCGGCGTTCAAGTACGGGTATCCGTTCGGCCAGCGACCGGCCGGCTTCGAGCCGTGCGCGGACCTGCGGGTCAGCTACGCCGCGTGCCAGGACGCGCTCGGGGTCGACGTGATGATCCAGGCCGACGCGAACCCTGGCCGGTGGGCCAACACCCTGCAGGGGGACTGGCAGCCGCTGGGGTGGATGAGTTCCACCTGGCGGGCGGTGGCCGACCCGACGGTCCGGTTCCGCTACAACGTCACGCCGATGATGACGGGCAACCTGTTCGACCTGGTCTTCGACGGGCAGAGCGCCATCACCGCCCGCGGCGCCGATGCCCCCGGCCGCCGCTACGTGGGCAACGCGATGCCGGGCCCGGGCGATCCGTCCGAGTACGCCGTGTATGCCGGCGACAAGTCGGAGTTCCTGGCCATGTCGCCGTGGGTGGTCCCGGACGGTCCGCGTGAGCAGTTGGTCGCCGTCGCGTCCGCGCTCGGACCCGGGTCGGGCTCCGACCGGGAGAACCGGTACGTCGAGTCGGTCATCTTCGCCGATCTCGTGTGACGTCGATGGGCAACTCGGGCCGCCAGTGGGCGTAGCGTAGCGGAGCCCACCGCGAAGCGGCCCGAATCAGGAGGTAACGGACAGCGGGTTCGCGCGGCTAGGCTGGAGCAATGGAGATTGCGGTGACCGACAATCCGCAGCAGTCCCGGTACGAGGCGCGCGTGGACGGGCAGCTCGCCGCGTTCGCGGTGTACGTCCGCCGCCCGGACGCGATCGCGCTGACCCACGTCGAGACGCTGCCGCAGTTCCGTGGCAAGGGGGTGGGTTCCGCTCTCGTCGGCAACGTGCTGGACGCCATCGCGGCACAGGGGGCGCGGGTGATCCCGCACTGTCCGTTCGTCGCCGACTTCATCCGCCGCAACCCCGAGTACGCGGCCCTGGTCGCCGACGGCTACCGGGCGCAGGTGTAAGCCGCGAGGGTGTCCTGGTGTCCACGCCCTGACAATGCGAAGCGAATACCTCAGAGCGTCGTGGCGACTCAACGCGCGGCGAGCAGCGGTGGCAAGGGTGGCAGCAGCGGAAGATCGATCGTCGGCGGCGCGCTGGGCAGCGGAAGGTCGGGTAACGGCAGGCTGGGCAGCGGGAGATCGGGGAGCAGACCCGAGCCGCCGCTCGCTGACGGGTCGGGGGCTGGGGTGCCCGCGGCCGGTGCGCTACCGCCGGGGTTGGGGGTGGCCGTCGGGGTCGCGCCGGGCGGTGCGGACGGTGTCACGCTGCCGATCAGGCCGGGGAGCAGGCCGCGCAGCGCCTCAATCTCGGCGAGCAGGCGTTGTGCGAGCCGTTCGTCGCGTACCCGCCCGACGAGGGTCGTGGCCTCGTCGAGCAGTCGGGCCGCGTCGGAGTAGCGGGACTCGGCGGCCGCCTCGCGGGCCTGTGCGATCGTCCGCTCGGCCTCGTGCGCGGCGGCGCGGGACTCGGCGCGCTCTTCGTACACCACCTTCGTGATCGGCCACAGTGGACTGCCCGGTGCGGCGTTGGAAGCGGCGAGGGTCACCGCACCGGCGATGCCGACCAGCGCCGCGGCCACCGTCCCCGCCATTCGGACCAGGACCCGGCGCCGCCGCCCGGGCCGGGCAGGCACGGCGGGCTCGGTCGGGGCGTCCGAGACGGCGGCTGGCCGTACGGCGGGCACGGCCGGCAGGTCGGCGGCGAGGTCGGCGCGCCAGGCGGCGAGCATGACGGCCACCTCGTCGTCGGCCGGCGGCGGGTCGCCGCGGCCGAGCGCGTCGAGCAGCGCCTCGTCCCGCGTCAGCGTGGTGATGTCGACAGGCTGCTGCGCGTGTGGCTCGTTCATGCCGCCACCTCGTCGAACAGGTTCCCTGCCAGCGTACGCAGCCGGGCCAGCGCCCGGGACTGGGCGACCCGCACCGCCGCCGCCGACATCCCGAGCACCGCGCCGACCTCCTCCGCGGAGAGCCCGACGGCGACGCGCAGCACCACGATCTCCCGGTGCAGGTCGGAGAGGTGATCGAGCAGCGTGGAGAGTCGGCGCGCCAGGTCGGCGGAGACCGCCTGCTGCTCGGGTCCGGGAGCGGGGTCGGGCCGGTCGGCGAGCGTATCGACCGGGGCGACCGCACCACCGCGTAGGGCCGCCCGCTGCGCGTCGGCGACCTTGTGCGCGGCGATGCCGAAGACGAACGCGGAGAACGGGCGGCCCATCTGCCGGAAGCGGGGCAGGGCCGCCAGCACGCCGAGGCACACCTCCTGGGCGACGTCGTCCGCGGTGGTGTAGGCGCCGTCGATCCGGCCGAGCCGGGCGCGGCAGTACCGGACCACACCGGGGTGAATCAGGGCAAGCAGGGCGGCCTTCGCGTCCGCGTCACCGAGCGCGGCGCGGGAGACGAGTTCGGCCTCTGCGGTCGACATTGACCGGACCCTAACCGGCCGGCGTCCGATCGCGCCACCGGTGTGTTACGCGCGGGGGCTCTCGAGCGATGTCCTGAACGTGGGAGTCGAGGTACGTGTCGAGGGGCTGACGAAGTCCTTCGGCCCGCAGCCGGTGTGGGCGGACGTGAGCTTCACGCTGCCCGCGGGCGAGATCTCGGTCCTGCTGGGCCCCTCCGGAACCGGCAAGTCGGTGCTGCTCAAGACGCTGGTGGGTCTGTTCAAGCCCGATCGCGGCGCGATCTGGATCGAGGGCAAGGACCTCACGCGGCTGTCGGAACGCGACCTGTACGAGGTGCGCAAGCTCTTCGGCGTGCTGTTCCAGGACGGCGCGCTGTTTGGATCGATGAACGTCTACGACAACGTGGCGTTTCCGCTGCGCGAACACACCAAGAAGAGCGAGTCGGAAATACGACGCATTGTCACTGAGAAGCTGGAGATGGTCGGGCTGATCGGCACCGAGGACAAGCTCCCCGGCCAGCTCTCCGGCGGCATGCGCAAGCGCGCCGGCCTCGCCCGCGCGCTCGTCCTCAACCCGGAGATCATCCTGTTCGACGAGCCGGACTCCGGCCTCGACCCGGTCCGCACCGCGTACCTGAACCAGCTGATCATCGACCTCAATCAGCAGACCGACGCGACCTTCCTGATCGTCACCCACGACATCAACACCGCGCGCACCGTCCCGGACAACATCGGCCTGCTCTACCACGGGCACCTGGCGATGTTCGGCCCTCGGGAGATGCTGCTGTCGAGCACCGAGCCGGTCGTGCGGCAGTTCCTGAACGCGCAGCGGATCGGTCCGATCGGCATGGCGGAGGAGAAGGACGCCAGCGAGCGTGAGGCGGAGAGCCTCGCCGGTGTGGAGCTGCCGCCGCTGCCGCCGATCCCGCCGCAGCTTGCGCCGTCCAACGGGCTGGCCCGCCGCGCCCAGCGTCCGCCCGGGCAGTGGGCCGCCGAGCACGGGGTGACCCTGCCGCCGGGCTCGTTCGGCTGGGAGGAGGCGCACCGATGGCCAACCCGATGACCGCGGGGATCGTCTCCTCCGGCCACTTCTTCGCGTTCTGCCTGGACACCGCGCGGGCCGTCGTACGCCGGCCGCTGCAGGTGCGCGAGTTCATCCAGCAGGCGTGGTTCATCAGCTCCGTGTCGATCCTGCCGGCCGCGCTGGTGTCGATCCCGTTCGGCGCGGTGATCGCGCTGCAGCTCGGCTCGCTGGTACGCCAGCTCGGCGCGCAGTCGTTCACCGGCGCCGCGTCCGTGCTCGCGGTCGTGCGGGAGGCCGGACCGATCGTCACCGCGCTGATCATCGCGGGCGCGGGCGGCTCGGCGATCTGCGCCGACCTCGGCGCCCGGAAGATCCGCGAGGAACTGGACGCGATGCAGGTGCTCGCCATCGACCCGATCCAGCGGCTCGTCGTGCCGCGGGTGCTCGCCTCGATGCTCGTCGCCGTCCTGCTCAACGGCCTGGTCAGCGTCGTCGGCGTCTCCGGCGGCTACTTCTTCAACGTCATCATGCAGGGCGGCACGCCGGGCGCGTACCTGGCGAGCTTCCAGGCGCTCGGGCAGCTGCCCGACCTGATCGCCGGCGAGATCAAGGCGCTGGTGTTCGGCGCGGTCGCCGCGCTCGTCGCGTCGTACAAGGGCATGACCGCCAAGGGCGGGCCGAAGGGCGTGGGCGACGCGGTGAACCAGAGCGTGGTCATCACGTTCATGCTGCTGTTCGCGCTGAACTTCGTCATCACGGCGATCTACTTCCAGGTCGTTCCACAGAAGGGGACGTGATGACCAATCCCACCTGGTCCCCCTTGCGCACGCTGGACGACCTCGGCGACCAGCTCTCCTTCTACGGCCGGTCGCTCGCCTGGACGCCACGCACCCTGCGCCGCTACAACCGGGAAGTGGCCCGGCTGCTCGCCGAGGTGAGCTTCGGCACGGGCGCGCTCGCCGTGGTCGGCGGCACGGTGGGCGTGATCTGCTTCCTGACCTTCTTCACCGGCACCGAGGTGGGGCTGCAGGGCTACCAGGCGCTCAACCAGATCGGCAGCAGCGCGTTCACCGGATTCGTGTCGGCGTACTTCAACACTCGCGAGATCTCGCCCCTGGTGGCGGCGCTCGCGCTGTCGGCCACGGTCGGCTGCGGGTTCACCGCGCAGCTCGGCGCGATGCGCATCTCCGAGGAGGTCGACGCCCTCGAGGTGATGGCCGTGCCGTCGCTGCCGTTCCTGGTCACCACCCGGATGATCGCCGGTTTCATCGCGGTGATCCCGCTGTACGTCGTGGGCCTGCTCTCCAGCTATCTCGCCACCCGGACGATCGCCACGGTCTATTTCGGACAGTCGACCGGCACGTACGACTACTACTTCCACCTGTTCCTGCCGCCGCAGGACGTGCTGTGGTCGTTCGGCAAGGTGCTCGTGTTCAGCGTGATCATCGTGCTGATCCACTGCTACTACGGGTACACGGCAACCGGGGGACCGGCCGGGGTCGGCGTCGCCGTCGGACGCGCCGTACGCGCGGCGATCGTCGCCGTCAACATCGTCGATTTCTTCCTGTCGCTCGCCATCTGGGGGGCGACCACGACCGTACGGATCGCGGGGTGAGACCGATGGAGGTGCTTCGGCGTCGCCTGCTCGGCCTCGGCTTCCTCGCCCTGCTCGCCGGGCTGCTCACGCTCTCCGTCCTCGTGTACCAGAAGGCGTTCACACCGGTGACCTGGGTGACCCTGCACACCGACCGCACCGGACTGCAGCTCAACGACGGCGCGGAGGTGAAGCTGCGCGGCGTGGTCGTCGGCGAGGTCCGCGAGATCAGCGCCGACGGGGAGAAGGCCAGCCTGCGCCTCGCGCTCGACCCCGCGATGACCGGACACATCCCGGCGAACGCCACCGCACGGCTGCTGCCCAAGACACTGTTCGGCGAGAAGTACATCGAGCTCGTCGTGCCGCCGGACGCGGCGCCCGAGCCGATCCGCGCCGGCGCGGTCATCAGCCAGGACCGCAGCGAGGCCGCGGTGGAACTGGAACGCGTGCTGGACAACGCCCTGCCGCTGCTGCAGGCCATCAAGCCGGACAAGCTCGCGGCCACGCTGGGCGCGCTCGCCTACGCCCTCGAGGGCCGGGGCGAGCGGCTCGGCCGCGACCTCGCCACCGCCGAACAGGTGCTCGCCACGCTGAACGAGCAGATGCCGACGCTCACCGAGGACGTGCGGCAACTCGCCCGAGTCCTCGACGTCTACGACGGCGCCGCCGACGACCTGCTGGCGATCCTGCGCGACAGCACGGTCACCGCGACCACGATCAGCGACCAACGCGCCCAGCTGGCCGGGTTCCTCGCCGACACCACCGACCTCGCCGACACGACCCGGATTTTCCTCGACCGGTACGACGACCGGCTCATCCAGGTCGGCCGGGTCAGCCGCCCGGTGTTGGAACTGCTCGCCGTGTACGCGCCGGAGTACCCGTGCCTGCTGCGCGGCATCGTCGCGCTGCAGCCCCGGGCCGAGGAGGTCTTCGCCACCGGCCGGATGCACATCACGCTCGAGATCACCCGCAACGACGGCAAGTACATCGCTGGGCGCGACGACCCGGTGTACGGCGCGCGCAACGGGCCGAACTGCCGCGGCCTGCCCGACCCGCCGGTGCCGGTAGAGGTCGAGGCCATCAACGACGGGTACGACTACCACGCCTCGCGCGGTCCGCTCGGCGTCGTCCCGATGATGGGGTACGCCGGCACCGCCGAGGAGCGGGCCCTGGTCAAGCCGTTGGTGGCCGCGGCGACGGGCACCCCGGTGAGCGAGGTGCCGGACATCGCAGTCCTGCTGTGGGGGCCACTGCTGCGGGGAAACGTGGTGAATGCCGTATGAGCGCGAGGAGTGAGCGTGCGAGCCCCGCAGCCGCGAACGAAAGGCGGGCAGAATGAGTACCGCGATCGAGGGGCGCGGCGTGGCCAAACCGCTGGTCAAGCTGCTCATCTTCGCGGTGGTCACGCTGGTGCTGACCGGGGCGCTGGCCCAGACCCTGGGCTCGCTCGGGTTCGCCGGCGGCCCGATCTACCGCGCCCAGTTCACCGACGTCACCGGGCTGCTCGTCGGCGACGACGTACGTGTCGCGGGCGTCAAGGTCGGCCGGGTCGAGCGCATCCGGCTGGTGGGCGACGTGGCCGAGGTGTCGTTCACAGTGGACGAACAGGTGCCGCTGACCACCGGCGTGCGGGCGAAGATCCGCTACCGGAACCTGGTCGGGCAGCGGTACGTGGCGCTGGCCGAGGGACCGGGTGGTGAGCCTCTTGCCCCCGGCGGGCTGATCCCGCTGTCGCAGACCACACCGGCGCTGGACCTGACCGTGGTGTTCAACGGGTTCCGCCCGCTGTTCGTGGGCCTGACCCCCGAGGACGTCAACCGGTTCGCGTACGAGATCATCCAGGTGCTGCAGGGCGAGGGCGGCACCGTCGCCAGCCTGCTGAGGCGCACCGCGTCGCTGGCGAACACGCTCGCCGACCGCGACGCGGCGATCGGCCGGGTCATCACGAACCTGAACGCCGTGCTCGGCACGCTGGCCGAGCGGGACGCCCAGGTGGACGAGACGATCCAGCGGCTGCAGCAGTTCGTGTCCGGGCTGTCCGCCGACCGCGAGGCGATCGTCGCGGCGGTGGACTCCATCGGCGATCTGGCGACCGCGACCGGGTCGCTGATCCGCGACATCCGGCCGGACCTGGCCAGCGACCTTACGCTGCTGGAGGCGCTGGCCGGCAACCTGAACGACAACGCCGCCGTCATCGAGGACACCCTGCAGCGGCTGCCCGACCGCTTCGCGGCGCTGACCCGTACCGCTTCCTACGGCTCGTGGTTCAACTTCTTCCTCTGCGACGCCGATGGCCGCCTCGGCGTGCTGCCCGGCGTCGACTCCGCCGCGCCGAAGCTGCACTCCGGCGCGGGGCGTTGCGCCGTACCGGGCATCGTCGGTGGCTCCGTGGGAGGTGGCCGATGAGACGCCCACACCTGTTGGCCAAGCCGTTTCGGGAGCGCAACCCGTTCGTCATCGGCGCGATCGGGCTCGCCGTCCTCGCCGGGCTGGTGCTCGCCGCGTTCCGCATCGAGGACCTGCCGCTGGTGGGCGGCGGCACGCCGTACCGGGCCGCGTTCCGCGACGCCAGCGGGCTCGCCCCGGGCAACGAGGTGCGCATCGCCGGGGTGAAGGTCGGCAAGGTCACCGACGTGGTGCTCGCCCGGGGCGCCGACGGCCCGTACGTGCGTGTGCACTTCCGGATCGAGGACCGGGACGTGACGCTGGGCCGCGAGACCGGCGCGACGATCCGGATCAGGACGGTCCTGGGCCAGAAGTACCTGGCCCTGGCGCCGACCGGGACCGGCCGGCTGCGCGCGGACGAGGAGATACCCCTGGACCGCACGGCCTCACCGTTTGACGTCATGCAGGCGGTCACCGGGCTCGCGGACACGGTGGAGAAGATCGACGTCAATCAGTTGGCGCAGGCGTTCACCGCGCTGTCGGAGACGTTCACCGATACCCCGGAGAGCGTGCGCGCGTCGCTCGTCGGCCTGTCCCGGCTCTCGCAGACCGTCGCCAGCCGGGACGCCGAGCTGCGGGAGCTGCTGGCCCGGGCGCGCACGGTGACCGCGGTGCTCGCGCAGCGGGACGAGGAGTTCCGGCGGCTGGTCACCGACGGCAACCTGCTGCTCGCCGAGGTGCAGCGGCGCCGGGAGGCGATCCACACCCTGCTCGTGGCCACCGACGAGCTGGCCCGGCAGATCTCCGGCCTGGTCGCCGACAACCGCGCCCGGTTGGCGCCAGCGCTGCGCGAGCTGCGTGAGGTCGTGGCGGTCCTGCAGCGGAACCGGGCCGATCTGGAAGACGTGATCAAGAAGATGGCGCCGTTCCTCACGGCGTTCACCAACGTGATCGGCAACGGGCGCTGGTTCGACTCCTGGGTCGACGGGCTGCTCCAGCCGTACCAGCCGAGCACGGGAGGTCGCTGATGGTCCACGTTCGACAGTCAGTGCGCCGGTTCCGTGCGCTGCTCGCGGTGGGACTGGCGGTCGCCGTGGTCGCGGTCGGCGCGCTCGTGCTGTGGCGCCACGAGGCGCCGACCCGGCGCCTCGTGGCGCACTTCAGCCGCGCGGTCGGCGTCCACCCCGGATCCGACGTGCGCGTGCTCGGCGTACGCATCGGCGAGGTGGTCTCGGTGACCCCGGAGGGTCGGACGGTACGCGTCGAGATGCGCTACGAGGCACGCTACGACGTGCCCGCCGACGCGCAGGCGGTCATCGTGCCGCCGAGCATCGTCAGCGACCGCTACATCCAGCTCACCCCGGCGTACTCCGGCGGCCCGACCCTGCCCGACGGCGCCGACCTGGCGGTCGACCGCACGGCCGTGCCGCTTGAGCTGGACGACGTCTACCGGTCGCTCGACGAGCTGAACCGCGCACTCGGCCCGGACGGGGCCAACTCCGGCGGCGCGCTGGCCGACCTGGTCGCCACCGCCCGCAAGAATCTGGAGGGCAACGGCGAGCAGTTGGGCGAGACCCTCGACGGGTTGGCCCAGGCGCTGTCTACAGTGGCCGACGGTCGCGACGACCTGTTCGGCACCGTCGCGAACCTGCAGGAGTTCACCACCACGCTCGCGCGCAGCGACGCGCAGGTGCGCGAGTTCAACCAGCAGTTGGCCGCGGTCGCCGAGCAGCTCGCCGCCGAGCGCGAGGAACTCGCCGCCGCGCTGCACAGCCTCGCCAAGGCGTTGGGCGACATCACCGCCTTCGTCCGGGAGAACCGGGAGGCGCTGGCGTCCAACGTGGCCGCGCTCGCGGACATCACCGGCGTGCTCGTGCGCCAGCAGCGGGCGCTCATCGACGTGCTCGACGTGGCCCCGCTGGCACTGTCCAACCTGAACCTGACGTACAACCCACGCTCCGGCACCCTGGACACCCGGAACAACGCGATGGGCCCGTACGACCCGGCGAGCTTCGTCTGCTCGCTCGCGGTCAACCTGCTGCCGCAGTCCGAGGTGCCCAAGGAGTGCTTCGATCTCGCGAAGCTGCTCCAGGCGCGGGGTCTCCCGCTGACCGACGAGCTTCGCAGGCTGGTCGGACTGCCGCCCGGCACTCATACACCCGGCAGCGCCCCCCGGGATGGGCCATCGGGCGGACCGGCCGTACCGGGTCTGCCGGGTCTGCCGGGCGGCCCCGACCAGTCGTCCGATCCTACCCTCGGCGGGATCTTGCGAGGTGGGTCATGACCGGCCGGCGTACGCCCCACCGTCTGCCCGCCGTCGCCGCGGCGCTGGTCCCGGCCGTGGCGCTCGCCGGCTGCACCAATGCCGGAGTCGCCGACCTGCCGCTGCCCGGCGGGGCCCCGTCCGGTCCGGCGTACCGCGTGGTCGTCGAGTTCACGGACGTGCTGGACCTCGTGCCGCAGTCGGCGGTGAAGGTTAACGACGTCACCGTCGGCAGGGTCGAGGAGATCTGGCTGTCCGGCTGGACGGCCCGGGTACGGGTGGCCGTCGACACGAAGGTGCGGCTGCCGGACAACGCCACGGCCGCGGTGCGGCAGACCAGCCTGCTCGGCGAGAAGTTCGTCGAGCTCGCCGCCCCGGCCGGCGAGCCGGCACACGGCGAACTCTCCGACGGGGACGTCATCCCGCTGTCGCGGACCCGGCGGGCGGCCGAGGTGGAGGAGGTGCTCGCCGCGCTCGGCCTGCTGCTCAACGGTGGTGGCCTGGCCCAGCTCAAGACGATCAACCAGGAGTTGGCCACGGCGCTCGAGGGCCGGGAGAGCGACGCCAAGGGTGCGCTGCGCCAGTTGGAGGCGTTCATCAGCGGGCTGGACGCGCAGAAGGAGGAGATCGTCCGGGCGATCGACGCGCTGGACCGGCTGTCGGCGCGCCTGTCCGCGCAGCGCGCCACGGTCGGCGCGGCGGTGGAGTCCCTCGCGCCGGGGCTGCGCGTCCTCGCCGAGCAGCGGGCCCAGCTCACCCAGGCGTTGACCGCGCTCGGCGAGCTCGGCGAGGTCGGCACCCGGGTCGTCACCGCCAGCCGGGACGACGCGGTCGCCGTCATCCGGTCGCTGCGGCCGATCCTCGACCAGCTCGTGCGGGCCGGGGACGCGCTGCCGCGGGCCCTGGACTTCATGCTGACGTACCCGTTCCCGCCGAACATCACCGGCGCGATCGTCGGCGACGCGGTCAACCTGCACGCCACGCTCGACCTCGACGCCGCGTCGATCCTCGCGAACCTGCTCGCCTCCGCGCCGCCGGCCGAGACGCCCGAGACACCGCCGCAGCCCGCGCTGCCCCTGCCGGACCTGCCCGAGCTACCGGGCCTGCCCGGGCTGCCCGAGCTGCCGTTGCCGGGCCTGCCGCTGCCGACCCCGTCCGGAGGACTGGACCTGCCGCTGCCCCTGCCGAGCCTGCCGCCGATCCTGCCGCCCCTGCCGCTCGGCGGCCTCGAGATCGCGGAGGGGGCCGCGCCGATGGGCGCCGCCGAGGGGGAGCGCGGTGGCCTCGCCGAGATCCTGGCCGGAGGGTTGCGATGAGTCGTGGTATGCACGTCGACCCGGCCACGTGGCGCGTGCGGCGGAACGGGATGTCCGTCCGCCTGCAGGTTCTGACGTTCCTCGTGCTGAGCGTGCTCGGCGTGACGTACGTGGGGCTGCGCTACGTCGGGCTCGGCGAGCGGTTCCTCGGCGGCGGCGAGGTGGTGCACGCCGACTTCGCCACCACCGGCGGCATCTTCACCAACGCCCCCGTCACCTACCGGGGTGTGCCGATCGGCCGTGTCGGCGCGGTCCGGCCGCACAGCGACGGGGTACGGGTGGACCTGCACCTGGACCGGGGCGTGCGGATCCCGGCCGACCTGACCGCGGTGGTGTCGCAGCGTTCCGCGGTCGGGGAGCAGTACGTGGACCTGCGGCCGAACACCGACGCCGGTCCGTACCTGCGCCACGGCGACACCATCCCCCGCTCGCGTACCAGCACGCCGCTGCCGGTGGAGACGCTGCTCGCCGGGCTCGACGCGCTCGTCGAGTCGGTCGGCGTCGACGACCTCGCGGTCGTCATCGACGAGCTGGGCCGGGCGTTCGAGGGCAACGAGACCGCGCTGCGGCGGCTGCTCGACGCGAACAGCGCGCTGCTGGCCGCGGCCGAGCAGCACCTGCCGGAGACGGTCGCGCTGATCCGCGACGGGCGAACCGTGCTCGCCACCCAGTTGGCCTCCGCCGACGCGATCCGCCGGTGGGCGCGGGCGCTGGCCGAGCTGGCCGCGACCCTGCGGGCCGCCGACCCGGACCTGCGCAGCCTGCTCGCGCAGGGGCCACCGGCGGTGGGTGAGGTGACCCAACTGCTGCGCGACCTGGACCCGGCGGTCGGCACGCTGCTCGGCAACCTCGTGACGGTCAACGGGATCGCCGTGCGCAGGCTCGCCGGCATCGAGCAGATCCTGGTGGTCTACCCGCTGGCGGTCGCCGGCGGCTTCACCGTCGTACCCGGAGACGGCACAGTCCATCTTGGACTCGTGGTGAACGTGAACGACCCGCCGAGCTGCAACTACACCCGCAGCGGCCAACAGGACTGCACACCGGCCGAGCGGGCGGCGGGAGCGGGTGTACGCGGCTCGGCGGCCGCCCCCCGGCCCGGCGGTCGCGAACCGACGCCGGCGCCCCTCGGGCCGTCGGGCGCGTCGGCCCAGTCGTCGGGCCCGTCCGATCCGGGACAGGCCGACCCGCTGTCCGGCCCGGTCGGGCCGGCGATCGCCGGCTACGACCCGACGACCGGTCTCGTCATCGGTCCCGACGGGCAGCCGGTGCTGTTCGGCGGGACCGGTGGACAGTACCGGATCGCCGGTGACCAGTCGTGGAAGCAACTGCTGCTCGCCGGGCTGGCCCCGTAAGCGACCCCAGGGAGGCGACGATGACCGTTCGTGAGATGCGCGACCGCCGCACGGGTCGGCGGACCACCCGACTGAGGATTGTCCGCACGCCGGCGCCCGACCGGGGGGACGTGGCCGAGGCGCCCGACGAGGCGACGCGGGCGTCTGCGTCGCAGCAGCCGGCCCCGCAGGAGACCACCCCGCAGGCCACGCCGGCCGAACCGGGCGGTGGACGCCGCTGGCGGTTGCTGACCGGCTCGCTCGTGGTCCTGCTCGCGGCGATGCTCACCGCGGCCGCCGTCACCGGTTGGCAGTGGTACGAGCGCCGCGCGCTCGAATCGGCGCACCAGGCGGCCCTCGCCGCCGCGCGACAGATCACAGTGGACTTCGTTTCGATCAGCGCATCGACTGTGGATCGGGATCTGCAGCGCATCGCGAACGGCGCCACCGGCGAGTTCAAGGAGGAGTTCACCCGCGGCATGCCGCAGGTGCGTCAGGCGGTCGTGGAGAACAACGTCGAGTCGCAGGGCACGGTGCTGCGCGCCGGACTGGTCTCCGGGGACCGTGACTCGGCGGTCGTGCTCGTCGCGGTGGACACGACCGTGAAGAACGCCCGCGCGCCGGAGGGCCGGGTGTCGCACTATCGGATCCAGGTCGACATGGTTGTCGACCGCGAGTCCGGCCGGTGGTTGGTGTCGCGTCTGCAGTTCGTCGGCTGATCTCGATCGAGGAGGCGATCCGGATGCCCCGTTTCCTGCCACGCTTGCGACCGGGCTTTCGGCTGAATGCGCCGCGCCGCCCGGTGCGGGTGGTGGTCGCGCTCGCGGTCGCGGTGCTGCTGGCCGGCGCGTTGGCCGGCACCGCCTGGTACCAGGTGGACCGCGCGGACCGGCGAGCCCAGGCGGCGCGCGACGCCCTCGCCGCCGCCACGGCCGCCACGCAGGCCATCTTCTCCTACGACTACCGGCGCTTCGACGCGAGCGTCAGCAACGGCGCGCTGTTCGTGACCGGTGAGTTCGCCAAGGAGTACGCCGAGACGACGGGGAACCTGAAGGCGGCGGTGGCCAAGGAGCAGGCGGTGGTACGCGCCGAGGTGTCGGCGGCGAGCGTCGTCCACGCGACGCCGGAGCGGGTGGAGGTGCTGCTCTACGTCAACCAGTACCGCCGCAACGTCAACATCACAGGCGAGAAGGTGGACCAGAACCGGGTGGTGCTGACCCTCGTACCGGCCGACGGCCAGTGGAAGGTAGTTCGTGCGGTCGCCATCTGAGGCCGCCATCTGGGACGCTGAGCCCGTCTCGACGGGACGTCGGGTACTGATAGCGATAGCCGGACCAGATATCAGCCGCCGTGCGCAAGGGGCCGGGCTGTGCAAATTTCCTACTTGACGATGCCGAGGCGCTGCAAGAAACTATCGCCGAACGTGGGTGGTCAAGTGGCGACAACTCGGAGTCACCGGCTGCCCACTATGTGTTTCTCGGCGCTATTGATGGAGTTGCTCGTTGCATCAACACGCATTTCGACGATCACGTTTCGCGCTAGTGTTAGCGTTCGTAGCGACGACTGTGCTCGTGCTCGTTCCGGTCACCGCCGTCCCCGCCGCCGCATACGGACCGGACCCTGCACATCTACAGCGTCCTGAAGGGCAGGTCGTCCTCAGCCTCTCCGCGAGCTCGAGCCGTGACGAGCAGAGCTCGTCCTTCAAATCCCCGAACGGTCACGCCACACTGCGGATACACCCGACGGCTCGCGCCAAGGGGATGATCTGGGTCAACGGCAGGGCCGTCCCGAAGGCGAAGGATGCACTGTTTGAGGGCAGGCCCGTCGCTGTCGACATCTCAAGCTTCGTGCATGAAGGCGAGAATGCGCTCACGGTCCGCCTGGATCGAGGGAACGCCTACGTGAGCGTGGACTATCCGACGCTCGTCCGGGCCAACCCTGCCGAGGTGGGACTTGACCCAGCGGCATTTGAGGCGATCGACGCCCTCGTCGCATCACGGGCCGGCGTTGGGCCGGACAAGCTCTACGCGGGCGCTGTCGTCTTGGTGACGTACAAGGGCCGCATCGTGCACGAGTCGGCTATCGGCTACGCGCAGACGCACGAGGGCACTCAGCCGCTCGCTCAGCCTCGCCCAATGACGACAGACACGCTTTTCGACATGGCTTCAGTGACCAAGGTCGAGGCCACCGTGGCGGCGATGCTGAAGCTCGTTGATGAGGGCCGGCTGAGCCTCGATGACCCCCTCGGAAAGTATCTGCCCGAGTTCGGGGCGGAAAAGGGCCAGATCACCATTCGGCAGATGCTGACGCATCGCTCTGGCTTGTGGGAGTGGCAGCCGACGTACCTACACGGGCGCAACAAGGACGAGGTGCTGCAGTTCCTCGCCGATGTTCCCTTGCGGTACCCGATCGGTTCCGGTCGGCACTACTCCGACATCGGCGGCGGCATGCTGCCTGGCGTGATCATTGAGCGGGTCACGGGTCAGTCTCTCGACAGCTATCTCCGCAACGAGATCTACCTGCCGCTGGGCATGAAGGACACGCAGTACCGGCCGCCTGCCTCGCTGCGCGAGCGGATCGCCGCCACCTCGTTCGGTAACCCGTACGAGTATCGGATGATCAACACCGGCGTCCCCTATCCGGTCGAGGACACGGGCCGCGCGGACGACTTCCCGGATTGGCGCAACTACACTCTGGTCGGCGAGGCGAACGATGGCAATGCCTGGTATGGATGGCAGGGCGTGGCCGGCCACGCGGGCCTGTTCTCCACCGCCAGAGACCTCGCTATCTACGGACAGACCCTCAACAACGGCGGCGGCTACGGCAACGTGAAGCTGGCGTCGGCGAAGACAGTGGAATCGTTCCTTGTCGAGCCTTACGACGCCGGCCAGGCGGTCGGCTTCTGGAGCCGCCGGTATCCAGGGCTGAACACTCTTCCCGCGAGCGAGCGCGGCTACGGCCACAACGGCTTCACGGGAACCGAGTTCGTATTCGACCCGGCACGGGATGTCGTCGTGGTACTGCTGACCAACCGGCAGCATCCCGGCAATCCCGCCACGCTGAACGGCACCTACACGGGCATTACGAGCGTACGGAACGGCGTCCTGACACACGTGCTCGATGCCATTCGCGTAACGGCGGCGCCCCGGGCACTCGCGGTTGCCACACCGGAGGGCACGCAGGCAACGAGTTCGCTCACGGTTCGCAACGATGCCCTCGATGTCGCCCAGCCGCTTAACTGGACGGTTACCGAAGCCGAGTCGGACTGCGCCTCGCCAAGCGACCTACCCTGGGTCAGCGCCGCCCAGACGCAAGGCACGATCGAGCGTGGCTCCAGCTTGAGCATCCCGTTGACCTTCTCTGCCGAGGGACTCACCGGACCGGCAACACACAACGGCGTCCTGTGCGTCTCGACCAGTGATGTGAAGGCCTCGTTGATCAAGATCCCGGTCACCTTCGAGGTCCGCAATCTGCGTACTGAGCTTGGCGCGATCCGGACCCAACTCGCCGGCCACCTGAGCGGTGACAGCAAAGCCGACAAGGCTCTCCGTAACGCGCTGGACGCTCTCGATGACAGTATCGAGCAGCGAAACTGGCTGGACGGTGCTCGCCTCGCACCCCACCATGGCCGTCAGGTGTTCCATGCCACGTCCAAGGCCGCCAAGGAACTCGAGTCGATCCCTGGTGCTCCCTCTTGGGCGACCGACGCGGTCAAGGCGATCGCGTCGATCGACGAGACGCTCGCACGGATAGCTATCGATGAAGCGTCCGCACCCGATGCGAAGGAGGCCGCTGAGAAGGAGAAGGCCAAGGGCGATTCACTTCTCGCCCAGGGCAAGTACGCCCAGGCGATTGTCCACTACCGGAACGCGTGGGAGCGCGTCGCAAGCGCCTAGCGGTCGGTATCACGACAAAAAGGGGCGGTGCGGCTGCACCGCCCCTTTTTGGGGTCCATTGCAACGCTGGCGAATCCACCCGGCAAGGCGGTGGACCGGTCCGGGGGAAGCCGTCCCCGTATCCACCGATCCGTGGACACCGCAATTTCGCCGGCCGGTCGTCCCGGCGCCCCGGTCGCCGCCCCGACGATGGCCTGATGAGCCATGCGGTGACCGTGCGGGATGCGGTCGAGTGTCGAGCAGGTCGGCGTCGTGCTGAAGATCGACAGTACGCCGGGCGTCGGCACGGTGCTGCGGGTGGAGGTGCTGCGGTGATCACCGTGCTGCTGGTCCGGTGGTGCGCGGGATGCTCGACGGCGAGCCGGACCTGGTGGTGGGCGAGGCGGCCTCGGGCGCCGCGCCGTCAGTGGCGAACGGCTGCTGCACCACGTGCATCGGCCGTCAACCGGCACCCTGTCCCCGCGTGAGCTGGACGTGCTGCGCCCGGTCGCGCGTGGTTTGTCTAACAATGAGATTGCGCGGGAGCTGCAGATCGGCGAGGCGACGGTCAAGACCCGTCTGTTACGGGCCTTCGCTAAACTGGGCGTCTCCGACCGGACCGCCGCGGTCACCACCGCGATGGCCGCCGGTCTGCTGCCGCCGCCCGATCACCCCGGATCCGGATCACCCCGGATGAGGCCACCTCGGGTAAGGGTGATGTCGCTGTCGGTTGCCGGCGACACGAGGCGGGGTGCGATCATAAGCAGGTAACACGAACGGAACAGGGCGTTAAAGGCACGGTCCACAACGGCGTGGGCGAGGTTGCGCCAAGGTCGCACGCACGTGTGGAGGACTTGTGGCAATTCAGGACAGGCTTGAGGCGATCTTCGCCGACGTGGTGCGGCGCAACCCGGGTGAAGGCGAGTTCCACCAGGCGGTGCGCGAGGTGCTCGACAGCGTCGGGCCCGCGCTGGCCCGGCACCCCGAGTACGCCGACGCGAAGATCATCGAGCGCATCTGCGAGCCGGAGCGGCAGATCATCTTCCGCGTGCCGTGGGAAGATGATCATGGTGAGGTGCACATCAACCGCGGCTTCCGCGTCGAGTTCAACAGTGCACTCGGCCCGTACAAGGGCGGGCTGCGCTTCCACCCCTCGGTCTACCTGGGCATCGTCAAGTTCCTCGGCTTCGAGCAGATCTTCAAGAACGCGCTCACCGGGATGCCGATCGGCGGCGCCAAGGGCGGCGCGGACTTCGACCCGAAAGGCCGCTCCGACCGCGAGGTGATGCGCTTCTGCCAGAGCTTCATGACCGAGCTGTACCGCCACCTCGGCGAGTACACCGACGTCCCGGCCGGCGACATCGGCGTGGGCATGCGGGAGATCGGCTACCTGTTCGGCCAGTACAAGCGGATCACCAACCGGTACGAGTCGGGGGTGCTGACGGGAAAGGGCCTGGCGTACGGCGGGGCGCAGGTGCGCCGGGAGGCCACCGGGTACGGCGCGGTGTTCTTCGCCGAGGAGATGCTGCGGACCGCCGGGGAGGACCTCGACGGCAAGCGGGTGGTGGTGTCCGGCTCGGGCAACGTGGCCATCTACGCGATCGAGAAGGTGCAGCAACTGGGCGGCATCCCGGTGGCCTGCTCGGACTCGTCGGGCTACGTGGTCGATGAGAAGGGCATCGACGTCGAACTGCTCAAGGAGATCAAGGAGGTCCGGCGCGGCCGGATCAGCGAGTACGCCGAGAGCCAGCGCAACGCCACATTCGTGCCGGGCCGCAGCGTGTGGGAGGTCCCCTGCCAGGTGGCGATCCCGTCCGCCACCCAGAACGAGATCAGCGCGGCGGACGCGGCCAGGCTGGTGGGCAACGGCTGCACCACGGTGGTGGAGGGGGCGAACATGCCGACCACCCCCGAGGCTGTGAAGATCTTCATGCAGGCCGGGGTGCGGTTCGCGCCCGGCAAGGCGGCGAACGCCGGTGGTGTGGCGGCGAGCGCGCTGGAGATGCAGCAGAACGCGACCCGCGACTCGTGGACGTTCGCGTACTCGGAGCAGCGGCTGCGCGAGATCATGCGGGACATTCACGCCCGGTGCTTCGCAACCGCGGAGGAGTACGGGATGCCGGGCAACTACGTGGCCGGCGCGAACATCGACGGCTTCCGTCGGGTGGCGGAGGCCATGCTCGCCCTGGGTCTGACCTGATCCGCCGGCCTTGAGGCTGCCGGCCGTGAGGCTCGCCCGAGGCGAGCCTCACGGCCGGCATGTCGCCCTTTCGGCGAGCCCTGCGCCGCGGGACCCAGCCGCGGTGGTCAGCCGCCGTCGCGCTGGCGGCACGGCACACACGTGCGCGCCTGCGGCAGGATCTCCAGCCGCTCCCGCGGAATCGTGCCACCGCACTTCTCGCAGATGCCGTACCGACCCTCGGCGATGCGCCGCAACGCCGCGGTCACGTCCTCCAGGGCCTGACGAGTGGAGGCGATCATCGCGGACCGGTTGTGCCCCTCTGCCGTGGCCCACTCGTTGTCGTCGCTCGCCGTGGTGAGCTCGTTCAGGCGCGCGGTCTGCGCGGCGAACTCGTCTTCGAGCGCCCGGCGCAGGTCGTCGATCCAGTCGGATCCGGATTCGGAACGGGTCTCTGCTGTCATGTCACATCTCGCAAAGTAGCTAGGGGTTCTCGGACAGGGCGGCCGCCCGATCGGGCGACGTCGGGTTCTTCCGCGGTGGCTGACCGGCCGGGGAGCCGGTACGGCCGCGGCTACCGCGACGCGGCTCGGCGAAAAGAAAAGGGGCGGAGCTTGTGAGGTAAGCTCCGCCCGGGGTCTCCGCGTCGGTGGTGATCGGGGGCCGCGGGCGGGCTTCGGCCGACCAAGGACGGGCTCGGCACGCCCGCCATGCTGAACGCGGTGCGCGGCGAGACAGCGGCGCACCCGGGCCGGCCGGGGGTGCCCGGCAGGCCCGACACCGGTCCGGTCGGGCGCAGGCTGGTGCGCGACGTCACCGGAGTGGCGTCGCCGCTGCGGCCTGCGCTAACCAGACACATGCAGACACCATAGCCGGTTCGGGCGACAAGACCAGCCTTTACGAATACCCGGCCTTGATCCCTTCAGAGGAGGGGCGGGTGGCACGCTGTGCGGCGCCGGGCCGGTGAGAAAGGTCACACGCGCTCGAACCCGTAGAGATCGCAGCTGTCGGGGTCGCCAACGTACCAGTAGAGCCAGGGCTCCTCGCGCGTGCCGGCGATGGAGACGCCGAATCCTTCCTGGTGTCCAGCCGGCGCGGTGAACGACAGGTAGATGTCCTGTTCAACGCTGTCCGCCGGCCGCAGGCCCCACGTGCCGGGACCGGACAGCCGCCGGGGCGCGGGCTCGCCGTCGACGTCGTGGTCGGCCAGGCCGCTGGCGTCGAACGTGCCGTCCGCGCGAAGCTCCAGGCGGCCCCGTCGGCGGTGACGTACGTGCCGACCAGGTCAGAGGCCGTGATGCCGTCCGGCCTCCCGGTGCCGCAGCCGACGTAGTTGACCGGACCAAAGATCACCCAAGCCCCGATGCAGCAGACCACGGCCGCGCTGATGAAGACCATCGCGGCGACCACGGCCCCGATCATCGTCCCCGTGATCGTCCGCCTTCTGAGCACGAGCGAAGGGTACGCGGGCTGCGAGCCTCGTCGATAGCGTCGGCCAGCTCGCGCGACCGCGCCGCGCCCCGACCGGGTTTCTGTGGGCGCACGCCCTGCTCATCGGCGCGTCGCTGGCGATCGGCACGGCCGTGGGTGTGCTCGGTGCGCGCGGCTGGTGGGCAGCGCGTCGCGCAGCCGCGGATGCCCGCGCAGCCGCAGGTACAGCAGCGCCCCCGCGGTGACGCACAGCGGCCAGAGCAGGTACCACCCGGTCATGGCGAGGAGTGCGGCGACGGCGACGAGCGCGACCAGCGCCGACCGGCGCGCCCACCCGCCGGACGGCAGGAGCCGCAGCGCGGCGGCGGTGCCGAGCGCGTAGACGGTCGCGAACGATCCGGTGGTCAGCAGCACCAGCGGTTTCGGGCCGACCCCGCCGACCGCCACGGCGGCCAGCATCAGGCCGGACAGGCCCGACACCACCGCTAGGCTGCGGCGGGGAACCTCACCCGCGGTGCTGCCGCGGGCCAGCCAGCCCGGCAGCGCTCCGTCGCGGCCGAGCGCCGCGCCCAGCTTCGCCGCGCTGGGGTAGTAGGCGTTCATCGTGCCGAGGGTGAGCAGCAGGGCGGCGGCCGCGGCGAGCACGTCCACCCTGCCGCCGATGCCGAGCACGAGCAGCTCGGCCAGCGGGGCATCGGCCGAGCCGGCCGTTGGGCCGAGCACGAGCACGTTGGCCGCGGCGACCCCGAGGTAGAGCGCGCCGACGACGACGAGCGCGACGGCCACGGCCCGGGGCAGGTCCCGCGCCGGGCGGCGGAAGTCCGCGGCCAGGTGGGTGATCGCCTCCCAGCCGGCGAAGCTCCAGACCAGCAGTGCGGCGGCCGAGCCGACGGCGAGCCACCCGTGCGGCGCGAACGGCCGCAGGTGCTCCACCCGGGCGTGCGGCGCCGACGTGATGACGGCGGTGAGCAGCAGCGCGACCAGCAGGACGGCGAGCAGCAGTTGCAGGCGGCCGGAGACGGCCAGGCCGAACGCGTTGGCGACCGTGACGACGATCATCAGGGCGGCCGCGGTGAGGAGCACCGTGCGCTGCCCGCCGCCGAGGGCGCCGGCCACGTAGGCGCCGCCGAACATCGCGGCGGCCGGGGCGCCGACCGGGACGGCGAAGAAGAAGCACCACCCGACCACCGCGGAGATCCGCAGTCCGAAGGCGTACCGGACGTAGGTGGCGACGCCCCCCGCGTCGGGGTAGCGCGCGCCGAGCGCCGCGAACGTCGCGGCGAGCGGCACGGACAGCGCGATCAGGCCCAGCCAGGCGAGCAGCGACGCCGGACCCGCCGCCTGGGCGGCGAGCGCGGGGAGGGCGATCACTCCCGTGCCGAGCACCGCGCCGATGTACAGCGCGGCGCCCTGCGTTGTGGTCAGTCGCCCGGCCGGCCGAGGGTCGGTGTCCGGACGGGCGGCGGCCTGCGGCCGGGTCGACGAAGAGGTCATGCGGTCAAACCTGGTGCGTCGAGGTCTCCGGTGACAGTGGCAGGAACGCGCATTTCCGATAGATTTCTGCCATGAGGCCGCACGTCGTCGCGCTCGCCGTCACCGACGCTCTCCCGGTGTTCGAGTTCGCCGTGCCGTGCGAGGTCTTCGGCATCAACCGTGCCGATCTCGTCGACCCCTGGTACGACCTGCGCCTGTGCGCGGCCGAACCCGGCCCGCTGCGCACCACCATGGGGTTGCGGATCGAGACCCCGTACGGGCTCGACGACCTGCTTGACGCGGACACCATCCTGCTGCCCGCGTGTGCCCGGGCCATCCAGGTAGGGCCACCGCAGGCTCTGCTCGACGTGCTGCGCCAGGCGTACGAGCGGGGGATCCGCATCGCATCGATCTGCAGCGGATCGTACGTGCTGGCCGCCGCCGGCCTGCTCGACGGACGCCGGGCCACCACGCACTGGATGAACGTCTCGGACTTCGCGCGCCGTTTCCCGAAGGTGCGCGTGGACCCGGCAGTGCTCTATGTGGACGAGGGGCAGCTGCTCACCTCGGCCGGCACCGGGTCCGCCATCGACCTGTGCCTGCACCTGGTCCGGCGCGACCACGGCACCGCGGTCGCCAATGAGGTGGCCCGCCGGATGGTCGTTCCGCCGCACCGCGACGGCGGGCAGGCCCAGTTCGTCCGGCCGGTGGCCGGCCGGGACACCGAATCGGACCTGGCGCCCGTGCTCGAATGGGCGCGGCACCGCCTGCACGAGCCCCTCACGGTCGCCGAGCTTGCCCGGCAGGCGCACATGAGCGCACGCACGTTCGCCCGGCGGTTCCGCGACGGGCTCGGCATCAGCCCGCTGCAGTGGCTGCTGGAGCAGCGGGTCCGCCTGGCGCAGGAACTGCTGGAGACCACCGACGAGACGATCGAGCGGATCGCGGTCCGCACGGGATTCGGCACGGCGGCCAACATGCGCCAGCACTTCCAACGCGTCGTCGGGGTCTCGCCGCGCACGTACCGGCACGTCTTCCGCCGCCAGACCGCCTCGGACAACGGGCACCGTCCGGCGGTGGTCGCCCCGTGAGCCAGCGCTTTCCGGTCTCCGTCAAAGGAGTGGTGGTTCGCGACGGCCGGGTGCTCCTGCTGCGCAACGAGCGCGACGAGTGGGAACTGCCCGGCGGCAAGCTGGAGGGCGGCGAGGACCCGAAGAGCTGCGTGGTACGCGAGATCGCCGAGGAGGTGGGCTGGACAGTCACATGTGGACCGATCCTCGACGCCTGGCTTCACCGCATCAGCGAGGGCGTCGAGGTCCTGGTCGTGACGTACGGCTGCCATGTCGCGACGGACGCCGCCCCGGTGCTGCGCAACGAGCACAAGGCGATCGGCCTGTTCACCGAGGCGCAGGTCCACGACCTGCCCATGCCGGACGGCTACAAGAGATCCATTGTGGACTGGTACACGAGGATCGGCGGCTTGGCCTAGCCTTCGACGGCCATGCCGTCGTCGGCGAGGTGGCGCCGCAGCCGCAGCTCCGGCTCGCCGTACGCCTCCTCGACCCGGGTGCCGCCGTCGGGCCGCCAGCCCAGCCGCTCGTAGAACCCGCGGGCGCCCGTGTTCGCCGCGAACACCCACAGCGTCGCCTCCCGGTGCCCGGCCGCCCGCAGCCGCTCCGTCGCCGCCTCCAGCAGCGCCCGGCCGAGCCCGAGCCCCTGGGCGTCCGGGTGCACGTACAGGCTGAAGATGTGCCCGACGACCGGCTGGTCGGCGTCGCGGCCCTGCCCCGGGTCAAGGCCGTGGTCCGGGTCGGGGCCGTAGCGGGTCACCCCGCACACACCGCGCCCCGCCACGTCCGCGACGAGCACACCGTCGGCCGCCGCGAAGATCCGCCGCCACATCGCCCGTGCGCTCGCATCGTCGTACAGGGCACGCACCCGTGCCGGCAGCACGTGCGCGTACGAGCGGTGCCAGCAGGCCAGGAACACCGCCGCGGCGGCGTCCGCGTCGGCGGCGTGCCCGGGGCGTACCCGTACCCGGGAGGTCACGAGGCCGGCACCTCCTCGGCGGCCCGGCGACCGGCCACGTGGCAGGCCACCGACCGGCTCTCCGCGATCGGCAGCAGCCTCGGGTCCTCGCGCCGGCAGACGTTTTCGGCGAGCGGGCAGCGCGGGTGGAACGGGCAGCCGGACGGCGGGTCGGCCGGGTTGGGCACCTCACCCGACACGGTCGCCTCGATTGGCTGCGACAGCTCCGGGTTCGGCACCGGCACCGCGGCGCACAGCGCGGCCGTGTACGGGTGCCGTGGCTGGTCCAGCACCGACTTCCAGTCGCCGACCTCCACCACGCGCCCCAGGTACATCACCGCCACCCGGTCGCTGATGTGGCGCACCATCGCCACGTCGTGGCTGATGAACACGTAGCTGAGCCCCAGCTCGCGGCGCAGGCGCACCAGCAGGTTCATGATCTCGGCGCGGACCGACACGTCCAGCGCGGAGACCGGCTCGTCGAGCAGCAGCACCTTCGGCTCCACGGCGAGCGCCCGGGCGATGCCGACTCGCTGGCGCTGCCCGCCGGACAGCTCGTGCGGGTAGCGCGCCGCGAACGAGGCGTCCAGGCCGACCATCTCCAGCAGGTCGCCGACCCGCCGCTCGCGCGCCCGGCCCTCGGCCAGCCCGTGCACCGCGAGCACCTCACCGAGCGCCTGACCGATCCGCAGCCGCGGGTTCAGCGACGAGTACGGGTCCTGGAACACCATCTGGATCTTGCGCCGCTGCTCGCGCAGAGCCCTGCCGCGCAGCGCGGTCAGATCCACCCCGTCGAGCTCGATCCGGCCGGAGGTCGGATCCTCCAGCCGTACCAGCAGTTTGGCCAATGTGGACTTGCCACAGCCGGACTCGCCGACGATGCCGAGCGTCTCTCCTTCGTGGAGGGTCAGCGACACCCCGGCCAGGGCATGCACCACCCCGTGCCCGTCGCGCACGGGGTACTGCTTGACCAGGTCGGTCGCGGTGAGCATCAGGCACCTCCCGTTCGGCTGCGCCCGGTGGCGGCCGGGGACCTCCACTCCTGCGGCGGCACCCAGCACGCGGCCAGCCCGTCGAGCCGCGGCTGCAGGGACGGGCGGGTCGCGCACGCCTCGACGGCCTGGGCGCAGCGGGGCCGGAACGGGCACCCGTCGACCCGCTCAGTGGCGCCCGGCGGCCGGCCCGGGATCTGCGCGAGCGGCGACCGCTCGTCGTCGGTCGGGTCGGGCAGCGAGGCGAGCAGGGCGTGCGTGTACGGGTGCTGTGGCGCGGCGAACGCCTGCCGCACCGGCGCGTCCTCGACGACGGTGCCGGCGTACATCACCACGACCCGGTCCACCAGGCGGGCGACCACGCCCAGGTCGTGGGTGACCCAGATGGTGGTCATGCCGAACTCCCGGCGCAGTTCGTCGACGAGCGCGAGGATCTGCTGCTGGATGGTGACGTCGAGCGCCGTGGTGGGTTCGTCGGCGATGAGCAGCCGCGGGCGCATCGCCAGCGCGCAGGCGATCATGATGCGCTGGCGCATCCCGCCGGAGAACTCGTGCGGGTACGCCTTGGCGGTGCGCACCGGGTCGGGGATGCCGACCCGGGCGAGCAGGTCGAGCATCCGCGCACGCGCCTTCGGCTTCGCCACGCCGTGCGCGGTCATCGCCTCGACCACCTGGTCGCCCACGCGCATCAACGGGTTCAGCGACGTCATCGGATCCTGGTAGATCATCGCCATGTCGTTGCCGCGGATCGCGCGCAGGTCGCGCTCGGGCAGGCGGGTCAGTTCCCGACCGCCGAGGCGCACCGCGCCGCCGGAGACGCGCAGCGGCTCGGCGAGCAGCCCCATCACGGCGAGCATGGTCAGCGACTTGCCCGACCCGCTCTCGCCGACCACGGCGACGGTCTGCCCGGCGGGGACGGCCAGGTCGATGCCGTGCACGATCTCCAGGTCGGTACGGCCAACGCGGGCCGACACGCGCAGGTCCACCAGCTCCAGCAGCGGCTCCATCACGCGGCTCCCATCGCATCGGTCAACCGCAGCGCGGTGGGGGCGGCGGCGAGCGGCTCGGGCAGCCGCAGCGGCCCGGCGCCGGGCACGATCGCGCCGAGCACCCGGGGGCCGGCGGCCCCGGTGCACGACGGAACCGCCCCGGGCAGCCCGTGCGCGGTGTGCCAACCGATCAGCGCGAACGCGATCGCCTCCTTGGCATCGACCGGCGCGCCGAACTCGGCGGTGGTGGTGAGCCGGACGCCGGGCAGCCGCTCGCGCAGCATCGCCATGAGTGTCGGGTTGGCGCAGCCTCCGCCGGCGGCGATCACAGTGTCCACTTCGTACTTCCGAACCTGCGCGGCGACCGTCTCGGCGGTGAGCGCGGTGACCGTCGCCGCGATGTCGGCGTCGCCGAGGCCGGGGTACGCCGCCACCGCTTCCTCCAGGTACGCGGCGTGGAACAGCTCCTTGCCGGTGCTCTTCGGCGCGGGCAGTGCGTAGTACGGCTCGGCGAGCAGGTGCGCGAGCAGCCGCTGGTCCACCCGGCCCGCTGCGGCGAGCCGCCCGTCGGCGTCGTAGCGGCACCGCCCGCCGCTGGCCCGCACCGCGGCCGCGTCGATGAGCGCGTTCGCCGGCCCCGTGTCGTACGCGATCGGCCCGCCGCCGCCCGGGGGGCGCAGCACGGTCAGGTTCGCGATGCCGCCGAGGTTGAGCGCGGCGGGGCGGCCGGGCAGTCCGGCGAGCAGCAGCAGGTCCATCAGCGGCACCAGCGGGGCGCCCTGGCCGCCGGCGGCCACGTCCCGGGCGCGCACGTCGGCGACGACCGGCAGGCCTGTCCGCTCGGCGATCCAGGCCGGCTGCCCGATCTGCAGAGTGCCCAGCGCCCGCCGCCCGTCGACCCAGTGGTAGACGGTCTGCCCGTGTGAGCAGATCAGGTCGACCCCGCCGGCCCGCTCGATGGCCTGCGCGGCGGCCTCGGCGAACGCCTGCCCGATCAGGGTGTCGAGTTCGCACACCTCGGCGAAGGTCAGCGCCGCCGGCGGCAGCGCGCGCATGAGCCGGGCGCGCAGTTCGCCCGGGTACGGCGTGGTGGCGGTGTAGCGGACTGTGCCGTGCAGGACACCGTCGTGCACCGCGAAGTCGACGGCCGCCACGTCGATACCGTCGTGGGAGGTGCCGGAGATCATGCCGAGCACGCGCAGGTCGCCGGTCATGTGCTCCGTCCGTTCCGAGGGTCGAGGGCGTCGCGCAGCCCGTCGCCGAGCAGGTTCAGGCCGACCACGAACGCGACGATCGCGGCACCCGGCCCGGCCAGCGTCCACCACGCCGTACCCGCGAGGATCTTCGCCTCGAAGACCATCTGGCCAAGCGACGGCGTGGGCGGCGGAGCGCCCAACCCGAGGAAGCTCAGCGACGCCTCGGTGAGCACGGCCCACGACAGCGACAGGGTGACCTGCACGATGACGATCGCGGCGATGTTGGGCAGCACGTGGCGCAGCAGGATGCGCCAGGTGGGGATGCCGAGCACCCGGGCCGCCTTGACGAAGTCGGTCTCGCGCAGCGACAGCACCGGCGCGCGGGCGACCCGTACGAAGATCGGCACGTAGACGATCGCGATCGCGATCGCGATGGTCAGCCAGTTGCGGGTGAAGGTGGCGGCGAGGGTCAGCGCGAGCAGCAGCGGCGGGAAGGCGAACAGCACGTTCGTGACGGCCAGCACCGGCCCGCGTACCCGGTCGCCGAAGTAGCCGGCGCAGACCCCGGCAGTGGTGCCGACGAGCGCGGAGAGGGCGACCGCGACGACCGCGACGCGCAGGGAGTTGGCCATGCCGGCCAGGCACCGGGACAGGATGTCGCGCCCGAACTGGTCGGTGCCGAGCCAGTACGTGCCGGACGGTGCCTGCAGCCGGTCCTCGGTGTGCTGGGCGACCGGGTCGTAGGGGGTGAGCCCGAGCATGGCGGCGAGCGAGGCGCCGACCATGAGCGCGACGAGCACGACGCCGATGAGGCCGGCGGGGCTGCGCAGCAGTCGCCGCCACGCGCCCGCGCGGGCCGGGGCAGCGGGGAGCGCCACCTGCTGGTCGCCGACGGCGGTGGTCATGAGGCACGCACCCGGGGGTCGATGACGCGGTACAGCAGGTCGGTGAGCAGGTTCACCAGCACGAACGTGACCGCGATGACGAGCACCGTGCTCTGCACGACCGCGTACTCCTTCTGTTGGATGCCGGCGAGCACCTGCCGCCCGATGCCGGGCACGGAGAAGATCTGCTCGACCACGATCGCGCCGCCGAGCAGGTATCCGAACTGGATGCCGGTCATCGTGACGATCGGGTTGAGGGCGTTGTGCAGCACATGGCGGATGCGCACCCGCCACGGCGCGACACCCTTGCCGCGCGCGGTGCGCACGAAGTCCTGGGTCGCCACCTCGAGCAGCGACGAGCGGGCGGTGCGCATGATCGGGGCGGCGAGGCCGAAGCCGAGCACCAGCGCCGGGAAGAGCATCTGCTGGAGGTTGAGCCACGGGTCGGCGGTGAGGGTGGCGAAGGCCTGCGCGTTGGGGTTGTAGCCGGCGTACCGGGAGACCATGGTGAGCAGCGCGGCGCCGAGCAGGAAGTTCGGCACGGAGAGCGCCGCCAGGCTGACGAGTTGGCCGAATCCGTCGCGGACGCCGTTCGGCCGGGAGGCGGACAGCAGGGCGAGCGGGACGCCGATGAGCAGCCCGATGAGGGTGGCCAGCACGGCGAGTTCGAGCGTGACCGGCAGGGCGTCGAGGGTCAGGTCGAGCACGGACGCCCCGGCCCGCCGCGAGTAGCCGAGGTTGCCGGTGAGGACGTTGCCCAGCCACGAGAAGAACTGCACGACCAGCGGCTTGTCCAGGCCGTAGTAGGCGCGCAGCGACTCCTGCTGCTGCGGGCTCAGCCCGGCGGCCTCGGTGCCCAGCGTCGCGGTGATCTCGTCGCCGGGGATTGCGCGCAGCGTGACGAAGACCAGCACGGCGACCCCGAACAGCGTCAGGATCGCCTCGACGAGCCGGCGGGCTAGCGGGTGGCGTGCGATCGCCCGCACCGGTGCCTCCGTTTCCGGGTGGTGGCTGTCATTGGGGGGGTGGGGTTCGTGGCGTGGCGGCGCGGCCCCCCGCCCGCGCCGCGACCACGGTGGCCCGGGCGGTGCCGCGACCACGGTGGCCCGGGCGGCGCGGTCGCGCCGCCCGGGCCACCGTTCTAGGACAACGAGGTCTCGCGCAGGAACTGCAGGGAACCGTTGGGCATCGGGGTGAAGCCCGACACGCCCGGGGTGCTCGCCGTGTAGACGTAGCTGGAGAACAGCCACACCCACACCGCGTTGTCCTCCAGGTGCCGCGAGATCTGCGCGTAGATCTCCTTGCGCTTGGCGACGTCGGTGGTCGCCTTGCCCTCTGCGAAGAGCCGGTCGAGCTCCGGCGAGGAGTAGCCGGCGACCTTGTTGAGGTTGCCGGTGCTGGTGAAGTACCGACCGTACATGCCGTCCGGGTCGGGGCGGCCGCCGTTGAGCGCCACCGCTGCGGAGAAGTCGGCGGCGACCCACCGGTCCACGTACGCGCCGGACTCCAGCGTCTCCAGCTCCAGCGTGATGCCGGCGTCCTTGAGCTGGGCCTGCAGGTTCTGCGCCTCGTTGACCGAGGTGGCGTACTCGCCCTGGGACACGATGGCCGGGATCGTCACGCCGCCCGCGAAGCCGGCCTCGGCGAGCAGTTGCTTGGCCTTCTCCACGTCCCGCGTCGGGCACGGCCGCGCGTTCGGGTCGGAGCGGTACGCCGGCGAGGTGATCGGGCCGACCACCTCACCCTCGCCGAGGGCCGCCGTGTCGAGGACCTGCTTGCGGTCGATCGCGCACTGGATCGCCAGCCGCACGTTCTTGTTGTCCAGCGGCGCGCGCCGGGCGTTGAGCTGCAGCACGTGGTAGGAGAGGTTCGGCGTCTTCTGCACGGTCAGGCCGCTGCTCTCGGCCGACTTGGCGACCAGCGGGTCGTCGAGCGCGGCGAAGTGGATGTTGCCCGACTGCAGGCCGGCGACGACGGAGGTCTGGTCGGGGATGATGCGGAACTCCAGCCCGTCGAGCTTCGGCTTGCCGCCCCAGTAGTTCGGGTTGGCGACCAGCTTGATGGACTGGCCGGCGGTGCGGCTGTCGAATTTGAACGCGCCGGTGCCGTTGGGCTTGCTCGCCAGCGTCTCCGGCGTGTCGTCCTTGGAGATGATCGCCAGGTTGGTGGTGGCCAGGCCGGCGAGCAGGCCGGCATCCGGCGTGGACAGGCGCAGCACGACGGTCTGCGGGTCCGGGGCCTCCACGGACTCGACCGAGGCGAGCGTGGCCGCGGCGACCGCCGCCGTCTCCGGCGCCTTGATGCGATCGATGGAGGACTTGACGTCGGCGGAGGTGAGCGGCTTGCCGTCGTGGAACGTCACGCCCTGCCGCAGCGTCATCGTCAGGGTCGTGTTGTTGTCGGAGTACTCCCACTTCTCGGCAAGGCCGGGCACCACGTTGAGGTCCTTGTCGAGTTGAGTCAGCGTCCCGTACACCTGCTCGAGCAGGTGGATGGCCTGGAACTGGGTGGCCTTCCACGGGTCGAGGGTGTTGGGTTCGGCGGTGTAGCCGACGACGAGGGTGCCGCCGCCTTGGCTCGACCCCTTGTCGGATGTATTGCTGGAGCAGCCCGCGGCGACGAGGCCGGCGGCCACGAGGGCCGCCAGGCACGTGATCGCGGGCGAGCCTAGCCTGCTGCGGAGCTTCACGTCCCTTCCTTCCGGTCCGCCGCGGCTGCCCGCCGCGGCCGCCTGCGGTGCCGTGCGCGCCGGACGTGCGCGCCGTGTGCGCACCGTCTGCGCAGCCCACGGACGCCAGCAGGCGATACGCCTCGGCGACCGAGTATCGAGAGCCGGCCGAGTCATGTCAATAGTTGTCGCAGATGGTGGTTAGCGTGACAGATCTTGCCACATCCGGTACGGTCACCGCCGTGGGCGAACTGGACAGGCTGCTGCGCGACGGGGTGCACGCCACACCCCGGCCGTTGTACAGCGCGGCCGTGGCGGTGATCTCGGTGGCCGGGCACCCTGTGGCCGTGGCCACCGCCGGTGAGCTGGTCCGCTACGCCGACGCCGACGGCACGCCTGCCCCGCCCGCCGACCGCCGGCCCGCCACCGAGTCCACGATCTTCGACCTGGCCTCGATCACCAAGCTGTTCACCAGTACGGTGCTGCTCACCCTGGTCGAGGACGGCGTGCTCGGCCTGGACGAGCCGATCGCGACCTGGCTGCCGTCGTTTCGCGACGGCGAGCGGCGGCGGGTGACGCTCCGCCACCTGCTCACCCACACCTCGGGGCTGCCGGCCCTGCTGTCGCTGTGGACCGACTGGCCGGACCGGGAGTCCCGCCGCCGGGCGGTGCTGGAGGCCCCGCTGGTCAACCGGCCCGGCGAGGCCTTCGAGTACTCCTGCGTGGGCTTCATGGTCGCCGGCTTCCTCGCCGAACAGGTCACCGGCCGCGCCCTGCCCGATCTCGTCCGCGAGCGGGTCTGCGCGCCGCTGGGCCTGGTCGACACCGGCTACCTGCCCGGGCCGGACCGGGTCGGGCGCACCGCGGCCACCGAGTACCAGCCGTACGTGGGGCGGGGGATGGTCCGCGGCGGTGTGCACGACGAGAACTCGTGGTCGCTCGGCGGAACCGCCGGCAACGCGGGGCTGTTCGGCACCGCCGCGGACCTGGCGCGGTTCGGCGAGATGCTGCGCCGGGGCGGGGCCCTCGACGGAGTACGCGTGCTGCGCGAGGAGACCGTCGCCGAGATGACCCGCGACCACCTGCCCCGCGCGATCGACCCCGGGTTCCGCCACGGGCTGGGCCCGCGCATCGGCGATCCGACGTGCATGGGCCCGCTCGCCGCCGACCACGCGTACGGGCACACCGGCTTCACCGGCACGCTGCTCGTCGTGGACCCGGTCCGGGAACTCGTGGTGGTCCTGCTCACGAACCGGGTGCACCCGAGCCGCGAGTGGTCCGATGTGGGCGAACTGCGCCGGGCGGTGGCCGGCCTCGCCGCGGACCTCGCGCCGGCCGCACCCGCGACGACCGCCTGATCCGGACGCCGGAGGACGTTCCAGATGAGCCACCCTCGGGCCGCCGCCGACCCCGCCGGCGACATTCTCGTACGCATCCGGGGAGCGCTACCCTCGCTGCGCCCGGCCGAACGCAGGGTCGCCGAGGCGCTCGTCGCGGACCCGGGTGCGGCCGCCGAACTCTCCATCAGCGCGCTGGCGCGCAAGTGCGGAACCTCAGAGACCACCGTGATGCGGCTGTGCCGCGCGCTCGGCCTGGACCGCTTCCCGGAGCTGCGCCTGGCGCTGGCCCGGGCGGCCAGCCGGGAGGAGGCCCAGCACGGGTACCGCGCGCACCTGTCCGGCGAGATCAGCCCCACCGACACCCTTGAGGACATCGTCAAGAAGATCACTTTCAGCGACGCCCGGGCGATCGAGGACACCGGCGCGACGCTGGACCTCGACGCGCTGCGGGCGGCGGTCGACGCGCTGGCCGGTGCCCGGCGCATCGACATCTACGGCATCGGCAGCAGCGCCTTCGTCTGCCTGGATCTGCACCAGAAGCTGCACCGCATCGGCCTGCTCGCCTTCGCCTGGCCGGATCCGCACGCAGCCCTGACCTCCGCGGCCCTGCTCACCGAGCAGGACGTGGCGCTGGCCATCTCCCACACCGGCGCCACTGTGGACACCATCGAGCCGCTGCGCGTGGCGCGCCGGCGCGGGGCCACCACCATCGCCGTCACCAACTTCAACCCGTCTCCGATCACCGAGTACGCCGGCGTGGTGCTGACCACGGCGGCGCGCGAGACGACGTTCCGGTCCGGCGCGATGGCCAGCCGCATCGCCCAGCTCGCCCTCGTCGACTGCCTGTTCGTCGCGGTCGCGCAGCGGTTCTTCGACCGCACGGTGGCGGCGCTGGAGAGCACGTACGACGCGGTGCGAAGCCGCCGCTACGCGCCCGCCGGCCGGCAGCGTCGCCCACCGTCGATCGAGCGAGGCTAGCGTTGCACCTCCTCGGGCAGCCCACCGCGCCGCTCGGCCCAGTGCTACGGGAGGTTCAGGAACTCACGAAGGCCCCGTTCGACGGCGTTGAGGGTGTCGTTGGTGACGAAGCCGAGATTGTGCCGCAGCGCCGTCGGATCGCATCGCAGCACCCGGGCGACGACCACAACCGCACCGGGCAGCGGGTCGTCGGCGGTCAGTTCGATGAGAAAGCCAGGGATGGCTGGGGCGCCTCGCTGCAGCACCAGCGCCCACGGAATGGCACCCGGCAACTCGTTGTACTCGTCATTGGAGATGATCAAAACGCGGTACTGGTGGGAGCCCTGCACGTACTCCCACACCTGACCGCGTTGTGGGGAGCGGGCGGTCACCACTCGGCACCGTCGAGCGAGGCGTTCGCCGTGGCATCGTCTAGGTCGTCGAGGCTCTTCCGGTCGTTCTCGGCTTCCCAGGCCAGGTAAGCTGCGGCGTTCTGCCGACGGGCGGCGGCACGGGCAGCGTTGTTGAGCCACTCCGTCATGGACTGGCCCAGGGCCGCCGAGCACGCCTTGGCTGATTCATACACGTAGTCATCGAGCGTGATCGCCGTCTTCGTCGCCATATGCACACGATAGCACCAAGAGATAGCAATCTCGGATAGCGACTGTGGGTGAGGTGGCGGGTAGGAGTGGTAGCCGGTCAATCGCAGAGGCTCGTGAGGAGATCGGTCACCTCGGCGTGCAGGCTGCGCAGTTCGGCCGCGGTCAACGGCGCGTCGTAGCAGTGGTGGTGCATCGCGCGGGAGAGCGTCGCCCACGCGAATTGCACCCGGCGGGCCACGTCCGGGCCGGGACCGTAGCGGGCGCGCAGCATGAGCAGCCGGGTGCGGCCGGTTCTGCACTGCGCCACCTCGGGCTTGACCCGCCGCCAGTACGTGTCCAGCCCGCTCTCGAGCGCGAGGCGGATCAGACAGGCACACGCCTTCGGCCACCATCCGCCGGTGACGGCGGCCGTGCCCGCCGCCCCGGCCCCGCGCAGCATCTCGTCGGCCGCGGCGAGCCAGCGCTCCGGGGTCATGACAGCCCCTCCGAGGACAGCGCCTCCGCAAGCGCGCGGGTGTCGTTGACCAGCGCCGGCAGGTTCTCCAGGTACGCGCCGTGCACGCCGTGCCGGCACGCCCGGTACGCGTCAGCGGCGCGCCGGCCGTACCGGCTGGTGATCCTGCCGAGCACGTCGCCGCCCCGCTGCGGGTCGTCGAAGAGGGCCAACGCGAACGTGGTGGCCAGCCGCCTCGACGCGGCGTCGATGGCGGCCTCGATGGCGGCGTGCGGCTCGCCCCGGGCCAGCCGGGTGCGCCAGATGACCCGGTGGCAGGCGGCCTCCAGCGCGGACCGGCACAGCTCCGCCACCACGGGCGCACGTACGTCGGCAGCGATGCCGGTGGAGCGCGCGAGGCCCCACGCGTCGTCGAGGTAGCGGCTCACCGGGTCCTGGGCCCGCCGCAGCGTGACCACCGACCGTTCGGCGCGGGCGACCTCGAGGATGTCGGCGTCGACCTCCAGCCGACGTACGGCATCCGGGAGGCGACTGTCGTGGGTGAACACGACGACCTGGCGGTCGGTGGCGAGTTCGGCGAGCACTCGCGCCAGGCCATCTACTTTGGATGGATCCATGCTCTGCACCGGGTCGTCGATGACGGTGAACCGGAACGGGCTCTCCGCGGCGCAGCTGCGCGGCAGGAACGTCGCCAGCCCCAGCGCGTGCATCTCGCCCTGGCTCATCACGCCGAGCGCCGTGCCGTTGTCGGCGCCATCGACGCGCACCGGGAAGACCACGCGGCGCCGGTTCGCCGCACCGGCGAGGGTCATCGCCCCGAGCTGCACGCTGCTCTGCTGGCGCAACTGCTGCCACACCCGCTGCGAGTGCGCGGCGAACGGCGCCAGCCGCTCGTCGCGGATCCGTCCGCCAGCCTTACGCAGCCAGTCCCGCGCCTTCCTGAGCAACGCCAGCTGCTGCTCGCTCTCGGCGGCGCGCCGGGCGGCGTCGACCCAGACGCGTAGCCGGGCCGCGGCCTGCCGCCACCCGTTCTCGCGCTCGCGCAGCCAGTTGTCCGCAGCTGCCCGGACGGCCTCTGCGGCCTTGGCCACCTCGGGGTAACTCACGGCCAGGTGGGCGGCGAGCCCGTCGGCGCTGCTCGGTGCCTCGCGCAGGGTGGCCACGGCCCCGCGCAGCGCGGCGAGCGGGAGGTCGGGCACGTCGCCGTCCGGCAGGGTGATGCCGCCGACCAGCAGACGGGCCTGCCGTACCAGGTCGGCCGCCCGGGAGGATGCGCGTTTGGCCGCGAGTGTCTCGTCGCGCAGCGTGTTCAGCTTCGCGGCCGCGTCGGCGTGCCACTCCCCGTCGAGGCGGCCGGTGCCGCAGACCGGGCACGGGCCGTCGCCGCTGTCGTCGTGGTGCTCTAGGGCGAGGCGGAGCATCTCGGCGACGCGCAGCGACGCACGGGACCTCGACTGCTCGTGGCGTGCCGCCTCGGCCGCGGCCTCGCGCAGGTCCTCCGCCAGTCGCGCCACCTCGTCGGCTCCGGGCAGCACGAGCGCGGCGAGCCGCCGGCACAGCTCGACGGTCGAGTCGAGGCCGGCGTCGAGCGGCTCGGCGAGGATCGCGTCGAGCTGGTCGAGGTCGGGCCTGGCGCGGGTGAGCAGGGACGCGGCCCGCCGGGCCCGGTCGTCGTCGACCTCGGCGAGGTCTGCGCGCAGCGTCTCCCGCTGCGCCCGTACGTCCCTGATCGCCGCCTCGTACGGACGGGCCGCGGCCATGAGCCGGCGGTCGGCCTCGGTGAGCGCCTCCAGTCCGAGGATCGCGTTGATGGCGTCGAACAGCTCGCTCGGTGTGCCGGAGAGGAGCTTGCCCAGTTCGGCTGCGGTCAGGAACGGCCGGTAGAGCTCCAGCGGCCGGGCCAGCCCGAGGTCGGCGAGGCTTGTCGCGGTGCCGTCGCCGGTGGAGACGCTCACGCGCGCGTCCCGGAGGTCGCCGCCCTCGGGCCACTCCCGCGTCACCCGAAGCGGCGCGGCCACCCCGTCCTCGCGCAGCTCGACCGAGATTCGGCAGGGGTGCGGGGCGTGCAGGTTGCGCCAGCCGGTTCGCCACACGCTGTTGCGGTCGGCCCAGCGGGCGCTGTCGCCGGTGAGCGCGAGCTCGACGGCCTCCGCGAAGCTGGACTTGCCCGAGCCGTTGCGCCCGACCACGAGGGTCAGACCGGGTCCCTCCTTGATGTGGAGGGTGCGCTCGGGGCCGACGCCCCGGAAGCCCGCGACGGTCACCGACGACAGGTAGATGTGCGGTCGCGGCTTGTCTGCGGCGGCGGTCTGCAGGTCGAGTCGCGGTGGCTGTCCAATCAGGACCGCGGCCAGATCGTCGTCGCCGGCGAGTGCGGCCAGCACGACATCGGCGGTCTTCGCGGGTACGCCGTCGGCGACGAGCCGGTCGAAGATCAACTCGACGAGGGGCGTTTCGAGGGTGCTCACGGGATGACCTCCTATGCCCGGTAACGGTGCTGGTGGCGTGCCAGTGGCGCACGCCGGGCCCCAAGCGGTTCGGTCGCCCGGCATCAGCCCAGCACGCTGACATCGGTAACGACCGCGGTCAATTTCGCCTTCGATGACGTCGTGCTGATCGTTTGCTCGCGGTCCTGAGTCGCGATGTCGCCTTGGATGGTGAAGTTGTTGATCAGTGGCTCTTCTCCGCCGCGGACCTCGTAGACCACTTCGTACGTCACGCCCGTCGGCAGCCGCGGCCCCGTGTACGCGATGTCGAGCCGGAACGTAACGATGCAGCCGGCGGAGCCGAAGCACTCCTGCTCGATGACCTTGACCGTGAGCTGGAAGTCGCTGGGCGAGGGCGTGAGCGTCGGCCGCGGCGCTGCTTTGGTGGTGGCAGCCGCAGCTGCTGGAGCGGCCGGCGAGGTGGTCGCACTTACGGGAGCAGGCGTGCTGTTGTCGTTGGCGGCGAACAGTGCGAGCGTGAGGGCGCTAGACAGGGCGAACAACACGACGACGGCGGCGATCAGCGCAATCAGCAAGGCGCGCCGGCGCTTCGTGGACGGCCCGGCCGGGGTAGCGGGCGCGGTTGGCGGTGTCGCAGGTGTCTCGTGCATAGCACGCCTCCTTTATGAGTGCCGGTGAAGGTTGACGGCGGCCCGGGGCGGGCGGGATATCCCGACCGCCCCGGGCAGCGATCGGGTCAGTCGAGCTGGACGGTGACGCCCCCGGAGAACGCCGAGTCGTGCAGCTCGAGCTTGGCGAGCTTCGCGTCCTTGGGGATGTCGAAGACGATCACTCCGGTCACCTCGTTGCCCGGGTTGATCTGGTTGAAGAGGGCCTCGGCGTTCTCGTTGGCGTAGAGGCCCGCTCCGGAGTCGGCGGCGAACTCCGCGCCGTCGGCGCCGTACGCCTTCTGGTTGCTGTCGCTGAAGTGCTGCGCCTCCTTGCCGATGTTTTTGACCTTGACGGTGACCAGGCAGAACTGGCCCTGGGCCTTCTCTTCGAGGAACCCGCCGCCGACCTTGTCGACCCCGCACTTGACGCCCTGGACGGTGAACTCGAATTTCCCGTCGCGGACGGCCTCGCCGACCTTCGCGACCTGGGCGGCCGTCTTCTCGTCGCCCCCCGAGTCGCTCGAGCCCGAGCCCGACCCGGAGCCGGAGCCGGAGCCGTTCGAGTCACCACCGCCGGCGCCGCAGCCCAGAGCGACGACACCAGCAAGAAGTAGGGCAAAAAGGGTGGTCTTGCGCATGTGGTGGGTGTCCTTTCTGGTGCGAGGGATCTGGAGTGCGCCGCTGCCGGGGACCGGCTGGCGATGCCGGTCGATAACAGCAGCCGCCTCGGAGGAGTGTCCAGTCCAAACGCAACGAGTGATCTGATAACCCGGGTTACCAGACCAATGACTATTACGAGAGCAGGCTAGGCTCTACGCTCATCGGAACCCTCGATCCGTGAAGGGCTGAGCGAACGGAGGTGAACGGGTGATGGCCACCACCCTGGCGCCGCCCCAGCTCATCTCCATGCCGGAGATCGCAGAACTCGCCGGTGTACGCCGGCCCGTCGTCACCACCTGGCGACGCAGGCACCCGGACTTCCCCGCCCCGACCGAGACCGACGGGGGTAAGCCGCTGTTCGACGCGCGCCGCGTCGTTGACTGGCTGGTGGAGACCGGCCGGGCCGAGCGGCATCAGATCGAGGCGGACCTGCGCCTGCACATGCTCGCCTGTCTGGTGACACTCGGTCGTCCAACCGCCACCAACGGCCGCCCGCGCGGAGCCAGGCCGATGCCGGCCCGGGACCTCGTCGGCGCGATCACCGCGCTGATCTGCCTGCGCCACCTCGACGACGACCTGCTGCGCCCCGACGGGTACGCCGACCGGCACGTGATCGCGGCCCTGCGCGACCGTGCGGCGGACGTCGACCCGGACGACGACCTGCTGCGCGCCGAGGTCGATGCGCTGCCCGCCGACGCCGCGTGGCTCGCCGCGGCGGTCGACGAGCTCATCGAGGCGGCGTGGGGCTGCCGGCAGGCGTACGAACGGGTGCTCGCCGCCCGGCATCGCCTCGCCGTGCCGGAGCTGTACGTGGACGCCGTCACCCCGATGCTGGCACGGCTGATCGCCGGGTTGTCCGGTGCCCGGGAACACGCCGACGGGTACGGCACGGTGCGCATAGCCGATCCGGCGGCAGGTACCGGTGACCTCCTCATTGCGGTCCGTGACCAGCTCGCCGAGGACCACTCGCCCATCTTCATCGCGGCCGAGGTCGATCCGTTTCTGGCCCGTGTGGTGCGCCGCAGGCTCGCGGTGCACGACGTGCCCGCTGAGGATCGACGGATCCACGTCGGATCCGACCTGCCCGCGCGGCCGGTGCCCGACGTGCTGGTCACCCAGGTGCCGTACCAACCGAAGGAGGACCGCGGCGACGCCGATCCGCTCGCCGGCGTCCGGCGGGTCGTTGACGGGCTCGCCCCGGGTCAGACCGCGGTGGTGCTGGGGCCCGCGGACCTGCTCGTCGCCGCGCTGCCGCCGTATCGGCCGGCCGCCCGTACCCGCAACGAACTGCTCGCGAGCGGACGGGTCGAGGCGGTCATCAACCTGCCGGGCGGCCTGGTGCCGTTCCGGCCGGGATACCGGACGGCGCTGTGGGTGTTGCGGCACGAGGATCCGTCGCCGTGGCAGGGGCGGGTGCTGCTCGCCGACGTGTCGGACCGGCCGTTGACCGCCGAGGTCGTCGACACGCTGATCTGGGACGTGACCACGTGGCGCCGGGAGGGCCACCGACCGGATCAGCACCTACGCGCGTACGCCAGCCAGGTGGCCGTGTCCGAACTGGTCGTGCCGCGCCGGCCGCTGATCGTCCGTCGCCCGCCCCGTCTGCGTGACCTCACCCAGGATCCCCGGCAGACCGTCGCGCACGTCGCGGAGATCGAGGCCGACCTCGATCAGCTGACCCGGTCGGTGCCCGAACGACAGATCGTCCACAGTGGCCTGGCGGTGCGGGACGACCGTTCAGCCGTGCCGACCCGGTCGATCGGCCTGCTGGTGCGAGACGGCCTGCTCGTCATGCGCAAGGGGTACCGCATCGCGGCCGACGACATCGTGGCGGACGGGCACCACCGGGTGCTGGGCGCCGCCGAGCTGACCGGCCGTGCGGTCCGGCCGCGGAGCGTCGACCGTGAAGTGCTCGCCAGGCATCCACGGCTTCGGCTCACCGAGCCGGACGACGTGGTGGTCACGGTCGCGCCGCGCTTCGCGGTCCTGCTCGACCGCGACGGGTTCTCGGTGGTCGAGTACCCGGCCCGTGTGCTGCGCATCCCGCCGGCCGGGCGGCGGTGGTTCACGCCCCGCGTGCTCGCCGCGCTGCTCGCCCCGGCCGCGCCGGCCGCTCGGGCCGCCGGGGCGATCCGGCCCGCGCTGCGGCTGGACGAGGTGCAGCTTCCGCTGCTGCAACCGGCCGAGGTGGAGCACCTCGACGCGCTGCTCGCCGCCGCGGACGCGCGCCGGGCCGTCGCCCGCCGCGAACTCGACCTGCTCGACGAGTTGTGCCGGATCGCCGTGACGGGGCTCACCGACGGCTCGCTGACCATCGCACGACCGCCGAGTGGCGGATAGACCGAAGAAGCCGGATCCACCGACACTTGCTCATCCGATACCGACAAGGAGCACCATGCCACCGAGGAAGAGAGGCAACGGGCAGGCCACACTGCCGGGCATGCCCACGATGGCCGACCTCAAGGACACCCTCTGGAAGGCCGCCGACAAGCTGCGCGGCTCGATGGACGCCGCGCAGTACAAGGACTTCGTCCTGGGTCTGGTCTTCCTCAAGTACGTCTCGGATGCGTTCGACGAGCGCCGCGAGGCGATCCGCGAGGAGGTGCTGGCGCAGGGTATCGACGAGTCGCGGCTCGAGACGTTCCTCAACGACGTGGACGAGTACACCGGCCACGGCGTCTTCTGGGTGCCGGAGGTGGCCCGCTGGTCGTACCTGTCGGAACGGGCCAAGAGCGGGAAGATCGGGGAGCTGCTCGACAACGCGATGGACGCGATCATGACGTCCAACCGAGCGCTGTCGAGTGTGCTGCCAAAGATCTTCAACCGGGACAATGTGGACCAGCGGCGGCTGGGTGAGCTGGTCGACCTGATCAGCGACGCGCGGTTCACCGGGCACGGCGAGCGGCCGGCGCGGGACGTGCTCGGTGAGGTCTACGAGTACTTCCTGGAGAAGTTCGCCCGCGCCGAGGGCAAGCGTGGCGGCGAGTTCTACACGCCGCGCAGCGTGGTGCGGCTGATGGTGGAGATCCTGGAGCCGTACTCGGGTCGGGTCTACGACCCGTGCTGCGGGTCTGGCGGCATGTTCGTGCAGGCGGAGAAGTTCGTGCTGAGCCACCGCGGGCGACGCGACGACATCGCCGTCTACGGCCAGGAGTCCAACGAGCGCACCTGGCGGCTGGCGAGGATGAACCTCGCCATTCACGGCATCGACGGCAACCTCGGCCCGCGCTGGGAGGACACCTTCTACGCGGACAAGCACCCCGACCTGCGTGCCGACTTCATCCTCGCCAACCCGCCGTTCAACATGTCCGACTGGGCGCGCAAGGTGGACGACCCGCGCTGGCGGTACGGCGTGCCGCCGGCGAACAACGCGAACTTCGCCTGGTTGCAGCACATCGTGTCGAAGCTCGCCGAGCGCGGCACGGCCGGCGTGGTGATGGCGAACGGCTCGATGTCGTCGAAGCAGTCCGGAGAGGGCGAGATCCGAGCCGCGATGGTCGAGGCCGACTTGGTCGCGTGCATGGTGGCGCTGCCGCCGCAACTGTTCCGCACCACCCAGATCCCGGCGTGTCTGTGGTTCTTCGCCAAGGACAAGGGGCCGCAGGGGGCGAAGCGGCTCGCCGACCGGCGCGGCGAGGTGCTCTTCATCGACGCGCGCGGCATGGGCACCATGGTCGACCGCACCGAGCGCATTTTCACCGACGAGGACATCACCAAGATCGCGGACGCCTATCACGCCTGGCGCGGCACCCGGTCGGCTCGGGAGAAGGGCCTTGAGTACGAAGACGTGCCCGGCTTCTGCTACTCGGCAACCCTCGACGAGATCCGCCAGCACGACCACGTACTGACTCCGGGTCGCTACGTTGGCGCTCCCGAGGTCGATACCTCTGACGACGAACCTATCGCCGACAAGATCGAGCGCCTGAAGAAGGAACTGTACGCCCACTTCGAGGAGTCGGCGCGTTTGGAACGCGTCGTGCGCACCCAGCTGGAGCGCATTGATGTCTGATCTTGTAAGGCTTGGAGATCATGTCGATCTGCTGACAGGATTTCCTTTCAAGAGCGCTGGCTATGTTGAGACGCCAGATAGCGTACGTTTGCTGCGCGGCGATAACATCGCCCAGGGTCGCTGTCGATGGGATGGAGCCAAGAGGTGGCCGCTTTCAGAGGTCAGTAAATACGGCCAATATGAACTTTGCCCTGGTGATGTCGTTCTTGCCATGGATCGTCCCTGGATTGAGGCTGGCCTGAAGTATGCGCAACTTCGGGACGAGGACGTGCCATGTCTTCTCGTGCAACGGGTTGCTCGACTGAGGGCGCGCGACAGCCTGGATCAGCGATTCTTAGGATACTTGATAGGTAGCCCGAGATTTACTGAATATGTGCTGGCCGTGCAGACTGGAACGGCGGTACCCCATATAAGCGGGCAGCAAATTTGTGATTTTCAGTTCGTTCTCCCGGCTCTTCGTGATCAGCGTGCCATCGCCTCAGTGCTTGGGGCCCTAGACGACAAGATCGCGGTCAACGAGCGAATTGTTAGGACGTCCGACGAACTGCGTCGCCTATTGTTTGCCAACTTCCTTGCAATTCGGGCGGAGTGTACTGAAGAACGCCCCCTAACGTGGTTTGCCGAGTTTATAAATGGGCGAGCATTCACGAAGGGAGCCACTGGAACCGGTCGGATGGTGGTCCGGATCGCGGAGCTTAACTCAGGTCCTGGTGGATCGACTGTCTACAACGATATCGACGTACCGGATCGACACCTCGCCAGGCCGGGCGATGTTTTGTTCGCCTGGTCGGGTTCGCTTACCGTTGCTCGCTGGTACCGCGAAGAGGCAATCATCAATCAACACATTTTCAAGGTGATTCCAAAGAGGGGAGTACCGGTGTGGCTGGCGTACGAGCTGGTGCTCAGCAAGCTTGCGACCTTCAAGAGCATTGCCGCGGACAAGGCGACCACAATGGGCCACATTCAGCGACACCATTTGGAAGAGCCGGTTGTCGCGCCGACCGTCGACGTCATTCCTAGTCTGCACCAAGAGCTGGGACCACTGTGGGATCGGGCCCTTGCGGCTGAGCAGGAGTCGCTCGCCCTAGCGAGGCTACGGGATGAGTTGTTGCCGGGGTTGATGTCGGGGGCGATTCGGGTGCGGGATGCTGAGAAGATCGCGGAGGACGTGACGTGAACCGCCTATCGACTCACCACTCCGCGCCGGGGGATAGCTCCGCTGTCGCGTGGACCAGGTCGTCGAGACCGGCTCGGCCCTGGGGGCCTCCGACGCGAAGTATGCGCCGGCATGGCTGCTGGCGAGTCGCAAGCGTCCGATCGTCCAACCGCTCGCTCGGGGTTGGCTCGGGTGGTGTCGGGTCGGTCGTCGGCTCTATGGACGCAGCCTACGGCGGAACTACGACATCCGGATGGCGAGCAAGTTGGTAAGGACGAGTAGCTAGCTGCCGCCTGTACCAAATTCAGGCCGGGCCGGTTGAACGCGGTGCGGGGGCCGGACGGCGTCTGGCGCAGTTCACGCAAGGCCTTCCACGCGTATCGGAAAGCCAGACATCAGCGCCGCAAGGGCGAGGAGGAGAAGTGACCGTCCACGACATGTCCGAGGCCGACTGGGAGGCGCTCGCGCTGGACACGTTGGCGGAGTTGGGCTGGGAAGCTGTACCCGGGACGTCGATCGCGCCGGGGACAGGGGAGCGCGAGTCGTGGGCGGAGATGATCCTGCCCGGCCGGCTGCGCGAGGCGGTCGCTCGGCTTAACCCGCAGCTTCCACCCGCGCAAATCGACGAGGTGGTGGCCCTGGTGCTGGACCGCCGGTCCCGTGACGCGTTCAACGAGAACCGGCGGCTGCACGATTGGATGGTCAAGGGCATCCGGTCGATCGTCTACACCGACGAGCACGGCGCCGAGCACAACCCGACCATCCGGCTGATCGACTTCAGCGACGAGGACGCCAACGACTACCTGGTCGCCAACCAGGTGATGGTCGTCGACGGCGACCACAAGCGCCGCTTCGACGTGGTCTGCTACCTCAACGGGCTGCCCGTCGGGCTGATCGAGCTGAAAAAGGCCGGCGACGCGTACACCGACCTGCAGGGCGCCCACCGGCAGGTCGGCACCTACGTCGAAGAGCTGCCGCTCGCCTTCCGGGCCAACGTCGTCTGCGTCGTCACCGACGGCGTCACCGCCCGGTACGGCACCGCGTTCACCCCGTACGAGCACTTCGCACCGTGGAATGTGGACGAACGCGGCGAGCCGGTGCCGCAGCCGCCGGCGAGCGACGCGGACCTCGCCATCAACCTGACGCTGCACGGCCTGTTCACGCCGCGCCGGTTCCTCGACCTGCTCGCCGGCTACGTCTCCTTCGCCGAGACCCGGGGCGGGGCCGTCAAGCGGATCGCCAAGGCCCACCAGTACTTCGCGGTTGAGAAGGCGGTGCGCAAGACGGTCGAGGCGACCCGCAGCGACGGCAAGGCCGGCGTGGTCTGGCACACGCAGGGTTCCGGCAAGTCGATGGAGATGGAACTCTACGCGTACCAGATCGCCACTCACCCGAGCCTCGGCAACCCGACCATCGTGGTCATCACCGACCGGACCGACCTGGACGACCAGCTCTACGAATCGTTCGCCGGCAGCGAACTGTTGCCCGAGCGACCGATTCAGGTGCTCACCCGCGAGGAACTGCGCACCGAACTCACCAACCGCCGTACCGGCGGGATCATCTTCACCACATTGCAGAAGTTCGGGCGCACCCGAGAGGAGCGCGACGCCGGCCGCAACCACCCGCTGCTGTCGGACCGCCGCAACATCATCGTCATCGTCGACGAGGCCCACCGCAGCCACTACGACAGCCTCGACGGGTACGCCCGGCACCTGCGTGACGCGCTGCCCCACGCCACCCTGATCGCCTTCACCGGCACCCCGATCTCCGAGGCCGACCGCAACACCCGCGACGTGTTCGGCGACTACATCGACATCTACGACCTGACCCGGGCCGTCGACGACGGCGCAACCGTGCGCGTCTACCACGAGAGCCGGCTCATCCCGGTCGACCTGCCCTCCGACATCGACCCGGAGACCATCGACGAGCGGGCCGACACCGTCACCGCCGGCCTGGACGACGCCGAGAAGGCACGCATCCAGCGCGCGGTCGCGGTGATGAACGCCGTCTACGGCGCGCCCGACCGGCTGCGGACGCTCGCCGAGGACCTGGTGGCGCACTGGGAGACCCGGTCGGAGCAGATGCGCAAGTTCATCGGCGGCCCCGGCAAGGGCATGATCGTCTGTGCCACTCGGGACATCTGCGCGAGGCTATACGACGAGATCGTCCGGCGGAAACCCGAATGGCACTCGGACGCCGACGACCTGGGCAAGATCAAGGTCATCTACACCGGCGGGCCGGAGGACGAGCCACACGTGCGCAAGCACGTCCGCCGCCCGGCACAGCTGAAGGCGATCCGGCGGCGGGCCACCGACCCGGACGACGAACTGGAGATCATCATCGTCCAGTCCATGCTGCTCACCGGATTCGACTCCCCGCCCCTGCACACCCTCTACCTCGACAAGCCGATGCGGGGCGCCGCGCTCATGCAGGCGCTCGCCCGGGTCAACCGTCCGTTCCGGGCCAAGCCGGACGGCCTGCTCGTCGGGTACGCCCCGATCACCCAGAGCCTGCACGAGGCGCTCGCCGAGTACACCAAGACCGACCAGACCACCAGGCCCGTCGGGCGGGACACGTCCGAGGCCGTGGCGCAGGTGCGCGACCTGCACCAGGTGCTCTGCGACACCATCCTCGCCGGGTACGACTGGCGGGGCGTGCTCCAATCGGGCGCCAAGAACGCCTTCATCAGCGCCGTGCTCGGCACCATCAACTACCTGCGCGACCCGAGCCTGCCGGAGAATCAGCCGGAACCCGGCGAACTCAGCCTCGCCGACCGGTTCCGGCAGGCCGCCGCCCGGCTCGACCGGCTCTACGCGCTCTGCGCGAGCAGCGGCGACATCAACGGTCTGCGCGACGACATCACCTTCTTCCAGGCCGTACGCCGGTGGATGGCGAAGTTCGACGTGGAGGACCGGCGGGCCCGCGGCCTGCCCATCCCGGCCGAGGTGGAGCTCTACCTGCGGCAGCTCACCGCCGGGGTCATCGAGGCCCAGGGTGTCACCGACATCTACCAGGCCGCCGGCATCGAACGGCCCGACCTGTCCCACCTCGACGAGGCGTACCTGGAGAAGCTGCGCGCCTCCAAGACGCCGCACCTCGCCGTCGAGGCGCTGCGCCGGGCCGTCGAGCAGACCATGCGTCAGGTCACCCGCCACAACGTCGTACGCCAGGAGGCCTTCTCCGCGCGGCTCATCGAACTGATGCGCCGCTACACCAACCAGCACCTCACCTCGGCCGAGATCATCGCCGAACTCGTGGCGCTGGCCAAGGAGGTCGCCGCCGACGCCGACCGGGGCCAGCGGTTCGACCCGCCGCTGACCCGCGACGAGTTGGCCTTCTACGACGCGGTTGCCCAGAACGAGTCGGCGGTCGCGGAGATGGGGGAGGGCAAGCTCGCCGACATCGCCCGCGACCTGGTGAAATCCGTCCGCAGGTCGGTCACCGTCGACTGGACCTCCCGAGAGGACGTACGCGCCAGGCTGCGCTCGACGATCAAGCGGTTGCTCGCCGTACACCGCTACCCACCGGACGCCGCCCGGGAGGCGATCGACCTGGTCCTGCGGCAGATGGAAACCTTCGCCGAGGAGTGGTCTCCCGACGCCGATGGCTGACTCGTCCGTAGGTCGTGCATTGCTTCTCGGGTCCATGACCTGGAGGTGGTTCTAGTGCCAGATGTTCGTGAAATTGCCTCGGCTAATCACCACCCGGCAACATTCTGGGCCGTCGATCTACACGTTCACACACCTGCCTCGCAGGATGTTCAACAACAGGCGGATAAGTACGGGGGAGCCACGCCTGAAGATATTATCAAGGCCGCTAAGGGCGCCGGTCTGGCTGCAATCGCGATTACGGATCACAATACTGCCAGTTGGTGCGATCGCGTGGCTCAAGCCGCTGTCGGCCACGATCTGATCGTGCTACCCGGCGTCGAGATCAGCACCCGAGACGGCCATTTACTCGGCATCTGGGAGGAGGGCACCCCTATCGAGTCGATCGAAGACCTCCTAGTAAGAGTGGGGATTGATCGTTCTGATCATGGGAAGCTCGACGTCGCCACCACCGTTGGCATCGTCGAGGCCGCCAGAATGATCGTAGACTCAGGCGGACTCGCCATTGCGGCGCATGTTGACCGTAATAAAGGACTATTACAGCTTTCCGTTAGATCGTATCTGGAAAGAATATTGCTGGATCCAGCGCTGGCTGCAGTAGAGGTCGTTAGTCTGGATAGCACCACTGAGATCGAGAATTGTCTAAATAGTCAACGCGAGTTGGCTTGCGTCCGGAGTTCCGACGTGACCCTCCCTGGACAGAGCTGGCATGTGCTAGCTGGAATCGGAAGGCGACGTACTTGGATCAAGGCCTCGCGCCCAGACCTTCGGGGCCTACGTCACGCGTTCGAAGATCCATCACTTCGCGTCCGACTGGACGAGCCGCCAAAGCCGCAGCATCCGGTTATCCATTCCGTGTCTGTCACTGGTGGTTTCCTCGCTGACCACACCTTCAATTTCTCCCCTGACTTAAACTGCCTGCTAGGAGGCACTGGGGCAGGAAAATCGTTGTTGATCGAAATTATCCGGTTCGTCCTCAATCAGCAAGCCAGTGAGAGAGACTTTCCAAGTGTTAGGCAAGAGGTGGACTCGCGACTCTCTAAGGCACTTGGTACGAACTCAACCGTCGAGCTAACTGTCCAGTGGGGAGATGCCAGGTTCACCGTCCGCCGAGCATACTGCGGACCTGAGTCACCAGCGCCTGAGGTAGTTAACGCCACAAACGCAGAAGTACTCGAGGAAGGCATCATTCCGATCAGGGCATTCTCACAGGGGGAGGTGATCGAGTTGCCCGGACTCCTGTGGGGCGAATGGCTCTGATTGACGCCGCACTCGACCTCACAGACATTGCAGCGGAAGAGAACGAGGTAATTGCCGCCCTTAGTCGGAACGCAGAAGAGGTCACTGAACTCAGGGCTGAGATCGGAAAGATTAGAGAGAATCTTGACGGATTGCCTGAGGTAAGCCGCCGGCTTGACGAACTCACGAAGTTCTTTGATGCCGAGGTAGTCAAGCAGCAGGAAAAGTGGAGCCGCGAAAAGGCCCGATTCGAGAATCTCGATGAATCCGCCGACTTGAAGGATGTGCCGACGATCAAGAAACCACGTGGCTTCAAGTACGCGGTCGAAAATGAATCCAACGAGGATCTCTACAAGCGGGCAACTGCTGCGTATGAGGCGTTGAATACTGCGATAGACAGGGTTAACGCTATGGTCAGCGAGGCCTACCGCAATGCAAAATTGGAGTTGTCTGCCATCGCTGCCGAGTGGCGGAAGCGGAGCAAGCAGTTTGACCTTAGGTTTAATGAGGAACTAGCTAAGATCGACAGCGAGGGTAAGGGACTTGCGGCGCTGAAGAAGCGTCTGATCGAGCTTCAGACGACTAAGACAACGCTTGACGACGCCGCCGTGCGCATGTCGGAGCAACTGAACCCGACGTTAGCACGGACATTGGCTGAGAGAGATAGGCTCCTCGACCGCTTGGTAGCGGTGCGCCGCGAGCGACGTAATCGGCGTCGACAGCGGATCGACGAATTGAACCGCCTCATGCGGGGCGTGGTACGGATCAAGCTGTTGAAGGAGGCCGACGACGCGTCCTACCATCGTGAACTGTCTGCTCTGGCGAAGGGGGCCCGGCTTCGCGGAGATTTCCTGAAAGAGCTCTGCTCTAGGTCGTCACCACTAAAACTCGTGAAGTCGTATTTGGCCTCAGACCCAGAGGGAGTCGCCGATGCAATAGGTGTTGAGGCCAAGCACGTCGAAAAGCTCTTCGATTGGATAGCGGAACATCAACTCGATCGTGAAATGCTTGCGCTTCAAGCGATTGATCTACCAGATGCTTTGTCGATCGAGTTTCGGAAACCTGGTAGTACTGAGTATGAGCCGATCGAGCAGCTGGCGCACGGACAGAAGTGTACAGCGATCCTGATCATCGCTATGGCGGACGGCGACAAGCCTCTGATCATAGATCAGCCTGAAGATGCGTTGCATGCTCCGTGGATTGAGGAGTATCTGGTCAAGCAGCTTCGTCATCTACGTGGAAGCCGTCAGTACATCTTCGCCACTCGAAACCCGGGCCTGGTAGTATCGGCAGACGCAGAAATGATCATCACGCTTACTTCGGATGCGATGCGGGGGCGTGTTGAGGCTAGCGGATCGCTCGAGCGTCATGACCTGAACGCATTGGCGCTGTATCACCTGGAGGGAGGCGCACAGCCTTTCCTGCGCCGAACCAAGAAGCTAGCGCCATCCATGGCGTAATCTTCCTGAGCGCAGCTCGTTCCATCGCGACACAACGAGGCGAGAACGCGGCACTCCGCCCGGCGTATTCGCTGTGCAGTTGGGTGATGATGGCGACCATCCCGAATGCGGCCAGCCAGCCCAGGACCGTTCACCCAGCGGTCCAATGCCGGGTGGTCGTACTCCCAGACCTCGCGCTGCCCTCACGCGGCGTCCCTGATGTTCGCGCTGATCAGCCGTGCCTTGTCGTGCTCGTTAGCGGACCCGCTCGTTCCGCTCGGCGCGCAACCTCGGGTCAGCGTCGAGGGCGTCGTGGAGTGCGTGGATGTCCTCCCACATCACCTGTGCAACGGACCTCAGCGGCGACCCAGTCGTCGGCGGATTGGCTCGGGGCCGGGCGTGCTCTTGGGCGATGCGCACCGCGGCCTCGTCGAGCGAGATACCCACTCCACGTACGCGATGGCTACCTCTAGGTCATGCTGCCCGTTGAATGATCGTGTCGATCGCCCGACGTAGGTCAGACACCCGTACGGTAACGGTGGCATCGTCGCTAACGGTGGAAAGGCCTACTTCGATCAACTCGCGGATCACCGCGCTTGGTGTGACGCCCCGCCGCTGCGCCTCGGCCTCGACTCGTTCGGACAACTCCGCGGGTAGCCGTACGGAATGAACCACAGACACCGGCCTAGGCGCACGCTCTACCTCTGCGGAACTCCAGTCAGCCTCGTTCAGTGCGCGCAGCGCGTCCTCTCTAGTCATTCCGTGTCTCCTTCGATCATCTTTGTGACGGCGACTACCTCCTCCGAGTCCAGTTCGCGAGCGGACACCACGAGATACTCATCGTCGCCCTCCTCGATCAAGGCGACCGCAATCCATCGGCCGTCCTTGGCCTGTGCCGCGACACGCAGAACGGCACCCATGTGCTGACGCACCCGTGGTCGAGCACGCAGCACCTGCAGCACCGTCTGCCAGCCGATGCCGTTTGCCGCCAGCGCCTCGTAGCTGCGCTCGTCGAACCGGTAGACGTCGCCCACACTCTGAGTGTATACGATCGTAAACGGCTTGGACGTGCCGCATATGCTGTCTACCAGTTGGGAGTTGCCGTAGCGGCGGAACTCGGTTGGCGACCAGCGTGAAGATCACCCGCTCCACGCCAGGATCCAGCCGGCGCGTCCCACCGTCCGCCCCGATCGCGGCCGGGACCCAGTAGGGCGTGCTCAGCGTGCGGCTCGCCGGTCTAGCTCGGCCCGAACGTCCTCGACCGGTCGGCCGGTCAGCTCGGCGAGTCGCGCGATGGCGGCCTCCCGGGCCTCCGGCGTGATCCGCCGGCTCGCCAGTCGCTGCGCCCGCCCCTCGGGTCGTACGGGTAGTCGCGGTGCCGGGCGGCGGACAACGCCGCTCGCAGGTGGTCGGAGATCGACGAGCCGTTGACATCCGACGATCTAGACAGATATCTATTGATGCTAAACGCCTGGCCACGAGCGGGCGTTGGAGCGGCAGAGGAGGCGCCGTGTACCCACGTGCCCTGTCCAGATCAGTCCTGTCCCTTGGCGCGGTGGCGGCCGCTTTGGTCGTCGCGATGGCCGCGCCCGCCAACGCCGGGGCCGGTCGCGCAGAGCCGGCCGCAGACCCCGCGGCCGCCCCGGCGCGCCTCGCCTCGATCACCGACGGGCTCGCCCGCGAACTCGCGACCGCGTTCGGCGACCGCGCGACCCGGGAGCGGATCGTGTCGGCCGCGGCGGCCGGAACGGTCGACCCGATGACCCTGGAGCCGGGTTCGCGCCTCGCCGACGCCGTGCGGGCCGCCAACCGCGAGGTGCTGGCCGCCAAGGGCCTGCCCACGACCGGAGGCTCACTGCTGCGGCTGCGGCTGGCGCACCCCGGCATGCGCGCCGCACTCGCCCGGGGCGAGGTCCCGCTCATCGCAACGACGCCGATGGACGACGATGTCACCAGCGTGACCGGGTACGACCACCGGGGCGGACGGGTGCGCCTCGACGCGGCACGGGTGCCTGAGCGGCCCGTGCTGCTGCTCGAGGTGGACACGGCCAAGGCGGTGTCGTTGGGCGTGCAGGTCATCGAGGAGACGTTGGCCGGTTACGGCCTCGCGGCCCCCACGTCGAGCGTGACCGCGGCGGGCGGCTACTGGGCCACCAAGGTCAACGCCATCCGCCTCAACGACGACAAGGAGCCCTGGATCAAGGGCGCGGCGGAGATCTTCTGCGTCGTGGGCGGCTTCGGGCTGGACGGCAAGGTCAAGATCGACACGGTTCTCATGCCGTACCTCGACCACGACAAGACGACCTACTACCCGAACCAGCTGCTCGTCCACTTCTCGGCCTACAAGTACAACCTGGCCGACGTGGTGATGATGGAAGACGACGGGGATACCAACTACCTGCAGCTCGCCCAGGCAATCGCCAGCGCGTTGCTGTACATTGTGGACGATGGAGCGTACACGCCGCTGGTCAACGCGATCCTCGGGGCGATGCCGAACTCGTGGTGGACCGACGATCCGGACTACGTCGACTCCTGGTACACCCTGGCGACCACGAGCAGCGGCCGGCGCTACGGCGCGGCCGGGAACGGCTGGATGGACGTGGCTCCCTACTGGGTCGCGGAGCTGTAGACGGCACCGGGTGGCGCTCCCGAGCGAAGCCCGGAAGCGCCACCCGGTCACCCGTCGGCCGCCGCGGCCGCCCGCCACGCCGCGACGCCGTCCACTCGCGCTACAACGTGGACGCGGCGCGCACCTGCGCCCAGGTGATCTCCGCCGACCCGTCGCCCACGGAGGCGGCGAGCACCTCGAGCGCCCGGCGGCGGGCGTCGTCGGACAGGTCGTCGCCGAAGCGGTCGATGAACAGGATCGTCCGGGGCCGGGCGAGCCCGCCCAGGGTCTCCCGGACGGTGGCCACGAGATCGGCCGCGAGCCGGGGGCCGACGGCGGCGCCGGGCCGGGGCACCACACAGGCCGTGATCCGCCGGCCGACCCGCTGATCGCTGACCGCCACCACCTCGGCCGCTGCGAGGAACGGGTGGTCGAGCAGCACGTCGCGGATCTCCGCCAGCGACACCAGCTGACCGGAGATGCTGACGACCGGGTCGATGCGGCCGAGAAACTCCAGCCGCCCACCGGGGTGGCGGATCGCCCGGTCGCCGGTGGAGTACACCCCGGGGCGCAGTCCCCAGTGGTCGTACCCGCGCTCGCCCTCGACGTCGCGCAGCATGCCGGCCCACGGCCGGCGCAGCACCACCTCGCCCGGCGTACCGTCGTCGACCGGTTCGCCGTCCGGGTCGACCACGGTGAGCCCGGCGTCGGGCAGCCGGTCGGCGTCGGCGGGGGAGTCGACGGTGACGATTCCGCCCAGCTCGATCTGCCCCCAGGCGTCCCCCACCGCGTGCGCGTCGCCGATGACCTGATCGGCGACCCAGGCCCGCAGGTCCGGATCGAGGGGCTCGGCCATGGCGATGACCCGACGGAGGGTACGGCGCACCGACTCGGGCGGGGCCGCGTCGGCCCAGCCGCGTACCCGGTTGAGCACGGACGGCGTGGTGACCAGCGTGGCCACCCCGTACCGCTCGATGATGTCCCACAGCCGGCGGCGATTGGGCACGTCGAGGGTGCCTTCGAACATCACCGCGGTGTCGCCCCACACGAGCGGGCCGAGCACCCCGTGCACCTGGGCGCCGAGCCAGGAGATCTCGCCCGCGCACCAGAAGACGCCGCCCGGGCTGATGCCGTACCGGTGCAGGGCGGTCGCGGCGGCGAGCTGCGTCGCGGTGCCGTGCACGGCGAGCACCGGCCGGCCCCGGCGGTTGGCGAGCCAGCTGAGCAGCAGCGGGTGCTCGCCGGGCAGCGCGGGCACCGGCTCCGGCTCGGTCGCCGGCACGCGGGCGGGCGCGACGAGCTCGTGCAGCCACCGGTCGCCCTCGTACCAGGCGACGTCCAGGCCGGTACGGCGTACCACGATGGTGTGCTCCACGCCGCCCGCCGCGGTGAGCGCATCGTCCACTCTGGACTTGGTGGGGATGATCGTGCCGTGCCGCCAGGCGCCGTCCTGGGTGACCAGGACGCGCGGCGCGAGGCTGGCCAACCGCTCGGCCAACGCCTCGACCGGCAGCGGCACGGGGATCAGCGCGTACGGGGCGCCGATGCGGGCGCAGGCCATCATCGCCACGACCGTCTCGGGCAGCCAGCCCAGGTGCAGGGCGATCCGATCCCCGGGGCGCACGTCCAGGCCGCGCAGCGCCGCGGCGAGGGCGGTCACCTCGTCGGCGAGCTCCCGGTAGGTCAGGACGCACCGGTCGCCGGGTTCGCCCTCCCATAGGATCGCCGGCCGGTCGTCGACATGCGGGTCGACGACGTGCCGGTAGACGCAGTTGGCCGCCGCGTTGAGCGTGCCGCCACCGAACCACCGGCCGTACGGGCCCTCGGGCTCGTACAGGGACGTGGGCGGGGTGGCCCACGTGAGCTGCTCGGCGACACCCGCCCAGCGCGGGTCCACCCCGGCCGCCTCAGCCATGGCCCAGCGTCCTTCCCGCGGCCTGAGCGGCCCTGCCGAGGTGGTTGGCCGCCGTGGCCACGTGCTTCTCGTCGCTGACCGACGCGGCGAGAGCCGCGGCCGCGCGCCCCGAGCCGTCCAGCACCGGCACGGCCACCTCGATCGCGCCACGGTCCGGTACGTCGAGCGCGAGGTGGTCCGCGTGGCGCCAGATCTCGCGCTGCGCGCTCGCCTCTGCCCGTTCGTCGTCGGTGAGGTGGGCGAGCGACAGTTCCCAGCCGGCGTCGTCGGCGCGGGCGGCGAGCACCCGGCCCGGCGCGGTGCGCAGCGCGGGCGCCACGCGGTGCGGCTCGCGGTACAGGCCCCCGTCGGTGCTCTCGGCGCGGTCCACGTAGGCGACGCTGCCGCGTACGAACAGCACGACGTGCACCGACGTGCCCAGCGCGTCGCGGACCGGCATCAGGTACGGCGAGAGCGCGGCCAGCGCCGGCAGCCGCCCGAGGTACCGGTGGGAGAGCCGGACGAGTTCGGGCCCGAGGCCGTAGCGCGCCGTGTGGGCGTCCTGCTCGACCAGGCCGGCGAGGCTGAGCGACCGCAGCAGGCGGTGCACGGTGGGCAGGGAGAGCCCGGAGCGTTCGGCCAGGTCCGTGAGCTGCTGGTACGCCGGTCCATCGGCGAGCAGGTGCAGCAGCGCGACCGCGTTGCGCACGGTCCCCAGCGAACTCCGATGGTCGGTTTCCACACTGGCCACGGCCGAACGTTACCAAGCGAGAGCCGGTTACGGATATGGCCATTGACTTTCACATAGCGGAAACGTAGCGTCGGTCACACGTCGCGAACCGTCGGGAGGGTCGGGAGTGATCACCCGGGAGTACCGTTTCCCGCTCAACAGCAGCACGCGGGAGCCGGGCCAGCCGCTGCTGGACGTCACCGACGTGTGGCTGCGCTTCGGCGGCGTACAGGCGCTCACCGGCGTGTCGCTGCAGGTGACCCAGGGCGAGATCCACGCCGTGATCGGGCCCAACGGCGCCGGCAAGTCGAGCCTGCTCAACTGCGTCTCGGGCCTGTACCGCCCGCAGCGCGGGAGCATCACCCTGCACCGTTCGGACGGCCCGGTTGAACTGGTCGGCCGGGCGCCGCACCGCATCGCGCGCCTCGGGGTGGCGCGCTCGTTCCAGAACATCGAGCTCTTCCGGCACCTGACCGTGCTGGAGAACCTCATGCTCGGCCGCCACCACCGGATGAGCACCGCGCTGCTGCCGTCCCTGCTCTGGTACGGGCCGGCCCGCCGACAGGAGATCGCCCACCGGGAACTCGTCGAGGAGGTCATCGACCTGTTGGAGCTGCAGGCGGTACGGCACAAGCCGGTGGGTTCGCTGGCCTACGGATACGCCAAGCGGGTCGAGTTGGGCCGGGCCCTGTGCATGCAGCCGGCCATCCTCCTGCTCGACGAGCCGATGGCCGGCATGAACGCGGAAGAGAAGGAGGACATGGCCCGCTACGTGCTCGACGTCAACGAACTCGCGGGCGTGACCGTGGTGCTCATCGAGCACGACATGGACGTGGTCATGGACATCTCGTCCCGGGTGACCGTCCTCGACTTCGGCCGGCTGATCGCCTCCGGACCGCCCGACGAGGTGCGCCGCGACCCAGCGGTGATCGACGCCTACCTCGGGGAGGCGGCGACGACATGAGCGGCGACATGGCCACGGACACCTTCCCCCGCCTGCTGCTCGCCCATGCGAAGCGGCAGCCGCACGCGGTGGCGCTGCAGGAGAAGCGGTACGGCATCTGGCAGCCGCTGACCTGGACGCAGTACGCGCAGCGGGTGCGCGACCTGGCGTACGGCCTGGCGGACCTCGGCGTGCGCCGCGGCGACGTGGTCGCGGTGCTCGGCGACAACCGGCCCGAGTGGCTGATCACCGAGCTCGCCGCCCAGTGCCTCGGGGCGGCCGTGGTCGGGGTGTATCCGACGAGCATCGGCGAGGAGATCCGCCACATCCTCAGCCTGGCCGCCGTGCGCGTCGTCGTCGCCGAGGACCAGGAACAGGTCGACAAGCTGATCCGGCTCAAGGACGAGCTGCCCGAGCTGGCCACCATCGTCTACTACGACCCACGTGGCCTGTCGTCGTACCGCGAGCCCTACCTGATGAAGTTCACCGACGTCGAGGCAGCCGGCGCGCGGGCCGCACAGGAGCGGCCGGACTGGCTGGCCGACGAGATCGCGCAAGGCACGCCGGACGATACCGCCGTCATCTGCACCACCTCCGGCACCACGGCCCGGCCCAAGCTCGCCGAGCTGTCGCACGCCAACCTGCTCGCGATGGCCGAGCACCTCACCGAGATCGACCCGATCCGGCCCGGCTTCCGGTACGTCTCCTTCCTGCCGCTGGCCTGGATCGGCGAGCAGATGCTCGCCGTCGCATGTGGACTGCGGTACGGCATGACGCTGTCCTTCCCCGAGGAGGCCGGCACGCAGCGGTCGGACCTGCGGGAGATCGGCCCGGACGTCATGTTCAGCCCGCCGCGCATCTGGGAGTCGATGCTGTCGGAGGTCCAGGTGCGCATCGACGAGGCGGGCTGGCTCAAGCGCGCCGTGTTCGGCTGGGCGTACGCCGTGGGCGACCGGGTCGCCGCCGCCACGCGGGTGGGGCTCGGGCTGAAGGCGGCGTACGCGGTGGCGAACGTCGTCGGGCTGCGGCCGGTGCGTGACCAGCTCGGCCTCGCCCGGGTGCGCCGCTGCTACACGGGTGGCGCGCCGCTGTCGCCGGACGTGTTCCGGTTCTTCCACGCCATCGGCGTCAACCTCAAGCAGATCTACGGGCAGACCGAGATCTGCGGCATCGCGGTGGCCCACCGCGACGGGGCGGTGCGCTTCCACACCGTCGGCACCCCGATCCCCGGTACCGAGCTGCGCATCGCCGACGACGGGGAGATCCTGCTGCGTTCGGCGAGCGTGTTCCGCGGCTACCTGCGCGACCCGGCGGCGACCGCGAAGGCGAAGACGCCGGACGGCTGGCTGCACACCGGCGACGCCGGCTACCTCGACGACGGCGAGCTGGTGGTGATCGACCGGCAGGCCGACGTGCTGTCGCTGCCGGACGGCAGCCGCTTCTCCTCGGCGTTCATCGAGAACAAGCTCAAGTTCTCGCCGTACGTGCAGGAGGCGGTCAGCTTCCACGGTGAGGCGGGCATCACCGCGATCGTGTGCATCGACCCGGCGGTGGTCGGGGCGTGGGCCGAGCGGGCCCGGGTCGGCTACACCACCTACACCGACCTGGCCGCCAAGCCGGAGGTCTTCGAGCTGATCGCCGAGGAGATCGCCCGCGCCAACGCCGACCTGCCCGAACCGATCCGGGTACGCCGGTTCACGTTGCTGCACAAGCAACTGGACCCGGACGACGACGAGATTACGCGTACCCGCAAGGTGCGCCGCGGCGTGATCGCCGAGCGGTACGCCGACATCATCGCCGCGCTGGACAAGGGCGCCGCCTCGGTGGACGTCAAGACCACCATCACCTATCAGGACGGCACCCAGGCGGAGCGGACCATCACGCTCGCGATCCGGGAGCCGATCGCGCAGGAGGCGCTGGCGGGGCGCCGGCGCCGTCCGGTCTGGAGTGGACGGATCTGATGACCGAGTTCATCCAGCTGACCGTGTACGGCCTCGCCAACGGCGCCGTGCTGGCGTTGGCGGCGCTGGGTTTCGTGCTCATCTACAAGGCCACCCGGGTGATCAACTTCGCCCAGGGTGAGCTGCTGCTGGTCGGGGCGTACCTGTTCTACACCGCGTTCGTGCTGCTGCGGCTGCCGCTGGTCGCGGCCGTCGTCGCCGGGGTGGCCGCCGCGGCGGGCCTCGGGGTGGCCGTCGAGCGCCTGGTGCTGCGCCCACTCATCGGCGAGGACCCGATCTCGGTCATCATGGTCACGATCGGGCTGGCCGCCGTGCTCAAGGCGACCGTGCAGATGTTCTTCGGCACCGCGCCGAAGGCGATGCCCAAGGTGCTGCCCGCCGGCTCGGTGGCCATCGCGGGCGCGCCCGTGCCGCTGGACCGGCTGGTCGCCGTCGGGATCGCCGCGGTGGTGCTCGCCGCGTTCACCATCTTCTTCCGGTGGTCGCGCCACGGCATCGCCATGCGCGCGGTCGCGGACGACCAGCAGGCCGCGCTGGTGCAGGGCATCTCGATCCGTCGGGTCTTCGCCCTCGCCTGGGTGCTGGCCGCGGTCAGCGCGCTGATCGCCGGCATCCTGCTCGGCGACATCGCCGAGGTGAGCCAGAACCTCGCCAACTTCGGGCTCGTGGTGTTCCCGGTGGTGATCCTCGGCGGGCTGGACTCGGTGCCCGGCACCATCGTCGGCGGCTTCGTGATCGGCCTGCTCAGCCAGTACGCCGAGGGTCTCGCTCCGGGCGCGTCACAGGTCGTGCCGTACGTCGCCCTCGTGCTGATCCTGCTTTTGCGACCGTACGGGCTGTTCGGCCAAGTCAGGATCGAGAGGGTCTGAGATGGCAGCGACCGCGACCGGCGTCTACCACACCTCGTACGCCTCGGAACTGCGGCTTCGGCACACGAACGCCGAGCGGCTCCGGCTGGTGCTCATGATCGTCGGGCTGCTCGCGCTGCCGTGGACGGTCAACGCGTACTGGCTGGGCATCGTCAACACCATCGGCATCGCCGTCATCGGCGCGGTCGGGCTGAACATCCTGGTCGGCTTCACCGGGCAGATCTCGCTCGGCCAGGGCGGCTTCCTCGCCGTCGGCGCGTTCACCTCGGCGCTGCTGGCCCGGGCCGGGGTGCCGGTACCCCTGGCCATGCTCGTGGCGGTGCTGGTGACCGCGGCCGTGGGCGCCTTCTTCGGGCTGCCGGCGCTGCGCCTCAAGGGCCTGTACCTGGCGATCGCCACCATCGCCAGCCAGGAGATCATCGTGTTCGTCATCCGCCGCTGGGGCTGGCTCACCGGCGGGCAGGGCTTCCTCGACGTGGAGCGGCTCACGCTGTTCGGATGGCGGGTGCCCAGATCCAGCTTCGAGTTCGTCTGGTACTGGATCATCGCGGGGCTCGCGGTGCTCGCGGTCGTCAGCGCCCGCAACCTGTTCCGCACCGCGCTCGGCCGGTCCTTCATGGCCGTGCGCGACCAGGACATCGCCGCGTCGGCGATCGGCGTGGACCTGGCCCGCACCAAGCTCATCGCCTTCGCCGTCTCGTCGGGGTACGTGGGTCTGGCCGGAGCGCTCACCGCCCACTACACCGAGACGGTCACCTGGGAACGGTTCACCATCGACGTCTCGATCCAGTACCTCGCGATGATCATCGTCGGCGGGCTGGGCAGCGTGGCCGGATCGGTGTACGGTGCCGCGTTCATCATGCTGCTGCCGCCGCTGCTCGCCGAGCTCGCCACCACGGTCCGCGGCTTCGCGCCGTTCATCGCCGACCAGTTGCCGGCCGTGCAAGCGGCCGCCTTCGGTCTGGTCATCGTGCTGTTCCTGCTGTTCGAACCCCGCGGCCTCGACCGGATCTGGCAGCGGGTGAAGGACTACTTCCGCTTCTGGCCCTTCCGCTACTAGGAGGACAAATGAGAAGACTGCTCTTGGCCGGTGCGGCCAGCGCGGCGCTCGTGCTGGCTGCCGGCTGCGGTGGCCCCGGCGGTTCGGCCGGCGGGGACGGCGGGGAGAAGGAGATCATCATCGGGGTCATCGCGGACCTCACCGGCGCCACCGGCGATGTCGGCACCCCGTACAACGAGGGTATGCTCGCCTACGTCGACTACCTCAATGCCCAGGGTGGTATCAAGGGCCACAAGATCAAGGCGATCAGCGAGGACTACGCGTACAAGGTGCCCGTTGCCGAGGAGAAGTACCGCAAGTACGTGTCCGAGGGCGCGGTGGCGATCCAGGGCTGGGGCACCGGCGACTCCGAGGCCCTGCGCAGCAAGGTGAAGGACGACGAGCTCCCCTTCATGTCGGCCTCGTACGCCGAGGTGCTGACCGACCCGGCCGAGTCGCCGTACAACTTCGTGGTCGCGCCGACCTACTCCGACCAGATGCGGGTGGCGCTGGACTACATCGCGGCCAAGGATCCGACCGCGCAGGTCGCGGTCTTCCACCACGACTCGCCGTTCGGCACCGCGCCGGTCGCCGACGGGGAGAAGTGGGTCAAGGACAAGGGCTACCAGCTCGGCTACAAGGCGTACGCGATGAAGACCGGCGCCACCGACTACATCGGACTGCTGCAGCAGGCCAAGGACCAGGGCGCGAAGTACATCGTCATCCAGAACGTGTCCAGCCCGGCCGCGGTGGTGGCGCGCGACATCGCCGCGCAGCAGCTCGACATGACCATTGTGTGCCTGAACTGGTGCGCCGACGAGCTGTTCATCAAGACCGCGGGCGCGGCGGCCGAGGGTCACCTGATGGTCCAGCCGTTCGCCCCGCCCAGCGCCAACAAGCCCGGCCACCAGCCGATCCGCGAGTACGCCCAGAGCAAGGGCATCGACCTCGACGCCAAGGGCCTGCACTTCGTGCAGGGCTGGTACACGATGCACGTGATGGCCAAGGGGATCGAGAAGGTGCTCACCGACGGCAAGGAGGTCACCGGCCCGAACATCCGCGCGGCGCTGGAGACGATGCCGGCCGTGGACACCGGCGGCGTGATCGGCCCGGTGAAGTTCTCCGCCGACAGCCACCGGGGTAGCACCGCCTCGGGCATCTACCAGGTCTCCGGCGGCAAGCTCACCGAGGTCGCCGCCGCGGTGGTGCCCAAGTCATGAGTGCGACGCAGGTGGCCGCCCCGCCCCCGGGTGGGGCGGCCACGGCCCCGCTGCTGGCCGTCGAGAACATCGAGGTCATCTACGACCAGGTGATCCTCGTCCTCCGTGGACTGTCGCTCGAGGTGCCGGCCGGGCAGATCGTCGCGCTGCTCGGCTCCAACGGCGCCGGCAAGTCCACCACCCTCAAGGCGATCGCCGGGCTGCTGCCGACCGAGCACGGCGAGGTCACGGACGGGGCCGTGCGCTTCGACGGCGCGGACATCACCCGGATGGACGCCGCTGCGCGGGTACGCCACGGGATAGCGCTGGTCATGGAGGGCCGGCGCGTCTTCGAGCACCTCACCGTGCACGAGAACCTGGTCGCCGGCGGGTACACCCGGGCGAGCCGGGCGGACTTCGACCGGGTGTACGAGTTCCTGCCCCGGCTGGCTGCGCTGCGCTCCCGAGTCGCCGGGTACCTGTCCGGCGGCGAGCAGCAGATGCTCGCCATCGGTCGGGCACTCATGTCCGAGCCTCGCCTGCTCATGCTCGACGAACCCTCTCTCGGGCTCGCGCCGCGCATGGTCGACGAGGTCTTCGCGTTCATCCAGCGGCTCAATGCCGAACTGGGTCTCACGGCGCTGCTCGTCGAGCAGAACGCCCGCCGCGCCCTGGCGATCGCGCACCGCGGCTACATCATGGAATCCGGGCGGATAGTCCTCGACGGCCCCGCCGCCGAACTCGCCGAGAACCCCGACGTGAAGGAGTTCTACCTGGGGCTCGGCGAGGCCGGAGCGCGCAAACGGTATCGCGACGTCAAGCACTACAAGCGCCGCAAGCGCTGGCTGTAGGGGGAGTCCTGTGCTGAGCGAGAAGATCGCCGAGTACATCGGCGCGATCGACGAGGCGGTCGTCGCGGCGGTGAACGCCGGTGCCGCGCGAGTGCCCGCCCTCGCCGCCCGACTGGCCGCCGCCGACATCCAGGCGGTCCGTCGGGTCGCCGACCTCGACCGGCTGCCGGTGCTCACCAAGGACGACCTTCTTCAGGCGCAGCGCGCCGACCCGCCGTTCGGCGGAACGGTGGCCGCGGACGCGCGGGTGCGCAACGTGTTCGTCTCGCCCGGTCCGCTCTACGAGCCGCGACTGGCCGGCCCCGATCCGTGGCGGTGGGGCGAGGCTTTGCGAGCGGCCGGTATCGGCGCGGGCGACATCGTGCTCAACTGCTTCAGCTACCACCTGTCCCCGGCCGGCGCCATGTTCGAGGAGGGGGCGCTCGCTGTCGGCGCCACCGTCATCCCCGCCGGCGTGGGCAACCAGGACCTCCAGGTACAGGCGGCCGCCGCGATCGGTGCCACCGCCTACACCGGGCCGCCCTCGTACCTCAAGGCGCTCTTCGAGCGAGCCGACGGGCTGGGCGTGTCGTTGCCGATCCGCCGGGCGCTGGTCACCGCCGAACCGCTCCCGGAATCGCTGCGTGCCTGGCTGTCGTCGCGAGTGGACACGGTGCTGCAGGCGTACGGCACCGCCGAGGCCGGGCTGCTCGGCTACGAGACCGCGCCCGGCTCCGGCCTGGCGCTGCCGACCGGCGTGCTGGTGCAGGTCTGCGACGCCGCGACCGGACGGCCGTACACCGATGACAGCGTCGGACAGGTGGTCGTGACGCTGCTTCGGCCCGACCAGCCGCTGGTGCGGTTCGGCACCGGCGACCTGTCCGCGTGGACCCTCGGGCCGGACGGGTCGCTGCGCCTGGCCGGCGTGCTCGGCCGCATCGGCGAGGCGGTCAAGGTGCGCGGCATGTTCCTGCACCCCCGCCAGGCCGCCGAGGCGCTCGCCGGCGAGCCCGGCCTGGCCGCGTACCGGTTTGTCGTGGAGCGGACCGACCATCGCGACGTGCTGCGCTGCGAGGTGGTGCCCACCCCCGATGCGGAGGACGGCCTGACCGAGCGGCTGCGGGAAACCATCCGCTCCCGTTTGCGGCTCGTGGCGGAGGTGGTGGGCGTCCCCTCGCTGCCTGAAGGCCCGATCGTCGAGGACCGCCGCGACTGGTCGTGATCGCCACCGTCCGGGCACGACCACCGGGGCGGACGGGTGCGCCTCGACGCGGCACGCCGTCGGCCGGCTAGCCCGCCGACACGCAGAACTCGTTCCCCTCGGGATCCGCGAGCGTCACCCAGGTGTGCGGCCCCTGCTGTCCTCTGTAGAGGAATCGGGCGCCCCGCTGAACGAGCCTGTCGACGGTAGCGTCCACATCGTCCGTGCCGATCCGGATGTCGAGATGCACCCGGTTCTTGGTGGACTTCCGCTCGGGCACCAGCTGGAACAGCACCCGCGGGGCACGCCGCAGCCCCTCCGGGTGGCGGATCGCGGCGCCCTCCTTCCACACCAGGACACCATTGTGGATGGTGGTGTCGTCCTCCGATGCGTACCCTTCACTGATCATCCGTCGGATGAACGCCTCGTCGGACGGCTCCACCTCCCACCCGAGCGTCTCCGCCCACCAGTCGGCGAGCGTGTGCGGGTCGCTGCTGTCCACCGTCACCTGGAACTCGTACGGCACACCGTCACCTCCGGAACCTGTCACGCGACTCGTACGCTAGCGTGAATCGCGGACAGTAACGTTCCTCATTCCTGCCTCGCCGGGCGGCGGCCGCTGACGAGCACAGCGCGAAGCCCGCCAGTAATGTCACGGTCACCATGATCTGTTTCATTCTCGGCGAAGCCCTGCGTCGGGCGTTCGTCGAGACACGAGGCACCTCGCCCGCATGTCGCCGTGGGCGGCGGTGTCGTAGCTCGCTGGTAGGGTGCCGGCATGTTCCGCAGCCCTGCGATCAACGTCTATTCCCACGACGTCATGCGGCTCGTGGCGTTCTACGAGGGCCTCGGGTTCCGGGAGACCTTCCGGACGCCGAAGCTCGGCACTCCGGTGCACGTGGAGCTCGTGCTGGACGGTTTCACCATCGGAATCGCCTCGGTCGATGCGGCGATCGCCGACCACGGTCTGAAACCGGAGCTGGGCGGGCGGCCGGTCGAGATCGTGCTCTGGACCGACGACACAGACGACGCGTACCGGCGCCTGACCGCCGCGGGCGCTCCGTCGCTGAGCCCGCCGCACGATTTCCTGTCCCGCCTGCGTGTGGCTTGGGTCGCCGACCCTGACGGCAACCCGATCCAGCTCGTCCAGCACCACGGGGCAGGTCAGGCCTGACCCGGTTCGCCGAGTGCTCGTCGGGGCGCTACCGCACCGCGATCACCGGAACGCCTCGTAGATCCAGGTGCCGCCGCCGGGCCCGTCCGGCTCCCACCTGGCTCGGCGGTACTCGCACTGCCGGGAGATCTCGTGCGGCCCGTGAACCCGGGTCGTGTAGACCTCCGGCGGGTTGTTCACGTCTTCCACCTCGATCGTTGACTGCCGGCCGTCGCACGGACCGCCGCGGAGCGTCACGTTCACAGTCGCCATGCCAGGAGGTGTAACCGGATTCCCCGCGGATAATCGCCCGACCGCCTCCGGAGGGCCGATGTGAGACCCGTCCCGCCCCGCTCGTCTTTGCCGCGGGGAGCGTGCCGACGGCACCGACGGCGGATACCGGGGAACCGCTCCGCGCGTGATTCGAATCCGACACGACGGGACAACCGGTGGGGGCCGATCGTATGGTGTGCAGATGGTCCTGGCCTACCAGCACAACCCGATCGTCGCGATGCGCGAGTTCGTCGACAGGGTGTCGCCCTTCGATCCCGATCCCGAGGCCGCCCCGGTCGTATCGGTTGATCTGCGGATGCGTGCCGAGACCGTCACGTTCCACCTGACCGAGCACACCGCGCGGGCGCTGTGCGAGGCGCTGCACGGCTACTACGACCCTGCGGACGTGGGGCCGTGCGACCGGTGCGGCAAGCGCCGCATCGACCACAATCTGCGCTGCCTCGACTGCGGCCACATCAACGGCGTGTTCGGCCAACTGGTGCTCGAGCACGCCGAACGGATGCGCCGTGAGGAGCACGAGCTCGAGGCGTCGTCGAGCCCGGAGCCGCAGCCCTGACCGTAGCCCGAACGTGCGACGCCGTCGCCCGGGCGGGTGCGGTTAAGCGTGCCGGACGCTGGGCAGTTGGACCGACATGGAGCGGGGGCGGCTACTCGGCGGGCGGTACCGGCTGGAGGAGGAACTCGGACAGGGCGGCATGTCCGTCGTGTGGCGTGCGCACGACGAGATTCTGGACCGCAAGGTCGCGGTCAAGCTGTTGACGCCCAAACGGGCCGACCACGCCATGCTGCTCGAACGCATCCGGGCCGAGGCCCGGGTCGCCGCCTGCATGCGCCACCCGCACGTGGTCAACGTGCACGACTACGGCGAGGCGCCCTGCGGGGAGGGGCCGCCGTTGCCGTTCGTCGTCATGGAGATCGTCGAGGGGACGTCGCTGGCGGATGCGCTGGCCAACGGGCCGCTGGAGTGGCGGGCCGCGGTGCGCGCCTGCGCGGAGGTGGCATCGGCGCTCGCGGTGGCGCACGCCCGCGGCATCGTCCACCGTGACGTCACACCCCGCAACGTCATGCTGACCCCGGCCGGCGCGAAGCTCGTCGACTTCGGCATCTCCGCGACGGTGGGCGAGGCCGAGGTCGGCCCGAGCGGCTTGCTGCTCGGCACGCCGGCCTACCTCGCCCCCGAGCGGCTCGACGGCGGGAGCGTCCAGCCGGCCACCGACGTGTACGCGCTCGGGCTGCTGCTCTACAAGGCGCTCACCGGCCGGCTGCCCTGGCAGGGCACCACGACGACCCAGATGCTGGCCGCCCACCGGTACGTCGAACCGGCGCCACTGCCGCCCGTGCCCGGTCTGCCGCCACGGGTCGCCGACCTGTGCCGGCGCTGCCTGGCCAAGCGGCCCGGCGACCGGCCGACCAGCGCGGAGGTGGCGGCGGTGCTCGCGCCCGTCTGCCTCGATCCGGACGTCATCCGGCCGCCGGACGTCATCCGGCCGCCCGACGTCATCCGGCCGCGGAGGTCGATCGGGCGGGCCGTGGTCGGCGCCCCGCCACGCCCAGCCGCGGCCGTGCTGGCGGGTACCGTCGCGCGGTCCCGGATGCCCTGGTACGCCCGGTGGCTGGCGCACCGGCGGACCGCGGCGGTGCTCGCGGTCGCGGTCGGGCTGCTGCTCGCGGTGGCGGTGCCGGTGGCCGTCGCCGAGCTGCGGCGCGACCCGTTCCCGCGGCGGCCCCAGGCCGCCGGGCCCGGCGGCCTGGGGCCGCGGTCGCTGCCGTGCACGGTCCGCTACCAGGTGCGTCGCGACTCGGGCGGCACGTTCAGCGCCGGGGTGAGCGTGACGAACACCGGGCAGGACGTGGTCGACGGGTGGCGGCTGGAGTTCTCGTTCCCGGGCGACCAGCGCGTGCTGCGGGGATGGCCCGGCGACTGGCGCCAGTCCGGCCAGTCGGTCGTCGTCGACGCCACGTCGGCCGGCGCGCTCGCCCCGGGCGACGCCGCCGAGTTCGGGTTCGACGCGGCCTACCGGGACGGGAACCCGTCGCCCACCGCGTTCCGCCTCAACGGCGCGGAGTGCGCGGCCGAGCTGTCGCGCTAGCGCCCGCCGGGCGCCGGGGCAGGCGTCGGATCGCGTCGAGCACCACCGCGGGGCGCACCTGCGGCAGCATGTGCCCGGCGTCCGGGATCACCAACAGCTGCGCGTCGGGTATCTCCCTCACCAGTCGCCGCGCGTGCTCGGGCACCCGGAACGGATCGCGTTCGCCGTACACGATCACGGTGGGCACGGTGACCTCCCGGTAGCGCGGGCTCAGCGCCTGCGCGCTGGGGCTGAACGCGAGCACGTCGCGCCGGTTGGCGAGGAACTGGGCGGGGCGTGGCCACAGCGCCGTGGCCCGCGCGAGGTAGCCGTCCGGTACGGGGTCGGGCGAGAACGTGGCGGCGACCATCCGTGGCACGGCCAGGGCGCCCAGGGGGGTGAGCACGGTGTGCCGCAGCAGGGTGCCGAGCACGGGCAGCGTCGCCAGGCGGGAGATCGGGTCGTCGTGGCCGTCGTACGCCTCACCGCCGTATGTCGCGGCGCTGACCAGGACGAGCCCGGCGAGCCGGTCGGGGTGGTGCAGCGCGTACGCGAGGGCGATCACGCCGCTGTACGAGTGGGCCACGAGGATCGGCCGGTCCACGTCGAGTTCGCGCAGCGCGGCGGCGATCAGTCGGGCCTGCTCGACCGGTGTGACCGGCTCGGCCGGCCGCTGGCTGTGCCCGTACCCGGGCCGGTCGAACGCGATCCCGCGCATGCCGGCGCCGGCGACGGTTTCGATAGCGGGCAGGAAGTCGTGGGCGTCCAGCATCCCGCCGTGCAGGAACACCACGGGTTGGCCGCCGCCGCGCTCGAGGTAGTGCAGCCGGGTGCCGTCTACCGTGACGAACCGCCCGGCAGGCGGGTACGGGGCGGTGGCGCGCCGCGTCGCGTACGCGGTCCAGGCGAACAGGCCGAGCCCGAGGCTGACGGCCGAGCCGACGACCAGGGGGATCACCTCAACCTCCTCGTCACCTCTCCTATACAAGGTACATGTACACCGTATATGGGATGGGTCGGGAACCGTACGGCGTACAGTTGACGCGTGCCCGCTGGTCGAACCGCCACGTCGTCCCGCGCCCGCGGGAGCACGCGGGGCCAGCTCAACCGCGCCGCGATCGTGCGCCGGACCGTCGCGCTGGCCGATGCCGAGGGCGTCGCCGCGGTGACGATCCGCCGGCTGGCCACCGGCCTGCGGGTGACCCCGATGGCGCTGTACTGGCACTTCGCGAGCAAGGAGGAGCTGCTCGACGCGGCCGTCGACGCGGTGCTCGCCGAGGTGGCCGGGGTCCGCGCGGCCGGGCCGTGGCAGCGGCGCTTCGCCGCGCTGATCGAGGCGCTGGTCGCTGCGCTGCGTGCCCATCCGTGGGCGGTCGCGGCCGGCGCGGACCGCGCGCTCATGCGCGAACCCGGCCTAAAGGTCACCGACCGGGCGCTGGACGCGCTGCGCGACGGCGGATTCGCGCCGCAGGCCGCCGCGAACCTGGCCCGCAGCGTCCTGCACACCGTGCTCGGCCTCGTGGCCGGCGACCCCGGCCCGGGCCCCACCGTCTCCGCCGCCGACGTGGCCGAACAGGAACGCCGGACCCGCCAGCGCCTGGAGAGCGTGCCCGCGGACCGCTACCCGCGCGTGGTCGAGGCGGCGGCGCCCCTGGCCGCCTGCACAGACCCGGACGACTACTACCGGGCCGGTCTGGACCTGCTGCTCGCCGGGGTGACCGCGCTCGCCCACCGGTCGCCCGGGCGCTCGACCGCCACACGCGCGTGACGCCGTACCGTCTCACCCGCGACGCCGTACCCTGTCGCCCGCGGACATCGCACCGCGGCAACTTATGTCCACCGGCTACATCGTCCCGTGCGCCGGGCCACTCCTACCGTGACCGGACACGCCGGCGTCCGCCGGCGCGCGGAGGAGGCGTCATGGCAGCAATACGTGCGTTGATCGCGCCCCGGCCGCTCGGGCGCCGGGGGCACCAGCGGCGCCGGGGGTGGACCGGCCGGATCCTCCCGATCGCGGCCGCGGCCCTGCTCGGCGCCGGGGCGCTCGCCGGGTGCGGCAGCCCGCAGGAGGCGGCGAACGGCGGCGGGCAGGACGACGCGCCGGTCAAGGTCGGTCTGGTCCACTCGCAGACCGGACCGCTGGCCAGCTACGGCAAGCAGTACGCGGAGGGCTTCCGGGCGGGACTCGCGTACGCCACCAACGGCACCAACAAGGTCGGCGACCGGCCGATCGAGGTGACCGAGGTGGACGACGCCGGGGACCCGGCGAACGCGGTCTCGGCGGTCAAGGACCTGGTCGGCAAGGGCTACAAGATCATTGCGGGCTCCACGGTGAGCGGGGCGGCGCTGCAGGTCGCGCCGCTCGCGGCGCAGAACAAGGTGCTGTTCATCTCCGGCCCGGCCGCCACCGACGGGGTGACCGGAGCCAACCGGTACACGTTCCGCTCGGGGCGCCAGACCTACCAGGACGTGCTGACCGCCAAGTCCTTCATCGGCAGCGCGAGCGGCAAGAAGGTGCTGGTGTTCGCGCAGGACAGCGCGTTCGGCAAGGCCAACGAGGAGGCGGTCAAAAAGGTCATCGGGGCCGACGGGGCCACGGTCGAGGCGCTGCTGGTGCCGGCGAGCGCGACCGACTTCACGCCGTTCGCCCGGCAGGTGCGCGACGCCCAGCCCGACCTGCTCTTCGTGGCCTGGGCAGGCACCACCGCGACCGCCATGTGGCAGGCGCTCGACCAGCAGGGCGTGTTCGGGGCGACCACCGTGGTGACCGGGCTCGACCAGCGCGCCTCGTACCCGATCTTCGGGGCGGCCAGCGACAAGATCTCCCTGCTGTCGCACTACTTCGACGGCGCCTCGTCGACCCCGGCCGCCGAGGCTCTCAAGAAGGCCGTGCCCGACGGGGCCGTCGACCTGTTCCACCCCGACGGCTTCACCGCGGCGCAGATGATCGTGCATGCCGTGCAGGAGGGCGGCGACGACGTCGAGAAGATGATCGCCGCACTGGAGGGCTGGAGCTTCGACGGCGTCAAGGGCAGGTTGACCATCCGGGCCGAGGACCACGCGCTGCTGCAGCCGATGTTCCAGGCCAGGTTCTCCGGCGGTACACCGACCCTGGTGAAGACCCTCGACCCGCAGGAGGTCGCGCCGCCGGTCAGCCAGATGAAGGGCTGAGGCGTACGGTGCCGGCACGAGCGTTGGAGGTCCGCGAGCTGACCTGGCGGATGGGCGGCGTAGCGATCGTCGACCGGGTCGACCTCGCCGTCGACGAGGGTGAGTTCGTGGCGGTGATCGGGCCGAACGGCGCGGGCAAGACCTCGCTGTTCAACCTGATCTCCGGTCTGCGTACGCCGAACTCGGGCAGCGTCTCGCTCGGCGGCGTGGACGTCACCCGGCTGCCGGCCCACGAACGGGCCCGCCGAGGGCTGGGACGCACGTTCCAGTCCTCGGCGGTGTTCGGCTCGCTGACCGTGGCCGAGAACGTCCGGCTGGCGGTGCAGGCGCACCTGGGCGGGTCGATGCACGCCTGGCGGCGGGCCACGGCGTTCCGCGAGGTGGCGGACCGTGCGGCCCACGCGCTGGAGACGGTCGGGCTGGCGCACCGGGCCGACGCTGTGGCCGGCAGCCTCGCCCACGGCGAGAAGCGCAAGCTGGAGATCGCACTGCTGCTCGCGGGCGAGCCCCGGGTGATGCTGCTCGACGAGCCGATGGCCGGGGTCAGCGCCGAGGACGTGCCGTCCCTGGTCGAGGTGGTCCGCGGGCTCACGGACCACACCGGGCGGTCCGTACTCATGGTGGAGCACCACATGGACGTGGTGCTCCACCTGGCCGACCGGGTCGCGGTCATGCACCACGGGGCGCTGCTCGTCTGCGACACCCCGGCCGCGGTGATGGCGGACCGCACGGTGCAGGAGGCGTACCTGGGGGAGGGGCTGTGAGCCTGCTGCGGGTGGCCGACCTGTCCGTCCACTTGGGAGGGTCGCACATCCTCCAGGGGGTCTCGTTCACCGTGCCCGCGACCGGGGTGACCGTGCTGCTCGGACGCAACGGCGTCGGCAAGACGACGACCCTGCGCGCGGTGCTCGGCCTGGTGGCCTCGACCGGGCAGATCGAGCTGGACGGGGTGTCGGTCGTCGGGGCCGCCACCCACCGGCGCGTGCGTTTCGGGCTCGGCTACGTGCCCGAGGACCGGTGTGTCTTCGGCGGGCTGACCGTCGCCGAGAACCTGCGCCTGGCCGAGCGCACCCCGACCCCGGACTACGACACGGTGTTCGGGCTCTTCCCCGAACTGGCCCAACGCGCCCGGCAGCGCGCCGGGACGCTCTCCGGCGGCCAGCAGCAGATGCTGGCGATCGGCCGGGTGCTGCTCAACGACAACCGCCTGCTGCTCGTCGACGAGCCGACGAAAGGGCTGGCGCCGAGGGTGGTGACGGAGGTGACCGAGGTGCTCGCACGCGTCGCCGAACGCGTACCGGTGCTGCTCGTCGAGCAGAACCTCGCCGTGGTGCGCCGGCTCGGGCGCGACGCGGTCGTGCTGGCCGCCGGGAGGGTGGCGTGGACCGGGCCGGCCGGCGAACTGCTGGCCGACGCGGACCTGACGCGCGCGCTGCTCGGCGTGGGAAGCGTGGGCAGTCCGGCGTGACCACCGTCGTCCTGCTCACGCTGACCGGGCTCGGGCTCGCCGCGCTGTACTTCCTGGTCGCCTCGGGCCTGTCGCTCGTGTTCGGACTCGCCGACGTGCTCAACTTCGCCCACGGGCTGTTCCTGTCAGTCGGGGCTTACGCCACCTGGTGGGCGGCGACGCAGCTGCCCGGCGCAAGCGCGGAGGGGTGGGGCTTCGTGCTCGCCGTCACGGTGGGCGTGCTCGCCGGTGTCGTCGCCGCCACCGCCGTCGAACTGGTGATGATCCGGCCGCTGTACCGGCGGACCATCGAACAGGTGCTCGTCACCGTGGGGCTGTCGCTCGCCGGGGTGGCCCTGCTCCAGGCGACCTGGGGCGCCGACCCCCGGCCCTTCCCGCGTCCCCGCTGGACGCAGGAGGTGACCACGGTGCTCGGCGCGAACGTCCCCAACAGCAGCCTGCTGCTCATCGTCGCCGCGGCGGCCGTGCTCGCCGGACTGCTCGCGCTGCTGCGCTGGACCCGGGTCGGGCTGGTGATCCGCGCCGGCGTGGAGAACCGGGAGATGGTCACCGCGCTCGGCATCGACGTGCGGCGCGCGTTCACGTTCGTCTTCGCCGTCGGCGGGGCGGCCGCGGCGCTCGCCGGCGCGCTCGGCGGCGTCTACTTCGGCGCGGTCGCCCCGGAGCAGGGCGCCTCGATGCTGATCTTCGCGTTCATCGTCGTGGTGATCGGCGGGATGGGCTCGGTGGTTGGTTCGGCGTATGCGGCGGTGGCGGTCGGCCTGGTGCAGCAGTTCGTCAACTACTACGGCACCGCCGGCCTGGGGGACATCTGCGTGGTCGCGCTGCTCGCAGCGGTGCTGCTGGTCCGGCCGCAGGGCCTGATGGGGAGGGTGGCGACGTGAGAAGGTGGCTTCCGCGCGCGCGCCGGCTGCTTCCGGTGGCGGCGCTGGTGGCGCTCGCCGCGCTGCCGTACTCGACGCTGTCGGTGCCCGGCGTCTTCGACGGTCCACTGAACTCGCCGGGCACGCTGCACGTCCTCGCGGTCTGCCTGGTCTTCGCGGGCCTGGCGGCCGGCTACGACCTGCTGTTCGGGCGCACCGGCATGCTGTCGTTCGGGCACGCCCTGTACTTCGCCACCGGCGTGTACGGGACCGACATCCTGATCACCCGGGCGGGTCTGCCGCTCGCGTCGGCTGCGGCCGTGGCGCTGCTCGGCGGCACGCTGCTCGCCGCCCTGCTCGGGGCGATCGCGCTGCGCACTGGCGGCATCGCGTTCGCCATGGTGACGCTCGCCTTCGCCCAGGTGGGCGCGATCCTCATCGCGCGGGACTTTGGCGGGCTCACCGGCGGGGAGGAAGGGCTGCCGCTGATCGGGCTGCCGGATCCGCTGGTGGGCGTGGCGAACACGGTGAACCTGTACTGGATCGCGCTGGCTCTCGTCGCGGTGACGCTGTTCGTGGTGCACCGGGTGGCCGACTCGCCGACCGGCCGGGTGCTCGCCGCGCTGCGTGACGAGGAGCGGCGGGTACGGGTGCTCGGGCTCGACCCGTACCGGTACCGGCTGTTCGCGTTCACGCTCTCCGGGGCGCTGGCCGCCGCGGCCGGGGTGGTCTACGTGCTGGTGGTCGGCGGCGCCTCGCCGCACGTGGCGTCGGCGGACCTGACGCTGTCCCTGCTCGTCATGGTCGTCCTCGGTGGACCCGGCACCCGGTGGGGCCCGGCGCTGGGCGGGTTCCTGTTCATGTACCTGGACCAGCGACTGACCGCGCTCGGCACGTCATCGACGGTCGACGCGCTGCCGAGCGTTCTGAGCGGGCCGCTGTCCCAGCCGCTGTTCGTGCTCGGCACGGTGTTCATCCTCGCCGTCTACTTCTTCCCTGGCGGCCTGGCGAGCCTGGCCGACCGGCTCGGTCCGCTCAAGCGGCTGGTGGCGCGGCGCACCTGAGGGAGGGCGTGGCGCAGTGGCGGCCTATCCGGCCAGTTCGGCCAGGTCGTCAGCGGTGAGGCGGAGGCTGGCCGCAGCGATGTTCTCCACCAGGTGGTCGAGCGAGCTGGTGCCGGGGATGGCCAAGGTCACCGGCGAGATGGCGAGCAGCCAGGCCAGGGCGACCTGCGTGGGGGTTGCCTGGTGGCGGTCGGCGACCTCCGCGAGGGGGGCCTGGTCCAGCGGCTGCCTGCCTCCACCGAGTGGGAAGAACGGCACGAAGCCGATGCCCTCCTTCTCGCACATCGCGAGAACATCCGAGCCGGCCCTGTGATTCACGTTGAAGTGGTTCTGCAGCGCGACGACCGGTGCGACGGACCGTGCCTCTGCGAGCTGGATCGCGTCGACGTTGCTGAGGCCCAGGTGCCGGATCAGCCCTTCGCGGCGAAGCTCCGCGAGGGCGGCGAACCGCTCGCCGACCGACTCGCCGCCTGGCTCGCCCATGCCGCCGACGCGCAGGTAGACCAGGTCGAGGTGGTCCCGGCCGAGGCGGCGCAGGTCCTCCTCGACCAGTCCGCGCAGCTGTTCGGGGGTGGCCTGGCCGGTCGGCATGACGCCGCCTTCCAATAGTGGCCCGACCTTGGTGGCGATCACCAGGTCATCGGGGTAGGGGTACAGCGCCTGCCGGATCATCTCGTGCGCCTGAAGGGCGCCGAACCCGTAGAAGCCAGCGGTGTCGATGTGGTTCACACCGAGCTCCACGGCACGGCGCAGCACCGCGACGCCCTCCTCGGCGTGCCGTACCCGGCCGCCGAGGGCGAGCCGCATCGCGCCGAGGCCGAGCCGGTTGACCGCCAGGTCGCCGCCGAGGAGGAACTGGCCCGCCATGGCGGCTGTGGTCGGGTCTCCGTGCGTTGTCACTGGGGCATGGTCCTTTCTCTCGGCCCAGTCGGCCGGTAGGTCGAAAACGCTTGGTGGTTGCGCTGGAGCGGCCGAATGTGCGGCGGTCGTCAGCGGCTGTAGTAGTCCGCGAGCATGGTGAAGGCGGCCTTGGGTTGCCAGGGCAGGCCGGGGTACGTCTCGCCGGTGCGATCCTCGAGGACCTTGACGATGCCGTAGCTGGCCATGTCGAAGTCTTCGCTGGGATCGTCGCGGTGCGGTAGGTCGTAGCGGGCGAACGTGTTCACGAACGCGCTGTCCACGCCTTCTACGGTGAAGACGTCCAGGAGTTCCCGAAGGTAGGTGGCCTGTTCCTGTTCGTCGCGGATGTGGTCGCCGACGAGTCGGACCGGCCGGCCATCCTCGCCCCACTTGACGATCCTGTCGCCGTGGCCGCCCTTGGCCGCGGCGCCTCGGTGCGTGGTGCACCCGAACTCCGTCACCGCGAGCGGTTTGCCTTGCCCGACGGCCGACCGGATGCTGGCGCGGAACCGGTCCGCGTTCTGCGCGTTCCGGTAGCCGGCGTCGGAGGAGATGATGTCGAAGGGTGTCCAGTCGACGCCCTCGAGCGGCAGCGATGCGTAGCTGACCTTCCCGCCGAACCGCTCCCGGACCATCTCGACGGCCCTGCGGAGGAACTCGTTGACGCGCGCCGGTACGTCGGCGATCAGCTCGCGTGCGCGCTGCGGTCCGGCCAGCAGCGCGAGCCGCTCGTCGAGCGTGTCGCCGGGCAGGAACCCGACGGTGAACAGGCTGAGCTCGGAACCGGTGAGGAGCACGACCTCGGCGCCGTCGCGGCGCAGCCGCTCCGCCCGGTCGGCGCTGTCGGCGAGGAAGTCGAGCAGTTCACCGGCGGTCAGGTCGCACGTGAACGGCGAGTACCAGACCTCGAGGCCGGCTTCGGCGGCGTATTGGGCAGCGGTGTCCAACCGGTCCTGGATGCCGCCTGTGACGCGTACCGCGGTGCAGTGCAGGTCCGTACGGATGATTTGCATCTCTCGGCGCACGACGTCGACGTCGAACGGCTCGCGGGTGCTGTGCCCCGGTCGGGCGACGAACCCGGTGTCGTAGGTGATCCCCTTGCCGCGCATGTCGGTCCTCTTCTCGTTCCGCCCGGGTTCACGACCCACCAGATAGGTACGGTACGTGCCGTACCCTAATGCCCGCACATCCCGTTGTCCAAGCCATTTTTGGCGCCCTTACGGTACGCTGCGTACCGCGAGGAAAACGGATGAACGAGCAACCGACACCCGGCTCGACGCCACAGCCGCGCCGCGCACCGAGCAGACGGCGTGGCGCCGCGCTGGAGCAGGCGATCCTCCGGGCGGCAATGGACGAGCTCGTCGAGAACGGGTACGCCGGGATGACCATGGAACGGGTCGCGCAGCGGGCCGGCACCAACAAGAACGCCATCTACCGCCGCTGGCCCACCCGTGCCGCGCTCGCCATCGCCGCCTACCGGCAGTTCGTCGCCACGAACTCGCAGATCCCGGACACCGGCAGCCTGCGCGGTGACGCGCTGGAAATGCTTCGCCGGGCCAACAGCATGTTCTCCTCCCCGATCGGCGGCATCCTGCGAGCCCTGCTGGCCGGCGCCCGCGACGACCCGCAACTCCTGGCCCAACTCCAGGAACGCACCGGCGACGCGGGCAGCGCGGCCTGGCTGACGATCCTGGCCCGCGCCGTGTCACGCGGCGAGGTGCGGCCCGAAGCGCTGCACCCTCGGGTCGCCACCGTGGCCGTCGTGCTGCTCCGCGACGAGTTCATCACTCGCGGATACCCCAGCGTGCCCGACAGCGTCCTCGTTGAGATCATCGACGAGGTCTACCTACCCCTGCTCCGCGGGCGTGGGGCCGATCGCCCGACCCGGTCTCGACTCCCGTTGCCGGGCCTCTGACGGCGGGCATCGACCGACGAAAGGAACACCACGAGTGGTTCTTATGCCCCGGCGGGTCGCCGTGGCGGTCATCGCCGCCCTGCCGCTCGCCGCCTGCTCGACAACAGACACACCCACCGTCTACCCGTCGAGCCCGACCGCTACCTCCCCGTCGGCAGCCTCGGTCACGCCGGATTTCGCCGGGCTGGAGGCGGAGTTCGCCCGGCTGGAGGCGGAGTTCGATGCTCGGCTCGGCGTCTACGCCGTCGACACCGGCACCGGCCGCACGGTCGAGCACCGCGCCGACGAGCGCTTCGCCTACGCCTCGACCTTCAAAGCGCTTGCCGCCGCGGCGGTGCTGGACGCGACCTCGACCGCTGAGCTGGACCAGGTGGTCCGCTACACGAGAGCGGACCTGGTGATGCACTCGCCGATCACCGAACAGCACGTCGGGCAGGGGATGACCCTGCGCGAGCTGGGCGACGCCGCCGTGCGGTACAGCGACAACACCGCCGCCAACCTGCTGCTTGCGCGGCTCGGCGGCCCCGCGGGCTTCGAGCGGGCGCTGCGCGACCTCGGAGACCAGGTCACCGATCCGGAGCGGTTCGAGACCGACCTCAACGAGGCGGCTCCCGGTGACCAGCGTGACACGAGCACTCCCCGGGCCCTCGCCACGGACCTGCGGGCCTACGTCCTCGGCGACGCGCTCTCCGTCGAGGACCGCTCGGTGCTGACCGGGTGGCTTCGGGGGAACACAACCGGGGATACCCTCATCCGGGCCGGCGTCCCGGCCGGCTGGCAGGTCGGCGACAAGACCGGCTCCGGCGGGTACGGCACCCGAAACGACATTGCCGTGGTCTGGCCCCCCGACGGCGCTCCCATCGTGCTCGCGATCCTCTCGAGCCGCGACCAGAAAGACGCCGAACACGACGACAGGCTGATCGCCCGAGCGGCGAAGCTGACCATCGAGGCCCTGCGCCCGTAGGTCGCACCTGGCTGGCGGCCGACCGGGCATTACATCGATACCAATCACTCAATGTCACTGAACGGTCAGGGCTGGGGATGGAGAAAGTGCACGCTGGCTACTGGACGATTTTCCTGATCCTCGGATTGTTCGCCGTCGTGTCCGTGGTGGTGGCCTCATTGCCGCTGCGGTCGGTATGGCTGCGGGTGGCAGTGCTCGTCGGTCACGTCGTCCTCTCGGTGGTGTTGATCGCGTCACCGGACGGTCCGCGACCGTTGTGGGTGATGGTGTTCGGTCCAGGCCTCCTCGTCGCCCTGGTCCGGCTGTCCATCTCGGCGTACCGCGGGATTCGCGGGTTCACCACGCCCGCCAACGACGGCTGACCCGACCCGCAGCAGCGCCCACGCACTCCCCGCGGTCTGGCGGGCCTGGGCGCACCTGACGGGCGGGGTGGCGATCGTCTCAGGCCGGAGACCTGTACCACGTTTTGCGGATGAATTACGTTGTAATCGAGTACATCCTCGAAAATCAGCGGAGGGTCTCCATGGCTCAGCCCGACACCGCGACCGAGCAGCACGCCGCCGAGGCGGTGGTGCGCCATCACGCGCAGCTCGCCGAGGCCCTCGACGGGCACGCCGCCCGCCTGCTCGACGCCGCCGAGCGCGCGGACGCACCGCAGGTGTGGCAGCGCAGGGCGGAGTTCGTCACCTGGCTGCACGCCGAGTTGCTGCCGCACGCGCGCGCCGAGGAGGCCACCCTCTACCCGGCCGCGGCCGCCCGGCCCGGCGGCGAGCTGCTGGTGGCCGGCATGAGGGACGAGCACGCGGTCATCACCGGGCTGGCAACCGAGCTCGAACAGGCGGCCTCGCCGGTCCGCGCCGCGGCCGCCGCCCGGGCCCTCGTCGCGGTGCTCGCCACCCATCTCACCAAGGAGAACGAGCTGCTCATTCCGCTGCTGGTCCGGGCCGACGACGTGTCGCTGGCCGGGCTCCTGGCCGGCATGCACGACCTCATCGGGGATCACGCGCAGCGGGCGGCCGACGACGGCACCTGCGGGTGCGGCGGCTGCGGATGCGGCGGAGGCTGACCTGCCGACCCGGTGACGTTCGGCACGGCGAGGAGGGGACATGTGCAACTACTGCGGGTGCCGGAGCTTCCCGCTGATCGGCCGACTCACCGAGGAGCATGAGGCGATCATCAACGCGGCCGGACGACTGCGCAGCGCGATCGCGGCGAGTGGCGGCGAACCGGCCGGGGCGCTCGAGGCGCTCGACGCGCTGCGCGCCCTGCTCACGCCGCACACCGTCACCGAGGAGAGCGGCCTCTTCGCCGAGCTGCGCGCAGAAGGAAGCCTCGCCGACGAGGTGGACAAGCTGTGCGCGGAGCACGAGGACATCCATCAGGTACTCGCCACCGTCGACCGCGCCGCGCCGGACTGGGCGCCGGTGCTCGCGGCGCTCGACCGGCTCCGGCGGCACATCGACGCTGAGGAGCACGGCCTCTTCCCGGCCGCGGTCATCGCGCTGCCGATGCCGGCCTGGGACCGCCTGACTCCCTCGACGGCACGGGTGGGCGACGGAGAGCCGGGTTCGGCGGGATAGGGCGCCCAACTTCGGGACCTACGGCCCTGGCCTGACGTGCCATGCACCGCGGAACATCGCTGGGACAGGCCCGCCGGCCCGGATGGTGGGCGCTGCGGCACGGGCGGGCATCGGGTGGTGAGGCCACCGGCGAGGAGGCGACATGGCAGCCGACGATCAGACCGGGGGACGGGCAGGGCGTGCGCTGCTTGAGCTGGGTGGCCTGGTGCGGCGGGGCGAGGTGTCCCCGGACGGCCGGGCACTGTACCGGGTGGGCGGACGGGACGCCGACACGTTCTACCGGGACCGCTGGTCCTACGACAAGGTGGTGCGCTCCACGCACGGGGTGAACTGCACCGGATCGTGCTCGTGGAAGGTGTACGTCAAGGACGGGATCATCACCTGGGAGGCGCAGCAGACCGACTATCCGTCGGTCGGGCCCGACCGCCCCGAGTACGAGCCGCGCGGCTGCCCGCGCGGGGCGGCGTTCTCCTGGTACACGTACTCGCCCACCCGCATCCGCTACCCGTACGCCCGCGGTCTGCTCGTGGACATGTATCGGGAGGCGCGGCAGCGCCTCGGCGACCCGGTCGCCGCGTGGGCGGAGATCCAGGCCGATCCGCAGCGGCGGCGCGCCTACCAGCGGGCGCGCGGCAAGGGCGGGCTGGTGCGGGTCTCCTGGGACGAGGCCCTGGAGATGGTCGCCGCCGCGCACGTGCACGCCATCAAGCAGTACGGCCCGGACCGCATCGCGGGGTTCTCCCCGATCCCGGCGATGTCGATGGTGTCGCACGCGGTCGGTTCCCGGTTCATCAGCCTCATCGGCGGGGCGATGCTGTCGTTCTACGACTGGTACGCCGACCTGCCGGTCGCCTCGCCGCAGGTGTTCGGCGACCAGACCGACGTGCCGGAGTCGGCGGACTGGTGGGACGCCACCTACCTCATCATGTGGGGCTCGAACGTGCCGGTGACCCGTACCCCGGATGCGCACTGGATGGCCGAGGCCCGCTACCGGGGGCAGAAGGTGGTCGTGGTCTCCCCGGACTACGCCGACAACGTCAAGTTCGCCGACGAGTGGCTGCCGGCCCAGCCGGGCACCGACGGGGCGCTCGCGATGGCGATGGGGCACGTGATCCTGCGCGAGTTCTTCGTGGACCGACCCACCCCGCGGTTCGTCGACTACGTGCGCCGCTTCACCGACTTGCCGTTCCTGGTGACGCTGCAGGAGCGCGGCGACGGGACGTACCGGCCGGGCAAGTTCCTCACCGCTGCGGACCTGGGGCACGCCGAGGAGCACGCCGCGTTCAAACCGGTGGTCTGGGACGACGCGGCCGGCGCGCCGGCGGTGCCGAACGGGTCGCTGGGCTTCCGGTGGGGCGAGGCCGGCGCCGGGCGGTGGAACCTCGACCTCGACGGCATCGAGCCGGCGCTCGGCTGCCCGACCGGCGGCGAGGCGGTCGAGGTGGTGCTGCCCCGCTTCGACACCCCGACCCCGGGCGTGCTGCGCCGGGGCGTGCCCGTCCGGCGGGTGCGCGGCCACCTCGTCACCAGCGTGTACGACCTGCTGCTCGCCCAGTACGGGGTGCGCCGCGACGGGCTGCCCGGACGGTGGCCAGAGTCCTATGCGGACGGTACCGAGCCGTACACCCCGGCGTGGCAGGAGCCGATCACCGGTGTGTCGGCGGCGGCGTGCGAGCGGATCGCGCACGAGTTCGCCGACAACGCCGAGCGCTCCGGCGGCCGCTCGATGATCCTCATGGGCGCGGGCACCAACCACTGGTTCCACTCCGACACCACGTACCGCGCCATGCTCGCGCTGACCACGCTGACCGGGTGCCAGGGTGTCAACGGCGGCGGGTGGGCGCACTACGTCGGGCAGGAGAAGTGCCGGCCGGTGACCGGGTGGGCCCAACTGGCGTTCGGGCTGGACTGGTCCCGTCCGCCCCGGCAGATGATCGGCACGGCGTACTGGTACCTGCACACCGACCAGTGGCGTTACGACACGTACGACGCGGGGGCGCTGGCCAGCCCGACCGGGGACGGCCGGTTCGCCGGCCGGCACACCGCGGATCTGCTGGCGCAGTCCGTGCGGCTCGGCTGGATGCCGAGCGCGCCGACCTTCGACCGCAACCCGCTCGACGTGGCCGACGAGGCCCGGGCGGCCGCTCCCGACGACCCGGCGTCCTATGTGGTCGACGCCCTGCGCGCCGGGCGGCTGGGCTTCGCGTGCGAGGACCCGGACGCGGAGCGCAACTGGCCGCGGGTGCTCACCGTGTGGCGGGCCAACCTGCTCGGCTCGTCGGCCAAGGGCAACGAGTACTTCCTGCGCCACCTGCTCGGCACCGACGCGTCGCTGCGGGCGGCCGAGGCCGCGCCGGAGCAGCGGCCGCGCGACGTGCGCTGGCGCGACGAGGCGCCCGAGGGCAAGCTGGACCTGCTGGTGTCGCTGGACTTCCGGATGACGTCCACCACGCTGTTCTCCGATGTGGTGCTGCCGGCGGCGACCTGGTACGAGAAGCACGACCTCTCCAGCACGGACATGCACCCGTTCGTGCACGCGTTCAGCCCGGCGATCGCGCCGCCGTGGCAGACCCGCACCGACTTCGACATCTTCCACGGCCTGGCCCGGGTGTTCTCCGCGCTGGCCGCCAGGCACCTGGGCACCCGGTACGACGCGGTGGCCGTGCCGCTGCAGCACGACACCCCCGACGAACTCGCCACCCCCGGCGGAGTGGTGCGTGACTGGCGCGACGCCGGACCGGAGGGTGCGGCCGACCCCGTAGCGACCATGCCGAAGGTGGTCATCGTGGAGCGCGACTACGCGGCAATCGCGGAGAAGATGGCCGCACTCGGCCCGCTGCCGGACCGGCTGGGCGTGACCACCAAGGGTGTGACCGTGGACGTGGCGCCGGAGATCGAGCACCTGCGGCGCGTCAACGGGACCGTCCCTAGTGGAGTCGCGGCGGGCCGCCCGGCGCTCGCGCGGGACACCCATGCCTGCGAGGCGATCCTCGCGCTCTCCGGCACCACCAACGGTCGGCTCGCCGTGCACGGGTTCCGGGCGCTGGAGCGGCGCACCGGCACCCGACTGGCGGACCTGGCCGCCGAGGCGGAGGGCAAGCGGATCTCCTTCGCCGACACCCAGGCCCGGCCGGTACCGGTGATCACCAGCTTCGAGTGGTCCGGCAGCGAGACCGGCGGGCGGCGCTACTCGCCGTTCACCATCAACGTCGAGCGGGCCAAGCCGTGGCACACGCTCACCGGCCGGCAGCACTTCTTCCTGGACCACGATTGGATACACGAGCTGGGCGAGGCGCTGCCGATCTACCGCCCGCCGCTGGACATGCACACGCTGTTCGCCGAGCCTCGGCTGAGGGCGAGGAGTGAGCTTGCGAGCCCCGCGGCCCCAGCCCATGACGGCAGCCTGGGACCAAACGGCGAGCTGGAGATCACCGTCCGGTACCTCACCCCGCACTCGAAGTGGTCCATCCACTCCGAGTACCAGGACAACCTGCTCATGCTCACGCTGTCCCGCGGCGGCCCGACCATCTGGATCAGCGAGGCCGACGCCGCGCGCATCGGCGTCCGGGACAACGACTGGATCGAGGCGGTCAACCGCAACGGCGTCGTCGTCGCGCGGGCCGTGGTCAGCCACAAGATGCCCGAGGGCACCGTGTACATGTACCACGCGCAGGAGCGGGTGGTGGACGTGCCGAAGGCGCAGGCGAGCGGGCGCCGCGGCGGCATCCACAACTCCCTGACCCGCCTGCTGGTCAAACCCACCCACCTGGTCGGCGGGTACGCACAGCTGTCGTTCGCGTTCAACTACCTCGGCCCGACCGGCAACCAGCGCGACGAGGTGACCGTCATCCGGCGCCGCGCGCAGGAGGTCGAGTACTGATGGCGCCGAGCGAGCCGCGAGGAGCGAGCCGATGAGAGTCATGGCCCAGATGGCGATGGTGATGAACCTCGACAAGTGCATCGGCTGCCACACCTGCTCGGTCACCTGCAAGCAGGCGTGGACCAATCGCTCCGGCGTGGAGTACGCGTGGTTCAACAACGTGGAGACCCGTCCCGGGCAGGGTTATCCGCGCACGTACGAGGACCAGCGGCGGTGGCAGGGCGGCTGGGTGCGCACCCGACGCGGCCGGCTCACATTGCGCGCCGGTGGCCGGCTGAAGAAGCTGCTCACCATCTTCGCCAACCCGAGACTGCCGTCCATTCAGGACTACTACGAGCCGTGGACGTACGAGTACGAGCACCTGCTCGCGGCACCCGCCGGCGAGCACACCCCGGTGGCCCGGCCGAAGTCGCTCATCAGCGGTGAGCCGACGAAGATCTCCTGGTCGGCGAACTGGGACGACTCGCTCGCCGGGGGCAACGAGATCGCCGCCGGCGACCCGATTCTCAAGCAGGTGTCGGACCGGGTGCGGCAGGAGTACGAGAAGACCTTCATGTTCTTCCTGCCGCGCATCTGCGAGCACTGCCTGAACCCCTCCTGCGTCGCGTCCTGCCCGTCCGGGGCCATGTACAAGCGCAGCGAGGACGGCATCGTGCTGGTCGACCAGGATCGCTGCCGGGGCTGGCGGATGTGCGTGACCGGCTGCCCGTACAAGAAGGTCTACTTCAACCACCGCACCGGCAAGGCGGAGAAGTGCACCTTCTGCTTTCCGAGGATCGAGATCGGCATGCCCACCGTCTGCGCCGAGACGTGTGTGGGCCGGCTGCGCTACATCGGGCTGATGCTCTACGACGCGGACGCGGTGGCGCGTGCGGCCGCGGTGGAGGATGAGACCGACCTGTACGACGCGCAGCGCTCGGTCTTCCTCGACCCGCACGACCCGGCCGTGGTCGCTGCGGCGCGCGCGGCCGGCATCCCCGAGGACTGGATCGACGCGGCCCAGCGCTCGCCGATCTGGGACCTGATCATGACGTACGAGGTGGCGCTGCCGCTGCACCCGGAGTACCGCACCATGCCGATGGTCTGGTACATCCCGCCGCTGTCCCCGGTGGTGGACGTGCTGCGCGACACCGGACACGACGCCGAGGACGTGGGCAACCTGTTCGGCGCCGTCGACGCGTTGCGCATCCCGGTGGCGTACCTCGCCGGGCTGTTCACCGCCGGCGACCCGGCGCCGGTCACCGCGGTGCTCCGCAGGCTCGCCGCGATGCGCGCCTACATGCGCCGCATCAACCTCGGTGAGCCGCGCGACGAGTCGATCGCCGCGGCGGTCGGCATGACCGGCGTGCAGATGGAGCGGATGTACCGGCTGCTGGCCATCGCCAAGTACGACGAGCGGTACGTCATCCCGGCCGCGCACGCGGAGACCGCGGCCGGCCTGGAGGAGCTGGCCACAGGGTGCTCGCTCGACTACGCGGGCGGGCCCGGCATGGGTGGCGCCGGTCCGTTCGGCGACGGGCCGTTCGGCGAGGCGTCCGGGCGGCCGGTACCGGTCGCGATCGAGAACTTCCACGCGCTCGCCGCGCGGCAGCGCAGCGAGACGATGGTCGATGCGGGTGACGCGCCGGCCCGGGTCAACCTGCTCAACTGGGACGGCAAGGGCCGGCCGGACGGGCTGTTCCCGCCGCGCCGGACCGACCGGGCTCGTGAGGAGGGCCAAGGGTGAGCGCGAGGAGCGAGCTTGCGAGCCCCGCAGCCGCGAACGAAAGGACCGTCTGGTGAGCGCGAGGAGCGAGCTTGCGAGCCCCGCAGCCGCGAACGAAAGGACCGTCTGGTGAGCGCGAGGAGCGAGCCCGCGTTCGAGCGGGCGGTGGCGGCGCGGGCGGTGTCGCTGCTGCTGCGCTACCCCGACGCCGAGGTGCTCGCCGCGCTGCCGGTGCTGCGCGCGGCCGTCGCCGAACTCCCGCCGCGTCTGGCCGCACCTTTGTCCACAGTAGCCGATTATCGCGCGACCACCCCACCCACCGAGCTCGCTGCCTGCTATGTAGACACCTTCGACTTCCGCCGGCGGTGCAGTCTGCACCTGACCTACTACACCCATGGCGACACCCGCCTGCGGGGCGCGGCGCTGGTGGCGTTCGCCGCGGCGTACCGGCGGGCCGGCCTCACCCTCGACGGTGGCGAGCTGCCCGACTACCTGCCCGCCGTGCTCGACCTCGCCGCCGTCGACGAGGGCGGCTGGCGGCTGCTGCGCGAGCACCGGGTGGGCCTCGACCTGCTCGCCTCTGCCCTGGACCGCGACCGTTCGGTCTACGCCCACGCGGTGCACGCGGTGCGTCTGCTGCTGCCCCCGCCCGGCCCAGCCGACCTGGCCGCCGCCGCCCGCCTGGCCCGCTCCGGTCCGCCCGCCGAGCAGGTCGGCCTTGAGCCGTTTGCTCTCACCCGGATAGGAGGACGCCGGTGAACACGCTGCTGTGGGTGATCGTCCCCTACCTGTCCATCGCGACCTTCGTGCTCGGCACCGTCTGGCGGTACCGCTACGACAAGTTCGGCTGGACCACCCGCTCGTCGCAGTTGTACGAGGCCAGCGTGCTGCGCTGGGGCAGCCCGCTGTTCCACTTCGGCGTGCTGGCCGTGTTCGGCGGCCACGTCGTGGGCCTGCTGATCCCGAAGTCCTGGACCGAGGCGGTCGGGATCACGGACCGCGCCTACCATGCGGCGGCGGCGGGCATGGGAACGGTCGCCGGCCTGTGCACCCTGATCGGGATGGCGATCCTCATCGCCCGCCGCCGCCTGGTCGGCCCGGTCTTCGCCGCCACGACCCGCAACGACAAGGCGATGTACCTGGTGCTCGGTGCCGTGATCGTGCTCGGCATGGTCGCGACCGTGCGGACCAACGTGGTCGGGGCGGGCTACGACTACCGTGAGAGCGTCTCGCCCTGGGTCCGGTCGCTGGTCGTGCTGCGCCCCGATCCGGCGCTCATGGCCGAGGTGCCGCTCGAATTCCAGGCCCACGTGCTGTCCGCCTTCGTGCTCTTCGCGTTCTGGCCGTTCACCCGCCTGGTGCACGCGTTCAGCGCTCCGATCGGCTACGTCACCCGTCCGTACATCGTCTACCGCAGCCGCGACCCGCGCCCCGGGCTGCGCGCCACGCGCCGCGGCTGGGACTCGGTCGGGGGCTGACCGGCCACGGTCACACCTGGGGGGATCACCATGGGGATCACACGATCGCAGCCTGCCGACACCGCCGCGGTCGCAGCGTCGGCGCCGGCGCGGCAGCCGCTACGCAACCTCGTCCTCGCCACCCTGGGCTTCCTGCTCTGCTTCTGGGCGTGGGCGCTGCTCGGCCCGCTGGGGCCCGGGCTCAAGGAGCGCCTGGGGCTCAGCTACGCGGAGCAGTCGCTGCTGGTAGCGGTGCCGGTGGTTGTCGGGTCGCTCGGCCGGGTGCCGGTCGGCGCGCTCACCGACCGGTTCGGCGCACGCGTCATGTTCCCCGCGGTCAGCCTCGCCACGGTCGTTCCGGTCCTGGCGCTGGCGTACCTGCAGTCGTCGTACCCGGCGCTGATCGTGGCCGGGTTCTTCCTCGGCATCGGCGGCACCGCCTTCGCCGTCGGTGTGCCCCTGGTCTCCGCCTGGTACCCGCCGGCCCGGCGTGGCTTCGCACTGGGTGTGTTCGGCGTCGGTATGGGCGGCACCGCGATCGCCAACTTCACCACCGTCCGCATCGCCGAACAGTACGGCGAACGCGCGCCGTTCCTCCTGGTCGCCGCCGTCCTGGCGGGGTACGCGCTCCTCGCCGCGGCGCTGGTGCGCGACGCGCCGGGCGACCGCGGCGGCGGCTCGGTGATGCGGCGCACCCTCGCGGTCGCCCGGCTACCGGTCACCTGGCAGCTGTGTTTCCTGTACGCGGTCGGGTTCGGCGGCTTCGTCGCGTTCAGCGTCTACCTGCCCGCCTACCTGCGCACCGCGTACGGGTTGACCACGGCCGACGCCGCCATGCGCACCGCCGGGTTCGTCGTGGTCGCCGTGGCCGCCCGGCCCGTGGGCGGATGGCTGTCCGACCGGCTGCACCCCGTACCGGTGCTGATCGGCTGCTTCAGCGGCGTCGCCGTACTCGCCATCGTGCAGGCGTTCCAGCCCTCGTTGATCCCCCTCGGCACGCTCGCGTTCCTCGGTATGGCCGCGCTGCTCGGCGCGGCCAGCGGTGCCGTGTTCGCCCTCGTCGGCGTGGTCGCGCCGGCCGACAAGGTCGGCGCCGTGACCGGTCTGGTCGGCGCGGCCGGCGGCCTGGGCGGCTTCATTCCGCCGCTGGTCATGGGCTGGGTGTACAGCCTGGAGAGTTCCTACGCGATCGGCCTGATGCTGCTCTCCGACGTGGCGCTGGCCGCCGCCGTGTACGTCGGGGTCAAGATGGCCGGTCTGGCCCGGCGCGACGCCACCGCGCTGGCACCGTGAAGATCGCCGTCTCCGGTATGGACCTGAACTCCGGCTTCGGGTCCGTACCGCGGAACGTGATCGTCGGAGGCACGCGTACCCGTGCGCACGCCGATGAGCGGTACGCGTCCGCCGGTAGCGTCGGGGACGTGGAGGGATACGCGGCGGTCGTGCTCGCGGGCGGGTCGGGCCGTCGGCTGGGCGGGCCGGGCAAGCCCCGGCTCGAGGTGGGCGGGGTGCCCATGCTGGCCCGGGTGCTCGCCGCCGTCGCGGACGCCGCGCCCCGGGTCGTCGTGGGCCCGGCGTCGCTCGCCACGGCGCTACCCGCGGGCGTGGCCCTCACGTGTGAGCGACCCCACGGCTCGGGTCCGGTGGCGGCGGCGTCCGCGGGGCTCGCGCTCGTCGCGCCGGGTACGCCGTGCGTGGCGCTCCTCGCCGCCGACCTGCCGTTCCTGACCACCGCGGCGGTCGCCGCCCTCCGCCGTGCCCTGGCCAGCGACTCGACAGTGGACGGCGCGCTGTTCGTCGACACGGATGGCCGGGCGCAGGTCCTGTGCGGGGTGTGGCGGCTGGCCGCCCTGCGGGCGAACCTCGCCGCGCTCGGCGACCCGGTCGGGCAGCCTGTCCGCCGGCTCCTCGCCGGCCTGCGCACCGCGGAACTGCGCTGGGCTGACCCGGGTCCGCCGCCGTGGTACGACTGTGACACGGAATCGGACCTGCGAACCGCACGGGAGTGGGCCACATGAACGAGTTGGACGCGTGGACGACGGCGGCCTGCCGGTCGCTCGGACTCGACCCCACGGTCGTGGACCGGACGATCGTGCTCGATCTCGCCCGGGACGTGGCCCATCACGTGCTCCGTCCAGGGGCGCCGCTCACCGCGTACCTGCTCGGCGTGGCCGTGGGGCGCGGCGCGGACGCGGCCGACGCGGCGGCGCGGCTCGCGGACCTCGCGCGCGCCTGGCCGTCGACGCCCGAGGACGGATGAGCCGGCCGTGGGTTGAGCCCGGTCGGTGACGTGAGGCGGACCCGGCCGCGATGTGGCGCCCGTCCTAATTTTGCGGGGAAGAGACGTAGTAATGTTAGGAACCGTGAAAACGTCACGGAAGGTGCCCCCGGCGAGGACGATCGACACGCGCCGGCACCGGACGCTGGCGTCCGCGACCCGGGTGGCCATTCTGCACCTCGTCCGGCGCTCGGCCGACGGTGTGACCGCGGCGGAGGTCGCGAAGGCCACCGGCCGGCACCTGAGCACCGTGCGCGAGCACCTGGACCAGCTCGCCGAAGCGGGGCTGCTGGTCCGCGAACGCCGGGGCGACGGAACGCCTGGGCGGCCGGCGTGGCGGTACTACGCCGGCGAGGAACCCGAGACCGGTGCGGGTCCGTACCGGGAACTGGCCGGTGCGCTCGTGGCGCACCTGGCGATGACCGAGGAGGACCCGTGGAAGGCCAGCGTGACCGCCGGGCGCGGCTGGGGCCGCAAGCTGGCGGCCGGCGCCATCCCGGGCTCGGCCGGCGCTCGCCTGGTGGAGATCCTCGACCGGCTCGGTTTCAGTCCGCGCGTGCTCGAACGCCACGGCGACGACCCCACCCTGATCCACCTGCTGAGCTGTCCGTTCCTGGATCTCGTCAAGGACAGCCCGGACGTGATCTGCGGCCTGCACCTCGGGGTCATCCGCGGCGCCCTGGACGCCTCCGGCAGCGCCGGTGCGGAGTTCACTTTGGAGCCGTTCGGCCGTCCGGCGGCGTGCGTGGTGCACCTGTCGCCGCCCGCGGCCGCACCCTCACCCGCCGTCTCCGGCAGCGGCACGGCCAGGCGGCGATGACCGCGACGCGTACTCCTGCATCGGCGCCGGTGCGCCTGGCGCCGCTCGCCCTCGGGGGCCTGTCCCTGCTCGGCGGGGCGTACGCGGCGCTGCTGCTGCTGGGCCTGCGGTTGCCGCTGCCGCGCCCGGAACTCGACGCGGTGCACGGTCCGGTCATGGTGCTCGGCTTCGTCGGCACGCTGGTCGCGATGGAGCGGGCGGTGGCGCTGGGAGCGCGGTGGGCGCTGCTCGCCCCGGCCTGCGCCGGCGTCGGCGGTCTCCTCCTGCTCGGCCTCGGCCCCACGCTGCCCGGCAAGCTGCTGCTGGCCGTCGCCGGCGCCGCGTTCCTGCTCGTGTACCGCGGCCTGTGGCGCCGCCAGCCGTCCGTGGCGCTGCTCGCCCAGGCCGCCGGCGCCTTCTCCTGGTACGCGGCCGCGCTGTTGTGGGCGGGCGGGTTCAGCGTCGCCGAGGCCGCGCCGTGGCTGGTCGGATTCGTCGTGCTCACCATCGCCGGGGAGCGGCTCGAGCTGTCCCGCGTCGCGCTGCCGCACGGTGCCGAGCCCGCGTTCCTGGCCGTGCTGGCGCTCATGGTCGCCGCCATGACGGCCACGACCCTGTGGCCCGGCCCGGGACACCAGCTTCTGGGTCTGGCCCTGCTCGCCACGGTCGGGTGGCTGCTGCGGTACGACGTGGCATGGCGGACGGTGCGCCTGCGCGGTCTGCCCCGGTACGTCGCGGTCGGCCTGCTCGCCGGGTACGCCTGGCTCGCGGTCGCGGCGCTCCTGTGGGCCGGCGCCGGGCCGAGCGACAGTGGCGCGCGCTACGAGGCCGTGCTGCACGCGGTGTTCCTCGGGTTCACCATGTCGATGATCTTCGTCCACGCGCCGGTGATCCTGCCCGCGACGCTGCGCCTGCCGCTGCCCTATCACCCGGTGCTCTACGCCCCGCTGGCGCTGCTGCATCTGAGCCTGCTCACCCGGCTCGGCCTCGGGGACCTGTTCGGGCTGGTGGCGGCGTGGCGTTGGTCCGGGGTGGCGAACGTGGTGGCGGTGCTCGGGTTCGTCGCGAGCGCCGCCACGCTGACCACGTGCGCGCTTCGCTCCTCCCGCTCGCCCGCCGCACGCACGGCGACCACGGCGAGGATCGAGGTGCCGCGATGACCACGGATCCGACGGCTCCGGTCCCTGCGGCGGCGACCGTCGCGCCCCCGCCACAGGCCGCCACCGGACGGGCTCGGTGGCACCGACGGACCGCGCTGCTGCCGCTGGCCTACCTGGCCGCCATCGTGGTGGTGGCCTTCGTGCACCCGTTCGTCCCGCAGTGGCGCTGGCTCCTGGTCCACCTGCTGCTGCTCGGCGCGGCCACCAACGCGATCCTGATCTGGAGCACCCACTTCGCCGCCGCAGTGCTGCGGGCGCCGACGCCGCCGACCCGCCGCGGCGAGGCCGCGCGGCTGGGCGTACTCAACGCCGGCGTCATGTGCGTCCTGGTCGGGGGCACGGCCGGTCCCGGTTGGCTCGGCGTCGCCGGCGCCGCGGCGGTGTTCGGGGCCGTGCTCGCGCACGTCGGGGCGCTGGCGGCACGGCTGCGCCGCGCGCTGCCCGCCCGTTTCTCGGTCACCGTGCACTACTACCTGGTCGCCGCGGCGGCGCTGCTCGTCGGGATCCCGGTCGGCGCCTGGATGCTGGTCGTCGACGACGCCGCCCGGCCGCGGCTGGTCCTGTTCCACCTGCACGTCAACGTGCTGGGCTGGATCAGCCTGACCGTGCTGGGCACGCTGCTCACCCTGTGGCCGACGGTGCTGCGCACCCGCATGGCCGAGGGCGCGGTGCGCGCGGCGACGCGGGCGCTGCCGTTGGCCGCGGCGGGCCTGGCGCTGCTCGGGATCGGGCTGCTCGTCTGGTGGCCGGTGGTCGCCGCCGCCGGGGTGGCGTTGGTCGCCGTCGCCGTCGTGGTCAGCGCCGTGCCCGCCGCGACCGCGGCCCGGCAGCGGCCGCCGTCCTCGTTCTCCGCGTGGTCGATCGCGGCGGGCATCGGCTGGCTGCTCGTGGCACTCGCCCTCGACGCCGCCACGCTGCTCGCCGCCGCCGACCCGGCCGTGGCCCGCGCCGACTTCGACGCCGTGCTCGTGCCGCTGCTGGTCGGCTTCGTGGCGCAGGTGCTGCTCGGCGCGCTGGCGTACCTGCTGCCGGTGGCTCTCGGCGGCGGACCTGCGGTGGTGCGCGAGGGCACGGCCGTGCTGGACCGGCACTGGCCGCAACGGGTCACCATGGGCAACGTCGCGCTCGCCGTGTTCCTGCTGCCGGTCGGCTCCTACGTCCGCATCACCACGTCCCTGCTGGTCCTCGCCGCGCTGGTGCAGTTCCTCGTGCCGGCGGTGAGGGTCCTGCTCGCGCACCGGAGGTAGTACGTGTCCGCGCCTTCCGCTCCCTCCACCTCGTCGCCCCGGCCGCTCGGCGGCGTCGCGGTCGGCCTGGCGCTGGTGCTCGTCGCCGTGCTGATCGGCGTGATCGGGCAGCGTGCGGTCGGGCCGCAGGCCGACCTCGTCGCGAACCCGGGCGTGGTGGCCACCGGCCGGACGACCACGGTCGAGGTCACCGCCAAGGGCATGCGCTACCACCCGGACCGCATCGAGGTGCCCGCGGGCGACCGGCTGGTCATCCTGGTGACGAACGCCGACGATCGTCGCCACGACCTGGTCCTGGCCAACGGCGCCCGTACCCCGACGATTCCGCGTGGAGAGACGGCCCGCCTGGATGCCGGCGTGATCGGCGCCGACCTGGACGGCTGGTGCTCGCTGCCCGGGCACCGCCAGCAGGGCATGGTGCTGTCGATCACGGCGGTCGGCGGCACCGGGTCGGCCGCGCACGACGGGCACGACGGGCACGGCGTCGGCCCGGACGGATCCACCTCGGCCACGCCGCGGGTGGACGCGATGGCGGACCCCGACCCCGGCTTCACCGCCCGCGACGCCAGCCTGCCCCCGGCCGGCGCCGGGCGCGTGCACCGCGTGGAGCTGCGGGTGCAGGAGGTCGAGCGCGAGGTGGCTCCCGGCGTACGGCAGCGGCTGTGGACGTTCAACGGCACCGCGCCCGGGCCGGTGCTGCGCGGCCGGGTCGGCGACACCTTCGAGGTCACGCTGATCAACGACGGGACGATCGACCACGGCATCGACTTCCACGCCGGCGCGCTCGCCCCCGACGGGCCGATGCGCCCGATCGACCCCGGCGAAAGCTTGGTCTACCGGTTCACCGCCACGAAGGCCGGCATCTGGATGTACCACTGCTCGACCATGCCGATGCTGCACCACATCGGTAACGGGATGTACGGCGCGGTCATCATCGACCCACCCGATCTGCCCGCTGTGGACCGCGAGTACGTGCTCGTGCAGTCCGAGCTGTACCTCGGCCCCGACGGCGAGCCGGGCGACCTCGCCAAGATGCAGGCCGAACGCCCGGACGCGGTGGTGTTCAACGGCTACGTCTCGCAGTACGCGCACCGGCCGCTGTCCGCGCGGGTCGGCGAGCGGGTACGGGTCTGGCTGCTCAACGCCGGGCCCAACCGCGTCAGCGCCTTCCACATCGTCGGCGCGCAGTTCGACGCCGTCTTCCGCGAGGGTGCCTGGGAGCTGCGCCCCACGGACCCGGGCGGCGCGCAGGTTCTCGACCTCGTCCCCGCCGCGGGCGGGTTCGTGGAGACGGTGTTCCCCGAGCCCGGGCACTACCCGTTCGTCTCCCACGTGATGGTCGACGCGGAGCGCGGCGCGCGCGGCGTGTTCGAGGTGACCCGGTGAGCAGGTCAGCCGTCCGCCGTTTCGTGCCGCCCCAGCACGGCGCCTGGGCGATGCTCGTCGTGCCGTACCTGGCGGCGCTGCTGGTCGCCGGCGCGACCTGGGTGGACGCGCCGCTGCTCGGCGCGTGGCTCGGCGGGTACCTGCTGTCGTACTACGTGTTCCAGGCGCTCAAGAGCCGCCGCCCCCGCCGCTACCGCGAGCAGGTGACGTGGTACGCCGCGCTGACGGCGCCGCTCGCCCTGCTGGTGGTGTGGGCGCGCCCCGCGGTGCTCTGGTACGCCCCGGCCTACGCCGCCCTGATCGGTGTCAACGCCTGGTACGCGTGGCGGCGCCGGGAGCGTGCGCTGGCGAACGACCTGGCCGCGGTGGCGCAGAGCTGTCTGATGGTGTTCGTGGTCGCCACGGTCGCCGGGCGGCCGCTGGCGCCGGTGGTCGGTGTCTTCCTCGCTTGCGCCGCCTACTTCACCGGCACCGTCTTCTTCGTCAAGACCATGATCCGCGAGCGGGGAAACCCGTCGTACCTGCGCTGGTCCGTCGCCTTCCATCTCGGAGCGTTCGCCCTGGGCATGTGGCTGGGGCCTGCGCTGGCCGCGTTCTTCGGCTGGCTGCTGGTGCGCTCCTGGTGGTTCCCCCGTCGCCCGTTCACGCCGAAGCAACTGGGCTTCATCGAGATCGGCAACTCGCTGCTGCTGCTCGCCGCGATCGCGCTCACGTGGATCTGACGGGCCAGGTGAACGTGGCGCCCGGCGGCGGATGTGCGCGGCGGCGTGAGTCGGCCGGCGGCGGGAATAATGCCGCGAGCCGCCGCAGGGGGCCGATGTAGCGTGCTCCGCCATGGGAATGGCAGTGGTCAGTGGCGGCGGTACCGGCATCGGCGCGGCGACGGCGCGGGCGCTCGCCGAGGACGGGTACGACGTGGTCATCGTGGGGCGGCGCGCCGACGTGCTGTCGGCGACCGCTTCCGAGATCGAGAAGGCGGTGGACCGGCCGGGGGCGGTGAGCCCGGTCGCCGCGGATCTGACGCGACCCGACGAGGTGTCCCGGGTCGCGGCGGCCATCGGTGAGCGCCGGGTCGAGGTGCTGGTCAACAACGCGGGCGGGTTCCTGCCCGAGGGGGACGACGACCTGCCCGGCGTGGCGGACTGGTGGCGGCGCACCTTCGACGCGAACGTGCTGACTGCCGTGCTGCTGACCACGGCCCTGCTGCCCCGGCTGGCCCGGCCCGGCGGCCGGGTGGTCCTGCTCAGTTCGATCGCCGCGCAGCGCGGCGGCGCGGGGGCGTACTCGGCGGCGAAGGCGGCGCTGCACGGATGGGCGTTCGACCTGGCGGGCCACCTGGGCCCGGAGGGCGTGACGGTCAACGTGGTCTGCCCCGGGTACGTGGCGGACACCGAGTTCTTCGGTGGCCGGATGACACCCGAGGGGCACGCGCGGCGTGTGGCGCAGACCCTGGTCAAGCGGGCCGGCGAGCCAGCGGACATCGCCGACACGATCCGCTGGCTGGTGCGGGCCGGGTACGTGACCGGGCAGGTGATCGGAGTGAACGGCGGGTCGGTCCTGGGGCGGTGACGCGCGGAACACCCGGGTGGGCTGGCGGAGTATACCCTAGGGGGGTAGGGTAGTGGTCATGAGCAGCGACGGGACCGCCATGCCAACCCAGCACGGGCGGTACGGGTACAGCGCCGACAAGCAGGCCCTGCTGAGCCGGCTGCGCCGCATCGAGGGCCAGGTGCGCGGCGTGCACCGTATGGTCGAGGAGGACATGTACTGCATCGACGTCCTCACCCAGATCGCCGCCGCGACGCGGGCCCTGCAGGCGGTCGCGGTCGCTCTGCTCGAGGGCCACATCGCCCACTGCGTCGCCGACGCGGCGCGCGACGGAGACGCCACGGCCAAGGTCAAGGAGGCCTCGGACGCGATCGCGCGTCTCATCCGGTCCTGAAACTCCGCTACGCCAACAGGAGAACCCGATGTCTGTCCAGCACACGTACACCGTCACCGGCATGACCTGCGGCCACTGCGTACAGGCCGTCACCGGCGAGCTGACCAAGCTGCCCGGCGTCCAGGAGGTCCAGGTCGACCTGGCGACGGGCGCGGTGACGGTGACCAGCCAGGCCCCCCTGTCCGTTGACGACGTGCGCAGCGCCGTCGACGAGGCCGGGTACGAGCTGGTGGGCGCGGATGGCTGAACCGCAGGCCCGCCCGGTCCCGCTGGTGCGGGACCGGGCGGGTACCCGGTTGGCGCTGTTCGTCGGCGGGCTCGTCCTGGCCCTGATCGCCGGCTTCGGGCTCGGGCGTGCGACCGGGCCGATCGGGTCCGGTGGCGTCACGCCGGGTGGCGGCATGGGCCGCGGCGGGTTCGGGCAACCGGGTGGGCACACCCACGAGGACCACCCGCACGTCGAGACCGGCGGCACCGGGGAGCACGTCGGCGGCTTCTCGGTCTCCGCGGGCGGCTACACCCTGGTGCCCGAGCCGATCACGGGCGCCGAACTCCGGTTCCGCGTCGACGGCCCGGACGGCAAGCCGGTCACCTCCTACGCCATCGTGCACGACAAGCCGATGCACCTCATCGTGCTCCGGCGAGACCTGAGCGGCTACCAGCACCTGCACCCGACGATGGACCCGGACGGCACCTGGCGGGTGGGCCTGGCCCTCGACACTCCCGGCGTCTACCGCGTGTACGCCGACTTCGCCGTCGTCGAGGCGAACGGCGCGCAGACCGCGCTCACCCTCGGCACCGACCTCACCGTCGCCGGCGGGTACGAGCCGAAGGCGCTGCCCGCTCCGGCACGCCAGTCCACGGTCGATCGTTTCACCGTGGAGTACGAGGGCACTCCGCGTGTCGGAGTGACCCAGCCGCTGCTGTTCCGGGTCAGCGTCGGCGACACGCCGGTGACCACCCTCGAGCGCTATCTCGGCGCGTACGGGCACCTCGTCGTGGTGCGGGAGGCGGACCTGGGCTACGTGCACGTGCACCCGGAGGAGCAGCTCGTCGACGGAGCCGTCAAGTTCTGGCTCGCCGCCCCGAGCCCGGGCCGCTACCGGATGTTCTTCGATTTCCAGGTCGACGGCACCGTGCGCACTGCGGAGTTCACGCTGGAGATCCCGCACGGGAACCCGTGACACCCTCGCTGTCGAGCAGGCGCTCCAGCGCCGGTGTGACGCCCCACGCGCCGGTCAGTTCGGCGTACTCGGCGCGCTGCCCGGGCGTGGGAGGCGCGTTTGTGCGGCGGGCCCGCAGCAGCACGTTGCGGGGCGTGTGCCGGGACTCGACGAACTCCACCACGTCGACCCGGTAGCCGTGCAGCCGCAGCAGCGCGGCCCGCAGCGTGTCGGTGAGCACGTCGGCGAAGCGCTCACGCAGGATGGCGTGCCGCGTCAGCGGGTGGCTGGACCTCTTGAGCTGGGCCGCGATGTCGTGGTGGCAGCAGGGCGCGGCGAGCACGTACGAGGCGCGCCACCGCACCGCCCTTGCCAGGGCCTCGTCGGTGGCGGTGTCGCAGGCGTGCAGGGCCAGCACGAGATCCGCCCGGTCCACGGGTGCCTGCGCGATGGTGCCCGCCACGAACCGCACCCGGTCCGCCCAGCCGAGCCGCCTGGCCAGCGCGGTGTTGCGCTCGCGCTGGTCCTCGCGGACGTCCACACCGATCACCTCGACGTCCAGGCCGCGGCCGGAGAGGTAGCGGTAGGCGGCGAAGGTCAGGTACGCGTTGCCGCAGCCGAGGTCCACCACGTGCAGCGGTCCGGGCGCTGTGGCCAGGTCGTCGGGGAGCGTGGCGGCCAGCGCCCGCAGGAACGCGTCGACCTGGCGACGCTTGGCGGCGCTGCCGCCGATCGCGTCGAAGAGCGGATCACCAGGATCGAGCAGGTGCCTGGCCGGGCGGTCGTGCACGCGCTTTGGCTCGACCATCGCCGGCTTCGGGGCCGGGGCGCGGTGCACCAGCGCCTCGCCCTTCTTGGTCACCCGAAGCTGCACGGTCGCGGCCGTGGTCTCCACGTGCCAGTTGCCGAACGGCTCGGCCAGCAGCGCGTCCACCGAGCGCTCGGCCTCCTCGCCCCAGGTTACGTTGCGGGTGTACGGCCGGACCCCGTCCGACGTGACGATCTGCAGGCGCGGGCCGGCCTTGAGGTCGACCGGGCGCAGGTCGGCGCGTACCACCGAGGGGGTGGCGCCACGGCGGCGGCCGGCGGCCACGGCACGGCGCAATCCGTCAGGGTCGAGCAGGAGCGCGCGGATCTCGGCCAGAGCGGTCGACAGGTCTCTCGACATCGGATACTCCCCGCGGACCGGCTACAGCACCCGTGTCTCGCCGACCGCCAGGTCCCACAGGTCCTCGCGCGGCCGTCCCGTCTCCGCCCATGCCTTCTGCGCCTCCTCGACCGGCGCCATCAGCGGCTCGGTGGAGAGCAGGAAGGTCCCCCAGTGCATGGTGGCCATGCGCGGCGCCCCGAGGTCACCGCAGGCGCGCACCGCCTCGCCGGGGTTGAGGTGGACCGGTCGCATGAACCAGGCGGGCTCGTACGCGCCGACCGGCATCAGCGCCAGGTCGATCCCCGGATAGCGGGCGGCGATCTCGGGGAAGAAGTGGCCGTACCCGGTGTCACCGGCGAAGTAGACGCGCCGGCCCTCGTCGGTCGTCAGCACCCAGCCGCCCCACAGGCTGCGGCAGGTGTCGAACAGGCCGCGCCGGCTCCAGTGGTGCGCCGGCACGAAGTCGAAGGTCACCGCGCCCACCCGGTGCGACTCGTACCAGTCCAGCTCAACCACGTTGCGGAAGCGGCGGCGGCGGAACCACCCGGCGAGGTTCGCCGGCACGAGCACCAGCGTGTCGCGCGGGAAGCTGCGGATCGTCGGCGCGTCCAGGTGGTCGTAGTGGTTGTGGCTGATCACGACGGCGTCCACCCGGGGTAGCGCCGCGAACGGCAGCCCGGGCGGGGTGATCCGGCCCCGCACGCCGGGGATCCGCGTCGACCACACCGGGTCGGTCACCACGACCAGCCCGCCGATCTGGACGACGAGGGTGGCGTGGCCCACCCAGGTGACCGCGACCCGGTCGGCCCCGACGCGGGGCAGCGAGTCGGCCGGAGTGACCGGGATGCGCGGCGCGTCGAGCAGCAGCGTGCTGCGCGGCAGCCCGCTGCGGATCAACTGGTACACCTCGCCGTAGCCCGGCAGCGGCGAGGTGAGCCGGTCGGAGAAGGACGCCGGCCAGGACCGTTCGTGCGTCCCGCGCCGCAGCCGGCCGACGCCGCGCGCCCTGCCTGGTGACATCCCGCCTCCCGCTACCAGGGTAGCCAGCGGCTAGCCGCCCAGGGCCGCGACCAGCGCATCCGCGGTGTCGGCGACCAGGGTGTCGGGCGTGATGGGCACCCCGGCGAGCGCGGAGAACAGGTGGGGCAGGCCCGGCAGGGGGAAGCCGTCGTCGGCGAGCACCCGCGGCTCCAGCCGCCCCAGGCTCTCCCGGCTGCGCTGCCACGCCTCGCGGACCTCGGCCGGCGACGGTACGCCGAAGCCGTGGCCGACCGGGGCCGAGTGGCGCAGCCGCACGATCGGGCTGTCTACATAGGCCAGTGCTAGCCGGCAGCCCTCCGCCACCAGGCCCTCGTCCTCCTTGGACAGACGAGTGATCACGGTGCAGGGACGCTCGCACTCCGCGGCGCACACCGCGAGCGCGTGGGCGGCGTTGCTGTGCTGGCGGTCGAGGTACGTGCGCCAGCCGGCGGGGTGATCCTGCGCGACCCCCAGGGTCCGCTTCGCCGCGGACTTCTGCGCCTTCGTGTGCGGGCAGGTCGGGTCGCCGAAGTCGCCCCAGGCGGAGTCGGCGCCGCCGACCGCTGCCGGCAGCCGCGCCGGGTCCCCGGCGTGCCCGAGCACCTGCTCCCAGACGAGCAGCGGGGCGTACTCGCTGGTGATGTGGATCGCCGCCACCAGCGCCGCGGTCTCCCGTCGCCGCCAGTGCGCCTCGATCACCTCGAGCAGCAGCGCGTACGCCGGACGCAGCGAGCCCAGCGCCCCGCGGTGCCGCTCCCGCGGTGACTGCGGCATCCGGCAGGCGAGCGCCCGCTGACGCAGGTCGGCGGGCACCGCATCCCCGGCGACCCGGTCGGCCACGCTCGTGTCCGTGTTCGCCTCCACCGCCGCGTCCGCGAGCCCGAAGTCCTCGGCGTCCAGGTCGAGCAGCCGCTGCCCGAACGCGCACAGCTGCTGCACCTGGGCGGCGCCCTTCGTGGTCAGCGCCGCGCCACCCGCGCCCTGGCCTACCAGGGCAGCCACCTCGGCGAACGCGTACCGCTTGGCCAGCGCGATCAGCACCTCATGAGCCGTCTCCACGCGATCACTGTACGGGAGGGGTCACCCTCGACCGCGCGGCCGAGCGGGCGGCAAATCCCCGCGTGCCCGCCGGTGAGGGTCTAGAGTCGGCAACCATCTCCGGCCGTCGCGGACCGTGGGGGGAACCGTGGAGAGCGGCACAGTTCTGGGGGGTCGCTACGAGCTGACCGCCAAGGTCGGGTCGGGCAGCGTGGGCTCGGTCTGGCGAGCCACCGACCGTGTGCTGGGACGGGTCGTCGCCGTGAAGGTGCTGCACCCGGAACTCGCACACGACGACACCGTGGTGCGCAGGTTCGCCGCCGAGGCGCGCATCATGGCCCGGCTGCACCACCCCGGGATCGCCGGCCTCTACGACTTCGGCCGTGACCGTGACGGCACCGCCTACCTGGTCATGGCCTTCATCGAGGGACAGTCGCTGCGCCGGCTGGTCGGTTCGGGCCGTACCCTGCCGCCGGCCCGCGTGATGGATCTGGTGGCGCAGGCCGCGGACGCGCTGCGGACCGCGCACCGAGCCGGGGTGGTCCACCGGGACGTCAAGCCCGTGAATCTGATCGTCCGGATGAACGGCGACGTGGTGCTGACCGACTTCGGCATCGCCCGGGTTCCCGGCAATGACCTGACCGGACCCGGCATGGTGCTGGGCACCGCCAAGTACATCGCGCCGGAGCAGGCCGCCGGCCGACAGGTGACGCCGGCCGTGGACGTGTACGCGCTCGGCGTCACCGCGTACGAGTGCCTGACCGGGTGGCCGCCGTTCCGTGGCGGCACTCCGATGGAGGTGGCGCAGCACCACATCACCAGCACTCCACCGCCACTGCCGCCGACCGTGCCCCGGTCGGTGCGGGACCTGGTGATGGCGATGCTCACCAAGGATCCGGCCCGCCGGCCGACCGCGGCCCAGGTGGCGGTGGCCGCCCGGCTTGCCGCCCGCGCCCCGGCGGACGCCCGCCTCGCGTCGGCCACCAGCGCCGGTCGGCGGGTCCCGTCCCCGCGCAGCGCGACACCCGTTGACCGGCGGCGCCGGTCGGCGCTGGCGGGCGCGCTCGCCGGCGGCGGCCTGTTCCTGGCCATGTTCGCGATGGTCGCCCTCGCGCCGGTCGACCCCGCCGGCGCCTCCCGCGCCGGCCCGAACGCGCCGGCGGCCACCCGGTACCCGGGCCCGGCCGCCGGTGGGGCGACGGCGCGGGTCGCCGAGCCGCCGGCCGGCGGGAGACGGCCCGAGCGCGTGGTCGACGTGGTCGACCGGCCCGAAGCGGAGGCCGTGGCCTCGCTGGAGGCGCGGGGGTTCACGGTGCGGGTGGTGCCCCGGCCGGGTCCGCGGTGCGCGGTCGTCGCCCAGGACCCGCCGGTCGGGCAGGTGCGGCCACCGGGCACGACGGTCACGCTGACCGTTGAGCGGGACGCGCGCTGCGCGGCCCGGGGCTGACCCCGGGCCCGGTCAGGACTCCGCGACCGAGGTGCCGCCGCGGCGCCGCCGGCGGCGCCGCCGCGGCGCCCCCGGCGGCTCAGCCTCCGCGCTCACGTCCACAGGAGACTCCGCCACGTCCGGTGTCGCCTCGCCGGCCGGTGCCACGAGCCGGCGACGCCGCCGGCGGCGCGCCGGCCGCTGCTCGTCCGGCTCCGCCTCGGACACGGACACGGGCGCGGTCGCCGTGCCGCGGCGCGAACCGGAGCGGCGGCGGCGACGGCCGCGGCGCTTGCCCTCGACGTCCTCGAGGCGCTCGGCCTCCAGCCCTGCCCGCGAGCGCCGCTCCGCCGGCAGCGTGCCGGTGGCGTCGCGCGGGATGTTCAGGTCGGTGTAGAGGTGCTCGGAGGTGTGGTACGTCTCCGGCGGCTCCGGGAGGTCCAGGCCGAGCGACTTGTCGATCAGCGCCCAGCGCGGCAGGTCCTCCCAGTCCACCAAGGTCACCGCGACCCCGGTCGCCCCGGCCCGGCCGGTCCGGCCGATCCGGTGCACATACGTGTCCTCGTCCTCCGGGCAGTCGTAGTTGATGACGTGCGTCACACCGGCCACGTCGAGGCCGCGCGCGGCGACGTCGGTGGCGACCAGGATGTCGATCTTCCCGGTCCGGAACGCCCGCAGGGCCCGCTCGCGCGCCCCCTGACCCAGGTCACCGTGGACCGCCGCGACCGCGAATCCCCGGAAGTCGAGATCGGCGGCGAGCCGGTCCGCCGCCCGCTTGGTGCGGGTGAACACCATCGTCAGGCCCCGCCCCTCGGCCTGCAGGATCCGCGCGACGACCTCGTTCTTGTTCAGCGGGTGCGTGCGGTAGACGACCTGCAGGGTCTGCGGCGACGGGCCGGTCTCGGCGTCGTGCTGCGCGTGCACGGTGACCGGCTGACGCATGAAGCGACGGGCCAGCGCGACGATCGGCTCCGGCATGGTGGCCGAGAAGAGCACGGTCTGCCGCTCGTCCGGCAGCATCGCCAGGATCTTCTCGACGTCGTCGAGGAAGCCCAGGTCCAGCATGCGGTCGGCCTCGTCCAGCACCAGCGCGCGGATCCGGTCCAGGCGCAACTGCCCGCCCGTGGCGAGGTCCAGCAGCCGACCCGGCGTGCCGACGACGATCTCCACGCCGTCGCGCAGCGCCTCGATCTGCGGCTCGTAGGCGACGCCGCCGTAGATCGGCAGCACCCGCACGCCCCTGGTCCGCCCGGCGGTCGCGATGTCCCCGGCGACCTGCAGGCCGAGTTCGCGGGTGGGCACGACCACCAGGGCCTGGGGCAGCCCGTCGGCGCCCTCATCCGGCCCGACGACGCGCTCTAGCAGCGGGATGCCGAAGCCCAGGGTCTTGCCGGTGCCCGTGGGCGCCTGTCCGATCAGGTCCGAGCCCCGCAGGGCGATCGGGATGGCGTACTCCTGGATCGCGAACGCGTGGGTGATGTTTACGGCGCGCAGCGCCTCGACGGTCTCCGGGCGTACGCCCAGGTCAGTGAAGGTGGGCTTGGTTTTGTCGTGATGAAGGGGAGTCATGGAGTTTTACAGGTGCCCCTCTCGTGGGTAGCGCCCCATCTGTCCCAAGGGCGCCTGATTCAGTCTGTGGCGCGGGCCGCACGCGATGCCTCTCCCCAGCGAGGCCGCACACCCAGCCGCACGCGCCTGCGGGCGCTCTCGTTACGGTCCGCGCCCGCAGCAATACACCAATGGTACGCGCCCGCCGACGTGCCCGTCCTCGCACGTCGCCGGGTACGGGCACGAGCGCCCGGCCGGGTCCGGCGGCGAGCGCCGCGGCTCGGAGTACCGGGGTCGGCGGCCAGGCCCCTCCGGTACCCTTCGGGCGTGCCTGAACCCAGCGCGCAGCCATCCGTTGCCGCCGACGTCGCCCTCATCGACCTGCTGGGCATGCTTGCCTACGGCGAACTGCTCGCCTTCGACCGGATGGCGGCCGATGCGCGGCTCGCTCCGGATCTCGCGCGGCGCGCGGTGCTCTCCGAGATGGCCGGCGTCGAGATCGGCAACTACCGGCGGCTCGCCGAGCGCCTGCGGGAGCTGGGCGCCGACCCGGAGACGGCGATGCGGCCGTTCATCGCGCCGCTGAAGGCGTACCACGACCAGACCCAGCCGAAGGACTACCTGGAGGCGTTGACCAAGGCGTACGTCGGGGACGCGATCGCCGACGACTTCTTCCGCGAGGTCGCGCGCATGCTCGCCTCGCCCGACCGGGAGCTCGTGCTGGAGGTCCTGCACGACACGCGGTACCAGGACTTCGCCGCGGACGAGATCCGCCAGGCCATCGCGGCGGACCCCAAGGTGGCCAACCGGTTGTCCATGTGGGCGCGGCGCCTGGTGGGGGAGGGGCTCTCTCAGGCGCAGCGGGTGGCCGCGGAGCGGGTGGCGCTCGCCGCGCTGATCGCCGACGGCACCGGGGACGCGAATGGGGTCCAGTCCCTGCTCAAGCGCCTGACGTCGGCCCACACGGCCCGGATGGGCGCGGTGGGCCTCAACAACTGACCGTCGGTCAGGCCGTGGCGGTGAAGCCCACCGGACGCGACTCGGGCCCGATCTCCACGTAGGCCAGCTTGCTCGTGGGCACGATCACCCGGCGGCCGCGCTCGTCGACCAGGGTCAGGAGACCACTGTCCGAGGTGATCGCCGCGCTGATCGTGTCGGCCACCTCGGCCGGCGTCTGCGCGCTGTTCAGCACCAGCTCGCGGGGCGCGAACTGAACGCCGATCTTGACCTCCACGTCGAAGCCTCCTCGAAGAGAGTGCGTGCCAGGGCAGACTACTACCCGGCGGCGGCCCGCCATCCCGGCTATCCAGGTTCGCCCCCCGGCTATCCGGGTTCGCCCTGCAGCGGGAATCCGCCGATGCCGCGCCAGACCAGCGCGCTGAGCAGCGCCTCGGCGTCCGGCTTCGGCACCTTGCGGCCTCCGGCCAGCCAGAACCGCGCCGCCACCTCGGCCGCGCCGGTCAGCCCCGACGCCAGCAGCTCCGCGTGCTCCCGGCTCACCCCGGTGTCCGCCATGATCGTCTCGGTGATCGCGTCGATGCACCCGCGCTCGACCCGGTCGACCCGTTCCCGCACCGCCGGCTCGTTGCGCAGGTCGGACTCGAAGACGAGCCGGAACGCCTCGCTCTCCTGGTCGACGAAGTCGAAGTACGCCTGCATCGCGCCGCGGACCCGCTCCTTGTTGTCCGTCGTCGCGGCCATCGCCCTGCGTACCCTCGCGATGATGTCCTCACAGTGCGTGTCGAGCAGGGCGAGGTAGAGCTCCAGCTTGCCGGGGAAGTGCTGATAGAGAACTGGCTTGGAGACGCCGGCCCGCTCCGCGATGTCGTCCATCGCCGCCGCGTGGTAACCCTGCGCGACGAAGACGTCCTGTGCCGCGGCGAGCAGCTGCTTGCGACGCGCCGAACGTGGCATCCGGGTCGACCGGTTGGCCGTCGCGCCGCTCGTCGCCGATGTCATGCTCACCTCCGAGCCCCGACGGTAGGACCGCCGCGAGAACTTATCGGGCTTCCCTGCACACGGTAGCCTCAGCTTGGGCGACGGAGGAGCGCACGGTGGACGATACAGGACACCCGGCGGCCGTACCGGGAAGCCACAACGGTACGGGTGAGCGGGCGGAGGCGGCCGGCCTTGGCGGCTGGGTGCGGGGCTCCGCGCGGCCCCGGGCCGACCTCCAGGGCGGGTACGAGGCCGGCGGCTACGCGCGCGACGTCCCCGGGCAGCAGGCTCCCCGGCACCAGGCTCCCGGGTACGAGGCCCAGTCGTACGAGACCACTGCCCCTGAACACGAGGCCACTGCGTACGAGCCCACTGCATATGAGGCCAGCGCGTACCCGGTCCCCGGGCACCGGGAGCCGCCGTGGGCGAACCCTCCCGCCGTCCCGCAGCCCCGGGTGGACCCGCTCTCCCCGTCCTGGCCGGGCGTCAACGGCTGGTCCACCTACCCGGCCCAACCGCCTGCGGTCGCGGCCGACGATACGACCGTCCGGCACCCGGCCGCCTCCGGCCCGCCAGGCGTCGTGCATCCGGCCGGCCCCGCACCGGTGGACACGGTGCCCGCGAGCGCGCCCACCGGCCCTGCGCCGGCGAGTGCCCCGCCTGCCGGTGGCGCGTCCGCGACGGCCCCCGCCGACTCCGTTCCACTGAGCGTGCCCGGCGGGGCGGCGCCCGTCAGCGCCGCGCCGGCGAGTCCCGCGGCGTCGAGCGCCCACCCCCTCGGCGCGGTCCCGGCGACCCCGATGCCCTACGCGCAGAACCTCGACCCCGCCGCCGCGCCCTATCACGATCCCGTCGAGCAACGGCCCGCGGCGGCCTGGGCCGACCGGCAGCCGCCGGCATTGCGTGGGCATGCGGAGTTCGGCGACGACAGCGAGCTGCGGGGAATGCCCGTCGCGTCGCCGTTCGACGCGCCCGGTGGGTCCGCCGTCGATCCGCCCACCGACTCGTTCGACGTGACGCCGGTCGATACGCGGGGCGTGCCGGCGACCGATCCCGGACGCCGGCGGACGGAGGGCCTGCCCCAGCGGGTACCTGCGGAGCCCGACGTGCCGGCACTGCCCGACGGGGTCGCCGAGGAGGTCGAGGCCCGTGCCGAGGCGCCGGAGCTCGCCCGCATCGCGACGTACCTCAGGCACGACGACCCGCCGCCCCCGCATGAGGACGACTTCGACGTCGACGCGATGCTCGCCGCGGTGCGCGAGGTGCCCGGCGTGCGCGACGCGGAGCTGCGCCGCAGGCCCGGTCGGGCGCACACGCTGCGGCTCGATCTCGCCGACGGTGCCGACGCCGCGCAGGTCAGCAGGGCCGTGGCGCGGCTGCTCAACGAGCGGATGGGGCTGGCCGCCGCGCTCGGCGAGCCCATGCCGGAGGAGGAGACGGTGCCGCCGGCCGGGCCGCAGACCCACGGGCCGGCGGCGGCGGGCGCTGGGCCGTCGACGGCAGCCGCCCAGCCGCCCGCGGCCGCCGAGCCGCCGCCCGAGCCGGGCTCCGGGTACCGGCCGCGCCGGCTGCGCGCCGAACCGGCTCGCGGGCGTGCGGCGGTCGAGCCCAGGCCGGCCGGCGACGACCAGCCGACGGTGACGACGGCCGGGCGCGGGGCGGCCGCGCCGAGCAAACAGAGCCGCCCGCTGCCACCACGCTCCGAGACCGTGCGGGTCGTGCTCGACCACGTGCAGGTCTCGACGTTCGGCCTCGACGCCACGGTCGAGGTACGGCTGACGGTGGGCAACCGGCGCGCGCTGGGCGAGGCGGGCGGCCCCGCGGTGGACGGATACCTGTTGCGGATGTGCGCCACCGCGGCCGCATCGGCGATCAACCAGCTGCTCACGGACCGGACCACCGGCCTGTCCCGTGGCCGTTGCTTCGTCGAGCACGCGGCCGTGGCGCCGGTCGGCAGTTGCGACGTGGCGGTCGTCGTGGTGCTGCTCGTCTGCGACGGTTGGGTGGAGCAACTGTCGGGATCGGCAATTGTCGCGGGAGATCCACGGCAGGCGGTGGTCCGGGCGACGCTGGCGGCGGTCAACCGCCGGCTCGAGAGCCTGCTGTCCTGACCGGAGATCGCATGAAGAGGGCTGTGCTCGCCCCGGATGAGGCCGTGCCCCGCCGCGACCGGCTGCCGCCGCCCTGGCCCGGCCGCACCGTGTACCTCGACGGGGCCGCGATCTTCGTGCGGGAGACCCCGGCCACGGCGCCGGACGCCGAGCCCGCCCTGTACGTGCACGGCCTCGGCGGCTCGTCGCAGAACTGGACCGACCTCGCCGATCTGCTCGCCCACCGGCTGGCGGGTCAGGCGATCGACCTGCCCGGCTTCGGCCGCAGCGACCCGGCCCGCCGCTACAGCCTCCCCGCCTTCGCCAGCCGGGTCATCCGCTTCCTTGAGTACGCCGACCGGGGGCCGGTCCATCTGGTCGGCAACTCGCTCGGGGGTGCGATATCGGTGCTGGTCGCGGCCACCCGGCCGGACCTGGTGCGCACGCTGACGCTCATCTCCCCGGCCCTGCCCTTCCTGAACCCGCGCCGATCGGTGCAGAGCCGCATGCTGCCCCTGCTCGTGGTCCCCCGCGCGCACCGACTGGCCGCCCGGCGGCTCGCCCAGGTCGGCCCGCAGCAACTCACCCGCCTGGTCCTCCAGGCGTGCTTCGCCGACCCCGAGCGGCTGCCCCTGCAACGGCTCGCCGAGGCGGAGGAGGAGGCGAAGCTGCGTTTCAGCCTGCCGCACCACATGGACGCGTACCTGCGGACCATGCGCGGGCTCGTCGCCACCTTCCTTCGGGCGTACCTGCCGGGGTCGAGATCGCTGTGGCGGATCGTCCGTGAGGTGTCCGCGCCGACGCTGGTCATCGGTGGTCGGCAGGACCGCCTGGTCGACGTCCGCGTCGCGCCGCAGACCGCCCGGCTGATCCCCGACAGCCGGCTGATCATCTTCGAGGACGTGGGCCACGTCGCGCAGATGGAGGTGCCCCGGTTGGTGGCCCGGGCGGTGGTCGCCCTGCTCGACGAGGTGAGTCGGAGTGGGAGCCGTGGGGCGGATGTGGCAGGCTAACGGCCAATGCCCCACAGACCCTCCGGTAACCGCGTCCATTCGCCGAACGCCTACCGGGCCGCGCAGCCAATGCGGCCCGTGGGCCCCGTGCGGGCGGCGCAACCAGCGGACCCGTACCGGACCAGGCGGGCCGAGCGGGAGCGGCGGCGCCGGGAGGCCCATCGGCGGCGGCGCCGGCGGCGTCTGGTGGCGGTGCTGCTTGTCTTCTCCGCGCTCCTCATCGGCGCCGACCTGATCAGGCGGGGGATCGGCATCGGGGCGGTCGCCTCCGGCGCCGCGCGGCCGTCGTCGCCTGCGTCGGCGTCACCGTCGGCCACCGCCGAGGAGTCCGCGGCGCCGAGCCCGAGCGCGCCGGCCAGCCCCGAGCCGGTGCTGGCGCTGGCCGGCGACTACCCGAGGTCGGGCCCGGGCACGTGGGTGTACGACCAGACGCAGGGGGCCGTCCTCGGCCGCGCCGGCACCGTGCGCCGGTTCCGGGTCGCCGTCGAGACCGGCGTGCCCGAGGACGTCGCCGCGTTCGCGGCGACCGTCGACCGGGTCCTCGGCGATCCGCGCGGCTGGACCGCCGGCGGCACGTTCCGTCTCCAGCGGGTGCCGCAGAACGCCAGCGCCGAGTTCACCATCTACCTGGCCACTCCGCAGACGGCGTACGAGATGTGCCGGTCGGCGGGGCTGGACATCCGTTCCGGCGGGGTGCCGTACACCTCGTGCCGCACCTTCGGGCGAGTGATCATCAACCTGAGTCGGTGGCGGGAGTCGGTGCCCGACTACGTCAACAACGGAATCCCGCTGGATGTCTACCGGCAGTACGTCATCAACCACGAGACCGGGCACCAGCTGGGCTTCGGGCACGAGTTGTGCCCCGGCGCCGGCAAGCCCGCGCCGGTCATGCAGACCCAGACGCTGGGCCTGACGGGCTGCACCGCCAACCCCTGGCCGTACCTGAACGGCAGCCGGTACCACGGCCCACGCGCCTGACCTCGATTTCCCGCGTTGATCATGGAGTGTGCGGGGGTTTCCCTCTTGTCGTGCTGCCCATGCCGTGATCAACCAGGGCTGGGGTCACGTCGGGTTGGTGTGGGTGATGCTCCGGGCGTGTCGCGCGTCATGGCAGTGAGGGGCATCAGCGCGTAACAATGGCCGATGTCCCGCGACGATGAGGAGTCACCGTGCCGCTGCCGCCACTGGTCGAACCAGCCGCAGAGCTGTCGGTGGATGAGATCCGCCGCTACTCCCGCCACCTGATCATCCCGGACGTCGCCACGGCCGGACAGAAGCGGCTCAAGAACGCTCGGGTGCTGTGCGTCGGTGCCGGTGGCCTGGGCTCCCCGGCGCTCATGTACCTCGCTGCGGCCGGCGTCGGCACGCTCGGCATCGTCGACTTCGACACGGTCGACGAGTCCAACCTGCAGCGCCAGGTCATCCACGGCGTCTCCGACGTGGGCCGCCCGAAGGTCGAGTCCGCGGCCGCGTCGATCCGCGAGATCAACCCGTACGTCAACGTGGTGATCCACAACACGGCGCTGGACCGAGACAACATCTTCGAGATCTTCGGCCAGTACGACCTGATCCTCGACGGCACCGACAACTTCGCCACCCGGTACCTGGTCAACGACGCCGCCGTGCTGCTCGGCAAGCCGTACGTGTGGGGGTCGATCTACCGCTTCGACGGGCAGGCGTCGGTCTTCTGGGCCGAGCACGGGCCGTGCTACCGCTGCCTGTACCCGGAGCCGCCGCCGCCCGGCATGGTGCCGTCGTGCGCCGAGGGCGGGGTGCTCGGCGTGCTGTGCGCCTCGATCGGTTCGATCCAGGTCACCGAGGCGATCAAGCTGATCACCGGCGTGGGCGAGCCGCTGGTCGGTCGACTGATGGTCTACGACGCGCTGGAGATGACGTACCGCACGGTCAAGGTCCGCAAGGACCCGAACTGCGTGCTGTGCGGCCCGAACGCCACCCAGAAGGAGCTGCTGGCCGATTACGACGACTTCTGCGGCACGGTCTCGGCCGAGGCGCAGGAGGCGGCCGCCGACTCCACGATCACCGTGAGCGAGTTGGTCGACTGGCAGCGGTCCGGCAAGGACTTTCTGCTCGTGGACGTGCGGGAGCCGGCCGAGTACGAGATCGTGCGGATTCCGGGCTCGGTGCTCATCCCGAAGGGGGAGATCCTCTCCGGGGAGGCGCTCGCGCGGCTGCCGCAGGACCGCCAGATCGTGCTCCACTGCAAGTCGGGCGCGCGGTCGGCCGAGGCGCTCGCCGCGCTGAAGGCGGCCGGCTTCCGCAATGCGGTGCACGTGCAGGGCGGGGTGCTGGCCTGGATCAAGCAGGTCGACCCGTCGCTGCCGACGTACTGACCCGGGGTCGTGCCGCAGGTGGCCGGCGGTTCCGCCGAACGGCTGTGTCTGCGGCCACGCCCCGGGGTGTCGGCGTTCCGTCGTATCCTGCGCCCGTGACCAGCGTTAACGTACGGACATGATCGACGTCGACGCCGCCATCGGGTTCGTCGTCGCCAAGGGCGACGAGGTGGACCGTGCGCGACTCAGTTGGCTGCGCAAGGGGATCGCGCCAGATCCGCAGATCGTGGACGTGGCCGAGGCGGGCCAGACGGCCGACGGTGGCTGGCCCGCGCTCTGGGCCGCTGACGTGGCCTCGGTCGACGCGACCTGCTTCCGGCTCGCCGAACTCGACGACCTCGGCGCGCTGCGCCGGCCTGCGGTGCGGCGGGCGCTGGACTGGCTGGTCAGCCGGCAGCGACCGGACGGCACCTGGGAGGAGGACGAGTCACTGGCGCCCGACGCCCCGGCGTGGGCGCGCCCTGGCGACCCGGAGGCCCGGCTGTACCTGACCGCGAACGCCGCGTTCTGGCTGACCGTCGCCGGTCCCGAGGCACGCCCCGCCGGCCCGCTCGACACCCGTCCCGGCGGCGCCTACGCCGGGGTGGTCGCGAAGGCGGCACAGGTGATCGCGGGCAGTCTGCGCCCGGACGGGACGTGGCCGTCGTTCCTGGTTACCGGGTGGCTGGGGGCCGCGGTGCTGTACCGGCAGGAGATGTACTACGAGTGGGCGCGCATGCAGATGGTGCTGGCCAACCGGCTGCCCGACATGACCCCGTGGGACCTGGCGTCGCTCGCGGCCGCGCTGCGTCGGGTCGGCGTTCCCGCCGACGACCAGCTGGTCGTCGCCGCGCTGCGCCGGCTCGGGGAGACCCAGCGCAGCGACGGTGGCTGGCCGAGCGAGGACGGCGAGCAGTTCGACGTGCACGTCGCGCTGGCCGTGATCCGCGCTCTGCGCTGACGGGCGGAAGCTGCACGTCGTAGACACCACCGTCCATCTCGGCTGAAACAGGCTGGCGGCGGCCGGTTACCCGGTCGCCGCCAGCGGGGCTTGACCAGCCTATTAACTGATGTGCTGTTGAGCGTAGAGGCGGGCCACCGCCGCGTCGCTCAGCGAGCCTTGGTACGCAGACAGTTCGTCGACAGTGGCGTGCAACCAGTTAGCCAAGCCGCTGGGTGTCTTTTCCCGGCCGACAGCCAGCGGTCCATCACCCTGCTGTGCATACCAGGGCGTCGGAGTGGACGCAGTGGCAGCGGGGACACCGTCGACGTAGAGCCGGATCTGACGGGCGGCGCGATCGAATACGGCTACCAAATGGTGCCAATCCTGGGCGTCGGGAGCGGGGGCCACCGCCACAACGTCCTGGGAGGCGCCCGCGTTTCCACTCGCAGCCAGCGAAAAGACCCACTCGCCGCCGTTCGCCGGCCGATACGACAGAGTGAATGCCCCCCGAGTGGCCGAGTCTTGCGTGACGATTGCCTGCGTCCGGTCGGTCGCCGTCAATCGCGTCCAGAGTGACACCGCGAACGACTGGTCCGTCCGCAGCACCGGGACGTCCTGCCACTGCGTCGGATCGTCGGGAGCAGAGCCCCGGTACTGCGACCACGCCTGTTCCTGCGTAGGCATCTGGTAGTACGGGTCGTACGGGTCGTCAATGAAATGGGTGCCATCGAGCACCAAGCCAAGACCGCCACCATATCCAAAGTCCACGTAGGATCCCTGGGACAGAGTGAGCCAGCGGTCAAACCCCGTGCCGTCGGGCGCCTCGCATGTGTTGGGGATGCCAGGCTCATAGCACAGGACAGCGGCTTCGAAGTTCCACCTTCCCACCTCGATCGGTGCCAGCAGCCCCGGCTCGACGCCGTCCAGCGAGCCGACGAAGTCCTCGGGTATCAGCGTCCGGTCGTACACCCTCACGTCGGCGACGCTGCCAGCAAGATAGTCAGACACCGAGGTGACACTCAGCCTTCGTGCGCCCACCCGTACCGGCCCTTTCGCGCGCCAGGCCTTCGGCGCAGCTGACTCCGCACGAAGCACACCGTCGACGTACACGAGGAGCTTCTCCGCCGCCGCGTCGTAGACGCCTGTGACGTGTGTCCAGCGGTCAGCCTCCGCCGCGTTGAGCGCGCAGGCGGCCCGGCTGGTCGTCCGAGGCCTGTCCGCAGCCTGCGCAACCAGGCACCAGGACGGATCTGCGACGCCGTCACCGGTCTGGTCCTCACCGCGGAACTGGAGCTGGAACCGAGCGACATGTCTGCCGTCCTGCGACACCACTGTGTCGGTGCCCTCGGTATCACTCAGCTTCACCCAGGCAGCGATGGAGAAGCTGGCGGTGGTATCGACTGACGGAGCAGTCAACGACTCGCAGGTGACGTGTCAGAACTATTGCCGCGTCGGCAATTGCCGCCTACGCAGTTGCCAAAGCGAACGCTATGCCACAACGTGGCCGGGGCGGGCTCAAGCGGACTGCTCGAGGTATGCCCGCGTCGCTAGCCGCGGATGTGGCCGTCGCCGGTCACCACGTACTTCGTCGAGGTGAGTTCCGGCAGACCCATCGGGCCGCGGGCGTGCAGCTTCTGGGTCGAGATGCCGATCTCCGCGCCGAAGCCGAACTCGCCGCCGTCGGTGAACCGGGTCGACGCGTTCACCATCACCGCCGCCGCGTCCACCCGCGCCACGAACTCCTCGGCCGCCGACACCGAATCCGTCACGATCGCCTCGGTGTGCCCCGACCCGTACCGGCGGATGTGCTCGACCGCGGCGTCGAGCGACGGCACCACCGCGACCGAGATGTCCAGCGACAGGTACTCCGTCGCGAAATCCTCCTCGGTGGCCGGCACCACCGCGTCGTCGTAGCTGGCGACGGTGGAGTCACCGTGCACGGTCACGCCGGCGTCGCGCAGGGCGGCCAGCACCCGCGGCAGGAACGCCTCCGCCACCGCCTGGTGCACCAGCAGCGTCTCGGCCGCGTTGCACACCGACGGCCGCTGCGTCTTGGCGTTGAGCACAATGGACAGCGCCATGTCCAGATCGGCGGCGGCGTCGACGTACACGTGGCAGTTGCCCGTACCGGTCTCGATGACCGGCACGGTCGAGTTCTCCACCACCGACCGGATCAGGTCCGCGCCGCCGCGCGGGATCAGCACGTCGACCAGGTCACGCGCCCGCATGAGCTCCTTGACGTCGTCGCGGTTGGGCCCGCTGACGAGCTGGACCGCGTCGGCGGGCAGCCCGGCGGTGGCCACCGCGTCGCGCAGCACCTCCACCAGGGCCAGGTTCGACCGGCGCGCCGACGAGGAGCCGCGCAGCAGCACCGCGTTGCCGGACTTCAGGCACAGGCCAGCCGCGTCCACGGTCACGTTCGGCCGGGCCTCGTAGATGATGCCGACCACCCCGAACGGGACCCGCACCTGGCGCAGCCGCAGGCCGTTCGGCAGCGTCGTGCCGCGCACCACCTCACCCACCGGGTCGGGCAGCGCCGCGACCTGGCGCAGCCCTTCGGCCATGCCGTCGATCCGGGCCTCGGTGAGCATGAGTCGGTCCACAAGAGACGGAGCGATGCCGGCCTCCCGCGCCGCCGCCACGTCCTGCCCGTTGGCGGCCAGGATCTCCGGGGTACGCCGGACGAGCGCCTCGGCCATCGCGTGCAGCGCGGCGTCCTTCACGGAGCGGGTCGCGACCGCGAGCCGCGCGGCCGCCTCCCGGGCCCGGCGGGCCGCATCCAGTACCGACATCGGGGTCACTCCTTCAGGGCAGCAGGACGAGGTCGTCGCGGTGCACGACCTCGCGTTCGTACTGAGGGCCGAGTTGCCGGGCGAGCTCGACGGTCGACCGGCCGAGCAGTCCGGGCAGCTCCGCGGCGTCGTAGTTGACCAGGCCGCGCGCGACCGGGCGCCCGCGGGTGTCCACGAGATCGACGGGGTCACCGGCGCTGAACTTCCCGTCCACTCCCGTGATGCCGGCCGGCAGCAGGGACTTGCGCCGGTCGACCACCGCGTGGACGGCGCCCGGGTCCAGGTACAGGCGGCCGCGGGGCGCGGTCGCGTGGGCGAGCCAGAACAGCCGGGCCGCCGGACGCTGGCGCGCCCCGTGGAACAGAGTGCCCACCGGCTCGCCGGCGAGCGCCTCGGCGGCCAGCGCGGCCGCGGTGAGCACGACCGGGATGCCCGCGCCGGTCGCGATCCGGGCCGCCTCGACCTTGGTGATCATGCCGCCCGTGCCGACGCCGGCGCGGCCGGCGCGACCGATGGAGACGCCCGCCAGGTCCTCGGCCGTGCGTACCTCGTCGACGCGGCGCACCCCGGGCCGGGACGGGTCGCCGGTGTAGAGGGCGTCCACATCGGAGAGCAGCACGAGCAGGTCGGCGCGGACGAGCGCGGCCACGAGCGCGGCGAGGCGGTCGTTGTCGCCGAAGCGGATCTCCTCGGTGGCGACCGTGTCGTTCTCGTTCACGATCGGCACGGCGCCGAGGTCGAGCAGGCGGCGCAGGGTGCGGTACGCGTTGCGGTAGTGCGCGCGGCGGGTCACGTCGTCGACGGTGAGCAGCACCTGCCCGACGACCCGTCCGTGCCGGGCGAACGCGGCCGTGTAGGCCCGCATGAGCAGCCCTTGCCCGACGCTCGCCGCGGCCTGCTGGGTGGCGAGGTCGCGCGGCCGGGAGGCCAGCTTCAGCGGGGCGAGGCCGGCCGCGATGGCGCCGGAGGAGACCAGCACGATCTCCCGGCCGGCGGCGCCGTGCGCCGCGAGCACGTCGACGAGGGCCTCGACCCGCTCGGGATCGAGCCCGCCGACGGCGGTGGTCAGCGATGAGGAGCCGACCTTCACCACGATCCGCCGTGCGCCCGTCACCTGCTCGCGCATGTGCACAATTCTGCGCCAGCCGGATTCCGCCGCTCGGCCCGCTTCCCATATGGTGGCGCGCGTGACGTCGGAGGAGTACGTCGAGGCGGTGCTCTCGCTCGTCGAGCGGATACCTCCGGGGCGGGTGATGTCCTACGGCGCGATCGCCGAGTATCTGCGGGACGTCTCCGGGCGCGCCTCGGCGCGGCACGTCGGCACGATCATGGCCCGGTACGGCGGGCCGGTCCCGTGGCACCGGGTGGTGGCCGCCGACGGGCGGGTGGTGCCGGGCCACGAGCGCGAGGCGCTGCGGCGGCTGCGGGCCGAGGGCACGCCGCTACGCGGTGATCATGTCGACATGGCGGCCGCCGCCTGGTGGCCGGACTGACGATCCGCCGGTCGCCTGCCCGCGCGTTCTCAGGGAATGTCGCTGCGGAGATCTACGTGGCGGCAGCCTCCCTACAGTCAGAGGGCCGGGTCAGACGAGCAGGCCCACGCCGCCCCGTCGCGGATCGCCGGCCGCGCCGGCGCGGCCGACCATGCTGACCCCGCCGAAGTAGTGGCTGGTGTGGTCCCACCGGTTGATCGCGTACCCGGCCTCGGCCAGCGCGGCCAACTCCCCCTCCGGGTAGCCCGGCTCCACGTGCACCGTCGCCGGCGCCTCCGGTTCGCCGGCCACCACGTGGAACCGGGGCCGCGCCGCCGCGGCGGCGGGGTGCAGCCCGTCCACGAAAACGTTGACCAGCGTGTGCACCAGCGCCGTACGGATCCGCGACGCCCCCGCCGACCCGGCCGCCAGCACCAGGTCACCGGCGTCGTCGAGGACCACCAGCGGGCACATCATCGAGCCGACCCGCTGCCCGGGCGCCAGCTCCCCGGCCCACAGCTCGCCCTCGCCGAGCATCGAGTTGAGGTGGACGCCGAGACCGGGCAGCCACACGCCGGAGCCTATGCCGAGCGTCAGGGTGACCACGCACGCGTTGCCATCCGCGTCGACGACCGAGATGTTCGTCGTGTCGCCGATCCGTTCTCGGCCGTGCGCGAGCAGCGCCCTGGCGATCGCCACCGCCCGAGGGCCGGGGCGCAGGGCGCGCAGGCGTGCCGGCAGCGCGTCGATCGTCCGCACCGTCCCGTTGAGATCCTGCCGCCCGTACACGCGGTGACCGGCGAACGTGGCCCGCGTCACCGGTAGTTCCCGGACCCGGTAGGCGGCCAGGTCGGCGGGGCCGAGCGAGCCGCCCGCGGCGCGTACCGTCTCCACGATCTGCGCCCCGATCCGCCCCGTGTAGAAGACCTCGGGGCCGTGCTCGGCGAGCATCGTGAGCGCGCGATCGAGGCCCGGGTGGAAGAGCAGGTCGCCGCCCTCGAGCAGCCGGCCGCCCGGCGAGTAGATCTGCGCGCCGTCGTTCGGCACCAGGGCCGGCGCCACCGAGGCGAGCGTACGGGCCTGCGCGACCGGCAGGACCACCCCGCTGCGGGCGAGCGTGACCGCCGGCTCCACCAGCCGGTGCCACGGCAGCCGCCCCCAGCGCCGGTGGAGCTCGCCGCAGCCGGCCGGCACGCCCGGCACGGCCACGCTCGCCCCGCCGATGGCGTAGCGCAGCGGCACGCCGCCGAAGTTCACGTCGATCGGCACCATGGCGCCGGGGGTCGCGTCGCCGTCCAGGCCGGGGACCGAGCAGAAGAAGTCGAGGCAGGTGACGGCGCGGGTGCGCGCGTCGTAGTAGGTCGCGAAGCCGCCACCCCCGATGCCGGTGAGCACGCTCTCCGCCACACAGCAGGCCAGCACGGCGGCGACGGCGGCGTCGGCGGCCGTACCGCCGGCCGCGAGGGTGCGCAGGCCCACCTCCGACGTCACCGGGTGACCGGCGGCGATCCCGGCGGGCACGCGCACGGGCCGCCGCCGTCTCGCCCGGTCAGGGCGCACCGGGGCCGCCACCCCGGAGGAACGCACGCTAGTGGTCACGCAGCGCAGCGTAGAGGCAGGAGCCGATTCTCGCCGACCGATCGACGGCATCCGGGTGCCCGTCCGTCGCGTCCCGCGGTCTGGGTCGCACAGCGGGTACGCTGGCGCGCATGGCGGCGTTGCCGGGTGTGCTGGGAGAACCGATCCGCTTCGTGCTCAACTGGGGCCGGCGCTACTCGCTGTGGGTCTTCAACTTCGGGCTGGCCTGCTGCGCCATCGAGTTCATCGCCGCCAGCATGGGGCGCCACGACTTCATGCGGCTCGGAGTCATCCCGTTCGCGCACGGTCCCCGCCAGGCCGACCTGATGGTGGTCTCCGGCACGGTCACCGACAAGATGGCCCCGGCCGTCAAGCGGCTCTACGAGCAGATGCCCGAGCCCAAGTACGTCATCTCCTTCGGTGCCTGCGCGAACTGCGGCGGCCCGTACTGGGATTCGTACTCGGTCACCAAGGGCGTGGACCAGCTCATCCCGGTCGACGTGTACGTCCCCGGGTGCCCGCCGCGTCCGGAGGCCCTGCTCCACGGCATCCTGCGGCTGCAGGAGCGCATCGCGGGGGAGTCCAGCGGCCTGGGTGGCGTGGCGCGCCCCGACCCGGCCTCGGCCGCCGGGCGGCCCGACGTGGCCGCGCTCACCGCGCCGCTGGTACGCCCCGCGGACACCGCGGTGTCTGGGCCTGCCCACGGCTGATCGGGCGCCGCGCACCCTGGAGTGGTGCCGGTCGCGGCGACCGTCGGGCCGGCCGGTCGGCCCCGACTCGCCGTAGGATCGTCGCCATGACGCCGGAAGAGGTTGGCGCCCGGGTGGTGGAGCTCGCCCGCGGCGTCGGCGACGCCACCGCCGCGGCGTCGGTATCGGGCGACGGGACTGCGGCGCGCGGCGGCGGGACCGGGGCGCGCGCGACGGTGGACGTGTCCCCGGACTCCTGGGTCGCGGTGACACGGGCGGTGCGGGACGACCCGGGCCTGGCGATGGACTTCTTCGACTGGCTGTCGGCCGTCGACGAACTCGACGAGGGCTTCACGGTCGTGATGCACGTGTGGTCCACCGCACACCGGCACGGGCTGCTGCTGCGCACGCGGGTGCCCCGCGACCGGCCCGCGGTCGGGTCGATCGTCGACGTCTACCCGGGCGCCGCCTGGCACGAACGCGAGACCCACGAGATGTTCGGCGTGGACTTCCCGGACCACCCGGGCGGGCTCGCGCCGCTGCTGCTGCCCCCTGAGTTCGAGGGCCACCCGCTGCGCAAGGAGTTCGTGCTCGCGGCCCGGGTCGCCAAACAGTGGCCGGGGGCCAAGGAGCCTGGCGAATCCCACGAGGCCGCGGCCGCCCGGCGTCAGCCGATGCGCCCGCCCGGCGTACCCGATCCGAACACCTGGGGGCCGTCGGCGCGCCGGGCGGAGTAGGGCATACCGGGAGCCCGGCTTGGGACGGAGCCTCGGCTACTTGCCGCCGCGCGCCTTGTTCTCCTTCTTGCGGACGCGGCGCCGCTGGCGCGGGGTCAGCTCCTTGCGGCCGGTCTGCTTGAGGTAGACCTCGGTCCGCTTCTCCGTGCTCATCGTCTGGGTCATCGCGTCGCTTCCAGTCGCTTGCAGGATCGGTACGACAGCGGCCGCGCGCGCACGGCGCGGCGGAGTCCGCGCGGTCGAGCGGCCAAAGTCAAGGGCCAATGGTAGTGCACGGCGGCCGGCCGGCCTGACGGCGAGGCCGCTCGGCCGTACGATCACGGGCAGACGGTGGCCGTCGATCCATTCGGGGCGCCGGCGGGCGTGGCACGGTCAAGCCCAGGGCGGCCCGAAGACAGACAACCGTGGGAGGCGCCTGATGCCGGTCTGGTTGGAGCTTGCGATCCGGGTGGTCGGCGTGGTGGCGGCGTTCCTGGTGCTGCCGCTGGTCGTCGGGCAGACCGAGCACAAGGTGATGGCCCACATGCAGGGCCGGCTGGGCCCGATGTACGCCGGGGCGTTCCACGGCTGGGCGCAGCTCATCGCCGACGGGATCAAGTTCGTGCAGAAGGAGGACGTGACGCCCGGCAACGCCGACCGGCCGGTGTTCCGGCTGGCCCCGGTGGTGGCGCTGATGCCGTACCTGGTGGCGCTGCTGGTGATCCCGCTCGGCCCGGGCGATCTGGTCGGGCAGAACCTGCCCGTAGGCCTGTTCTTCGTGCTCGCGGTGCTCGGCGTGGGCGTGGTCGCGGTGATGATGTCCGCGTGGGCGTCGGCCAACAAGTTCAGCCTGCTCGGCGGGCTGCGCGCCGCGGCCCAGCTGCTCGGGTACGAGCTGCCGCTCGTGCTCGCCGCGGCCAGCGTGGCGATGGCGGCGGGCACGCTCTCGCTGACCGGCATCGTCGAGGCGTGGCGACCGTGGTGGCTGCTGTGGCAGCTTCCGGCGCTGGTCGTGTTCTTCGTCGCCGGGCTGGCCGAGATCCGGCGGCCGCCGTTCGACATGCCGATCGCCGACTCGGAGCTGGTCTTCGGATACATGACCGAGTACACCGGCCTGCGGTTCGCGTTCTTCCTGCTCGCGGAGTACGTCGGGATCGTGGTGATCGCGGCGCTGACCACGGTGCTGTTCCTCGGCGGCTGGAAGGGGCCTTTCGGGCTGGACGCGGAGCTCGGCTGGCTGTGGACCCTGCTCAAGGTCTTCGCGGTGGCGTTCGTGGTGATCTGGCTGCGGGTCACCTACCCCCGGCTGCGCGAGGACCAGCTGCAGCGGCTCTGCTGGCTGGTGCTCGTCCCGGTGGCCCTGGGCCAGTTGGTGCTCACCGCGGGGGTCCGGCTGGCGCTGGCCTGACCAGGGCGCCCGTGCCTCCCCTCTGGTAGGGCAGCGTGCGAGTCGTTGCAGCGGTTGCTCGTACAGTGCAGGTGCGAGCAGCCCAAGCTCCACATAGGAATATAGCGTCCCTTGTGGAGGACTGCGGATGCCCGATGCGGCGTGGCGAGACGGCTGCCTTGGGACCGGTCAGACGCGGCGTAGTTCGAGGACGTAGGCGTCGGCCGGGTTGAGCAGCGGCGCGGCCACGCCGTACGCGGCGAGCGCCGCGCCGGTGGCGGTGTAGTCGGGTCGCCAGGGGGCATGCCGCGACCACTCGGGCTCGGGGAGCTCCGGGCAGAGCGTGACGGCGTACCGCGCGTCGGGGTCCAGCCCGGGCAGTCGCCACCGCACCGTCCCGCTAAACGCCGAGGAGGTGAGCTGGGCGTACGTGAAGACCGCGTGGCTGGAGTCCTGCGCGACCACGCCGTACACGTACGCCGACGGGTCGGGGTGGTCGACGCGCACCGGCCGGCCGGAGTGCAGCAGCCCGCGCAGCCGCCGGTAGGCGCGGATCCAGGCGGCCAGTTCGTCGAGTTCCTCGTCGGTGCACTCGGTGATGTCCCACTCGATGCCGGCGTGCCCGAACAGCGCGGTCACGCACCGGAACCGCAGGCTCGTCGCCCGTTTGTTGGTGTGCGCGACCGGCGGCCCGACGTGGTAGCCGCACAGCTCGGGCGGCACCAGCAGCCCCGTCCAGCGCTGGATCTCCTGGCGCTCCATCGGGTCGTTGCTGTCCGAGACCCAGATCCGGTCGGTGCGCGCCAGGATGCCGAGGTCGACGCGGCCGCCGCCCGACGAGCACGACTCGATCTCCAGGTGCGGGTGGCGGCGGCGCAGTTCGTCGATGAGCCGGTACACCGCGCGGGTCTGCGCGTGCACCCCGGCGGCCCCGTCGTGCACCGCCTCGACCAGGTCCCGGTTGTGGTCCCACTTCAGGTAGTCCGGGCGGTACTCGGTCACCAGCGCGTCCAGCCGTTCGAGCAGGTACTCGAACGCCTCTGGCCGCGCCACGTCGAGAACCTGCTGGTGGCGGTGGGGCCTCGGCCAGCGTCCCGGGGCGGCGAGCACCCAGTCCGGGTGCTCGCGCGCCAGCCGCGAGTCCGGGTTGACCATCTCCGGCTCCACCCACAGGCCGAACTGCATGCCGAGCCGGCGCACATGGTCGACCAGCGGGTGCAGCCCGTCCGGCCACACCTCGGGATCCACGTACCAGTCGCCGAGGCCGGCGGTGTCGTCGCGGCGACCGAGGAACCAGCCGTCGTCGAGCACGAACCGCTCCACGCCGATCGCCGCCGCCCGGTCGGCGAGCGCGACGAGCCGGTCCAGCCGGTGGTCGAAGTACACCGCCTCCCAGGTGTTCAGGGTGACCGGGCGGGGCGTGCGCGGGTGTCCAGGGCGGGCGCGCAGCCAGGCGTACACCGCCTCGGAGAGCCCGTCGAGGCCGGCCGGGGAGTAGGCGAAGTACACCCACGGCGTCTCGTACGTCTCGCCGGGGGCGAGCCGCACCTCGCCGGGCAGCAGCAGCTCCCCGCCGCCGAGCAGCGCGTCGCGCTCCGGCTGCCGCTGGGCGAGGTGGACGTGGTTGCCGCTCCAGCCCACGTGCACCCCCCACACCTCGCCGTGCCGGAACCCGAAGCCGCGGCTGCCGACGACGAACAGGGGCGGGGAGTCGAAGCCGGTGCGGCCGCGCCGACTCTCGTGGGTCACGGTGGTGAAGCCGAACGCCGACCGCTGGGGTGCGCGCTCCCGGCGGGAGTGGCCGGTCATGTCCAGCGCCTCGGTCGCCTCGGGCCCGACGGGCAGCAGGCAGAGGATGCCGTCGAGGCTCCACGTGCCCGGGCCGGTGTTGCGCAGGGTGTGCCGCATGCGCACCACGCCCTGCGGGGTGAGCACGAGTTCGCTGCGTACCTCGACCCCGGCCTGCTCGTCGCGCGCGGTGGCGGTCAGCTCGCCCCCGCCGGCGGGGTCGGACGCCACCCGTACCGGCTCGGTGATCTCGAGGCGCAGGTGGCACCCCGCCCCGTCGCGGTGCCCGGCCACGCCCGGGCGCCCCATCCAGCCGTCGAACTGGGCGGGGAGCAGCGGCACGGCGAGCTCGCGGTGCAGCGGCCCGGTCCCGTCGCCGGGTGGGGCGTCGGCCACCCGGGCGCCCCAGTGCAGCACGCGGGGCAGGGACGGTCCGTCGACGTCGAGGACGAGGCTGACGTTGCCCGCGGTGAGCACCACGGGGTCACGGGGCGGTAGGTCGTTCATGGGTGGCCCTGCGGGGGGTGTGGGACGATCAGGATCGCACTCAATCACACACACTCAAACAGGAGCAAGCCCTCCGGGCGCGGGGGCTCGATATCGGCCAGCGCGGCGGTCACCGCACCTCCCGCCGGCCTGTCGGTAGCGCTGCTGTCCGCAGATGCTGGCCACGCGCCGATCGATGCCACAGGTGCTCGCGCGAAACGGCCGGACGGGGCAGGATGGACCACCATGAGCAGTGTGCCCGGCGCGGGACTGGCCAAGGGGCTGGCCGTCACGCTGCGCACGATGACCCGGCGGTCGGACACCCGCCAGTACCCGGACGTCGAGCCCGACCTGCCGCCACGCTCGCGGGGCGTGATCGCGCTGGTCGAGGAGAACTGCACCGTCTGCATGCTGTGCGCCCGGGAGTGCCCGGACTGGTGCATCTACATCGACTCGCACAAGGAGGAGGTGGTGGTGCCCGGGGCGGCTCGGCCGCGGCAGCGCAACGTGCTGGACCGGTTCGCCATCGACTTCTCGCTGTGCATGTACTGCGGCATCTGCGTCGAGGTCTGCCCGTTCGACGCGCTGTTCTGGAGCCCCGAGTTCGAGTACGCCGAGTACGACATCCGGGACCTGGTGCACGAGAAGGACCGGCTGCGCGACTGGATGGCGACGGTGCCGGCGCCGCCCGCCCACGACCGCCGCGGGGCGCCGTCGAAGGAGGAGCAGAAAGCCGCGTCGTCATGACCGGAGCGGACGCGCTGCTGCTGGGGCTGGGCGCGGTCGCCGTCGGGGCCGCGCTGCGCGTCGTGACCACCACGCACCTGGTCCGGGCCGGGTTGTGGCTGGTCGTCGCGCTGGGAGCGGTCGCCGGGCTCTACCTCGTGCTCACCGCCGAGCTGATCGCCTGGGTCCAGGTCCTGATCTACGTCGGTGCGGTGGTGGTGCTGCTGCTCTTCGCGGTGATGCTCACCCGCGCGCCGATCGGCGCCAGCGCCGATCTGGACCGGCCGGGCTGGCCGGCGCTGCTCGTCGGGGCCGGCTCCGGGCTCGGGCTGGCGGCGCTGCTCGTCGACGTCTACCGCTGGTCCACCGTGGACCTGCCGACCACCGCCGGCGGGGCGGAGGCCATGGGCACCGAGATCTTCCGCTCCTGGGTGCTGCCGTTCGAGGTGCTGTCGGTGCTGCTGCTGTCGGCGCTGGTCGGCGCGATCGTCGTCTCACGGCCGGACATCGGGAGGAGCTAGATGCATCCGGTGATCCCGTACGTCACGGCCGCGTTCCTGTTCGGCATCGGCGCGTACGGCGTGCTGCGGCGCCGCAACGCCGTCCTCGTGCTGATGTCCGTGGAGCTGATGCTCAACGCGGTGAACCTGCTGCTGGTGACCGCGGACACGACGGTGCGCGCCGCGCTGCCGCGCACCGGTGGCGTGTTCACCCTGTTCGTGATCGTCATCGCCGCCGCGGAGGTGGGCGTGGGGCTCGCCATCGTGCTGCAGCTCTACCGGCTGCGCCGCAGCATCGGGGTCGACGAGGTGCCGCTCGACGAGTCTGACCTCGAGTCGCGCACGTCCCCTGACGATGCGGGCGGGGGCCCGTCCGGTGGCAGCACCGTCCCCGAAGGTGCGGTGGCGCGGTGATGCCGGTGGAGACGCTGGGGCCGCTGCTGCCCGCCGCGCCCTTCCTCGCCGCCCTGGTCGGCCTGCTGCTGCAGCCGAATGCCCGGCGCGCCGCCGCCGCGCTCGGCATCGGCGGGGCCGCCGCCGCGCTCCTCGTCGCCGTGGCGCTGGCGGTCTGGTTCCCGGGGCCGTTCGGCACCGCCGTGGAGGTGGCGGACTTCGGCGGCCTGCCGGTGACCTTCGGGGTACGGGTCGACTGGGCGACCGTCTACGTCGCGCTCGCCGTCGCCGTGGTGGCCCTCGCCGTGCAGGTGTACTCGGTCGCCTACCTCGCAGACGACGACCGGTACGGGCCGTACGCCGCGCAGGTGTCGCTGTTCACCGCCGCGATGCTGCTGGTCGTGGTGGCCGGTGACCTGATCGCCCTGCTCATCGGCTGGGAGGTCATGGGCATCTGCTCGTACCTGCTCATCGGCCACGACCGCCGGCTGCCCGAAGCGCCCGGCGCGGCGGTGAAGGCCTTCCTGGTGACCCGGGTCGGCGACGTGGGCTTCCTGCTCGGCATCGCGGTGCTCGGGGTCTCCGCCGGCAGCTTCCGCATCGCCGACGTGCTCGGCGCCGTGGCGACCGACCAGATCAGCACGAGCACGCTGACCGTGGCCGGGCTGCTCCTGCTCGCAGGCGTGGCGGGCAAGAGCGCACAGTTCCCGCTGCACACCTGGTTGCCCGACGCGATGGCCGGCCCGACCCCGATCTCGGCGCTCATCCACGCCGCGACGATGGTCGCCGCCGGCATCTACGTGGTGGCCCGGCTGTTCCCGGTGTTCGCGGTGCCGGACGCGCCGCTGGCGGTGCTCGGCGTCATCGCCGCGGTCACCATGCTGCTCGGCGCGCTCGCGGCCACCGCCCAGGACGACGTCAAGCGGGTGCTCGCCTGGTCGACCGTCTCCCAACTCGCCTACATGGCCGGGGCGCTCGCCGTCGGGGCTCCGGCCGTGGCGCTGTTCCACCTGCTCACCCACGCCGCGTTCAAGGCCCTGCTGTTCCTCGCCGCCGGGTCGGTCATCCACGCGGTCGGCTCGAACCTCATGTCGCGCATGGGCGGGCTGCGCCACACGATGCCGGCGACGTTCTGGTCGATGACGATCGGGCTCGGCGCGCTGGTCGGCCTGCCGCCGCTGGCCGGCTTCTGGAGCAAGGACGCGATCCTCGCGGCCGCCGCGGGTGAGCTCGGCTGGGTCGCCGGCCTCATCTACGCCGCCGGGCTCGCGACCGTGGTGGTCACGGCCTGGTACGCCACCCGGCTGTGGCTGCGGGTGTTCTTCGGGGCGCCGCGCGCGCCGGTGCGCGGACACGAGCCGCCGGCCGCGATGGCCTGGCCGGTCGCCGCGCTCGCGGTGCCCAGCGCGCTGCTCGGGTTCGTGGCCTTCGCCAACGGCTTCGGCGAACGCCTGGTCACCCCGACGCCCGACCGCTGGGCGGGCGAGTACGCCGATCCGGCGCTGACCACTCCGGCCCCGGCCAGCGCCGCCGTCGAACTGGTTCACTTCGGACCATCTGTGCTCGTCCCCCTGGCCTGTCTGGCGCTGGGAGTGCTCGCCGCGTGGTGGGTCTGGCGGCGCGATCCCGCTGCCGACCCTGCTCGGATCCTCGGCCCGGCCCGCCCGCTCTTCGCCCACGCGTTCTACCTCGACGCCGTGCAGGACGCGCTGGTGGTCCGCCCGGTCCGGGCGCTCGCCTCGGCGGTGCGCCGCGGTGACGAGTCCGTCGTGGACGGCGTGGTGGAGCGCACCGGCCGGGGCACCCTGGGCCTGGGTGGGCGGCTGGCCGCCGCGCACCGGGCCGCCCTGCCTCGGGCCGCGACCGCGGTGCTCGCCGGCGCGCTGCTGATCGGCCTCGCCGTGATCACGTTCGGAGGTGTGCGGTGATCCTGGTCGCGGTGCTCGCCATCCCGGCGCTCGGCGCGCTGGTCGCGGCCGCCATCCCGGCACGCGCCGACCGGGCCGCCCGCCTCGTGGGCACCCTGTTCGCCGCGGCCACCTTCGTCGTGAGCCTGCTGCTGTACGACGCCGGGGACCCGGGCTGGTTCCGCTACGAGGGCGGGCGTCGCCTTGGACTGCTGCCCTGGCGGGAACTCGACGTGGCCTGGGCACCGGGCCTGGACCTGCGGTTCCACCTCGGCGTGGACGGCATCTCGTACCCGCTGGTCGTGCTCACCACGCTGCTCACCCTGCTGTGCTGCGGCTACACCCTGTGGCGCGTGCCCGAGCCGGGCCGGGGTCGGCTGCTGGTCGCCCTGCTGCTGGTCATCGAGGTCGGCATCCTCGGGGTCTTCCTCGCCCTGGACCTCGTGCTGTTCTTCGTGTTCTTCGAGGTCGTGCTGCTGCCGATGTACGCGGTCATCGCCGTGTGGGGCGGACCCGACCGGCGGCACGCGGCCCGCAAGTTCGTGCTCTACACGCTCTTCGGCTCGGTGCTGCTGCTGGTCGGGGTGTTCGCCGTGGTGGCCGCCGCCGGCACCTCCGACCTGGTGACCCTGACCGCCCAGGCTGGCGCCGGGCTCACCCGGGGCACCCAGCTCGCCGCGTTCATCCTGCTGGCCGTGGCGTTCGCGGTGAAGAGTCCGCTGTGGCCGCTGCACACCTGGCTACCCGATGCGCACACCGAGGCACCCACCGTCGGCAGCGTCATCCTCGCCGGGGTGCTGCTGAAGATGGGCACGTACGGGCTGATCCGGGTCGCGGTCGGCGTGCTGCCCGACGGCGCCGCGCGGGCCGCCCCGGTGCTCGGCGTGCTCGCGGTCGCGGCCATCATCGTCGGGTCCCTGGTCTGCCTGGCGCAGTCCGAGCTGAAGCGGCTCATCGCGTACTCGAGCGTCAGCCACATGGGCTTCGTGCTGCTCGGCATCGCCACCCTCAACCCGATCGGCATCTCCGCGGCGCTGATCGGCAACATCGCCCACGGGATCATCACCGGACTGCTGTTCTTCCTCGTCGGGGCGATCAAGGACCGGGCGCACACCGGGGAGCTTGTCGACCTGGGCGGGCTGCGGGAGCCGGCTCCGGCGCTCGCCGGCATCCTGGGCTTCGCGGCCATCGCCTCGCTCGGGCTGCCCGGGCTCGCCGGGTTCTGGGGCGAGGCGTTCGCCGTCGTCGCAGCGGTGCGCAACGAGGGCCCGCTGTGGACCGTGCTGGCCGTGCTCGCCGCCGTCGGCGGAGCGCTGACCGCCGCGTACTTCCTGCGCCTGCTGCGCCGGGTGACGCACGGGCCGGCGTCGCCGGCGGTGGCCGGCATGCCCGGCCGGCTGCACGCCGCGGAGCTAATCGTGTGGGGGCCGCTCGTCGTGCTGGCGCTCGTCGTCGGGCTGGTGCCGGCGCTCGTCGTCGGTGTGGCGGAACCGTCCGTGAGCGCCATGTTCACCGAGGTGGTGGCGTGGTGATCCAGCAGATCGACCACCTGGCGCTGCTGCCGGCGTACCTCGCCGCCGGCACCGCGGTCCTCGTGTTCCTGACCGACCTCGCCGTCGCCCGCCGCGGCGCGATCCTCGCGGTCGCGTCGCTCGGCTCGGTGGCGACCGGGGTGGCGGCCTGGTGGGTCGGCGTCGGCCCGGACCGGCCCACGTTCTGCGTGAGCGGCGCCGGCTGCTCCTACGTGGCCACCGATACCGCTGCCGTGGTGGCGGTGCTGTTCGCCGCGCTGACCCTCGGCGTGCTCGGGTTGTCCGCGCCGGCGCTGCGCGCCGGCGCGGTCCCGCCCGGGGAGTACTGCTTCCTGCTCGCCTGCTCAATGACCGGCGGCGTGGTGCTGGGCCACTCCGGCGACCTGATCACGCTGGTCGTCGCGCTGGAGACGCTGACTCTGCCGCTGTTCATCCTGGTCGGGCTGCGTCGCACCACCCTCACCTCGGCCGAGGGTGCCGTCACGTTCTTCATCGTGTCGGTCGTGGCGACCGCGGTGACGCTGCTCGGCGCCGCACTGCTGTACGCGGCCACCGGGGCCGTGCACTTCGACCTGCTCGCCGCCGTGCTGGCCGACCCCGGCGCCGTCGAGCACGCCGGGCCGGCCGCGCCCGGGACCGGGGCACAGGCCCGCCTGGTCGCCGTCGCCGTGGCGCTCGTCCTCGTGGGGCTCGCGTTCAAGGTGGCCGCGGTGCCGTTCCACGCCTGGGCGCCCGCCGCCTACGACGGGGCGCCCATGCCGGTCGCCGCCTACCTGTCCACCGCCTCCAAGCTCGGCGGGGTCGTGGCGATCCTCTACGTGGCCGTGGATGCGCTGCGGCCGCGGCTCGACGTGGCCGGTCCGGTGCTCGCGGCGCTCGCCGTGCTCACCATGACGGTCGGCAACCTGGTGGCGTTGCGGCAGCGCCGGATGGTGCGGCTGCTCGCCTGGTCCTCGGTCGCGCAGGCCGGCTACATCCTCGCCCCGCTCGGCGCGCTCGCCACCGCCGCCGGGCGCACCGACCAGGCCCTGACGCTGGCGGTCTCGGCCGCCGTCGCGTACACCGTCTTTTATGTCCTGCTCGAGCTGGGCGCGTTCGGCGCGGTCGTCGCGCTGCGGCCGGCCGACGGCGACGGCGGGGCGATCGCGGACTACCGCGGGGCCGCCCGGCGGCGGCCGTGGGTGGCGGCCGCGCTGGTGCTCGCCCTGGTCGGGTTGGCGGGCCTGCCGCCGGGGCTGGCCGGCCTGTTCGCCAAGGTCGCGGTGGTCCGGTCGCTGCTCGGCGGCGGCGCGGGCTGGCTCGCCGTCGTCGTCGCGCTCAACGCCGTGGTCGGCCTGGCCTACTACGTACGGGTCTCGGCGGTGCTCTTCGCCGCGCCCGCCGCTGGACCGGTCCAACCGGCCGGGCAGGTCCAGGTGGACGAGCGAGGAGGCCGCCGCGTGCACTGGGCCGTGGCCGCCGCGCTCGGGGCCGCGACCGTCGCGGCGCTCGTCGTGGGGTTCGCCCCGCAGCTGGTGCTCGACGCCGCGTCGCTCGTCGGTGCCGGCGTCCCTCGCTGATCCGTGTCGGAGTCTGCAGGCGCGAAAGCGCTCGGTGTCCGACCGTGTGCGCCCGGCTCAAACGCGCGGATTCACAGCGATTTCCCAGTTAACCGGGCCGTAAGCTGGGAAGAGAAGTGACATCCGGGGTCGTTGAGTTGAACGCGTGGTCCACCGTGAGTCGCGCGACAAAGGAGTGAGAAAGTGCCCCGCCACCACAACGGACTCAAGACGGCGGCTCTGCTGGGCCTGTTGACCGGCCTCATTCTCGCGATCGGGTACTGGCTGGGTGGCAGCGGCGGTCTCATGATCGCCGTGTTCGTGTCGCTGGCGATGAACGCGGCGACGTACTTCTACTCGGACAAGATCGCGCTGCGGGCGATGCGTGCCCGGCCGGTCTCCGAGGCGGAGATGCCGCAGCTGTACGCGATGGTCCGCGAACTCGCCGCCGAGGCGCGCCAGCCCATGCCCCGGCTCTACGTGTCCCCCACGGCGCAGCCGAACGCGTTCGCCACCGGCCGCAACCCGCAGAACGCCGCGGTCTGCGTCACCGCCGGTATCCTCGAGATGCTCGACTACCGCGAGCTGCGGGGGGTCATCGGCCACGAGCTGTCGCATGTGTACAACCGGGACATCCTCATCTCCAGCGTGGCGGCGTCCCTCGCCGGCATCATCACCATGCTCGCCAACCTCGCCTGGTTCATCCCGCTCGGGGGTGGCGACGAGGACGAGGCTCCCAACCCGCTCGCGCTGATGCTCATGATCGTTCTTGGGCCGCTGGCCGCGACGATCATCCAGCTCGCCATCAGCCGCAGCCGCGAGTACGAGGCGGACGCCTCCGGCGCCCGGCTCACCCGCGACCCGCTCGCCCTCGCCTCGGCGCTTCGCAAGATCCACTACGGTACGCAGCGGCTGCCGTTGCCCGCGGATGGCCAGCTCGTCAGCTCGGCGCACCTGATGATCGCGAACCCGCTGCGCGGTGCGGGCATCGCGGCCCTGTTCTCGACCCATCCGCCGATGGCCGACCGGGTGCGGCGGCTGGAGCAGATGGCGGCGTCCGGCATCCGCTGAGAGCGCGCGGGGGCGTCACCACCACGGCGCCCCCGCCGACCCTTGTGTCGGCGCCCCCGCCGACCCTTGTGTCCTTTCGGCATCGTGCACGCGTGGTTAGCCTCTTGGGCACATTGCGCCTTTCTCGGCGCCGCACGTGCACGATCGCGTGATGGAGGGGGCGAGTCGTGGCCGGGTTCCGTCGGTACCTCGCGGTTTGGCGGATCTCCGGCGCGCCGCTGCTGCTCGTCGGCGGGCTCGTCGCCCGGCTCGGCATCGGCATGACGCCGTTGGCGCTCATCCTGCTCGTCGCACAGGAGACCGGGCACTACACGTACGCGGGCATCGCCAGCGGAGTCCATGCGCTCGCCGGCGCGGCGGCAGGCCCGGTCACCGGTCGCCTGGCGGACCGGCTCGGGCCCACCCCGGTGCTGCTGGTGACCGCGGTCGCCCACCCGGTCGGGCTGGGCGCGCTGCTGCTGGCGGCGGCGGACGGTTCGCTGCCGCTCATCGTCACCGCGGCGGCCCTGGCCGGTGCCACCTATCCGCCGTCGAGCGCCGCCATCCGTAACGCCTGGAACGCACTGACCGAGCGCGGCACCGGCCGGGAGCACCTGCGCGGCGCGGCGCTCGCCGCCGAGACCTCGCTGTTCGAGGTCGTGTTCGTGATCGGCCCGCTGCTCGTCGCGGTCTTCGTGTTCCTCGCCGCGCCGGGCGCCGCGATCCTCGGCTCGGCCACCGTCACGCTCGTCGGCACGACCGTGGTCGCCCGCGGTGGCGTCCTGCGCCGCATGCGACCCCACCCGTCGCAGGGCCGCGCCCGCGGGCTCGGTCCGCTGCGCGTGCCCGGATTCGCCGTGCTGCTCGTGTGCGTCGCCGGCCTGGGCATGGCCTTCGGCACGGCCGCGGTGACGGTTCCGGCCTACGCCAGCGGGCACGCGGGCGACGGTTCGGGCGAGAGCCTGGCGGGGCTGCTGCTCGCGATATGGGGTGTCGGCTCGACCCTCGGCGGTGTCTACTACGGCACGCGCCAGCCGGCCGCGCCGTTGTCCACGCAGTTGGCGTGGCTGCTCGGGGCGGTGGGGGCGAGCATGGCCGTGCTCGCCGTGATGCCGAACCCGATCGCCCTGGCCGTCGCGCTCCTCGTCGGCGGGGCGACAATCGCCCCCGCGCTGACCGTCGGGAACTCGCTCGTCGGACGGATCGTGCCCAGTGGCATGCTGACCGAGGCGTACACCTGGATGGTCACCGTGTCGATCGGGGCGAGTTCCGTCGGCAGCGGGCTCGCCGGGCTGATCGTGGACCAGCCGGGCGGCGTTCCGTGGGCCTTTCTGCTCAGCGGCGCGCTGACCGGTGCCGCGGCGCTGGTCGCCGCGTGGCCGGCCGGCCCGATCTCCCGCGCCGACGCGCGCGCCACCGTCCGCGTCGTCGCGGCGGCCGAGGCGAGCCAGGCCGACGGGAGCCGCAGCGTGTCTAGCTGCGTGGGGCGTACATGATGACGGCGACTCCGACGAGGCAGATGGCTGCGCCGATCAGGTCGTAGCGGTCGGGCCGGAACCTGTCGATGAGTATGCCCCAGGCGAGGGAGCCGGCGACGAAGACACCGCCGTAGGCGGCCAGGATGCGGCCGAAGTGCGGATCGGGTTGGAAGGTGGCGATGAAGCCGTAGCACCCGAGCGCGACGACTCCGGCCGCGATCCAGAGCAGCCCGCGGTTCTCCCGCCAGCCCTGCCAGACCAGCCAGGCGCCGCCGATCTCGGCGAGAGCGGCGAGTAGGAACAGCAGGATCGAGCGGGCGACCGTCACGGTTCGGACCGTAGCGTGACCACCTGCCGGTCCGACGGCTTACCGGTAGTTGGTGAACTGCAGCGCGATGCCGAAGTCGGTCTGCTTGAGCAGCGCGATCACCGCCTGCAGATCGTCCTTCTTCTTGCCGCTCACCCGCAGTTGGTCCCCCTGGATCTGCGCCTGGACGCCCTTGGGCCCCTCGTCGCGGATCTTCTTGCTGATCGCCTTGGCCTTTTCCGGGTCGATGCCCTGAATGATCTTAACGTCGATCCGGTACGTCTTGCCCGAGGCGCGTGGCTCGCCGGCGTCGATGGCCTTCAGCGAGACGTTGCGCTTGACCAGCTTCTCCTTGAAGACCTCCAGCGCCGCGCGGACCCGGTCCTCGGTCTCCGCCTGCAGGCTCACCGCGTTCTCGCCGGCCCAGGAGATCGCCGCGCCCGTGCCCCGGAAGTCGAACCGGGTCGAGAGCTCCTTCTCCGCCTGCCGGAGGGCGTTGTCGACCTCCTGCCGGTCGACCTTGCTCACGATGTCGAACGACGGGTTCGCTGTCACGGTCCTTTTCTCCTGCTTTGTCCTAGCTTGTGCTGGTTGCTGGGGGCGCGCGCGCTCTGTGTGTGTGCGCGCGCTGCGGGGTGTGACGTGCCGACGTTACCTGTTCACCCGGGGGGTTTGGGTCTACCGGGGTACCCGTTTGCGCGGAGGCGAGGGAATCCCGCTATCCTTGCTTGCGCTGTACCTGTGGTTCGCAGCAACGGCGGGTTGCCCGAGCGGCCAAAGGGAGCGGTCTGTAAAACCGTCGCGAAAGCTTCGGAGGTTCGAATCCTCCACCCGCCACCAGGGACCGGCAAGGCCCCTGACCAGCGGATAGGCCGGTCAGGGGCCTTCGTCGTCTCCTGCTGCTGTTGACGTTCGTCTGTCCCGCGGCCTGCCTCACCGGCCACGCGCGCGGCCTTCACCGCAGACCGGTCGGTGTCAGCAGCTCCCGCCGGTGTCCCAGTTCAGCTTGCCGGAGCCGAACGGCACCTGCCCAGGCTTGAGGGTCTGCGGGATGACCCAGTTGCCCGCTCCGATGTACCAGGATCGACCGCACTCGTCCGGCAGCTCCAGTCGCATGGTCCAGGTAGGAGAGGAGTGGTCGAGGTAGCGCACCTCGGACCGGTACAACGTTGCGCCGCCGTCAGCGGTCGGACGGTAGGTGGCCCAGAAGACCCGGATGCGCTCCCCGGGGCACAGTTGGTTGACCGACGTGCCGTCCGTGCGCGCCGCGACCTTCGCCACCCCGTTCGTGAGCACCTGGACGACGTCCACGACGCCAGCCGGGGTACAGCGTGGCGCGGGCGAGGTGCCCGTGGCGCCGGCCCCCCGGGTGGGTGTACCGGTGGACCTCGCCGGCACGGGCCGCTGGCTGGGAGGCTCCGTGCGGTAGGCGGTGCGGGTCGGCGCGACTGAGCCGGTTGGCAGCGGCAGCGGGGTGGCGAGCGCGGCTTCCTCGGTGGCCGCCGGGACGGCAGCGATCTCGGCGGCGGGGTGGGCGCGCTGCGGGCGCTCCGCTTCCGGCCAGGCCATCGCTACGCCGCCGACGATGAGGAGCACGGCTCCGAAGACAGCCGCGGGGAGCAGCCGCCGCCGAAGCGGACGCGCGGCGGAATCCGGAACCTCGACAGAGCGCTCATCGGACATACGGGGCTCCAGCATGCGCAAGCGAGCGTCGGGCGAACGCCGTGGATCGTACTTGCACCCGGCACGGCGACGTACCGAGCGGGCATCGAGCCGGGACGACGGCGCGCCGACAGCCCTCGGCCCAACCGTCACCGACCGCCGAGGTCCAGCTTCTCCAGCAGGTCGGCCAGCAGCCTGACCTCCTCCGGTGGCCACCGCCGCAGCCGTTCGCGAAGCCGCTCCAGCCTGACCTGCTTGGCCGTCAGGTACCCGCGGCGCCCCTGCTCGGTGGCGGTGACGTGCAGCGCCCGCCGGTCCGCCGGGTTGGGGGTCCGCTCGATCAGGCCGAGTGCCTCCAGTTGGCACAGGTGCCGGCTGATCGCGGCCTTGTCAACCGCGAAGACCTCGGCCAGGTCCGCCGCGCGGGCCGGGCCGACGTTGACCAGGTGGGCCAGGATGTTGTACGCGGCGGGGGTGGCCTGCGGGTGCACGAGGGCCACGTCGTCGCGCAGCGTGCTGCGTACCTCGCGGAAGAGCCGCGTCAGCGCCAACTCAACCCGCTGCATGTCCTCGGCGGCGCGCTCCTGCGTCATGCTCGTTCCCGTCGGCCCCTCGGGTGGTCGATCACACCCTCGACATCGGCGGGCAGCCCTGCGCTGCCCACCGCCTCCTCCGCCAACTGCAGGCCGGACTTGTCGCCGAGGGTGCGGTTGGGCAGCAGGATGACCGCGACCAGGCTGATCAGCAAGAGCGGGGTGATGGCGAGGAAGACCTCCCCGACGCCCTCCCCGTACGCGGACTCGATGATCGTCCGTACCGGTGGCGGAAGCGTCGCCAGATCCGGGATGGTCGAGGCGGATCGCCCCTCGGGCAGGGGGACGCCGATCCTCGTAAGGTCCCTGCTGATCAGGGTGGTGACGCGGTGCGCCAGGAGGGCTCCCATCGCCGAGACACCGGCCGCGCTGCCGAGGCTGCGGAAGAATGTGACGGTGGAGGTGCCGACCCCGAGCTGGAAGACCGGCAGCACGTTCTGCACGACGAGGACGAGGTTCTGCATGAGCAGGCCGGTGCCGACCCCGACGATCGCCATGTAGAGGCCGACCTCGAACCAGCTCGTGTCGTGCCGCAGCGTGCCCATGAGGGCGACGCCGACCGGCAGCAGGACGCCACCCGCCACCACGTAGCGCTTCCACTTGCCGGTACGGGTGATCAGGCGACCGGCCACGGTGGACGCCACCAGAGTGCCGAACACCATGGGCAGGGTGAGCAGGCCGGACTGGGTGGGGGTCTTGCCCCGCGCGAGCTGCAGGTACTGGCTCAGGAAGACCGCCGCGCCAATCGTCACCACTCCGACGCACACGCTGGCCACGACGGCCAGCACCACCGTGCGGTCCCGGAAAAGGTCCAGCGGCAGGACCGGCTCGGCCGCGCGCCGCTCGACGAGCAGGAACACCGCGCCGAGCACGACGGCCCCGCCGAGCATGAGGGCGGTCTGCGCCGACAGCCACGCAAACTGCTGGCCGGCGAGGGTGACCCAGATCAGCAGCAGCGACACCGCCCCGGAGATCAGCACTGTGCCCAGGTAGTCGATGCGCACCCTCTCCCGCCGGCGCGTCGGCAGGTGCAGCGTGCGCTGCAGCACGAGCAGGGTGACCGCCGCGAGCGGAACCCCGATGTAGAAGTTCCACCGCCAACCGATCGAGTCGGTGATGAGCCCTCCGATCAACGGCCCGCTCACCTGGCCGGCCGCCGTGAACGCGCCCAGCACGCCCATGTACCGGCCCCGTTCCCGGGGGCTCAGGAGGTCGGCCATGATCACCGTGGCCATCGCCATCATGCCGCCCACGGCGACGCCCTGCACCGCCCGGCAAGCGATGAGCTGCCCGGTGCCGGTGCTCAGCCCGGCCAGGGCCGAGGTGAGCACGAACAGCCCGAGCGACACCTGCAGCAGGAGCTTGCGGTTGTACAGATCGGCCAGCTTGCCCCACAGCGGCGTGGAGACCGTCATGGCGAGCAGCGAGGCCGCCACCACCCAGGTGTACGCCGACTGGGTGCCCCGGAGGTCGGCGATGATCTTCGGCAGCGAGGTGGCGATCACGGTGATCGACAGGACCACGACGAACATCCCGAGCATCAGCCCGGAGAGTGCGGTCAGAGTGTCCCGGCGGGTCATCGACGCGGCGGGGCTGCGGACTGGCGGAGCCTGGGTCATCGATTCCTTCCGTGGATCCGGGTCTCGGCCGATAGCGGCCGCCGGCGGGCGCCGGCTAGTCAACGGCACGACCGTTGACATAGTCAACTAGTTGTGCCGCGGATCTCGCTGAAGCTGCGGATCTCGCTGATTCCGGCTACCCCAAATCCCGCACGTGGACCTTCCGGCCGGCCGGGTGCCCTAGGCTTCCTGCCATGACCGACGCCGCGCCGGAGGACGTGGCCAGCGCGCCACCGATCCTCTACACCGCGTACCTGTCCAGCGTCGAGGATGTCGTCGAGCACGTGAAGGCGGCCGACACGCTCGGCCTCGGCCTGCGGATCGAGTCGTACACGATCGCCATCGGCGACGGGGAGCACCTGCCGGAGTGGAAGTTCGAACTGCTCACCGACATGCCGGTGCGTCAGCGCGAGGAGGCGTGAGGCTCGGGCCTACCGCCCGTCGACCCGGCGTTCCCGCCCGTCGGCTCCGGCGTCTCGGCCGCGGCCCGCGCCCGCAGGGTCCGCTGGACCTCCTCGATGTCCCTTGGCGAGGTACGTGAGGCCAGCCAGTACATGATCCCGGTCGGCACGAAGAAGACCTGGAAGGCCGCCAGCCCGACCGCGTAGTTCATCGGCGGCGGGAACGCCCCGGCCAATGCCCGGAACACCGCGCCCACGAGGCCGTTGCCGGCGGCCCGGCCCACCCCGTTGACCAGGTTGCCCAGGCTGTACACCGTGCCCCGGTGCTCGGGCGGGTTGACGTCCGCGATCAACGCGAACCAGTTCGGCGAGTTGGCCGAGGTCAGGGCGAGCGCGAGCAGCGCGACGACGAGGCTCGCGGCGACGGTGGGCTCGGTGACGGCCGACGCGAAGACGGCCGCCGCGACGGCCCACTCGCTGCCGCCCGCCGGCACATCGACCCGCAGCGGCACGAAGAACAGCACCACGTACAGCGGGATCCCGGCGAGGATGCCCACCGACGCGACCAGCGCCCGCCCGCCCGGATGGCGGCGCTGCAGACGGTCGCCCACGAGCCCGCCGACGATTGAGAACACGCCGCCGAGTTGGAACAGCACCGCGAACACGCTGCCGATCACGGTCGCCGTTCCCTCCTCGTACCCCTGAGCCTCGGCCCTGGCCCGGAACAGCTGGGGCAGCCACACCAGCGAGCCGAACACGACCTGGGCGGTCAGCCCCTGCAGGATCAGCCAGAGGTTGGTGCGGCGCGCCGCGATGGCGGGCAGATCGGCCCGGCTGATCCGGTGGTCGTACTCGCCGCCGGCGGCGAACAGCCCGGCCAGCGCCGGCTCGCTCTGCCCGCGCCGGATGTCGTACGTGAAGAAGTAGGCCAGCGTCGCGGCCAGGCCGACGCCGGTGAGCAGCAGGAACGGCCGACGCCAGTCGCCGGCGCCGAGGATGCCGCCGAGCCCGGTGCCGGCCAGCGTTCCGACGCCCTGCGACAGCCCCCAGAAGCTCATCACCAGACCGCGGCGGCGCGGCGAGATGAGGTCGCTGACGACGGAGAACCCGACCGAGGCGACCGCGCCGAGACCGACGGCCGCGAGGACCTGCGCCGCGAAGAAACCGAGGTAGCCACCGGCGAGTCCACTCCCGCCGGTCCCGGCCGCCCAGATCAGCGTGCCGACCATCAGCAGGCGCTTGCGGTTGGCGCGGTCGCCGTAGTACCCCCAACCGACCGCCGCGACCGCGGTGACCAGGAAGTTGACCGCGGTGACCAGGCCGACCATGCCCTGGGCCACGCCGAGGTCCCGGGCGATCGGCTTGTACAGCGGCGGCACCAGGCTGATCGCCACGTTGTCGAGCGAGGCCAGCACGATGAACACCACGACGCTGTAGACGCGGTGCAACGTCCGGCCGGGCAACGCGGCCGGGGAGTCGTCGACGCGGGTCACCCGGACACCCAATCACGCCGCCCGCGCGCCGTCACGGTGTACCGACCGCCACGCCGCCGTTACGCCGACGGTGCCTGAGTAGGCAGATGGTGCACGACCGCCGGCCAAACGGGCCGCGTGCGGCGCCGGTCGGCCGCCGTGCCGGCATCTGCGATTGGCCGCTGACCTCTCGTGTGGCACGATCAGGGCTAGCCCTCGCGACGGAACCCCACTCACGATGAGGAGCGACAAATGCGCGCACGAACGACCGGCCGGGTCGTCGGGCGGGCAGTGGCGGTCGCACTGCTTGGCCTCGGCCTCTCCGCCGCCGTCAGCACCGCTGCTCACGCCAGCGACTGGACATGGCAGAGCGTGCCCACCGACGCCGTGACCGACGCGGGTACCGACGGTGCGGCGCCAGCGTCCATCAACGACTGGACCTGGAACTGATCGCATGAGGGCGGGCATCGGATGCCCAGGCTGAATACATCCACTGCCCGCCCACCACAATTCGCGTGGCTCATCACGGCACCGCTGGCGATCCTGGCGGTGCCGCTGGCCCTCGCCGCCCAGATCAACGAACCGCTGCCCCCGATCCACTGGCTCTACGGGGTGGCGTATCTGGGGCTGTTCATCGCCGCTGAAGCGACGGTCCTGCATTTCGAGATCAGAAGACACGCGCTGTCGCTGTCCGTCACCGAGGTGCCGCTCCTGCTGGCGCTGTTCTACCTGGCACCGCTGGTGACGATCACTGTGCGTGTGCTCGCCGTGGTCGTGGTGTTCGCCAGACGGCGTCAGCCACCGGTCCGGATGTGGTTCAACGCCGCCCAGGTCGCCGTCGGAGCCGCGGTCGCGTGTCTGGTCGTCGTCGCGTTCGGGCCTTTGGAGGAGGCGGGTCCGCGTACCTGGCTGGTGCTCGCGGCGGCGGTGTGGGCCAACATGCTGACCACCCTCGCCGCCGTGGTCGGCGTCATCACGCTGATGCAGGGCGGTTCGTCCGGCCGTCACCTGGTCCGGGCGATCGGGCCGGGCCTGGTCATCACCGCGGTCAACATCACCCTGGGGCTGGTCGCCCTGCTGGCGTTGCAGCAGAGCCCGTGGGCAGTGTTGCTGCTCGCTGTGGTCGTCACGGTCTTCGGGGTCGCCTACAAGTCGTACGCGCGGTTCCTCAACCAGCACCACACACTCACCGAGCTGTACGAGCTGATCCACGCGATCCGCGACACGAAACACGACGGCACCCTCTACGACGTGCTGCTCCACCGGGTCCGGACGCTGATGCGGGCCGAGCACGCGACCCTGTGGCTACCCGCACAGGGCCGGCACCCCGAGGTTCTGCTCTCCGCCAGGGTCGAGGACCGGGGCCTGATCGACGTCGCGCCGACGCCAGAGACGGTGCGCCGGCGCGTGGTCGAGGAGGGGCGCACGATCGCGGTGGGGGAGCGGCTGGGCAACCAGTACCTGCTCGCCCAGTTGCGCGCCGGCGGTGTCAAGGACGCCATCGCCGTGCCACTGCGGTCCGGCACGGCGGTGATCGGCTGCCTGGAGGTGGCCAGCAGGCTCGGCGCTGTCGCCCGGTTCGAGCCCAGCGACATTCAACTCATGGAGGCGGTCGCCGCCCAGGCGGCGGTGGCCGTGGAGAACTGGCGGCTCGTCGACCGGCTGCGCTTCGACGCGTACCACGACCCGGCCACCGGGATACCCAACCGCCGTCAACTGCTCGCCTCGCTCGGCGAGGCGCTCAAGGTCCGTGCGCCGGACGAGGTCGTCGCGGTGATGGTCTTCGACGTCGACGGCATGCGTGACGTCAACGAGTCGCTCGGCCGGGCGGCGGGCGACCAGGTGCTCGCCGAGGTCGCTCGCCGGCTGCGGGACAACGCGCCGTCGGCGGCGCTGGTGGCCCGGGTGGGCGGTGATGAGTTCGCCGTCACCCTGCGCATCGGGTCGGCCGAGGAGACCGCGAACCTCGCGGCCGCACTCCGCCAGGCGCTGCAGGAGCCCATGCGGCTCGGCACCCTCGCCTTCGGCGTGGACGCCGCGGTCGGGGTGGCGGTGCACCCCGATCACGCCTCCGACCCGGAGACGTTGCTGCAACGCGCGGACGTGGCCGCGCACGCGGCGAAGTCCTCGCCCGCCGCCGTACAGCTGTTCAACCTCGGCCTGGAGTCCCGCTCGTCGCGGCGGCTCGGGCTCGCTGAGGACCTGCGCCGGGCGCTGGACCGGGGCGAGCTGCGGGTGTTCTTCCAGCCTCAGATCTCGCTGCGCGACCGGCGTCTGGTCGGCGTCGAGTGCTTCGCCCGGTGGGAGCACCCGACGCACGGTTCGGTGTCGCCCGAGGACTTCGTCACGGTCGCGGAGCATACCGGCCAGTTGTCCCGGCTCACGGAGATCGTGCTGCACGAAGGGCTGCGGCGGTGCCGCGAGTGGGGCGAGGCCGGCCGGCCCCTCTCTGTCGCGGTCAACCTCTCGCCGCGCTCGCTCCTCGATCCGCACTTCGCCGATCGGGTCGGCGAGCTTCTCGACGAGCACCACGTTGCCCCCCAGTCGCTCACCCTGGAGATCACCGAGGACGGTGTGATCGGTGAGACACACCGGCCCATGCCGACCCTTCGCCGGCTGCACGACATGGGCGTACGGCTGGCCGTGGACGACTTCGGCACCGGCTATTCGTCGCTGTCGTACCTGCGCCGGCTGCCCGTGCACCAGGTGAAGATCGACCTCAGCTTCGTCCAGGGGATGACGACCGACTCCGGGGACCTGGCGATCGTGCGGGCCGTGGTCGACCTCTCCCGCCACTTCGGGCTCACCGTGGTCGCGGAGGGCGTGGAGAGCCAGCTCACACTCGACCTGCTCGAAGAGATCGGCTGCGACATCGGCCAGGGCTTCCTGTTCAGCCGGCCGCTGCCGTACGAGCGCCTGGAGGCCTGGTTCGGCGCGCAGACCGAGACCGAACCGACGCCGATGGGTGAGGTGCGCCGGCTGCGCGCGGTGCCCTGACGCCTCCCCGCGCACACGCCCTCGCCGTGCAGTGACGCGTTCCGCAGCGGCAAATCGGGAACCCGATTTCGTCCTGCGCGATCGGACGTGTACGCTTACCCGAGCGCCCCGCCCCCTTAGCTCAGTCGGCAGAGCGTCTCCATGGTAAGGAGAAGGTCTACGGTTCGATTCCGTAAGGGGGCTCTACCGGGCCGCGAGGCCCGTCTGGCGGTGTAGCTCAGATGGCAGAGCAAGCGGCTCATAATCGCTGTGTCGCCGGTTCGAGTCCGGCCACCGCTACCGATGCGCGGCTTCGGCGCCCCCGGGCGACCGGGTACGCTTGTGGGCCGGTTCAGTCAGTAACCCTGTGAAGGAAGGCGCTCTCCCGTGGCCAAGGCGACCGACATTCGTCCAAAGATCACGATGGCGTGCACGGAGTGCAAAGAGCGCAACTACATCACGCGCAAGAACCGCCGCAACGACCCCGACCGGCTGGAGCTGAAGAAGTTCTGCCCGCGCTGCGGCAAGCACACGGTGCACCGCGAAACCCGCTAGCCGACGGCCGGCCTCTGCCGGCCGTCCCCGGGTACCGGTAGGGTCTCACTCATGCCGCTGGACCCCTCGTACGTCGGCCGCACCTACCCGCCGACCGCCCCGTACCAGGTCGGGCGCGAGAAAATCCGGGAGTTCGCCGCCGCGATCGGCGCCACCGACCCGGCCTACCACGATCCCGAGGCCGCACGGGCGCTCGGCTACCCAGACGTCATCGCACCCCCCACGTTTCCCGTCGTGATCACCGTCGCCGCTGGGCAGCGGATCATCGATGACCCCGGGCTGGGCCTGGACTACAGCCGCGTGGTGCACGGCGATCAGCGCTTCGTCTACCGCCGGCCGGTGGTGGCCGGGGACGAGCTGGTCTGCACCAGTGAGATCGAGGAGATCACCAGTCGCGGCGGGCACCACTTCCTCACCACCCGTACCGAGGTGACCACAGCGGACGGCGAGGCCGTGGTGACGGTCTGGTCCAAGCTGGTGGTGCGGGGCGTACCGGGCCAGGAGGGCGGACAGGAGCGGGCAGATGCAGGTCGGTGAGCGGCTACCCGAGCGCACCTACCCGGTCACCCGGGCGCACCTGGTGCGCTACGCCGGTGCCTCCGGCGACTTCAACCCGATCCACTGGAGCGATCGCGTCGCCACCTCGGTGGGGCTGCCGGGAGTGATCGCCCACGGGATGTTCACGATGGCCCTGGTCGGGCGCGCCGTGGAGGAGTGGGCGGGCGGTCCGGGGCGGGTCGTGGACTTCGGCGTCCGGTTCACCCGCCCGGTGGTCGTGCCCGACGACGACACCGGCACTGAGGTGGTGGTCTCGGCCGTGGTCAAGTCGGTCACCGATGACGGCCTGGCGCATCTGGAGATCACGGCCACCTGCGGAGGCGAGAAGGTGCTCTCCCAGGCGCGCGCGGTCGTCCGGCACGGCTGAGCTCGCCTTTGTCCCGCCAACGGCCGGGCGGCAGCGAGCCGGTTGGGAAAGCGGGCGGATTACCCGTACACTGGTCGCCCGTGGGGGGCATTGGTCACCTCACGTAGCCCAGGGGTGACTGTCACCTCTGCCGAGGGGCGTGGCGCAATTGGCAGCGCAGCGGTCTCCAAAACCGCAGGTTGCAGGTTCGAGTCCTGTCGCCCCTGCGCTATGGGCGGTTTGACCGCCTCCGGTCGGTCGTGCTCGACCGGTAGCGTGCGGCGCACGATACGCTGCGCTTAATGACCCTCGTGGCGACGGCGGTCGCCCCGGGGAGGCGAATCACCGCGACATGGAAGAGGGCTAGGTGGCCGAGCGCAGGCGCCGCGACGAGGACGCGGCACACGAGCACGCGAATGACGCGCTATTCGGCGACGCCGCCGACGACGACGCCCGCGACGAGGACGATCTGGAGCTGTCCCGGGCGTCGCGCTCCGGTGGTCGCGCCGCGACGAAGGCACGTCCGAGGCCGGAGCGGGCGAGGCCGGCCCGGGCCGGCGAGCGGGTGGGCCTGTTCGGCCGGATCCTGCGGTTCCTGCGCGAGGTCGTCGCCGAGCTACGCAAGGTCATCTGGCCGACCCGCAAGGAACTGCTGACCTACACGGCCGTGGTGATCGTTTTCGTCGCGGCGCTGATGACGTTCGTGGCGCTGCTCGACTACGGCTTCGCCAAGGCGGTGCTGTGGGTGTTCGGCAACCCGGACCAGGACTAATGTGACGGAAGTGAGCAGCGTGACAGAGTACGACGAGACCGACGCGAACCGGGCAACCGAGCCGGACGAGGTCGCCGTCGACTCCTCCGACGAGGTCGACCCGATTGCCGAGTTGCGACAGAAGCTGCGCAACCAGCCGGGCGACTGGTTCGTGGTGCACTCGTACGCCGGCTTTGAGAACAGGGTCAAGGCCAACCTGGAGTCGCGGATCACGAGCCTCGACATGGAGGACTACATCTACCAGGTCGAGGTGCCGACCCGGGAAGAGATCGAGGTCAAGAACGGCAAGCGCGTCCAGGTCCAGAACAAGGTCTTCCCCGGGTACATCCTGGTGCGCATGGAGTTGACCCCGGAGTCGTACTCCTGCGTGCGCAACACGCCCGGGGTGACCGGCTTCGTCGGGGCGACCGACCGCGCCGACCGCCCGGCGCCGCTGTCGCTCGACGAGGTCGTCAAGTGGCTGGCGCCCTCCGTCGCGCCCGAGGCCGCCAAGAAGGTCAAGCCCGAGGTCAAGGTGGAGTTCGAGGTCGGCGACTCGGTGACGGTCACCGACGGCGCCTTCGCCTCGCTGCCCGCGACCATCAGCGAGGTCAACGCCGACCAGCAGAAGCTCAAGGTGCTGGTCTCGATCTTCGGGCGGGAGACCCCGGTCGAACTCAACTTCAACCAGGTGGCCAAGATCTAGGACGCGGGGGGATCCGGCCGACCGCCGGCCAGCGGCCGACCCCGGCCCGGCGCACCAGCCGGCCGACCGGGTCGGTTACCCTTGACCGTCCGACCCGTGCGCGGCCGGCGCGTAGCCGTGCCCTCGCAAGGGCGGTCCCAAGCCACGCAACTAGCCCAGGGACAAGAAGCCATGCCTCCGAAGAAGAAGCTCGTCAAGACCTTCACGCTTCAACTGCCGGCGGGCCAGGCCACGCCGGCACCGCCGGTCGGCCCCGCGCTCGGTGCGCACGGCGTGAACATCATGGAGTTCTGCAAGGCGTACAACGCCCAGACCGAGTCGCAGCGCGGCGACATCGTGCCCGCCGAGATCAGCGTGTACGAGGACCGCAGCTTCACGTTCGTCCTCAAGACTCCGCCGGCCGCGCGCCTGCTGCTGAAGGCCGCCGGCGTGCAGAAGGGCTCCGGCGTGCCGCACCGCGACTTCGTCGGCTCGATCACCCGAGCCCAACTGCGCGAGATCGCCGAGCGGAAGATGCCGGACCTGAACGCGAACACGCTCGACGAGGCCGAGAAGATCATCGCCGGTACCGCCCGTTCGATGGGGATCACGGTCAAGGACTGACGCCCGGCCAGGGCGACGTGGGAGGGCGCCGAGGGCGCTCCGCAGACACCACAGGGAGAAGAACATGCAGCGCAGCAAGGCTTACCGCAAGGCAGCGGAGCAGGTCGACCGCTCCAGGCTCTATACGCCTGCCGAGGCGATGCAGCTGGCCAAGCAGACCAGCACGGTCAAGTTCGACGCGACGGTCGAGGTCGCGATGCGGCTCGGGGTCGACCCCCGCAAGGCGGATCAGATGGTCCGCGGCACGGTCAACCTGCCGCACGGCACCGGGAAGACCGTGCGGGTGATCGTGTTCGCGGCCGGTGAGAAGGCCGCCGAGGCCCAGGCCGCGGGTGCCGACGCGGTCGGCTCGGACGACCTCGTCGCCCGCATCCAGGGGGGCTGGCTGGACTTCGACGCGGCGATCGCCACGCCGGACCAGATGGCCAAGATCGGCCGGATCGCGCGGATCCTGGGCCCGCGCGGTCTCATGCCGAACCCGAAGACCGGCACGGTGACGATGGACGTCGCCAAGGCGGTGCAGGACATCAAGGGCGGGAAGATCACTTTCCGGGTGGACAAGCACTCGAACCTGCACGTGATCATCGGCAAGGCGTCGTTCCCGGTCGAGAAGCTGCTCGACAACTACGCCGCCGTGCTCGACGAGGTCCTGCGGGCCAAGCCGTCCGCGGCCAAGGGCAAGTACCTGAAGAAGGTCTTCGTCACCACCACGATGGGCCCGGGTATTCCGGTCGACCCCAACATCACGCGCAACTTCGCCGGTGAGGCCCAGGCGGCCTGACCGCCGGTACCACGTGATCGCCGTCCCCGGCTCTGGGGGCGGCGATCGTTTTTCCGTGGGGACCGTCCTTCCGTGGGGTCCGGTCGGTCGCCGTCCCCGAGGGGGGTGACTTGGCGTAACGGGCAGCTCTCCCGTACGCTGTTCGGCGGAGTTCCACCCACAGACCGCTGGTCATCGAGGCGTCCTCCGGCGGCGTCTCGGTCGAAGGCCCCGCACATCGCGGGCGGCCCGCGCAGGGAGGCAACGGTACGCGTCGGCGTGCATTCGCCGTGTCCGCCCCGTGCGCCCTGCGCCGGGGCGCTTCTCGTTGACGGGCATGACCAGCCTGGAGCAACGAGAGAGGAGGGACATGGCGGACAAGCCGGTTCGGGCCGAGAAGGCCGCCGCCGTCGCGGAGCTCGCCGAGCAGTTCCGCAGCGCGCAGGCCACCGTGCTGACCGAGTACCGCGGTCTGACGGTCGGCCAGCTCAAGCAGCTGCGGCGCTCGCTGGCGGGCCAGGCCAGCTACACGGTCGCGAAGAACACGCTGGCCAAGCGGGCCGCGGCGGAAGCGGGGATCACCGGTCTCGACGAGTTGTTCACCGGTCCTACCGCGCTCGCCTTCGTCTCCGGCGATGTCGTCGAGGCGGCGAAGGGCCTGCGCGATTTCGCGAAGGCCAATCCGCTGCTCGTCATCAAGGGAGGCGTCTTCGAGGGCAAGACCATCTCGGCGGCCGAGGTCACGAGGCTCGCCGATCTGGAGCCTCGCGAGGTGCTGCTGGCCAAGCTGGCCGGCGCGATGAAGGCGAACCTGAGCAGGGCGGCGGCCCTGTTCCAGGCTCCCCTGTCGAAGGCCGCCCGCGCCGCGGCGGCGCTGCAGGAGAAGCGCGAGAAGGAGAGCCAGGTCGCCTGAGCGGCCTGGCCGGTAGGAGAGGCCTAGAGCGTCAGCGGACGCTCTGCGAATCAGGAAAGGACGCCAGACACCATGGCGAAGCTGTCCACCCAGGAGCTGCTCGACGCGTTCAAGGAGATGACGCTGATCGAGCTGTCCGAGTTCGTCAAGCAGTTCGAGGAGACCTTCGACGTCACCGCCGCCGCGCCGGCGGCGCCGGTGATGATGGCGGGCCCGGCCGCGGGCGCGCCGGCGGCCCCGGCCGAGGAGGAGAAGGACGAGTTCGACGTCATCCTCGAGAACGACGGTGGCAAGAAGATCCAGGTCATCAAGGTCGTGCGCGAGCTGACCGGCCTGGGCCTGAAGGAGGCCAAGGACCTGGTCGAGGGCGCGCCGAAGCCGGTCCTGGAGAAGGTCAACAAGGAGACCGCCGAGAAGGCGAAGGCCAAGCTGGAGGCGGAGGGCGCCGGCGTCACCCTCAAGTGACGTCGATGCCGCCAGCAGTCGGGCCCGGTGCGAACGCACCGGGCCCGACTGTTCGGCCCGACGCCTTGGCGTATCGGGCGGCGACTACGCGGGCTGCGGCGCATGCGCCGGGCCGCGGCTCTTGACGAGGCCGAGCCCGGCAGGCAGGCTAAAGCAGCACAGCCTTCCGCGCTTGTGACGGCCAGCGCCGCGAGATGCGAGAACGGCCCGTACCGGCCATCAGGACCCGGGCAGGGCACGTTCCCTCTTTCTTGCGACGATGACTGGACAGCGGTTAGCCTCGCGGCTACACTGCTAGTTTGCGCTGCCTTCCGACATCACCCCTGCCCAGAATGTCCGTCTCGGACTTTCCGGATCCAGGGTCTGTCGGAGTGCACGCAAATGGCCGTCGCACCACCGGTCCTCGGAAGGACGCATCTTGGCAGCTTCCCGCCCTGCGAAGACCAGCCATTCCCCGTCGAGCGCTTTCGCTCCCCGCCGAATTTCATTCGGCCGGATCACCGAACACCTCGAGGTTCCCAACCTGCTCGCCATCCAAACCGAGTCGTTCGACTGGTTGATCGGCAACGAGGCGTGGCAGCAGCGGTCCGCTGGCGACCCGCACGCCAAGTCCGGCCTCGAGGAGATCCTCGACGAGATCAGCCCGATCGAAGACTTCTCGGGGACGATGTCGCTCTCCTTCTCCTCGCCCCGTTTTGACGAGGTGAAGGCTCCGATCGAGGAGTGCAAGGAGAAGGATCTCACCTACTGTGCCCCGCTCTTCGTGACCGCGGAGTTCACCAACAACACCACTGGCGAGATCAAGAGCCAGACGGTGTTCATGGGGGACTTCCCGATGATGACGCCCAAGGGCACCTTCATCATCAACGGCACCGAGCGGGTGGTCGTGTCCCAGCTCGTCCGGTCCCCGGGCGTGTACTTCGACAAGCAGCCGGACAAGACCTCCGACCGGGACATCACCAGCGTGAAGGTCATCCCGAGCCGGGGTGCCTGGCTTGAGTTCGACATCGACAAGCGGGACACCGTGGGTGTCCGCATCGATCGCAAGCGGCGTCAGGCAGTCACCGTGCTGCTCAAGGCGATCGGCTGGACCAACGAGCGGATCCGCGAGCGGTTCGGCTGGTCCGAGCTGATGATGAACACGCTCGAGAAGGACCACATCTCCGGGCAGGATGAGGCGCTTCTCGACATCTACCGCAAGCTGCGGCCGGGCGAGCCGCCGACGCGGGAGAACGCGCAGACCCTGCTGGACAACCTGTTCTTCAACCCGAAGCGGTACGACATCGCCAAGGTCGGTCGGTACAAGTTCAACAAGAAGCTCGGCATCGACGTCCCGATCACGACCGGGATCCTGACCGAGGACGACATCGTCGCCACGATCGACTACCTCTGCCGGCTGCACGCGGGCGAGGAGGGCTACGAGCCCGACGACATCGACCACTTCGGCAACCGGCGGATCCGTACCGTCGGCGAGCTCATCCAGAACCAGATCCGGGTCGGCCTGTCGCGGATGGAGCGGGTCGTCCGCGAGCGGATGACCACCCAGGACGTCGAGGCGATCACTCCGCAGACCTTGATCAACATCCGCCCGGTGGTGGCGGCGATCAAGGAGTTCTTCGGCACCTCGCAGCTGTCGCAGTTCATGGACCAGACCAACCCGCTCGCGGGTCTGACCCACCGGCGGCGGCTGAACGCGCTCGGCCCGGGCGGTCTGTCCCGGGAGCGGGCGGGCTTCGAGGTCCGCGACGTGCACCCGTCGCACTACGGTCGGATGTGCCCGATCGAGACGCCGGAGGGCCCGAACATCGGCCTGATCGGCGCCCTGGCCACCTTCGCCCGGGTGAACCCGTTCGGCTTTATCGAGACGCCGTACCGCAAGGTGGTCAACGGGAAGGTCACCGACGAGATCGTGTACCTGACCGCGGACGAGGAGGACCGGTACGTCAAGGCCCAGGCCAACACGCCGCTGAACCCGGACGGCAGCTTCGCCACGGACCGGGTCCTGGTCCGCCGCAAGGGCGGTGAGCTGGACAACGTGCCGCCGGAGCAGGTCGACTACATGGACGTGTCGCCGCGGCAGATGGTGTCCGTGGCGACCGCCATGATCCCGTTCCTGGAGCACGACGACGCCAACCGGGCGCTCATGGGCGCGAACATGCAGCGCCAGGCGGTGCCGCTGCTGCGCAGCGAGGCGCCGCTGGTGGGCACCGGCATGGAGTTCCGGGCCGCGGTGGACGCCGGCGACGTCGTCGTCGCCGAGGCCGGCGGCGTGGTCGAGGACCTGTGCGCGGACTACATCACCGTGCTGCAGGACGACGGCCACCGGCGCACGTACCTCATGCGCAAGTTCGTCCGCTCCAACGCCGGCTCCTGCGTCAACCAGAAGCCGATCGTCAACGAGGGCGACCGGGTCGAGGCGGGCCAGGTCATCGCGGACGGTCCGTGCACCGAGAACGGCGAGATGGCGCTCGGCAAGAACCTGCTGGTCGCCTTCATGCCGTGGGAGGGGCACAACTACGAGGACGCGATCATCCTGTCGCAGCGCCTCGTGCAGGAGGACATCCTCACCTCGATCCACATCGAGGAGCACGAGGTGGACGCGCGGGACACCAAGCTCGGCCCGGAGGAGATCACCCGCGACATCCCGAACGTCAGCGAGGAGATGCTCGCCGACCTCGACGAGCGGGGCATCGTGCGCATCGGCGCCGAGGTCGTCCCCGGCGACATCCTCGTCGGCAAGGTCACGCCCAAGGGTGAGACGGAACTGACCCCCGAGGAGCGCCTGCTGCGCGCCATCTTCGGTGAGAAGGCGCGCGAGGTCCGGGACACCTCGCTGAAGGTGCCGCACGGGGAGAGCGGCACGGTCATCGGTGTGCGCACGTTCTCGCGGGAGGACGGCGACGAGCTGTCGCCGGGCGTCAACGAGCTTGTGCGGGTCTACGTCGCGCAGAAGCGGAAGATCCAGGACGGCGACAAGCTCGCCGGCCGGCACGGCAACAAGGGCGTCATCGCTAAGGTCCTGCCGATCGAGGACATGCCGTTCCTGGAGGACGGCACGCCCGTGGACATCGTGCTCAACCCGCTCGGCGTGCCGAGCCGGATGAACATCGGCCAGATCATGGAGACGCACCTCGGGTGGGTCGCCAAGAGCGGTTGGAAGATCCAGGGTGACGACGCCGAGTGGAAGCGGTCTCTGCGGGCGATCGGCGCCGACGAGGCCGAGCCGAACACCAACGTGGCGACTCCGGTGTTCGACGGCGCCGAGGAGGAGGAGATCAGGGGTCTGCTCTCCTCGACCCTGCCCAACCGGGACGGCATGCAGCTGGTCGGGCCGAGCGGCAAGGCGCGGCTGTACGACGGGCGCACCGGCGAGCCGTTCCCGGCACCGGTGGCGGTCGGCTACATCTACATCCTCAAGCTGAACCACCTGGTGGACGACAAGATCCACGCGCGTTCCACCGGCCCCTACTCGATGATCACGCAGCAGCCGCTGGGTGGTAAGGCGCAGTTCGGTGGCCAGCGGTTCGGCGAGATGGAGTGCTGGGCGATGCAGGCCTACGGCGCCGCGTACGCCCTGCAGGAACTGCTGACCATCAAGTCCGACGACGTGCTCGGCCGGGTGAAGGTCTACGAGGCGATCGTCAAGGGCGAGAACATCCCCGAGCCCGGCATTCCCGAGTCGTTCAAGGTGCTGCTCAAGGAGCTGCAGTCGCTGTGCCTCAACGTCGAGGTGCTCTCCAGCGACGGTGTGGCCCTGGAGATGCGCGAGACGGACGACGAGGTGTTCCGGGCTGCGGAGGAGCTGGGGATCGACCTGGCCCGGCGTCCGAACGAAGGCGTCATCAGCGTCGACGAAGTCTGATACGGCTGCGAGATCGCAAGGGACATAAACGAAGTGCTGGATGTCAACTTCTTCGACGAGTTGCGTATCGGCCTGGCCACGGCCGAGGACATCCGTCTGTGGTCGCACGGCGAGGTGAAGAAGCCGGAGACCATCAACTACCGCACCCTCAAGCCCGAGAAGGACGGCCTGTTCTGCGAGAGGATCTTCGGGCCGCAGCGGGACTGGGAGTGCTACTGCGGGAAGTACAAGCGGGTCCGCTTCAAGGGCATCGTCTGCGAGCGGTGCGGCGTCGAGGTGACCCGGTCCAAGGTGCGCCGGGAGCGCATGGGCCACATCGAGCTCGCCGCCCCGGTCACGCACATCTGGTACTTCAAGGGTGTCCCGAGCCGGCTCGGCTACCTGCTCGACCTCGCCCCGAAGGACCTCGAGAAGATCATCTACTTCGCCTCGTACGTGATCACGAGCGTGGACACGGAGGCGCGCCAGCGTGACCTGCCCACGATCGAGAACGAGATCGCGGCGGAGAAGCGCCAGGCCGAGAACGCCCGTGACGCGGAGATCGAGAAGCGGGCCGCGAAGCTGGAGCAGGACCTCGCCGAGCTCGAGGCCGAGGGGGCCAAGGCGGACGTCCGGCGCAAGGTCAAGGACGCCGGCGAGCGCGAGATGCGCCAGATCCGCGACCGCGCGCAGCGGGAGATCGACCGCCTCGACGAGGTGCTGGAGACCTTCCGCAAGCTCGAGCCGAAGCAGCTGATCACCGACGAGCTGCTCTACCGGGAGCTGCGCGACCGGTTCGGTGAGTACTTCACCGGCGGGATGGGCGCGGAGGCGATCAAGGCGCTGCTGGAGCGGCTTGACCTCGAGGCGGAGGCGGAGGCCCTGCGCGAGATCATCCGGACCGGCAAGGGCCAGCGGAAGATCCGGGCGCTCAAGCGGCTCAAGGTCGTGGCGGCGTTCCTGAACACCCGCAACTCGCCGATGGGCATGGTGCTCGACTGCATTCCGGTGATCCCGCCGGACCTGCGGCCGATGGTCCAGCTCGACGGTGGCCGGTTCGCCACCTCCGACCTCAACGACCTGTACCGGCGGGTGATCAACCGGAACAACCGGCTCAAGCGCCTGATCGACCTGGGCGCGCCCGAGATCATCGTGAACAACGAGAAGCGCATGCTTCAGGAGGCCGTGGACGCCCTGTTCGACAACGGCCGGCGCGGGCGTCCGGTCACCGGACCGGGCAACCGTCCGCTCAAGTCGCTGTCGGACATGCTCAAGGGCAAGCAGGGCCGGTTCCGGCAGAACCTGCTGGGCAAGCGCGTCGACTACTCGGGCCGTTCGGTCATCGTGGTCGGTCCGCAGCTCAAGCTGCACCAGTGCGGCCTGCCGAAGCAGATGGCGCTGGAGCTGTTCAAGCCGTTCGTGATGAAGCGCCTGGTGGACCTCAACCACGCGCAGAACATCAAGTCCGCCAAGCGCATGGTGGAGCGGCAGCGCCCGGTCGTGTGGGACGTGCTGGAGGAGGTCATCGCCGAGCACCCGGTCCTGCTCAACCGGGCGCCGACCCTGCACCGGCTCGGGATCCAGGCCTTCGAGCCGCAGCTGGTCGAGGGCAAGGCGATCCAGATCCACCCGCTGGTGTGCACCGCGTTCAACGCGGACTTCGACGGCGACCAGATGGCGGTGCACGTGCCGCTGTCCGCCGAGGCGCAGGCCGAGGCGCGCATCCTGATGCTGTCGAGCAACAACATCCTCAAGCCGGCGGACGGCAAGCCGGTCACCATGCCCACCCAGGACATGGTCATCGGCCTCTACCACCTCACCCACATCCGCGAGGGTGTGCTCGGCGAAGGGCGGACGTTCTCCTCGGACGCCGAGGCCCGGATGGCGTACGACAACCGTGAGCTGGACCTGCAGGCGAAGGTGCGGATCCGGTTGAAGGACGTCACCGAGGTTGACAACGGTCCGGGCGCCCCGGCGTGGCAGCCGCCGGAGGGCTGGCAGCCGGGTGACCCCGTGATGGTCGAGACGTCGCTGGGTCGGGTCCTGTTCAACGAGGCATTGCCCGAGGGCTACCGCTTCATCAACTACGAGGTCCGCAAGAGCCAGCTCTCGTCGATCGTCAACGACCTGGCCGAGCGGTACCCGAAGGTGGCCCTGGCCGCGACCCTCGACGCGCTCAAGGACGCCGGGTTCCACTGGGCCACCTGGTCCGGGGTGACGATCGCCATCGAGGACGTGGTCCGTCCGCCGCGGAAGGCCGAGATCCTCGAGCGGTACGAGAAGGAAGCCGAGCGGATCGACAAGCAGTACCAGCGGGGCCTGATGACCGCCGAGGAGCGCCGAGGCGAGCTCATCGAGATCTGGACCAAGGCGAGCAACGAGGTCTCCAAGGAGATGGAGCAGGCGCTGCCGCAGGAGAACCCGCTGTGGATGATGATCCACTCGGGTGCGCGCGGCAACATGCTCCAGCTGCGCCAGATCGCCGCGATCCGTGGCCTCGTGGCGAACCCGAAGGGCGAGATCATCCCTCGTCCGATCAAGTCCTCGTTCCGCGAGGGCCTGTCGGTGCTGGAGTACTTCATCTCCACGCACGGTGCCCGCAAGGGTCTGGCCGACACCGCCCTGCGGACCGCCGACTCGGGTTACCTGACCCGACGCCTGGTGGACGTGTCACAGGACGTGATCATCCGTGAGGAGGACTGCGGCACGGACCGGGCGATCACGGTGCAGGTCGGCCAGCGGGTGGACGGCAGGCTGGTGCCGCACGAGCACGTGGAGACCAGCGCGCACGCCCGTACGCTCGCCGAGGACGTCGTCGATGACAAGGGCAACGTCATCGTGCCCCAGGGCGCCGACCTCAACTCGCTGCTCGTCGACAAGATCCTCGCCGCCGGCATCGACTCGGTCCGGGTGCGCAGCGTGCTGACCTGCGAGTCCAAGCTCGGTGTGTGCGCGGCCTGCTACGGCCGTTCCCTGCCGACCGGCAAGCTGGTCGACGTGGGTGAGGCGGTCGGCATCATCGCCGCCCAGTCCATCGGTGAGCCGGGCACGCAGCTGACCATGCGGACGTTCCACACCGGCGGTGTCGCGGGTGAGGACATCACGCAGGGTCTGCCCCGGGTGCAGGAGATCTTCGAGGCCCGTGTCCCGAAGGGCAAGGCGCCGATCGCGGAGACCGCGGGTCGGATCCGGATCGAGGAGGGCGAGCGGTCGCGGAAGATCATCATCGTGCCGGACGACGGCAGCGACGAGATCGTCCACGACAAGATCTCCAAGCGGGTGCGCCTGCGGGTGCACGACGGCGACCACGTCGAGGTGGGCGAGAAGCTCACCGAGGGCACGATCGACCCGCACGAGTTGCTGCGGGTGCTCGGCCCGCGCGCGGTGCAGGTGCACCTGACCCAGGAGGTCCAGGAGGTCTACCGGTCGCAGGGTGTGCTCATCCACGACAAGCACATCGAGATCATCATCCGGCAGATGCTCAAGCGGGTCACGGTCATCGACTCCGGCTCGACGGAGTTCCTTCCCGGCCTGCTGGTCGACCGCGCCCAGTTCGAGGCGGAGAACCGGCGGATCGTCGCGGAGGGCGGCGAGCCCGCGTCCGGCCGCCCGGTGCTCATGGGCATCACGAAGGCCTCGCTCGCCACGGACTCGTGGCTGTCGGCGGCCTCGTTCCAGGAGACGACCCGGGTGCTGACGGATGCGGCGATCAACGCCCGCAGCGACTCGCTGATCGGCCTGAAGGAGAACGTCATCATCGGCAAGCTCATCCCGGCGGGTACGGGCATCGCCCGGTACCGCAACATCCGGGTCGAGCCGACCGAGGAGGCGAAGGCGAAGGTGTACTCGATGACCGGGTACGCCGAGACCGACTACGGGTTCGGGCCGGCCAGCGGTGCCGCGGTGCCGTTGGACGACTTCGACTTCGGCTCCTATCGCTGATCTCGGTGCGAGTCGTGTCGCAACCGGCGGGGCGGGCGGCCGAGGCCGCCCGCCCCGCCGGTTCGCTGTCGGCGTCCGATACGAACGGGGCACCTCGTCGGCCGGCGCGAGGCGGATCAGCGGGCGCTGCCGGCATCCGCCAGCGCCGTCGCCGATCGGTTTGTAGGGTGGGCCGTGTGCGGCACCCGCTCGACCCCGACGTGGTACCCGACAGCAAGGCGACGGCCGTGCTCGCGCTGGGCGTCGTCGCGGTGTTGACCGGGCCGCTCGTCGGCGGGATCGTGCCGGCCACGCTCGCTCTGGTGCTCGCCCGCCAGGCCCGGGCCGATCTGCGGGCCGCCAACGGGTTCCTGACCGGTGCCCGCCGGTTGCGGACGGGCACGTCCCTGGCATGGTCCGGCATCATCCTCGCGGCCGCGGCGCTCGTGATCATCACGATCATCGGACTGCTCGGGCTGGCCGCCCCTGGCAGCGCCGACTACGGATCAGAGATCAACTGATCGGTCCCCGGGCCGCCGGATGGCGCCCGGGCGTGCGGCGGGGGAGGATGACCACGTGACGCAGCGCGACGAGCCGGGGCAGCGGCCCGGGGACGCTCCTGCCTCCTCTCCGCCGGACCCGCCCCCGGTTCCGGGTCCGCTGCCGCCGGCATGGCAGCCACCGCGACCCTGGCCGCCGCCACCGCCGTGGCAGCGGCCCGCGGCGGGATCTGCGACTCCGGGCACCGGTGCGTGGCAGCCGACCACGCCGGCGGGGCAGGCGGCTGCGCCGGAACCTCCGGCACCGGCGGCCGTGCCCACGCACCCAGCCCCGACCGTGCCGTCGCTGGCACCGCCCGGCAGCTCGGCCAACCCGGGCCCCGCGCCACCCCCGGCCGGCGGACCGTGGCGCCTGCCCAGGCGCATCGAGCCGGTGCCCGACACGCCGTACGGGCTGGCCTACCTAAACGTTCCGCGCCCGACGTCGGGCCCGTCGGTGGGCGCCATGGTCGTCGGGATCGGAGCGCTGCTGGTGACGCTGCTGATGGGCTGTTTCGGCCTGCTCGCCACGATCGCGGGCACCGGTGCCCTGGTCGGCGGCGCGTTCGGCGTCCTGGCGGCGCTGCTCGGCGGCGCGGGGATCGGGTTGGGCGTCCTCGGCGCACGCCAGGTGCGCCGGGCGGGCGTGGGCGGACGCGGCATGGCGATCGCGGGGATCGCCTGCGGAGCGGCGGCCCTGGTCCTGGCTGCGGCGATCCTCGTGGCGCTGTTCGTCGGCGACGCCGCCACGAGGTAGCGGGAGGCCGGGCCCGAGGAGGCCCTCCGGGCGCGGTCCACGATCTGGTGAATGGGGTGGGCCGGGCACGGCCCGCGGTCAGGTGAATACGGGACGGGCACGGCCCGCGATCTGGTGAATGGGGTGGGCCGGACCCCGACCGGCGCGGGTACACTGGCCGCCGGCAGGTGTCCCCATGGGCGCGTCGGCGGGGACCTTCCGTTTTGACCTGCGCGCTCGTAGTGGGTACGCTTGCACTTCGTGCCCGGGGCATGCCCCGGTCGCTCGTGCGTGCGCCGAGGCCGGCCCTGCTGGTCTCACCGAGGCGGCGAAGCCGGCGCGGATGGCGTACGCGGCCAGACACTTCCGCTCTGGCGCAGCAGCGCCGGACGCGGGGTGCGAAAACCACTGGCGCTTCCGCGAGGAGGGCCAGTCCGCGTGACGGGCGACACGCCCGACCGCGGGGGTCGGTGGGAGCCCCACGTGGGCCGCACCGAGCCGGGCCGGTCGAGAGTTACAGCAGACGAGGACGACAGCGAGACGGATACGACGCGGCCGCACGCGGCCGTGGCTCCGGGCCGGGGCTTCCCGACCCGGGCAGGCAGCGCTTCCGGGCCGGAAGGCAGAGGCGCCGGCCGGACGAGACAGGGAGTAGGAACCGGGTGCCAACCATCCAGCAGCTGGTCCGCAAGGGCCGCAAGGCGAAGGTCAGCAAGAGCAAGACGCCCGCGCTGAAGGGGTCTCCGCAGCGGCGTGGCGTGTGCACGCGTGTCTACACCACCACGCCCAAGAAGCCGAACTCGGCACTGCGCAAGGTCGCTCGCGTCCGGTTGATGAGTGGCTTCGAGGTCACCGCCTACATTCCAGGCGTCGGCCACAACCTGCAGGAGCACTCGATGGTGTTGGTGCGTGGCGGCCGGGTCAAGGACCTCCCGGGCGTCCGCTACAAGATCATCAGGGGTTCGCTGGACACTCAGGGCGTCCGCAACCGCAAGCAGGCCCGTAGCCGCTACGGTGCGAAGAAGGAGAAGAGCTGACATGCCCCGTAAGGGACCCGCGCCGCGCCGGCCGCTGCCGCCGGACCCCGTCTACGGTTCGCCGCTGGTCACGCAGCTGATCAACAAGGTGCTGCTGCGCGGCAAGCGTCAGCTTGCCGAGCGCATCGTCTACGCCGCGCTGGAGGGCTGCCGCGAGAAGACCGGCACCGACCCGGTGGTCACGCTCAAGCGGGCCATGGACAACGTCAAGCCGACCCTGGAGGTCCGCAGCCGCCGTGTCGGTGGCGCGACGTACCAGGTGCCGGTCGAGGTGCGCCCGCAGCGCGCCACCACGCTCGGCCTGCGCTGGATCGTGCAGTACGCGCGCGCGCGGCGTGAGAAGACGATGATCGAGCGGCTGCAGAACGAACTGCTCGACGCGAGCAACGGCCTCGGCGCCGCGGTGAAGCGGCGTGAGGACACCCACAAGATGGCCGAATCCAACCGGGCATTCGCTCATTACCGTTGGTAGTGACGAGCCCACGCACGCCACCGCCGGTGGTGTGTCCGGACGACGAGACGACGAAGTAGGGATCACCGTGGCTGCCGCAGACGCCGCCCTCGCCAAGCTCCGCAACATCGGCATCATGGCGCACATCGATGCCGGCAAGACGACGACGACCGAGCGGATCCTGTTCTACACGGGCATCACGTACAAGATCGGCGAGGTCCACGATGGCGCCGCCGTCATGGACTGGATGGCGCAGGAGCAGGAGCGCGGCATCACTATCACCTCCGCCGCGACCAAGTGCGAGTGGAAGGGCCACACCATCCAGATCATCGACACCCCGGGCCACGTCGACTTCACGGTCGAGGTGGAGCGGTCACTGCGCGTGCTCGACGGCGCGATCGCGGTGTACGACGGGGTCGCCGGCGTGGAGCCGCAGACCGAGACCGTCTGGCGGCAGGCGGACAAGTACCGCGTACCGCGGATGTGTTTCGTCAACAAGCTGGACCGCACCGGCGCCGACTTCTTCCGCTGCGTGCAGATGATGGTCGACCGGCTCAACGCCACGCCGCTCGTGCTCCAGCTGCCGATCGGCAGCGAGGCCAACTTCATCGGCGTCGTTGACCTGATCGGCATGCGCGCGCTGACCTGGCGCGGCGAGACGAAGAAGGGCGAGGACTACACCGTCGAGGAGATTCCCGCCGACCTCGCCGAGCAGGCCGCCGAGTACCGCGAGAAGCTGCTGGAGACCCTGTCGGAGGCCGACGACGTCATCCTCGAGAAGTACCTCGAGGGTGAGGAGCTGTCGGTCGACGAGATCAAGGCCGGCATCCGCCGCGCCACGATCGCCGGCAAGCTCAACCCGGTGCTGTGCGGCTCGGCGTTCAAGAACAAGGGCATCCAGCCCATGCTGGACGCCGTCGTCGACTACCTGCCGTCGCCGCTGGACCTCCCGCCGATCGAGGGTACGGCGATGGACGGCGAGACCCCGGTGCAGCGCAAGACCTCGCTGTCCGAGCCGTTCTCGGCCCTGGCCTTCAAGATTCAGACCGATCCGCACCTGGGCAAGCTGACCTACATCCGGGTGTACTCCGGCAAGCTCGAAGCCGGCTCCCAGGTCACCAACTCGACCAAGGACCGCAAGGAGCGCATCGGGAAGATCTTCCAGATGCACGCCAACAAGCGGGAGGAGCGCAACAGCGCGGTCGCCGGCGACATCGTCGCGGTGCAGGGGCTCAAGCAGACCACCACCGGCGACACGCTGTGCGATCCGCTGAACCCGGTGATCCTCGAGGCGATGACCTTCCCGGAGCCGGTCATCGACGTCGCGATCGAGCCGAAGAGCAAGGCCGACCAGGAGAAGCTCGCCACGGCGATCCAGAAGCTCGCCGAGGAGGACCCGACCTTCCGCGTCAAGCTCGACGAGGAGACCGGCCAGACGGTCATCTCCGGCATGGGCGAGCTGCACCTGGAGATCCTCGTCGACCGCATGAAGCGGGAGTTCAAGGTCGAGGCCAACATCGGCAAGCCGCAGGTGGCGTACCGCGAGACGATCCGCCGCAAGGTGGAGGGGGTCGCGTACACCCACAAGAAGCAGACCGGTGGTTCCGGCCAGTACGCGAAGGTGGTCATCGACCTCGAGCCGCTGCCGCTGGATGCGGAGGCGCTGTACGAGTTCGACAACCAGATCACCGGTGGGCGTATCCCCAGGGAGTTCATCCCGTCGGTGGACGCCGGCGCGCAGGACGCCATGCAGTACGGCGTGCTGGCCGGCTACCCGTTGGTCGGCCTGAAGGTGACGCTGGTCGACGGTCAGTACCACGAGGTCGACTCGTCGGAGATGGCCTTCAAGATCGCCGGCTCGATGGCGCTGAAGGAGGCCGCCCGCAAGGCGGATCCGGTGCTGCTCGAGCCCATGATGTCCGTCGAGGTCACCACGCCCGAGGAGAACATGGGCGACGTCATCGGCGACCTCAACGCCCGGCGCGGTCTGATCCAGGAGATGGGCGAGCGCGGTGGAAGCCGTGTCGTCCGGGCCCTGGTGCCGTTGTCCGAGATGTTCGGCTACGTCGGCGACCTGAGGTCGAGGACGCAGGGCCGGGCGAGCTACACCATGCAGTTCGACTCCTACGCCGAGGTTCCCCAGAACGTCGCGAAGGAGATCATCGCGAAGGCGACCGGGGAGTGAACGACGTGTTGGGACCGGTCTGCCGAGCAGGGGCGGACTCAGCGCAGGCGACCGGGAGCGAGCGGATCGCGCAGGCCAACCGGTCTGCCGAGAACGTTGTCGGCAGCGTCTGACCGTCATCCCGGCGCGTCGGACCAGGAAACAGTAAGTCCACAGGAGGACACCAGTGGCGAAGGCGAAGTTCGAGCGGACTAAGCCGCACATCAACATCGGCACGATCGGTCACATCGACCACGGGAAGACGACGCTGACCGCGGCCATCACCAAGGTCCTGCACGACAAGATGCCGGACGTCAACCCGTACACGCCGTTCGACCAGATCGACAAGGCGCCCGAGGAGAAGCAGCGCGGTATCACGATCTCGATCTCGCACGTCGAGTACCAGACCGAGAAGCGGCACTACGCGCACGTCGACTGCCCCGGGCACGCCGACTACATCAAGAACATGATCACCGGTGCGGCGCAGATGGACGGCGCCATCCTGGTGGTCGCGGCGACCGACGGCCCGATGCCGCAGACCAAGGAGCACGTGCTGCTGGCCCGCCAGGTCGGCGTGCCGTACATCGTCGTGGCGCTCAACAAGAGCGACATGGTCGACGACGAGGAGCTCCTGGAGCTCGTCGAGCTCGAGGTCCGCGAGCTGCTCAACAACTACGAGTTCCCGGGTGACGAGGTTCCGGTCGTGCGGGTCTCGGCGCTCAAGGCGCTCGAGGGCGACCCGGAGTGGACCGCCAAGCTCATGGAGCTCATGAACGCGGTCGACGAGGCGATCCCGGAGCCGCAGCGCGAGGTCGACAAGCCGTTCCTCATGCCGATCGAGGACGTCTTCACGATCACCGGCCGCGGCACCGTGGTCACGGGCCGGGCCGAGCGGGGCGTGCTCAAGCCCAACGAGGAGGTGGAGATCGTCGGCATCCGGGAGAAGCCGCTCAAGACGGTCTGCACCGGCATCGAGATGTTCCGCAAGGTCCTCGACGAGGCCCGGGCGGGCGAGAACGTCGGTCTGCTCCTGCGGGGCGTCAAGCGTGAGGACGTCGAGCGCGGCATGGTGGTGATCAAGCCCGGTACCACGACGCCGCACACCGAGTTCGAGGCGCAGGTCTACGTCCTGTCCAAGGAGGAGGGCGGCCGGCACACGCCGTTCTTCAACAACTACCGTCCGCAGTTCTACTTCCGGACCACGGACGTGACCGGCGTCGTCACGCTGCCCGAGGGCACCGAGATGGTCATGCCCGGCGACAACACCTCCATGAAGGTCCAGCTGATCCAGCCGATCGCCATGGAGGAGGGCCTGCGCTTCGCGATCCGCGAGGGCGGCCGTACCGTCGGCGCCGGCCGGGTCACGAAGATTCTGAAGTAGCCCGATTGGTCATGTCGCACGCTGGTGCGGCATACTAAGCAAGTTGCGTTGCGCAGGGCGGCTGAGTCCTCGCGGCTCGGCCGCCCTCGCACGGCGCCCGTGGACGGCGGGCGCCCCGACCTCCCGTAGTGGGCCCGGTCGCCCGGGGCCATGGGAATCAGACTCGGACCGCTGGGTGGGCGCAGCGATGCGAGGCCCCGGTCGAGCGGCCCGTCAGGTACAAGCCCCTGGGGCACACGTGCGTGCACGGGGCGGAGCCTGGCTCCGGGGCGCGACACGCCCGACCGCGGGGGTCGGCCGACCTCCGGCGGCACGGGGTGGTCGGACCCGCCGGAGCGGTCGAGGAACAGGCAGCAGCGCCGGGCGAGGCCCGGCAAGCGTCCCGCCCACCCGGGCGGGCTGCGAGGAGAGAAGGAATAGAAGCCACCATGGCGGGACAGAAGATCCGCATCCGGCTCAAGGCTTACGACCACGAGGTCGTGGACTCCTCGGCGCGAAAGATCGTCGAGACGGTGACGCGTACCGGTGCGCAGGTCGCGGGCCCGGTGCCGCTGCCCACCGAGATCAACCGCTTCTGCGTGATCCGCTCGCCGCACAAGTACAAGGACTCGCGCGAGCACTTCGAGATGCGTACACACAAGCGGCTGATCGACATCATCGACCCGACCCCGAAGACGGTCGACTCGCTCATGCGGCTCGACCTGCCGGCTGGCGTCGACATCGAGATCAAGCTGTAGGCGGCGAACAGTAGGGACCGGACGAATGGACAGGCAAGTCAAGGGCATCCTGGGCGCGAAGCTCGGCATGACCCAGGTCTGGGACAACAACCGGATCGTCCCGGTGACCGTGGTGCAGGCCGGGCCGTGCGTGGTCACCCAGGTTCGCACGGCTGAGAAGGACGGCTACTCCGCGGTCCAGCTCGCGTTCGGCGCTGTCGACCCCCGGAAGGTCAACAAGCCGGAGGCCGGCCACTTCGCCAGGGCGGGCGTGGCCCCGCGCCGGCACCTGGTCGAGCTGCGGACCACCGACGCGAGCGAGTACGAGGTGGGCCAGGAGATCACCGTCGACAGGTTCCAGCCCGGCGAGCTGGTCGACGTGACCGGCACCACGAAGGGCAAGGGCTTCGCCGGCGTGATGAAGCGCCACGGCTTCGGCGGTCTGCGCGCGTCGCACGGTGTCGAGCGCAAGCACCGCTCGCCCGGGTCGATCGGCGGCGCCGCCACGCCCGGCCGGGTCTTCAAGGGCCTGCGGATGGCGGGCCGGATGGGCGGCGGGCGCCACACCGTGCAGAACCTGACCGTCCAGGCGGTCGACCCGGAGCAGAACCTGATTCTCGTCAAGGGCGCGGTTCCCGGCCCCAAGGGCGGTCTGGTGCTGATCCGGTCGGCGGTCAAGGCCCCGGCGAAGGGTGGTGCAGCCAAGTGACGACCGTTGACGTGATCAAGGCTGACGGCACGACGGCCGGCTCGGTCGAGCTGCCCGCGGAGATCTTCGACGTGCAGGCCAACATCGCGCTGATGCACCAGGTCGTGGTCGCGCAGTTGGCCGCCGCGCGTCAGGGCACGCACAAGACGAAGACCCGCGGCGAGGTCTCCGGCGGTGGCGTCAAGCCGTACAAGCAGAAGGGGACCGGCCGGGCCCGCCAGGGTTCGATCCGCGCGCCGCAGTTCACCGGTGGTGGTGTGGTGCACGGCCCGGTGCCGCGCAGCTACGCCCAGCGGACCCCGAAGAAGATGAAGGCCGCCGCCCTGCGCGGCGCCCTGTCCGACCGGGCCCGTGAGGGGCGCATCCACGTCGTGGAGACGTTCGTGACGGGCGAGAAGCCGTCGACGAAGGAGGCCCTGGCCACGCTGCGGCGGGTGACCGAGGCCAAGCGGGTGCTGGTCGTGCTCGGCCGCGACGACGAGCTGAACTGGCGCTCGCTGCGCAACGAGCCCCGGGTGCACCTGCTCGAGGCCGGCCAGCTCAACACCTACGACGTGCTGGTCGCCGACGACGTGGTCTTCACCCGGGAGGCCCTGGACGAGTTCCTTGGTGGACGGTCGGCCGCGGGCACGGTGGCGGAGGAGGAGAAGTGAGCACGATCGCCGATCCGCGCGACATCATCATCGCTCCGGTGGTCTCCGAGAAGAGCTACAGCCTGCTCGACGGCAACTGGTACACGTTCCTGGTCCACCCGGACGCGAACAAGACCGCCATCAAGATCGCCATCGAGCAGATCTTCAACGTGCGTGTCCTGCAGGTGAACACCACCAACCGGCAGGGAAAGCGCAAGCGGACCCGTACCGGCTGGGGCAAGCGCAAGGACACCAAGCGCGCCATGGTGAAGCTCGCCGAGGGCGACCGGATCGAGGCCTTCGGCGGCCCGGTGAGCTGAGGGGTTGACTGACCATGCCGATTCGTAAGTACAAGCCGACGTCGCCGGGTCGCCGCGGTGCGAGCGTGTCCGACTTCGTCGAGATCACCCGCTCGGAGCCGGAGAAGTCCCTGCTGCGGCCGCTCCCGCGCAAGGGCGGGCGCAACGTGTACGGCCGGATCACCGCGCGTCACCAGGGCGGTGGGCACAAGCGGCAGTACCGTGTGATCGACTTCAAGCGGGTCGACAAGGACGGCGTACCGGCGAAGGTCGCGCACATCGAGTACGACCCGAACCGCACCGCGCGGATCGCGCTGCTGCACTACGCCGACGGCGAGAAGCGCTACATCCTCGCGCCGCGTGACCTGCGGCAGGGCGACCGCGTGGAGTCGGGCCCGAGCGCCGACATCCGGCCGGGGAATAACCTGCCGCTGCGCAACATTCCTATGGGTACGACCGTCCACGCCGTGGAGCTGCGCCCGGGCGGCGGGGCCAAGTTGGCCCGCTCTGCCGGGGTCGGCATCCAGCTGCTGGGTCGCGAGGGCAACTACGCGACGCTGCGGATGCCCTCGGGTGAGATCCGGCGCGTGGACGTGCGCTGCCGGGCCACCGTGGGCGAGATCGGCAACGCCGACCAGTCAAACATCAACTGGGGCAAGGCCGGTCGGATGCGGTGGAAGGGCAAGCGCCCGTCGGTCCGGGGCGTGGCCATGAACCCCGTCGACCACCCGCACGGCGGTGGCGAGGGCAAGACGTCGGGTGGTCGCCACCCGGTCAACCCGAACGGCAAGCCCGAGGGTCGTACCCGGCGCAAGGGCAAGCCGAGCGACCGCCTGATCGTCCGTCGTCGTGCCGCGAACAGGAAGCGGGGTTAGTACGCCATGCCACGCAGCCTCAAGAAGGGCCCGTTCGTCGACGACCACCTGCTGAAGAAGGTGGAAGCGCAGAACGCCAAGGGCACCCGGAACGTGATCAAGACGTGGTCGCGCCGGTCGACGATCATCCCCGAGATGATCGGGCACACGATCGCGGTGCACGACGGGCGCAAGCACGTACCCGTCTTCATCACCGAGGCGATGGTCGGGCACAAGCTCGGCGAGTTCGCCCTCACCCGGACGTTCCGGGGCCACGAGAAGGATGACCGCAAGAGCCGCCGTCGCTGACGGGCAGGCCGACCAAGACGAGCAAGGGGAAGCAAAGCGATGCCAGCTAAGGGCGACGCTCCAGCGCTACCGGGCGCCCGGGCGGTCGCGCGCTACGTGCGCGTGTCGCCGATGAAGGCGCGCCGTGTGGTCAACCTCGTCCGCGGCCTGCCCGCGCGGGAGGCGCTCACGGTGCTGCAGTTCGCGCCGCAGGCGGCGAGTGAGCCGGTGTACAAGGTGCTGCGGAGCGCGATCGCGAATGCCGAGAACAACGAGCGGCTGGACCCGGACGCGCTGTTGGTCAGCGAGGCCTACGTCGACGAGGGTCCGACGCTCAAGCGGTTCCGGCCGCGCGCGCAGGGGCGGGCCTACCGGATCCGCAAGCGGACCTGCCACATCACGATCGCGGTGGAGGCCGTGCAGCCCGCACGGCGGCGGGCCGCGCAGCGCAGGTCGTCGACACGCGGCGCCACGCCGGCCAAGAAGTCAGCAGTTACACCCGCGAAGGCGGCGCCCGCGGGCGAGCGCGGGGGCGCTGCCCCCGCGGGTGAGGAGACCGAGTAATGGGTCAGAAGGTTCACCCGCACGGGTTCCGGCTCGGCATCTCGACCGACTGGAAGTCCCGCTGGTACGCGGACAAGCTCTACAAGGACTACGTCGCCGAGGACGTCAAGATCCGGCGGATGATGGCCAAGGGCCTGGAGCGCGCCGGCATCTCCAAGGTCGACATCGAGCGCACTCGCGACCGGGTCCGGGTCGACATCCACACCGCCCGGCCGGGCATCGTCATCGGGCGCAAGGGCGCCGAGGCGGAGCGGATCCGCGCCGAACTGGAGAAGCTGACCGGCAAGCAGGTCCAGCTGAACATCCTCGAGGTCAAGAACCCGGAGTCGGATGCGCAGCTGGTCGCGCAGGCGGTGGCGGAGCAGCTCTCCTCGCGGGTCGCGTTCCGCCGCGCGATGCGCAAGGCGATGCAGTCGGCGATGCGCAACCCGCTCGTCAAGGGCATCCGGGTGCAGGTGTCCGGGCGTCTGGGCGGCGCGGAGATGTCGCGCAGCGAGTTCTACCGCGACGGCCGGGTGCCGCTGCACACGCTGCGGGCCGGGATCGACTACGGCTTCTTCGAGGCGCGTACGACCTTCGGCCGCATCGGCGTGAAGGTGTGGATCTACAAGGGTGACGCTGTCCCCGGCCGGGAGGGTCAGGCCGAGGCGCCCACCGGGCGCGGGCGCCGGGAGCGGGCCGAGCGGCCGCGCCGTCGGTCCGGCGCCGCCGGCACGACCGGGCACAGCACGGAGGCCGGGCGGGCCGCCGCGGCCGAGCTGGCCCAGGGCGGTGCCGCCGGAGCGCCGGCCACGCCGGCCGAGCAGCCGACCGCCGCGACCGAACAGCCGACGACGCAGCAGCAGGAGGGCTGACAGATGCTGATGCCGCGTAAGCCCCCGAAGGGCTTCCGCAAGCCGCACCGCCCGGAGCGGCACGGCCAGGCGAAGGGCGGCACCCGCGTCGCGTTCGGCGACTTCGGCATCCAGGCGCTCGAGCCCGGGTACCTGACGAACCGCCAGATCGAGTCGGCGCGTATCGCCATGACCCGCCACATCCGCCGTGGCGGCCGGGTGTGGATCACGGTCTTCCCGGACCGGGCGCTGACCAAGAAGCCGGCCGAGACCCGGATGGGTTCCGGTAAGGGTTCGCCGGAGTGGTGGGTCGCCAACGTCAAGCCGGGCCGGATCCTGTTCGAGATGTCCTTCCCGAACGAGGCGGTCGCGCGTGAGGCGATGCGCCGTGCGATCCACAAGCTCCCGATGAAGTGCCGCATCGTCAAGCGTGAGGCGGGTGAGGTCTGATGGCCGCGGGTACCAAGCCCGGCGAGCTGCGAGAGCTGACGACCGAGGAGCTCGTCGAACGGCTGCGCGAGGCGAAGGCGGAGCTGTTCAACCTCCGGGTGCAGGCCGCCACAGGGCAGCTGGACAACAACCGCCGGCTGCAGGTCGTCCGTCGCGAGATCGCTCGGATCTACACGATCATGCGCGAGCGTGAGCTGGGGCTCTCGGCCGCGCCCGAAACCGCTGCCAGTGAGGTGACCGCATGAGTGAGAACGCGACGACTGCGCAGCGCCCCCGACGCAAGGTGCGTGAGGGGTACGTGGTCAGCGACAAGATGGATAAGACCGTCGTGGTGGCGGTCGAGGACCGGGTCAAGCACCCGCTGTACGGCAAGGTCGTTCGCCGGACCAGCAAGCTGAAGGCGCACGACGAGAACAACGCGTGCGGCATCGGCGACCGGGTGCTGCTGATGGAGACCCGACCGCTGTCTGCCACCAAGCGGTGGCGGGTCGTCGAGATCCTGGAGAAGGCCAAGTGATTCAGCAGGAGTCGCGGCTGCGTGTCGCCGACAACACGGGTGCGCGGGAGATCCTGTGCATCCGGGTGCTCGGTGGCTCGGGCCGACGCTACGCGGGCATCGGCGACGTCATCGTGGCCACGGTCAAGGACGCCATCCCCGGCGCCGGCCTGCGCAAGGGTGACGTCGTGAAGGCGGTGGTTGTCCGGACCAAGAAGGAGAAGCGGCGGCCGGACGGCTCGTACATCCGCTTCGACGAGAACGCCGCCGTGATCATCAAGGACGGCGGGGACCCGCGCGGAACCCGCATCTTCGGGCCGGTCGGCCGGGAACTGCGGGACAAGCGGTTCATGAAGATCATTTCGTTGGCGCCGGAGGTGCTGTGACGATGAAGGTGAAGAAGGACGACATGGTCCTCGTCATCGCCGGCAAGGACAAGGGCGCCAAGGGAAAGGTCATCGCCGCCTTCCCGAAGACCAACAAGGTCCTGGTCGAGGGCGTGAACATGGTCAAGAAGCACACCCGCATCCAGACCACGCAGCGGGGCGCGAAGACCGGCGGCATCGTGACCCAGGAGGCGCCCATCCACGTCTCCAACGTCATGGTGATCGACAGCGACGGCAAGCCGACCCGGGTCGGCTACCGGATCGGCTCCGACGGCAAGAAGGTGCGCATCTCCCGGCGTACCGGTAAGGAACTGTCATGACCAGCGCGACAGAGGAGAAGGTCACGCCGCGGCTGAAGGTCCAGTACCGCGAGCAGATCGTGCCGAAGCTGCGCGAGCAGTTCGGGTACGCCAACCCGATGCAGGTGCCGGGCCTGGTGAAGATCGTCGTGAACATGGGCGTCGGCGACGCCGCCCGGGACGCGAAGCTGATCGACGGCGCGATGCGCGACCTCGCCGCCATCACCGGCCAGAAGCCGCAGCTGCGCCGGGCCAAGAAGTCGATCGCCCAGTTCAAGCTCCGCGAGGGCATGCCGATCGGCGCGAAGGTGACGCTGCGTGGCGACCGGATGTGGGAGTTCCTGGACCGGCTGCTGTCGCTCGCCCTGCCGCGGATCCGCGACTTCCGTGGTCTGGACGGGCGCCAGTTCGATGGGCACGGCAACTACACGTTCGGGCTGACCGAGCAGTCGGTGTTCCACGAGGTCGACCAGGACAAGATCGACCGGGTCCGCGGCATGGACATCACCATCGTGACGACCGCGAAGACCGACGAGGAGGGCCGGGCGCTGCTCAAGCTCCTCGGCTTCCCGTTCAAGGAGAGCTGAAGCACCAATGGCGAAGAAGGCACTGATCCTCAAGGCGGCGCGGAAGCCGAAGTTCCCGGTGCGCGCGTACACTCGCTGCCAGCGCTGCGGCCGCCCCAAGGCGGTCTACCGCAAGTTCGGGCTGTGCCGGGTGTGCATCCGCGAGATGGCCCACCGCGGCGAACTCCCCGGCGTTTCCAAGGCTTCCTGGTGACACTGCTTCGCCGCAGGCCCCTGCCTGGTTCGCGGCCGGGGAACCGCGGCGAGAGAGGCTGACATGCAATGACCATGACCGATCCGATCGCAGACATGCTGACCCGTCTGCGCAACGCCAACCAGGCGTACCACGACCGCGTCTCGATGCCCTACTCGAAGATCAAGGAGAACATCGCCGAGGTCCTCAAGCGCGAGGGCTACATCTCCGGGTGGGCGGTCGAGGAACCGGCCGACGGCAGCGTGGGCCGCACGCTCGTCATCGAGCTGAAGTACGGCCCGAACCGGGAGCGCAGCCTGGCCGGCGTGCGGCGCGTCTCCAAGCCCGGTCTGCGGGTGTACGCGAAGGCGGCCGAGCTGCCGCGGGTGCTCGGCGGGCTCGGTGTCGCGATCATCTCGACGTCGCAGGGGCTGCTCACCGACCGGCAGGCCCGCAAGCGAGGAGTGGGCGGGGAAGTCCTCGCCTACGTCTGGTAAGGGGAAAGGTGGTCTGAAGATGTCGCGCATCGGACGCAAGCCGATCCCCGTGCCGCCGGGTGTCGAGGTCTCGATCGAGGGCCGGACGGTGACGGTGAAGGGCCCCAAGGGCGAACTGCGCCACACGGTCGCCGAGCCGATCCGGGTCGAGCGCGCCGAGGACGGTTCGCTCGTGGTGGTCCGCCCGAACGACGAGCGCCGGTCCAAGGAGCTGCACGGGCTCAGCCGTACCCTGATCGCCAACATGGTCGTCGGGGTCACCGAGGGCTACCGGAAGACCCTGGAGATCTCCGGCACGGGGTACCGCGTCACCGCCAAGGGGAAGGATCTGGAGTTCGCGCTGGGCTTCTCGCACCCGGTCGTGGTCACCGCACCTGAGGGGATCACCTTCACCGTCGAACGGCCGACGCTGTTCCACGTGTCCGGCATCGACAAGCAGCAGGTGGGCGAGGTCGCCGCGAACATCCGCAAGATCCGTCCGCCGGAGCCCTACAAGGGCAAGGGCGTGAAGTACGCCGACGAGGTCATCCGGCGCAAGGCCGGAAAGGCTGGGAAGAAGTGAGCACGAACCGTGAGCTTGTCAGGCTCACCGTCGCGAGCGAAAGGCTGACTCGGCAATGACGGCAACATTGTTGAAGCGCCGCAAGGCCGATGGCGTGGCCGCGGCCCGCCGGGTCGCACGCGCCCGCCGACACTTCCGGGTGCGCAAGAAGGTCTTCGGTACGCCGGAGCGGCCCCGCCTCGTGGTCACCCGCTCCCTGCGGCACATCGTGGCGCAGATCGTGGACGACCGGCGGGGGCACACGCTGGCGTCGGCGTCCTCCATGGACCCGACGGTGCGCGCCGTCGAGGGCGACAAGAAGGCGAAGGCGGCCAAGGTCGGCGCGCTGCTCGCGGAGCGGGCGAAGGCGGCCGGCATCACCGCGGTCGTGTTCGACCGCGGCGGCAACAGGTACACCGGCCGGATCGCCGCCCTGGCGGACAGCGCCCGCGAAGCGGGACTGGATTTCTAGGTCGATCGTGGCGTAAGGAAAGGTGGACAGACAGATGCCAGGTCAGCAGCGTCGCGGTGGCGGCACCGGCGGGTCCGCCGGCGAGGGCGGTCGCCGCGACAGCCGCCGTGAGGGCGGCCGCGACCGCGCAGCCGTCGAGAAGACCCCCCACCTCGAGCGGGTCGTCACGATCAACCGCGTGGCCAAGGTCGTCAAGGGCGGGCGCCGCTTCAGCTTCACCGCGCTGGTCGTGGTAGGCGACGGCGAGGGCACCGTCGGTGTGGGGTACGGCAAGGCCAAGGAGGTGCCCGCGGCGATCGCCAAGGGCGTCGAGGAGGCCAAGAAGCACTTCTTCAAGGTGCCTCGGATCGGTTCCACGATTCCGCACCCGGTGCAGGGCGAGGACGCCGCGGGCGTCGTGCTGCTCAAGCCGGCCAGCGCCGGTACGGGCGTCATCGCCGGCGGACCGGTGCGCGCGGTGCTGGAGTGCGCGGGCATCCACGACGTGCTCTCCAAGAGCCTCGGCTCCGCGAACCCGATCAACATCGTGCACGCCACCGTGGCGGCGCTGAAGAAGCTGGAGTCACCGGAGCAGATCGCGGCCCGCCGCGGCCTGCCGGTCGAGGAGGTGGCGCCGGCCGCCATGCTGGCGGCGCGCGCGGGGGCGGAGGCACGGTGAACACGACCGTTGAGCCCACGAGCCGGACGGTCGCGAACGGAAGGTGGCGATGATGGCGCGGCTGAAGGTCACCCAGGTCCGCTCGGACATCGGCGCGAAGCGTAACCAGCGGGCGACGCTGCGGACGCTCGGGCTGAAGCGGATCAACGACGTGGTGGTACGGGAGGACCGCCCCGAGGTGCGGGGCATGATCTTCACGGTGAGCCACCTGGTGAAGGTCGAGGAGGTCGACTGATGGCGATCAAGGTCCATCACCTCCGGCCGGCGCCCGGCGCCAAGACCGAGCGGACCCGGGTCGGCCGCGGTGAGGGCTCCAAGGGCAAGACCGCCGGCCGGGGTACCAAGGGCTCCAAGGCGCGGCACAAGATTCCCGCGTGGTTCGAGGGCGGGCAGATGCCCATCCACATGCGGCTGCCGAAGATGAAGGGCTTCCGCAACCGCTTCAAGGTGACGTACCAGGTCGTCAACCTGGACCGGTTGGCCGAACTGTTCCCGAGCGGCGGCACGGTCGGACCGGAGGAGCTCGTCCAGGCGGGCGCGGTCCGCAAGGGCCAGCCGGTCAAGGTGCTCGGCGACGGTGATCTGGGCGGTGTGAAGCTGCAGGTGTCGGCGCACGCGTTCAGCGCGTCGGCGAAGCAGAAGATCGAGGCCGCCGGAGGCTCCGTCACTGTCCTGTGACGCGCGCCGCTCCGGGACGGCGCCGCGGCGCCGTCCCGGAGCGGCGCGTCGTTCCCGGGCCAACGTGGCGTCCGTCATGCCGGGAGGACCACGGCGGACGCCACGGCCACGTAGATGATTAGGTATTCTCCTGGCCGGAAGGCATAGGTCCGGTCGAGGTACAGACCGTCCACCCGTCCCCACAGCATCCGGCCCGCGCCGAGGCGCCGCTCACCGCGCAGGAGGAAGAACGTGCTCTCCGCCTTTCTCAGTGCGTTCCGTACGCCTGACCTGCGCAAGAAGCTGCTGTTCACGCTTGGGATCATCGCCATCTACCGGTTGGGGGCCACGATCCCCAGCCCGGGCGTGTCGTACGTCGCGGTCCAGCAGTGCATCGACATCTTCAGCGGGGCCAACGAGAGCGGCGTCTTCACGCTGCTCAACCTCTTCTCGGGCGGGGCGCTGCTACAGCTGTCGGTCTTCGCGCTCGGCATCATGCCGTACATCACGGCGTCGATCATCCTGCAGCTGCTCACCCAGGTGATCCCGCGGCTGGAGCAGCTGCGCAAGGAGGGGCAGCCCGGCCAGGCGAAGATCACCCAGTACACCCGCTACCTGACGCTGGGGCTGGCTGTGCTCCAGGCCTCGGCGTTCGTGGCGCTGGCCCGCACCGGGCAGCTGTTCGGCGGCGCCGACTGCCCGGACGTCATCCCGACCGGCACCGGGATTCCGGAGTGGCTGACCCTCGGCATCCTCGTGATGACCATGACCGCCGGTACCGGTGTGATCATGTGGCTCGGTGAGTTGATCACGGACCGGGGCGTCGGCAACGGCATGTCCGTGCTGATCTTCACGTCGATCGCGGCACGGCTGCCGGCCGAGGGCTGGCAGATCTTCCAGCAGAGCAAGTGGACGTTCGTCGGCGTGCTGGGCTTCGGCGTCCTGGTGATCACCCTGGTGGCCTTCATGGAGCAGGCGCAGCGGCGCGTGCCGGTGCAGTACGCCAAGCGGATGATCGGGCGGCGGATGTACGGCGGCACCTCCACCTACATCCCGATGAAGGTCAACCAGGCCGGCGTCATTCCGATCATCTTCGCGTCGTCGCTGCTCTACCTGCCCACGCTGGGTCTGCAGTTCTTCGCACCGACGGCCGACGGCGAAACCCCCGGCAAGGTGTACCAGTGGATCGACCGGCACCTCGTCGACATGACCGACCCGGTGCACATCGCCCTCTACTTCCTCCTGATCATCTTCTTCACGTACTTCTACGTCTCGATCACCTTCAACCCGACCGAGATGGCCGACAACATGAAGAAGTACGGGGGATTCGTGCCGGGCATCCGACCAGGTAAGCCCACGTCCGAGTACCTGGACTTCATCCTCAGCCGGATCACGCTGCCGGGCGCGCTCTACCTGGCGATCATCTCGATCCTGCCGAACCTGCTGGTCGGGTTCACCGGCGGGCAGAACCCGCTGCAGAACTTCCCGTTCGGCGGCACGGCAGTGCTGATCATGGTGGGTGTCGGGCTGGAGACGGTCAAGCAGATCGAGAGCCAGCTCATGCAGCGGCACTACGAAGGGTTCCTGCGGTAGTGCGCCTCGTGCTCGTGGGTCCTCCCGGCGCGGGCAAGGGAACCCAATCCGAGTTCATCGCCGCGCACCTCGCCGTGCCCAAGATCTCGACCGGCGACATCTTTCGGGCGAATGTGGCGGGCGGGACCCCGCTCGGGGTCGAGGCGAAGCGGTACATGGACGCCGGGCAGCTCGTCCCCGACGAGATCACGATCAACATGGTCCGGGAGCGGCTCGCGGAGCCGGACGCTGCGGACGGCTTCCTGCTCGACGGCTTCCCGCGCACCGTCCCGCAGGCGGTCGCGCTGGACAAGATGCTCGCCAACCTCGGTACCGGGCTCGACGTCGTCCTGGAGCTCGTGGTCGACGAGGACGAGGTGATCCGGCGACTGTCCGGCAGGCGTACCTGCCGCGGATGCGGGAAGATCTGGCACGTGGAGTTCGACCCACCGTCGCGCGAGGGGATCTGCGACCGGTGCGGCGCCGAGCTGTTCCAGCGCGAGGACGACAAGCCCGAGACGATCGCCGAGCGCCTGCGCGTGTACGCGCGCGACACCGCCCCGCTGGTGGACTACTACGGCGGGCAGGGCAAGCTGGTCGGCATCGACGCGACCGGGCCCGTGGAGGACGTGACGGTGCGCGCGATCGACGCGCTGCGCTCGTACGGCGGATGAACACGGCGACGTAGGCCATGCGGTCCCGGACCCTGGATATCCAGTACAAGACGCCCGAACAGGTCGAGAAGATGCGGGCGGCCGGCCTCCTGGTCGCCTCCACGCTCGAGCTGTTGCGCAAGGCCGTCGCCCCCGGGGTCTCCACCGCCGACCTCGACGCGCTCGCCGAGGAGCACATCCGCGCGGCGGGCGGCGTCCCGTCGTTCAAGGGCTACTACGGGTACCCGGCGACGATCTGCACCTCGGTCAATGAGCAGGTGGTGCACGCCATCCCCTCCCCCCGCCAGATCCTGCGCCCCGGCGACCTCATCTCGATCGACTGCGGGGCGATCCTGGACGGCTGGCACGGCGACTCGGCGATCACCGTGCCGGTCGGGGAGGTCCGGCCCGAGCTGCTGCGGTTGGCCCGGGTCGCGGAGGACGCGATGTGGGCCGGCATCGCCGCCGCCGCGCGCGGCGCGATCAGCGGGCGCGGCCGGCTGACCGACATCTCCCACGCGGTCGCGCACGAGATCCGCAAGGCCGGGCGGTACGGGATCGTGCAGGGTTACGGGGGCCACGGCATCGGCACCGAGATGCACCAGGACCCGGACGTGCCGAACGTGGGCCGGCCGGGCAAGGGGCCGCGGCTCGTCCCCGGCCTGGTCCTCGCGATCGAGCCGATGATCACGATGGGCTCGCGGTACACGGTCGAGCTGGACGACGGCTGGACGGTCGTCACCCGCGACGGCTCGATCGCCGCCCACGTCGAGCACACCGTGGCGATCTGCCCGGATGGCGTCTGGGTACTGACCGCGAGCGACGGCGGGCGGGAGCGCCTGGGCGACCTGGTCACCGCGCGGGCAGCGGCGGTCACCTGACCTCGGGCGATTTCGACACGCCCGACCGCGGGTACATCGGCGTCGGTTTGGCGTTTCCCGCACACGCGGCGTAGACTGGCTGGTCGGCGCACCGCGTCAGGTCCGGCATGCCCGTCCACGCCCTCGGACGGCGGCCGGGGAAGCGGCTGCGCGAGGGCCGGGGCAGTCCGGCGCTCGCGAACGACTCGGGGTGCCAGCAACCGTATCCGACGTCAGGTAGCGGAGGACATGCCGAAGAAGGACGGGGCCATCGAGATCGAGGGCCGGGTGATCGAGCCACTCCCGAACGCCATGTTCCGGGTGGAGCTCGCGAACGGCCACAAGGTCCTGGCTCATATCAGCGGCAAGATGCGGCAGAACTACATCCGCATCCTGCCGGAGGACCGGGTCGTCGTCGAACTCTCGCCGTACGACCTGACCCGCGGGCGCATCGTCTACCGCTACAAGTAGCCGTCGGCAGGGACAACCCTGTCCGTCCTTCGCGGCTCGACGCTGGTCGGCCGCGAGCGAACGAAGGTGAACCCGTGAAGGTCAAGCCGAGCGTCAAGAGAATATGCAACAACTGCCGGATCATCCGCCGCCACGGCCGGGTCAGGGTCATCTGCACTGACCCGCGCCACAAGCAGCGGCAGGGCTGAGCCGGCAACCAGAGCTCACCCCAGCCGCGGAGACGCGGCGAACCCCCGGTCGGAGGCCGGGGCCCCGCCATCGGGCGACCGTCCCGTGGCGCGGCGCGTACCCGGAACCGGGCCGCCGATGGGCGAAGCGCAGCCCACGGTGCGGCCCGGCGCCGGACCAGGGCGCGCCGGGCCGGGACCGTTGACGCGGGGGCGGGGTGGGCACAGACCTCCGCCTGAGCACACAGAGGAGAACGCCCACACATGGCACGACTCGTCGGCGTGGATCTCCCGCGCGAGAAGCGGTTGGAGATCGCGCTCACCTACATCTTCGGCATTGGCCGGACCCGCTCACAGGAGACCATCGCGGCCACCGGCCTGGACCCGAACAAGCGCGTCAAGGACCTCACCGACGACGAGCTGGTGAAGCTCCGCGACCACATCGAGGCCAACTACAAGGTCGAGGGCGACCTGCGCCGCGAGGTCGCCGCCGACATTCGACGCAAGATCGAGATCGGTTGCTATCAGGGCATCCGGCACCGTCGCGGCCTGCCCGTCCGCGGGCAACGCACCCGTACCAACGCGCGTACCCGCAAGGGCCCCAAGCGCACGGTCGCCGGCAAGAAGAAGCCGGGTCGTAAGTAACCTCTCAAGGAGCGCATAGAGAATGCCGCCGAAGGCTCGCGCCGGAGCAGCCGCGAAGAAGGTCCGGCGCAAGGAACGCAAGAACGTCGCCCACGGGCACGCCCATATCAAGAGCACGTTCAACAACACGATCGTGTCGATCACCGACCCGACCGGGGCCGTCATCTCCTGGGCGTCGGCCGGCCAGGTCGGCTTCAAGGGCTCGCGCAAGTCGACCCCCTTCGCCGCCCAGCTGGCCGCCGAGGCCGCCGCGCGCCGCGCCATGGAGCACGGCATGCGCAAGGTCGACGTGTTCGTGAAGGGTCCGGGCTCGGGGCGCGAGACGGCGATCCGGTCGCTGCAGGCCGCCGGACTTGAGGTCGGCACGATCGCCGACGTCACGCCCCAGCCGCACAACGGCTGCCGGCCGCCGAAGCGGAGGAGGGTCTGATGGCGCGGTACACCGACGCCGACTGCCGGCGCTGCCGCCGGGAGAAGATGAAGCTGTTCCTCAAGGGCAGCAAGTGCGAGGGGCCGAAGTGCCCGTTCGAGTCCCGGCCCTTCCCTCCCGGCCAGCACGGCCGCGGGCGCGCCAAGGAGTCGGAGTACCTGCTGCAGCTGCGGGAGAAGCAGAAGGCCCGCCGGGTGTACGGCGTGCTGGAGAAGCAGTTCCGCTCCTACTACGAGGAGGCGGTCCGCAAGCCGGGCAAGACCGGCGAGGTGCTGCTGCAGATCCTCGAGACGCGGCTGGACAACGTCGTCTACCGGGCCGGCTTCGCGGCCTCCCGCGACCAGGCGCGTCAACTGGTCAAGCACGGCCACTTCACCGTCAACGGCCAGAAGGTCGACATCCCGTCGTACCGGGTGCGCGAGCACGACATCGTGCAGGTCCGGGAGAAGTCCCGTCAGCTCACCCCCTTCGTGATCGCCGCCGCCAACGCCGGCTCCCGTCCGGTGCCCGCGTGGCTGGAGGCGATCCCCAGCGAGCTGAAGATCCTGGTGCACTCGCTCCCCTCGCGGCAGGCGATCGACACGCAGATTCAGGAGCAGTTGATCGTCGAGCTCTACTCGAAGTAGTACCGCTTCGACGTAGGGTTATGGCCGGCACGCCCGCGGTGGGCAAGCCGGTGGCACATACGAGTGGCGTCATATGGCGGGCGCCCGACGTATTGGAGGAAGCACGTGCTCATCACCCAGCGGCCGACTCTGACCGAGGAGTCGATCAGCGAGACGCGGTCGCGGTTCACCATCGAACCGCTCGAGCCCGGGTTCGGCTACACGCTCGGCAACTCGCTGCGGCGTACCCTGCTGAGCTCGATTCCGGGCGCGGCCGTCACCAGCATCAAGATCGACGGCGTGCTGCACGAGTTCACCACCGTCCCCGGGGTCAAGGAGGACGTGGTCGACCTGGTGCTGAACATCAAGGAGCTGTGCGTCTCGTCCGAGCACGACGAGCCGGTCTCGATGTACCTGCGCAAGCAGGGACCGGGCGACGTGACCGCTGGTGACATCCAGCCACCGGCCGGCGTCACCGTTCACAACCCGGATCTGAAGATCGCGACGCTGAACGCGAAGGGCCGCCTCGACATGGAGCTGACCGTCGAGCGGGGCCGCGGATACGTGAGCGCTGCGCAGAACAAGCAGCCCGGTCAGGAGATCGGCCGGATCCCGGTCGACTCCATCTACTCGCCGGTGCTGAAGGTGTCCTACCGTGTGGAGGCCACCCGTGTCGAGCAGCGCACCGACTTCGACCGACTGATCATCGACGTCGAGACCAAGCCGTCCATCGCGCCGCGTACGGCGCTCGCTTCGGCCGGGTCCACCCTGGTGGAGCTGTTCGGGCTGTGCCGGGAGCTGGACGAGACGGCGGAGGGCATCGACATCGGCCCGTCGCCGCAGGACGCACAGCTCGCCGCGGACCTCGCCCTGCCCATCGAGGAGCTGGACCTCACCGTCCGCTCGTACAACTGCCTCAAGCGTGAGGGCATCAACACGGTGGGCGAGCTGATCAGCCGTACCGAGGCGGACCTGCTCGACATCCGCAACTTCGGGCAGAAGTCCATCGACGAGGTGAAGATGAAGCTGGCCGGCATGGGCCTGGGGCTGAAGGACTCGGCGCCCGCGTTCGACCCGGCTCGCGTCGTGGACACGTTCGGCGAGGTCGACTACGACACCGAGGACTACCGCGAAACCGAGCAGCTTTAAGCTGTCGTGGCCACCTGGCCGCGCCAGAGATTGACTGTTTGAGGAGCTCCTACCATGCCCACGCCCACCAAGGGCCCCCGCCTCGGCGGCAGCCCCGCGCATGAGCGGTTGATGCTGGCGAACCTCGCCACGTCGCTGTTCAAGCACGGGAAGATCAGGACGACCGAGGCGAAGGCCAAGCGGCTGCGTCCCTTCGCCGAGCAGCTCATCACCAAGGCCAAGCGGGGGGATCTGCACTCACTGCGCCGGGTGCTGCGCGTGATCCACGATCTGGACGTCGCGTACGCGCTGCGGGACGAGATCGCGCCGCGGTACGCCAACCGCAACGGCGGCTACACCCGGATCGTGAAGCTCGGTCCGCGCAAGGGCGACGCCGCCCCGATGGCGGTCATCGAGCTGGTCGAGGAGCTGGCGGAGGCACCGGCCAAGACGGCCAAGGCCCAGGCCCGCCAGGCCGCCCGGCAGGACCGGATGGCGGCGCTCGCCGGCGAGACCGAGTCGGAGGAGCGGGCGCAGGCCCCCCGGCCCGAGGCCGCTGGCGAAGGCGAGAGCAAGCCCGAGCCGACCGAAGGCAAGGCCGAGGCCGCCGAGAAGGACCAGGCAGCCGACAAGGACCAGGCCTGAGCATTCGAGCCCCGCGCCGCCCGCAGAGGAGATCCTCCGCGGGCGGCGCGGGGCCTCGGCATTTTCCCGGGGGTACGGGTAGATGACCTCCGCCGGCGACACCTTGCCTGAGAACGCGGCCCAGGAGAACACGGTGCGGGTGCGCCTCGACGTTGCGTACGACGGTGGCGCGTTCTCCGGGTGGGCGGCGCAGCCGGACCGGCGTACGGTCGCCGGTGTGCTCACGGCTGCGCTGGAGCGGCTGCTCGGCCCTGTCCGCGGCCTGACCGCCGCCGGCCGCACCGACGCCGGTGTGCACGCCACCGGCCAGGTCTGCCATGTGGACGTTCCCGCCGACCGCTGGGCGTCGCTCGCCGACACCGTGGTGCGCCGGCTCGCCGCGCTGCTCCCCGACGACGTCCGAGTCACCGCCGCGACCGAGGTCCCGGCCGCCTTCGACGCCCGGTTCTCCGCGCTCTCGCGGCGGTACGCGTACCGGGTCAGTGACGCCCCGTACGGCGTCTCGCCGCTGCGCCGCCACGACACCCTCGCCTGGCCTCGCCCGCTCGATCTCACAGCCCTGCGGGCCGCCTGCCCGGGACTGCGCGGCGAGCACGACTTCGCCGCGTACTGCAAGCGCAAGGAGCAGGGCACGACGGTACGGGCGATCACCCACCTGGATTGGCACCGCGAACCCGACGGCGTGCTCGTGGCGACCGTCGAGGCCGACGCGTTCTGCCAGGCGATGGTGCGCAGCCTCGTGGGCGCCCTGTTGGCGGTCGGCGACGGGCGGCGGCCGGTCGAGTGGCCCGCGTCGCTGCTGGCGCGCACCGAACGGGCCAACGAGGTCAACGTCGCACCACCGCACGGGCTGACCCTGGTCGCCGTGACCTATCCGAACGACGTCGCCGGGCTCGCGGCCCGAGCCGAACTCACTCGCCGGCGGCGCGCGTAGTCGCCGCGTCAGCCGTTGCTGTCCCGGATCCGGTTCACCCGCTCGGGCTGGGCTCACCGCCCGGGCTGGCGGTCGCGTCCGGTGCCCCGCTCGCACCCGGATCCACCACCATGACCGCCCGCTTCTCGAGCACGTTGTTCTTCAGGTGCAGGACGATCATGTCGTAGATGATCTGCCGCGCGTACGGGTCGCCCGGGTCGAACTTCCGGCCGTCCGCCCGGGCGATCACACAGTAGACCAGGTAGTGACCGCGGACATCCCAGCCGAGGTGCGTCTCCGCGAGCGCGATGGGTTGCGTCTCCTTGCCGGCGACGAGCCCGGTGAAGCGACCCTTGTTCGCGTCGACGAGCGGCTTGATCCCGTCGTACACCTTGTTCGCGTTCTCTTCGGTCGCGAGGTTGAAGATGCCACCGGTCACGAGGTAGGCGCCGGTCGGGGACTTCAACGTTCCGCGTACCAGCTGGGAACAGCCAGCCTCGGCCAGAAGCGCACGGAGGTCGTCCGTGGCTCCGGCCCGGCAGTCCGCGATCTCCTGGGTCTTGAGCACCTGGTACGCCGGCTGGCCCGGCACGATCGCGATCTCGCTGGCGGGGAAGACCTCCGCCTCGGTGAGCGGTGCCGGGTCGACCTCCCGGGAGCTGATGTCGCGCGGCACCACGGTCGGCGAGGCGAGCACGTCGTTCACCGCCGCAACGCCGGCCCGCTCGTCCTCCATGATGAAGTACGCCGAGAACCCGCATACGGTCAGGAGCACGACCAGGCTGAGCCCGGCGAGCAGCCCCTTCCAGACCGTTGAACGGGGCCCACGTGGACGCGACGTCGGTGTGCTCGCCGGCGGCGAGGGCATCGGGCGGCGTGGACCACCTGGTGAGGTCGGGGCCGGCCGTGCCGCGGTGCCTGGTGCGGGACCTGCGCCAGGGCCTCGCGGCGCGATCCGGGTCGGCGACGTCGTCGGCGCATCGGGCGTCCGCGGATCGGGCGGCCCGGACGGCGCGGTTGCCGGGGGTGCGCTGCTGGGAGCGCGACACGTCGCCGGTGCCGAGGTCGACGTCGCGGCTGGCGGTGTCTCCGGCCCTCGCCCCGTGCGCGGTGGCACGCGGATTGGGCCCGAGTCAGGTGGTGTGCCCGTACCGGGGCTGGATCGCGCGGCACGTCGCGGGGGCACCGGGCCGGGTGACACCGGCCGCGGCGCCTCCGACGGCGCCGGCGCGGGGGCGTACCGGGTCCGAGGCGCTCCAGCGTACCGCGGGGCGGGTGGGGCGGAGTACGGCGCGGCGGTTCGGGCGTCGTCGCGGCCGGTCGGTTCGGGCGTGTATCCGACGTACCGGCCGGGCGGATTGCTGCGCGCACGATTCAGCGAGCCTGTGGAGCCGGAGCCGTTGCTGGGGCGGTCGTCGGCTCGGCTGTGCCGGCCTCCGGTCGGTGACGAGGGGGAGCCGGGGCGGTGCCCGTATGACGTATCGGAAGGGGCCCGCGAGTCTGTCGTCGAGGGATACGGGCGCGCCGGCGAGTGTCCCTCGGCACGGCGACGCGTCGAGGACGGCTGGTCCGCCCTCTCGCTGAAGGGGGAACGGTGGCGGCCTGAGCCGAGCCCGGGCGCGAACTGCCCCGCCTCGGGAAGCGGTCTGAGGGACGGCCGTTGCTGCGACCACGGTGCGTCGTCGTCGCGCGCGTGACGCCCTCCGCCTTGGCGACCGGGCAGACGGCCCGTCCTCGGGCCCACAGTACGATCGCTTTCGCTGTCTTCGTGCCGATGGGCTGGGCCTCGTCGGGTGGGCGAGAACCCCCTGCCCGACTCTGGACCGTGCCCATACGTCATGGCGCACAGGGTAACTGACAGCGGTCGCCACCGGCGTACGGCACCGAGCGGCGCGTACGTCGGTGACAATGCGTGATGTGAGCGGCGAGCACTACTTCACGCCAACGCCCGGAGCCGCCGAGCGTACCCACGAGATCGAATTCACGATCCGGGGCATGACCTTCCGGCTCACCGCCTCTTCCGGAGTTTTCTCCGCAGATCGTCTCGATCCGGGCACAGCTGTCCTCTTGCGAAAGGCGCCTTTGCCGGCCGACGACGCGCCCCGCACCCTGCTCGACCTTGGGTGCGGGTACGGCCCGATCGCCTGCGTCCTCGCCGTCACCGCGCCAGCGTCCACCGTGTACGCCGTCGACGTGAACCGCCGAGCCCTTGACCTGGTACGGCGTAACGCCGCAGCCGTCGGGGCGGTGGACCGCATCATCGCCGCCACCCCGGACGAAGTGCCCAGCGACGTGACCTTTGACGAGATATGGAGCAATCCACCGATCCGTGTCGGTAAGGCAGAACTTCACTATATGCTGGACCGTTGGCTGCCACGCCTGACCCCAAACGGCGCCGCGTGGCTGGTCGTGGCGCGGCACCTCGGCGCTGACTCGCTGCACCACTGGCTCGTTGATCGCGGATGGACAGTGGAGCGGTATGCCTCGCAGAAGGGCTATCGAATTCTGCATGTGACCCAAATGCGTACACCCTCGCGACAGCCATGACGCATTGGACGCCCAGTCGCGGCCCGTCCGCAGATGATCAGCCGATCAATCCAGTTGGGGGAGAACCTCCGATGCGATCAGATCGACGTGATCGAGGTCGGTCATGTCGGTGATGCGGAGGTGAATGCGGGTGGCGCCGATGGCGGCGAGTTCGCCGATTCGGTCCACCAGGAGCGAAGGCGGCCCAATGACCGGATCCTCGGGCGGAAGGGCGCTTTGCTCACGCAAAGGCATGGCTCGACGCCGTACCTCCGCATCCGATCGGCCACATGCGACCACCACACCCGCCGAGAAGACGAGTGGAGCACGGCCCCGCGCTGTACGGCCGAATCGTTCACATGCCTCAGTTACTCGCTTGTACAACAGTGCTGCTTCCGCGACACTCTTGAAAGGCACGTTGAATTCGTCAGCGTACTCAGCGGCCAGTTGAGGGGTTCGCTTAGCGCCGCGACCGCCGACGATGATCGGTGGGCGTGGAGCCTGGTACGGTTTTGGCAGGGCTGGAGAGTCGACTATCTGGTAATGACGGCCGTGAAAGCTGAACGGGCGTCCAATCTCCGTAGTCCACAAGCCAGTGATTATTGCCAGTTGCTCCTCGAGTCGATCGAAGCGCTCGGCTCGTGAAGGGAACGGAATTCCATACGACTGATGCTCTCGCTCGTACCAGCCTGCTCCGATGCCCAGTTCGATCCTACCGCCACTCATGTGATCGACCTGTGCCGCGGTAATCGCCAGCACTCCCGGATGGCGGAAGGTTGCGCTCGTCACCAGCGTGCCGAGCCTGATCCTGGATGTTTCGCGCGCTAGCCCGGCTAGCGTGATCCAAGCGTCAGTCGGTCCCGGCAGCCCGTCTGAGGATCCCATTGCCTGATAGTGGTCAGCGCGGAAGAGGCCCTCGAAACCGCAATCCTCGACGTGCCGCGCGATCCGCAACTGATCCTCATAAGTGGCGCCGCGATGCGGCTCAATGAAGACGCAGACTCTCATCAGGCAGATCCCTCCATCAAGGACCGGGTCGAGGTACTCCCTGAGCCAGTGGGACGAGATGGCCCCCGCACATCTTGGACCATTAAGAGCTCATGCAGTTCGGCGCTCAGGCTGGCGACCTGGTTCAGGTGCTCGTTCTGTCCGAGAGAGCGAGGGCGGGGAATGTCGATCTTCAAGACTTTGACGACCTGACCAGGACGTGGACTAAGCACGACGACTCGGTCAGCGAGCAGCACAGCCTCCTCAATGGAGTGGGTGACGAACACCGTCGTAGCACCGAGCTCCATGTGTATGCGCTGCAACTCGACCGAGAGTTCCTCACGTGTTAGCGCATCGAGGGCGGAGAAAGGCTCGTCCATCAGGATGACGCGCGGTCGCTGAATAAGAGACCGGCATAATGCTACCCGTTGCTGCATCCCGCCGGATAGTTCGTGTGGCAGCCGCTTCTCGAATCCTACAAGGCCAACCATTTCGAGCAATTCGCGCGCCCTAGCCAGGTGCCGAGACCGGTTACCGCCCAGGATCTCCATCGGCAGTAGCATGTTGTCTAGCACCGACCGCCACGGCAATAGGGCGGGGCGCTGGAACATGATCGAGATGTCGCGTCTCGGCTTGACAACTTGCGTGCCGTCCACGGTGACTGTGCCTCTTGTCGGCTTCAGTAGGCCGGCGATGAGCCGCAACAGCGTTGACTTGCCGCACCCCGACCTGCCAATGATGGCGATAAACTCACCCTCGTTAACCTCGAGCGTGATGTCGCGGAGTGCCTCAACGGCGCCCGAGCGGCTCTTGAAGACTTGTGACACCTCGGCTAGTCGAATCACTGAAAGTTCCTAACTCAGTTCGTCGCTGCATGCATCCGGAGTTCGATCTCAGAATGAGGCTTGGCTGCTTCATAGGGCAAGGGTCGGATCCGGTCCACTGAAACTGTGTTGAGGCTGAGATGAGTGCGGATTGTGAGGAATCGTGTACCGATAGTTCTGGAAGCCAATGGCGGTGGAGATGGGGCGCGTCCCTATCGGGCGGACGTTGTTTCTCCAACCCACGGAAGCAGCAAACGTTCGATGCCGACGAGGAGGTAGAACAGCGCAATACCCATGATCGCCGATAAGGCAACGGCGGCGAACGCCTGCGGTGTGTCCCCCATGCCACTGGCCTGTGCGATGGCAAAGCCGAGGCCAGCATCGCTAGCCTGGAATTCCCCGATAACCGCACCCACAATGGCCAGGGGCATCGCAACCTTCAGTCCAACGAATATCTGGGGAAGTGCGTTAGGAAAACGAATCTTAATGAATGTCTGGCGCCAAGACGCGTCGAGCGATCGGGCGAGCTCGCCGAGTTCTTTGGGCATCGACATGAGCCCGGCAGCAGTGGAGATGACAATTGGGAAGAAGGACAGCAGGAGAGCAATGAGGACCTTGGGCATGACGCCGTACCCGACCCAAGCCACGAACAGAGGGGCGACTGCGACTTTGGGCACTGCGTTGAGCGCAACGAGGCCGGGGTAGAACATCCGCTCAAGAAACGACGAACTTGCAATGACTATCCCGATCAACAGGCCAGCGACTGCCGCCATCGCGAAGCCCAAGAGCGTCTCGGTGAGGGTCACTCCCGCTTGTTCGAGCAGGTATGAGCGCAGCCGCGTGAACGAGGCCAGTACTTCGGGTGGCGCCGGAAGCAGGAAAGGCCGAATGTTGAAGACGATAGTGGCGAGCCACCAGACAGCGACTGCGGCGAATGCCCCGAGGATAGGCATACCGAGTGTGGCCAATCTGCTCGCACTCGTACGTACGCGCTGTGTAGCGGGCACCAGTTCGTTCACTACACGTCGCTCCTTCGTCTCACTTCCCCTGCCAGAAGTCGATGCCGTTGTTGCCGTCGGGAGCTAGCTAAGCCACGAGCCAAACAGTAGCGTGGTGCCGCTCCACCTACGGTGATAAGCGGAGCGGCACCACCTTCACTGCGACGCTCTAGGCCTTTGGAACCAAGTCGAACGTCACAAACTGCTCAGGCTTGTGCCCTGGTTTGATCGCACCAGCGCCCTGGAGTATGGCGATCGCACGAGCGACGCGCTCGCTATCCATGACGCCTACGGTCGCGCTCTCGTTGCTGCGGACGTAGGCCTTCATCAGCTCCAATTCGGCTGCGGCCGCCTTCTCATTCTGGCCCGGTTGGTGCTTGACCAGAATCTGCGCCGCCTCCTCCGGGTGCTCGATGGCGTACACCAGGCCCTTCAGAAGGGCATCCCGGAATCGCTTCACGAGGTCTGGGTTCTCTTTAACCAGCTTGGTTGTGGTGACTAGCGTGTTGCCGTACAGGTCGGTCAGGTAGTCGCTGTACGGAAGAACCACTGCCTTCTTTCCACCAGCAGCTGCCTCCGCTGACGGCTTGCCTACGGCGAATTGTCCGATCGCGTCAACTGCCCCAGATGCTAGGGCTTGTGGCTGCTGCGGAGGCGGGACCTGGACAAACTTCACCTTGCTCGCGTCGATCCCGGCTAGGCTCGCATAGGTGGGGAACATCTGCTGGACAATGCCACCCGCCGGGCTTCCGATTGTCTTGCCCTCGAGATCCTTGGGTGACCTGATGCCCCTATCCTCAAGGGTAATTATTGCGTTGAGTGTTTGCTGATGGATCGCGGCGACGGCTGTCAGCTCGTCCAGTGCATCCTGTTTGCTCAGATCCACCAGCATGCCCGTAAAGTCAATTGGGCAGAAGTCAGCCTGGCCGCTGCGTAGGACCTTCAGGTTGTCACCCGTCGATCCACCAGGCTTGATTGACACCTCGATGTTGGCCTCTTTGAAGTAGCCCTTTTCCAAGGCGACGTAAACGTACGCCTCTCGCCCGAACGTTCCAAACCCGGTGAGGTACTCCACCTTGTCAACCGTGGTTGGCTTGTTGGGTTCGCTTGGTTTGTCATCGCTGCCGCAGGCAGCCGCGGTTAGGAGTGTTGTGGCGGCGGCGGCCACGGTGAGTAGCCGATGTAGCCTCATGACACCTTCTCTCCAACGACTTGGAACTGCGTGACGGTGCGCTGGGTCAGCGCTTCACTATTAGACATGCGGGCAAGAGCGTTCGAGACCTCTTGAATCCCCACAATGCCCACGAACACTCTGACTCGGTTCTGCTCCTGTCCTCTCCCGAAGAAGTGCATCCAATCCGGGCGTCTGCGGTGGTTGGCTGGAATGCTCCTGTTGACACATCGACTGACGGCGGCCGGGAACACCCAAAACGGATCTCTTCCGCTGGGGCCTGCATACTGGCCAGCGTTCTGCAGTCCAACGTCCTGAGCACTGCCGGTTCAGTGGACAATTCCAGGGTCAACCGCTCACCCGCCACCTGCCGCCGCGGGCTACGAGTGCCGTTAGGGCCTGTGGCATGAGGCCAGAGTGATTGTCTGGCGTCATCCGGAGTGGCCCGGACAGACCATCGATCTGGGTGGTCTCGAGCACATTTCGAATTCGTTCGCGATCTATGTCACCTACCGTTTCAATAGCATTGACGATGAGCTGGAGCGCATCGGCGGCAAAGGATGCATATGCGTTATAGCCGCCGTATCGGGACGTATAGTCCCGGAACCACTGCTTGCGAGCGGCCTTCGCAGGCGTGGTCGCGATGACGTCATCGATTGCCATCGTCTGCGTTGAGATCATGATCGCGTCTTCGATGGCCTGGGCTGCCGGCTCAGCTATGAAGAGATCGCCCGCAGCGCCCATATCTAGGTAAATCTTTCCTTCGAATCCGGCGTTCCGTGCGCTGACCGCCGCAGTCGCTGCCTGGTGCGGGAATAGCCACAGGATGAGGGCGTCAGGGTCCGCGTCAAGCGCCCGCTGGATGGCTTGCGTGAGATCGGTATCCGCCAACCTGACGACGGAGGTCGTCAGCTTGATCCCTGAGAGCTCGCTCTGGAGCGCGCTCCGTCCATCCTGCCCGTATGCGTCGTCGGTGACCACCAGCGCCGCCGCCTTCGGTTCTGTCCGCTTGACTTCCCGCGCGAGCGCAGCCGCACTGTCGTTGGCGTTTGGTCCCAGTTTGAAAATGTAGGGACGTTCGGCCACAGGGCTAGCGACGCCGCTGGCGGGAGCGAGCGCCACCGTTGGCATCCGCCTTTCGTTGAGCAGTTTGGACGAGGCAATTACGCATTCGCCGCAGGCTCCTGTGATGATCGCGGCAACATCCGATCGCTCCACAAAACTGGCGATGTTGGTCTGCGACAGTGACGGATCCGAGCTGTTGTCCACAGGCTCAATGCGCAACTTGCGGTTGCCTAGCACACCAGAACGATTGATTTGGTCGAGCTTCAGCTCAAGCGCCCGTCGGTACGCCGTGCCGACGGCCGCTAGAGGGCCGGAGAGCTCCAGGTCCGCACCGATGACGATCTCTCGCGTGTCGTCAGCCGCAAAATTGAGCTGGCACGCGGTGGTGGAGGTGATCGTGATCAGCGCCAAGAGACCGCTTATCACGACACGTGGCGAACGCAACAGGCGCCCTCCTAGCTCGAGCCAAGTCGATCTAAACCTTCAGAACTCTGCCAAGGCCGCGCGTCTCGGTCAAGGGACGTGAGATGCGCTGTCCACACTGTGGACAGTAGTCGCCACACGTTTGTGGCGAGCCACATGGCTGTCCGAGGTCGAAACATGCTGGTCAAGGTGTCGCGGTCGAATCACCCCCATCGGGTTTCATCGGGCCTCGACCGATTCGTGCCCGGGTGAGGCTTCCGCTGAGGCCGTCCAACATGATGGAATGCGCGGCGGTGCACCCGGTGTCGGGCTCTGACGACGCTGGCTAGGGTCTGTCGGAGCACTCCGTGCCGGTGATGCGCGACGGAGGCATTCACCTTGGGCGTGAGGAGTCAGCAAAGCGATTCCCGCGGACGAAGGGCAGTACTGTGAGCACCCCAACCCCGAAGTTCCGGCCCCGGCCTACAGCCAGGAGCGGGGCCCGCTGGCGGCTGACTCGCCTGCGTGATGCCCGTATCAGATCGAAGCTGAGCCTGATCTTGGTCATCCCGGTTGTGGCCATCCTCGCGCTCGCTGGACTACGACTGATAGACAGCGGACGCCGAGCGCTTGACGCCGACTTAGTCGGAGCGTTGACCTCGCTGTCCGCGGACGTGTCGTCGCTCACTCATGAGCTTCATCGCGAGCGGATGCTCGCCGCAGAGTTCCTGTCGAACCGTGGGGCTGGGCCGGAGCCGTACAACGAGCAGTGGCGAGTCACGGATTCGCTGGCGCGCCGTTACGCGGACGCGCGCGCCCGTTTGGGCGAGGTGCCCGCGGGGGTGCTTGAGAGGCTCCGACGCATCGACGAGCACCTGACGACGCTTAACGGCATCCGACAGGATGTGTCTGGCCGGCAGGTCTCAGTGTCTCAGGTCGTGCTGCGCTACGGCGTGATGATCACTGACCTTGTTGGGTACCGGGAGGAGATAGCTCAGGTTCCCGGCGACCCTGACCTGGCAGACAAACTGCGCGCGGCTGGTGCGTTCTCCAAGGCCAAGGCGAACGCCTCCGAGGAGCAGGCGGTTGCGTACGCCGCGCTTACGACCGGGCAGTTTACCGAGGAGCAACTCTCGGCATTCCTCGCCACACTGACTGCGCAGCAGGAAGCCTTCGTCACCTTTTCACTCACCGCTAGCGACGAGCAGCGCAACCTCGTTGAGCGGACCGTGACCGGTGACGCAGTCCAGCTTGTCGACCAGATCGCCAACCGGGTGATCCGGTCGGCCGGCGGCGGGGCGGCACCACCGTCGATCGGGGAGGTATCCAACGCCGTCGGTGCGATCGCGGACCTCATGCGGTGGACGGAAGAGCGGATTGACGAAGCGCTGATCAGAGACGCCGAACAACTCCGCGCAGCCGTGGTTCGGCAGGTCATCATCGAGTCGGCCGTCGTGCTCGTCACGTTGGCGCTGGCGATTACGTTCGCGCTGCTGGTCGCTCGGTCGATGGCCAGGTCGCTCGGCCGGCTGCGGGAGGGCGCCCTCGCCGTGGCGCACAAGGAGCTGCCCGAAGCCGTGGCCCGGCTGCGTGACGTTCAGTCGCTCGGTGAGAACAGTCCCGAGGAGATCGCGAGGCAGGTACGCGACCCGATCGCCCTGAACAGCCAGGACGAGATCGGACAGGTCGGCCAGGCGTTCAACGTCGTACACCGGGAAGCGGTGCGCATCGCTGCTGAGCAGGCCGCACTTCGGACCAGCGTCTCGGCGATGTTCCTCAACCTGGCCAGGCGCAGCCAGACGCTGGTTGACCGGATGATCGGTGAGCTGGACCAGATCGAGCGCAACGAGGAGGACCCGAAACGGCTCGCCAAGCTGTTCCAGCTCGACCACCTCGCCACGCGAATGCGCCGCAACGACGAGAACCTGCTGGTGCTCGCCGGCGCAGACTCCAGCCCGCCTCGGCGGGACGACGCGTCGTTGATCGACGCGCTGAGGGCGGCGCAGTCCGAGATCGAGTTCTACGACCGGGTCGAGCTCGGCACGGTGGACGCTGACGTGCAGATCGCCGCGCACGCGGTGAACGACATCGTGCGACTGGTGGCCGAGTTGATGGACAACGCCACCCGGTTCTCGCCGCCCAACACGGTGGTGCTCGCCGACGGCCGCCGCATCGGCGACTACGCGCTCGTGCAGATCGAGGACCGCGGGCTCGGCATGACCGACGAGCAGTTGAGGGTTCTCAACGAGCGGCTCGCGAACCCGTCCACCGTCGATGTCTCGGCGTTCCGGATGATGGGCCTGGCGGTCGTGGCGCGCCTGGCCAGCCGCCACGGCATCCGGGTCGAGCTGCGGCGCGGCGACGTCGGCACTGTCGCTAATGTCGTCCTGCCATCCAGCATCCTGGTCCTGCCCAAGATCCGTGGGCGCGAGCCCATCCCCGCCCGCGCGCCGCTCGCTGTCGAAACCAGCCCGGCACGAAGCCGTGAGGAGGCGCCCACGATCACCCAGGTGGTGCCCGCCACAGTGGTGGACTGGGCGCCGGCCGACGATGCTGCCCGGCGCGCCCGGCCTGCTGTCTCGGTGGGCATGCAGGTGACGAGCGCCGCGGCTTCCTCGGCCGCTGCCGCCGCGAGCACGTCGATGCCGGTCGCCGGGTACGGGGCCGCGTTGGCGGAGACGGCTCACCTCGCGGCGACGAGCGAGCCGCCGGCGTCGGCGCGCAGCGACGACACCACAGAGCTGCCCATCTATCGCGAGATGCAGGCGGCCTGGTTCCGCGCGCACGGGCCGATCCGGACGGAGACCTGGGCGCCCGCGGCTCAAGCGTCCGCACCGCCCGCCGCCGCCAGCGTCTCCGGCCCGGACGCGTACGCGTCCTCGACCTCGTCGGCGCAGACCAACCAGACGGTGTCGTCGGCGACCGCGGCGGCTCCGACATCGGGCGTGCCGTCCTGGGGAGACAGTGTGACCAGTCCTCTTACCGTGCCTCCACCACGGACTTCCGACGATGAATGGCGGACCGCCGCCGACGTTGGTTGGAAGGCCGCCGAGGCGGCGGCGCAGCCGCAGATCGCCGGGTCCACGCGCTCCGGCCTGCCGAAGCGCAAGCCCATGAGCCAGCTGGTCCCCGGCGGCGTCGGGCAAAACAACGTGCAGAGCCGCGCGCGGCGCTCGCCCGAGGAAGTTCGAGGCTTGCTCTCGGCGTACCACCGCGGCGTGCAACGTGGCCGAGCGGGAACTGACGCCTCAAGGTTTGCTGAGCCGGACTCTGGCAAGGGGACGATCGGATGACCCACACACCAACGATGCAGGACATGAGTTGGCTGCTTACCAACTTCGCGGAGAGCGTCGCGGGGATCGCGCACGTTGTCGCGGTGTCGGCCGACGGCTTACTCCTGGCGTCGTCACGGGATCTGCCGCCGGACCGAGCCGAGCAGCTCGCGGCGATCGTGGCCGGGGTCATCAGCCTCACCGACGGCGCCTCTCGCGCCTTCGACGGGGGCCGCGTGCTTCAGACGATCATCGAGATGGACGGCGGCTACCTGTTCCTCATGTCGATCAGCGACGGATCGGCGCTCGGTGTGCTCGCCGCCCGTAGCTGCGACGTCGGTCAGGTCGGGTACGAGATGGCTCTCCTCGTGGACCGCGTGGGAGCCGCTCTGAACCCGGGTCGCCGCGGTGACCTGGCGCGACAGCACTGACCAGGTCGAGCGGCTATCAGCAGAGGGGGTGTGAGGAGTCATGGGGCCCGGCGGACGTCACGACCCACGTGGGGAGCTCGTGCGCCCCTATGCGTTCACCCGCGGACGCACAGAGCCCCTTCGAGACATCGCCATCGAGGCGCTGCTCCTCACCACGCCGAAAGGGCGCCAGGAGGCGCGTTTCGCCGGCCACGACAAACAGCGGATCGCTGGCTTGTGCGACAGCCACCCGCTGTCGTTGGCCGAGATCGCAGCGTACGCCCGGATGCCGCTCGGGGTGGCTCGTGTCCTGGTCGCCGACATGGTCGCCGATGGCCTGCTCGCACTGCATGAGCCGGCGATAGCTGACGACTACGACGACCGCATGAATCTGCTTGAGAGGGTGTTGAGTGGACTTCGCAGGCTCTGACCCCACGCGACCGCGACGCGGCACTGGCCTTACCTCGGCGAAGATCGTCATCGCCGGTGGCTTCGGCGTCGGGAAGACCACCCTAGTCGGGGCGGTCTCGGAGATCACACCCCTGACGACCGAGGCGGTGATGACGAGCGCAGGGGTGGGCATCGACGACCCCAGCAAGGTGCCGGGCAAGGGTACGACGACCGTTGCGATGGACTTCGGTCGGATCACGATGGCCGAGGATCTGATCCTCTACCTGTTCGGCACGCCAGGACAGACGCGGTTCTGGTTCATGTGGGACGAGTTGATCCGCGGCGCCCTCGGCGCTGCCGTGGTCGTCGACACCCGACGCATCACCGACGCGTTCGCTCCGCTCGACTTCTTCGAGAACCGCAATCTGCCGTACGTGGTTGCGGTCAACTGCTTCGACGGCGCGCCGCGATACGAATTGGACGAGATCCAGGACGCCCTGTCGATCTCCCCGGACGTCCCGTTGATCCTGTGTGACGCCCGGGTGCGGGAGTCGGTCAAAGAGGTGCTGATCACCCTGGTCGAGCATGCCATGGCGAGGTTGCGGGCTGAGCGCCAGCGGGAGAGCGGGACGCTGACCCGCTGACGCGGGCAGTCCATGAGATCAACGGCAGCCCACAAGATCAACGGTCGCTCCGGGCGGCACGCACCCGGTCCGGCTCCAGTCGCAGCGGCCGGTTCCGCTCCGTCCCGTCGGCTCCGGCCCGGTCCTTCACCGCCCGCGCTGGCGTGGCAACTCTCGCCGTGATGTCGTGCCGAGCCCAGCCACCCACGTCACGTAGTCGTCATCGGGGCCGCTCACGCGCGTGGCACTGGCTGCGGCAGGGCGCGCGGAAGCGGCGGCGTCACCAGCGCGGGCCGCGCGCGGGCCGGCGCTGATCCCCGGGTCCCCACCCGCCTCGGGCCACGACCGCACGGTCGTTGCGGTGGCCGGGACAGCCGTGTCGGCGTCGGTTCGCCGCCGCCACAGCACGGTCACCAGGAGCGACGCCGCGAAGCCGGCGCCGACGGCGACCAGCGCGGCGAACCACGGCTCACGCCGGTCGAGGGCAGGTCCGGCGGGGCCCGCGATGAGGTACGCCGACCCGACGAGGGCCGGGCCCGCGAGCCCGCTCGCCGCGGCGGCGATCGGGTGTTCGTCCAGCCAGCGCGCATAGACGGCGATCACGGCGCCGGTCAGCACCGCGACGCCGACCATGACCGGGAGTACGAGGTCCTGCTCGAGGCGGTCGGCCAGCACGGGCAGGTCCAGCACCCCGAGGCGCTGTCCGTCGGGGGTTGAGGTCTCTCCGAGCCACGCGCCCGCCGACGCGAGGGCGAGCAGCCAGACCCAGACCGCGGTGGCGATCATGCCTCCGGCCACCGGCCGGGCGGCCAGCAGGGCGAGCGCCGCGAAGAACCCGACGGCCCCGCCGAGGCTCGCGGCCAGCCCCGCATTGAGGACCGGGTCGAGGGGTACGGGTACCCGGCTGTCCTCCGCTGGCAGGGCGACCAGCGGCACGGTCACGGCCGCGCCGATGAGAGCGGCGACGGCGACGGCGGTCCAGGCGCCGAACCCGTCGCGCAGACCGTGGCGCCGGATGGCGCGCCGCCCGCCGAGCGCCCCGGCCGTGACCGACACCACGGCGATGTAGCTCGCCCAGGTCAGGTGGGCCGCCCACAGGTGTTCGGTGGGGCCCGTGAAGGCCTGATTCCATCGCAGGATGCCGAGGGCGTACGCGACGCCCAGTTGTCCGGCGCTGACGAGCGCGGCGACGGTGAGGGCCGTGACGAACACCTTTGTCCAGGTCCGCATGTGCGGAGGTTACGGCCGAAGTGGGACTCCCGCTACCCGGTGTCGTCGGAAGGGGACGAAGCGGACCACCAGGGATGACCAGACGTCATACCTCTGGTACGCTTCTTGGCATGACTGCCAAGGTGACCTTGTCCTTCTCCGACGACACCATCGCCCATGCCCGACGCTTGGCCGAGCGCGAGGGCGTGTCGCTGTCCGCGTGGATGGACAAGGCGGCCCGCGAGCGCGCGCTGCGCGAGTTCTTCGCCGCCCACGCGGAGGCGGTCCAGCGCGCCGGGCTCGACCTGGAGGACGCGGCCCTCGCCGACGAGCGCGAGATAGAGCTGGTCGACGCGGCGATGTTCGGTCCGGGTCAGGGGCGGTCGGGTGCTGCGGAGGGGTGAAATCTGGCGCATCGTCGGCCACCGCGAGCGCCTCGGCCTGGTGATCAGCTCCGACCTCTACAACAGCACCAACGTCCCGATCGTCATCGTCGCGGAGGTGGTCGAGAAGGACCTCCTGCGTGACTCGCCCTTGGCGGTGCCGATCGGTGAGTACGTCGTGATGCCCGACCGGCTCTCCTCCCCGATGAAGAAGTGGTTCGTCGAGTGCGTGGACCTGGCGGACACGGAGACCATGCGCCAGGTGAGCCGGGCGCTGCGCATCATCCAGGAGCTGTGACGCGCCTGCCGGCAGTTCGTGACCAGGCCAGGAGCTTGATCACTCGGGGACGGGGCCGCGGCCGACGGAGCCGGGGAGTGGACCGGCGGGCGATTTCTCTCCCCGCGAGGGAGTGCGGTACGCTTTTCGTTCGTGTGCCCGCCCAGGGTTCGTGGCTGGCGGGATCCGCAACCGACACCGACGAGATAAAAGGTAGACCTGTGCGTACGTACAGCCCGAAGCCGGGTGAGGTCGAGCGTCAGTGGCACGTCATCGACGCCGCGGACGTCGTGCTGGGCCGCCTGGCGAGCCACGCCGCGATGCTGCTGCGCGGCAAGCACAAGCCGACCTTCGCGCCTCACGTCGACACCGGCGACTTCGTGATCATCGTTAACGCGGGCAAGGTCGTGCTGACCGGCAACAAGCGGCACAGCAAGGTCGCCTACCGCCACTCCGGCTACCCGGGCGGCTTGAAGCGGGTCAGCTACGAGGACCTGCTCACCAAGCGCCCCGAGCGCGCGGTGGAGTTGGCCGTCCGGGGCATGCTGCCCAAGAACCGCCTCGGCCGGAAGCTGATCAGGAAGCTGAAGGTGTACGCCGGCCCCGACCACCCGCACGCCGCCCAGCAGCCGTCGCCGTACGAGATCAAGCAGATCGCGCAGTGAGCGCGGGCGAAGGAACGACGAGCATGACCGAAACCACCGTGCCGAACCCGACTGACGTCGCGCCGAACGTGACGCCGACCTCCGTCGGCACCGTCCGCGTACGGGGTGGCGACCGGCCCATCCAGACGGTGGGCCGCCGCAAGGAGGCGATCGTGCGTGTCCGGCTGGTGCCGGGCACCGGTAAGTTCACGCTCAACGGACGGACCCTCGAGGACTACTTCCCGAGCAAGGTGCACCAGCAGCTGGTGAAGGAGCCGCTGGTGACGGTGGACAAGGCCGAGGCCGTGGACGTCATCGCGAACCTGCGCGGAGGCGGTACGACCGGTCAGGCCGGGGCGCTGCGCCTGGCGATCGCGCGGGCGCTGTGCGAACTTGACATCGAGCACCGTCCGGCGCTGAAGAAGGCCGGCTTCCTGACCCGCGACCCGCGGGTCAAGGAGCGGAAGAAGTACGGCCTCAAGAAGGCCCGCAAGGCCCCGCAGTACTCCAAGCGCTGACCCTTGTCGTCACCGTGCGGCCGGGTGTGCCCCCCGTCATGGGCGGGCGCGCCCGGCCGTACGCTGTGTTCCTCGGGTTGACCTTTTCCTAGGGCCAACGCCACTGCTTGGGATCAAGCGCCGTTCGTTCGGCACGCATCCACTAGGAGCGCGATGGGTCGTCTCTTCGGCACCGACGGGGTCCGTGGCCTAGCCAACGCCGATCTCACTCCGGAGCTCGCGCTCGCGGTGGCGGTCGCCGCCGCGCGCACCCTGCGAGAACGGGACCGGTCGCACCGGCCGGTGGCCGTGGTCGGGCGAGATCCCCGCGCGTCCGGGGAGATGCTGGAGGCGGCCGTCGTGGCCGGGTTGGCGAGCGCCGGGGCGGAGGTACTGCGCGCCGGGGTGATGCCGACTCCGGCCGTAGCGCACCTCGTCGGCGCCCACGGCGCGGATCTCGGCGTGGTCCTGTCCGCCTCCCACAACCCCATGCCCGACAACGGCATCAAGCTCTTCGCGGCGGGCGGGCACAAGCTGCCGGACGAGGTCGAGGACGCGATCGAGGCGGCGGTCGACAACGGGGCGGGGTGGCGGCGGCCGACCGGCGCGGGCGTCGGACGGATCCGCGACCTGCCCGGTGCCGCGACCGCCTACGTCGACCACCTGCTCGGCACCCTGCGCGGGGTGTCGCTGGACGGGCTGCGGGTCGTGGTGGACTGCGCCAACGGCGCGGCCTCACAGGTGGCCCCCGAGGCGTACGCCCGGGCCGGCGCCGACGTGGTGGCCCTGCACTGCGCGCCGGACGGGTTGAACATCAACGACGGCTGCGGATCGACGCACCTGTCGGTGCTGCGCGAGGCGGTCGTCGCGCACGGGGCAGACCTGGGTGTGGCGCACGACGGGGACGCCGACCGGTGCCTGGCGGTCACCGCGACCGGCGAGGAGGTCGACGGTGACCAGATCATGGCGATCCTGGCGCTGGCCATGAAGCGCGAGGGCAGGCTGACCGGGGACACGCTGGTCGCGACCGTGATGTCGAACCTCGGTCTGCGCCAGGCCATGCGCGAGCACGGCATCGCGGTGGTGGAGACCAAGGTCGGCGACCGGTACGTGCTCGAGGAACTGCGGGCGAAGGGGTACGCGCTCGGTGGCGAGCAGAGCGGGCACATCGTCATGCCGGCGTACGCCACGACCGGCGACGGGGTGCTCACGGCGCTGCACCTGATGGCCGAGGTCGTGTCGTCCGGCCGTTCGCTGGCCGAGCTGGCGTCCGTGGTCACCAAGCTGCCCCAGGTGCTCATCAACGTGTCCGTGGCGGACCGGTCGGCCGCCGCGGCGGCGCCGGAGGTGCGCGCGGCGGTTGCCGAGGCGGAGGCGGCGCTCGGCGACTCCGGCCGGGTGCTGCTGCGCCCGTCGGGGACCGAGCAGTTGGTCCGTGTCATGGTGGAGGCGTCGAGCGCCGAGGACGCCCGGTCGGTGGCGGAGCGCATCGCTGACGTTGTGCGGGCGGCGAGCCCCACCACCTCTTCCTGATCTCCGCTAGCGCCTCGTGACCTGCCGACGGCCCCGGCCCTCGTGCCAGGAGTCGATGACCAGATGATCGGCGGGCTCGCCGACCCGGGTGACCACGAGTTCGGTGATGTCGACCCGGAAGAGGTGGAAGTCGGGCGTCGAGTCGCCCTCCGCGAACCTGGCGAGCACGGACGGGTCGCTGACCTCCTCGGCCCGGCCAGCCAGCTTCGCGTCCCCGGGCCATCCCGAGGGGTCGTCAGACGGCATCACCACCGCGGTGTGCAGCGCCAGCCGGGGATCTCGACGCAGGTCCCGCGCCTTGCGTGAGTCGGACATCATGCCCAGCCAGACCTCGCCGTCGGTGAACTCCGTCTCGATCCCGCTGAGCCGGGGCGACCCGTCCCGCCGCAGCGTCGCGAGCACCTTGTGCTTGTTGCGGTCGAACAGGTCGCGCGCGGCCCGCGCAAGCTCCGGCTCGGCCGCTTCGATGTCGCACCATCTCGCCATACCGCGCAGTAGACCACCCCGATACGACGATTCCGCATTCCTGGTTCGGCGTTCCTCTCCGCCGGATCGGGTTGACCGGTGGGCCCACGGGTAAGCGTTACCGGAAACAGTCAAGTACTGTGCGCAAAACGTTGGGTTCCGCGCAGCCACCATGCGCGAAAGTTCGGTAAGGTGCGGGCCATGTGTGGAATCGTGGGGTACGTAGGCGCGCGTCCGGCGCTGACCATTGTCCTGGACGGGCTCCGCCGGCTGGAGTACCGGGGCTACGACTCGGCCGGCGTGGCGATCGTCGACGGCGGGATGCTGTTGATCGAGAAGCGGGCCGGCAAGATCGCCAACCTGGACAAGACGCTGGCCGAGCGCCTGGCGGAGGCTGCCGAACGGGGTGAGGACGGCTTCGCCAACGGGACCACCGGCATCGGGCACACCCGGTGGGCGACCCACGGAGCCCCGACGGACCGCAACGCCCATCCACACATGTCCGCCGACGGCCGGGTCGCGGTCATCCACAACGGGATCATCGAGAACTTCGGCACGCTGCGCGCCGAACTCGAGGCGGACGGCGTCGAGTTCGCCAGCGACACGGACACCGAGTGCGTGGCCCACCTGCTGTGCGCGCAACTGCGTACCCTCGCCAGCGAGGGCATGCCGGAGGGGCCGCAGACGCTCGCGGAGGCGATGCGGCGGGTCTGCCGGCGGCTGGAAGGCGCCTTCACGCTGCTCGCCGTCGACGCGGCGGTGCCCGGCGCGGTGGTCGGCGCGCGGCGCAACTCGCCGCTCGTGGTCGGCCGTGGCAAGGGCGAGAACTACCTCGCCAGTGACGTCGCCGCGTTCATCGAGCACACGCGCGACGCGATCGAACTCGGCCAGGACCAGGTCGTGCTCATCACCGCGGACAGCATCGAGATCACTGACTTCGCCGGGGCGCCGGCGGCCGCGCGGGACTTCCACATCGACTGGGACGCCTCGGCCGCGGAGAAGGGCGGGTACGACTACTTCATGCTTAAGGAGATCGCCGAGCAGCCCCAGGCGGTCGCCGACACGCTGCGCGGGCGGCTCACCGACTCCGGCGAGATCATGCTCGATGAGGTCCGTCTGTCCGACGAGGACCTGCGCGACGTGGACAAGATCTTCGTCGTGGCGTGCGGTACGGCGTACCACGCGGGGATGGTCGCCAAGTACGCGATCGAGCACTGGACACGCATCCCGTGCGAGGTCGAGCTGGCCAGCGAGTTCCGCTACCGGGATCCGGTGCTCGACCGCTCCACGTTGGTCCTCGCGATCTCCCAGTCCGGCGAGACGATGGACACGCTGATGGCGCTGCGCCACGCGAAGGACCAGAAGGCCCGAGTCCTGGCCATCTGCAACACCAACGGTTCCAGCATCCCACGCGAGTCCGACGCGGTGCTCTACACCCACGCCGGCCCGGAGATCGCGGTCGCGTCCACAAAGGCGTTCCTGACCCAGCTCGTCGCGTGCTACCTGGTCGGGCTGCACCTCGCGCAGGTACGTGGCATCAAGTACGCCGACGAGGTAGCTGCGATCGTGGACCAGCTCCAGGCGATGCCGGCCAAGGTGGAGCAGGTGCTCGGTGTCATGGAGCCGGTGCGCGCGCTGGCCCGTGATCTGGCCCACTCGCGGTCCGTGCTGTTCATCGGCCGGCACGTCGGGTATCCGGTGGCCCTCGAAGGCGCGCTCAAGCTCAAGGAGCTCGCGTACATGCACGCCGAGGGTTTCGCCGCCGGCGAGCTCAAGCACGGCCCGATCGCGCTGATCGACGAGGGCTGCCCGGTGGTCTGCGTGGTGCCCTCGCCGCTGGGCCGCGGCGCGCTGCACGACAAGGTGGTCTCCAACATCCAGGAGGTGCGCGCCCGCGGCGCACGCACCGTCGTGATCGCCGAGGAGGGCGACGAAGCGGTACGCCCGTACGCCGACCACCTCATCACGGTGCCCCGCACCCCGACGCTGCTCGCGCCGCTGGTGACCACCGTGCCGCTGCAGGTGCTCGCGTGCGAGATCGCGGCCGCCAGGGGGCACGACGTCGACCAGCCGCGCAACCTCGCCAAGTCGGTCACAGTGGAGTGAAGCCGCTGGCCGACATCGTCGGTTGACGTTGACTTCGGCTCCGCCCGCCGCGGGAGCGCCCGCCCCTGCCCCGCGCCCGCTGATGCGCAGGTCCGGGCTGTTCGTCTAATCTCGACGCATTGCTCGGCGACGACGGCCACGGCCGGCTCTGGCTAGACCGGATGCCGGCCGTGGCTCGCCTTGCCATGGCGGGGGTTGGTCTTGAGTCAGGTCGACGACATCCTGCAGGAGCTCCGTGAGTTCTTCCTCGAAGTAGATCAGTGGATCCCGGGCGCGGGCAGCTTCTTCGTCGAGTGTGTGCTCGAATTCCCGGAGGCTCGCCATGACCGCCTCTTCGATCTGGCCGACGCGTACCGGCGGGTTGTCGAGCTGTACCAGGAGCATGTCGATGAACTGACTCCGCACCTGAACGACCTGGACGCCTGGCAGGGCGACGGTACGGCGACGCTGGTGCACGAACAGCTTCGGGCGTACCTCGAAGAGTGCTCGGCCATGGCGCAGGCGACTGCCGAGTTGCAGCAGGAGGTGCACGGCAAGGCACTCGAGATCGAGTCTGCCGTGTACATGGCGATCGTCAACCTGGTCATGGTTGCGGCCGCCCTGGTGCAGGTCCTCCTGACCTTCTGGACCGGAATCGGCGGCGTCTCCGGCATCACAGCCATGGTGACCGGGCGGATCGCCATCAGAGAGGCCATGAAGCGCCTGCTCACCCGGCTGTGGCAGCAGACGCTGAAGGCCAGCGTACTGAACACGATGAAGGCCGGCGTACGGGGGGCGGCGAAGACGGCGCTGCGCAGCGGAGCCCAGTTCGCCCTGTTCACCGCCGGCACCAAGGCCGGCATCACGATGGTTCAGGCGCTGGAGGGGCACGATCCGTTCACCGAGGACTTCGCCGGCCGGTTCCTGCGCGAAACGGTGGACAGCTTCATCACGGGGGCCATCGGTGGGCCGCTGCAGTTCGGGATTCCCTCCCGGCTGGTGAGTGCGGGCGCCATGATGGCCGGGCAGGTCGCCGACAACTGGCTGCAGCTGAAGCGGGACCAGTGGCTGGAACGCCTGGACTTGCGGGAGTGGGCGGAGCGCAACGGTCTCTACAGTGGCATGACCTCGGAAGCGATCACGTCCGGCCTCACCCCGGCGGCCCTGGCCGGCATGATTCTGACCGACTTCAGTGGGTACGGCCGGGCCCGCCTGCGCGCCGACGTGTCGGTGTGGCACGGCGAGGCGGACCTGTTCTCCAACCTCGGCCGCGCCGGCGAGGGCGTTGCCCCGATGAACCACCAGCTCGACAGCGGGGCCCTGATGGACGCGCCGGGCCTCGGCCGGCAGACAGGGGTGGACACGCCGCTGGCCGCCACCCAGGTGCCGCAAACACGAGCCGGATGGGACGGCTCAGTTCGGGTCGACACCGCTGGCGACCGCAGCGTGCAGTCGAGCACCTCGTCGCGTACGGAGGCCGGCTCGGGCACCTCCACGCGTGTCGAATCCACTCGGGGCGGGTCCGGCGAAGCGGCGCGGGTCGACTCCACGGGCCGTGACAGCGCCCGGGTCGAGCGGACGGGCAGTGACCGCGACACGGGGCGGCACACTGAGACGACCCGGCAGACGGAGACGACCCGGCAAACGGATACGGGCAGGCAGACGGAGACCGTTCGGCAGGCGGAGACAGCCCGGCACACCGAGACTGCCCGGCAATCGGATACGGGCAGGCAGACGGAGACGACCCGGCACACCGAGACGGCTGGGCAGGCGGACACGGCCCGGCACACCGAAACGGGCCGGCAGACGGAGGCGGCCCGGCACACGGAGGCGAGGGACACCCTTGACCGGAGCGAGCCGGCCGGCCGGGGTGAGCCGGTGCGTGCGGCGGAACCCGGACTTGTCCGTGACGACGGCATCGGCGTACAGGGTGCACCGGGCGGTGGTCGTCCGCCGGCCACCTCCGGGACGCCCGAGCAGCGGACCCCGCAGAGTCTCCTCACCGACATGGGCAGTCCCCGGTCCGAGTCGGTTCCGAGTGAACATGTGGGCGTAGCCGAGCGCGATGCGGCGAGCACTGACCGTAGCTCCGGCCCGACCTCGAGCGGCGGGCAGGATGCTGCGGCGCGGCCCGAGTCGACGGTTTCCGAGGGCGTCCGCACCCGTCCATCGGAGACCGTCCACACGCGGCACCAGGATGCTGGCCACTCAGGACCGCCGCACGGCGGCAGAGACAGCGCCACGGCCACCGGGGCCCCGGCCAGGGGTGGTGAGCATCCGAAATGGTGGGAGTTCCGCAAGTGCGCGGAGCACCTGTACAGCCAGGCCGTGGCGGAGCACTTCTCCGCCGCCCCGGTCACGGGCCGGCACAGCGGACCGCCGACCGGTGCACGGCTCACGCCGGAGATGGTGCAGCGGGCGTTGGACAGCCGGCCGGAGAGCCTCAACGCGTACGGAAAGCGGCTGCGCAGCTTTGTGGAGCAGCACTTCAGCCGCGTCGACGAGGCCGGCATCCGCAGGCCGCTGGACGCGGCGGGAATCGAGGCGAAGCTACGCGAGTTGCGCGGCGAGGCGCCCGTCACCCCGCTCCCGCGAGACATCGAGCACGCGCCGGACATCGAGGGTGCGGTGGAGGCTGGGCGGAGTGCGGACAGCGGGCGGATGCAGGATGCGCCGGCGGTCCGCGAACCCGACCCCGTGGGCACCAGTGAGCTGGTCCGCGAGCCGCAGCCGGTGCCCGACGGGCGGGTCCGGGAGCCGGACTTGGCGGACACCCGACCAGGCGAGCCGGCCCCTCAGCACGACAGGGGCAGTCCCGAACAGCGTCCCGATACCGGCCCGGAGCCGGCCGAGGACGCTGATGTCACGCCGGCTCGGGCCGAGTCCCCGAGCGGACCGGGGCACGGCGGGCGGCATGGACAGGAGCCCAGCGGCCCCCTCGCGGCGCCGGGGGAACAGACCCGCGCAAGGCTCTTCGCGCGGGTCTGGGATCGGCTGAGCAACCTGTTCTCCCGGACCGAGCCGGTCGACCCGGCCCGGGAGCTGCGGGACCAGGCCGAGCGCGACGCCTACGAGGCGAACCTGCGGAACGCGCAAGGCCAGTTCGTCATGGCCGTCGAGCGCGACCCTCGGTTGCAGCAGCTGCGCCAGGAGGCGTGGGAGGCCTATTCGCAGGAGCAGCAGGCGCGGTCGCAGGCCGCGGTCCAGCACGCCGAGGCGGCGAACGCCCGCGCAGACGCGGAACGCGCACGCGCCTCGGCGCAGCACACGCGGGCGCAGGCGGAGCGACTGGGCGCCGACCACCCGTTCTACGAGGCGACCCGCCGGCATGCCGAGCAGTTGGACGACTACGCGACCCGGCGTGCGCAGGACGCGCAGCGCGCCGAGGACCAGGCCCGGCAGAGCGAGCAGCTGGCCGCCGATGCGCGACGGCGGCATGCGGAGGCGACCCGGCAGGCGGACGAGATCACCCGCCAGGCGTCCCGTCATCACGCGGCGTTGTGGCGCTGGGTCAATGTGGACGCCGAGGCCGGCTTCCGCATGGTGGATGCCCAGCACCCCGGCCCCGAGGTGTCCCAGCTCACGCGCCGGGACGTCCCGCCACCGGTCTGGCGGAGCCGGCCGTACGGGGTGGAGCACGGCCTGCGCCAGGTGCTGCACGTCGACCAGGTCCGGTTGGAGCGGGCGCTCAGCGACGGACACGGCGGGTACGTGCGCACCCCGGACCCGAAGGGGCCGTGGCTGCGGCTGCTGAACGCGTTCGGCGTCCCGGCCGACCCGACCCGTACCCAGAACTGCCTGGACTGCGTGGCATCGCTGTTCGACACGTACGTGCACGGCCGCCCGACCGTGGCCGCGCCGCGCACCTTCGACGGATACACGCGGGGCAACCCCCAGGTGCCCTGGGCCGGCGAGATGGGTGGCCCGGGCCGCATGGAGGACCTGACCGGCGGCCGCTACCAGTCGCTGGTCGGCGACGTGTCGCGGCAGTCGCCAGCCCAGGCCCTGCAGCGGGTGCACGACGGGTTCCGGCAGATTCACCAGCAGTTGCTGGCCGGTGGGCACGGCTCCTTCGCGTCGATCATCACCGCGTGGCGGGGTGGCGGTTCGCACGCCTGGGCTGCGGTCAACCACAACGGAGTGGTCCACTTCATCGACCCGCAGCACGCGCGGGTGGTGATGGCACTACCCGACGGACAGGGCGGGATCCGCTACGTCGAGGCCCACAGCGGACAGGCGGTGGCCGATCCCATCCACAGCCAAGCGCAGATATCGGCGATGGACGCGCTCGTCGTCGATCGCAACGCTCAGCCGATGCCGTTCGCCGACCGCCCGCCCGGCATCTGGAACGACCGGCCGCTGACGCCCGAGTACCTCCGGGGGCAGAGCCCAAAGGTCCAGGCGGCGGAGAGCGCGCGAGCCAGTCACGACGCGGCGCGTGCCGCGCGGCAGCAGGCGGCCGACTACAGCCACCAGGCGGAGCAGGCGCGTCGCCAGGCGGCCGAGCACGCCGTGGAGGCCGCGGTCGCCCGGCAGCAGGCGCAGGGCGCGGCGAAGCGGGCGGCGGCACACCTGCAGCAGCGGGACGCGGCGTGGAGCCGTGCGCACCAGCTCGACCAGGTGGCGCAACAGCACGAGGAGGCCGCCCGCCACCACGCAAGGCAGGCCCAGGCGGTCTCCGTCGAGCAGCGCCAGCAGATCCAGCAGCTCGTCGAGCAGCATCATGCCTCGGCCCAGCAGGCGCGCCACGAGGCGCAGCAGGCGCGTGCCGAGGCGCACCAGCAGGACCTCCTGCGCCGGCACGCGGAGCTGGAGCAGCAGCAGGCGATGCAGCGGGCGGGCGAGGCGGAGACGCGCCGGCAGCACGCCGAGCACGCCGCCGACCAGGCGGACCGCTTCGCCGCCGAGTATGAGCGGCAGGCCGCGCGGCACGAGTCCGACTACCGGCGGGATGCCGAGCGGGCGGCGAACGCGCATCACCGGGTGGCAGTGCACCACCGGCAGGAGGCCGCGCGGCACCTGCAGGAGGCGGCGAAGCATCCGCCGAACGATCCGATGCGTCAGCTCGAAGAGCAGCGGGCCGATTACCACCAGCGGATGGCCGAGGCGGCTCAGCGCGCGGGTGACCAGTACCGCGCGGCCCAGCAATGGGAGGAGTCCGCCGCGCGCCACGACCAGTTGGCCAGTGACCTCGCCCGGCGCGGCGAGCAGTACCGGCAGCAGGCCGCGGTGCACGACCGGGCCGCGCACGAACACGAGCAGCACCGGGCGGCCGCCGCGCAGCGGGCACACGAACTCGATGCGCACGCGGCACACCTGCGTCGGACCGCCGACGAGTTGGCGGCCAGCCCGCATCCGGCCGACCAGCAACGGGCCGCCGCCTACCGTGAGCAGGCCGAGGCGCACCGGCAGGCCGCCGACCAGCACCGGGTCGAGGCCGATCAGCACGCCCGGGCGCGCGACGAGGCACGCGCCCATGCTGCCCAGGCCCGCCAGCTCGCCTCGGCGGCAGAGCAGGCGGCAGCGGCCGAACGGGCGGCCGCGACCGCCGACCGTAACCGCGCGGCGGCCTTCCACGACGCAGCGGCCGCCTGGCACCGGCAGATGCGCGTGGAGTCGGTGTCGCCCCCCGGGGCCGCCGGCGATCCGGGTCAGCTGCGACCGGAGGAGCTGCCGGACCACCTCCGCGACCGGTACGACGCACTGCACGACCCTCGGGCCCGGGAGCAGTTCGCGGAGATGTACGCGCGGATGCGTGGCAACGAGGAGCAGCTGGTTGAGGCGCTCGACAACATGCAGAACAGGGCGCACGCCAAGGGCAAGACCCTGGAAGACGCGCTCATTGACGCGCACGAGCGGAAGCTGGCTCAGCGCGAGGCGAGGCTGGCCGCCGAGCGGGCGCTCGAACCACCCGGTCCTGAGGTGATCCGGGAGATCGACAACCAGATCCGTGCGATCAACGACGTTCGTGTCCGCGTGGAGGCGTACGCGCAACGCCACCCCGAAGTTAAAGGTACGGAGCGGTGGCTGAAGAAGCTCGACTCCGAGCTGTCCAGCCTGCGGGAAGAGCGGCGCGGGGAGAACAAGCCGTCGGTGCAGAAGGCTCGTGATCACGGCAACAACGTGCGGGCGATCGCGGCCGAGGTGGCCCTGGCCGAGCGGACGGACGGGGTCGTGGAGGTCGATCGCAGGGTGTCCGCGACCGCGCCGGACGGTCGTACGTACACCACCGATGTGGATGTGATCGCCGACCGTGGTCGGGTGTGGATGGACGCCAAGGACTACGGGACGTTCGGCCTGGACAGCTCCTCCTTCCGCAAGCTGCAGCGGCAGGTAAGAGACCAGCTGAGGGTGATCGCCTCCGGCAGGTACCACGTGGACGGGCAGCCGCCCCGGCTGGAGGTGCACTTCGCCAGGGGCGTGACGGCCGAGGTGGCGGCCAAGCTGGAGGCACTGCGGATCAAAGATCCGGTCACCAAGGTTGAGCTGCCGTACCGGGCGATTGTCGTGGGCGATCGCGTGGTCGGCGGCCGGCACGTCAGCGAGCCGCCGCCCGGCGTTCCCCACCACCCCGGCGGGCCACCACCGGGTTCACCGCGCGAGTTCGACCGGGTCGACCCGGATCAGCCGCCGGTCGATCCAGACCGTTCGCCCTCCGGGCGAGAGCCAGCGGCGCATCAAGCACCAGCGGGTATGCAGGGCTCAAACGGTCCGTTCGTTGACGAGGCCGGAGGATGGCACTGGCCGGAGAAGGGTCTGGACCTGACGCAGGAGCAGAACGCGGCCGCTGACGAGTTCCTCGCCAGGAGAGGGCGGGTCTACCCTGAAATCACCGAAAGGCTCCAGCGGGTCGCAGCGGAGACCGGGGCGCGCCTGGTCGGACCCGCCGAGGGTACGAGCCTGAAGGGCGAGGCTCGGCTCAAGGAGAAACTCGCCAAGAAGTTGCTGGAGGAGCCGACCGTGCCGGTGAGGACGCACCTCGGCGAGGTTGTCGATGCGATTCGGTACACCTTCGAGCTGGAGAGCACTTCGTACGTCGATGGCGTTGAGTGGACGTACCAACGGCTGGAACAGCATGGCTTCGAGCCGGTGGTGAGCAAGAATCAGTGGATCAATCCGCGCAACCCCTATCAGGGCATCAACAGCACCTGGCGTCACCGCACGAGCGGGCACCTGTTTGAGCTGCAGTTCCATACGCCGGAGAGCCGAGCGGCCAAGGAGCAGACCCATGATCTGTACGAAACCTGGGATAACCCGCTCACTCCGGCTGTGGTGAAGGGTGAGCTTCTGACGCAGATGCGGGAGATCTTCGCTGGCGTTCCGATTCCAGAGGGCGTGGATCGGATCGCCAGCTTCGACTACCGGCAGAGGGAGGACTAGATGTCGGCAGACGACGAAACAACGAGTGTCACATACTACGTGAAGTTCTATCCGATATCGGGCGAAACGCGCGACAGCCCGCGCGGGCTGGTGCGGCGACGTTACCTGCGCGGCGGAGGGATCGTCGACGAAGCACTCCGGCCTGACCTCCGCTGGCATCATTCGAGCGCGATTGTCGAGACGGAGTTCAAGGGCACGGTTGAGTTCGAGTTGGAGGAGATCAGCCAGGAGCGTGCGGCCGAAGTGATCGAGATGCTCCGCACGAAGTGGGCGGCGCTGCCCGACAACCAGACGTGAGCCCTGGCGTGGCGCTGGCGGGAGCTCACCATGCGGGCCGCATGGGCAGGGGGCACCGGGTTGTCACACGGTCGCGGTGCGCTCGCGTAGCGCCGGCAAATCGTGGCTGAGTGGGGACAGCGCCCGCAGTTCGTCCCATCGTGCCGTCGGGGTGATGCCGAACAGCTCGGTCTCTACCCTGGCTCGTGCCCACGCGTTCGCCACCGCCAGTGTCCGTACCGTCGCTGGCGCGGTGAGGAGGTGCTGGGCCCGCTGTGTGACGCCGACACCGTATGTCTGGTCGTCGCGTGGGCGGGCTGCCCTGGCCTGGTCGCCTGCGGGCGTGTGCCACAGTTCGGAGTCGTCCTCGATGAGCGTGTCGGTGGGGGCGGTGCCGCGAGCCGCCAGCAGGGCCGCGGTGAGCAGGTGCGGGTCGGTGCAGCCGGTGGCGGTCAGCAGGCCGACGGTGTGTGCGGCCACCCACCAGGCGACCACGAAGTCCGGCCAGTCGTCGGTGGCGAGCAGCGCGGTGTAGCGGGCGGTGGCCCGCTGGACGACCGGCTCCATCGCCGCGAACAGCGGCGCGGGCAGCATGGCGGCCAGTTCGGTGGCCGGCCCCTGGGGCAGTGGTGGGCGCGGACCCGGGCGCCAGCCTGGCGGTAGCGGGAAGATACGCCAGGCGCGCACCCGCTCTCGAAGGTCTTGTGTGGACAGGTCCACGGTGGTGACCTGGCCGGTGACCCGGTCGACCAGCCAGCCGGGTTCCCGGACGACGACGTTCTCCCGGTCGCCGGGCATGGTCAGTGCCGGTCCGAGCCGGTGGATCTGGTCGGGGGATATGTCCCAGCGCACCTGGTAAACCAGCTCCCGGGCCTCGACGATGAATCCCGGGTCGCCATCCACCCACACGCGATGCGACCCGAACGGCATGGCCTGGTGCTGGCGCACCAGCGCGATCGCGTCCGCCGGGCTGCCCAGGGGTGGCGGCACCGCGGGCGGCGACGTTGGCGGGGGGACCGGGTACGGCAGCAGGTCGACCGGCACACCCGCGGCCAAGAGCGCCATCTGGTCTGGGCTGAACGGCGTGCTCGGAAAGCGAGGCGGCAACGCCCCGGCCATCGGGTTGGCGGCCAATGCCCGTTCGATGATGACCGCGGCGCGCAGCAGCGGCGGCAGGGCGAGCAACTGCCGGACGTACCGCCACGACGTGTCGTCAGACGGGAGCGTGCCGGGGCGGGTGCCCTCGGGCGGGGTCAGGGCCAGCACCATGGCGGCGGTCCAGTCCAGGGGCTCGCCGCGTGGCGGAAGGCCGGGGGTGAGCAGCCAGCGGAAGCCGAGCAGACCCGGGTCGGCGAACGGCAGCACCACCGCGGCGGCGAGCAGTTCGATGTCGTCCGCGGTGTAGCGGGCCAGGTGCGTGGCGGCGGTCACGCCGATGCGCAGCCGGTCCTGCTCGGCGGCCAGCGGGTCATGGTAGGGGGCGTGCTGGATCCCGTTGAGCAGCGTGACCACCAGGTCATCGAGCTGCTGGCGGTGCGGCGGCGGGACCGCGGTGAGCAGGCCACCGCGCAGGTGGCGCCAGCCGTCAGCCAGGGAGATGTCTGCCGTGGTCATTGCCAGCGTTGTTTGCCGGTGTTGGCGAAGAAGATGCGTCCGCCGGGGACGGGCAGGGTGTCGCGGGGCCGCACGGCCAGAATCTCGTCGATTTCCGGGTCGTAGCCTTCGGGCAGGTAGAGCATGGTGAAACCCTGGTAGAGCAGCAGGTGTGCGTTGAACACGTCGTCTTCGAGTTCGGCGATGAAGCCCAGCAGGTCCTGCTCGAGACGTGTGTGCAGGAAGGCTGTGTACAGGTCCGGGGCCAGGCTGGCGCAGGCGTTGCGGAACGCTTTCACCAGTGGGGCGGCGTCGGGGGGTGTGTCGTCGTCGGTGTAGGCCTCATGGAGCTGGTCGAGGGCCCAGGTTTGTTCGAAGGCGAGTACCAGCACGGTGGCCAGGTCCAGGTCCAGCACCATCACCTCGCAGGCCATCCCGCCCCAGTCGTCGATGTAAAAGTTGCCAGGGTCGGATGGGCTGGACAGCGGAGTTACGCCGATGCGAAGCAGAGTCTGCGGCAGCCAGGTGTAGTACAGGTTCAGCGAGGTCCGGGGCAGGAAGAACACCGCGCCGAGCGGGCGTTTCCACCCGCCGTGCATGATCGGGGCGCCAAGGGAGCGGTCCTGCTCGGGTGGGGGTTGCCACGGTGGCGGGGTGCGCCCGTCGCTGGGTTGGACCGGTCGGGGGTGTCGTCCGGTGATCAGCAGGTCGAGCGCTTCGTCGAAGTTGTCACCGAGCAGCCATTCGCCGGTCGGGTCGACCGAGATGATTTTGCCTAGGTCGGTGATGGCCAGCACCGCCTCGTCCATGCCCTCCACCCCCAGCGGATAGAGGTCGACGCGCATGGCCCGCTCGACGTCGATGAGTGTTTCGGTGTAGTGGGCGGCCAGGGGCGGGTCGATGGCGAACGGGCGGGGGTTGATCTCAAGCCCGGGGCCGGGGCCGGCGATGACCAGCCCACCGAACTCCCGCAGCACCGCATCGGCTAGGTGGGCCCCGCCGAGCTGGCCGCCGAAGCGTCCCCGACCGGTGGCGAACCCGCGATGCATCGCGGCGATCTCGTCGTCGGACAACCGCCGGCCCGGGTACCAGCCGGCCTCACGCAGCACGGCCTCGACCGGTGCGGAAAACCGCTCGCTCACCCCACCCCCTCGGCCGGTGCCTGCAACCCGAAACCAAAGTGCCGCAGCAGCGCCTGACACGACACACACGGTGCCGTGGGCTGTCCGCCCGTCGGGTCACCCGGCTCACGGATGCGGTAGGTGACCAGGTCAGCCCCGCGTAACAACCGCTCTCGGACATCCGACAGGGACAGCGGCGGCTCCCCGGCGTGTGCTCGCCGGGCGTCCTCGGCGTGCAGGGCGTCGGAGAGCGCGGCCACCTCCGCGCACCGGTCGTGCCCACGCTCCCGCAGCGCGGGCGGCAACCCGTCGAGGAACTCGCGTACCAGGGGGTGCAGATTGGGTGTGCCCTCGCCCTTCATGCTGCGCCCGATGCGCAGCCGGCCGTCGGCGAGACGCAGATGGGTGACGTTCTCGGGGAACGGGGCGCGCACCCGGTCGCGCTTCGCCCGTACCACCGGGTCCCAGGTCAACGGCGCCGGTGGATGCTCGGCCCGAAACGCCCGGTACTGCTCGATCACCGCGTCCACCGGCACCGACGGCCAGTGGGTCATCTCACCGTTGTGCCGGTCCACCACGATCCGCCCGGCGCCGACGTCCTGCGGCCGGCCCGGTGGCGACTTACGCCAGAACAGGTACCCCAGGTCGAACTCGTGGAACCCGAACCCGTGCACCATGACGTCGTCATCCTGACTGAGCCAGGCGCCCGCGATGAGTTTGGCATCGAATCGGTCGATCACGCCAACCTCCCCACCAAGCCCGGCACGGCCAGAATATATCCGTACGTCACCTGGGCCCGGCTGATTCACGCGGCCTGCGAGCTGCCCCGAGGACCCGGTTCGGTACAAGGGCACCAGGGGACCGGCGTCGCGCGTCCCTGAGCACCAGAGTTCGGTGGCCACAAAGGCCCGCAACTACCGAATCACGCCCGCGATGGCGAGGCGGGCGCGAAAGAGCGCCACACCATCTACTGCCGACGGTGCGGCGGCTGTCGCCAGAAGGTGGATCGAGAGCTCCGGCTCGGGCGCCAACCCGTACTCGGCAAGGTAGTAGGCCACCGCCTCTGGCCACACCCACCGGCCGTCGGTACGGTACGTCCACGGCACCACCCGGCCCCGCTCCGGCCGCACCACGTCTACATCGGACCCATCGGTGCCGGGTACCACCACACCACCCGACAACCGCGCCAGCAGGGCCTCCCGTTGCTCGGGATCGACCAGCCGCGGATGATCCGGGTCGAATTCGCCCATACCGCTCTGATTCACCCGAGCCGCAGCAACAACCGATGCAGGCCACCCCAGATCCGCCAGATCACGGGATCGTCGCCCCAGTCGCCGCCAGTCACCTACTCCTCCTCCATCACGGCCGGAATCTCGCCAGTGGCCTCGCCTGTGAGCAGCAGCGGACGCTTCGAACAGCATCGGATCATGGTCATTGCCAGCGTTGTTTGCCGGTGTTGGCGAAGAAGATGCGTCCGCCGGGGACGGGCAGGGTGTCGCGGGGCCGCACGGCCAGAATCTCGTCGATTTCCGGGTCGTAGCCTTCGGGCAGGTAGAGCATGGTGAAACCCTGGTAGAGCAGCAGGTGTGCGTTGAACACGTCGTCTTCGAGTTCGGCGATGAAGCCCAGCAGGTCCTGCTCGAGACGTGTGTGCAGGAAGGCTGTGTACAGGTCCGGGGCCAGGCTGGCGCAGGCGTTGCGGAACGCTTTCACCAGTGGGGCGGCGTCGGGGGGTGTGTCGTCGTCGGTGTAGGCCTCATGGAGCTGGTCGAGGGCCCAGGTTTGTTCGAAGGCGAGTACCAGCACGGTGGCCAGGTCCAGGTCCAGCACCATCACCTCGCAGGCCATCCCGCCCCAGTCGTCGATGTAAAAGTTGCCAGGGTCGGATGGGCTGGACAGCGGAGTTACGCCGATGCGAAGCAGAGTCTGCGGCAGCCAGGTGTAGTACAGGTTCAGCGAGGTCCGGGGCAGGAAGAACACCGCGCCGAGCGGGCGTTTCCACCCGCCGTGCATGATCGGGGCGCCAAGGGAGCGGTCCTGCTCGGGTGGGGGTTGCCACGGTGGCGGGGTGCGCCCGTCGCTGGGTTGGACCGGTCGGGGGTGTCGTCCGGTGATCAGCAGGTCGAGCGCTTCGTCGAAGTTGTCACCGAGCAGCCATTCGCCGGTCGGGTCGACCGAGATGATTTTGCCTAGGTCGGTGATGGCCAGCACCGCCTCGTCCATGCCCTCCACCCCCAGCGGATAGAGGTCGACGCGCATGGCCCGCTCGACGTCGATGAGTGTTTCGGTGTAGTGGGCGGCCAGGGGCGGGTCGATGGCGAACGGGCGGGGGTTGATCTCAAGCCCGGGGCCGGGGCCGGCGATGACCAGCCCACCGAACTCCCGCAGCACCGCATCGGCTAGGTGGGCCCCGCCGAGCTGGCCGCCGAAGCGTCCCCGACCGGTGGCGAACCCGCGATGCATCGCGGCGATCTCGTCGTCGGACAACCGCCGGCCCGGGTACCAGCCGGCCTCACGCAGCACGGCCTCGACCGGTGCGGAAAACCGCTCGCTCACCCCACCCCGCCGCTCACCTCACCGCCGCATGGTAGCTGCCACCGAGAGTGATGCGCGCGACAGATTCGAGGGCCGGGTTGCCCGCGTCCCAGTAGGCGGTGTGTGCGGTGTAGACGGAGGCGCGCGCGGCGCTGGCGAAGATTCGAGCGCCGAACTGGGGCAGGCTGGGGTTGCGGCCGTGCCACAGATCCTCGTCGGGCAGCGCGGGGGCGATGCCCGCGTACCAGGGCATCGCCGCGCTGCGGGCGATGTCGCGGGCCACCTGGGCGGGCGACGGCGCAACGAGCTGGATCGGGTCCTGGCGTGCGGTGGTGGACCACACGTGCCCGTCCGGCAGGGGTAACTGGTCGACGTGCGACACCCCGACACCGGGGCTGCCCACGAAGACGACATCGTCGGCGGCCAGCCCGTGGTCGCGGGCGGTGGTGGCGACGACCAGTGAGCCGTAGCTGTGGCCGAGCACGGTCACGTGCGGCGCGCGGGTGTCGTGGGTGGCGCGCAGGCCGTCGACGAAGCGCCGCAGGTCCGGCCCCGCATCCCGGGCGTACCCGGTGCGGGCCGCCTCCGGCAGCGAGGCGGGCACGTCGTAGTCCAGCCACACGACCGCGGCGACCGACGCACCCGGAGCGATCTCGGCCGCCCGTGCCGCGACCCGGTCCGCCCGGGCGAGGTCGACGCCTATGCGGTCGATGCTCGCCCGCGCCCCGGGGACGTGCACCAGCACGTGGTCGGCCAGGTCGGGATCGCCGAGCGACACCACGGCCCGCCCGGCGTTCAGGTCCAGGCGCAGCAGGTACGCCCGCGACCGGCCGGCGTCGCGCAGCCAGGCACGCAGGTCGGCGAGGTCGTCGGCGGGCACGCGGGCCAGCAGCAGCCGGTTGGCCTGGTCGCGCGCGGCGGCGGGCACGCCGTCGAGCGAACCGATCAGGTCCGGACGGTGCAGGATCAGCCACCGCCGCTGCGGTCCGGTCAGCCCCGCCCACCAGGCGCGCACCGCCGCGGGATACGTCGGCTCCGGCACCCCTCCCGGCGGCTCAGCCGGCCCCGGCTCGCACCACCCCGAGAGCTCCGCAAGCCGCCGCGCGGTGCGGGCGTCCGCCTCGGCTGCCAGCGCGAGGGCAGCCTCGACGCCCGCGGCCGTACGCCGGGCTACGGCGACATCCCCCGGGTCGGGCTTCTCGCCGGTACGGTCGACGTCGACCCGCCCGTCGCGGTCCACCGTCACCCGGGCACCTGCTGCGGCCGCCACGCTCGCCGACAGCATCGCCTTCGCCTCGGCGAGGCGGGCCGCGTGCTCGGCGAGCGCCTGGTCGAGGGCGACGAGCAGCGCGGCGAACGCCTCCAGCCGGTCCCGAACGGTGAGCAGCCGGCCGGCCGCCACCTGAGCGGCCGCTCCGGACCAGGCGGCGCGGAGCGCCGTGACCTGGCTGGCCACCTCGACGCTGGCGTCGCGAGCGGTGTGCCGCGCCAGTCGGCCCGCCTCGGCGCCGGCCGCCGCCCACGCGGTCGGGCTGGCGCGCCACAGCTGCCGGTACGTCACCATCGGCGCGCCTCCGCCGCCGTCACCGTCGACGCCGGACCGCGGTGAGCCGTGCAGCCGCCCGGTCGTCCGCCGCCTCGTACGCGGTCACGGCGGCGCGCAGCGCGGTGACGATCTCGTCACAATCGCGCGTCACCTGCGCCAGCCCGTCGTCGAGCGCGGCGGCCACGGCGCGCAACGCGGAAGCGGCCCGCCACTCCCGGTCCGTCTCGGCCGGCGCCGCGAGCGCCCCGCCAGCCACCACCCGGGTACGCTCGAGCGCGGTACGCAGGGAGTCCAGCGCGGCGGCGACGCGGCGTACCTCGGTCAGTGAGGCGTGCATGGCCGGAACGCTACGGCCCGCCGCAGCCCTCCGCGTGACCCTGTGGACAGGGGCGTTGCCGCGTACCCCCGGTTGTCCCCAACTCTTGCCTCGTGGCGTCGTCGCGGCTAGCCTGCGACACCCCGCGCCCGCCGCGTAGGGTCGGACTCGTGATCGTTGCGGTGGGCATCGACGTCGTGCTGGTCGAGCGGTTCGCCCGGGCGCTGGCCCGGACCCCGTTGCTGGCCGACCGGCTGTTCACCGAGGCGGAGCGGGTCACGAGATCAGGTAACCCGCGCTCCCCGGAGTCGCTGGCGGCGCGGTTTGCGGCCAAGGAGGCGGTGGCGAAGGCGCTCGGCGCGCCGGCGGGGCTGCACTGGCACGACTGCGAGATCGTGACCGACCCGGACGGGCGGCCTTGGCTGACGGTGTCCGGCACGGTCGCCGCGGCGGCGGCCGAGCGGGGCATCACCCGCTGGCACCTGTCGCTGTCCCACGACGGCGGTATCGCCTCGGCAATGGTGGTGGCAGAACGGTTCGCGGAGGAGGCGTGATGCGCGGGGCGTGGCGGGTGGCGGACGTCCGGGCGGCCGAGGAGGAGCTCATGCGCCGGCTGCCGCCCGACACGCTGATGCACCGGGCCGCGACCGGGCTAGCGCGCCGCTGCGCACTGCTGCTCTCCGACCGGTACGGCGGGGTGTACGGGCGCAGCGTGCTGCTCCTCGTGGGTGGGGGCAACAACGGCGGGGACGCGCTGTTCGCCGGGGCGGCCCTGGCCCGCCGCGGCGTACAGGTCCGCGCGTGGCTGCTCGTGCCCGAGCGCGTGCACGCCGGCGGGCTGGCCGCGCTGCGCGCCGCGGGCGGGGCACTCGTCGATAAGTTCCCCGCCATAGTGGACTTGGTAGTGGACGGGATCGTCGGCATCGGGGGTACCGGTGGCTTGCGCGAGCCCGCAGCCACGATCGTGCCGCGCCTGCCCGAGCTGCGGGCCAGCGACGGCGACAGACCGACCGTGGTCGCCGTCGATCTGCCGTCCGGTGTGGACATCGACACCGGCCACGTGCCGGGCGTGGCCGTGGCCGCCGACGTCACGGTGACCTTCGGCTGCCTGAAGCCGGGCCTGGTGGTCGGGCCCGCGGTGCCGTACGCGGGGCAGGTCGAGCTGGTGGACATCGGCCTCGCGCCGTTCCTGCCCGCCGACCCGGCGGTGCGCGTGCCGGAGCTTGCCGACATCCGGTCGTGGTGGCCGGTCCCGGGCCCCGAGTCGGACAAGTACCGCCGGGGCGTGGCCGGGGTGGCCACCGGCTCCGCCCGCTATCCGGGCGCGGCCCTGCTCTCCGTGGCGGGTGCGCTCGCCGGCCCGGCGGGCATGGTGCGGTACGCCGGCACGGCCGCGCCACTGATCTCGCAGCGCCACCCGTCCGTGATCGTGACCGAGCGGGTGGGCGACGCCGGTCGGGTGCAGGCGTGGGCCTGCGGCAGCGGGCTCGGCACCGACGACCTGGCGGCCGGGGAGTTGCGGGCAGTGCTCGCCGCCGACGTGCCCGCCGTCCTCGACGCCGACGCCCTGACCCTGATCGCCGGCCCGATGAGCCGCGCCTTCGGCGAGCGCCGAGCGCCGACCGTCGTCACGCCCCACGACCGCGAGTTCGCGCGGCTGGCCGGCGCCCCGCCCGGCGAGGACCGGGTCTCCGCGGCGCAGCGGCTCGCCGCCCAGATGAACGTCGTGGTCCTGCTCAAGGGCCACAGCACGATCGTGGCCACCCCGTCGGGAGGGGCCTGGGCCAACCCGACCGGCACCCCGGCGCTCGCCACCGGCGGCAGCGGCGACGTGCTCACCGGCCTGCTCGGCTCGCTGCTCGCCGCGGGCCTCAGCCCCGAGCAGGCGGCGGTCGCCGCGGCGTACGTGCACGGGCTGGCCGGCCGGAAGGCGGCCCGGCGGGGCTCGGTGACCGCCGCCGACGTGGCGACGGTGCTGCCCGAGGTGCTGGTGGAGGCGGTGCCGCGGCTTTCGGAACTGTGATACGAAGCGGCAGATCCGGCCCGGTGGGAGGTGCGTCATGGCGGGCTCGCAGTGCGTGAGCGGTAGCTGGCGGTGGGGACCGGCTGCGTTGCCGGCGAGCCTCGCCCATCGGGCCGTAGGCTGACGGATATGTGGCAGGCCGAGGTGCGCGTCGATCTGGACGCGATCCGGCGCAACGTGGCCCGGTTGGCGGCCGGCACCACCGCCGAGGTGATGGCGGTGGTCAAGGGTGACGGGTACGGGCACGGCATGGTGCCCGTCGCCCGGGCGGCGCTCGAGGCCGGCGCCACCTGGCTCGGCGCCGGCACCCTGGACGAGGCGCTCGGCCTGCGCCGCGCCGGCATCACCGCCCCGGTGCTCGCCTGGCTGCTAGCCCCCGGCCTGCCGCTCGCCGAGGCGGTCGCGGCCGACATCGATCTGAGCGGCGGGTCCATCGCCCTGCTCGACGAGATCATCGCCGCGTCAGCAACGGCGAAGCGGCCCGCCCGCGTACACCTCAAGGTGGACACGGGCCTGGGCCGGGGCGGCTGCGCCCGGTCGGAGTGGCAGCGGCTCGTGGAGGCGGCGGCGAAGGCCCAGGCGGACGGGGCGATCGAGGTGGTCGGGGTGTGGAGCCACCTGGCCCGGGCCGACGAAGTCGGGCATCCGGCGAACGACGAGCAGTTGGCGGCGTTCCGCGACGCCCTGGAGGTCGCGGCGCAGAGTGGCATCAACCCGGCATACCGTCACCTCGCCAACTCGGCCGCCACGCTGACCCGACCCGACACCCACTTCGACCTGGTACGCGCCGGGATCGCCATGTACGGGCTGAGCCCGATCCCCGGTCAGACCTTCGGGCTGCGGCCGGCGATGACCGTGCGCGCCCGCGTGATGCTCACCAAGCGGGTCCCCGCGGGCCATGGCGTCTCGTACGGTCACACCTACACCACTGCGCGGGAGACCACCCTCGCGGTGGTGCCCATCGGGTACGCCGACGGGGTGCCGCGGGTGGCCTCCAACACCGGGCCGGTGTGGCTGGGCGGCAAAGTGCGCCGCGTCGCCGGGCGCGTCTGCATGGACCAGATCGTGCTCGACTGCGGCGACGACGACGTGCGGCCCGGTGACGTGGCGGTGCTGTTCGGGCCGGGCGAGCACGGCGAGCCGACCGCCGACGATTGGGCCGAGGTCAGCGGCACGATCAGCTACGAGATCCTCACCCGGTTCGGCAACCCGCGCATCGCCCGGGGCTATGACGGCGGCTGATCCGACCACGACTCCGGCCACGGCCCTGATCACGGCCGGGAATTCGATCGCGGGCACCGCCACCCCTCCCGGCTACCCTTACGGCATGGCCAAGGCTGCCGCCGATCCCTCCTCCGCGCGCCGACGTGCCGGCATGATCGGCGCGGTCCTGGGCGCCACCGCCGGCGTCGTCGCGGGCGCGGTGGCGGGCGTCGCGGCGCAGCGCGCACTGCTGCGGTGGCGGCGGCCGGTCGAGGATCCGTACGCGAACGAGACGTTCGGGCCGCAGCCGTACGACGAGTCGCTGACGGTGACCACCGACGACGGCCTGGACCTGTACGTCGAGATCGTGGAGCCGGTCGACGGGGTGGACATGGACCTCGACGACCTGGGCCTCGACCTCGCCGAACCAGTCGGTGCCCCGGCGCCCACGCTCGTCTTCGTCCACGGCTTCTGCCTGCACATGGGCTCGTTCCACTTCCAGCGCCGGGCGCTCGCCGAGCGCGGGGAGTGGCGGATGGTCTTTTACGACCAGCCCGGGCACGGGCGCTCCGGCCGACGCGACGAGGGCGAGTACACCCTGGAAGGGCTGGCCGCGGCGCTACGGCGGGTCATCGAGGCCACCACGCCCGAAGGACGGATCGTGCTCGTCGGGCACTCGATGGGCGGCATGACGATCATGGCTCTCGCCGAGCTGGACCCGGAGCTGATCGCCCGGCGGGTCGCCGGGGTGGTCCTCATCGCGACGTCGGCGGGGCGGTTGGAGGCGACCCGTGTCGGCCTGCCGCAGATCGTGTCGCGGGCCGCCCGGCCGCTGCTGCCGCTGGTCAACAACGCCGCTCGGCTGACCACCGCCATGATCGACCGCGCCCGGTCGGCAGCCACCGACCTCGCGTGGCAGCTCACCCGCCGGTACGGGTTCGGGGCGGCCCACCCCAGCCGCGCCCTGGTCTCGTTCGTGGAGCGGATGAACTCCGGCACCTCCATCGACACCATCGCGCGCTACCTGCGCACCCTCTACACCCACTCCCGGTACCCGGCGCTCGACGCGCTGCGTACCGTCCCCGTGCTCGTGATCTGCGGCGAGAAGGACCAGATCACCCCGGTGGCGCTCTCCACCCAGATCTGCGAGCGGCTGCCGCACGCGAAGCTGGTCACCGTGCCGGACAGCGGGCACGTGGTCCTGCTGGAGCACAGCGCCGAGGTCAACGAGGCGCTGACGGCGTTCCTGGAGACGCTGCGGTGACCATCCAAGGTGCGGTGGTGACCCGGGAGACCCTGCCGTGACCGCGTTCACGCTGCCGACCGTCGAGGACACCCGGGCGTTCGGCCGTGCGCTCGCCGGCATGCTGCGCGCCGGGGACCTGGTGCTGCTGACCGGCCCGCTCGGGGCCGGCAAGACCGCGCTCGTGCAGGGCATCGGCGCCGGACTCGGGGTGTCGGGCGAGATCACCTCCCCGACGTTCGTGATCGCCCGGGTCCATCCGGGGCCGGTGCCGCTGGTGCACGTCGACGCGTACCGGTTGGGCACGGTCGCCGACCCGCGCGCCGAGATCGACGACCTGGACCTGGACGCCTCGCTCGAGGACTCGGTCACCGTGGTCGAGTGGGGCGAGGGCATGGTCGAGCACCTGACCGACGCGTACCTGCAGGTGCGCATCGACCGGCGCGAGGACGACACGCGGGTGGTCGAGCTCGTCGGCCACGGCGGGGACTGGGCCGAGCGCCTGAGCCGGTGGCGGTCGGACCCGGATCACCGGTAGGCCGGCCTCACCGATGTGCCGGCCTCAGCCGGTAGTCCGGCCGCAGCCGGCGGGCCGGCCTCAGCCGATTTGGCCGGTCCGGCTGCGATCGTGCGCGGTCGCCGATCGTAGAATCGCGTCGCCTCCGCTCCCCTCGGCGTTAGGGTGCAACCCGTGCTCGTCGTCGTCCTCGACACCGCGACCCCGGCGGTCACGGCCGCGCTCGCCGAGATCACGCCGGACGCCGTGACCGTGCTGGCGCAGCGGGTGACCGTGGACGCGAGGGCCCACGGCGAACTGCTCGCCCCGCAGATCGACGCCGTGCTGCGGGAACGTGGCGTACGCGCCCGGGACCTGAGCGCCGTCGTGGCCGGGGTGGGCCCGGGGCCGTTCACCGGCCTGCGGGTCGGGCTGGTCACCGCCGCCGCCCTCGCCGACACCACCGGCGTGCCGGCGTACGGGGTCTGCTCGCTGGACGGTCTGGGGCTCGGCAGCGGCCCCGGTCGTGCGCTGGTCGCGACCGACGCGCGCCGCCGGGAGCTCTACTGGGCGGTGTACGACGAGGGGGTACGCCTGACCGAGCCCGCGGTGGACCGACCCGCCGATGTGACGGAGGCGGCGCGGGGACTGGCCGCGGCCCACGCCGTCGGCGACGGGGCGCACCGGTACGCCGACGTGCTCGCGCTGCCGGTCCGGCCCGAGCCGCGCTACCCGGAGCCGGCGGCCCTCGCCCGGCTCGCCGCCGACCGGGTGCGCGCCGGCGCACCGTCCGAGCGCCTGGTCCCGCTGTACCTGCGCCGGCCGGACGCGGTCCCGCCCGCCTCCCGAGGCAAGCCGGTGTCCCAATGAAGATCGAGCGGTTCCGGTGGTGGCACATCGACGAGGCGCTGTCGTTGGAGGCGGACCTCTTCGGGGCTGAGCAGTGGTCGGCCGCTATGTTCTGGAACGAGCTGGCCAACGGCCATTACTACCTGGTCGCGCGCGACGACGACGGCGCGCTGCTGGGGTACGCGGGGCTGGCGGTCACCCCGCCGGAGGCGTGGGTGCAGACCATCGGCGTGCGCCGGGACGTCCAGCGCAGGGGGATCGGCCGGGCGCTGCTCGAGGCGCTGCTCGCCGAGGCGGACCGCCGCGGCGCGCCGACCGTGCTGCTCGAGGTCGCGGTAAACAACGAGCCGGCCCAGCGGCTGTACGCGAGGTACGGCTTCGAGACCGTCGGCGTGCGGCGCGGCTACTACCAACCGAGCAACACCGATGCGCTGGTGATGAGACGTGAGGGATGAACCGCTCGTCCTCGGGATCGAGACCTCCTGCGACGAGACCGGGATCGGGATCGTGCGCGGGCACACGCTGCTCGCCGACGCCTTGGCCTCCAGTGTGGACGCCCACGCCCGGTACGGCGGCGTGGTACCGGAGGTGGCCAGCCGGGCGCACCTGGAGGCGATGGTTCCGACGATGCACCGGGCGCTGGCCGACGCCGGAGTCACCCTGTCCGACGTGGACGCCATCGCGGTCACCGCCGGCCCGGGCCTGGCCGGCGCGCTGCTCGTCGGGGTCGCCGCGGCCAAGGGGTACGCGCTCGCCGCCGAGAAGCCCGTCTACGGGGTCAACCACCTCGCCGCGCACGTCGCGGTGGACACCCTCGAACACGGCCCGCTGCCCGAGCCCGCGGTCGCCCTGCTGGTCTCCGGCGGTCACACCAGCCTGCTGCTCGTCGACGATCTGGCCAAGGATGTACGGCCGCTGGGCGGGACGATCGACGACGCGGCGGGGGAGGCGTTCGACAAGGTGGCCCGGCTGCTCGGGTTGCCGTTTCCCGGCGGGCCGCCGATCGACCGGGCCGCCCGGGACGGCGACCCGGCGGCGATCGCGTTCCCGCGGGGCCTGACCGCCCCCCGCGACCTGGCCGAACACCGCTTCGACTTCTCGTTCTCCGGCCTGAAGACCGCGGTGGCCCGGTGGGTCGAGGCGCGCGAGCGGTCCGGCGAGCCCGTGCCGGTGGCCGACGTGGCCGCCAGCTTCCAGGAGGCGGTGTGCGACGTGCTGACCCGCAAGGCCGTCGACGCGTGCCGCGAGCACGGCGTGTCCACACTGGTGATCGGCGGCGGGGTGGCGGCGAACTCCCGGCTGCGGGCATTGGCCGCCGAGCGGTGCGCCCGGCACGGCATCGAGCTGCGGGTGCCCCGGCCTCGGCTGTGCACCGACAACGGCGCGATGGTCGCGGCGCTCGGCGCTCACCTGGTCGCCGCCGGGGTGGAGCCCAGCCGCCTGGACCTGCCGGCCGACTCCGCCCTCCCGCTGACCACGGTGACGGTGTAGCCTCGCTAGCCGACCCAGGGAGTCGACGTGGAGACCCAGGTGATCGTGCGGATGTGGGAGGTGCGGGCGCACCCGAAGACGCTGCCCGATCTGCTCTCGTGGGTGTGCGACGTGGCACTGCCCGCGATCGAGACACACCCGCTGCACATCACCAGCGAGGTCTTCTCCAACACCGACAACCGGGTCGTCGTCGTCTCCCGGTGGCGCGGCAGCCCACAGCCGCTGCCGGACCCGCCAGGCCACCTGGTGGCCCGTTCACCGCACAGCTGGGACTTCACGCCCGTCGACCGGTAGCTCAGAACTGGAGATCGTTACCGGCCTTCGTGTGGTCCGCGGCGTCGGCTCGGTGACTGGATCAGTCGATCATTATGGACGTGACGCTCGTGCCCCTCCGTTACTGTGGGCTTGAGTGCATCGATTGAGCGGTATATGTTGTGCCCGGGCATCGGATCGCCACCGCCCGAGTAGATGCCGTTTGCTGACCGCAATCGATCTGCTCGCGGGCTGCGGCGCCATGATGCGTGTCGGGTGTCCGTGGCCATGACAAAGTCCCCAGCTGTGGCCAGTGAAAGTCCCCACCTCGCAGGGGGTGGTTGATCGTGGGGGTCCTTCGGGGCCTGGGATCGGGGTTGCGAACCGATCCGATCAACACGGC
>Ga0310834_100061_pt1 | contig 243699 bp, 235 predicted proteins | sample SM_ome_2_FD_201314 | JGI IMG/M metagenome (GOLD analysis project Ga0310834, IMG submission 201314) | Sorghum-adapted microbial communities enriched on stacked mutant (SM) sorghum from Joint BioEnergy Institute, Emeryville, California... ... | reverse complement strand
GGGTGACCTTGAAAGTATGGGCAAATGGAGTCGCCTGTAAAGAAAACCGCTTGACAGGCTCTATTTAGGTACGCCAAAAACAAGGCTGCCCACAGAATGGTTGACAGGTTTCGTTCATATCAACGGAACGGTGGTCCGATGTTCCCGGACAAACGGGTTTGCGGAGGGTTTGCGGAAGGCCGGACCCCACTCGCTAAACGGCCCCTGCCGATACTCGCTCACCTTGGAGCGTCAAGGGATCGGCAAGAGCCGTATCCCTCCAGAGCCGCAATCCGCCGTTGGCCAGATGCAAACCAGCGGACAGCCGGCAAGCCCGGACGCGCATCGGACCCTTCTTTGCTGCCAACCCCGCTGCTCACCCGCCATGTAGTCCGTCCAGTACCCTTCTTTGCCGCCAGCCCCGCTGCTCGCCCGCCATGTAGTCCGCCCAGTACCCTTCTTTGCCGTCAGTCCCGCTGCTCACCCGCCATGTAGTCCGCCCAGTACCCTTCTTTGCCTCCAACCCCACTGCTCACCCGCCATGTAGTCCGTCCAGTACCCTTCTTTGCCGTCAGCCCCGCTGCTCACCCGCTATCGCTTCTTTCGCCATTCAATCTAAACGAAAACGGGCTTGCACTTGCCGTTATAGCAACTGCAGTCCACCGACCGGTCCGGTGTTGATGCCATACTGTGCTAATAAAAATAAACCTCCAATCCCCCACTTTTACAGAGGGGTTGAAGGTTCATTTTTTATATGGCACTGGATAATCGGGCAGCCCCTTTTAAGACAGCTCCCATAACCGCTGCGCCGAAAATACGGCCAGAAGGCCAGTCCGGCGGAAAGAAATCAGTGCGCCGCCTCTTTTAATTTGACCGCATGCCAATCGGTCCGGTAAAAGCGAATCATGACGGTAAGCCCAAGCACGGTAAGGAACGTGTACAATGACAGCCAGGCACCCATGCTGCCCCAGTCGAGCACCATAATCAACAGATAGGCGAGCGGTACGAACAACAGGAAATTCAGCGCCAGCGAAGAGCGCATCAGAAAGGCGGTATCGCCCGCCCCGCGAAGCCCGCCGGCATAGAAATTGTAAAACCCGTCGAAAATTTGCAAATAGGCGGATACCTCGATCAAATGGGCCGCGACTTCGTAGACCGCCGGGTCCTTGCTGTAAATCTGCGCGATCGGAACCGCCCAGATCAGCTCGGCCGTGCCGAGCAGAAACAGGAAGATCGAGCCGAGAACGGCGGTATCCGTTCCCGCTCGGCGCGCGGCCAGCGCCTCGCCCCTTCCGATCGCCTGCCCGACGAGAATCGTCGCCGTCGTTCCGAACGCGAACGCGGGCATAAAGCCGAACGACATGACGTTCAGCGCGACTTCGTTCGCCGCCAGCGCCTGGTCGCCGAGTCTGGCGACGAACATGGTGAAGATGTACATCGACACGCTCATCGAAAATTCCTGAAGCCCCAGCTTGCCGCTCTCCCGAAAGACAAGGCGCAGCTCGCTCCAATCGATCTTCGGCCGCGTTCGCGTTCCGAACTTGCGATGCTTCAGCCCCCAGAAAACGAACATGCAGCAGGCGAGTTGAAACGCTTCGCCGATCAAAATCGCGTAGCCGTTGCCGGCCAGGCCGAGCTCCGGCAGCCCCCATTCGCCTTCGATCAGCGCGTACGTCAGCAGAACCATCAGCCCGTTGCTGGCGAGCGAGATGACCATGGGCGACCGCGTATCGCCGACGCCGCGGAAAAATCCGTGAAACATGAAGCTGACGATGCCGAGCGCCTGGGCCCAAAACCTGAGCTCGACGTACTGTCCGCCCGCCGCCACCAGCTCGTCCGAACCGCCGCTTAAGGCGAGTACGGCCCTGCCGCCGCAAATCCCGGCAACGGCGATCAGCACGGCGACGGCCGCGCTGGCCGCCAGCGCCAGATACGTGCGCTGGATTCCTTTTTTCATTTCGCCCGAACCGTAGTTCTGGGCGACCAGGTAATTCACCGTGTGTCCGATTCCCGAGAAGAGGGCGAATACGTTGTACATGATAATGTTGGTTACGCCCACGACCGCAATCGCGACGTATCCCAAATGGCCGACCATAATCAGGTTAATGGAACCGGTGACCGTTTGCGTGGCAAAAGAGAAAAATGAAGGCAGCGCCAACAGCAAAATTTGCGTCCATTTGCGAAAAAGGTTCATGTCCGTATGAATGCTCCGTTCAGAAAGATGGGCGCTCTTTTTTTCAGTTTGACCGAACCGCTTCCAGCTGTCAACTCAGGTTTCGCGCCGGCCGGACAAACGAAAAAGGCTGCGCCCTGAAGCCGGGCGCAACCTCGACGCGCAATTTTAATCGGAACCGAACAATGGTTTGGAAAAAGGCTTGTATTTGGAAGGGGTCTCCTTCACCAGATGATGGACTTTCTTCACGTTCGCCTCGGAGACGGTCGCAAACCGGCTGTCCTTATCCCAGGGATAATCGAAGTAGACCTTGCGCGTTTTCGGGTCGAACGCCTGCGCCAGATGGAGATTGGCAAGATTCGTCCGGTCCAGCCGCTCAAAGCCGTGTTCCTTGAACAGAATGTACAGCTCTTCCAATGTCGTCGGATAATAATAGGTGTCTTCCTTCGTCAAAAAAACCGGTCCATTGGGCGTTGGCTTGACAACCACGATATCCATCAGATCCAACGTACAGGGCCTGCCTTCGCGGTCCAACAACCGGATTTGCTCCCCCATGGCTTCGATCCCTCCAAAAATACGCCTGATAGTGCTAGATTAAGTATCCGTCATCCGCAGATTATGAAATATTTGCCATAATTATAGAATAATGACTCTCTTATTGCAACCGTCCATACGAGAAATCTGAAAAAATGTGGATAAATTAATCTTTTTGTCAATTAGACGATGTTAAACCATCAGCGGTTCAACAGGCTGCCTACGTATCGTAACAGTTCATTGGCGCAAACCGGGCAGTAGCTGTGCTCCTCGATGAGCCGCTTCGTCACTTCGTTGATCCGCTTGAGCTGATTTTCGTCCGGCGTCTTGGTTGAGGTCGTAATCTTCACGATGTCCTTCAGGTCGGCAAAAAGCTTTTTCTCGATCGCCTCGCGCAGGCGCTCGTGCGTGTTGTAGTCGAATTTCTTCCCTTTGCGGGAATACGCGGAGATCCGGATCAAGATTTCCTCGCGGAACGCTTTTTTCGCGTTTTCCGACACGCCGATCTGCTCCTCGATCGATCGCATCAGCCGCTCGTCCGGGTCCATCTCTTCGCCGGTAAGCGGATCTTTGATTTTGGTCCAGTTGCAATACGACTCGATATTGTCCAAATAATTTTCAAACAGCGTGCGGGCCGACTCTTCGAACGAATAGACAAACGCCTTCTGGATTTCCTTTTTGGCCAGATTGTCGTATTCCTGGCGCGCCACCGAAATGAAGTTCAGGTATTTCTCCCGCTCCTCTTTCGTGATCGAAGGATGCTGGTCGAGGCCGTCCTTGAGCGCCCGGAGCACATCCAGCGCATTGATGCAGGGAAGGTCGTGCTTGATCAGCGCGCTCGAAATCCGGTTGATGACGTACCGGGGATCGATGCCGGACATCCCCTCGTCGGTGTATTCGTTTTGCATTTCCTTCAGATCCGCTTCCTTGAAGCCCTCCACTTCCTCGCCGTCGTACAGGCGCATCTTTTTGACCAGGTCCATGCCCTGCTTCTTGGATTCCTTAAGCCGGGTCAGAATCGAGAACACCGCGGCGGACCGCAGCGCATGCGGCGCAATATGGATGTGGTTCATATCGGACTGCTTGATCAGCTTGGCGTAAATCTTCTCTTCTTCCGACACCTTCAAGTTGTACGGGATCGGCATGACGATCATCCGCGACTGAAGCGCCTCGTTCTTCTTGTTGGCGATAAACGCTTTATACTCCGATTCGTTCGTGTGGGCCACGATTAACTCGTCCGCGCTAATGAGAGCGAACCGCCCGGCCTTGAAGTTGCCTTCCTGCGTCAGCGACAGAAGGTTCCACAGAAACTTCTCGTCGCATTTGAGCATTTCCTGAAACTCCATCAGCCCCCGGTTGGCCTTGTTGAGCTCTCCGTCGAACCGGTAAGCCCGGGGATCCGATTCCGAGCCGTATTCGGTGATCGTCGAAAAGTCGATGCTGCCCGTCAGGTCGGCGATATCCTGGGATTTCGGATCGGATGGGCTGAACGTGCCGATGCCGACGCGATTTTCCTCGGAGATGAACACCCGTTCGACCGGCACCTTCATAATATCTCCATCAAATTCCGTTCGCAAGCGCATTTGGCAAGACGGACAAAGGTTGCCTTCGATGCGCACCTTCAGCTCCCGCTCCACCTCCGGCCGCAGCTCGTGCGGGATCAGGTGCAGCGGCTCCTCATGCATCGGGCAACCCCGGATCGCGTAAACCGCGCCGCGCGGCGTTCGCGAATACTGCTCCAACCCTCGCTTCAGCATCGCGACAATCGTCGATTTGCCGCCGCTTACCGGACCCATGAGCAGGAGGATCCGTTTGCGGACATCCAGCCTGCGCGCCGCCGAATGGAAATATTCTTCAACCAGCTTTTCAATGGTCCGGTCCAGCCCGTAAATCTCGTTCTCGAAAAATTTGTATCGCTTACGGTCTCCGATCTCCTCGACGCCCTGCGCCATAATCATGTCGTATACCCGGGCATGTGCGGTCATCGCCGGAGTTGGATCGCGGCGCAACAGCTCAATGTAATCCGCGAAGGTTCCGGACCATGCAAGCCTCTCGCTTTCAGCCCGGTACTCCGCGATCCGTTTGAATATATCCATGCCGCTTCCTCCCTCGTTCTCTGTCTCTCCCGTTACGAAACGTATTACATAAGTATGCGGCTAGTTCGACGATCTTGCTCCGAAAACGCGATGAAAAAACCGCGGCCCTTCCCATGTCAGCTTTGGACGGCGCCGGGACGCGGCTCGGCCGGAAAAAAGCGGCGTTCGTGCTATAATGTAAAAATCATCGCGATTCGAAAATGCAGGAGGCCGTTTATCCGTGGCAGTCAAGCGGGAGACCGAACTGTATGCGCCGATCAAAGCCTTTTTCGTCCGGCGCGGCTACGAAGTGAAGGCGGAGGTGCTCGGCTGCGACCTGGTCGCGGTCCGCGCGGCGGACGCGCGCCCCGTCATCGTGGAAATGAAGAAAACCTTTACGCTGCCCTTGCTGCTGCAGGGAATCGACCGGCAGCGGACCGGCGCCGAAGTATGGCTTGCCGTCGAACGGAACCGGGCCAAGAAAGGGGCCCGCAACCAGCGGTTTCAGGAGCTGACCGCGCTGTGCAGGCGGCTGTCGCTCGGGCTCATCACCGTCACCTTCTACAAGACGAAAGAACCCGCCGTCGAGGTGTGGTGCGAGCCCGGTCCGATCCGGGCAAGCGCCGGTACGGCCGCCGACCCGGTCAAGCCGCCGCCGGAGACCGCCGGTCCGGCCGGCTCCGCCTATGGCCTTGCCGCGGACGGCCGCAAACGGGCCGGCGCAGCCAAGCTTATGAAAGAGTTCGCCGCCCGCAGTGGCGACTACAACACCGGGGGCAGCTCGGGGCGCAAGCTGGTCACCGCCTACCGCGAGCGGGCGATCCGCTGCGCCCTTGCGCTCCGCTGCCATGGCGAGCTTCCCCCGCGGGAGGTCGGGAGACTGACCGGCGCCCCGGATGCCGCCCGGATGCTCCGGGACAACCACTACGGATGGTTCCGGCACGTAAGGCGCGGCGTGTACGGATTGACCGACGCCGGGCACGCCGCCCTGGACGAATACGAAGCGGTCGCGTCGGTCCTGGCGGCCCGTTACGAGTGGGCGGCCGGCTGGACGGCGGCAAGAGCGGCCGCCGGGGAAGTTTCCGCCGCCAGCGCGGATGGCGGCGAAGCCGCCGCTTTCGGGCGTGCGCGAGGGACTGCCCGCGCTCCCGGCTCCAAGCCCGAAAACGGCTAGCCGAGCCGGGCCAGCATCTCGTTCACCGAAGCCTCGAAAAGCTTCACGCCGGTGCGGATTTGCTTTTCCTCCGTATGAACGGCAGTTATCCTCAGCTTGCAGCGGTCCGGCTCGTCGGCGTAGAACGCGCTTCCCGGCTGAAACAGCAGGCCGTGCATCCATGCCGCCCGCAGCAGGACGTCTCCGTCCAGCCCTTCCGGCAGCGAAACCCATACGTGCATGCCTTCCTGCGGCTCCGTCCAGGACAGCGACGGCCATTTGTTAAGCTTCAGCTTTAATTGCTCCAGCAGCAAGCCGATTCTGGCGCGGCAGACAAACCGCTGCGTCGCGAGCAGCGGCTCCAGCGTTTCCGGCAGCACCAGATCGGCGGCGGCCCGCTGATCGCGGAGCGCAACCTGCGCCGGACCGCCGCGGCTCGTCAGCATCCGGAGCCGCTCGTCGCCGATGCCCCGGCAGGCCAGCCAGCCGAGCCGCAGATCGGCGACAAGACCGGGAGGCAGCTCCCCGACCGAGCAGAACGCGGCGCCCGCCTCCGCTTCCGGATCGGCTCCCCGGCGGCCCGGAAGCAGCAGCGCCTGGCGGTCGTCCCGCAGCAGCATCACGCCCGCATCCCGGCATCGTTCGGCGAGCGCGAGCCGCCGCTCTCCGCTCCAACCCCTTCCCTCCGGATCGGTACACGCGACCGCCGCATACACGAGCTTCGGACGATATTGTTTGAGCGCATGCGACAGCGCCTCCGGGTCCATGCCGTCCCGATCTCCGGGAACGGATACCGGAATTGCGCCCAACCGATTAAAAAGCTGCAGCGCCGAACGGCTGGTGGGCCGTTCGACAAGCACCACGTCCTGAGCGCGCAGCAGACTTCGCGCCAGCCATTCGATCGCGGCATCCGCGCCTTGCGCGATGAAGACCCGGGACGGGTCCCCTTCCGCGGCCGACCGGGCCGCCTCTTCGGCGATCCGCTCCCTCAGCGCGCCCAAGCCTTGCGCTTGTTCGTCCGCCTCCTCCTGTTTATTCATTTCGGCAAACCTTTCGGTCCTCTCTTCCCATTCCCCGGCGCCGATCAGCCCCTCCTTGGGCCATCCGCCCATCCAATTGATGATTCGGCTCACCGCAGCTCCTCCTTCATGCGTTTAAAGGAGTTGACGCGCAACGATGCAGAAAAGATCTCCTTTCGTCGATCCGGTTAGAGTCGTTTCCGCGAATGCGGGCGCACCCCGGACAAGGACGGCGCAGCCGCTTTTCTCGCGTCTATCTATATGTATGCCGGACAATCGCAATATTTTGCGTTTTCTTTTTGCCTGGTGTTGGTTATAATAAAGAAAGTCCAGTGGAGGTGTGGAACATGTTTCTGGGGATGAGCGATAAATTCTGGGTTGTCATTCTTGTGCTGGCCATGCTGCTTACCGCCATTCTGACGGCAGCTTATCAGGACGACAAGACGAAGGGGCTGTAATCGCAAGTTTCTTTCGGCTTTGTTCTTTTGCGTGGATCGGGAATGTCCATAAGGGGGATTTAAAAACGCCGCGCCAATGCCCATGAAGGCAAGGTCGATCCGGCGTTTTTTGCGTTGGATGGAAAGCTCATGCCAAAGAGCCGTCCGCAAGGCCGGGATTCGGCGTTTCGGACGACTCCAGAAAAAAGGATTCGCTTAGCGGCAGACCCTAAAGCTTCGCCATTTCGTCGATACATTGCGCGCAAACGTAGCGTTCTTTGAATTCGCCCACGGATTCCATCGAACCGCAAAATACGCAGCGAGGACGATAGCGCTCCAAAATAATGTGGTCGCCCTGCACCAAAATTTCGACAGGATCCCCTTCATTCATTTGGTACCGTTTGCGCAGCGATTTCGGCAGCACGATGCGGCCCAGTTGGTCTACCTTCCGAACGACTCCAGCAGGTTTCAACGTACTTCCTCCCATTCATTTCCCGGTAATCTTGGCTGGTTATTCGCATTGAACCGTTAACCGTCTGTTACATTTCGATAGGAACAAAATCGATTCCTTCCGGCCGACGGATTTGCTTAACATTATACAAGATTTCAATAAATTTTGAGCGATTCCGTCAATTTTTGTCGAATATTTTATTGCAGGCCGAAAAACCCGTTTTGCCTAAGCGCCTCGTATACGACGATCGCCGCCGAATTGGCGAGGTTCAGCGAACGCACCTTGTCCGTCATCGGCAGCCGCATGCAGGTGTCGGGATTTGCGTCCAGCAGCGCTTGCGGCAGTCCCTTCGTCTCTTTCCCGAACACGAAAAAATCCCCGTCGCGGAACCGGAAATCGCTGTACCGTTTTTGGGCGCGCGTGCTGGAGTAAAAAAAACGCCCTTCGGGATATGCGGCCTGAACCTCCTGAAAGGAATCGTAATACGTAATGTCGACGGCATACCAGTAATCCAGTCCGGCCCGCTTCAGCTCGCGGTCGTCCGTCGAAAACCCGAGCGGACGCACCAGGTGCAGCCGCGTTCCGGTCGCAGCGCAGGTTCTGGCGATATTGCCCGTATTGGCCGGAATTTCCGGCTCCACAAGCACGATGTTCAGTGCCATCGTTTGCCCTCCTAGCGGTTAGATTCGCAGCTTGTCGCGCATGCAAAGACCGCGGCCAAGGCGCCGCGGTCCGAAAAGGGGTTACGCTTTGAACGATGGGCGGTTAGCCGTGGCGGCGCTTGAATTCCGCCATGAATTCAACCAGCGCCTGCACGCTGGCCAGCGGCACGGCGTTGTAGATCGAAGCTCTCAGGCCGCCGACGCTCCGGTGCCCTTTGAGCCCGACAAAGCCCTCCGCCTCCGATTCCTTGACGAACAGCTTCTCCAGCTCCTCGCTTGCCATCCGGAACGTTACGTTCATGATCGAGCGGCTGCCCGGATCGGCGAACCCCCGGTAAAATCCGCCGCTTTGATCGATCGCTTCGTAGAGAAGTTTCGCTTTGGCCCGGTTCGCCTTCTCGACCGCGGCGGCTCCGCCCTGCGCTTTGACCCACTTCAGCACGAGGTTGGTCATATAGATCGCAAACGTCGGCGGCGTGTTGTACAGCGAATCGTTTTTCGCATGCGTATCGTAGCGGAGCATTGTCGGTACCGGGATCGACGGGTTGCCGATCAAGTCTTCGCGGATGATGACAATCGTTACGCCCGAAGGACCGAGATTTTTTTGCGCCCCGGCATAAATGAGCCCGAATTTCGAAACGTTCAGCGGCCGGCACAAAATATCGCTCGACATATCGGCGACCAGCGGCACCGAACCCGTGTCCGGATATTCCTGCCACTGCGTGCCTTCGATCGTCTCGTTCGAGGTCAGATGGACATAGGCGGAATCCGGAGCGATTTGCAGCTCCGCAGCCGACGGAATCCGGTTGTATTTGTCTTTCTCCGAGGAGGCCGCGATCGCCGTCTGTCCGAACAGCTTCGCCTCCTTGATGGCTTTGCCCGCCCAACTGCCGGTGTCGATGTACGAAGCGACTTTGCCGGGCTGAAGCAGGTTCATCGGGACCATCGCAAACTGCGTGCTGGCTCCTCCCTGGATAAAAAGCACCTTGTAGCCGTCCGGAATCCCGAGCAGTTCGCGAAGCAATTGTTCCGTCTCCCGGTGAACGCCTTCGTACACCGCGCCGCGATGCGACATTTCCATCAGCGACATGCCGTTTCCGCGGAAATCGACAAATTCCTCCTGCGCCTGCTGCAGCACTTCCAGCGGAAGAGCGGCCGGGCCGGCGTTAAAATTATAGGCACGATTAGCCATAGGATTCCCACCTTGTGTAGTTTCATAATAGGCTTATCATAACAAAGCATCACGAACACTTCAACCGGGAAAAAGGCCAAAAGCGTGGCAATTGTACGAATTTCCGAACAAACCTGGCGACATTTACGGATAACCTTCGTTTTTACGGTCGGGTCTTGAAACTCGCCTTTGCCAATAAAAAAGCTCCCGCCAGGGGAGCTTTCGGCTTTGTTTCGGACGGTTCCGATTAGCAGTCGAAATACAGGCTGTACTCGTGCGGATGAACGCGGATGGAAACGGCTTTCGCTTCGGCGCGTTTGAATTCCACATAGTTTTCGATGAATTCCTTCGTGAAGACGCCGCCTTCGGTCAGGAACTCGTGGTCGGCTTCCAGCGCGTCGAGCGCTTCGTCCAGCGAGCCCGGCACGCTGCGGATTTCTTTCTTCTCTTCTTCGGACAGTTCGTAGATGTTTTTGTCGTACGGACCGTAGCCCAGCGCGCTCGGATCGATTTTGCGCTTGATGCCGTCCAGGCCGGCCATCAGCATAGCGGCGAACGCCAGGTACGGGTTGGCCGTGGAGTCCGGCGTACGGAACTCGATGCGGCAGCCTTTCGGCGTTACGGCAGCGACCGGAATCCGGATGGCCGCGGAACGGTTGCCTTTCGAGTACACGAGGTTAACCGGCGCTTCGTAACCCGGAACGAGACGTTTGAACGAGTTCGTGGACGGGTTCGTCAGCGCGATCAGGGCCGGCGCATGGTAGAGAATGCCGCCGATGTAGTTCAGGGCCAGCTGGCTCAGGTTCGCATAACCGCCTTCTTGGTAGAACAGCGGCTCGCCGTCTTTGAAGATGGATTGGTGAACGTGCATCCCGCTGCCGTTGTCGCCGAAGAGCGGCTTCGGCATGAAGGTTGCGACTTTGCCGTATTGGCGCGCTACGTTATGGATAATGTATTTGTATTTCAGGAGGTTGTCGGCCGTCTTGGTCAGCGTGTCGAAACGGAAGTTGATTTCGCCTTGGCCGGCCGTAGCCACTTCGTGGTGGTGGCGCTCAACGCGCAGTCCGGCTTCCTGCATCAGGCGAACCATTTCGCTGCGGATGTCCTGTTGGGAGTCTACCGGAGCGACCGGCACGTAGCCGCCTTTCACGCGAACTTTGAAGCCCAGGTTGCCGCCTTCTTCCTTGCGGTTCGTGTTCCAGGCCGCTTCTTCGGAATCCACGAAGAAGGAAGAAGAATTCATCGTCGATTCGTAACGAACGTCGTCGAAGATGAAGAATTCCGATTCGGGCGCGAAATACGCGGCCGAGCCGATGCCCGTTTTTTGCAGGTATTCTTCCGCTTTTTGCGCGATGGAGCGCGGGTCGCGGTCGTAACGCTTGCCATCCGGCGTATGGATGTTGCTCATGACGATCAGCGTGGAGTGCGCGGTGAACGGATCGATATATACGGATTCGGTATCGGGCATCATCACCATATCGGACTCTTCGATGCCGCGGAAGCCGGGAATCGAAGAACCGTCAAAAGCGACCCCATTTACAAAGGTGTCGGCGTCAACTTCGGATGCGGGCAGCGTAATGTGATGCGCGCGGCCGGACAGGTCCACAAAGCGGAAATCGACAAATTCAATGTTTTTTTCCTTGATCAGTTCCAAAACATTTTGTACGGACATCTAGATTTTCCTCCCCATTTCCGAACATTAAGTCCGCAATAGCGTCTGAACGTTCAACTTTTACTGAACTTGTTGAGGTTATTATAATTCTCGCTTTAGGGAGCGTCAATAGTTATGTAAGGTATTTTTTGTGGAAGTGTTAGCTATCCTGACACTTTTCAAAAGACGGGGAAATCGTTGTAAACGCCTTCATTTTGGGGCGTGCGGAGGCGGCAAGCTTGAAAAATGCGGCATTATCCGCTGTTGTGCGGTTTGAAACGAGGGGTGCGCCGCATGGCATTCGTGTCCGCTATGGAAATATATTACATTTCCTCCATTGAGCCCGTTTCCGAATGATGGTTTGCCCGGCTTGGCGGGGCTCCTCCTTTAATAACGGACGCTCCCCGCCGTTGCCGCCGCGAACTAGCCGAGGAACAGCTCCGCAAGCAGTTCGTAGCATCTGACCTTCAGCCGGAAATCGGACATGATGCAGGTCACCAAAATTTCTTCCGTCCTGTAGCTGTCCGCAAACGCCAGCATTTGCCGCCTGACCTTGTCCGGACCTCCTACGATCATCCGTTTGCGGTTGTCGAGAATCCGCCGCTTCTCCCGTTCGCCGTAACGGTAAGCCAACGCTTCCTCCGGCGTCGGATGGAGCGGCCCGTATTCCCCTTTCTCCTGGCGGAGCAGGCGCAAGTCCATAGCCGCGGCTTCCCGCTCGGCCAGCGCGTCCGTATCCGCGCACAGGACAAAGACGCAGACGGTTGCCTTCGGGCGCCCGCCGAGCGGACCCGCCCGGTAATGCCTGCGGTAGTCCCGCACGGCGCCCTGCCCGCCGGTTCCGTTGATGAAATGGGCGAAGGCGAAGCCCGCTCCCAGACGGGAGGCAAGCGCCGCGCTGTACCCGCTCGAACCGAGCAGCCATATCTCGGGAGCGGTCTCTACGCGGGGCATGGCGCGAAGGCCCGATAAGGGATGACCGGAAGGCAGCGGATCCCCGAGCTCCAGGTAAGCGGCCAGTTCCGCAAGCATGTCCTCCATGCGGGCTTCTTTCCGCCCGGCTTCCCCGCACTGCAGCGCCTTGGAGACGAGCGGCATCCCGCCGGGAGACCGGCCGATTCCCAGATCGATCCGGCCCGGATACAGCCCCTCGAGCACGCGAAAGTTTTCGGCGACCTTGTACGGGCTATAGTGCGGCAGCAGCACGCCTCCGGACCCGACCCGAATGCGCGACGTGTTCGCCCCGAGGGCGGCAACAAGCACTTCGGGCGACGAACCCTCCAGCCCCGGCGCGTGATGATGTTCCGACACCCAAAAGCGCGTATACCCCAACCTGTCGGCGACTCTTGCCAGCGCAACCGTATTTCGCAGCGCTTCGCCGGCCCGATCGTTCGGACCGGGAGCCGACTGATCCAGCACGCCCAGCTTCAGCTTTGTCATTCTGCCGTCCCTCCCCTCGTCGTACGTCTATGCTTCGCGAAGCCGATCCAGAATCCCGCACGCTCCATTACTTAGGAACTAAACCCGATTTGCGGCTCGGGACAACGCAAAAACCACGATCGGCGCATTCGGCCGCCTCATTCAACTGGCCCATTCATCCGGCCCATATGCACATTGTCGCAGAAAAAAAGCTATTCCGCCCGCTCGCCGGCGGGATGGCGGAATAGCTTGATGGTGCGGACGTTATTTTTTCCAGGTTGCAAACGCTTCGGCCGGGGCCTTGACCGTATCGAAACGTTTGCCGACTAGCGGCGCCAGCTTCTCCAGATCCTTGAGCAAGTTGGCAAACTGGTCCGGGAACAGCGACTGCACGCCGTCTCCCGTCGCGGAGTTGTCCGGATCGGTGTGCATTTCGATGATCAGCCCGTTCGCCCCTGCGGCAACGGCCGCTTTCGTCATCGTTTCGACGAGCTCGCGGCGGCCGGTCGCATGGCTCGGGTCGGCGATCACCGGCAAGTGCGAGAGCTGCTGGATAACCGGAATGGCCGCCAAGTCGAACGTGTTGCGGGTGTACGTTTCGAACGTGCGGATGCCCCGTTCGCACAGCATCACGTTCGGGTTGCCTCCGGCCAGGATGTACTCCGCGGCATTAAGCCATTCGTCGTAAGTGGCGCTGAAGCCGCGTTTGAGCAGCACCGGCGTACGGACCGTGCCGAGCTTGCGCAGCAGGTCGAAGTTCTGCATGTTCCGCGTGCCGACCTGCAGAATATCGGCGTATTCGGCGCACACATCCACGTACTCCGGGGTCATGACTTCCGTAATCGTCAACAGCCCGTGTTTCTCGCCGGCTTCCTTCATCCACTTCAAGCCTTCCACGCCGATGCCCTGGAAGCTGTAAGGGCCGGTCCGCGGCTTGAACGCGCCCCCGCGCAGCACCTGGCCTCCCGCCGCCTTCACCAGACGGGCGATTTCATCGATCTGCTCGGGCGTTTCCACGGCGCAGGGGCCGCCCATGACGACAAGATTGTCGCCGCCGATTTTCACGCCTTTGATTTCGATAATCGTATCGTCCGGATGGAAATCGCGGCTGGCAAGCTTGTAGGACTTGGAAATCTTGATGACGTTCTCGACCCCTTTCATCGAGCGGAGATGCTCGGCAAGATGCGGGTCGGCTTTGCCGATGATGCCGATGACCGTGCGGTCGGTTCCGCGGGAGACGTGCGCCTGCACGCCGCTCCTCTCGATATGCTGAACGATTTCCGCAATCCGCTCTTCGGATATGGTAGGGGAAGTAATGACGATCATGACGTTCACGCTCCTGAACCTTTTTACGCTTATACGCTTCAACGCTTGTTTGCTTTGACGCTTATACGCTTTTAAGTGATAAAGCAAATATAGCCGAAAAAACGCCCCATGTCAACGCCCAAAATGCGAAGACGCGGGGCACCGGAAGAACTTATAGAATGGCATTGCCGCTTGCATCCTGCCGTCTCGACTTGCGCCTTTCCTTCCGCTTCGCCTTGAACGCATTGACGCTGTACCGGATCGGAAAATAGCAAACCGCCGCCAGGATCGCGCCGTCGATCATGCCGCCGACGATGAGCTTGAGATTGATCAGCAGAAGATGGTTCGCCCATTCCGGCAGGAAGGAAACATGCACGTTAAAATGCTTGGGCAGCACGAAGCCGCCCACCATCGCGTTCGGGATCGTCATCGGAACGTAAATGATTTTCCCGAACACGAAACCGATCAAAGCCGCCGCCAAATGGCCCCTGAGCAGAAAAATCAACGGAAAGACCAGCAAAAACGAAGTGCCGTAGGTTGGCAAATTGAACATTTCCACGAACAGGCCGACGCCGAAGCCCATCGCGACCGAGGACGCTCCGCCCTTGGCGCGCAGCAGCTTCAGGTATTGATATTTCAGCAAACGCTGTAATTTACGCAAATAACGCATGGAGGCTCCCTTTCTGTCCGAGGTGCTTCCCCATGGATTAAGTCGATTTCTCCCGAATCGTCGGCAAAAGCTTTTTCATGTTCACCGTGCGGCGAATCTCCCAGGTTTGCGGGTCGTTGTGGTCGTACTGCTCCAAGTAGGCGATTACTTCTTTCGTCAGCGGCGTCGGCGTCGAAGCGCCGGAGGTGACGGCTACCTTGTTCACGCCTTCCAGCCATTCGCGCTTGATCTCGGTCACGTCGGCCACCCGGTAGGCGGGCACTCCCGCGATCTCCTCGGAAACCTGGGCCAGCCGGTTCGAGTTGTTGCTTCGCGGGTCGCCGACCACGATGCAAAGGTCCGCGCCTTTGGCCTGCTCGGCAACGGCCTCCTGTCTGACTTGCGTCGCCAGGCAAATTTCGTTGTGGATTTCGGCGTGAGGATACACTTCGAGCAGTTTGGCCATCAAATGCTTAATGTCCCACTGCGACATCGTCGTCTGGTTCGTAATAATGATCCGCTCCGCGGAAAGCGCCAAATTGGCGATGTCTTCTTCACGCTCGATCAGATGAACATGGTCCGGAGCGATGCCGATCGCGCCTTCCGGCTCGGGGTGGCCTTTCTTGCCGATGTAAATCACCTCGTAGCCGTCGGCCACCTTCTCGCGGATCAGATCGTGCGTCTTCGTGACGTCGGGACAGGTGGCATCCACCGTCGTCAGCCCTTTCTCCCGGGCAATCCGGCGAACTTCGGGCGAAACGCCGTGCGCGGTAAAAATGACCGTGCCTTTGTCCACCTTCTCCAGAATTTCCAAACGGTTGGGGCCGTCGAGCGTAATGATGCCTTCGTTCTTGAACGCTTCCGTCACATGCGTATTGTGGACGATCATGCCTAGAATATAAATGGGGCGCGGCAGATCCAGGTTGCGCGCTGTCTGCAGCGCCAACACCATGGCATCGACCACGCCGTAGCAATACCCGCGAGGTGAAATCTTTATTACTTCCATGTAAGCGCCTGCTTTCCCGCCCTTGTATTGGATTGATGCGTCTTCGCGGGGGAGCCGCGGAAATGCTCGCCGGGAGCGGACCGCGCGCACGCTTGCCGCAGCGAACGCAGCTTCTCTCCCCCGCTTCATTCCCGTTCCTGCCCCTGGCGATTCTCCCCTTCAGGGAGGTTAGGGCGTTCCGTATGTTCTATTATATCGCATTCTGTCGGCTGGGAAAAGTCGACGGGAAGCCAGACGATGAAGCGGCTCCCTTCGCCGAGCTTCGTCCGAACTTCCAGCGTAGCGTGGTGCATGTCGGCGATCCACTTGGCGATGGACAGCCCGAGTCCGGTGCCGGCCGTCTTGCCCCGCGATTCGTCCGCGCGGTAGAACCGGTCGAAGATGTGCGGCACCTCTTCCTTGCTCATGCCGATGCCGGTGTCCGCCACGACCAGTCCGACCTTGTCGCCCGAACGGACCGCTTCCAGCCTGACTTCGCCGGACGGCGTGTACTTGAATCCGTTCTCGATAAAAATAAACAGCAATTGCAGCAAATAATCGCGGTTGCCCTTTACCCATACGCCGTCGAGCGCATCGAGCGGTCCGACGACCCATTCCGCTTTCCGCGGCAAAAATGCCGCGCGCCGGGCCGCTTCCTCCGCAAGCGGACGCAGCGACAGACGTTCCATCGGCATGGTGTAGCCGGCATCCGCCCTCGCCAGCGCAAGCATATCGTTAACCAGGCGGCTCATCCGCCGGGCTTCGTCGGCAATATCGTGGATCGCTTCCTTCGACAGCTGTTCGCGTTCCTCCGCGGTCAGGGCCGGAGCGCCTTCCGCCTGGCCGCCTTCGCCGCCCCATATTTTGGCGAGAAAATCGACGTTGCCGCGTATGGTCGTAAGCGGCGTGCGCAGCTCGTGGGACGCGTCGGAAACGAATCGCCGCTGCGCCGCAATGGATTCTTCCAGCTCCTTGTACGCGCGCTCCAGCCGTTCGAGCATATGATTGAGCGTCCTCCGGAGCCGCCCGATCTCGTCCTGGCTGTCGCCGGGAATCCGGGTGCTCAGATCGGATCCGCTTTGAATCCGTTCGGCCGCGGCCGTCACTTCTTCGATCGGCTGCAGCGCCTTGCGCGACAGGAACATGCCGAGCGCAAACGCCACCAGGACGCCGGCCAGGCCCGACAGCCACAAGATTTGGCGCAGCAGCGCCAGCATCGCCTCCTCCTTGCCCATGTACGAAGCGATCTGAATCAGGCCGATTTTGTTGCCTGCCAAGTCGTAAACCGGCTTTTCCAGAATGTAAAAAGGTTCGTTGTCGATTTTGTATGACAAAAAACGATATTGAAATTTCAAGTCGCTTAGCGCCGGATACGGAAATTCATAGGTGAGCAAATTCGTGGTTTTGTCGCTCACCACGCCGCTCTCGTTTTCGATGTAGCTCACCAATTGCGCAAAGATCGTCGAGCGGTCAAACCGGTTCGAAGTTCGCAGCCCCAGCGAAAAATCGGGAAAGGCGCCTACCCGAAATTCGCCTGCAACGTCCCATAGGCGGTTTTTCAAATCCTGCATGGTATTATGGTATACCACATAATAAACCAAAAATCCGAACGCCACCATCGTTAAGGCGAGCAAACTCGTATACCAAAGCGTCAGGCGAAGGCGGATGGACATAGCCTAGTTGTCTCCTTTCAGGACGTACCCCGCACCTCTCACCGTCTGAATGAGCCGGCTGCCGCCGTGTTCCTCGAGTTTTTGCCGCAGCATCGCCACGTAAACCTCCAAGACGTTCGATTCGCCGCTGTAATCATAGCCCCAGATGCGTTCCATGATTTGATCGCGGGAGAGCACCCGCTTCGGATTTTGCATAAAAAAATGCAGCAGGTCGAATTCCTTGGCGGTCAATTCGATGCGTTTGTCGCCGCGGATCACTTCGCGGGAGTCGACGTCCAGCAGCAGGTCGGCGTAGCGGAGCTGGCGGCTCTCCTCCACCTGCTCCGGGTTGCGCCGAAGCAGCGCCCTTACCCGCGCGTTCAGCTCCTCCAGGGCAAACGGCTTGATCAGATAATCGTCGGCGCCCAGATCAAGGCCTTTGACGCGGTCCTGCACGTCGTCCTTTGCGGTGAGCATCAGAATCGGGGATTGGATCCCCGCCGCGCGCAGGCGTCGGCACACTTCCCACCCGTCCAGCTGCGGCATCATCACGTCGAGGATGACCAGATCGGCATGGCGGCCGAGCAGCACCCTAAGTCCTTCCTGCCCGTTGGAAGCGGTCGTCACTTCATACCCCTCGAACGCCAGGCTTCGGCGCAGCAGGGAGGTGATTTTCTCATCATCATCGATCACAACGATATGCGGTCTCATGGCGGACTCCTCTCTGAATTCGTCTATCGGACAACTTAAAACAAAAGGACAGCCGCGGTAGACTGCCCTTTTGCGCGATTCTTTCTTACTCTGCGGACTGCTGCGCCTTTTCGTACTCGTTCCTGTCGCCGATCGTGACGGTCAAATCCAACTTTTTGCCGCCCCGGACGATGTTGAGGGTGATCTTGTCGCCGACTTTCTTGCTTTTGATGACTTTGATCATCTCGTCCGGCGTCTTGTAGGACTTGCCGTCGATGCCGGTAATGACGTCGTATTGGCGCAGGTCCCCTTTGTACGCAGGGGAGTTGTACAAGACTTCTCTTACAAGCGCGCCGTCCGTGCTGTCAAGACCGAGCTGTTTGGCGGTGCTTTCCGTCAGCTCCTGCAGGCTCGCGCCGATGAACGGCTCCGGTTCCTTCGGAATTTCCGTATTGGTCTTCAGGTTTTCCAGCACTTCGCTGATCGTGCTCGTCGGAATCGCGAAGCCGATGCCCTGCGCTTCCGAGCTGACCGCCGTGTTGATGCCGATGACTTCGCCGTTCAGATTCAGCAGCGGACCGCCCGAGTTGCCGGGGTTGATCGAAGCGTCGGTTTGCAGCAGATGCTTGTATTCGCGCGTGCCGTTGCTGTCCGGGATGCTGATCTCGCGCTCGTTGGAGCTGAGCACGCCGACCGTTACCGTATGGTCGAAGCCGTACGGGTTGCCGATGGCCACGACCCAATCGCCCATGTTGACCGCGTTGGAGTCGCCCAGCTTCAGCGTCGGGAAATTGCTGCCTTCGATCTTCAGAACCGCAAGGTCCAGATCGTAGCTGGAGCCGAGCAGCTTCGCCTTGAACGGCTCTTCGTATCCGTTGACGGTCACCCTGATTTCGGAAGCGCCGTCGATCACGTGTTCATTGGTCAAAATATAGCCGGTCGAGTCAAAGATGAATCCGGAGCCCATTCCCGTTTCCTGGAGCGAATTGCCGCCGTCGCCTTGGTAATTCGGCTCTTCGCCGAAAAATTGGCGGAAGAACGGATCGTCGAACAAGCTGTTGCCCGGCCGGGATTGCACGTTGGCATACGTTTCGATCTTGACGACGGCCGGACTTGCCTGCTCGAAAATTTGCGCGATATTGTTCGGCCGGACGACGTCCGCCACATTGCTGGCTTTGCCGCTTGTCGTCTTCGCCGATTCAGAGGAGCCGGAAGTCTCGCTCGTCGAGGCGGTCAGCGCCTTGCCGCCGAACCAGTTGTAGCGGTCCGCCGAGAACATCAAGCCGCCCACCACCAGCACGCCGACCATAAACGAAGCGAACATCGCCAGAAACGGCGAACGGCGGCGCTTCGTCGTCACGTCCCAGTTGCGTCCTCCCGAGACGGTAAACGGCCGGTAATCGCGGCTTACCGGAACCGGGTGCCGCTGCTCGCCGTCGCCGTTACCGCCGCTGCCGCTGCCGAAACCGGCCGATGCGCCTTGAGAAAACGGCCCGTACGTAAAGGCGCTCGAGCCGGAAGGATTCGACGAATCTTCCGAACCAGAGCCGCTCAGGCTGCCGTAATCGCCGCCGGAAGCCGAAGCGCCGTATCCGTTGGAACTGTACGGACGAAATACCGTTTCCCCGTTCGCTTCCGCATTTTCTGCCGAAATCTCTTTGGCCTCGTTGTGCGCACCGGACGCCTCTTCGCGTCCATATCGAAATCCGAACAAATCGTCGGTTTTTCTGTTTTGATCGTCCATAGCCCATTCCTCCTTGTTGAAATTCGCGGTGCTTATCTTAACCGCTGCGCCGCATCTCTCGTATGCTTCTATCTTCGTCTGATTTCCTTAAAACTATATTAAAACGAAATGAATTCGAATTAAATCTTCAATAGGCAAAATGGGCAAAATCATCGTCAGCCTCTATCTCTGTTCGGCAGCATACCGCACAGTGAAGCGCAAGCGAATCCAATTGCCTTCTCAGCACTTAAATCCAAGAAACCAGTCCAACCCCGTTTTGTAGTTGCCTTCTACGCAATTGCAGGCTATCTCATCCGTTCCCCCGAGCCCAAAACAGGATGCAATTGCCTTTTCGGCACTTAATCGGGGCCATCTGCACAAAACGGCCCTGCAATTGCAGAAAAAGCAACTGCAGGGCTTCACCGTCCGTGTAAAACGACTGCGCCGCCTTGTCCGGACACACCCGTTTTCGCGAATTCCATACGGAAGCCGATAAGCAGGCATCTTAAACGCGAACCCGCGGGCTTCCGGCTGCCGAGGCGATCGCTATGAGACTTACCCCGGATCGCGAGATTCGATTTCCCGCAGCCGTTCGCGCGCTTTTTCGATCCATTCCGGCTCGATGTCCGCGTCGCGGTCGGCAGGATCGGAAAATTGGTCAAACATCGCTCCGAACGTCCGGGGCTGCGCTTCCGGATCCAAGCCTTCATTGTAAACATGCTTGAGCACAAAAGGCTCACCGAATTGAATCTTCGCGTTGATATCTTCCGACTCGCTGTCCAAATTGCCGCTGGTCACGGAAAAGGGCAAACGAAGCCACACTTTTCCCGCATCGTCCAGCGCGCAGTCGAACGAGCCGTGCCGATAATCCCAATTGCCGCTTAGCGTAAAGCCCTTGCCGGCCAGTTCGCGCTCTGCCGAGGCATATTCTCGAATCTGTCCGGTCAAACGGGAAGAGATGGCGTACATGCGGGGACAACCCCTTTTTTATTATAGCATATCCGCAATCCGCCCGTTTTAACCGAAATGGAAGGTTATGAACGCACCCAACCTTTTCGGTGGGCGTAGATGGCAAGCTGCGTCCGGTCTTCGACTTCGCACTTCATCAGCAGATTGCTGACATGGGTTTTGACCGTTTTGACGCTGATGTGCAGTTCTTCGCCGATCTCCTTGTTGGACTTTCCTTCCGCAATGAGCAGCAGCACCTCGCGCTCGCGATCCGTAAGCCCGTCTCCGCCCTCGTCCACCGTACGCTGCCGCAATCCCCGCGCAAGCGCCTGCGATACTTCTCCGCTCATGACCGGCATGCTCCGGGCGGCTCCCAGCAGCGCATAGATCAACTCGTCCGCTGAAACGCTTTTCAGCACATAGCTGACGGCGCCCGCTTCGATCGCTTCGACGACTTTGTCGTCCTCCAAAAAGCTGGTCAAAATCACGATGCGCAGTGACGGCTCGATTTCCAAAAGCCTGCGCGTCGCTTCGACGCCGTCCATCTCCGGCATCATCAAATCCATCAACACCAGATCCGGCATCCGGCCGCCGTAGCCGCCCCGGGCCAGCGCCTTCACCGCCTCCGCTCCGCTTCCCGCCTCTCCGATCACTTCAAACCGGGAATCGAGCGACAAATACGTTTTCAGCCCCGCCCTGACCATGGCATGATCGTCGACGATCAGCACGGAATAACATTGGTTGTCCGCAGTCATGTGGCGCGAATCCCCTTTTCATTGTCATGTTCGTCCGGCATTTCCGCCGCAAAAATCGGAAACGAGACGCGAACGCAAGTCCCCGCGCCGGCCTTGGTCACGATTTCCGCATCTCCGCCCAGCTTCTGCGCGCGTTCCCGCATTGTCGACAGACCATGCCCTCCGGCCCGCACCTGGTCGTGGCGAAAGCCGCAGCCGTCGTCCTCGACCGAAAGCGTAACCTGCCTGTCGGTTGTGCCCAGCAGCAGCCTTACCGCCTTCGCCTCGGCATGTTTGACGACGTTCGCCATCGCTTCCTGAATGATGAGGAACAATTGATGCTCGATTGCCTCCGGAAGCCGCTGCTCAAGCTGCATCTCAAGCGTGCCCTGCAATCCGTTCTGGCGGCAGTAATCCGGAAACCAGCGGTTCAGCGCATCGGACAGCGTCCTTCCCTGCAGCTCCAGCGGACGAAGCTGGGCGATCAAGCCGCGCATCTGACGCTGTGCCATCGCCGACATGTCGATCAACTGCCGCATGACCTGTTCGGCTTGTTCCGGATTTTTCTTAAGCAGCATCGGCAGCGAAGACGCGGACATGTGCAGCGCGAACAATTGCTGGCTGACCGTGTCGTGCAAATCCCGGGCCAGCCTTCTACGCTCTTCCAGCACGGCCGCTTCTTTGGACGTTCCCTCTTCCCGAACCTCCTGCTCCCCAAGCCGCTGCAGCAGCTTCAGCCGGTCTTCCAGCTTGGCCAGCATGCCGTTAAATTCGCTATACGCCTCGGCAAACGCATCCGCCGATAGCTCCGGCAGACGCACGTTCCAATTGCCCGCCGCCGCCTGCTTCATCGCCAGCTGCAGCTGGTCGATTCTACGCTGCGTTCTCAGCCCGAGCCGGTACGCGAACGCAATGGACGCAACCAGAATCGCCGCCGCCCAGCCGATCCACCACTCCGAATCGGCTGCATCCCCTTTTTCCCAATGCAACACAATGAACACAAACGACAGGATCGCCGATCCGGACGCCGCCGCGAAGATCGTCCATTCCCACTTGCTGCCCCGTACAAGCCGCATCCCGTTCAGCCCACCTTCGATACGCGGACATCGCCGATAAACGTGCTCACGACCAGCACGATTTGCTTGTCGCAATCCCGGTATCCCGGCGTTTCCACCGACACGTGGTTAAACAAGCCATCCCGCTTGTGCTCCAGCACCTTGACGTCGCCGATCAGGCAGTTGGACTCCACCCGCACGCCTACGGTAAAATCGTTCGGCACGAACACCTTGACGTCGCCGATAAACGAAGAGACGTTAATCCTCGTTTCGCCGTAAGGAATCTGGGCCCGCGTCAGGTCGATTCTCGTATCGCCGATAAAATGCGAGATATTCATCGGCCGCAGTTCGAAATAGCCGTCCCCGATATAAAAGTCGCCGATAAAGCGGCTGTAATTGTGACGGTCTCCGTGCCAGCAACCGTGATCTCTCCATTCATGCGGTCCAAATCCCTTCCATCCGTGAGGGCCGTAGCCTTTCCATCCGTGAGGGCCATATTTCTTCCACCCGTGCGGCCCATGTTCCTTCCACCCGTGATGCCCGTGATTCTTCCACCCATGCTGCCATTGGGAAGGCTCCTCCTGCTTGACATCCTGCTGCCAATTCGGAGCCGATTCCCGCTGGTTCTGTTGCCCGCTATCGGAAGGACGCGGAGGACTTTCCGGAGCAGGACCCGTTTCTTTACCGCCAAACGATGGGTCGCCGTTCAAGCTGTCGTAAGTCGGCGGCGCGGGCGGCGGCCCCATCATGGGCTCCGGCGGCGTCACCGGGTTCCATCCGGCGCTGCCGTCCCAGTCATGCGGTTTTTTCGGTTTGTTGCCCCGAAAGATCAGCATAAGCCCGAACAGAATCAGCGCAAACGGCCCGATCCCCCGCAGGAGGTCCCCAAACTCCCATTCGAACCAATCCAAATTGCGTCCGAGGAAAAACACGCCGATCAAAATAATGAAGAAGTTCCACCAATACCCGCCTCTTGGCTGCATCAATAAACCATGAACGCCCACCAAGATCACGAAGACCGGCCAGAAGGTTCGGGCCAAATCCCCGAAATCGACATCCAGCACGCCGATCTGGTCGAACAAAAAAACAACCCCGATACCGATCAGCACGATCCCCCAAAAGATACGCTGAAGCAGCGATTGCACCATGATAGCCAGCCTCCGTCGTACTCGTTATGAACTCGCCTCGTTTACGAAATGATCGTACACAGCTTCATTATAACGAATCGCGCCAAACCGCCATAGCTGCGCGGGGCGGAACGCGGGCTCGGTCCAGGGACGGAGAAGCAGGACCCCGGCGAAATGCGCAATAAATAACCGACAGCTTTCACCTTCCGGAAAAGGTCGAACGCTGTCGGTTTGACCGGATCGAGGCTATGTACTTCTCGGTTGCTCTTGGTTCTGGGCCTTGACTTTCGCTTTGCCGCGATGAATGCGCGCCTTGACCGTGCCGACCGGCACATCCAGGGCAGCCGCAATTTCATCGTCTTTGAAACCGTAATAAAACTTGTAAAGCAGCAGCGTCCGGGTTGCCGGGTCCAGCCGCCCCAGCACGTCGGACAATTCTGCTATCAGCTCCGGGCCGTGATAGGAGTGAGATACGTGCTCGTACTCCTCGCAATTGTCAGCCAGCCATTCGGATCGGCGCGCGCGATTGGCATTGGAGGCCAAATTCGAAGCGATCGTTTTCGCCCATGGAATGAGCTTGCGGCTCTCCCTCAAGGTGTCATATTTCTCCAAAATTCGAACCCACGCCTCCTGAACGACATCCCCCGCATCGTTTTTGTCATACAGTCGGCTTCGGGCAGCCTTCAACATTTGTCGGTACAGTTCCTCAAGCATTTCTTCTTCCATAACGGCATTGCCCGGAAATGCTGAATCTCGCAGGAAGTACGTCATGGCCAACGGTCACTCCTCGGAGAATACGTTTCCACTTTTCTCCATTGTACCATATTCGCGTCTTGAGGAGAATAATTTCCAATTTTACTTCCCGGAATTCGACAATTTTTTATCCGAATCGATTGTGCCCAAAACCGGAACGCCTTCGGGTGAAAAAGCGCGTCCCGCTTTTCCGGCGGCGACGAATTGGCTCCAAGCCTCAAGCATCGATTCGGTCGCTTTGCCTTTTCCCCGATAGATGACCTGCACATCGACCGTTCTTTTCCCCCATTCCCGGAACACCTGACGGGTCGAAGGAAAATACAAATCGATTTTATAGCCTTTGATCCGCGATCCGGTATCGGCAACCAGTCCGTAGCCGTAGCCGGGAATGAACAAGAGCGTGCCAATTGGGAACAGTTTCGGATCGGCCGCGATGGTCGATACGTGACCTCTTCGAACCTTCACGCCGGAAAAGGTGATGCCGTATTGCGGGTGGCCCGGCCGCTTGCCGGTGGATTCGAATCCCGCCGTATAGCCCGTCGCGACAACCCGCACCGTTTGGGCGGCGGAAGCCGGTCGGACGGTATCCGTCTCCGGATTCCGCACGGCAGACGCCGGACGGGAACGTTCTCCGGGAGACGGTTGCCTGCGTTTGGAAGTCTCCGGAAGTTCAGGCTCTGCGCCAACCGCAGCCGGCTGCGCAATGGCCCGCTCATCGCGCGCATCCGATTCGGCCAGCGCCGGAACCTGGTCCGCCGCGCTTAAGGCGCACGCAGCCGGCGTGCCCAGCAGCGCAAAGCTTATGGCCAGCGCTGTCCCGCGCCGAATCCAGCCTTTCGGGGATACAAAAAAACTTGCTGACATGTGGCTCACACCTCTAAGCGGTAGGTTGCCCCATGCCAGCAAGCGCTATGCGACGGCTCCCGCTATGCCGTACGCGTGGCGCGTATTAGTTTAGTCCACGCGTTTGGATGCGATCTCCGCGGTCGCCCTTGCGATGAACTCCGCGAGCGGCTGCGCTCCCAGATCCCCTTCGCCGCGCCGTCTGACCGAAACGGTGCCCTCGGCAGCCTCGTTCTGGCCGACGATCAGCATATAAGGAACTTTCTCGAGCTGAGCCTCGCGAATTTTGTAGCCCAGCTTCTCGTTGCGCAGGTCGGTTTCGGCGCGTATGCCGGCTTCCTGCAGCTTTTCGGCCGTTTCGCGGGCATAGGCGTCGAACGCCTGGCTGACCGGAAGAATTTTCGCCTGAACCGGAGACAGCCACAGCGGCAGGGCGCCGGCGAAGTTTTCGAGCAGAAACGCCGTCATCCGCTCCATCGTGCTGATAATGCCGCGGTGGATGACGACCGGACGGTGCTTTTTGCCGTCTTCCCCGATATATTCAAGCTGGAACCGCTCCGGCAGCAGCACGTCGATTTGGGCCGTCGACAGCGTCTCCTCCTTGCCCGTAGCGGTTTTGATCTGCACGTCGAGCTTCGGCCCGTAGAACGCGGCTTCGCCTTCCGCTTCGAAAAACGGCAGATTCAGCTCTTCCACGACTTCCCGCAGCATCTGCTGCGTCGTTTCCCACATTTGATCGTCCGGCCAGTATTTTTCGGTGTTCTTCGGATCGCGGTAGGACAGGCGGAAACGGTATTCCTTGATGCCAAAGTCTTCGTATACGCGCTTGATCAGGTTGACGACGCGCTTGAATTCGTCCTTGATCTGATCCATCCGGCAGAAAATGTGGGCGTCGTTAAGCGTCATCGCGCGGACGCGGTGCAGCCCCGTAAGCGCCCCGGACATCTCGTAGCGGTGCATCGTGCCAAGCTCGGCGATACGGATCGGAAGATCGCGATAGCTGCGCAGATCACTTTTGTACACCATCATATGGTGCGGGCAGTTCATCGGGCGCAGCACCAGTTCCTCGTTGTCGAGCGCCATCGGCGGGAACATGTCCTCTTTGTAGTGCTCCCAGTGGCCGGACGTTTTGTAAAGCTCGACGTTGGCGAGCACCGGCGTGTAGACGTGCTGGTAGCCCAGCTTTTCCTCCAGATCGACGATGTACCTCTCCAGCGTGCGGCGGAGCTTGGCGCCATAAGGCAGCCAGAGCGGCAACCCTTGTCCGACCTGCTGAGAGAACGTGAAAATGCCGAGCTCCTTGCCCAGCTTGCGGTGATCGCGTTTCTTCGCTTCCTCAAGGAAGTGCAGATGCTCTTCGAGCTGGCTTTTCTTCGGGAACGCCGTCCCGTAAATCCGCTGCAGCATCTTGTTTTTGCTGTCGCCCCGCCAATAAGCCCCCGCCACGCTCAACAGCTTGAACGCTTTGATGCGGCCGGTGGAAGGAAGATGGGGTCCGCGGCACAGATCGAAAAATTCGCCCTGGTCGTAAATCGTAATGACCGCGTCCTCCGGCAAGCCGGCAATCAGCTCCAGCTTGAGCGGGTCTTCGAGCTCCTCGTAAATGCGGATGGCTTCTTCCCGGCTAACGACCCGACGGACGATCGGCAAATCTTCTTTGACGATCTTTTCCATTTCACGCTCGATTTTCTCCAGATCTTCGGGCGTAATGGAATGCTCCAGATCGATGTCGTAATAAAAACCGTCCTCGATCACGGGTCCGATGCCAAGCTTGACGGCTTTGGCTCCGTACAGGCGTTTAAGGGCCTGGGCCATCAGGTGCGCGGTGCTGTGCCGCATCACTTCGACGCCTTCGGCCGAATCCAGCGTCACGATTTCAACCGTTGCCTCGTTTTCGAGAGGGGTGTTCAAATCGACAACTTTGCCGTTCAATTTGCCGGCGACGGCGTTTTTTCGAAGTCCGGGGCTGATCGAAGCGGCGACATCGTCGATCGTCGAGCCTTCCGGATATTCCCGGACGGCGCCGTCCGGCAGCTTAATCTGTACAGCCATTCCTGCATCCTCCCTTAGCGCATAAAGCCTTGACACGCACAAACTGCATAAGCCCCAAGAAAAGCCAAAGACAACAAAAAACACCCGCCCCCAAAGGGACGAGTGCCTGAATTGCGTCTCGTGGTTCCACCCTTGTTCAACCGGCCGCCCGTTCTTCACGTCAAAACATGCGCAGGCTTCCGGTTCTCAAGCATGCTTAACGGTCATGACCCGGCAACGCATACTGACGGCCGACGCCAAAAAATGGCGTGGCGCGTTCCGCGCTGCGGCTCGAAAGGGGTCGATGCCGGCCGGTCCGGAAGGAACTTGCAGCCTAAGGTTCCTCTCTCTGAGCCGTCCGTATTCCGGCATCGGTGTCTTTCTCATCGCCGATATCCGATTTGGCTTGCGATAAGCGCGCAAGGCTGTTGAACGGAATTATACCTTGGCCGCGGTTTCCCGTCAAGTCGGTTGCTCCGGATACAACGCGGCCCGTTCGCCGAAAATGCCCATCAAGGTGCGGATGACCTGCGCTTCCGGCTCCCGCGTATGAATGTACAGCCGCCGCGGAGAGACGGCAAGCAGCCGGCTGACAAGCAGGCTTTCCTCTTCGAGCGAGTCCCGTTCCGCTTGTTCCTCGGAGGTTTCGGCCCAGCTTGGCGCCTCCTTTTCCAGCGGACGCAGCTTCTCATCCAGCAGCCTGAAGGCATGTCCGCCGCCATGAAGCACATGCACTTCGGGAACGCGAACTTCCTGCCACTCGACCATCGAGTGCAATAGCGACACGAATTCCTCGTACTGCCGATCCATCAGCCTTTCCTCCGCCACCGTTGCCGCCGCTTCTTTTACTTCCGCTTCGTAGTCGCGCAGCCTGAACCGGATGAAGCCTTCCAAATGAAGAAATTCGTTCCCGCGCAAATACGCCGCGAACTGCTGGGCCAGCCTGCGGATTCGCTTGTCGCGGCCCCTCCCGGCAACCGCCTCGTCCGCTTCCGGTTCCCCGTCCAGCAGGCCGATCGCTTCCGAAATCATGACGTCAAGCTCGATCGGGTTGCGGAATCCGTATTGATTGTGCAGCAGTTGACGGAGCTGAACCAGCTCCCTTTCCATTACCGTATATTCAGCCAGCACGTGGCCGGTCCGGTTGCAAAATTCATCCCTGCCCTGCCCGATTTTCAGGCAGCATCGGATAAGCCCGCCGTCGCCCGGAAGCTCCCACGGTCCTTCCCCTCCCTGGCCGGCCAACCCGGCGAACGACTTGTTCAACATCGCGGCCAGTCTTTCGGACAGCCCGCTCTCTGCGTCCGCAACGATCGTCCATACGTCCATTTTCATCGATTCCGCCTCCCGCAGCCCCTTTTTCTAACTATATGGTTGCCGATTTGGGGATATACGATCTGCAAACGGGCATGGTACATTTTATAAAATGACGGCTTGGCCGGAAGCTTTGCGGGGGGTACGATGCGAAGGGTACGGGCAAATAAACGCGCCGCGACAGCGAAGAGGCCGACTTCATCCGGCTTGAATCCGTCTTTTGGACGGAACAATATGCCTTTCTTTTCCGAAAGCGCGGGTAAGCACCATGGCTGGCGGCAAAGTAGGGTACTGAGCGGACTACATGGCGGGGTTACCGCGCAAACGTTGTATCTGACATCCTACTGCGTGCTTAAACCCTACTGCAAAAATAAAAAACCGGTCCGCCGCAACAGATGCGGTGAACCGGCTATCATGGCTGCCCGCGACCGGGTCAGCCTTTTAATTTTGCATCACGAAATCCTTCGCTGCCTGTTCGTTTCCATGATAGACTTTCAAAATTTGATACTGCGTGTTGCGCTGCGCGGGAATTTTGCCCGCTTCGCGGATCAGCCTCAGAATCAGCTCGATGTTCACTTTGTGCGTCGTGCCGGCGGCGGAAACGACGTTTTCCTCCATCATCGTGCTGCCGAAATCGTTCGCGCCGTACGAAAGCGACAGCTTGCCGATTTCCGGCCCCATCGTCACCCAGGACGATTGGAAGTTGTCGATATTGTCGATCGCAATCCGGCTGATCGCCAGCGTCTTCAGATACTCTTCCGGGGTGGCCTTCTCCCGCTTCAAGTTCGTGTTGTCCGGCTGGAACGTCCACGGAATGAACGCGAGAAAGCCGCGGGACGGATAGCCGTTCCTCAGGCACTCGTCCTGCGCGTCGCGGATGCGGAGCAGATGAAGCGCCCGCTCCTCCATCGATTCGCCGAAGCCGATGACCATCGTGCCCGTCGTCGTCATGCCCGCCTTGTGCGCGGCCGTCATGACGTCCATCCAGTCGCGCCAGCTTCCTTTGAGGCGGCTGATTTTTTTGCGGGTGCGGTCGTCGAGAATTTCCGCGCCTCCGCCCGGCAGCGAATCGAGACCGGCCTCGTGAAGCTGGCGGACCACTTCGTCAAGCGACAGCCCGTTCGATACTTCTTTCATCTTGTGGATTTCCGCGGGCGAGAACGAATGCATCGTAATTTGCGGAAACCTGGCCTTGATTTTTCGCAGCAAATTCAAATAGTACGAAAAAGGCAGGTCCGGATTCGTTCCGCCCTGCATCAAGATTTCAGTGCCGCCGACGTCGACGGTTTCCTGAATCTTTTGCAGGATGACTTCGTCCGGCAGCACATAGCCTTCTTTCGATCCCGGCGCCCGGTAAAAGGCGCAGAAACGGCAGTAAGTGTCGCAAATGTTCGTATAGTTGACATTCCGGCCGACGACAAACGTCGTAATCGGCTCGGGATGGCGGCGCAGCATCAGCTGATTGGCGACGTGACCCATTTTTTCGATTTCGTCCGATTCGAACAGGGCGATCACGTCCTCAAGCTGCAGACGTTCTCCTTTCAGGGCTCGGTCCAAAATGGGGTCCACCGTGCTCATTGCGATTTCCTCCCTCTCCATGGTCTGCATCTGGCACACTCGTCTTGATCATCGTAGCACAAAAAAACCGCAACGGCCACCGCTTTCTAAAAGTAAGCAGCGGCAGTTGCGGTCTCAACGTTATTTTCCGGTTGCTTAGCTCCCGAAATCCATAGCCTGATCCAAATCGTCGATCAGATCCTGAACGTCCTCCAGCCCGACCGAGTAGCGGACAAGACCGTCCGTGATTCCTCTTGCGTGCCTTACCTCCCGGGGCATGGCAGCATGCGACATCATCGCCGGATAGGACAAAATGCTTTCCACCGCGCCGAGGCTGACCGCCACCAGCGGCAGACGGACGCGGCTCAGCAGCCGTTTGGCCCGCTCCCCGTCCCCGACGTCGAACGACACGACCGCACCGAAGCCAAGCGACTGCTTCGCATGGATGTCCCTGCGGGGGTGATGTTCGAGCCCCGGGTAATACACTTTTTTCACGGCCGGATGGGCGTCCAGCCACCGGGCAAGCGTGATGGCGCTGCGCTCGCTCGCTTCCATCCGCACCCGCAGCGTCTTCATCCCGCGCATCAGCAGCCAGCTTTCCTGCGCGCTCAGCACCGCGCCCAGCCCGTTTTGCAACTGCTTGACGCGGCGGCCGAGCGATTCGTCGGCGGTTACGATCAAACCCGCGAGCACATCGCTATGCCCGCCCAGAAATTTCGTGGCGCTGTGGATGACCAGATCGACGCCGTGCTCGATCGGGCGCTGGTGATAGGGTGTCATGAACGTGTTGTCCAGCATCGTCAACAGCCCGTTCGCCTTCGCCCAGCCGGCCACCTCGGCAATGTCGGTAATTTTCAGCGTCGGGTTCGACGGCGTTTCGATGTACACAGCCTTCGTATTGGGCTTAAGCGCCGCTTTCACCTGTTCGAAGTCGGTCATATCCACGAACGTGGATTCGATGTTGAGCCGGGTCAGCACCGTCGTCAGCAGCCGGTAGGTGCCGCCGTACACGTCCTCCGTCACGATCACATGGTCGCCCGCGGACAGAAGCAGGAACGCCGTCGAGATCGCGGCCATGCCGGAAGCGAACGCGAAGCCGCGCGCTCCGCCTTCCAGCACGGCGATGTATTGCTCCAGCGCTTCCCGGGTCGGATTGCCCGAGCGGCTGTAATCGTGCGCCGGAGGGTTGTCCAGGTCAAAATGATGGAACGTCGACGCCTGAAAAATCGGCACGCTCGATGCGCCCGTCGCCTCGTCGATTTCCTTGCCGAAGTGAATCAGCTTGGTCGCAAACTGCGTCTCTTTCTGTCCGTTGCGGGATTCGTGCTGTTTGCTCATGGTCCGTTACTCCCCTTCGATTTCGCGCAATGCCGCATCGATTGCGTTGCCCAGGTCGGCGATCAGATCGTCGATATGCTCGATGCCGACCGAGAAGCGCAGCAGACGGTCGTCCACGCCCACCTTGCGGCGGATTTCCTCCGGAATATCCGCATGCGTCTGGACGGCCGGATAGGTCAGCAGCGATTCGACCCCGCCGAGGCTTTCGGCGAAAGCGATCAGCTTCAAATGACGCAGAATCGGCTCGACGGTTCTGGCGTCCTTCATTCGGAACGAGAAAATGCCGGTATGGCCGGAAGCCTGCCGCTTCTGAACGTCATGGCCGGGGTGATGCGGCAGCGCCGGATGGTAGACGTCCTCGACCGCCGGATGGTTCAGCAGCCACTCGGCAAGCCGGACGGAATTGTATTGATGCCGTTCCATCCGCAGCGCCAGCGTCTTCATCCCTCTCATGAGGAGCCAGGAATCCTGGGGCCCGAGCACGGCACCGATCGAATTGTGCAGGAACGCCATCTGCTCCGACAGCTCCTTGCCCTTCGTAACGATCAGTCCCGCGAGAACATCGTTGTGCCCGCCCAAATATTTGGTCGCGCTGTGTACGACGATATCGGCGCCCAGCTCGATCGGCCGCTGCAAAAACGGGGTCATCAGCGTATTGTCGACGATCGTCAGCAGCCCTTTGCGCTTCGCCCAAGCGGATACCTTTTCCAGATCCGTGATCATCATCAGCGGATTGGTCGGCGTTTCGATCAGCACCGCTTTGGTCGCCGGCGTATAATGCGCCTCCAGCGCGTCCAGATCGCCCGTATCGACGTAGGAGGCGGTCACCCCGAAGCGCGACATGATTTTCTCCAGCAAGCGGTACGTACCGCCGTAAAGGTCCAAAGAGACGATCAGGTGATCGCCTTGCCCGAACAGCGCGAAAATTGTCTGCAACGCCGCCATGCCGGAACTGCAGGCGAAACCGGCGTCGCCGCCTTCCAGATCGGCCGCTGCGGCTTCGAGGACGGAACGCGTCGGGCTTTTCGTACGGGCATAGTCGAACCCGGTGCTTTGACCGAGCTTCGGGTGACGGAATGCGGTAGCTTGGTAAATCGGGTAGCTTACGGCCCCAGTTACAGGATCATTCTGAGAACCGATCTGGGCCAGGCGACTTTCGATGTTCATGAATCAGCGGCTCCTTCGCGAATGATGGGTTATAAAGAAAGGGCAGGCAAACGCGTTTAAATGCCCGCCCCGAGATCGTAAGGCGTTTCTTGGTACACGTAATAGTTCAACCAGTTGGAGAACAACAGGTTTCCGTGCGCCCGCCAAGTCGACAGCGGGAACTTGGTCGGATCGTCGTTCGGAAAATAGTTCTTGGGCACGTCGATGCGCAGCCCCTTCGCCTTGTCGCGGTCGTACTCCCATTTGAGCGTAAGCGGATCGTATTCCGAGTGCCCGGTGACGAAAATTTGCCTTCCGTCGACCGTCGCGACGATGTAGACGCCGGCTTCTTCCGATTCCGACAAGATTTCAAGCTGCGGTACCTTTTCGATATCCTCGCGCCGCACTTCGGTATGGCGGGATTGCGGGACGTAAAACAGTTCGTCGAACCCCCGCAGCAGGTTTACGTTGCGTTTTTCGATCGTATGCGGGAAGACGCCGAACAGCTTTTTCGGCAGATCGTACTTCGGGATGCCGAAATGATGGTACAGCCCCGCTTGCGCCGCCCAGCAAATATGGAAGGTGGACGTGACGTTGCGGGCGCTCCAGCTCATAATGTCCTTCAACTCTTCCCAGTAGGTCACTTCCTCGAAAGGAAGCTGCTCGACGGGCGCTCCGGTGATGATCATGCCGTCGTAACGCTGATGGCTGATGTCGTCGAACGTTTTATAAAACGTCGCCAAATGCTCGGGCGACGTATTTTTGGACGTGTGCGTCTTCGGATGCAGCAGAACGACTTCCACCTGCAGAGGCGTGTTCGCAATCAGCCGCAGCAGTTGCGTCTCGGTCGTCTCTTTCGTCGGCATCAAATTGAGGATCGCAATCCGCAGCGGGCGAATATCCTGCTTGTAGGCGACACTTTCATCCATTACGAAAATGTTTTCGCCGGCAAGCACTTCTTTCGCCGGCAGGTTGTCGGGCACTTTAATGGGCATGTCGCTTGCCTCCTTCGGTCGTATCCTGCGGCGGAATCGAACATGAAAAAAACCCTTTCCTGAGAAAGGGCCGTTGTCGGTGTTCGCACGTGCGCCTCTCTCATCTCTCAGAGACGCGCGAAATACGCTCGTCTCCGCAAGAATTAGCACCGTGCGTCGCCGTGGACGCCGGTTGCCGGGCTTCATTGGGCCAGTCCCTCCGCCTGCTCTTGATAAGATGGCTAACCTATTCGGTTGTCGATAAACTATCCCTAATGTACCCGAAAAACACAAGACCGTCAAGCGACTTGACCGCATGAAATGTTTCTTGAAAGGGACATTGCGGAAGATTATACTTAGGACGGATTGAACGCATAATACAACCTTAATCGAAGGGGGGAGTCGGTCATGGAAGGCGATCACCCGGGGCCCAGTCGCATTTGCCATACGCTTGTCCTAGAGCAGGACCGCAATCCGCCGCTGAGGAAGTCCGAGGCCGTCTTCGCCGCCGGCTTCCTCTTTCCGCTTGCGGATCGGCGTCCTGCATGACCATCATGCCAAGGAGCGATCTCCGATGAAAATCCGACTTGTGAACAAGGGCGTCTTTACGCCTGTGGAAGACATCTCCCAAACGCTTGTGCCGCCGGCGGACGGATTTTATTGGATTGACGCGAACATCGAGGATTTGGTCGATTTGCAGCCTCTTTTCGGCATTCACGATCTGGCCGTGGAGGACTGCATGTCGGAGGAAGAGCAGCGCCCCAAGCTGGAAGTTTACGAAAACCATTATTTTATCGTCATCAACAGCATCCGCTTCGACAACGAGGAAATCTTCCTGCGGGCGCTCAACCTGTTTCTCGGCCGGCACTACATCATCACCGTTACGCGCCAGAAAATCAACGAGCTGCGCACGATCAAGCCGATTCTGTGGGAAGAAGAGGTCAACAGGGCCGACCGGATGCTGTACCATCTGGTGGACATTGTCGTGGACAATTATTTTCTGGTCGGAGACCGGATCGAAGCCCGCATCGAAGGCCTTGAGGAAGACATCCTGATGCATACGAAAAAATCGCACCTGAACGAAATCATCAGCCTGCGAAGTGAAATCTTGTGGCTGAAGAAAGTGCTCGGTCCGCAGCGGGACGTGATCGGGGTATTGAACAAGCGCGATCTTCGGCTTATCGACGACGAGCTGCAAAAATACTTCGGCGACATTTACGAAAACGCAGTGAAAATTTATGAAACGTTCGAAACGTACCGCGACTTGATGGGCAACTTGCGCGAAGCCTATCAGTCCAGCGTCGCCAACCGGGCCAACGAAATCATGCGGGTGTTTACCGCCCTTACAACCATATTCATGCCGCTTACCTTCATTACCGGCGTGTACGGGATGAACTTCGATTACATTCCGGGCATGCACGAGCGCTACGGCTCCGTTGTGTTGTTGATCGTCATGGTTCTGATCGGTTTCGCCATGTTTTATTATTTTCGGAAAAAAGACTGGCTTTGAACGCACTTTCGTGACCATAACCCATTCGGACCTCTGTGCCGAAACGGGCTTCCCGGCCGGCGTACTTCCCGCATATGTGCGGGAAGTACGCCTTTTTATTTCAACCGTTGATTCGCAGCCGCCACGCCCTGATCTTATACCGCTTTCGATTGCGCGTCGCGGCGAAGCCGGATGCGCAGCAGGCGGAGCTTCTCGTACACCCGTTCCGTTTCGCTGCCGGGCTCGGTCTCGCCATATACCCGTTTCACCAGCGGCTTCAAGTACCGGTCGCCCAGTTCCTTTATCGCCTCCGCCGCTTGGGCGACCTCTTCCTGCGAAATTCCGGCCGTTTCCTTCTCGACCAGAGCCGATACGTCGTACCCTTCCTCATCCAGCTTCTCGATCCGCTCCAGCAGCAGGCGGCGCGAAAGCTTCAGCTCCCGCTCCAGATCCGCCAGCGATTGGCCCTGCCGGATGCCCGCCAGCAGCTTGCGCTTCTCCTGGACGAGCGACAAGCTTCTTTCGTATTTCTCCTCCTTTTGGCGGTAAGACCATTCATCCCACGCTTTGGCGTCGATCCGCTGCGCGACCCAATCCAGCGGAAAGCTGTGCTCCCTCGCAAACGGCCGCAGCAGTTCCACCAGTTCGGCGCCGTACCGCTGCGTCTTGAGCGGCCCGAAGCCCGGAATCTGGCCGAGTTCTTCCAATGTCCGGGGAACGTAGACGGCCAGCATCTGAAGCTCGCGGTTGGTCGCCACCAGATAGACGGGGCGATTCTCTTCCGCGGACTTGGCGCGTCTCCACTGGCGCAGCGCCGCAAGTTCCGCTTCCTTGTCGAACATATCGGCGTAACATTGAATAAGCGACGGCAGCGCCGGCTGCCGCTCCCAATGCGGGATGTCCTCCAGCATGCCGTCCATCCGCGGACGGAACCCTTCCCTCATCCGGCGCGCCACTCCGTAGCGGAACGTCGCAAGCAATTCCTCCCAGCTGGCGCCCTCGTACCAAATCTCCTGTTCCGGCTCTCCAAACTCCGGCAGCTGCTGCCATCCTGCCGTCCACATGCCCTCCTCTTCGCCGATAAAAACTTGCCCCCGTTCCGCGTCGGATAATCCCGTCGCCCGTTCAAACCGATTCAGAAACACGATTTCCATTCGGATTCTCCTCCTTGTCCGCTGTAAGCGGCGTAATGGCAAGTTCCGGCCTTGCCATGCGAGCAAGAAAAAAAGCACCTTCCGCCGCATGGGCGAAGAGGTGCTTCCTCATCGAATGCCTGAACCTTTTAATGAAAGTCTAGCAGAATTGGCTCGTTTTGGCAAGAAGCAATTTTCCCCGTTTTCCCCCGAACGAATCGAAAACTGTCACAAGTTTTCCTTTTGCGGCCGTTCCCGCTGCTGTGTTAAGGTTAGGTCAAGTGCGGATATGCCATCATCGGGGAAAAGGACAGGAGGCGAAACAAGGCATGCAGAGCACGAACACCGAGGCGCTGAAGACGGAACGGCTGATTTCGGAAGCGGAAGCCTTCATCCGACAGGTCTACGCGGAATTAAGCCGGCCTCCGGCCGCGGCCGAAGAGCGCCTACGCGAAATCCGCGGGGAAATCCGCGAAACGGGGCATTACACGCACACGTTCGAAGAAATCGCCCATGGCGCAAAAATGGCCTGGCGCAACGCGAACCGCTGCATCGGCAGGCTGTTCTGGAACCGGCTGCATGTGATCGATGCCCGGCATTGCCGAACCGAGGACGACGTTTACGAGGCGCTTCTCCACCATATCGAATACGCTACAAACGGCGGGGAAATCCGTCCGGTCATCACCGTCTTCGCGCCGGCGGCCGGCGAACACGAGCCGGTGCGGATATGGAACCACCAGTTGATCCGGTATGCCGGCTACAAGACCGGGGACGGCGTTGTAGGCGATCCGGCTTCGGTGAGCTTCACGGAGGCCTGCCGCGAGCTCGGCTGGCGGGGAGCCGGCACTCCGTTCGACATCCTGCCGCTCGTCGTCCAATTGGACGGCCGCAAACCGCGCTGGTATCCGATTCCCGAAGAGCTGGTGTTGGAAGTGCCCCTGTCCCATCCCCAGTACGACATCTTTCAAGGCACCGAGGTCAAATGGTACGCCGTTCCCATCATTTCCGACATGGGCCTGGTCATGGGCGGAATCCGGTATCCCGCCGCCCCGTTCAACGGCTGGTATATGGGAACCGAGATCGGAGCCCGCAATCTTGCGGACAAATTCCGTTACAATCTGCTGCCGATGGTTGCGCGCAATCTGAAGCTGGACACAAGTTCGAACGCGTCGCTTTGGAAGGATCGGGCGCTGGTGGAGCTGAACGCGGCTGTGCTTCATTCGTTTAAAAAGCGCGGCGTAAGCATCGTCGACCACCATACGGCGGCGCAGCAATTCAAAATGTTCGAGAAAAACGAACGCCGGGCCGGCCGCGAGGTGACCGGCCGCTGGTCGTGGCTGATACCGCCGCTTTCGCCCGCGGCGACGGACATTTTTCACAGCAGCTACGAGGACCGCGAAGTTTGGCCCGGATTTGTGTATCAGCGGCGGCCTTACGAACAATAAGATGAGGAGACAAAACCGGCGGAGCACGATCCGCCGGCCATTTATCCGTTAACCCGACAGGAGGCGCCTTTAATGGTTCCGAAAGATTTCGACTTTATGTCCGACAGCACCGAGCAAACGACGACGAGGTTTGTCACCTTCATTACGCCGAAGCTGCACCGTTTCGATCTGGCGATCACGACGACGAACCGTTTTTACGGCAAAAAGCTGGTGATCGACATGCAGTCGGGCCGCAGCGCCGTCCTTGGCACGGACGATCTCGAGGAGGAAGGCGTGCTGGAGTCGGTGTTCCGGCTGGGCGAAGAAGAAGCTGACGAACTGGCGCAATTTCTCGCGCTCGTGCTGGGCGAGCCTCATTTTACGGACTGATTAACCAAAGCCTTGCCGCTGCGGTCCGCCGGTCGGCGCCGCTGCGAATGGAAACGTTCGTGCAGGTTATCCTAACCGGCAAGACGACTTGCCAGCGAGGAGGCTTTGCGATGGAAGGGTTTAAAAAGGAAAACCGCCAACCGACCGCCGATCTGTCTACGGTCGAATCGCAGCGCAACGATTTGACCGCCGAGGAATTTCCGGAAGGCCCCTACGGCACTCCCGTATCCGTCAAGCCGGGCAAGAGCTCGCCTTGGCGGAAGGATCAGCGCCCGCAGAACATATTCGCCTACGAAAACCGGGAACTGCACGCCGGCCTTGAACGCGATTATCCGGGGGATCACCCGACGCACGCCGAGAAACCGGAACCCGAATCCGAGTGAAGCGGATTTCGTCACGGACGGAACGCGAGTTTGGGCCCGAACAGAAGCGCATTGCTCAAGCTCCGCCCCGGGACGGTGCGGAGCTTGCCGTCCGCGTACAGCCCGGATGAAGCGCCGCCGTCCAGGTTCATCCCCTGCTTCGCGCCGAGCTGAACCAGAATGGCGCCCAGTTCCTTGATCGTGGCGCTCCCCACCGTCACCACGACGATGCTGCCGTCCGCCCGGATGCCGATGCCGCTGCGGGCGGCAGAGGCGGTCGTGATTTTCGCCTCGGTAAATCCTTCCTTCTCCGCCGAGACCGCCACCTTTCCTTCCTTGACGACCCGCGGCCCCGCTCCGATGGCGGTGACAACATCGCTCCAGTCGACGGAACGGCCGTCGGCGCCGGTAAATTCCGCTTCGTAGCGGACGCGTTTGCCTACGGCGAACCGCTCCGCCATCTTCTCTTCCGCGCCCGCAAACAAAAGCACATAACCGTTGGCGGGAATCGCCGCGTTCTCGTTTCTGGCGATCCGCTCCACGACGCCCTTGTTCACCACGACGGCCGTTCCTTTCGCGGCGCCGATCCGGCCGCCCCGCTTCGGGGTATACAGAATCGCCGCCGAACCCGAAGCGGAAGAAGGCGTCCGGTTGACGAAATACGCGTACCAGCTTCTTGTGCGGCCGTTTTCTCCCTCTACCGTGCCGCGGATGATGACCTTGAGCGATTCCATTTTGGCCTGGCCGGACGCCGTAAAGCCGATCATCGTTCCGGTATTGCCGATATGGGCGATTTCGCCGTCGGCGATGACGGTGCCCCACGGCTCCGGGACGCCGCCGTACGCCTCGAAAAACGTGCCGTTTACGGCGATCTGCGCATTCCGCCGCTTTGCGATGGCGTCAAGCGGCTCCGTGCCGCCGATCCGGTCTTTCCCGAGACCGACATCGACGGGCATTCCTTTCGGAATGACGACCGTCTGGACCGTAAACGTTTTGTTCGCGGCCTTCACTTTGCGCGTTTCCGCCTTGGGCGGGAAGGCGAGCTTGGGCGGAGCGGCGGCGGTGACGCGGATTTTGACGGTGCAGGAAGAAGGCGCCTCGCTCCCCGGCGGTTCCCCGTTCCCGATGGCGGCATGAGGATAAACGGTGACGGTCCCCGTTCCCTGTGCCAACGGAACCGCGATCCCTCCTGTCGTCACGCGGACGGTTTGGGTATCCGGCACGGCGTAGGAAGCGTCCATTCCCTTCGGAAGCTGCAGGATTTTCTTCAGATCCATCCTGGAGCCGAGCGGCAAGGTTGCCGGCTGCGCGGGACAGACCGGGACCGTTCGGGCGGCTTCCTTCTGCGGCTCTGCGGTCGCCGCCGCCTGGGGCAACGCCGACGCCAACATTATGGCCGCCAGGGCGGCACCGATGATGCGAACCGTATATTTCGCCAATAAAAACGACCCTTTCTTTTTCCTTTATTCCCTTTATTTCGGAAAAAGAAGAGCCGTTATGAAGAGCGGATGATTTAGCCGATCCAGCGCAGGCGGTCCCGGAACTCCAATTCCTCGCAGATGGCGAGCGCCCGGCCCGGATCGAGGTTCCAAGCGCATGCGTTCAGCGGCAGGTCGACCGGCGCATCGCAGCGGATGGTCGCAAGCTGCCTGGACAGATGAAGCATGTCCAGATCGGCCTCGATTTTGCGCCGCAACGATGCGGGAAGCAGATGCAGGTTGTCGAGAATCCCGTCGATGGACGCATACTCGCGAATCAGCTTCATCGCCGTTTTCTCCCCGACGCCGCGGACGCCGGGATAGTTGTCGCTCGGATCGCCCATCAGTCCTTTCAGGTCGACAATTTGAGCGGGGGTCATTTGCCGCTCCTCCATCAGCACCTCCGGCGTATAAACCGTATAATTGCCGTGCCCCTTCTTCATGATCGCAACCCGGATCCGGTCATCCGTCAGCTGCAGCAGATCGTGGTCGCCGGTCATGATCGTGACCAGAGCTTCGCCGCAAAAACGCTTGGCCAGCGTTCCGATGCAATCGTCGGCTTCATAGCCTTCCACGCCGACGTTCGCCACGCCGAAGTGTTCCATAACTTCCTTGATCAGTTCAAATTGCGGAATCAGGTCCTCGGGCGCCTCCGGCCGGTTGCCCTTGTACTCGGAAAATTGCCCGGTGCGGAACGTCGCGCTCCCCATATCCCAGCAGCAGACGATATGGGTGGGCGAAAACCGTTGGACGGCATCGCCGAAATACCGCAAAAACCCGTGGATCGCGTTGACCGGCGTTCCGCTCCGCGTCCGTTTGACCGCGCCTCCGTAGGCCGTCGCGTAATAAGCGCGGAACAGAACGGCCATGCCGTCGACGAGCAGCACATGCCGCTCCCGTCCCGCATCTCTTTCATTTATCCCAATCATGACGTTCATCCTTCCCGTTCTTTTCGCCGTTGCCCGGCACTAACGGCCCGCCCCGCGCTTTCGGCTGCCGAGCCGCAGGCCGCCGCGCCCGGCGGAACCGTTCCGTCAGCGGGGCTCATGCTCCCGCAAAAACCGTCCGATCCGCCGGGCTGCCTCTTCCAGCCGCTCTTCCTCTTCCACCAGCGCCAGCCGCACATACCCTTCTCCCCGGGAACCGAACGCGTTGCCGGGAACCGACGCCACGCCGGTTGCGGCGAGCAGCTCCCGGGAAAACGCTCTGGACGTCCACCCGGCGGGCAGCGGCGCCCACACGAACATCGTCGCTTTCGGGAAGGGAATCATCCAGCCTTCCTCGCGAAGCGCCCGCACGAAGCGGTCCCGCCTTCGCTCGTACAGAGCCGACACCGGTTCGGGACGCGCCATATCGCGCTCCATCGCGGCGGCGGCGGCCTCCTGGACGGGGAGAAATACGCCGAAATCGATATTGCTTTTCAGCGCCCGCAGCGCATCCAGGGCGTCCCGATTGCCGACGGCGAATCCGATGCGGCCGCCCGCCAGATGAAACGACTTCGAGAGCGAATGGAATTCGACCGCCACGTCGAACGCTCCCGGCACTTCCAGAACGCTCGGCGGCCGGAAGCCGTCGAAAGCCATTTCGCTGTACGCATTGTCGTGCACGAGCAGCACGTTTCTGCGGCGCGCTATGTCCACCGCCTTCTCGAAAAACGCCAGATCGGCGGTTGCCGACAGCGGATTGCTCGGATAGTTGAGCAGCATGAACCTGGCTTTATTCCATACTTCGTCCGGGATGGCGTCAAAGTCGGGCAAATAGCCGTGCGGCTCGGTTAGCGGCATCAAGACGGGCTCGACGCCCGCCACCGCAAGTCCCGCCTGATAGACGGGATACCCCGGGTCCGGCAGCAGCGCGCAGTCGCCCGGATTCGTCACCGCCAGCGCAAGATGCGCCAAACCGTCCTGCGTGCCCATCAGCGACAGCAGCTCGCGCTCCGGGTCAAGCTCCACCCCGAACCTGCGGGCAAACCAGCGGGCTGCCGTTTCCCGGAATTTCGCGGACCCATCCGTTCCCGGATACCGGTAAAGCTCCGGCCGGAGGCAGGCAGCCGACAAGGTCTCCATGACTTCCGCAGCCGGAGGGCGGTCCGGGCTGCCGATATCGAGCCCGATGACATCGGCCCCTTGCCGCCGCGCTTCCGCCTTCCATTCCGCCACCTCGGAAAAAATCGCCGAACCGAGCCTGTCCAGCCGTCCCGAGCGCCATTTGTTCGCCATAACCCACTTCCTCTCGCTTTCTTAACCGGGATGAGCCAGTCCCGTCTCCTGAATCAACCACATCATGTACAGCAAGGCAAGCGCAAGCCCGCCGTACATCATGCCGAAACGCCAGCGAACGCGGGCCGGCACATCGTAATAATTGGCCGGCTCGTGCCTCTGCCCCTCCATCCGAACCGTCAGCTTCACGTTGCCGTTCTCGTCCGGACCCTCGATCTGCCGGATATAAACGCGGTTGACCGTGCACGGCAGATCGATTTCCAGTTGGCCGAGGAACGACAGCGGCTCCCACCAGAACTCCACCGCATGCTGCCCGTCCAGGCGGCAATAAGCCGTAAACGGCAGCTCGCGCCGGTGCGTCTCGCCGGATAAGTACCACGAAGGCAGCGCCGGATCGGCAACCGCTTCGTACACGCCCTCCGCATAGTGCGGTTTGCCCCCGCTGCGGTTCTGTTTGAAACGCCGGTACATTTCCCATAGAAACCATAGCCAGATGAGCGCAAACAGGAGGCTGCGCGTATACCAGATGACAAACGGACCGACCGCGGCGCCGACGGCCCACAGCCAGCGGCTGACGGCAGCCGCGATTCTCCCGCCGTCCAGCGGATGAATCGGCAGCAGGTTGAGCAGGTTCAGAAAAAATCCGACATACGCGAGAGCAAACCATACTTCCTGTCCCGTCCAATGGCCGATTCCGTAACAGACAAGCGCGCCGGCGGAGCCCAGCGCGGGACCTCCCAGCGCAATCGCGGCTTCCGTCGCCGCGTCCTTCGGGGTTCGCTTCATCATGATGAGCGCGCCGACGAACGGGATGAACACCGGAGCGGTGACGGGCAGGCCGCGCCGCTTCGCCACCCATACGTGGCCCATCTCATGGATGAAGATGAGCGCGACGAAGCCGAGCGCGAACGTCCACGGGTAAATGAGCGCGTAGGCCCCGACCGTGACGGCCATGGACAGGAGCGGCTTGCCGAATTTCAGCAGCGCCAGCAGCACGCTCTTGCCCTTGGACAGCAGCATGACAAGCCCCGCCGCCCACGCCCAAATTCCGTTTCCCCGGTTGCGCTTCTTCTCTTGCCGCTCTTCCCTAAGTGCCAACGGCTTCGCTCCTTTCCTCGCCGGTTCTCCGCCTTATCCCCAGACGGGCAGGACGTCCTGCTCGCGGAAGCCTACGGTCGCCTTTTCCCCGTCGGTGATGACCGGCCGTTTGATCAGCTTTCCGTTGCCGGCCAGCAGCGCGATTTTCTCGTCGTCCGACATTTGCGGCAGCCGGTTTTTCAGTCCCAGCGATTTGTAAACTTCGCCGGACGTGTTGAACCACTTGTTGACCGGCAATCCGCTTTGGCCGATCAGTTGCTTCAGCTCGTCTGCGGACGGCGGATGGTCCACGATATGCCGCAGTTCCAGCGTATAGCCTTTTTCCTTAAGCCAGCTTACGGCTTTGCGGCAGGTGCCGCAGCCCGGATAATGATAAACTTGCAGCGTTTTGCTCATATGCCGTTCGTTGCTCCTTCTTGCGCGGATTTCGTTGCGTTGGACAGTTCCGCCAGCCTGGCCGCAAGCGCCTTAAGATCGTCCGGCAGCTCCGCTTCCAGCGTCATGGCTTCGCCCGTCACCGGATGGCGGAAGGCGAGCAGCCTTGCATGCAAAGCCTGCCGCTTGGCCACGTCCGCAAGCATCCGGGACAGAGGCGACCCTTCCCATGCCGGGTCGGTATAATAATCGTCCCCGATCAGCGGACAGCCGATCGAGGTCATGTGCACGCGGATTTGGTGCGTCCGTCCGGTGCCGAGCCGGATTTCGAGCTCGGACGCGCCGCAATCGTAAACGCGGGCCACCGAATAATAGGTAAGCGACGGCGCCCCGTCCTCGCGTATCGCGCGGCGGTGCGGATCTTCCGGCACCCGCCCGATCGCCCCGCGCACCTCGCCTTCTTCATGCGGGGGCTTCCCGTAGACGAAGGCGCGGTAAGCTTTCTCCACGGCGCCTTCCGCCATTTGGACCGAAAGCTGCTGATGCGCATAGGGATGCTTGGCGACGATGACCAGGCCGGACGTATGCTCGTCCAAGCGGTGCACGGGGCGGAAGCGGCAGCGCTCGCCCCGCTCCCGCCAATAATGCATGACCCCGTTGGCCAGCGTGTTCAAGTAATGGCCGGTCGTCGGATGCACGATGATGCCGGCGGGCTTGTTCAGAACGAGCAAATGCTCGTCTTCGAACACGATGTCCAGCTCCATCGGCTGCGGGAGAATATCGTCCGAAGACTCCTGCTCCATTCGCAGCTCGATGACGTCGCCCCGGGCGATCCTCGTGCCCGGCAGCGCCCGAATGCCGTTCACCTTCAGGCCGTCCTCGGATTTTTTCAGCCGCACGTAAAGCCTCCTGGAGACGCCGAGCCGATGCTTCAGAATTTCCTGCAGCGTCTTGCCGTCGTCGGCTTCGTCCGCGCGGTGCACCAGCGGCTGGTAATACCTTTCCTTCTCCTCATTCATCCGCCTTCAGCCTCCGCCGGAACACGCGGGCGCCGCGCTCGTATTCCGCATCCCGCACGCCAAGGCGGGCGTTCGCCGCTCGCGCCGCGGCAAAAAAATAGTCCGACAGGCGGTTGATGTACCGCAGCGCCTCTTCCGGGCACGATTGCCCCGTCCGCGCCAGCGCCACCATGCGGCGCTCCGCCCGCCGGCACACGGTCCGGCACGCATGCAGCATCGAGGCGGCCAGGCTTCCGCCCGGCAGAATAAACCGTTCGATCGGCGGCGCATTCGCCGCATGCCGATCGATCCACGCCTCCAGCCGCGCCGTCATGTCCGCGGTGACCTTCAGCTGCTCCGGCGCCGGCTGCGCATACGACAAGTCCGAGCCGCAATCGAACAGTTCCTGCTGGATGACATAAAGCTCCTCCAGCAGATCGTCCCAGCTCCCGCCTGCGTCAGCCGCAAGCATAGCGGCCGCCTGGCCGACGAAAGCGTTCAGCTCGTCGATCGTCCCGTAAGCCTCGACGCGGACGTCGTCCTTGGCCACCCGGCCGCCGATAATGGACGTTTCGCCTTTATCTCCCTTTCGGGTATAGAGTTTCATGATGAACGTTCCCCCGCTTCGTACGCGAACCTTTCAATTCCGTCGCCGCTCCGGCCGTCAGCCGGTACATGCCGGCGCACGCGCTTGCAAGGCGCAAATTGGCCGCCGACAGCCGAGCCAGATACCACCGTTCCCATGGATCGGCCGCAAGCCCCGCAAGCGGTTCCTCCGTGACGACGATCCTCCGGCCGTCGAAGCCGAGAATGGCGCCGAGCGTCTCGTCGAGCGCCGCGTCCAGCCTGGCGAATGCCGAATCCGGCGCCGCGTCCGGCTTGGCGGACGCATCCCGCTCGCGGGCGATTTGGCCGCGAAGCCAGCCGGCCAGGCCGTCGAACACGACGACCCGCTGATCGATCCGAAACGGATTCGAACTGAAGTTGATTTCCTCGAATTTGCGAGCCGCATCCGCATCCGCCCGAAGCATTTTCCACCGGAAGGCCGGTTGGGTGCCGGAGGGCCGTTCGGGTGCCGGAAGGCGTCCCGAATCGTCAGGCCAGGCGGGACATGCCAGCAGAATCGCCTCTCGGCCGAGCGCTTCGGCCAGACGCCAAGCGAACGCCGATTTCCCGCTGCCGACGCCCCCGATGACGAGCCACAGCATCTCCCCTACCTCCCTGTCGCCGTACTTCCTTTCCACTATAGCACAAAAAGAAAAAGCCCGGAAACGCGCCTCCGGGCTTATCTGGCGATAAGGGTCTGTTTCATGTATTCGTTTATCTTAACATCCAGCAGTCGGCTGATTTCAATGACGGGCTCCGACGTAAACGACATTTCCCGCAAAAAAGCCTCGGTCATGCTTCGCCTCAAGCTGTCGATCTCGTCAACCAAGCTGCCGGATTCCCCGAAGGAATCGTCTCCCCGGCAAGCCCGAACGGACGAGACGTAATGGATTGCGGTATCGTCATGCCCCATCGATCTATGTTCCGCCGTCTCCACGCTCTCTCCCCTTTCACTTGACGAGTCATCATCCAGCGGCTTGAAAAACAAGGGTAATTATAGCAGAACATGGGGAAAATGCCTATCTAAATTATGCAAAATGTTGAAAAATCACAATTTGTTCAAAAAATCGCCAATCCTCTCCAAAGCTTCGGTCAGCTGCGCGACCGACGTCGCATAGGAGCAGCGGATGAAGCCCTCGCCGCCTTTGCCGAACACGTGTCCGGGAACGGCGGCAACTTTGGCTTCCTTCAGCAGACGCTCGGCGAACTCGTTCGCGCTAAGGCCCGTCGACCGGATGGAGGGGAAAGCGTAAAACGCCCCATGCGGCTCGTGGCAATCGAGACCGATTTCGCGGAAGCCGCTTACGACCAGCCTTCTGCGCTGATTGTACGATTCGACCATGCGGTACATGTCTTCCATGCCGTTCTTGAGCGCTTCGAGCGCAGCCACCTGGCTCATGATCGGGGCGCACATGACGGTGTATTGATGGATTTTGAGCATGGCGCCGATGAGGTCCGGATGGCCGCACGCGTATCCGAGCCTCCAGCCCGTCATGGCGAACGCCTTGGAAAAGCCGTTGACCACGATCGTCCGATCCCGCATGCCGGGCAAAGAAGCGAAGCTTACATGCTTGCCGCTGTACGTCAATTCCGCGTAAATCTCGTCGGATATGACGATCAGGTCGTGCTCTTCCACGACCTTGGCGATCGGCAGCCAATCCTCGTACGTCATGATGGCGCCGGTCGGATTGCTCGGGTAGCACAAAATAAGCAGCTTCGATCTCGGGGTAATCGCTGCCTTGAGGTTCTCGGCCTTCAGCTTGAAGCCGTCTTCGGCATACGTCTCGACGCCTACCGGCACGCCGCCTCCAAGCGTCGTAATCGGATTGTAGGAGATATAGCACGGCTCGGGAACCAGCATCTCGTCGCCGGGCTCGATCAGGGCGCGAATCGCCAGATCGATCGCTTCGCTGCTGCCGACCGTGACGAGTATTTCGCTTGCGGGATCGTAGTCCAGGCGGAATTGATGATGCAGGTACTCGCCGATCGCTTCGCGCAGCTCGGGCATGCCGGCGTTCGACGTATACTGCGTTTTTCCCTTCTCAAGCGAATACACGGCCGCATCCCGATAGCGCCACGGAGTGACAAAGTCCGGCTCGCCGACGCCAAGCGATATGATGCTGCCGTCCTTGCTTGCGCTGACCAGATCGAAAAAACGGCGGATGCCGGAAGGCGGGATCGCGCGGGCGCCGGCCGACAAATAATCTTTCATACCGTTTCGTTTGGTCCGGGTTTTGGTCAGTTCCTCGTCTTTGATCATGGGAGTTTTTTCCTTCTTTCAGTTATTAGGTTACGGCGAAACCGGCAATCGGTGATCGTCTTCGAAATCTTCGAAAATGATGCCGTCCTGCTTGTATTTTTTCAGAATGAAAAACGTTTTGGTCGAAATGACCGATTCGATCGTCGCCAGCTTGTTGGAAACGAACGACGCCACTTCCTTCAGGTTTTTGCCTTCGATTTCGACGAGCAGGTCGTACGCCCCCGACATCAGATAAACCGACTTCACTTCCGGGTACAGGTAAATCCGCTCGGCGATGCTTTCAAACCCCCGTCCGCGCTCCGGCGAGCACTCCACCTCGATGAGCGCGGTCACCTTCTCGTCGTCGACCTTGCTCCAATTGATCACGGTGGCGTATTTGACAATCACATGATCGCTCTCCATCTCCGCGATGGCCTGGGATACCTCGGATTCGTCCGCACCCAGCATCGTGGCGATGACCGATGGGGACAAACGCGCGTCTTCCTTGAGCAGATCCAAAATTTTCAGCTTCAATTCGTTCATTGGGATCCCTCCTGAATACCTCTCATATTACATCAAATACAGGCCGGATGGAAAGGAGCAAATCGGAGTGCACACTGGACCTATTTTCGTCCGCAACACGCAAAATTCCCCTTCGGCCGTCGGTCGAAGGGGAATCGCGGAAGATCGATCTTTTTACATGTAGTATTGTGGCTGCTGGTTAGGCTGCTGATAAGGAGGAACGGGATGCTGGACCGCGTTCGCCTGGTTGCGGCGCTGCTGCACGAACTGGTTCGTCTGCTGCTGGGTCTGCTGATACTCCTTCAGCTGCTTGTCGATTTCCTGGCGCAAAGCGGGGGAGGAGGCGGTATACATGTTTTGCTGCTTCATCGAGTTGTACAGCTCGCCCTGCATCGCCAGCGTATTGTTCAGCAGCTGCGTAAACATTTGCCTTACGTTCGGACATACCGATTCGGTAGCGGCGGTGGCGTATTCCCGCGTCACCCGCTTGAGATCGGCCAGAACGGTATAAGCCAGATCCTTATCCGGCATGAAAGATTGGGAAGCCGTGTTCATCCTTGTCGATTCCTCCTTTAGGCTTGCGGCTGCGTCGGCGCGTTCGGCTGCGACTGCTGCAGACAGTTAAGCAGCGATTGGTAATGCTGCATGTGCACCTGCGCCTGATGGTTCAGCACCTGCTGGATCTGCTGGTTGCCGCAAATCGAAGCGGCCGCCGCGCATTGCTTGATCAGCAAATCCTCGTTCGACATGGAGTCCGCGATGTACTCCAGCTCTTTGGCGGTTATCGGTTGGTTCATCCGCTAACTTCCTTCCATTTCCAAGAGTCGTTATCAACAAGGGTAGTATTTGCCGCCAGCAGGAAAATATGCAAATACATGTCCAAGAACCATACGCAATCCGCGCGCCGTGCCGGAATCTAGCTGTCCGGGTTGAACACGCCCATGCTCAAATACCGTTCGCCGGTGTCGGGGGCGATGCAGAGCACGCGCTTGCCCGCGCCGAGCCGGCGGGCCAGCTTGAGCGCGGCAAACACGGACGCGCCGGAAGAAGGGCCGACGAGCAGCCCTTCCTCCCGCGCGAGCTGCCGCATCGTCGTCAGCGCATCGTCGTCCGTCACCTGAACGATTTCGTCATAGACCGCCGTATTCAGAATCTTCGGGACGAATCCGGGGCTTGTACCGACAAGCTTATGCGGACCGGGCTTGCCTCCCGACAGCACGGGGGAACCCGCGGGCTCGACAACGGCGATATAAAGTCCGGGCAGACGGGACTTCAGCTCCTCTCCGGTTCCGGTAATCGTGCCGCCCGTACCTGCCGTTGCGACAAACGCGTCGAGCCGTCCTTCGGTCTGTTCGATGATTTCAAGCGCGGTCGTGCGGCGGTGAATGTCCGGATTCGCCGGATTTTCAAACTGATTCGGCATATAGCTTCCGGGGATTTCGGCCAGCAGCTCCTTCGCCTTGGCGATCGCCCCCGGCATGCGCTGCTCTGCGGGCGTCAGCACGACTTCCGCGCCATAGCCCCGCAGCAGGGCGATCCGCTCCCGCGACATATTGTCGGGCATGACGAGAATCAGGCGGTAGCCTTTGGCCGCCGCGTTCATCGCCAGACCGATGCCGGTGTTCCCGCTGGTCGGCTCGATAATGACCGAGCCCGGCGCGATCAGCCCCCGCGCTTCCGCGTCGGCGATAAGCGCATAGGCGGCGCGGTCCTTGACGCTTCCGCTCGGGTTCATTTTTTCCAGCTTCACCAGCACTTCCGCATCCCGCTCCCCGGTCAAACGGTTCAGCCGGACGGCAGGCGTATCCCCGATCAGTTCCGTTACGGAACGGACAACCCGGCTCATTGCGGGCGTCCTTTCTTCTTCGCGGCTCCGCTGAGCCGTTGGGACAGCTTTATGCGATCCTCCTCGGACAGCGCGTAATGCACGGCAAAGCAGGACGGGCACACATAAGCTTGCACCGCAAACGGCGCGCCCAGCACCGCTCCGCCGCCGTACAGCAGCTTGGATACGCGCGGCTTAAACGCCTCTTCGCCGACTTGGATTTCGCCCGCTTCCAGCATATATTCATGGCACACCGGGCATTCGGGAACCGTCTCCTGCTCGTCGAGCAGCTTTTCGACCGTCTCCTCGAAATCGAGCAGGCTCTCCGCTTTTTCTTCGATCTCTTCCAGCTCTTTGATGTCTTCGAGCTTGGCGTCCCGTTCCCAATCCGGCTCTTCGCCGGCAGCTGCCGCGCCGCCTCCGGACCGTTTGGCCGCTGCGGCCGGTTCCTCCGGCTCGTCCTCCTCGTTTTTGTCCAGCGTGATCCTCAGCGTCCGGTAACCGTCCAATTCGTTCTCGCAAACGGGACAAACCTTATCCGGCTCCTGGCCTTCTTCGGTAAGAATTTCCGTCTGACACCACGGGCATACGACGACTGCCATTTTATCCCTCCATCACCATGTAAACGACGCCTAACGCAAAAAACACCAACGCAAGCGCAAACAAAGTGCCCCACAAATATTTCATGCGCAAACCTCCAGCCGACCCGGTCACCCGTAGGTGACGACCGCTCCGATAATGTAAGACAGCGAAACCGACAAAAACAGCGAGATCAGCCCGACCGCCCGATTGTCCCGGGCGATTTCGTCATCGATACGGAACACCGGCGTAAAAAATTCGAACAGAAAATACGCGGCCAAGAGCAGCACGAATCCGACGCCGGCCCAAAGCAGGCTTTCGTAAATCGTGTCGTTGCTTTGGATCGAGAAGCGGAACACGTTGCAAATGCCGAATATTTTTCCTCCGGTAGCCATCGCGACCGATACGTTGCCTTTTGCGATTTCGTTCCAGCAGTTGTATTTGGTGACCCATTCAAAGCAGGCAAGGCAAACGATCAGCATCAAGATGCCGACCGAAAAATAGGCCAGCATCGCCAAAAGGGGATGAGCCATCAACGAATCCACGCTGCTCGTACTGTCCATGCGCAATCCTCCCCCCGTTCCGCCGTCATTTCAACTCGGCTACGGTCACGCCCGCTCCGCCTTCGCCGTACGCGCCCAGACGGAACGACTTTACATGCTTGTGCTTGCGCAGAAAGTCCTGAATTCCCGCCCGGAGCGTTCCGGTTCCTTTGCCGTGGATCAAATAAACCTGGCCCAAATTGGACAAAAACGCTTCGTCGAGAAAACGATCCGCCGCAATCAGCGCCTCGTCCAGCGTCATGCCCCGCAAATCCAGCTCGAGCGGGACATGATCGTCCCGGGTGCGCTTGACGATCGCGGCGGCCGTTTTCGCTTGGCGGGCGTCAACCGCGGGCTTCTTGCCGGCCACGAGTTCCAGATCGCTCAAGGAGACTTTCATTTTCAAAATCCCAAGCTGCACGAGCGCTTCGCCCGAACCCGTCAGTTCGACGACGTGGCCTTTCTGGCCGCCGAGGCTGTACACTTTGACCTCGTCCCCCGGCCCGATGTCGGCGGGCTTGCCTTCCGCCGGACGCCGCGGCTTTTCGACCGGCTCCGGGACGGCTTCCTCCAGTTTCCGGCGGGCTTCGATCAGCTTGTGCTCCTTGACGGACGCCGCTTCCTCCATCGCCATCTTCCGCAGGTCCGCAATGATCTGCTCCGCTTCCCGCTTGGCCTTGAGAACCGAAAGCCGTGCCTCCTCCCGCGCTTCCTCGAGCAGTTTGGCCTTCTGCTCCCGAAACTTGAACCTTTCCTCTTCGATCTGCTTGCGGAGCGCCTCCACCTCTTGGCGCAAGCGCTCCGCCGTTTTGCGTTCCGATTCGGCGCGGCGGCGGTCTTGTTCCAGCGAAGCGATCATGGTGTCGACCCTGAGCTCGTCATCGCCCACTTCCCGCCGGGCGAAATCGATGATCGACTGGGGCAATCCAAGCCGGCTGGCGATGGCGAGCGCATTGCTCCGTCCGGGCACGCCGACCAGCAGCCGATAGGTAGGACGAAGGGTGGCCACGTCGAATTCCATGCTGGCGTTGATGATGCCTTCCCGGTTGTACGCATATGCCTTCAGCTCGCTGTAGTGCGTGGTGGCGATGATGCGGCAGCCGATGCGGTGCAGATGCTCCAAAATCGCAACGGCCAGCGCCGATCCTTCCGCCGGGTCCGTTCCGGCTCCCAATTCGTCCAGCAGCACCAGGCTCCGGGAGGTCACCCGTTTCAGTATGCCGATCAGATTGGTCATATGGCTGGAAAACGTACTCAAGCTCTGCTCGATGCTTTGCTCGTCTCCGATATCGGCGTACACGCCGTCGAACACGCACAGCCGGCTGCCTTCGTCCGCCGGCACGAACAAGCCCGACATGGCCATCAGGCTGAGCAGGCCGACCGTCTTGAGCGACACCGTCTTGCCTCCGGTATTGGGACCGGTTACGATGATCGCCGAATAGCTTTCGCCAAGCTCGACGTCGATCGGGACCACCGCCTCTTCCGGAATGAGCGGATGGCGGGCGCGTTTTAAGCGAAGCTTCCCTTCGCCGTTCATCTCGGGCCGGGTCGCAAACTGCGACTTCGCAAACGCCGCTTTGGCGAAAATAAAATCGATGTATCCGAGCGATTCGTTATCGGAAACAAGCAGCTCCGCCTTCTCGCCGACAAGGGCGCTCAGCCGGCGCAGAATGCGCTCGATTTCCTTCTGCTCCTGCAGCTTGAGCTCGCGGAGCTTGTTGTTGAGCTGCAGCACCGCTTCCGGCTCGATGAACAGCGTTGCGCCGCTGCCGGACTGGTCGTGCACGATGCCGCCGAAGTGCGAGCGGTACTCCTGCTTGACCGGGATCACGTAGCGGTCGCCGCGTATGGTGATCAGCGTTTCCTGCAGCATTTTCTGCACGGAGGCCGAACGGATCAGGCTCTCCAGCTTGTCGCGGACCCGGCTTTCTCCGAGCCGGATCTCCCGGCGGATGGCGGCAAGCTCCGGACTGGCCGCATCCATGACCTCGCCCTGCTCGTCGATGCATCGGCGGATTTCGTCCTCCAGCGGCTTCGCGTCGATCAGCGGCTCGACCAAATCTTCAAGCAGCGGAATGGAAATCTCTTCCGCCACCGAAGCCGTATACTTGCGGATGCGTCTTATGCCCCTGATGAGCTGGGCAATGTCCATCAGCTCCGAGGGCCCAAGGACGCCGCCAAGCTTCGCGCGCTGAAGCTGCGGCCGCACGTCGGCTACGCCTCCGAACGGCGGCGCCCCTTTGAGCTCAACCGACCGGACCGCTTCGTCCGTAACCGCCAGCCGGCGCCTCACTTCATCCAAATCCGCGGACGGACGCAGCCGCGCGGCTTCCTCCTTGCCAAGCGACGTTGCCGCGAATTCCGCCAGCTTGAGCAGGATTTTATCGTACTCCAATGTATATAACGCCTTATCGTTCACGGCGGGGTTCCAACTCCTCTCAGCCCTTATTATAGCGGATGGCGGCGCGCTTGCGAAACCTTCCAATCATAACCGTCCCAAAAGGGGAAACACTATGCTCAGTACCGGTAAGTCCGGATGTGCAATACCGGGTGATTCCGGCCAAACATTTTGCTTAAGGAGGAGCAAATATGAATTTTCTCGGACACGTCGTCCGCTTCATCGTTTCGGCGATTGTGCTCATGATTGTCGGGTTCCTTGTGCCCCAGTTTTCGGTAGGAAACTTCTGGAGCGCTTTGCTGCTGGCTCTCGTTATCGCGCTGATCGGCTGGATTGTCGAGGCCATCTTCGGCAAAAAAGTCACGCCGTTCGGCAGAGGCATCGTCGGCTTCCTGACCAGCGCGGTCGTCATCTGGCTCGCCCAGTTCGTCGTGGGTCAAGTTTCCGTAACCGTGCTCGGCGCTTTGCTGGCGGCGCTTGTCATCGGCATCGTCGACCTGTTCATTCCGATCGGCAACCCGTTCCGCGCGGCGAACAACAACCGGAGCTGACCGTGTGCCTGCCGCTCTCCGATGTGGTATGATAATCCAAAGACGGGACAAATCCCGCTTGGTTCAGAGACATCGGAGGGGGATGCGGAATGTACAAAAAATGGACTGCGCTGCTGGCAACCGCAGCGCTTGCGCTAACCTTGTCGGCCTGCGGAGGCGGCGGCAGCGAATCGAACGCGGCGGAGGAACCGAGTGCAAGCGCTTCGGAAGTGCTCACGATCAAAGCGTCCAACTGGCAGTTTGATCAGACCGAATACACGATTCCGAAAGATACGCCGGTTCAGATTCAGCTGATCAACGAAGAAGGCGCGCACGGAATCGCCATCGAAGGCACGGACGTCAAGTTGAGCAGCGGCAAAAAGTCCAAAGTGGTCACGCTGAAAGAAGGAACTTATGAAATCAAGTGCAACATCATCTGCGGTGAGGGCCACTTGAACATGACGGCGAAATTGATCGTGCAATGAACGAACAAGCCCCCTTTCGGACGATTGCCGAAGGGGGCTTCGTTTTGCCGCGCGGCGGGTTGCTCCGGTTGACGTGGGATGCGCGGTCTTGGTCTTGCCGTAACCTGCGCTCATCATAAAGCTTGGCTGCTGAAGACGGACAGGAAATCCGCTATTTTCATGTTCAACGCCTAATCGTCGGCCTTCAAGGACAGAGGGTCCGTTATTTCCGTAAAATGACGCCAAATGGCCGCTGTTTGGAGCGAATAACGGAACCAGTGTCACATCGCGACGATTTTCAGCTGCTTTTTGACAAAAGCGGAATGACGGTCCGTTTGATCCGATGGACGAAGCCGTTTTCCCGGCGCTTCCCTGAACGATTCAAGCCCCTTTCGGATATCGGTTCCGAAGGGGGCTTGCCGCATTCCGGTCATTGATCTTCCAGCATATCGATCCATTCGTTGAATTCGTTTTGCAGCTTGGCGTATTCTTCGCGCAGCGCTTCGTATTCTCCCCGCAGCGATGCGAGCTCCGCTTCCAGCCGCTTTGCCCGCTCGCTGTGGCTCGCCGCTTCCTGCGCCCGTTCGTCCCGCTCGGCGGCAAGCTCCGCTTCGAGCGCCTCCATCGCGGCGACCTGGACGCGGGCCGCATCGAGCTCCCGCAGGGCAAGCTGCGCCGTTTCGTTTTGCCGCTCGGCTTCCTGCTCCAATTCCGCCACGCGGGTTTCCAACGCCTGCGCCCATTCCAGCGCTTCGCGCACGCTTTGCTCGGCTTCGTCCTTTTGCTCCTGCGTCCGCTTCAGCGCTTCCCGCGCGGCTTTCTCCATCGCCGCAAGCTCCTGCTCGCGCCGGGCAAGCCGGTCGCGTTCCCGTTCGGCAAGCTCGCGCGCCTCCGACTCCGCCTTCAGCCGCTCGGCCGCCTTCGCCTCCAACGCCTTAACCGCCTGCTCCCGCTCGCTCGCTTCTTTCCGAAGCTCGTCCACCAAGCGGCCGAGGCGGGCCGTTTCATTCTCCAGCTTCTGCCTTGCGGCTTGCCATTCCTTCTCCTTCGCCTGCCATTCGGAGCGCTCGGCCGACCAGCGACCGCGCTCGTCGCGCATGGACTCCAGCTCGGATGCGCGCTTGGCCTGCAGCGCCTCCAGCTCGTCCGCATGCATCAATTTGACGATTTCGAGTTCTTCGTCCTTGGCGGCGGCCAGCGCTTCTTTCTCGGCTGTCAGAGAGGCGCGCAGGGCACCAAGCTCCGAAGAATGGGCGGCTTTCGCCGTTTGCAGTTCGTCTTCGTAACGTTTGACCTCGGCCTCATGCGCGGCTTTCAACTGCTTCAGTTCGCCGGCGTGAGCGTCGTTCAGACGGCGGACGGCCGCTTCCTGCTCGTTCTTTAACGCCTCCAGCGCCGCTTCATGCCTGTTCTTTAACGATACCAGCACCGAGTTGTGCTCGCCTTTAAGCCGCTCCAATTGGGCGGCCTGGCTTTGCTTCAGCCGCTCCGTTTCCGCACGGAACTCGTTTTTCAGCTTTTCCAACTCGCCGGCGTGCCGGGCGTTCAAGCGGTTCAACTCGCTTTCGCGCTCGCCTTGAATCCGGTCAAGCTCGGAGCGGTGCGCCGTTTGAAGCTCCTGAACCTGCCCGGTATGCGCTGTCTCAAGCTCCTGAAGCTGCTGGTCATGCGCCTCCTGGAGCTCCCGCAATTGCTCGTCATGCGCCGCCCGGAGCTCCCGCAGCTGCTCTTCATGCGCCGAACGAAGAGCGGCAAGCTCCGCTTCATGCTGCTTGGCCGCGGCTTCCGCATCTTCCCGCAGCGCCCGCAGTTGCGCTTCATGGCGGTCGGCGGCTTCCGCCGCGGCGGTCCGCAGCGCTTCCAGCTCCGCTTCAAGCGACTCCCGGACGCGCGCCGTTTCCGCTTCGCCGGACGCGCGCAGCTTCCGGACCGCTTCCTCGTGCTCGGCGCGAAGCGCCTGAAGCTCGGCTTCCTTGGAGGCGAGGAACGCTTCCCGTTCCGCGTCGAAGCGGCGCTTCGCCTCGTCCAATTCGGCTTCGAGCCGCTGCCGCTCTGCGGCGGATTCGGCCGTTGCGCGCTCAAGCTCGGCGGACAGGCGTTGCCGTTCCTTCTCCGCCTCCTGAAGCCGCTCGTTTTCCTCCATCAATTGCAGCAATTCGTCCGCCACGTTGACCGCCGCCAGCACGCCCAGCTTGGACAGGTCAAGCCGCGGCGAGGTATCGGAAATTTTGTACATTTGTTCGCTGACCATCGCGGCAACCCGCTTCATATGTTCCGGGCTGGAATGGCCAGCCAAAGTATACTGCGTTCCGTATATCTCAACCGTTACCCGCGTACGATGATCAGCATTCACGGTTCTTCCTCCCAGTCCCCTAAGAAAAATAGCAGCGAATCCATCGCTGGCTTCCGTCATCCCTGCTTAAGGCGCGGCAAGCGGGCCTGCCGCCTATTGACGGGCGCAATGATGTATTCGCTGCGCTTCGGCCCGTTTCCTGCTTATTTCCGCAGTTCGGCGCCGAAAGATTGTTCCAATTTTGCCAGCGCCCGATCGTTGGCCGCTGTCACTTCTTCATCGGTCAGCGTGCGATCCGCATGCCGGTAAACGAGCGCGAGCGCCACGCTCTTTTTGTCCGGGCCGATCCGCTCGCCGGTATAAACGTCGAAAACGCGCACGGACTCGAGCAGCTCGCCTGCCGCCTCCCGGACCGCCGATACCAGCTCGCCTGCCGTCACGGAGCGGCCGACGACGACCGCCAGATCCCGTTCCACCGCCGGAAAACGCGGGAGAGCGCGATATTCGATCCGGCTTGCCGCATGCTCGTAAACCGGAGCAAGCTCGATTTCCGCGACGAACGCGTCGCCGATCTCGAATTCCCGCTGCAGATCGGGATGCAGTTGGCCGACATAGCCGAGGAGCAGGCTTTCGCCGCCCGCTGCAAGCCTTACCGCCGCGGTGCGGCCGGGATGAAAATGCTCCGGCTGCGCCGCTTCGTACGCAATCGCATCCGTCAGGCCGAGGCGTTCGAACACCGCTTCGAGAATGCCTTTGGCGTCGTAAAAGTCGTACGGTTCCGCCGCGCCGTTCCAGGACGCCTTGCGGCGGTTGCCCGTCAGCACGAAGGCAAGACGCGGCTTCTCGCCGGGAAGCTTCGTCAGCACTTCCTCCGCCGTGTGGTAGACGTTCGCGATTTCGAACAGCCCGACGTCATGGGTTTTGCGGGCTTTATTGTACACGACCGCTTCCAGCAGGCTGGGCAGCAGCGTCGTACGGAGCACGCTGCGATCCTCGCTCATCGGCATCAACAGCGGAATCGGCCGGATGCCTTCGCCTGCGCCGCTGAGCTGCGGGAACAAGGCGGCGCGCTGCGGGGACGTGATCGAATAGGAGATGGCTTCATGCAGCCCGGCGCGCGTCAGCGTCGCGCGCAGCTCGCGGCGGATCGCCTGCGGCTTCGTCAAGCCGCCGGTCGTCGTCGGCCCCTCGATCGGCGTCGCCAAAATGTTGTCGTAGCCGTGCAGACGGGCCACTTCCTCGATCAGATCGACGTCCCTGGTGACGCCGGGGCGCCGCGTGGGCACGGTGACGATCCAGGAATCCGGCTCCGTTTCGCTGGCTTCGAACGCCAGCCGGGACCAGATCGTCTTGACTTCGAGCGAAGACAGCGACGTGCCCAGGTACCGGTTGATGCGGTCCAGCGAAATGGCGATCCGGGCCGGCTCCGCCTCGGCGCTTCCGGCTTCTGCGATGCCTTCCGTCACGAGGCCGCCCGCAATTCGGCATATCAGCCCCGCGGCGCGGTCGAGCGCCGGAATGACGCGTGCCGGATCGACTTCCTTTTCAAATCGGGCCGACGCTTCGGAACGCAGCCCGAGCTGGCGCGAAGCGGCACGCACCGTCGCGCCGGCGAACCGGGCCGATTCCAGAATAATGTCGACCGTATCGCCCGTCACCTCGGAGTCAAGCCCGCCCATGACGCCGGCCAGCGCAATCGGCTTCTCCGCATCGGCGACGACCAGCATGTGCGGCTCCAGCTTCCGCTGCTGGCCGTCCAGCGTAACCATCGTTTCGCCTTCTTTCGCGAGACGAACCTCGATGCGTCCGCCGGCTACCTTGGACGCGTCGAACGCGTGCAGCGGCTGACCGTATTCCAGCATGACATAGTTGGTAATGTCGACGACGTTGCTGATCGGGCGAATGCCGGCGGCGATGAGCCGGTTTTGCAGCCAGAGCGGCGACGGGCCGATCTTCACGCCCTTGATATACCGCGCGGCGTAATGAGGGCATTGTTCCTTGGCCGTAATGCCGACTTTGACGTAATCGGACGTCTTCTCCGCGGAGACGATCAGATCGGCGGCCGGATCGGGCAGGCGCAAGGGCCGCCCGGTCAGCGCCGACGCCTCGTAGGCGACGCCCAGCATGCTGAGGCAGTCGGAACGGTTCGGCGTCAGGTCCAGCTCCAGCACGTGATCGTCCAGCCCCAGCACGTTCACGATGTCCCGGCCGATTTCCAGATCGTCCGGAAGCACCAGAATGCCTTCCTGCTGCTCCTTCGGCAGCAGCTTGTCGTTGATGCCCAGCTCGCGCGCTGAGCAGATCATCCCCTGCGACTCCACGCCGCGCAGCTTGGCCCGCTTGATTTGCAAGCCTCCCGGTAGCTTCGCGCCGACCAGCGCCACCGGCACCTTCTGTCCGGCGGCGACGTTCGCCGCGCCGCAGACGATTTGCAGATCTTCGCCAAGCCCCGCGTCGACCGTGCAGACGCTCAGCTTGTCGGCGTCGGGGTGCTTCTCCCTCGCCTTCACGTAGCCGACGACGACTTTGCTTACGCCCTGATTGCGCGCCGGCACCGAGTCGATCTCGATGCCCCCGCTCGTCATCAACTCCGCGAGCCGCGCGGGCTCTATGCCTTCCAAATCGATATATTCGTTCAGCCAATTGTAAGATACGTTCATGTCGGGTCCGCCTCCGTCACATTCGATTGAACTGGCTCAAAAACCGCTGATCGCTGTAGTAGAAGTGCCGGATATCGTCGATCTCGTACTTCAGCAGCGCAATCCGCTCCACGCCCATGCCGAACGCGAAGCCGGATACTTCCTTCGGATCGTAGCCTCCGTATTCCAGCACCTTCGGATGCACCATGCCGCAGCCGAGAATTTCGACCCAGCCGGTCTGCTTGCACATCCGGCAGCCGTGGCCGCCGCATTGGGCGCAGGTCACGTCGACTTCCGCGCTCGGTTCGGTGAACGGGAAGAAGCTCGGCCGCAGCCGGATTTGGACTTGCGGGCCGTACATCTTCTGCACGAACTGCAGCAGCGTGCCCTTCAGGTCGCTCATTCGGATATTCGGACCGACGACGAGCCCTTCGATCTGATGGAACATGAACGAGTGCGTCGCATCGTCGTCGTCGCGGCGGTAAACTTTGCCCGGGCAAATGATCTTAAGCGGCGTCTTGCCTCCGGCTTGCTGCATCGCCCGGATTTGGATCGGCGATGTCTGGGTCCGCAGCAAAATCTCGTCGGTGATGTAGAACGAATCCTGCATGTCGCGCGCCGGGTGATCCTTCGGCAGATTCAGCGCTTCGAAGTTGAAGAAGTCCGTCTCCACTTCGGGGCCTTCCGCGATCTGATACCCCATGCCGATAAAAATATCCTCGATTTCCTGCGTCACCTTCGTCAGCGGATGGATGGACCCGACGGACGGAGCTTTGCCCGGAAGCGTGACGTCAATCGTCTCCGCCTGAAGGCGGCGGGCCGTCTCCTCCCGTTCGAACGCCTCCTGCTTCTGCGCGATAACGGCTTCGATCGCCGCGCGCACCTCGTTGGCCACCTGGCCGATCACCGGCCGTTCCTCCGCGCTTAAAGCCCCCATTCCGCGCAAGACTTCCGTAAGCTGCCCTTTTTTGCCCAAATACTGAATGCGCAGCTCGTTCAGCCGGCCGGCGTCGGCAACCTGCGACAACTGCTCCAGCGCTTCCTGGCGAAGCGCCTCCAATCGTTCCTTCATTCGCGTCTCTCTCCTTGTGCGAAAAATAAAAAAGCCCTTTCTCCCCTAAGGGACGAAAGAACCGTGGTACCACCCTTGTTGGAATGCGTCGGCCCTGTCGGGCTGTCTTTACCGCCGCGCGTCCCATCCGGATCTGCTGCGCCGAGGCCAAGCGGCATTCCCGCTTTTGGCGGCGTAACGGACCGCGGCCGGTTCCCTCTACTGGCGGCGGAAGCACGGTAAAGCCGCGGCTCCCCCGTTTCAAGGGACTGCTCCGGAGTGAATTTCGGCAGCCTGGTTTCCTAGGAACGCTTCCAGTCCCCGGCGTTCCCTCCCTGCAGGAAGGCGCTGCGTACTTGTCTCCATCAATGCATTTGGAACATATACCAATCATTATAGGGCAAGCGAGATCGGGTGCGCAAGTCGTGTGTCCGCACCTTCCTCTATCGCTGCGCCGAACCTCCGGCGCCCCAAAATGGCGGGCCCGGAGGCTTGGCGCATTTCATCGTTCTTCGCCGTTTTTTAACGCCAATCCGTTGTCCAGTTCTTCCACCTGCAGGAACAGCGGCCGCTCGTGTCCATGCGGCGTATCCGGATAATGCGTGCTGATCCAGAGCCGGCCTTCAAAATCACGAAACAGGCTGGAGTGGCCTGCATTCCGGTCCATGAACAGCCGATCGTCGTGCGTCCATGGTCCTTCGATGCGTCCGGTGGCCGAACGGGCAATCGCCACCGTATATCCGCCGAGCCCTGTTTCGCTGTAACCGGGGACCGAGTAGCTGGACCATAACAAGAGAAGTTCGCCGTTTCGGGCCTTATACAGAAACGGAGCGTCGGTGAGATAGCCCGTTTTCTCGATCCGCGGATCTCCGAACAACCGGATCCACTTCATGTCCGCCGCATTCAAGAGGGTGACCGGCTCTCCGTAAGAAGACTTGAGATCGCGCGTCAGCCGGAGAGCTTTGATTTTCCCTTCGTACAGTTCGGTCCATTCATGACAAAATACGATCCACCGCTGCCCTTCGCCGTCTTCATAGAAGGTGCCGTCCAGACATTCGCTGCCGGCGAGGGTGACCGCGCCGTCGCTGTGCGGACGGTAGGGCCCCGCCGGATGGTCTGCGATCAGAATGCCGGTTCCGCGGTTTTCTCCGATGCCGCCTTTGAACGAGGCGAACATATAAAACTTGCCGTCGATCTCAAACACTTCCGGAGCCCAATAATGCCGCACGCCCCAAAATCCTTTAGGCGGCTGAAAGGCCGCATACGGCCCTGTCCACCGCTTCATGTCGTCGCTTACATAGACCTCGAACAGGGGGTCTTTGTCCCCGCAGCCGTCCGCGAAAGTCGTGCCGAACAAATAATATTTCCGCTCGGCTACGTACGGGAACACGAACGGATCGCGCATATGAATGTCGCCCGTATCCACCGTCTTGATCGTCCGAAAGCCTTTTTCCATACGTTGTCCCCTCCCTGGCACCCGTTATTCCCGGATGACGGACGGATGCCACATGGCATTGATTTGCCGGATCGCCTCCAAATCGCATTTCGGCTTGCGATCATACGTCAGCAAACCGTTCACTTCCTGCTCTACATCCGTCAGCTGGGTATAACAGAAACCGTGAAGGATGCCGGATGCGTAGACCGCCTCCAGCACACGGCGGTACTCCTTGACGAAATCTTCCTCCGTGCTTACGGACGTGTAGCCCCAGCCTGCTTCCGAACCGATCTTGTACGCGATTCCGCCGAATTCCGTCAGCAGAATCGGCTCGCCCTGATGGCTGAAACCGTTGGCGTATACGCCTCGAAGGGCCGGTTTGGACTGCAGAATTTGCTCTCTCGTCGCGATCGATCGCTTGAATTCCTCGTATTTCGCGGTTTCGTCCGGCATTCCGTGGTTGTAGTTGTGCACGGCGCAAATGTCGGAACGGGTCAGTTCCCAGCCGTCGTTGGAAACGACCAGTCGGGTCGGATCGAGCGAATGGATCAGACTGTACATGGCCAGGCTGTGATGCTGCTGACGGCTGTCGCTGCGGACATGCGGGATGCCCCAGCTTTCGTTCAGGGGAACCCACACCAGAATGGACGGGTGGTTGAAATCGCGTTCGACGATTTCGATCCATTCCTTCGTCAATCGGGCCACGGCGTTATTGCTGAAGGACGGCGAAGAGGCGCATTCGCCCCATACGATAAATCCCAATTTGTCCGCCCAGTACAGGAACCGCGGATCTTCCACCTTCTGATGTTTGCGGCAGCCGTTAAAACCCATGGCTTTGGCCAATTCGATATCTTTGCGAAGGTCTTCGTCGGCGGGCGCGGTTAACAATCCGTCCGGCCAATAGCCCTGGTCAAGGACAAGCTTTTGATAATAAGGCTTGTTGTTCAAATAGACCATGCCGTTTTCAATATGCACTTTTCGCATGCCGAAATAAGAGCGTACGCTGTCCACCGTCCGTCCGTTTTGCCGCAGCGTGAACGCCGCGTCGAACAAATTCGGATTTTCGGGCGTCCACGTCCAGCCTTCATGATGAAATCCCGTCCGGAAAATTTCATGACCGAACAGGTTAAAGGACCTTTTGACGTAACGCTCATGTACCGTGATTCGGTCCTTCACCAGTGAACGGCCTTGAAACGAGATTTCAACGTCCAGTTCCGATCCCGCGGCGTTTCCCGCAAACTCGAACTCGATAGCGATGTCGCCGCGGTCGATATCCGGAAAAAATCTGACTTTTTCAAGATGGACGGCGTCAACCGGCTCCAGCCATACCGTCTGCCAAATGCCGGTCGTTCGCGTATACCAGATGCCGGCAGATTTTTCGACCCAGAACTGCTTTCCTCTCGGAATCGTCTCATCCGTCGAAGGGTCCTCCACCCGTACAACCACTTGTTCCTCCTGCCAGGTCAGCTCATCGGTGATATCGAATTGAAAAGGCGTATGCCCCCCTTCGTGCATGCCGACGTATTTTCCGTTTACGTAAACCCATGCCCGGTAATCGACGGCTCCGAAATGAAGCCATACCCTTTTGCCCTTCCAGGCCGGGCTGACGTTAAAATTCCGTTTATACCATACCCAATCGTGGAAAGCCGCATCGTGAATGCCGCTGAGCGGGGATTGGTAGGCATACGGAACCTCGATCTTCCTCGAGAACTCCCTTCCGGTTTCGAACCATTTTTCCGCTGCGCCGACATTGTTGTCGTCAAACTCAAACTGCCAGGTTCCATTAAGGTTTTGCCATTCTTCCCGGACAAATTGCGGTCTCGGGTATTCGGTTCGCCCTGCCATGATACCACTCCTAATGGTTTCGTCTCTGGATTCTCTCTGCAAATTGTGATGTCTGTTATTTTTTCACATAGGGACCCGGCTTCGGCTTCGTTCCCGGTTCGCCGCTGGCGACAACAGGCCAACCGTCTTTCCAATCCAACGGGTCGATCATCATCGGCCGTTTGCTGGCTCCATTCATCAGAGTAGGATCGTTCGGGTCGATGGCATGGTAAACGATCCAATCTTGTCCGCGGTCATCCGTGATTACGGAGTTATGTCCGGGACCGATGAATTGCTTTCCGTTCTCGTCCGGTTCGGCGTTCGCCTGCAGCAGAATCGTGCCTCCGCCCGCCGTTAAATCGACGCCGTTTTTGTCCAGGTAAGGACCTTGAATCGATTTCGAGCGTCCGACTTTGACGTGATAGGTGCTGAAAGCCCCTTCGCAGCAGGAACCGCTGGAACCGAAGAAATAGTAGTAGCCGTCTCTCTTCACCAAATAGGGCGCTTCATACTGAATGTCCGCAACCGGGAATTTGTCCCCTGCCGTCTTCAATCCATCCTCGGTAAGGCCGATTCCGAATATGCCGTGGAAACTTCCCCAGAGCAAGTACGCTTTGCCGTCATCATCCTCGTAATAAAAGGGGTCGATCGAATTGGAGACCCCGATTTCGTCGCTGTCGAACAATTTTCCGTGATCGGCAAACGGCCCTTCCGGCTTATCTGCAGTGGCCACTCCGATGCCGGGATTCGGATCGCCCCACAGGGAAAACGAATAGTACAAATAATATCTTCCGTTCCGGTGAACGGAGATGTCCGGCGCCCACAATCCGCCGTCGGATTTCCAGGTCGGCTTGACGTCGAACGCGTCGCGCACGAATTCCCAATTTCGCAAATCCGAAGAGCGGATGACCGGAATGAGGTGGTTGATGCCGTCATCCCAGGTATCCTCCGTGCCGTACGCATAATAGAGGCCATCCTTCGCCTTGATGATGGAAGGATCGGCAAATACGGGCTTGAACACGGGGTTTCGGTAGCCGGCCGGTTGCACTGTTTTCGAGCATCCGATGATCAGAGGCAGAAGCGTCGCAGCAACAAATGTAAACGTCGCGGCTTTCTTCATCTCATTTGATCCCCGACTGCGTAATCCCTCTGACAATCGCTTTTTGCGCGAGCAAAAACACAACCAGGACCGGGATCGTCGCGATCGTCGACAAAGCCATCAGCTTATTCGGGGAGTTCACATAGCTGCCTTGCGTCATCACGGCGATACCCGATGTCAGCGTCTGCATCGTATCGTTTCCGCCGGAAGCGTAGAATGGCCAGATATAATCGTTAAAAATCCCCATGAAAGTCAGAACAGCCAATGTCGACAAAATGGATTTGGAAGACGGAAGCAGTACGGCATAGAAGATTTTCCATTTGTTCGCTCCATCGATGTGCGCCGCTTCCTCCAATTCTTTCGGAAAACCGCGGAAAAATTGATAAAGCAGAAACACCCCGAACGCGGAAGAGGTAAACGGCAAATAAAACGCGTGATAGGTGCCGATCAGGCCCAAATCCTGGAACAGCACGTATTGGGGGACAAACCAGATGATTCCCGGAATCATCAGCGTGCTGAGAAACAAGGACAGCAGCCATTTTTTGAAAGGCACGTCCAGACGGGCCAGCCCGTAAGCGGCCAACGCGTCGACGGCCAGAACGATCAGGGTGCCGGCGACCGATACGAGCAAGGAGTTGTATATCCATCTCAGGATCGGCACATTCAGATCTCCTCCGCTCAAGGCATCGGTGTAGTTCACGATCGTCGGATCGTCCGGAATGAAGCTCAAATTCGGGAGAAACGCCTCTGCGTCCGATTTCAGGGAGATGGTGACCATCCAGATCACCGGGACGATAAAAAAGATTCCCAGAACGGTTGCGATCAAGATGAGACCTGCCTGTTTCGCTTTCGTCCCCATCTTTACGCCTCCTTTCTGAACAACAGACGATATACGGCAGCGGAAACGATCATCATGATCAATCCCAGCAGAATCGCCATGGCGGAAGCGGCTCCTCCCTGATGCTGACCGTAAGCCACATCGAACACGTTCATAAGCATAACCGTTGTTTCGAAACCCGGACCGCCGCGGGTCATCAGGTTCGGCTGGGCAAAAACGTTAAACGAAGCGATGATCGTCATGACCATGACAACGGCCGTCACGTTTTTAATGGACGGGAGCGTGATCCGGGTCAGCCTGTTCCACGCGTTCGCGCCGTCCAGCTTGGCCGCTTCGTACAATTCTTCCGGCACTTCGTTCAAGCCGTTGATGAAGAGCATCATGTTGAAGCCGATCGTCCACCAGATCGTGGAGACGACCAGCGCGATCCAAACCCAGGGAGTATCGGTGAACCACCCGATGTGCTGTTGATGATGAATATGGAGCTTATCCAGCATCAGGTTCAGGAAGCCGGAGTCTGTATCGAACACCCGCATCCAAATCGTCGCCATTACGGTTGCCGAAATGGCATACGGAATAAAGAAAATCGTCCGGAAAACGCCGCGTACCCTGGCATTCAGCGAGTTGACGAGCAGGGCCAGCGCAAGGCCTACCAGAATCAAAAATGGTACGGAATAAACGACGAATTTGACGGTCCCCCACAACCCCCGGAAAAACGCGTCGTGGATATAGGTTCCTGGCGTGAAAATGTCGACGTAGTTTTGAAGCCCGACGAACTCGTGCGTGCCCAGCATATCGTTGTTTTGCAAACTTAAAATGATTCCCGAGATCAGCGGATAGAGAAGAAAAACGCAAAAGCAAAGGAAATACGGGAGCACAAACAAACTGGATGTTAGTCTCGATCTCAAGCTCCCTTTCATCCCGTTCACCACCCTTGATTTAGGATGGAGCGGGTCGCGCTCCCCCGCCCCACCGCGCTTTATTATTTATTGGCTGCTGCGGCTTGCTCCGCTTTGGCCTGAGCTTCGTCGAGCGCTTTCTTCACGTCGCCGTCGTTCAGGAGCACGAGGTTGATTTGCTTCCAGAGCTCGCCTACGTACGAGCCCCAGTTCGGTACCGGCGGCGCGAAGTGAACGTAATCGAATTCTTTGGCCACCTCGGTTTGCTGGGTATTCAGTGCTTTGAACTCTTCGCTGTTCAGGACCGCCTTGGAGGCGACCGCCTGGCCGGATTTGGCCCAGTCGATCGAGTGGCCGGCGACGTATTTCAGGAAATCTCCGATCCCGTCCAGCTTGTTCGGGTCTGTCTGGGACTTCGGCACGACAAAGTTATGAGAACCCGCGAACACGCCCGGCTTGTCGAAGAATACCGGGATTGGAGCGACACCGTAGTTCAGCTTCGCTTTATCCCACTGGTCTTTCATCCAGGGACCGTTGAACTGAATGGCGTTCTTGCCTTGCAAGAACAGCTTCACTTCTCCGTCCTGCGCGACTTTTTGGGGAGAAACTTTGTGTTCGAAGATCAGGCTTTTTTCAAATTCGAGAGCGGCAACGGCTGCCGGCGTGTTCAAAGTCGGTTTGCCGTCGGCATCCGCCAAATCCGCGCCTTGCTGATAGACCAGGGATGGGAACAGGAACTGCTGCGGCCATTGGGTCGGCATGACGTAACCCCATTGTCCTTTGGAAGGGTCCGTCAGTTTCTTGGCGGCTGCAAGGAACTCTTCCTTGTTGGTCGGAGGAGCCGTAATCCCGGCAGCTTGGAACAGGTCTTTGTTGTAGTACATGATCAGCGGATGAATGTCGAGCGGAATGCCCATCCATTTGCCGTCGATGTTCGCATAGTCGACCGCGGCTTCGACATAGTCCGATTTCTGGATGCCTGCTTTGGCGGCAAGATCGTCCATCGGCAGAAGCAGATCTTTCTTCGCGTACGTCGGAATCGAATCCAGGTGCATGATCATGAAGTCAGGCATGTTTTTCTTCGTGCCGAACGCATTGTCGAGCAATTTGTAATAATCTCCGTTCGGCTGAATCTGGTATTTGACGAAGTATTTGTCCGATTGTTTGTTGTAGTTGTCCACGATGCTTTTCATGAAAGAACCGTCGGGACCGGAAAACGGCGTCCAGAAGAGAAGCTCCGTTTTGCTTCCCGATTTGCCCCCCGAATTGTCTGAAGAAGCGGGAGCGGATCCGGATGCGGATGCCGAAGAGCCGTTCGATTCTTTTTTGCCGCCGCACGCCGCCAGCACCAGACTCATCATCAGTACCAGGATCGCTGCCGTAAAACCAAAACGATTCAGTCTTTTCATGTCCAACCATCCTCTGCACTTAATTAGGATCGTTTCGCCCCACGTAATCCAGTTTCATTTTCAAGTCTGTTTCATAGTTCCCGAATTTCCTGCCGAACAAATTCAGGCCTCCATCGTTTTTCGCGTCCGGCTTGATCCCGATTCTGACCGTCACGTACGGTTTGTCGTCCAATTCCAGTTCATCTACTGTTAAGGCGGAAATTCTTCTGCCGTCTATATACGAACCGTCGTGATGGACGCGCCACGTTTTCAAAAGCCCGTACTGCGTGTTTTCGGTGCCCCACCATTGCGGAGTCAGAATGCCCCTCTCCCCACCGAAATCACCGGGACTTGTCCAGGTTCCCACCTCCTTTCCGTTAATCCACAAGGTGATATCCGATGGCCAATCCGGATTGTGGAGCGGAGCTTCCGAGCAAATTTCCATAGACAGCTCCAAGTTCCGGATCTGCGACCCTCTGGGCACGCGGTTCGGAAAACGGTATTCGAGGTAACCCCTTCGGAACCAAATCAACTGGGCGTTGATACGCTCCGGTTCGAAGAAAGAGCGCGGCTCATCCATTTCGCCGATGATGGAGTGCTCGCTCAAAATCCCGCAAGGAGCGGAACATTGCGAATCAACGAATTGCCCAATCGGAAGGGAAACGACAGCGCAGGTCTCGGAGGGCTCCGCCCGGAAATGCGCGAAATCGACCACGATCCGGCTGTAAACAGCGGAGCAAAGTTTCTGGGTGCCGCGGGTTCCCGGAACCATCTCCGTTTGAATCAGCCCGGCATCCTCCAGTTTCTTGATATTGATGGCCGCCGTGGAAGCCGGGATGCCGAATTTCTCCGAAATTTCAACCACATTCATGGAGCGGTGAAGAAGTTCTTTGAAAATTTTCACCCGCAATTCCGTTGACAGCGCTTTCGCAATGTTGATGAATTCATCGATGTTCGTCGTCAAAGCGCGGTTCAATTTCTCGTGGTTCGAAAAATCCTGTTCGATTTTCATCCCCATAACATCCCTTCTGCGTTTCGCGTTTCTCCATTTACAACAATAATAATTGTTTCACTGTTTATTAATTAGGTTATGGTACATGTATTCATGTTTGTAATCGCTTTTATTATATTAACCAACAATATTAATTGCAACATAAAGCTTGAAATCGACAAACTTTTTTATTTACAACAATAATTGTTGTTGTAAATAAAAAAGACCGCCGAGAGTAAAATCATTTCCCTCGACGGTCTTCCGATTAGAATATGAACGTTTACAACAGTCAACGTCACGCTTTCTTCCGGCGGATGACGGCGACCAGCGCAATCAGCGAAAGAAGAAGAGCTGCGGCCGAGAATACCATGGTGAGCATTTGCGTGGCGCTATCGCCGCTATCGTCCGCATCTGCGGCTTCGCCGGCTGCCGCTTCGTGGGAATCTCCGTGCCCGTGTCCGTCCGATTCTCCGGTCGAAGGCGTGACCGTGGTAACGGATGCCGGCGTGTCCGCGCCTTCGCCGCCGGTCCACTCCACGACGCTTCCGTCGGAATACGTCTGGTAAGCCTTCCATACGAGCTCCGTAGCGTCGGCCGCCACCTTGCCCTGAAACCGGAATTCGCCGAATTCCGTTGCGCCCAATCCCGGTCCGTCCGCTTTCCAGGTTACCGACACGATTTTGCCGTCGCCGTTCGTCTCCGTTTGATAGGTCCAGCCCGGCTTCGGTTCGAAGCGCAGCACTTCGACGCCTTCCGGCACGTCAAGCTTCACCTGCGTTGTAGCGGCTTCCTTCTCGGAAGGAACGCGGATCGAAAACACCTGGTAAGAGCCCTGCTCAACCTCTTTGGGCGACACGGTAACGTGCGCGCTGGCCGCCTGGGCGAAGCCGAAGACGAGAAACAGCGCGAAGATCAGGGACATGCTTTTTTTCACTCAGGACCAACCCTTTCCGTCTTATTGCAGATGCCCACAGTATAAGGCTTCCGCAATCGCCGGACATGACCCCAAAGGGCTAATCCCCGGCCAAAATGTGTCCATATTAAGGCAATGCCGTCCGTTCGTACCTTCCGCGCCGCAAAAATCCGTCCATGCGTGCCAATGCGCCATGCCTCTTAAGGCTCCACCAGGCCCCGTTCGTACGCATACCGGGTCAACTGGACCCGGTTGTCCAAATGCAGCTTCTGCAAAATGTTTTTGAGGTGGTTTTTGATGGTGTGCTCGGAAAGGCCCAAAGCGGCGGCGATATCCCGGTTCGTCCGGCCCCGCGCAACCTCCTGCAAAATCTCCTTTTCCCGCGGCGTCAAGCCCTCGCGGATGACGCCGTCGCCGTCGTCCTCGGCCCCCGCGGCGCGCCTGCGCGGCGGGTTCGCCGCAGCTTGCGGCTTCCCGGCGAACTCGCGCAAAATCGACAGCGCCAGATCGGGATTGAGTGGCGCTTCGTCAAGGGCGACCGCGCGCAAATATTCGCGCCAGGCCGAGGGCTCCAGATTTTTGAGCAGGTAGCCTTGCGCGCCTTTTTTCAGCGCTTCGAACAGATGAGCCGGCTCGTCGGAGACGGTCACGATAACGATTTTAACGTCGGGGTAAGCGCTCTTGATCGCTTTCGCCGCCGCCAGACCGCCCATTCCCGGCATGGAAATGTCCATCAGCACAAGCTCCGGCGTCGTGGCGTCCATCAGCGCGAGCGCTTCTTCTCCGCTCGCCGCTTCCCCGACGACGATAAAATCGGAATCGGCCGACACGATTTCGCGCATGCCTTGCCGCGCATGCGGGTGGTCATCGACGAGCAGCACACGGAACGGCTGGTTCATCGTTTTTTTGTCCCCTCCTTGCTGAGCGCGAAGACGGTGCGGTCTCCCCGGCGCTCCGCCTTAAACGTCCAGCCCATCTTGCGGGCGCGTTCCCGCACCATGCGCAGGCCGAAGCGTCCCGGCGCCTGCAGCGGATCGCCGGCAAACCCGACGCCGTCATCCTCGACCCGGCAGCGAAAGCCTCCCCCTTCGATCGTCTCTCCGATCACCGTCACGCGCTGCGCCTTCGCGTGCTTGCGGACGTTGATCAGCGCCTCCCGCAGACAGGCGTGCAGCTCGACTTTTTCCTTGCCGGACAAGCTGTCGTCGGGTATGCTCCAACGAAACTCCGCCTCGGCGTCGAGAATGCCGGCCGTCTCCCCGAGAAGCTCCCGCAGCGGAAGCACCCACGCGGCATCTTCTGCCGAGGGCGGCATCCGCAAATTGGCGATCGCCTGCCGCACATCCTCATGCACGACGCGAACCGTCTCGCGCAGCTGTCCGGCCAGCTCACGAACCGGCTCCCGGTCGGCGACCCGGTCCAGCTGATCCAGCTTGACCGCCAGCAGAAACAGCGACTGCGCGATGCCGTCGTGCAGCTGTCCCGCAAGCTGCTCCCGCTCCTGCAGCGCCGCCTTCGCGGCCTTCTCGCGGTTCAGCTCGCTTTGCGATTGCTCGAGCCGGTGAAACAATCCGCGCACAAGCGTAAGCGTGACGGCGAGCACGATAAACGGAGCCAGCAGGTTGCCGAGCTCCATCGACAGGTACGGCAGCAAAAACGCGTGGCGCACATATTCCCACAGCCCGATCGTCAGCGTGGGGATCCACAAGATGAGCCATTTGATCCGCTTGTCGCGCATGCCGTTCTCCTCCTTCCCGCCTGCTGCCCGCCCCGGCCTGTCACCGGATCAATAGATCCGGAACGCCGTTTCCCGCACATGCTCGTTGTTTTTCGAATCCGTCACGCGCACCTCAGCCTTCCACCGGCCGGCGAAGGGCAAATACGTTCCTTGGGCCCGGTAAGCCGCTTTCGCAAAGCCGGCGAAGTCGTCGAGTTCCTGATCCTCGTACGCTTGAAGCGGAACGTCGATCGTCCCGACCTCCCCTTTTCCTTCGGGATGAAGGCGGAGCAGCACCTGCTTCGGCTTGCCGAGCGCTTCGGGCAGCCATACTTTGACCGTAAACGCGTTATCGCCCGGCACATTCGGCGTAATCCGCAGCGTCAAGTGCATGTCCGTTCCCATCTCGTGATAATGCAAAGGGGTGTTGGCGGGAAGCGGATTCTGATACGTCAAAATGCCGACGCACAGCACGATGGCTCCGAGCAGCCCCACATCGGCCTTCAGCACCGCCTGCTGCGGCAACTCTCCCTTGCGCAGCCTCAGCCGGATCAACAAGGCGGCGGCGACGACAAGCAAAGACAACGACGTTTTGGCAATCAGCCATTTTCCCCAGGACGTATACAGCAAATAGGTCAAGGACGGCAAATACTGCAAAACGCTGAGCACACCCGTGACCCACAGCGCAATAAACGAATACAGCGCCCACCTGGAAAAAAGCAGCGCGAATCTGCCCGCCTCGGTCCGTTCCTTGCGCCACACGAGCAGAAGCAGCAGCAATCCCCCGCCCCACAGGGCGGCGCCGGCCAGGTGAACAAAGTCAAGCCCCACCGTATAGGTTACCGGAGAAAAAGCCGCCGCATGCCCGCTCCACGCCTCCGCGAACAGCGCGGCCGCCGCCCAGACCAGGCGGGCGTAAACGCCGATCGAAGCCAGCAGCGGAGCCGCTATCGCCAGCAGCAGCTCGGCCGCGTAAAGCCTGCCGATCGTCGTTTGCGTCAAAATCCGCCCCCACTCCGACACCGGCTCCCCTTCCGTCAAAGCGTTAAGGTGGAGAACGACAAAAACGAGCGCCGCGCACAGCGTATACTTGCCCATGAACGCGAGCGCCCTCTCGCGCGCCTCCCTTACGGCCGGCTCGGCACGGCGCTGCAGGCTCCATGCCGCCAGTCCGGCCGTCGCGATCAGCCCCGCGTAATACGCGATCCGGGATGCATACAGAAGGAACGACTCGACGGTCAGCCCGCTGCCGCTTGCGCCGTGCCCTTCGTGTCCGACCTGCGCATGCGGGTCAAGACGTGCCGAAGTCGTCTGCGGCGGAGGATTACCGACCGTAAACACATAAGCGCCGGAAACCGGATGGCCGTCGGCGGAAATGACGCTGTATGTAACCGTATAGTGGCCTTCGCCGAGCTTGGGCAACGTCAGCCTCAATCCCTTGCCCTTCTCGATTCGCTCCGGCCGCGCGTCGGTCACCGAACGGGACGAACCGTCCAGCACGCGCAAATCGTACTGCGCCGAGTCCAGCCGCTCATTGAAGAGGATCTCGACATAGCCGGGACTTTCCCGCAGCTTGTCGTCCTGGCCCGGAGTCGCCTTCACCAGCGAGGCGTGGGCGGAAGCCGGCTCAACCGCAAAACCGCAAACCAGCGCGAAGACGAAAAGCGAAACAGCCAAACACCGGCCCAACAAAGAAGCTGCAAACAAACGCGAATGTAACGCAGACCGCGACACGAACCGTAATCCCTCCTCAGGAGATATGCCTCATTCCGTACCATCAAGGCACTTCCATCGTACCCGAACCGTTCTCTCCGTTCAACCTTCCCTCCGGCAGCGGTTTCGCGCAGGCGGACGGACCCATGACCCGACAAAGCGGCCTTGACAGCGGGCGGAAGCCGCGAACGCTCCGGGCCCTCCGCCGTGCGCTCACGCTCCCTAATCGCGGCGCCTGCGGCGGCAAACGTCCGGCCAAAAGTCGGCCGAAGCGAACCTAAGCCCGCGAGAATCCGCCCATACGTACGCCCATCCCGACACTTCCGGCCGCTCGGCATCGGATACCCAGACCCGCTCGTAATCGTTGGGCTCCTCGATGCCGTGGAACTCCTCGTACGCGTCAAGTTCGGCCAAAGCCTCCCTTCGGATCTCGTACCACAATCCCTTCACGCTCCTTTTTTCCGCCGTTTCCCCCAGCACCAAAGCGGGGTACGCCCCGGCATCGACCAAGCGTCCCCGCACCCGGCCCGGTACCGGCGCGGTAAGCAAATAAGGCTCGATCAGCTTGAAGCCCTCAAAATCCGGCAGCAGCGTTCCGTAGACGAACAACCGGACAGAGGGCACGCGCATTCCGAACGTTTTCAACCGTTCCATCGCCGACACCTTCCTTTCCAAGCGTATCATCGCCCAACGCCTCCTTTGCGCTCCTCATGCGCCACACCGCGCGCCGGGAGCCGCGCGCGGTGCGAATTCCTCAGCGGGTTCGCCGGCTAAAGCGCAGCCGTTTGCCAAACAACCCTTGCAGCGGATACAATTTTACCATCGCAACGAATTCGACCGGAAAAGGATGAGGCTTGTGAAAAGCTACGATTTGGCGTCGCTGTCCGTCACCCATTCGGCCGGAAGCTGGAAGCTGCCGTTTGCGCGCGCGAAGCTCACGGTCGTTCAGGAGTACGGCACCTTTTTATGGTATATCGATGTGGAAGGCGTGACCGACGAGCGGCTTCTGTCGTTTTTCGCCGGAACGGAGGAGATCGATGTCATCGTCGAGGCGACGACGATCGGCGGGAGGCGCTTGCAAGGGGACGCCTATTTTCATCCCAACCCCCGGCACAAGGCGGCGGCCATACGCGGACAGGGCGAGCTGCAGGGCTACAGTCCGAACGCGGACCGCTAGGCGCCGGCGGCGGACAGGCCGCGGCGGATTTCCCCGCTCTTCCGTTCCCGGCCGCTTTCGCCTTCCACCGGCATTTGCGGGAAGGCGGGACGCAAAACGAAACGAACGGCTCCCCGTCGGAGAGCCGTTGCCGCTAAGCTGCCGGATTACTTGGAGTACACTTCCGGAGTCGTCATTTTGTCGTAGAAATTCACGTACTCGTCGCGCTGGGGCGATGCGCGCCACGCCATGGCCGAACGGGGATGTTCGTCGAGCGCGCCGGTCACCATGTACGGAATGAGATATCCCCACTCTTCCTTCTCGCGAAGCTTCACCATATGGCGTTCGATCATGCCGAGCACAGGCCGGAGATTGTACTCCGGTTTGGTCAGCTTGGCAAGCAGCAGCTCGGTCGGACAGTTGCCGGCCGCGCGGCCCATGCCGTAAACGGAAGCGTCGAGCAGCTCCACGCCCATCTCCGCCGCCACCAGCGTGTTGGCGAACGCGAGCTGCATATTGTTGTGCGTGTGCACGCCGAGGCGCTTGTGCTTCAGGTTGCGGCGGAATTTTTCCACCAGGTATCGGATGTCGTCCGGGTCCAGGCTGCCGTAGGAATCGACGATGTAGACGACATCGATCGGGCTGTCGGCGATCATCGCGAGCGATTCGGTCAGCTCGTTGTCCATGACGTTCGAAAGCGCCATAATATTGATCGTCGTCTCGTAGCCGCGTTGATGGAACAAGGTGGCTAGCTCGATCGCCTTCGCCGTATCGCGCGCGTAGCAGGCGACGCGAATCAGGTCGAGCAGCGACTCGCTGCGGGGCAGCACGTCGTTTTCGTCGACGCGGCCGACATCGACCAGGGCGGACAGCTTCGTTTTTCCTTTTTGCGGAATCACCTTGCGCAGGAAATCGTCGTCGAGAAAACGCCACGGTCCCGCGTTCTCCGCCCCTTTAAGCAGCTTCGGGGAATTTTTGTAGCCGATCTCCATGTATTCGACGCCGGCTTCATTCAGCGACTGATACAGATCCTGCACGAATTCGATGCTGAAATCCCAATTGTTGACCAGTCCGCCGTCGCGAACGGTGCAGTCAACGATCCGGCAATGGCCCGTTTTGCTGTGTGCGCTCATGATTCCTTATTCTCCTTTGATATAAGTAGAAATCTTCCTCAAGTAGAAATCCTGGATCTGACAGGAACTTGCTACATAGTTTATAACGAAATCCGCTCGATTAACAAGAGGCAATGCCGCGACGCTGTGCAGCCGCCTGCCGCCCGCAAGCGGGAAAAACGCGAGACAGCCCCAATCCCGCACGCCCGGCCCGGCGATTTGTGCGCCGAATTTAATTGCCGCTATGACACTTAAATCGGGGGAACGCGCGAAATCGGGTTTTGCAGTTGCCTTTATAGCAACTGCATCGCCGCCCGACCGCTCCGGCGGGTTGTGCGCCAAATATAATTGCAGATATGGCACTTAAATCACGGGAACGTGCGAAATCGGACTTTGCTGTTGCCTTTATAGCAACTGCATTCCCGCCTGATCGCTCCGGCGGGCCCGATACAAAAAGATAAACCTCCATCTCCACTTTCTACAGTGGTTTTTGGAGGTTCAAACATTCGCCGGTTTGTTCTTGCACCGGCCTTGCAGAGCTTATCCGTTGAGACGGCCCCGCTGCGGCCGCTAGCTTTTGTTTGCCCCGGGCAGCGGGAGCGGACGCCGCGTCCGGCGGGGCCGTCCCGGAACCAACCCCGCTATGCGCTCAAGTTCCGGACTTGCTGGCCAGCCACTCGGCTTCCTGAAGCAGCTGGCTGACGGATTGGTCCAGCCGGCTTGCCGCTTCTTCCGCAATATCGGCTCCGCCCTGTTCGTTCCACGTCACCTGGGTATCGAGCACGAACACGCCGGTCAGAATGTTGCGCGCGCCAAGCACCGAAAACACCGGCTTCATCGCGAAGTCGATCGAAAGCAGATGCGCGATCGTGCCGCCGACGGCGATCGGGAGAACGACCTTGTTTTCCAGCCCCTTTTGCGGCAGCAGATCGAGATAAGCTTTCAAAATGCCGGTAAACGAGGCTTTGTACACCGGCGTCGCGACGATCACCGCATCGGCTTCCGCGACCTTTTGGTTGGCGGAAACGATCGCTTCGCTGTCAAATTTAGCGTGCAGCAAATCTTCGGCGGGCAGATCGCGCACATGCACGACCGAAAGCGAGTTCCCCGACGCTTCGATTTGCTTTCCGATGCGGTCCACGATTGCATGAAGTCTCGACTTTTGGGAAGGGCTGCCGACAATAACGACGATTTTGGCCACTATCGATCACGATCCTTTTCTTGATAAACTCGTATTTCCGATATAATCGCTAGGATTACACAAAATTATAGCGTCCCGTTTGCAAAACGACAAGCTCAAGTTACCACGATCCCATCCCGATTGCAATTGCCGTTCCGCGCGGCCGGCTTCGTCCCGCCTTCCCGCCGCGGTTGCGCGAAACGACGCCGCGGGTTTCCCTTTTGCCGCCTTTTGAAATCGAAAAATCGAATAAACTAAACAAGCCAAACCAATTCGTTTCAATCTAAATATAGTGCATAACACCCAGCTTTGTTCCGATTTTTTGGCTGGATTTTGTCCTCCATTCCTCGTTTTTTAGTTGTATTTACTAAATTTATTCGACCATCTTTAAATTTATTTAGTTTATTTGATTGCGAAAATGAGAATGTTGATAGTAAACTAAACGTATTCCAAGCTCTTATGATTTCGGAATCGATCGGAGAATAAATGATGAAAATGGAAGATATCGCTAGGTTGGCCCAGGTTTCCAAATCGGCCGTTTCCCTAGCCCTGAGCGGAAAGCCCGGAATCGGGAACGAGACGAGAGAGCGCATCTTGCGCATTGCCCGGGAAATGGGCTATTCGGTCAAGCCGCGCGCTTCTTCCGCAACGGAAAAGTCCGCAAAATCGCTCGTATTTCTTGTCGTCACCAACTTGGGGTTCGTTGCCGAAGCGTATTATCAGCAGCCCTTTTTCCGGGAACTGATTCACTTTATCGAAGAGCGCTGCCGCTCCAAAGGCTATTCGCTCATTTTCTCGACCGTGAACATGGAGTTTTTCGAAAGGGACGTGCGCGCCGTAGCGGAGGACCATCGCGGCAGCGGAGTCATCTTGCTCGGCACCAACCTAAGCCGCGATCACATCGCCGATATCGCGGCGCAGCTGCCGCAACTTGTCGTGCTGGATACGTGCTTCGATACGCTGCCGGTGCATTTTATCGGCATCAACAACGCGATGGGCGCTTATCAGGCCGGTTCGCATCTGTGCGACATCGGACACCGGGATATCGGCTATGTCGCTTCCAACGTGCGGATTCATAACTTTGAGGAACGCAGGCTGGGCTTTCAAACCGCTCTGCGGGAACGAAACCTGGAGATCGCCCCGAGCCGGACGTTTTCCGTCGAACCGACCATCCTCTCGTCGCAGGATTCGATGCGCCGGCAGCTTGAGGCTTGCCTCAGGACGGAAGGAGGACTGCCGACCGCGCTCTTCTGCGAGTGCGACTATATTGCGATCAGCGCCATGAAGACTTTGTCCGAGCTGGGCTACCGGGTGCCTGAAGACATCTCGGTGATCGGGTTCGACAACATTACGGAATCCGTCATCGTCTCGCCGGAGCTGACGACGATCCATGTCGAAAAGGAGAAAATGGCCCAGCTCGCCGTGGACCTCCTGACGGAACCGGACGACCGCAGCAGCGGCGCCCGCATCAAAATCCGCGTCGACACCCGTTTCGTCGAGCGGCATTCCACCGGCGCGCCGGGGGTGTCTGCCGCCGAAGCGGACTCGGGTTCCCTTGAGAAGAAATAGGAGGTATAAAGAATTTTTCGCCTTATCGGCTTCGGTATGGTTCCGCTAAAACGGGCCGTTCCGCTCAGGCGTCGCTTGCCTGCGGAACGGCCCGCTTGCGTCAGGTCTGCGGATCGGGCAGAAAATCCGATACCGCATACGTCTCTTTCCTGCCTTTCAAACGAACGAGCGTGTCGACAACGTTTTGCTCCTCCTTGGCGATGCTCTCCAACAATGGAGCGATGCCGAACTGCTTGCGCTCGAATACCGTCAGCCATTCGATATGCTCCACCTCCGTGCGCGCGCTGAGCCATTCGGCCGCGCCGTGCACGTCGCTTCCGATCCAATCCTCCTGCCGGAGAATGGCGTCAAGCGCGGCGTCCAGCACCTCCTTGCGCTCCCGGTAATAGCGGGCATTCGCCAAATAGACGTCCCGGGTGGCGACCAGTCCGGTTCCGTCTGCCACGATTCGAACACCGGACGATTGCAAACGGCTCAGGACCGGTTCGGCGACGGCCCAAGCATCGGCCTTTCGTTCGGCAAACGACCGCTCCATCGCGGATGGCGCAACCGGCGCCAGCTTCATATCCGCAAGCGGCAGACCGGCGCGATCGGCCATTTGCATGAGGAGCAGATGCTCGTTGGCGTAACGCGGGTAAGCGATCTTCTTCCCTTTCAAATCGGAAACATTCAAAATGTCCGATTCCAGCGGAACGACCACCGCATAAGCGGCCGGATTCGACGGTTCGGCCGCCAAATAGACGACCGGGTCTCCTTCCTTGAGCAAAAAAGCCGGAACCGCATCGCCCGTCGCCGCCAGATCGATCCGGCCTTCGCGGAGGGCGGTTAACGCTTCCGCTTCGTCCGCAAACGCATGCCACTCCGGCGTGACGGACAAGTCCGCGAGCCGGCCGGACAGCTCCCCTTTTCCCCGCAAGACGGTCATAACCGCATCCGGCTCCGTATATCCGATCCGGAGCTTGCCCGGGTCGATCGGCGCCGGAACCGCCGCGGAGTTCGTTCCCCCGGCCGCGAAGCCGCAGCCCGCGCACAGCATCGACAGAGCCATCAGCACGACCGGCACCGCAAGGCCCCGCCGGCGGCGCATCCCGCGGCGCGCTTCCGGCCCGTCAGGCATTCACGGACAGCCCTTTGCGCCAGCGGGTGAACCGCGCCTCGATCAGCGCCAGAATATAGTTAAGCAGCAAACCGACGAAGGCAAGCAGGATGATGCCGGCATACATATCCGGTATCTGGAACGTTTCCTGGGAATTCAAAATGTAAAACCCGAGCCCGGCGGATGAGCCGATCATTTCGGCGGCGACGAGCGCCGTGATGCAGTAGGCGCCGCCCAGACGGATGCCGGTAAAGATGCTGGGCGAAGCGGCCGGCAGCACAACGCGGAAAAAAATGTACGTCTGCGATGCGGCCATGGACCGCGCGGAATCGATCAGCAGCTTGTCGACATGCTTGACCCCGCTGACCGTGTTCAACAGAATCGGCCAGAACGACGCCCAGAAAATAATCGCCGTCTTGGACGGTTCGCCGATGCCGAGAAACAGAATGAACACCGGAAACAGCGCGAACGCGGAAATTTGGCGGAACAGTTGCAGCAGCGGATCGACAATGGCCTCAAAGCGCTTGAACCAGCCGAGCAACAGCCCGATCAGCGTCCCCGCCGCAATCGCCAGCAGCAAGCCCGACAGCGAGCGCTGCAAACTTTTCGTCAAATGCACCCATAAATCGCCCGTCGACAACAGCCTGCCGATCGATACGATTACCTGGGACGGCGGGCTCAAATAAGCCGGGTTGACGATACCCAGCCGGGGCAACAGCTCCCAGACGACGATGAATGCCGCAATGGCAAGTCCGCGATCCGTTATGTTCGTGAACAAGCGATACCCGTTTTTCATGGACGGCCTCTCTCCCGTTGTCATGATGGCTTCGCGCCTGCGGCTTAAGCATCCGCACCGGCGGTTTGGTCCGGGGACGCTTGACCGGAAGCGAACGGATTGAATTCGTTCGTGTAAACGTCCTTGACGTTGACTTTGCCTTTTGGAATTTTGCCTTCCTGCTCCAAAATGTCGATGTAATACTGGATCGGCGGCTCGGTAATGACGAGATTTTCCACGTAAGCGAAGCGGTCGATATATTTGACATCCATGTTCAGCCGCTTGGCGATGATCTTCCGGGCTTCCTCCGGATTCTCGTTGACCCAGTTGGCCGTTTTGGCGATCGCCGTTACGAAATCTTTAACCGCCTGCGGATGCTCCCGCGCGAACTTGCCGTTGACGCTGTAAGGCGCCATGCCGCCAAGCCCGCCGTCCAGATCGTAGTCGCTCCACAGCTTGACGAGCTTGTCGTTGTGCTCGGCTTTGCCCGAAAACGGGGCGTGGATGATCGCCAGATCGATGCCGCCCTGCTCCAGCGTCTGCTCCTGCTTGTCGTCGGGGACGACGAGAAAATTTATTTTGCTGACGTCGACGCCCTGCTCGCGGAACCACTTCTTGGAGACAAACTCGGCGCACGCTCCGAAGCTGTTGAAGCCGATCGTCTTGCCTTCCAGATCCTTCGGCGTCTTCACGCTGCCGTCGTTGCGGGCGAAATATTTCATATGCGGCGCCTCTTCCAGCGTCTTGCCGCCCGCCGAGATGACCTTGATATCCGCGCCGCTGGCGATCGCCGAAATCACAAGCGGCACCATGCGCGTCCCGAAATCGAGGTCTCCCGTGCCGACGAGCGGGATGATCTGCGGAGCGGCCACCTTCCCCACATATTTCGGCCGCGTCGACGTGCCTTCGAAATACCCCAGCTCATCCGCCAGATAGACCAGATCAAACCCGGGATTGTCCGGGTACTTGAATTCGACAACCTCCCGGTCTCCGTTATTGGAGCCCGGCGCATCGTCAGCGCCCGCCTCCTTGCCGGCGCCGCCGCAGCCGGACAGCGCAAGCGCGCCGACGAGAAGCGCGGCCAACGCGATAACCTGCATGCGTAACCGGGACTTCGATCCCTTCATGGTTCAGCTCTCCTTTCGCGATTACGAATCAACCTTTCCCTTTTCCCCGTAAAAAACGTGCTCCAGCCGCTTCCGGTCGGTCTGGCCGACCAGGGTCTCGCGCAAAACGCCGCTTTTGTCGAATACGAGCGAGGTCGGGTAAGCGGCCACCTGCAATCGCTTCGCGGCCGAACCGGTCTCGTCAAGCAGAACGGAAACCTCGCTTCCGAAACCTTGCGCGAATTCGGCCGCCTCTTCCAGGCCGGTTTCGGTAAACGTCAAATTGACGGCCAACACGGCAACATCCGGATGCGCGGCGGCGAAGGCGGCCAGCTCGGGCATCTCCGCCTTGCACGGCGGGCACCAGCTCGCCCAGAAGTTGACCAACACCGGCCTGCCCCGGTAATCGGACAGCTTGACGAGTCCTCCTTCCAGCCGCTCGAGCGCGAAGTTCTCGGCTTCGGCTTCTTGCCCAGCAGCTTGCGGCCCGGACCTGCCGAAATGCATGTAAAGCCCTAAGCCGAGCAAAACCAGCAGCACGATCACCGCGGCTGCGTTGCGCTTCGTCTCTCCTTGCGAAGCCGCGTCATCCAACAACGCCCGCAGACGCCTTTCCATGCTTCAGACGGTCCGCTTGCCGCGCCGCAGCGACACCGAAACCGCAACGAGGCCGGCCGCAAGCGCGAGCAACGCGACATAGAAAGAAGGGGAACGGACGCTTTGCGAAGACAGCCAACCGGCTCGATCGGCATCCTCCGCTTCCTTGCCGGCGGGGGATGCGGCATGGTGATCGCCCGAGCCCGTTCCGTCCGCGGCAAGCACCTTCGTCACGGGAGCCGGTTCGTCCGTGCCCGCTCCGCCGACCCATTCGACAACCGAGCCGTCCGCATACGTCTGGTAGGCTTTCCACGCGAGCGAAGAGCCGGCGTCCTCGTCAACCTGCCCCTGAAGGCGAAATTCTCCGAATTCGCCTTCCTTAAGCCCTCCGTCTACGGCCGTCCACGTAATTCCGGTGTAAGATCCGTCCCCGTTCGCCGCGAATGCGTAGGTCCATCCCGGCACCGGCTGCACCCGGCTGACGGTTACCCCTTCAGGGAAACGGACTTCCAGCTTGACCGTCGCCGCCTCCTTTTCGGTCGGAACCCGAACCGTAAAGACTTCGTAAGCTCCCTGTTTCGTTTCCGCCGGCAGCACGGTCACATGCGCGGAGGCGGTACCTGCGAACGCCAGCGAAGCCGCCAGCGTAAGAACAGCGATTTTATGCGGAATCCCCATCGCCTTTCTCCTCTCCTTTCTTCGCTTGCTTAAGCTTTTCGTTATCTTCTTTCGTTGTAAAAAACTTTTGTCGTGACGTATTCGTTGTCCGAACGGTCCAGCACGCTGACTTCAAGCCTCCACTTTCCGGCGAACGCCAGGTATTTGCCCTCCGCGCTGTAATGATGATCGTAAAGCCGCAGCGGACTGCCGTTCGTCTCCACCTGCGAAAGCGGCACCTCGATCGGAGCGATGTCCGGGTTGTCCAGATAGGCCAGTTTAAGCGTTACGCGCTTCAGCCCCCCGTCCCGGCCGGTCCCGCCCACCGATACGTTGAATTGGTTGACGGCCCCCGGCTCGTTGGGCGTCACGATCGCGGCGATATGGACGCCGTTCACATTTTCGTGCCAAAACAGCGGACCGGTCGCGGCAAGCGGATTAAGAAATGTGAATATTCCGGCAATTGAAACAATAAGAGCATGCAGACCGATGTCCAGCGACAGCCAACCGCCGAATCCGGACCATCTTTGCGCGCGAACCCGCCGGCGCAGCCCATAGCCTGCCGCAACGACAAGCAGAACGGCCGCCGATTTGGCCAGCAAAAGCTTGCCCCACCATGTCAACGTCAAGTGGCGGAAGCCGTCCGAATACAGGTACGCTGCGGCCAGTCCGCTGACGGTCAGCAGCGCGACGGCCGCCAGCGCCGCCTGGGACAGGGCGGGAAGATGAGGAAGAATGCGTTCCCGCTCCCGTTTGCGCCAGTGAAGGGCGACGGCGAGCAGAACGCCCGTCCAGACGCTCGCCGCGAACAGATGAAGCACGTCGAGCGCAAAGGTTGCGGCCGGCACGGCATACCCCATCGCATGGCCGTTAAGCCCTTTGGCGGCAAACATGAACGCGATCCAGACCGCGTCCGGCAGCCTCCGTTTTCCCGCGACGGCAAAGCCGACCGCGACTGCCGAGAACGCCAGCAAATAGGACAAGCCGATGGCCGTTCCGAGCAGCAGGGAGACTTGTTCCGCCTTCCCGAAGCCGGTTCCCAGACGGAGAAGGTCTTTCCAGGCGATAAGCGCCAGAGCGGCCGAATGCAGCCCCAGCAGCAGGCGGAAGACGAACCGGAAGCGGGCGGGAGAACCGTCTCCAATCCCGCGGACGAGAACGCGGATTCCGGCCCAGCCGGTGACCGCAAGCAAGCTGGCATAATAGAAAATCCGGATCAGCCAGTAGGGAACGTTCTTGCCCAGTTCGTGCTCTTCATGAAGCTTGGAAGCCGAAGTATAGCCGATTTTCGCTTCCGTACGGCTGCCCACCGTGAACACGTAGGACGCTTGCACCGGGTGGCCGTCCGCCGATACGATCCGGTACGAGACGGTGTAGCTTCCGTCCGGGAGCTTGGGCAGGGCAAGCCGGACGATTTTCCGGTTCCGGTCCATCTCCGCAGGCCGGTCCGCAACCGGCAGTCCCTTTTCGTCATAAACGCCGATTCGGTACAGCCGGTTTTCCAGCCGCTCGTTAAATGTCAGAACGACCTGATCGGGCGGTTCCGCAAGCCTGCCGTCCGGCGCGGGAGAAGCCCGAAGCAGCGTCGAATGGGCGGCGGCGCCCGGAACCGAAACCCACAAAAAAACAACGAGGAGAACGAATACCCGGACAAAAACGCTTAACGCTTCGGGAACGCTCTTCATCCGATATGCCGCGCCACCCGGTCCAGCAGCGCCTGCTTGTCGTATTCCGCATATTGCGCCGCGTACGTTCGCGCCGGGTCTCCCGCATAGAAGCGTTCATAAAGCTCGTGCCGGGCCCCCAGCCGGCTGCCCGCCAAATCCCAGGCCGTCTTGAGCAGCTTGACTCTCTCCTCGGCGTCGCGGTCGGCTCCCCGGTAAATGTTGCGCAGCCGGGAACCGAGCGGACCGTGCAGCTCGGCCAGCGTTGACGGCACCTGCAGCATGCCCGCTCCCGACAGCAGCTGCAAAATCTCGATGGCCCGGGGATAATAACGGTTGCCCAAATTTTTGGCGGTGACCAGCGGCTGAAGCTCGGGCTCCCACACGCCGTCGGGATGAAGCGCGCAGCGGTGCTCGGCGGACTTCAGCAGCGCTTCGACCGTCTCCAGTTGGAGAAACAGCTCGGCCAGCTTATCCTGAACATGGGAGAACCGGGCGATGCCGATCGATGCGGCCAGTTCCACGCCGACGGCGGCTACGAACTCCAGCTTGCTTGCCAGCCGGGCAACGTTCTCATGGAGGCTGATCGCGCTCACGAACCGATCCGAACGGATCTTCCAAATCGCCTCGGGATTGTTCCGGATGAATACCCGATCCCACGGAATCAGCGCATCGTCGAAGACGAGCACGGCGTCCATCTCGTCGTAGCGCGAGCTAAGCGGGTGATCTTCGGTTCGTTCGGACGCGAACGGCTCGCGGCAAATCAAATGCACGCCCGGATGGCTGCCGGGGATGGCGAACATCACGGCGTAGTGCTTTTCCTCGGCTGTCTTCGGGCTGTGCGGAGAGACCATAATTTCATCCATATACGGCCCGCCGGTCGCGATCATTTTGGCGCCCCTGACCACGATCCCTTCTTCGGTTTCCTTGACGACCCGCAGCGCCGTATACAAATCGCCGAGCTCGGATGCGAGCTTCGTCCGGTCGATTTGCGGATCGTGCCCCGCCGCCGTAAGCAGCAGGTCGCGGTCCCTCAAGTCGGCGTAATAACGGGCGATTTTGTCCGGAAAATGAGGTTCTTCTTGCCGGATCAGATTACTCCGGATATGCCAGCCCGTCAATTGGGCGCGATAAAATCCCGCCACCCGGCTCATGACCCCGAACGTCGCATCCGACCAGACGCGGAAGGAACGTCCTCTTCGGAAAATATCGTCCCGTTCTCTCGGAACGAGAAAAGCCAGATTGGCCTTTGCCCCCGTTTCCGTCGTAAAGGTCAACTCGGAGCTGCGGACCGGATCGTCCTGCAAATCCAACAGCGCCGCCACCGAGCGGACCGTTCCGGCAAAGGCCGGATGGCGGGCAAGATCGCGAACGACTTCACCGTCAAGCCAAACGTTACGCTGCTGCGCGAGTCTCTGCAAATAACGGCTGCCCGACGTTGCGCTCAAGTCGCTTCACCTCTTATGCTCCTTATGTTCACTATCCGGTAATCCGTTCCGGCACGGCGCCGGCCGGCTCCGCCGCTGCCGCCGGCTTGGATGTCTCCGAGGCCTGCGCTTCTGTCGCCGCCGTTCCCGCCGCCGAGGAAGCGGAGGCGCTAAGGCGCAGCGTTTGCTCCACTTCGTCCTTCAGCACCGTCCAGGCCCGCTGCCGCAGCTTGACGAAAGCTTCGGAATTGCGGATCTCGGCGGAACGGGGCCGCTCCAACGGAACATCGATGATCTCTTTGACGCGGCCGGGCCTTGCGGTCATCACCGCCACCCGATCGGCAAGGAAGATCGCTTCGTCCAGGCTGTGCGTAATAAAAACGATCGTCACCTTGCGGGCTTCCCAAATCCGCAGAAGCTCCGACTGCAAAATCTCCCGCGTCTGCGCATCGAGCGCCGCGAACGGCTCATCCATGAGCAGGACGTCGGGTTCGTAGGCGAGCGCCCGGGCGATCGCCACCCGCTGCCGCATCCCGCCGGAAAGCTCGTGCGGATACCGGTGCTCGAACGATTGCAGGCCGACAAGCTGGATATAGTCGAGCGCGATCCGTCTGCGCTCCTTTTTGCGGACGCCGCGGATGTGCAGGCCGACCTCGACGTTTTGAAGCACGGTTTTCCACGGAAACAGAGCATAACCTTGAAAAACGACGCCGTGCTTGGGATTGACCCCGTTGACCGGCTCCCCGCCGATCGCCAGCTTCCCGCCCGATTGGCGCGCCAAGCCGGCCAGGATGTTCAAGAAAGTGGACTTGCCGCAGCCGCTCGGGCCGAGAATGGCCAGAAATTCTCCCTCCCGGACGGAAAGGGAAAATTCCTTCAGCACGGACACGGTCTCCTTCCGCCCCGATTCGTTTCTTACCGTATAGCGCATCTCCAGGTTTTCGGCCGTTATTTTGTCCGTCAATTCGCTCACCTCCCTTGCGGTTCGTACGCCTGAGCGTCGATCGCCCGGCGAAAAGCCCGGTAGCGTTCGCGAAGCTGATGCTGCGGGTAATGCCGGTACAGCTCTTTCGAGCGCTCGATCGGATCCCCGAAGGCGAAGCGCTCGTGCTGCCTGCGCCTTGCGGCCTCTTCATCGCCCGCAAGGCGCCAGGCCAAACGGCGAATGTCGTGCTCGCGGGATTTCGCACGGTGAAATTCCGATCGTTCGGATGGCGCGGCGAAATCCGGCGCGTCCAGCAGTTCCGTCCCTCCGATCCGGTGAATGAGCTCGGACGCGCGGCGGTAACCGTCGCCGCCGACCCGCTTGGCGGCCGCTACCGGCACCGGCGCAGGCAGCAGCGCCCCCGCCGGACTCCGTTCGGCTTCCAGCTCGGCGGCGTAAAGCAGCGCTTTAAGCGACTCGAGCTCCTGAATCAAAAGGCCGAGCTCGTATTGAATGTCGGGGTCATTGCTCAAGCCCGTTTGATCAGCCAGGGCGAATGCGGTCCCCGTCAACAGCTCGAGGGCGTCCAACTGCCTGGCCGCCCACTGGTAGCCCGCCAGCGCCTGCACGAACGGGTGCGAGCGGATCAGCTCGGCTCCGGCCGCGTTGCGGTCCAGCAAAATTCGCTCCTGCGGAATGAACACCCGGTCGTAAAGGACGGTCGTCCACGACGAAGTTTCCGGGTGGAGCCTGATCTTAAGCCCCTCACTGCCGGTCGGCACCAGCGCAAGCGTCGTGGGCGCTTCGTCCCCGTATTCCCGGATCCAAACGAGCAGTTGCCCGGCATGGGCGGCGTCGGCGGCAAACGTCTGGCTGCCGCTTACCGCGATCCCCTCCGAATTCCGCTCGACGACGGGAATCGTTCCGTTTGCCGAACGAAACGGCCGAATCCGCTGCAGCGAAGTCGTAATCAGGCCGAGCTCCTTGCGGCTTCGCTCGTAAATCAGCTGAGCGGACAGCGGAAAACGGGCGATATCCCGAAACGGCTGCGTCTCTTTGTGCTCGAACCAGCCGGCGAGCAAGGCGTGCGCATAATCCGCCAGCCCTTCGCCGAAAGCCGACTGTCCGCCGTGAAGGCCGAACAGCCCGAGCCGCCTTTCCTTCAGTTCCTCCAATGTGTGCGGCAACGAATACGCCCGCTCGATCCAATACCGATCGGATTTCTCGCGTCGTTCAGTCATGATGCTTCCCCCTTCGCTCCACGTCCGGTTTCATCGTCATCGGCTCCCAACAAAAAGAGGTTTTCGCAACGGCGCCGGACGCCGTCGCAAAAACCTCTAGTCAACTAGTCGGCCTATTAACTACACTTTTCCAAGCGGTTTAGTATGATTGAATCATACACCCCAAAAGCTGTGCAGTCAACCCTGAAAATTCCAATTCCAACCGATCGCCCGGTTCGGGAGCGTTCAGTCCCCTTTCTTCATCCGCTCGTGCAAAAAGTCGGCAATATGCGCCACCTTCATGCCGCCGCCGTCGCCGTAACGCTCGACGCCGAGCTTCATCTGCAGCAGGCAGCCCGGATTGCTGGTCAGCAAATAATGGGCCCGCGTCGCGTTTGCGTGCTCCATTTTGTGCTCCAGAATTTGGTCCGCCATCTCCGGCTGGGTCAGGTTGTAAATGCCGGCCGAGCCGCAGCAGCGGTCCGCCTCATGCATCTCGACGAATTCCGCGCCGGACACCCGGCGCAAGAGCTGGCGGGGCGCATCGGACGAACGCATGACGTTCCGCAAATGGCAGGAGTCCTGATAGGTGATGCGCACCGGGCCGCCCGGCGCCGCGGGATCGCCGAAAAAAGGAAGCCGGCCAAGCCGGAAAAGGATGTCGCTGACGTCCTTGACCCGTCCGGCGAACCAGGCCGCATCCTCCCGGAAGGCCGGATCATCGTGCAGCAAATGATCGTATTCGGCCAGCAGCGCTCCGCAGCCGCCGGCATTGGATACGATGTAATCGACGCCGGCTTCCTTGAACGCCCGGACGTTGCGGCGGGCGAGCTCGCGCGCGTCGTCCAGCTCGCCGCTGTGGGCGTGAAGGGCGCCGCAGCAGTTCTGCGTTCGCGGGATGACGACCTCGAATCCCGCTTCCGTCAGCAGTTCCACCGTATGCACGTTCGTCTCCGCGAACAGCGTATCCATCAGGCAGCCGCGGAACAGGCCGACGGTGGCGATTCGCTCGCCTTTGGCCGGGTGGCGCTCGCCGATCCGTTCGATGACGCCTTGCCCGGAAGCTTCCGGCAGTATTTTTTCCATATCGGCCAACTGCTTCGGCAGCAGCTTCAGGATCCCCGTCGTTCGCGCAACCCGCTGCAGCCCGGATTTCTGGTAGAAGCGCAACGTTTTGCCGGCCAGCCGCATCCGGCCCTGCTTCGGGAACAGCTCCTTGAAGACGAGACGCCGCACCCCTTTAACCCATAAGCGGCGGCTCTTCGTATGGTCCTCGATCGCGTCGCGCGCCTGCTCCAGCAGCCGCCCGTACTTCACGTCGGCCGGACAGGCCGGCTCGCACGCCCGGCAGCCGAGGCAATGATACATCTGCTCCTCGAACGCTTCGTCCGGGTCCATCAGGCCGTCGGCCACCGCTTTCATCAGCGCGATCCGCCCCCGGGGCGATTCCGCTTCGATTCCCGTCTCCCGGAACGTGGGACAGGCGGGCAAGCAGAAGCCGCACCGCATGCAGTTCGTGAGCTGGTCTTCGTCCAGCGTGATCTTCAGCTTCGCCGCAAGCTGCGGATTAACCATGCTGGATCACCACCCTTTTGCGCGTTTGCTTGGCGAACATTTTGCCGGGGTTGAGCAGATTGTGCGGGTCGAAAGCCGCTTTGATCCCCTTCATGACCTCGATGCCCGCGGCCCCGACCTTCCATTCGAGGAACGGCGCCTTGACGATCCCGACGCCATGCTCGCCGGTGATCGTGCCGCCGAGCGCGATGGCCGCTTCGAATATTTCCGCAAACGCCTCCTCGACGCGATGCACCTCGTCAAGATCCCGGGCGTCGGTCGTCGCCGTCGGATGCAGGTTGCCGTCGCCGGCGTGGCCGAACGTGCAGATGTTGACGCCGTATTTGCGGGCGATCCGGTTGATCTCGAGCACCATGTCGGCAATCTTCGAGCGCGGCACCGTGGCGTCCTCGAGTATCGTCGTCGGCCGCAGCCGGGCGAGCGCCGTGAAGGCGCTGCGCCGCGCCGCTAGCAGCTTGTTCGCCTCCTCCGGCGTCTCCGCGACGCTGATCCGGGCCGCGTTCTCCCCTCTGCAAATTTCCTCGATCCGGGCGATATCGCGTTCCACCGTTTCCGGCTCGCCGTCCTGCTCGATCAGCAAAATCGCTTCCATATCCAGCGGCAAGCCGAGCTTGGCGAAATCGTCCACGACCCGGATCGTCGGATTGTCGAGAAACTCCAGCGTGGCCGGGATGATGCGGTTTTCGATAATTTTGGACACGGTCCGAGCCGCGTCGTAAAGATCGGCGTACATGGCGAGCATCGTCTTTTTCGCTTTCGGCGGCGGAATCAGCTTGAGCGTCGCTTCCGTAATGATCGCGAGCGTTCCCTCCGATCCGACGAGCAGCTTGGTCAGATCGTAGCCGGCCACATCCTTCATCAGCTTGCCGCCGGTCCGGATAATGTCGCCGCTGGCCAGCACCGCTTCCAGTCCGATCACGTAGTCCTTGGTCGTGCCGTATTTGAGGCCGCGCAAGCCGCCCGAGTTCTCCGCGATGTTGCCGCCGATCGTGGAGACGGCCATGCTGCTCGGGTCCGGCGGATAAAACAGCCCGAGGCTCTCCGCATGGGCGCTGAACTGCTTCGTATTCAGCCCCGGCTGCACGACGGCCGTCAAGTTCTCGAGGTCGATCTCCAGAATCCGGTTCATGCGGTGCATCACCATGACGACGCCCCCGTTCACCGGCACGGTGCCGCCGCACAGATTCGTGCCCGATCCCCTGGTTACAAGCGGTATGCGGTGCTTGTTCAGCACCTTCATGACCGCCGAAACCTGGGCGGTGTCGCGGGGATACACGACGGCGTCGGGCAGCGCCTGCTGCATGGCGGTCCCGTCATAGGAATGGGTGACAAGCGACTGCGGGTCATCCTTGAAATCGGCGTCGCCGAGAATGGCGATCAGTTCGCGCTTTGCTTGTTCGGGCAGCAAGCCGGACACTCCCTCTCGATCAGGATTCATTTGAATGTAAAATTGATCAGGTCATCTGATGACTTTTGTCGGTTTGTAGTATACACTAAAATAAAAACGTTGGAAAGCGTATTCTCGCGGAAAGTCCGGAAGGCAAGGCGAACGGAAGGCCGCCGGACCGCCACGCCGCCGAATCGATCGGCGAACGCTTGCAAAGGAGCTGCTATGAACGAAAACCGGCCGTTGAAAAGCCACGAATGGGTCATGAACGACTTGAAGAGACAGATTGAAGAAGGAAGCCTGGCTCCCGGGGACCGGCTGGCGTCGGTCGTCGAGCTGGCGGAGCGCTACGGCGTCGGTCGCTCGACGATCCGCGAAGCGCTAAGCGCCCTGAAAGCGATGGGCATGCTGGACATCCGCCAGGGAGGCGGCACCTTCGTCAAATCCGCGCAGCCGGAAACCGCGCCGCCCCATCCCGGCATGCTGCATCCCGAAGCCTGGGCGGACCGTGCGCTGACGCTGCGTCATATTCTGGAGGTGCGGCGGGTGCTGGAAACCGGGTGCGCCGCCCTTGCCGCCGCGAACCGGACCGGGGACGATCTCGGCAAGCTGTCGGCGATATTGGACGAAATGGAAGCCCGCATGGACGACGAAGCGTTCAACGAACAGGCCGATGTCCGCTTTCACGAGCAGATCGCCGCCGCAACGCGAAATCCGCTGCTCATGCAGCTGATGGAATCGATGTCGCTGCGTCTGCACGACAGCATGCGCGATACGCGGGCACTGTGGTTTTACGCGGAGCGATCCACCGCTCAGCGCCTGCTTGAGGAGCATCGCGCCATCTACGAGGCGATCGCCGAAGGCGATGCGGCGGAGGCCAAATCCCGCATGGAGCTGCATATCGCCAAAGTGGAGCAGGTCTTAAACGAGAAGGGCGCGGGAACGTAACAAGAGGGAGTCTTCGGCCCTTTCCGGCATCCTTACGCCTCCCCCTGCCCCAGCCGTCCGCACGGCGCATCGCAGCCTCGGTCGGGCGTTCCCCTTTGACATTCCGAAACGAAAAACGCAGACAAGCGGAAGCGGTAGCTTCCGGCATGTCTGCGCAGCATGATCGCATTTTGTTCAGTCAAAAATGAAATCCTCGTCCGTGAGCGGCTCGACGTTGGTCGCGCGCACGTAGCCGTTGCCTTTTTTGGAGAAAAAGTCGTGCTGCTTCGTCTTCGTGCTGATGCCGTTCAATACGATCGGATTGATCTCCTCTTCCGGGAACAGCGGCTCGAAGCCCAAATTCATGAACGCCTTGTTCGCGTTGTACCGCAGGAACGCCTTCACTTCGTCCTGCAGGCCGATCGGGGTGTACAGCTCGTCCGTATATTCCTCTTCGTTCTGGTGGAGGAACCTGAACAGACCGACCAGCGTCTCGTAAGCCGCCTGCTGCTCGTCCTCGTCCAGCTTCGCGTACACCTCTTGGGCCAACACGCCGACATACAGCCCGTGAATGCTTTCGTCGCGCAAAATCAGGTCGATGATCTCCCCGCAGCTTGTCATTTTGCCCTGGCCGGCCAAATAAAGCGGATAGAAGAAACCGCTGTAGAACAGGTAGCTTTCGAGCAGCACCGACGCGCCCATCGCGAGGAAGAGATCCTTCTGCGTACGGATGTTCGTATAGTATTGGGCGATCGTCTCCGCCTTCGTCTGCAGATGCTTGTTGTTTTCGACCCAGCGGAATACGGCGTCGATTTCTTCGGTGGTCGCGAGCGTCGTGAAGATGCTGCTGTACGACTTGGCGTGAATTTGCTCCATCATTCCCATGAACGACAGCACCGCCTTGCGCTGCAGCCCTTCGACGTGCTCGTTGATGCCCGGCATGCCGACGCCGCCCTGCAGCGTGTCGAGCAGCGTCAGGCCGCCCAGCACTTTGATGTATACCTCCTGCTCCGCTTCGCTCATCTTGATCCAGGTCATTTTGTCGTCGGACAGCGGAATTTCGTCGTCCGTCCAGAACTGCATAATGTTCTGCTTCCAGAACATGATCGTATAGTCGTCGTCAGGTCGGTTCCAGTTTACGGCTTTCATCGGTGGCGCTCCTCTCTTTCCCCCTTGGCGGGGATAGAAAAGCCCGCAGCGCGGGCTTTTGGTCTAAAGGTGGCGGGACCTGCCAAAGGCCGGTCAACGTTCCATGGTTGCCGCGATGCTCGGGCATGGCGTTCGGCACATGGCGTTCGCATCCGGCATGTCGCCGGCTCACACGGCGCAGCTTACGCACTCTTCGACGCTCAGACGGTTCGTCCGGGTGTAGTAGAGCGACTTCAGTCCCTTGCGCGCGGCATAGATGTAATACCGGGCCAGTTGGCGCGTCGTGATATCGCTGTTGACGTGCAGCACGGTCGAGATGCCTTGGTCGACATGCTCGGCGATTTCGGCGATCAGATCGATAATTTTGAACTGATTCATTTGATAAGCGGATTTATAGTAGAAAAAGTTCTCCGCATTCATATAAGGCATCGGATAATACGTCGTCGAGTTGGCGTATGTACGCGTTTCGATCGGCTCGACAATCGGCATGACGCTGGACGTCGCGTTCTGGATGTACGAGATGCTTTGCGTCGGCGCGATGGCCAGCCGGTAGGCGTGATACAGCCCGTGCTTCATGACTTTTTCCTTCAAAACGGCCCAATCGGCGGGACCCGGGATGTCGATGCCGGCGAACAGCTGCTTCACCCTGTCCGTCCGCGGACGGTAGTCGTTCTCCAGGTATTTGTCGAAGTAAGTGCCTTTCGCGTACTCGGACCGTTCGAAGCCGGCGAACGTAACGCCCGTCTTCTCGGCGATTTCGCAGCTTTTCTCGAGCGAGTGGAAGTTCATCATCATGAAGAACGTCCGCGCGAAGTCTTTGGCCTCCTCGCTTTCGTACGCGATGTGGTTCTTGGCCAGATAGCCGTGCAGGTTCATGGCGCCGAGGCCGACCGAATGCAGCTCGGCGTTGGCCTTGGCCACGCCCGGCGCGTTCATGATCGTCGTCATGTCGCTGACGGCCGTCAGCGCGACGATGCCTTCGTGCACGGACTCCTTGATTTTGCCGCTTTCCATCACGTTCACGATGTTCAGCGAAGCGAGGTTGCAGCTGATGTCCCTGCGGATGATGTCTTCCTCGCCGTAATCGGTAATTTCGGATGTCTCCTGCAGTTGGAAAATCTCCGTGCACAGGTTGGACATCTTGATCGAGCCGATGTCTTTCAGCGCGTGCGCCTTGTTGGCGTTCGTCTTGTTCATGATGTACGGATAGCCCGACTCGAGCTGGATCGTCGCAATCTTCGTCAGCATTTCGCGGGCGCTGAGCGGCGATTTCTTGATGACGCGGTCGTCTTCGAGCAGCTTCTCGTACATGACGTCCAGATCCATGTCGTCGAGGTGCTGGCCGTACGCACGGTATACCGAATACGGAGCGAACACGTACAGCGGCTTGTTCTGCTCGGCGAGCTCATAGAACTTGTTCGGCACGATCAGGCCGATCGACAGCGTCTGCAGGCGCGTTTTCTCGTCGGCGTTGATCTTTTTGGAATCGAGGAATTCCATGACGTCCCAGCCGAAAATATTGTAGTAAGCCGCTCCGGAGCCTTTGCGCTGCCCCATCTGATCGGCATAGGAGAACGCGTCCTCCATCAGCTTCAGCACCGGCATAATGCCTTTGGCCGCGCCTTCGACGCCTTTGATCGGCTCGCCGCGCCCGCGCAGCTTGGACAGGTTGACGGCGACGCCGCCGCCGATCTTCGACAGCTGCATGCAGGTGGCCAGCACGTAGTTGATCGAGTTGAGCGAGTCGTCCATCTCCAGCAGGAAGCAGGACACCATTTCGCCGCGGCGGCTCTTGCCCGCGTTCAGGAACGTCGGCGTCGCCGGCTGGAGCCGCTGCTCCATCATGGAGGCGGCCAGCATGCGGGCGGTCGTGAAGTCGCCTCTGCCCAGGTGAAGGGCCACGATCGCCACCCGATCCGGATAATGCTCCAGGTACAGCTTCTTGTCGTTGCTTCTTACGGCATAGTCCGAATAAAACTTGGATGCGGCCATATAGGACGGGAATTTAAAGTTGTAGCTGTGCGTCAGCTCGTAAATTTGCTCGACCTCGGATTCGGTGTATTTGAGGAAAACGTCCTCGTAAAAGTCGTTTTCGATCATGTAGCGGACTTTGGCCAAATGCGAATCGAAATGCAGCGTCTTCGACTCGACCTCCGCCATGAACGCCGCGATCGCTTCCTGGTCCTTCTCCAGTTGGAAAAATCCGTCCGGACCCCTTTGCATCAACAGATTGTTCAGCTCAATATGCTTTAACTGACTCAATTGCGTTCACTCCCCGCACAAAATGCTCAACGTCCTTGGCCGTGCCCGAAAGCTCGAACTTGGTGATGACCGGGACTCCGTACATCGAGGCAATCTTGTCTGCGCTCTTCGCAAAGCCGTCTCCCCAGTTGCGGTTGCCGCTGGCCGACACGCCCCTGAGCTGCCGGTAATTCCGCTTCAGGAACTTCAGGACCCGCTCGGGGGCTTGTCCGAAGCCCGTCGTGTAGGTAACCAGCACAAACGGCTCGTCCAAGCTCATCTCCTCGTCGATTTGAACGGCGGGCATATCGACCTTGGAAATGAATCTGCGGACGTTGCCCGTCTTGGAATCGTAGGCAATCAGCATCTTCGTTCGAGCTCCTCTCCTCAATTTCCGAAAACAAACGGCGCATCCGGTTCAAGCCTCTTGCCGGACACGCCGCTCAGCATATTGCGATAAGACTAAGGGCGCCGAAGACGCGATCCCGCCCTTGCCGCAGGCGGGATGCGCGTCCGTTTTATTTGCGTGTCTTCCATATTAAACGTTCTGCAACCGTTCGGTCTCTCGGCCGATCAAACAACATATTGATGACTTAATCAAATTTATATCAACATATTGTGTTTGTCAAGAATAGACGTTCAAAATAGGCATGGCGTCCCCCCTAAAAAACAGGACTTTGGACGCTTTACTTCGATGCGGCGCGGTCTCAGCCGCGCATCCGTTGGCGGAACTCTTTGGGCGAATGGGGATTGTATCTGCGGAACAATTTATAGAACTGGGCCATGTTCCAGATGCCCACCTCGAACCCGATTTCCAGGATGCTCAAGTCGGTCGTCGCCAGCAGCCGCTCGGCTTTCTTGATCCGGTTGTAGTTGACGTAATCCACGAACGGGACGCCCATCACCTTTTTGAACGATTTGATGAAATGGTGGTAACTCATGCCCAGCAGAACGCGAACGTCGTCGACCGAGATTTTCTCGCTCAGATGCCGGTCGACGTAATCCAGCACCGGGCGGAAGCGCGCAAGCCCCGCGTCGTCGGCGCGCCGCAGCAGCCGGCGGGTGTCGTGGCGAAGCAGCAGCAGCAAAAGCCGCTTGACCGACGAGCTGATGGCCATCTCGTAGCCGATTTTCTTTTCCGCCGATTCCCGGTAAATATCCGTCACCAGCGCATGGGCTTCCCGCTTCGCGGAGGGCTGCTCTTCGAAAATATAATTGACCTGCTCCAGCGGGACGATCAGCTCGGAGAAGCTGTTCAAATAAGGCAGCATGCCGGGGTCGAAGTGGCGGGTCAGCTCCACCTGGAACACCACGTAGCGCAGCGGCTCTTCCGACGCTTTGGCGGTGCGGTGAAGTCCCGAGGAGCCGATGACCATCACGTCGCCCGGCCCGAGCGTGCGCGAAGCCAGCGGCGTCTGCACGCGCAGACGGCCCTCCGAAATCGCCAAAAACTCGGCTTCCTTATGGTAATGCCACGGCCATGCCTCGGGCGTGCCGCTTCGGTCCGAGCCGTCGCAAATCTCCCATACTTTCAGAAACAGCAGCGGATTTTGATAGACCACCTGTTCGTTGACGGCTTGGACCAACGTATCGGCGGGAGGTTGCGGATGCGGCATGCGGACCCCACCTTTCCAACTGCGTGATTCGATGCAAAAGCAAGTATACCACTTTTGAATAAAAAAGCGTTCAATTTGGACATATCGAATTTCCGGACGATTTTCTATACTGGGAACGAAGCTGACCGCAAGCCCTAGTTCAGAGGCGCATGGAACACGCGAATCGATTGGAGAGAAAGGAGAATTCCGGATGACGAAACGGCTAAAAGTGACCATTTGGAACGAATTCCGGCACGAAAACGAGAACGAGAAAGTCCGCAGCATCTACCCGAACGGCATTCACGCCGCCATTGGAGAAGGGGTCGGCGGAATTGCGGACGTCGCGTACGCCACGCTCGATCAGGATGCGGAGCACGGCCTGTCCGAAGCCCGGCTGGCGGAGACGGACGTCCTGATCTGGTGGGGGCATACGGCCCACGACGAGGTGAAGGACGAGATCGTGGAGCGCGTCAAGCAGCGGGTGCTGCGGGGCATGGGGCTCATCGTGCTGCACTCGGGCCACTTCTCCAAAATTTTCAAGACGCTCATGGGCACCTCCTGCGACTTGAAATGGCGGGAAGCGGACGAGAAGGAGCGGCTGTGGGTCGTGTCGCCCGGCCATCCGATCGCCGAAGGCATCGGCGAATACATCGAGCTGCCCCAGGAGGAAATGTACGGGGAGCATTTCGATATTCCGCAACCGGACGAACTCGTCTTTGTGAGCTGGTTCCAAGGCGGCGAGGTGTTCCGCAGCGGCTGCACGTTCCATCGCGGCCAAGGGAAAATTTTCTATTTCCGTCCGGGTCACGAAACGTATCCGACGTATTACAACGAGCAGGTGCGGACGGTCATCCGCAATGCCGTCAAATGGGCGGCCCCGACCGGCCGCGAGTATCCGACGTACGGCAACCACAAGCCTCTGGAGCCTCTAGGAGGAAACGCCGAATAAGCCCGGACGGCTTGACCGGGGGCCCGGCATGCAGTCCGGGCGTCCCGGTTGCCGGGCTGCAAGACCGCGCGCCCTTGGGCGCGCGTTTGGTTTTTCGGACGTCCGTTCCAAGCAATTGGCAAGAACGCTAACGGCAAGCGGAAATCCCTCTCTTTAACCCTCGCTTCATCCCTCCGGTCCAACCCCGCTCCTCTTACCGCCGGTTATCCTCCTTGTTCCGCGATGACCGATAACTGTGGCTTCATTCGCCCGAATTGATTATGCTATAATTATCTTACCAATAAACTAAACGAAAGCGTGGATGCGATGCCTCTTGTAAAACTGGAATTGGACATGAGCGCGCCGGGGAAGCCGATTTCGATTCATCCGACGCTTGTTTGGGACGAGAAAACGGTCGTGCTTGTCGATACCGGCATGCCGGGCCCGACGCACAAGCTTCGCGAACAGTTCGAGAAAGCCGGGGTACCGCTTGAGCGGCTGAACCAGATTGTGTTGACGCACCAGGACATCGACCATATCGGGGGCTTGCCCGAGCTGCTTCACGAGGCCAAAACCGCGGTCGAAGTGCGGGCGCATCCCGCCGACAAGCCGTATATCGACGGCGTCAAACCGCTGATCAAGCTGAATGCCGAGCGGCTGTCCGCGTTCATGCAGGGCCTGTCGGCAGAAGAACGGCTCCGTTTCGAGCGAGCGTTCTCTCCGTCGGCGCGCCCGAATGTAACCCGGATTTTGGAGGACGGGGATCAGTTGAACGTGGACGGCGGCCTGACCGTTATCCATACGCCCGGCCACACGCCGGGCCATATTTGCCTTTATCATCGCCGCAGCAAAACTCTTATCGCGGGAGACGCGATGATCGTAAACGGCGGCCGCCTGCTCGGTCCGAATCCTGCGGTCACGCCGGACATGAACTCCGCGCTAAGGTCGCTGCGCAAGCTGGCCTCATTCGATATTCAAAGCGTCATCTGCTACCATGGCGGCTGGTACCGGGAGAACGCAAACGAACGCATTGCCGAACTGGCTTCCGAAGCGTGAGCAAGACCGAGATGGCCGCCTTCTCGCCGCGCCCGGACCGCCGCCATCCGGCAGCCGCTGTCGGTACGGCCTTGGCCATTGCGCTCGCGGGAGGACTCGTTTGCACGGTCGTCCGCCTGCCGATCCCGTGGCTGCTCGGCCCGATGCTGGCTTTATTCGCCGCTTCCAAGCTGGTCCGGGCGCCGCTTCGCTGGCCCGGAGCGCTGCGCAATGCGGGCATGATCGTCGTCGGCTATTCGATCGGGATGTCGTTTACGTATCCGCTCCTGGCCGAGATGGCCAGACAGCTGCCGACCATGCTGCTGATGAGCGTTCTTCTGCTGCTGGTTTGCCTGATTTTTGCCGTCATCCTGTCGCGCCTTGCCGGCATCTCGTTTCCGACCGCGCTGACGGGCTGCATTCCCGGCGGCTTGTCGCAAATGATCGTGCTCGCCGAGGAAACGAAGGATACCGACTTGACCGTGGTGTCGCTCCTTCAAATCACCCGGCTCATGATGATCGTGCTGTGCGTGCCGCTTCTCGTGTTCAGCCCGCTGTTTCATCCGGCCGGCGCCGCGCCCGACGCCGCGTCGGGTGCGGGTGCGGCCGCCGCCGCACGCGCAGCCGAATGGAGCGGGGGGCTGTTTCCGAATCTTTTCGCATTCGCCGCCGTGGCCGTTGCCAGCGCTTGGATCGGGCAACGAATCAAGCTGCCGACGGCCATGATGCTGGGGCCGTTGATCGGCGTGGCTGCGGTGCATCTGTCGGGCTTCGAAGCGCCGGCTCTGCCGTACCCCGTACTGAACGCCGCCCAGTTTCTGATCGGCGGTTATGTCGGCCTGCTGCTGAAGCCGGACAGCCTCACGCGCAAAACGCTGCGGACGCTCGGCCTGGCCGTCGCCAGCGGCGCCGCGCTCATCGCCGCGGCCGGGGGATTGAGCTGGCTGCTCAGGCGGCTCCATCCGCTGTCTCCGCAGACGAGCTTTCTTAGCCTGATGCCGGGCGGACTCGACCAGATGAGCCTGATTGCGCATGAAGTCGGAGGAAACATGACGATCGTGGCCGGGTACCAGTTGTTCCGCGTGCTCTTCATTTTCCTGGTCGTATCCCCGCTGCTCAAGCTGTACCTGCACAGACTGCGGAGCAAGGAGCGGCGCAAGCCGGAGCAAGAGCCGTCCGTCGCAGGCAGAGCTTGAACGCGGCAATGGCCCCGTGTTCCCGCCGTGCAGGGGCTGTCTCAAGAGGAATGTTCCAAGCGAAATGTTTCAAGTGGAATGATTCAAAAGAGCTGTCTTCCAAAGAGAGAGGCTCTATGAAGGATGATTCAAGAAAAGTTGTTCAAGAAAGTTGGTTCAGGTATGTTGGTTCAGAAAGGATGACTGAAACGGCTGATTCAAGAGGCTGCCCTGAACAACCGTTCCCAAGCGGTGACATTCAGCCGCAGAGGCGGTAAAGTCAACCGAACGAAGTCAACCGAACGAAGCCAGCCAAACCAACCCAAATGGGATCGTGCAGAAGATTTTCTCTGCTCATCCCATTTCGTTTTTTCGCCGGCTGCCGCTTTGGGGACGGTCTCCATTCCCGCTATCCTTCTGCCAGAACGCCGATGTTTTTTTGCGATATGTACCATACTTCGCCCAAGCGGCAAATTGCTGCCCCTTCGAATCAGCGCGGTTTTCTTTGCCGCCGTATCCCGCATCCGCAACGACCGTGCCGGTCAGCTTACTAAATGATTTACTTTTTCCGGACGCGGTTCCCCGTTTTACATCGCCGTTTGCGGGGACGCATCTTCCAATTGCTATAAAAGAAACTGCTTTCGCGAAAAAACGAAAAGCGAGCCAGCAGTTGCTGTTTGCGCAACTACAGCCCGGTTTCGCAGCGCCGTTCGCGAAGGCGGACCTTCCAATTGCTAAAAAAGCAACTGCCTACGCGAAAATATGGTGAACGAGCCATGCAGTTGCTGTTTGCGCAACTGCTTTCGCAGCTTTTTTGGGGGAGATAAACGGAAAAAGCTGGGGAAGTAAGGCAGACGGAATAAGCGACCTAAGAGGAAAAAGCGGGATAAATGAGGTAAGTGGAACCGGCGATAGAAGCGGGATAAGCGTTGTACGCGGGATAAACGAGAGGCAGGCAAATCGGCAAAGCGGTAAACCTCCGCGATCCAGCAAATAGAGGGCCGCCCCCTCAGCAGATGGATCCGCTTATGGGGCAGCCCCCGCCCGAGGGAAGACTCGGCTTCCCTCCGTTTATGTGAAGTCCGAAGGCGAGGCCTTCGGATCGAAACGATTGGACGCGGCGCCTGGCGCCGGGGCGCTTACAGCGTCTTTTGTCCGGGCTTCCAGTTCACCGGGCACAGACCGCCGGATTGCAGCGCCTGCAAAATGCGCAAGGTCTCGTCCACGCTGCGTCCGACGTTCATGTCGGTTACGACCTGGTAGCGCAAAATGCCTTCGGGATCGATAATGAACAGGCCGCGGTGCGCCGCTCCGGACGCGTCGTCCAGAATGCCGTAAACGTGGGCGACTTCCTTGGTAAAGTCGGATGCGATCGGGAAGCGGATGTCGCCGATGCCGCCGCTGTCGCGCGGCGTCTGGATCCAGGCGCGGTGGGTGTAGACGCTGTCGACCGAAGCGCCGACGATTTCGCAGTTCAGCGCCTTGAATTGATCGTAGGCGTCGCTGAAGCCGATGATTTCGGTCGGGCAGACGAAGGTGAAGTCGTACGGCCAGAAGAAGAAGACGAGCCATTTGCCGCGGTAATCTTCCAGGGCGACCGTTTCTTCGAGCGTTTCCAAGTTTTTGGTGGACAGCAGTTTGAAGGAAGGGGCCGGCAGGCCGACTTTGGCGAACGGATATTGAACGTTTTGTACCGTCATGTAGGTTGCCTCCTTATGATTGGGGTTAGGATTGATATGCTTCGAGAGCGCGGGACAGCTCGGCCTGGTTGAAGCCCAAAATTTTGCGTTCCCCGATCACCGTGACCGGAACCGAACGCATGCCGGAATTCCACAGCTCTTCCGCATATTTCTCATCCAGATCGATGTTGCGTTCCTCGTAAGCTACGTTTTGCTCGGCCAGAAACGACTTTACTTTTTTGCAGAACACGCAATGCGTGCTGGTGTAGATGATAACGGGCGCAGCAGACACTCGTTTCTCCTCCTTTAACGCGAAGTTACCGCAGCCTGCTCCGCGGCTTCCAGAAATCTCTCGCAATCGAGAGCGGCCATGCAGCCGGTTCCCGCGGCGCTGATCGCCTGGCGGTACTTGGTATCCTGAACGTCGCCGCAGGCGAACACGCCCGGAACGCTGGTTTCCGTCGAGCCCGGCTTCACGACCAGGTAGCCGGCTTCGTCCGTCTCCAGCTGCCCGTCCAGAAACTTCGTGTTCGGCGTATGCCCGATCGCGACGAAGACGCCTTGGGCCTCGATCAGCTCTTCCTGTCCCGTCTCATTGTTGCGGACTTTGAGCCCTTTGACGCCGGTTTCGTCGGCGACGACTTCAAGCGGCGTGCGGTTCAGGCTCCAGCTGATCTTTTCGTTGGCGCGCGCTCTGTCCTGCATGATTTTGGAGGCGCGGAGCTCGTTGCGGCGATGCACCAGAACGACTTCCGACGCAAAGCGGGTCAGGAAGTTCGCTTCCTCCATGGCGGAATCCCCGCCGCCGACTACGATGATCTTTTTGCCGCGATAGAAAAATCCGTCGCATGTCGCGCATGTGCTGACGCCGCGGCCTACGTTTTCCTTTTCTCCGGGAATGCCCAAGTATTTCGCGGAAGCGCCGGTGGAAACGATGACGCTCTCCGCCTTAAGCTCGCCCGTCCCCTCTACCGTCAAGGTAAACGGACGTTTGGACAAATCGACTTTCGTCACCCAGCCCCGGATGAATTCGGCGCCGAATCGCTCTGCCTGTTTCCGCATATTGTCCATCAATTCGGGCCCCAGTATTCCCTCGGGAAAGCCGGGGAAGTTCTCGACTTCCGTTGTCGTCGTCAGTTGTCCGCCGGGTTCCGGCCCTTCGATCACCAGCGGGTTCAGGTTGGCCCGGGCCAGATAAATGGCGGCCGTCAGTCCGGCGGGACCCGTGCCGATAATAATCGTTTTGCGCATGGCGGTCGCTCCTTCCTTTTTGTATTTAGAATAAGTTCAAATATTTCTTACAAAAATAGCATACCATCCGCCCGGCCGGGTTGCATGAAGATGAAATGAAGACATCATGAAGGTTTCATGAACCGTTGGCCAAGGCGGCGATATGCCGTACGTATTTCGAATATGCGATTCAGTCCGCCATCCGGTATCCGATCCCTCTTACGGTCAGGATATATCCGGGATTTCGCGGATCGTCCCCGAGCTTTTTGCGCAGGCTTTTGATATGGACGTCGATCGAGTTGCTGCCCCCGAAATAGGTTTCGCCCCAGATCGCTTCCATCAGCTCCTGCCGCGACATGACGCCGTCCGCTTTCAGAAGCGCCTTCAGGAGATCGTATTCCATGCGGGTGAGCTCGATTTTTTGGCTTCCTTTGTGGACGGTCATCTTTTTCAAATCCATGCGGATATCCCGGAACAGCAGCATATCCGCAGCTTCCGCGGAGATCGGCTCGCTCCGCTCGACCAGTTCGCCGATGCGCTCGACCGTCTCCCGCATCGGTCCGGGCCAAATCTGGATGTGCTCCGCGCCTGCGGGAGCGTCCGCGGGATCGGAGACGAGGTACAAGACGGCCCCGGCCGATAACGGCGCCTCCTGCGATTCCGGATAGGCGGGAGCCATCGTCCGGTCGATAATCATCAAATCGCGGTGAAGGCTGGCCAGAAGCGGCTCGCTTTCGTGATGGAACACCAGGACGTCATAGCACTTGAGCGTAAGCTCGGAAACGAGCTCCTGCAGCCGCGCAGGGAACGGACTGATAATCACGATGCGGCGCGTGGTTTCGCAATAAGCGCCGTAAGGCGCGCTTACTTGTTCGATCCCTTGGACGTTCTGCATGCGGAGCACACCCCCTTGAACAATAACTGTTCTTCGGTTATGGCATACCCGGTCTCGGCGGCGATGCGCTCGAGCCAATCCGAAGGCGTGCCGGTCATCACTTCGTCCACGCGTCCGCAGGACGTGCAGACGATGTGGTGATGGTCCTCCGTCCGCGAATCGTAACGGCTCGCATCCCCCTCCAGCTTCAGCTCGCGGATATAACCTTCTTCGGTCAAATACCGAAGCGAATTGTAAACCGTAGCATATGCGACGCTGCGCCCCTCCGCCTTCAGGCGATCGATGATATCGGCGGCGGTCGGGTGGTCGTGCGAATTGTTCACGATATCGAACACAAGCTTGCGCGGCGCAGTCAAGCCTTTTCGGGTCATTGGACTGCCCCCCTTTTTGATAATTATACTTAGTCTAAAATTTATATTAAAGTTTCCGTTTTGTCAATAAACCGGTCAGCCTCCCAGGCCGGAACAAAGCACTCGAACCGCCGGTTCGGCGGACAGGCGTCCAACGGGCCGAAATAGCGCGCGATCGCGTACTTTTGCGATTCGTGCGCGCGCAGAGCCTCCGCTTTGACCGGCCAATACGGCTGCGCGTCGATCCGAATCGGCGCCGAAGACGCGCCCGGCGCCGCATAGTACAGCGCGCGGACCGTCGGGCAGCGCCCGGTGCGGACGGCCACCGTCGCCAGGCGCGAAATGGCGACATGATCCGGGTGGCCGTTGCCGCCGTCCTCGGGGAAGGTGAACACCGCCTCCAGCCGGTATTTGTTCACGAAACGGACGATCGCTTCCACCGCTTCGCGCTCGTCGGCCTCCTTCAGCCTGCCGTCCGGGTACCCCAGCTGTTCGACCGCAGCAAGCCCCAGCACGGAGGCGGCCCGCTCCATCTCCCGTTCGCGGAGGGCGCCCAGCTCTTCGTTGGACAGGTGGGCGTAATCCCCGTTTTTGCGGCCGGCGTCACCGCGCGTGGCGAGCAGAAGCACCGGCTCGCCCCCCTCGTCCGCGAGGCGGCGGATGAGCGCCCCGCTCAGGAACGTTTCGTCGTCGGGATGCGCGTAAATAAAACCGCAGCGGGCGGGAAGCCGAACCTCCCGGCCGCCCGGTTTTTGCCCGTTTCCGCTCATCATGACGTCTCCTTCTTTCCGGCTGCGCTTGCAGCCTTCTTTTCCACGCCGACCCGGCCGGAGAAAAACACCGCTCCCCCGCCCATGTCGGCAAGCCGGTCGGGCGTAAGCGCATTGACGGAGCGCTTCGTCCCGGGAGCGTCCGCCCACAGCCCTTGGCTGACGGCGACGCCGGGCAGAACGTCCCGGCCGACCGAAGCGGTCAGCTCGCATTCGCCCCGCTCGTTCCATACCCGCACGGTGTCGCCGTCTTCGATCCCGAGCCGTGCCGCGTCGTCGGCGTTCAGGAACAGCTTGGGCTCTTTTTCCAGCTTCACGTGCTTTTCGTTGTTCGAGAAGGTCGAATTCAGGAAGTTATGGTTCGGCCCCGGAATAAACAAAAACGGCAAATCCCCGTCGTCCTTAAGCGGCGTGTAGGTCGGCAGCGGCGGCAGCCCCTTGCGCTCCATCGCCTTGGAGTAGAGCTCGATCTTGCCGCTCGGCGTGCGGAGCTTGCCGGGAAACAGCGGCTTCACCTTCGCCTTGACGTACGACTTTTCCCGCAGCTCCTCCAGCGTTATGCCCTCGTACGCCGGATTGTCCGGATAATCCAGCGCCTGCCGGATCAGGTCCTCCTCGGTATCCTTAAACGCCTGCTCTTCGAAGCCCATCGCTTCGGCCAGCAGCCGGAACGTCTCGACGTTGGACTTGCTTTCCCCGTACGGTTCGATGACCGGCTCCTGAATTTGCAGATAATGATGCCAGTAGGAATGATAAAAATCGGTGTTCTCCAAAGAGGAGGTCGCGGGCAGCACGATATCCGCATACGCCGCCGTCTCGGTCAGGAACAGATCGTGCACGACGGTGAACAGATCCTCCCGCGCCAGTCCCGCGCGGACCTTGTTCGTCTCCGGCGCCACGACCGCGGGATTCGAGTTGTATACGTACAGCGAGCGAATCGGCGGGTCGAGCTCCAGCAGCGCGCGTCCGAGCCGGTTCATGTTGACCGACCGCGCCTTCCCCCGGCGCAAATCCGGCCGCGTCAGCGCCGCGGCGTTATGCGACACGTGTCCGCCGTTGCCCTTGATCGCCCCGCCGCCCTTGAGCAGCCATTGCCCCGTTATGGCGGGCAGGCAGGCGATCGTGCGGACGCACATGCCCCCGTTGTCGTGATGCTGCAGCCCGTTGCCGATGCGGATAAAAGCGGGCGCCACGCTGCCGTACATCCGGGCGAGGCGCACGATATCCTCGGCGGGAACGCCCGTAATGCCCGAAACCGTAACCGGATCGTACTGCCGCACGTGCGCGCGCAGCTCCTCGTGGCCGACCGTGTATTCGCGCAAAAAGGCTTCGTTCTCCATCCCTTCCGCAAACAGCACGTGCATCATCCCGAGCGCGAGCGCCGCGTCCGTGCCCGGCCGAATCGGAATGAACCAGTCCGCCCAGCGCGCGGTGCGGTTGCGGTGCACGTCGATCGCCACGACGGTCGCCCCGTTTTTGCGGGCTTTCTCCGCGATGGCGACCTGGTGCATGTTCGTGCTCACGGCATTGATGCCCCACATGACGATCAGCTTGGCGTGAACGGTGTCCTCCGGGTCGGTGCCGAAGCTGCCGCCCATCGTATATTTGTACCCTTCCGAGCCCGCCGCCTCGCAGATCGTCTGCTCGAGCTCCGTCGCCCCTAGACGGTTGAAGAAACGCCGGTCCATCCCTTCCGTGCCGATCCGGCCCATATTCCCGTAAAAGCTGTACGGCATAATCGATTCCGGCCCGTACTCGGCGATAAGCCGCTTCCAGCGGCCGGCGATCGTGGCCAGCGCCTCGTCCCAGGAAATGCGCTCGAACTTACCCTCTCCCTTCGGCCCGACCCGCTTCAGCGGATAGCGCAGCCGCTTCGGGTCGTAGATGCGCTCCGCCAAATGGCGGACCTTGTTGCAGATCGCCCCCTGCGTGACGGGATGGGACGGGTCGCCTTCGATTTTGACGATTTTCCCGTCCTTTTTGTGCACGAGCAGCCCGCATTGGTCCGGACAATCGAGCGAGCAGACGGACCGAAACACGCCGTCGGACTGTTTGGCGTACGGCTGGATTGCGTCTATCTTCATCGTCCTAATCCCCTTGTTCATGTTATTTCCATACGAATTTCTCGCCGTACTCTTTGCCCCACTGGTACATGAGCTTCAAGATCGGCATCAGCTTTTCGCCGTATTCCGTAAGCGAATATTCCACCCTGGGCGGGACTTCGGCGTACACTTTGCGGTGCACGAGGCCGTCGTCCTCCAATTCGCGGAGCTGGTTCGTCAGCATCTTCTGCGTAATGGACGGAATCAGCCGCTTGAGCTCGCTGAACCGCTTCGTCCCCCCCAGCCCGAGATGCCACAAAATGATCAGCTTCCACTTGCCTCCGATCACCGCGAGCGTCAGTTCTTTTTCGCAGTTGATTTCCTTCAAGTTGATCCGTTCTTTCAATACGGTGGCCATGTTCACCCATCCTTTCTTTAAGCTTGATTGGTCCAATAGTATCCTGAAGGTAACTACATTACGGCAAAGTGCGTTCTTCCGAAATCGAAACTATGAGATTAGAATAACTCCTGAAATCGAACAACACAATAACCGAAATGGAGGAAAGGAACATGCAGCTGCAATTGGCGCTGGATTTGGTAGGCATTCCGGAAGCGATCGAGCTGGTTCGGGAGGTCGAACCGTTTATCGATATCGTCGAAATCGGCACTCCGGTCATCATCAACGAGGGGCTTCATGCGGTCAAGGCGGTAAAAGAAGCGTTCCCGAATTTGACGGTGCTGGCCGACCTGAAAATTATGGACGCGGGCGGATACGAGGTGCAGAAAGCGTCCGAGGCGGGCGCGGATATCATTACCGTCCTGGGCGTCTCGGACAACTCGACCATTACCGGAGCGGTCCAAGAAGCCAAGAAGCGGAATAAAAAGATTATGGTCGACATGATCAACGTCAAAAACCTGGAAGAGCGGGCGCGGGAAATCGACGGATTCGGCGTGGATTACATCGCCGTGCATTCGGGCTACGATCATCAGGCGGCAGGGCTAAACTCGTTCGCGGATTTGGCCGCCATCAAGCGGGTGGTCAAAAACGCGAAAACCGCCATCGCCGGCGGCATCAAGCTCGGCACGCTGCCGGAAGTCGTGGCGGCTAAGCCCGATCTGGTCATTGTCGGCGGCGGCATTACCGGGCAAGCGGACAAAGCGGCGACGGCGGCCGAAATGCAGCGGATCATCCGGCAAGGGTAAAGCTTATGGCATACCGACTTGATTCGAAACCGGGCCATTACGCCGAGCTCATCCTCCGCGAACTGTCCCGCACGGCTTCCGCCGTACCCGACGAAGCGCTTGCGAGTCTGGCCGAACGCATCCTGCAGGCCAAGCGCGTCTACACGGCGGGCGCCGGCCGATCGGGACTTGTCATGCGGGGGCTGGCCATGCGGCTCATGCACCTGGGCATCGAGACGTACGTCGTCGGCGAAACCGTCACGCCGGGGATTCGGGAGCGCGATCTGCTCATCATCGGCTCCGGCTCGGGATCGACGCAAAGCCTGCTCGGTATGGCCGAGAAGGCGAAGCGGCTTGGGGCGGGCATCGCCTTGCTGACGACCGCCGCCGATTCCCCCATCGGCCGGATCGCGGATGTGATCGTGCCGATCCCTGCGGCCGCGAAGGAGCAAACCGTCTCCTCCCCCAGCGTTCAGCCGATGGGCTCCCTGTTCGAGCAGAGCCTGCTGGTTACGCTCGATGCCGTCGTCCTGATGCTGATGGAGATCCGGTCGATCGACGCTTCCGCCATGTTCGCCAGACACGCGAACCTCGAATAAAATGGAAAAGCTGCCCGGCAAGGCGTCCGTCGCCTTGCGGGCAGCTTTTTTTTCGGTTTTGAAGGTTACTGCGGGCGGCTTGCGGATGCCGGTTCGGCCCATTCGCCGGGCGCTTGCGGAAAGGGATCGGAAAGCCTGCTCCAATCGCCGGCCATTTCTTCCTCCGTCAGCAGGCAATCATCCAGTCCGGCTTCGATGCGGTCCCGGTCAAGCCCGATGCCGATAAACACAACTTTGGTGATCCGGTCTCCGTAGACCGGATGCCACGATCCGGCAAGATCGGCCTCTTCCCGCAGGATGGCCGCCTGCTCCGCTTTCGGCAGGGCGGCGACCCAATATCCGGCGGGCCCCATTTGGATCGACGGCCCCGCCTGGCTGAAGCTTTGGGCGATATCGTTGCGGGTCGCCAGCCACATCACCCCTTTGGCCCGGACGACGGATTCCGGCCATTCGTTGATCCAGCGCATGAGGCGCTCCGGATGAAACGGACGGACGCGTTCGTATACGAACGAACCGATCCCGTATTCTTCCGTCTCCGGCGTATGCGCCGGCGCTTCCAGCTCCCGAATCCAGCCCGCGGACCGGCTCGCTTCCTCGAAGTCGAACAGCCCGGTGTTCAAAATCTCGGCCGGATCGATCCGGCCCTGCACGCTGCGAATGAAGCGTGCGCGGGGCTGCAGTTTGCGCAGCAGCCGTTCCAGTTCGTCCAGCTTGTCCGGCTCCACTTTATCGCACTTGTTCAGCACGAGCACGTCGCAAAACTCGATCTGGTCGATCAGCAGATCGACGACCTCCCGCGTGTCGTCTTCCCCGGCCGCCTGCTTGCGTTCCAGCAGCGTTTCTCCGGAAGCGAAATCATGCCAGAACCGGTAGGCGTCCACGACGGTCACCATCGTATCGAGCCGGCAGAACCGGGTCAGATCGATCCCCATCTCCTCGTCGACGTAGCTGAACGTTTGAGCGACGGGCACCGGCTCGGAAATGCCGGTCGATTCGATCAGGATATAGTCGAAGCGCCCCTCCTTCGCAAGCCGCTCGACTTCGCGCAGCAAATCCTCGCGCAGCGTGCAGCAGATGCAGCCGTTGGACATTTCGACCAGCTTTTCCTCCGTGCGCGACAGACCTCCTCCGTCGCGAATCAAATCAGCGTCGATGTTGACCTCGCTCAAATCGTTGACGATGACGGCGACTTTTAACCCGTTGCGGTTGTTCAAAACGTGATTCAGGATCGTGGTCTTGCCCGCCCCCAAGTATCCGCTTAACACCGTCACCGGAATTTTGGTTTGCGCCAAGTTGCGCGCCTCCTTTATCGTAATTTTTACTATTTTATCGGAACAAAAATCCCGAACACCCGCCTTGATCGCTGCTTTTGTTACGCAGATCCAAAAGTTAGGCGGTAGGGCCGTTCGGGTGAGCTGCGGTCATCCGTTCAACGCTTTCTTCAACGCTTCCAGGTTGTTGCGCATGACGGAGAGATAATCGAGATTTTGGTCCGTTTCTTCTTTCGTCAGCCCTTCCAGCGGGTTCAAGACGTCCGTCGCGGCTCCGACTTCATCCGCAATCGTCTGCGCCACTTTCGGGTCGACCAGCGTTTCGAAGAAAATCGTTTTGACCTCGTGCTCCTTCGCCAATTCGACGACTTGCGCCATTTGTTCCGGAGAAGGCTCCTGATCGGGCGACAAGCCGGAGATGGGAATCTGGGTCAAGCCGTAGCGTTTGGCCAAATAGCCGAATGCCGCGTGCTGCGTGACGAATTCCTTGCGTTTGGCGTTTTGGAGAGCGTCGCGGAACGCTTGATCCAGCTCCTGCAGCTTCGCAATATAGGCGTCCGCGTTGGCTTTGTAGTCGTCTTTGTGCGCCGGATCGGCTTGCGCCAGCGCCGCCTCGATGTTCCGGACTTCCTGCTGGGCGAGCACCGGGTCCAGCCATACGTGCGGATCGAGCTGTTCTTCTTCGTGTCCGTGTTCATCTTCGCCCGCATGCTCCTCTTCATGCGTTTGCCCGCCGCCGTCTTCGCCGTGATGATGGTCGGCTTCGCCTTCCTGCAGCTCGATGCCTTCGCTCGCCTTGACGACGATGCGATCGGCGCTGGCCGCGCTCTTCAGCGCGCTGTCGACCCATCCTTCGACGATCCCGTTATAGACGAACACGTCGGCATTGCTGATTTGCGCCATATCCTTCGCGGACGGCTCCCAGTCGTGCGGCTCGGCCCCTGCCGGGATTAGCGCGACGACCTCCGCATGCTCCCCCGCCACCTGACGGGCGAATTCGTACATCGGATAGAAGGTCGTCACCACCTTCAGCTTGCCTTCTCGCTCCGCGGCGGCACCGGCGGACGCCTCGGATGCCGAAGACCCGCCTGCGGAACCGGACGGACTCGCCTCTGCGTTCGTACCTCCTCCCCCGCAGCCCGCCAAAGCCCATGCGAACAAGGCGAGCAGCAGCGACAGCGTAATCGGCTTTTTGCTCATTTCTCTTCTCCTCCCGACTGCATATACGAGTATTTATTTGATAAACGGGGAATTCGAGCCGGACTCTCCTTCTCCGATCGATCACGGGTTCGATGGATCCGCTTGCCGAGCTTGACGAACCCCTTCTGCGCCCCAATGCCGGCCAGCAAGATCAACAGCAGCGTCATCGCGATGCTGGCTCCCGGAGGCATGCTGAAGGCGTAAGAAGCCGTCAAGCCGGTAAAGACGCCGCCAAGCGCGACGGTCATCGCGATCCAGACGGCCGCCGCAAAGCTCGGCGCGATGCGGATCGCCAATGACGCGGGCAGCACGATAAGCGACGAGACGAGCAGCACGCCCACGATCGGCATCGCCGCCAACACGATCATGCCGGTCAAGACGCTAAAGCCCATGGAAAGCCATTTGACCGGAAGTCCGGCGGTCTTCGCCGTATCCTCGTCGAAAGTCACCTGGTACAGCGGACGGCGAAGCAGAAGGAAAAAGACGGCGCCGACCGCGGCTGCGGCGGCCATGAGGATCAGTTCCGTCCGGTTGACCGCGACGACCGAGCCGAACAAATAGGAAGAAAAGCTTTTGTTCAAGGCATTGCTCCGGCTCATCAGAATCGCGGCCGAGGACAAGCCGCCGATCATGATGATGGCGATCGAGATTTCGCTGTACGTTTTGTACGTGCGGCGCACCCATTCCACGGCGACGGACCCCGCCAGCGCGACCGCGAATCCGGTCGCCGTCGGATTCCAATGCAGCAGCGCGCCTGCGGCGATGCCGGCCAGCGACACGTGCGACAGCATATCCGCCATCAGCGCCTGCCGGCGGAGCAGCAAATAGACGCCCAGCACCGAGGCGATCAGCGCAATCAGAGCGCCGGCGAAAAATGCCCTTTGCATGAAGTCGTAGTGCAGCATTTCCATCCTCCGTCCTCCTTCCGCCGCAATTCGATAACCCGGTCCAGATACGGAGCCGCTTCCGCCAGTCCGTGCGTCACCATCACGACGGTCCGGCCGTGCTCCCGGACCTGACGGCTCATCAGCTCGTAAAATCCGAGCCGGCTGTCCCGGTCCATGCCTGTCGTCGGTTCGTCCAAGACGAGCAGATCGGGCTCCATCGCCAGCACGCGGGCGATGCAGATCCGCTGCTTCTGCCCGCCCGACAGCTCGCCGATCCGGCGGTTGCGCCATTCCCACATCCCGACCTGACGCAGCGCGCGTTCCGCCTGCTCCCTGTCCTCCGCCCGCAGCCTGCGCAGCCACGAGCCTTGGGCGAAACGTCCGGACAGGACGAACTCCAGCACCTTGCTCGGAAAGCCGCTGTTGAAGGCGGCGATCTGCTGCGGAACGTAGCCGACGACCAGCTTTCGGCCGTCCGTCCCCTTGGCCGCAAGCCGGACTTCGCCCGACCAGGGCTTGAGGAGGCCGAGCATCAGCTTCAGCAGCGTCGTCTTCGCCGCGCCGTTCGGGCCGGTCACGGCCACAAATTCGCCGAATCGAATATCGACGGTCACATCCTCCAGACACGGAACATCCGCGTACCCGAACATGACCTCCCGCATCGTTGCCAATTGCACCTGCTTCACCCCAACTTTTCGCATCATGCGAAGACGGCTCCGGACGGTATGCGCTCCCGTAACGATGGCGCTTTTTCTCAGCCTGCCGCCAAGCCCGTCCAGTATCCGTTCCATATATTCGTAAATTTTACACTTAATAAACAAGCGAACAAATGCGGATTCCGCCGTCCGCATTCGCGCACCGGATTACGCCTGATCGTTCGCCATTTCATGCCGGCATTGCTCGCAAAGGCCGTAAATTTCGAACCGGTGGCTCAAAATTCGGTAATTCCCCGGCAAATTCAGCTTATCGTTCATCGGGCAATATTCGAACGTTTCCGTCTTCTCGCAATTCGTGCAAATGAGGTGATGATGGTGATGGTTCAGGCAGGAAGCCTTGAATTTCAGCCCGCCCTCCAAAAAGTAAAACTGCTCCAGCACGCCCATTTCGCTCAACATGCGCAGATTGCGGTAGACGGTATCGAAGCTGACGCTCGGATATTTGACCGCGAGCTGGTCGTAAACGTCCTTGGGAGACAAGTAACCGTCGGTCGCGGAAAAAATTTGCGCCAGCGTCCTGCGCTGCTCCGTAATGCGCCACCCGTTGCGCGACATGATCCCGATCATTTCCCGGACTTTGTCGCCGCCGTCCTTGCGGTCGTGAGAATGATCGCGATCGTGGATGTTGTTCCGGTCTTGTTCGGACACCGCTATCCCTTCTTTCCCCGACAAGGCGCAAGCCTTCAAGCGGATGATCGATTCACTCTACGTAAAATTTACTATTTGATCATAGCCCAAGGCGGCAAACCTGTCAACAAGCCGCGCAGGACGCCGCCAATCGATGGGTCCGGTATGCCGATGGCTTCGCGTTTTTCCCTTATTCCGTTCCTTGATGGAACCGCTGGCGGAACCGGCGCGGGGACAAACCCTCCAGCCGGGAAAAGCAGGAGCTGAAATAAGGCGCCTGGTTGAACCCGACCTCCTCGGCGATGCGCGCGATCGTCCAGTCGGTTTGCATCAGCAGCAGCTTCGCCTGTTCGATCCGGTAGCGGAGCAGGTATTCCATCGGCGTGCAGCCGTACTCCCTCTGCATGCAGCGCGCGATGTAGACCGGGTGAAAGTTCAGCTTCTCTCCCAACTCGCGGACGGTGATGTCCTCGCGATAGCGGCTGCGCAAATAAGCGGCGGCCTGCTCGGCGCATTCCCTTCCCGGGGAGGTCCGGCTCGACTTTTGCGATGCGGCAAGCTGGTGAACGAGTTCCTGGAACAGCGCCTGCTGCTTGAGACGCGAGAGAGGCAAATGGGCGCTCGGATTCAGTTGGCCGATCTGCTGAAGCAGCTCTCCGGCCTTCCCGGGCTGAGCCAGCTTGACGAATTGCGGCAGCGCGATGGAAAACGGCCGCACGTCATACGGGTCGTCGGCTTGAACGCCTTCAGGTTCGCTGCATCGCTCGGAAGGCTTGTCGGCTACGGACCATGAGCCGGTCGCCTGAAAATGCAGCCAGTAATATTCCGTCCGCTCCCTGCAGCCTTCCGTGCCGTAATGGAAGCAATCCGGCCGAAGAATAAGGGCGCAGCCCGACGACACTTCGTAGCGGCGCTCTTCTTCCCCGACATACAGGCAGCCTTTCTGGACGAACAGCAAATCGAACACCCGGATATGGCGCCGGCTCATGTGCCGGTCGCCCGGTGCGAAAATCGCATGCCCGCTTGCGATGTAATGCGGCAGCGGAGGCACGGTGAATTCCAGCAGGTTCATGGGAGCGCTTCCTTTCCAATTAGGTTTCAAAATTGAATGTTTCCGTTTAAAAAATGAACCTTCGCCGCCAGTATACCATCTATAATCTGTTGTGGATATAACGAGCTGTCTGGCGCAATCGCGGTTAGACAACAAGTTCAGTCAGGGGGTTTCATTTGTGAATCCTAAATATTCGCTGTGGGCGCTGGCGTGGCCCGTCTTTATCGAGCTGCTGCTGCAAACGCTGCTGGGCACCGTCGACACCGTGATGGTCAGCCGCATATCGGACGACGCCGTGGCGGTCGTCGGCTTTGCCAATCAGCTGTTCAACGCGCTCAACACGCTGTTTATGACCGTCGCCACCGGCGCGGGGATTCTCGTCGCGCAGCGCATCGGGATGAAGCGCGAGGAGGACGCCCGCACGATTGCGGTCATGGCCGTGACCGTCTGCACGGTCATCGGTCTTGTCCTCAGCGCCGTTCTGTTTACGCAATCCCGTCCGATCGCCCGAATGCTGAACGTCACGGACGAGCTGTTGCCGCTGTGGGACACCTACGTATCGAATATCGGCGGAGGCATGTTCCTGACGGCGCTCATCGCCGTGCTCGGCACCGTCATCCGCAACACCGGCAACACGAAAACCCCGATGTTCATCAGCATCGGCATGAACGCGTTTCATATCGTATTGAACTACGGTTTTATTTTCGGCAAGCTCGGTCTTCCCCAATGGGGGCTGCTGGGCGTTGCCGTGTCCGGCAACCTGTCCAAGCTGCTTGCCGCCGCGGTCCTGCTGTACATGTTCGTCTTCGCTTTCGAACGGGCGATCCGGCCCAAAGACTTCCGCACGTTCGACGGCAAGCTGTTCAAGGAAGTGTTGAAGATCGGCTGGCCGCTTGGCGTCAACATGTCCTGCTGGGTGTTCTCCCAATTGGCGATATACGCGTTCCTGGCCGATCTGGGGGCCAAAGAACTCGCCGCCCGAACGTACATGAATACGCTCGAATCGTTCTGCTTTATGCTCGGCAGCGCCATTGCGCTTGCCGTCCAGATCCAAATCGCCCATCTTTACGGGGCGGGGAAAATCCGGGAGGCTTACCGTGCGGCCTTCCGCGCGCTGGGGATCGGCCTCGCGTTCGTCGTGTCCTGCGCGCTGCTCCTCTTTCTTTTCGGACGTCCGATGCTCGGATTGTTCACGAAAGACGGAGACATCATCGCCATGGGCGTCTCGCTGCTGGGGCTGAATCTGCTGCTGCAGCCGGGCAAAATGCTGAACATGGCGCTTGGCAATTCGCTGAATGCCGTCGGCGACACCCGGTTTACCATGTACATTTCCCTCGGTTCCATGTCGTTGATCGCAACCGGCTGCTCTTACTGGCTGGGGCTGCAGGCGGGCTGGGGGCTGATCGGCATTTACTGCTGCATGATCGCCGACGAGTACGTGCGGGGAGCGTTGTCTCTCGTTCGTTGGAGGGGCAAGAAGCATCTGCTCAGGGGCGCGGCTCCGCAAGCGGGGAGCCTGTCGGGACCGGCCGTTTCCGTATAGGCGCGCACATGAACAAACGAAAGGCAGCGGAAGAGTCGGACGCTTTCGCTGCCTGCGTTTTTAATCGGTATCGTACCTTTGCGAACGCCACGGATCGCCGTACATATGGTACCCGTTCCGCTCCCAGAAGCCGGGCTTGTTTTCGGCCATGAATTCGATGCCGCGCAGCCATTTGGCGCTTTTCCAGAAATACAGGTGCGGCACCACCATCCGGACGGGGTACCCGTGCTTGGGCGTCAGCTTTTCTCCGTTGTGCTTGAGGCCGAAAAACGAAGTGTCCCGCAAAAAATCCTCCAGCGGCAAATTCGTGGTCCAGCCGTGCTCGGCGTGCAGCATCACGAACCGGGCTTCGGGCTTCAGCCTCACCCGCTCCATCAGCGTCGACACGGCGACGCCCTCCCACACGTTGTCCAGCCTGGTCCACGTCGTGACGCAGTGAATGTCGTTGACGAACGTTTTCCGCGGCAGGCTCATGAACTCGTCGAAGGTGAACGTCACTTCTTCCTCGACCAATCCGAATACGCGCAGGTTCCAATGGCTCATGTCCCGGTAATACGGCACTTCGCCATGATGCAGGATGGGAAAGCTTGTCGTCACGAATTGACCCGGCGGCACCCGCGAAGCGATGTCTGTCTCCTTCATGCGATCCACTCCTTAGATTCGGGAAGATAGCCTCTTTCCTCATTATCCCCTTGTTGCCTTGCGAAAAACAACGGGAGCGACAAGAGACGACAGCGCCAGCATCGCCAATCCCGCAGACAGGATGATGCCGTATTGTTGAATCCAGGCGGGCTCATGCTTCGCCACCTTGAACAGCCATCCGCCGACGATCGGCCCGATGAAGCCGGCAAATCCGGTCAAAGCGTTGAAAACCGCCACATACATCGGGCGCTCCGGCTTCGGGGTGTCTCCGATCAGAAAATTAAACACGAGCAAATTGTATCCGCCCAGGCCGAAGCCGAGCAGCACGTGCGCGATCGAAAGCACAAGCAGCGCCGGGAAAAAGGCAAGGCCGAACCAGACGGCGCACGAGGCGGCGAGAAGCGGAAACGTCCACAGCAGCAGCGTCCGCGCGGGATGTCTCGCGTTCATGTTGCCCCAATAGATGTAGCTGGCCATCATCACGATATTTTGCAGCATCGTAATCAGGGTTACGCTGCTGTAGCTCAAGTGCAGAACGTTCAGCATCGCGTAGGAAAACAGCGGAACCACCAGGTTGTAAACGAGCAGAAAAACCGTAATGAACCCCGTCGCCGACAAAAAACCGCGGTCGCGCAGCGGCCGCATGAACAAGCCCGCGGATAGGCCCCCGCCCGATCTTTCGAACGGGGGATTGGCGTAACGGGCGAGCTCCACCGTGTTCCAAACGACGCATACCGCACTGATGACGTATAGCCATACGAATCCGGTCCCGCCCGGCACCCATTCCAGCCATTGGCCGGCCAGCAGCAAGACGGCGCTGGCTACCGCCCAATGAATGGTGTTGCGGATGCCGAAATAACGGCCCCGGACGGCCGGCGGCACGATATCCGCCATCAGCGAGGTCCAGACCACGTTCGCCGACTGCCCCATCGCAAAAGACAACAGAAATAAAATCGTATAGATCCCAAACCAGGAGGCCTCCGGAAACAACAGCGGAATCAGCCCCGTGGCCACCCACAGCACCCGGTGGAAAACGGCGAACAGCAGCAGCATGGACCGGCGGTCGCTCCAGCGCTGCATGCCCGCCGCGATAAAAATCTGGATGATCAGCGTAAGCGACGGAATCGCCGCCACAATCCCGATCTGCTCGGAATTGAAGCCCAAGTAGAGGAGGAATGCCGTCTGCAGCGGACCGCCCAGCAAATTGGCGATGATCGTAGCGGGAATGCCCTCGCGAACCGAAGTCCGCATTCCCCTGCGATTGCTGGAAACGCTTGCGCGTTCCGGACGGAAAAAAGCCGAGCTCCGCGGCAGCCTGAATCTTCCGGTCATATTCCGACAGTTCCCCCACGATGTAATCAACCCGATTCTACTCTTTTTCCCCGGCCAGTGGCAAGTAGATAATGAATTCCGTTCCTTCGTTCAGCCGGCTGTCGACTTGAATCGTGCCGCCGTGGTTGCGGATAATGCGGTAGCTGACCGACAGGCCGAGTCCGGTTCCGTCCTGCTTGGTCGTAAAAAACGGATCGAACAGCCGAGCCATCGTCGACCGCTCCATGCCTTTGCCGTTGTCGCGAATCCGGATCACCGCATACCGGTTTTCCCGATTGGCCGTCACCTGGATCAGCCCTTTGCGTTCGTCGCCCGAATCCTGTATGGCATCCATCGAATTTTTCAAAATATTCAAAATCACTTGCTTAATCTGCTTGACGTCGATGGCGACCTGCATGACCGGATCGTAGATTTCGAAGTGCAGCTCGCAGCCTTTCATGTTGGCTTCGCTCTCGAACAGCAGAATGGACTCCTTAAGCAGCATGCCGACCGAAATGTGCTGCTTCATGGGCGCCGAAGGCTTCGAGGAATTGAGAAACTCAAAGATGATGTCGTTGGCCCTGTCGATCTCGGATAAAATGATGCGGGCGTACTCCTGCTTGCCGATCGTCTCCAAATAAGGCTTCAGAAGCTGGATAAAGCCCCGGATCGAGGTAAGCGGGTTGCGGATTTCGTGCGCGATGGAGGCGGCGATTTTGCCCAGCATCGCCAGTTTGTCGTTTTGGAATGCGGACTGCTCGATATGCTTGAATTCGGAAACGTCCTTGACGCTGACGAGATAATCCCCGTCGAGCTCGTCGATCCGGGTAATGCTGATCAGCAGAAAACGGCCGTGCGCATCCTGAAACTCGCCGTTGAACCTGCGATAGTAGACCATTTCCTTGTACATCCGAAGGAAAATCATCCGAATCGATTTGCGAAGATAAGGATGAAACATGAGCTGGCGCAGCGAGTGGCCGATCAACGCCCGGCGGGGAGCTTGCAGCAGGCGGGACATCTGCACGTTCAAGAAGCGAAGATGGCCTTCGGAATCGAACAGGGCGATTCCGCTGTCCATATGCTGCAGCACCGTCTCGAATTTGCTCGGGCGTTCCTCCTGAAGGGGCAACGATTGAACGGCCGACTCCTTCAGCCGTTTCGCGCTCGCGTCCTCCTCTCCCGCAGCGGCTTCCGGAAGCCTGACGGATGTGAGGATTTCCATAAGAAACAGCAGCGATCTGTGCATCAAGGTCATCCGGTCTTCTGCTTCGGCGTTGTAGAGAAGATCCTTCACGCTTGCCTCATGATGACTGAGTATGTCGTCGGAGGAAACGCCTTGCAGTTGGTGCATCAATTTCGCCTTGTCCGTAATGGTTCCGCCTTCGCTCAGCGCAAATTCGGCCAATGCCGGAAAATAGCGGGATTTCCACCTTTCCATGAACGACTCCTCCCGATCCGATCCAATATCGACAGGTTCGGGCAGACCTGAAAAGCACATTGCTTAATCTTTCGATTTGCCGTCCTGATTCCGATCCGCGCTGCGCTTCGAACCGCCGTCATGCCGGCGGGACGGGTTCCGATCGTGATTTTCGGTCTGCCGATTTGAAGCATTTGAGATCAGGTTACCGCTGTTTTGCCCTTTTATTTTGTTTTCGTTGCGAACTTCCCGGTTGCGATGTCCGTTGTTCCGCTCGCCGCCGTCGCCGTAGCGCCGGTAGCCGCTTCCGGTCTTCCCGCCGCGTGCGCCCCGGTCGGCGTCGCCTCGCCGGTCTTCGCGGTCTTTCTTCTTCCCTATCTTATTCTCCTTGCCCGCTTTTTCTGTCCGATCCCGATGATCCCGGGTCACAAGCGCGCCGCCCGAAGTTTGGCGGGCGTTGCTCTCCTGTTTTCCGCTCCTTTCTTGATTCGCGTTTCGACCCCCATTTTCCTGTTTTTCCCGGTAATTTTGTTTCTTCCGATTTTCCTGCCGCTGCTGTTTCCTCATTTCATCCCGCTTTTTCCGGTCCTCTTCGACTTTATCCTTCAGCGCAGCCAGCAGCTTGTTCCATTCGTCTCTTTCGCTGCCGTTTTTCAAAGCGGACGAGGCGGACTCGCTCTTTGTGTCCGGGTTCGGCTTGTTGCCCGTAAGAACTTGTTGGACGCCTCCCCACTCGCTGGCGATCGTCTTCATCGATTCATGCCGCAGCGTCTCCAGCGGCACCTCATGCCCCTGGCTTTCGGCCTTCAGCCAGAAGGCCATTTTCCCGGTGGATACGCCGCTTTTCTTGGCTTCCTCCCTGACTTCGGCGGGGACCGATACCGCCATAATTTCCGGAGCGTTGTCCGAAGCGCCGCCAAGCCGCTTGGCCGTCTGCTCGATCGCTTTTTTCATGCTGCCGATGATTTCGGCTTCCCATTCCGCGTCGACTTTGCCTACGGCCACGCTTGCCAGCACGACTTCGCCGCCCGAGTCGAGCAGCTTCCGGGAGGCAAGCTCTTCCGCAAGCCGGGCGGTTACGTCTTCGACGGTTTGCCCTTTGTATTCGATTGCCGCGACGATCGGCCTCGCATCCGCATTCAAGGCGCGCAGTTCGCGCACGTACTCCCTGCTGTCGATGCCCATCTCGACGCTCGGATTGACATCCATCGAGACGTAAGCGACAACGGTCGGCGTCTGAAACCACCACAGTCCCAGCAGCAGGACGAAAGCGGCAACGGCAGAAGCGCCCAGAATCGCCGCCGTTCGGCGTCTCCCGAGCAGGCCGCGCCGCGCTCCGGTCCGTTCCCATTCGATTTCGTCGCCGATCCGGAAATGGGGCAACCGCTTGACCCGGACGAATTGGCCGCCGGGCGCCAGCACGATCGCTTTTCTCTTTTCCAAAGACAGAATGACGGCCCGATTCATGGCGTTTCACCCTCCATGCCTTTTTCCGGACTTTCGATGTATGGTTTTAAATGTCGGTACGGTCCGCCGGCGATCAAAGCCGTCGCGATCAAGTACTTGCGGTTGCGTTCCAGCGTTTTCCTGGATACTTGCTCCGCTTCGCACAGCTCCTTCAGCGGAAGCTGGCGCCTCTCTTTGAGCATGGCGAACAAAACGGGATTCGCCGCCAGCCTCCGGCCGATTCCGAGAAGCATGTTTCGCGAATCCAGATGCTTGGGGGATTGCTCGCTCAAATCCGCGAAGCTGATGCCAAAGCCCGCAAGCTCCTCGGCCAGCGCCTTGATTTCTTCCAGACGCGTTTCCCGGTCCTGGTCCTGCGCGTAAGCCTCGAGCGCTTCTTTCGCTTCGACTTGCGACAGGAGCGACGCGCCCTCTCCCTTATCGCCCTCCAGGGCGCTGTACGGCACAAGCGACGCGTGCCGCTCCTCTTTGCGCGCATAATCGATAAGCCGCCTCGTGATCACCTGCGAAGCAAAGGTTAGAAACCGTCCGCCCGATTGCGCCGAGTACCCGTTGATCGCCTCGTCGAACGCAAGCAGCGCCACGCTGAATTCGTCATCCCGGGCGGGATCGATGTATCGTTTGCAAAATCGGCTAGCTGTCTTGAGGATAAAAGGCCGATAACGTTGAATCAGTTCGTTGCGAAGTTCCTCGTTCCCTTGCTGAATGGACGCGACCATCGCTTCCGGCGTATCGCCCTCCGGCGCGCCATCGCTATCGGAACGGTGTCCGACCCATTTTTTCCACAGTGCGAGCAGCAAAAACTCACCCCACAAATATAGAGTTCGGATGCTCAAGCGATTATCGGCGGGCATCTCCTTTTTCGTGCAGAAAAACGCCCCCGCACCGTGGCGCTGCCGACCAGTGGGGGACGCTCAACACTGCCTATTCGTATCGGGTTAATACGCGCCGCCGGACGTCCGTTTGAAACGAAGCTTATGGCGGCGTTGAGCCAGCATGCCGAGCCGGCGCTTGAGCTGCTGCTCCCATTCGGCATCTTTAAGCTCTTTGGCGAACGTAAGTAAATCCAATGCCATGTCGATCTGATACTGAACAATGTACAGCGGGTCCTCATCCTCATGGTTGATGCAGTTCTCGTGGAGGGCTTTGTCCGATTCGTCAACGTAGTCGTTGAAGTCGACTTCGGAGGCGCCGTCGCCGTGCGCGTATTCAGCCAAAATCTCGTACTCGTTCTCCACCAGGTAGTGGACTTCGACACGGTGGCATACCGGACAAAACAATATTGGAACGTTATGGATTCTCGTTCTGAAATGTTTCAGCGTCCCTTTTGTGCCGATCATGCTCGCTCCGCAGCAAAAACTCATCGTTACCCCTCCCCGTTCCATGAAGATGAATGGTGCTATTCACTATATTCTTCTTGCGTTTGCGGAATTCCTCCCGATTGGCTATAGGACCTTCCGTATTATCATTTTGCCGCATTTTGTCGGAAAAGTAAAACGGTCGGGCTGTTTTTTATCCTTTGCAGATTCGTCTCCGGCCAAACGCCCCCCTTAAAAAGACGCGAAAAGGCGCATGCATCGAGCATGCGCCTTCGTAACCGGTTATGTCCGGAAGCTGTCTTATTTGGCAACCAGGTGCTTGTCCCCCGGCTTCCAGTTGATCGGGCACAGACCGCCGGATTGCAGCGCTTGAAGCACGCGGAGCGTTTCGTCCACGCTGCGGCCCACATCGTTGTGGTTGACGACCTGGTATTTGATAATACCGTCCGGATCGATGATGAACAGACCGCGCAGGGCTACGCCTTCTTCTTCGATCAGAACGCCGTAATCCCGTGCCGTCTTCTTCGTGATGTCGGCGGCGAGCGGGAAGTTCAGCTTGCCAAGGCCGTTTTCGCTCTTCGGCGTATTGATCCAGGCGCGGTGGCTGTGAATGCTGTCGACGCTGACGCCGAGAATTTCCGTGTTCAGCGCGCGGAATTGTTCAGCCGCTTCGGAAAGCGCCACGATTTCCGTCGGGCACACGAACGTGAAGTCCAGCGGATAGAAGAAGAATACCAGCCATTTGCCTTTGTAGTCGGACAAAGAAACTTTGCCGAAGCCTTGTCCGTCGCCAAGCGCCGTTTCAAGGGTAAAATCCGGGGCGGGGAGTCCTACCAAACGTTCTGCCATGATTCATAACCTCCTACAGTTCGGCCTGATGGCCGGGTATTTGTCTATCCTTCATGGTATCATCATTGAGAAGGAAAATCAATATGGAACGATTACTTGTTTAGAATAAATATAAACTAGCAAATCGTTTAGCGGATCATTTCGCCAATGCGGCTACGATCAAATCGCCCATCTCGCTCGTGCTGACGGCTTTGCTCTTGTCGACGGCAATATCGCTTGTGCGATGGCCGGCGTCAAGCACTTTTTTGACCGCGTCTTCGATCGCTTTCCCCGCTTCCAGATAGCCGAAGGTCAGCTGGAACATCAGCGCCACGGACAGAATCGTCGCAATCGGGTTGGCGATGCCCTGGCCTGCGATGTCCGGAGCCGAACCGTGCACCGGCTCGTACAGTCCGAAGCTGCCTTCGCCGAGCGAAGCGGAGGCCAGCATGCCGATGGAGCCGGTCAGCATTGCGGCTTCGTCGCTGAGGATGTCGCCGAACATGTTCTCGGTAACGATGACGTCAAAGCTGGACGGGCGGCGCAGCAGCTGCATCGCGCAGTTGTCTACGAGCACGTGCTCAAGCTCCACGTCCGGATATTCCGGCGCGATGCGGTTGACCGTCTCCCGCCAGAGACGGGACGTCTCGAGCACGTTCGCCTTGTCGACGGAAGCCAGGCGTTTTCTGCGTTTCCGGGCGATCTCGAACGCCTGGCGAACGATGCGCTCGACTTCGGATACGCTATATACGCACGTATCGACCGCTTCCTGGCCGCCTTCCCCTTCGCGGCGGAATTTGTCGCCGAAATAGATGCCCCCCGTCAGCTCGCGGACCACGATCAGGTCCGTGCCTTCCAGCACTTCCGGCTTCAGCGTGGATGCGTCCTTCAGGCAGTCGAACACGACGGCGGGCCGGATGTTGGAGAACAGGCCGAGCGCCTTGCGGATGCCCAGCAGCCCGGTTTCCGGACGAAGCTCCTTCGGATTGTTGTCCCATTTCGGACCGCCGACCGCGCCGAGCAGCACGGCGTCCGCCTTTTGGCAAATTTCCAGCGTTTCCTGCGGCAGCGGAGTACCCTTCTCGTCGATGGCGATGCCGCCGAACAAGCCGTATTCCAGCTCAAATTTGTAGCCGTACAGCTCCTCCGTTTTTTTCAGCACTTTAATCGCTTCCGCCACCACTTCCGGTCCGATTCCGTCCCCGGAGATGACGGCAATTTTTTTCACGTCTGCCATATGCGCGTTTCACTCCCGATTTTCTTAGTGTAGCGTTGTCCGAAACTCTCCATTCATTTGTAGCACATTTCCGTATCCCCGGCAAAATAGATAAATCCTATCGTTTCGATAGTTTCAACCTATAATTTCGCGCGACCGTTTCGTCCCGAGCGCCTTACGAATGCTGGCCTGGGTGCCTCCCACGAATGTTGTCCGAGTGCCTCGCGTATGCCGCCTGTTTGCCGCCCGTACGCCGCGAAGATCGCCCCCGGCGGATCGCCGCCGGGGACGAAACGCGGTCCGGTTCAGACCGCTACGCGTTTGATCGCGCGATTCATCTTCTCCATACCGGAATAAGTGGCCTCGTAATCGTTGTGCGTGAAGTTCATGCGCAGCGTGTTGTGCTTCGGGTTCTCGGCGTAGAACGTTACGCCCGGCACAAATGCGACTCCCTCCTCCACGCACGCCTTCAGCAGCTCCGCCGTATCGACCCTCTCGGGGAATTCGAGCCAGAAGAACATGCCGCCTTTCGGCTCCTCCCACTTGACGCCGGGCCAATTGTGCTTGGCGAGCAGTTCGGCCATTTGCCGCATCCGCGCCTCGTATTCCTTCCGCACGAACTCGATGTGCCCGTCGAGATCGAAATGCGAAAGCAGCTGATACAGGGTCTGCTGGTCCAGCGAGCTGGAATGCAGATCCGCAGCCTGCTTCGCTTGCGTCATATTGCGGATCAGCTTCGAATCGCCGATGACCCAACCGGTTCTAAGCGCCGGAGCGACCGTCTTGGAGAACGTGCTGGTGTAGACGACGCCCGAACCTTCCGGATGCTCGTCCAGCGAGAAAATCGACGGATACGTAACGGATCCGTCGCCGAAACTCAGCTCGCCGTAAGGATCGTCCTCGAGAATCAGCGTATCCGTCCTGCGGCACAGCTCGAGGGTGCCGCGGCGGCGCTGCTCGCTCCACGCCTTGCCGGTGGGGTTCGAGAACGTCGGGATGACATAAAGCATTTTCGGTTTGTACCGCTCAAGCTTGGCGGTCAGATCGTCCAAATCGGGACCGTCGGCGTCCCCCTCGACCGAAACCGGCACGGCGCCGTAGGAACGGAACACTTGCAGTGCGGACAAATACGTCGGGCGCTCGACCAGGATCACGTCGCCCGGATCGAGGTAAATGCGGGAAAGAAGGTCGATCGCCTGCTGCGATCCGGTCGTCAGCAGCATATGGTCGGGCGTCACCCGCACGCCCTTGCGCGCCATTCGGGCGCACAGCGCTTCCCGCAGCGGCAGGTACCCTTCGGTCAAGCCGTACTGAAGCGCTTTGTTGCCCTGTTCCATGACCCGTTGGAACGCCTCCGACACCGCCGTCACCGGGAAGTGCTCTTCGGCGGGGAGTCCGCCGGCGAACGAGATGATGGAATTGCCTTGCGTCAGCTTTAAAATTTCACGAACCGCCGAAGAAGAGAAGCTCCCCATCTTGGCGGAAAACCGATAGTTCATTCGGGGTTCCCCATTTCCGGTTCCTAAAATATCGCGAAGTCCCCGAACGCTTGAGGACTCCGCCGAAAAACGGATTAGATTAACGTTACGTTGTCGCGGCGGCTGCGCGTGGGCGCGTTCCGCTTGTCGATCAGACGGTTGAGCGCGTCGACGTAAGCGCGGGCGCTCGCTTCGAGAATATCGGTGCTGACGCCGCGGCCGTGCGCGCTTACATCGCCCTGCCGCAGGACCACGTGAACGTCGCCAAGCGCGTCCGTGCCGTCGGTGACCGATTTGATCGTGTAGTCGTCCAGTATAACTTCTTCTTTCGTCAGCTCGTCGATCGCGCGGTAAATGGCGTCGACCGAGCCGTTGCCGCCCGCTTTCGTCTCGACAAAGCCTTCGGCGGTCTTCAGCCGGACGGTAGCCGTCGGGCCCGTGCGGCTGTCGAACGAGACGACAAGCTGCTCCAGGGCGAACACTTCCGGCGTCTCGACCATCTTCTCTTCCAGCAGCGCGATGATATCCTCGTTGCTGACGTCCTTCTTGCGGTCGGCCAAGTCCTTGAACTTGCCGAACGCGGCGTTGATCTGCTCTTCCGTCAAGTTCTCGAAGCCGAGATCGATCAGCTTCTCCCGGAACGCATGGCGTCCCGAATGCTTGCCGAGCACGAGCTTGCTGTCCTTGAGGCCGATCGTCGCCGGGGAGATGATTTCGTACGTCGTCTTCTCCTTCAGCACGCCGTCCTGATGAATGCCGGATTCGTGCGCGAACGCGTTGGCGCCGACAATCGCCTTGTTTCCGGGAACGACCATGCCCGTCAGCTTGCTGACCAGCCTGCTTGTCTTGGCGATCTCCTGCAGATTAAGCGTTGTCTTCGCCTGGAAAAATTCCGCCCGCGTATAAAGGGCCAGCGCCACTTCCTCGATCGCCGTGTTGCCCGCACGTTCGCCGATGCCGTTGATCGTGCCTTCGATCTGGTCGGCCCCGTTCAAGATGGCCGCAAGCGCATTCGCCGTCGCCATGCCGAGATCGTCGTGGCAGTGCGCGGACAGCTGGATGCGCTCGATGTCCGGCACGTTCTCCTTCAAGGTTTTGAAGATGTTTCCGAACTCCTGCGGCGTCATGTAGCCGACGGTATCCGGGATGTTCACGACCGAAACGCCGTTCTTGACGGCAAGTTCGGTGACCTGGCACAGGAAATCCAGCTCCGTCCGTCCCGCATCCTCGGCCGAGAACTCGATTTTGCTGAAATATTTTTTGGCGTACCGGATCGCCCGTTCGGCCGTCTCCAGCACCTGCTCCTTCTCCATCCGCAGCTTGTGCTTGCGGTGAATCGGGGATGTCGCGATAAAAATATGAATGCAAGGGTCCTGCGCGCCCTTCAGCGCTTCGCGCACCGCGTCGATGTCCTGCTCGCGCGAACGCGCAAGGCCGACGACGGTGGCGTTCTTCACCGCGCGTGCGACCGCGTTGACCGCGGCCAGGTCGCCGGGAGAAGCGGCCGGAAAGCCCGCCTCGATCCGGTCGATTCCGAGGCGTTCCAACTGATACGCGATTTCGAGTTTCTCTTGGGTGTTCAGGTTGACGCCGGGGGACTGCTCCCCGTCGCGCAGCGTCGTATCAAAAATGTATATTTTCCGCATATGGCAGCTTGATGCCCGCACCTCCTGAAGCAGCTAATGAAGTTCAGACCGCCCTGCTGCTGGTCTTGGTTCGATTATAACATAATCGGAAGCGCCTTCTAGCGAAATCCGCAAGTTCGGACGAGATTTGCCGGGAATTTCGCAACCCGCCGAATCTTGATAAACAACCCCGGCTTTGGCCGGGGTTGTCCGATTGCGCGTTGGGGCGCCGGAATTACTTCTTGTTGATCCAGTGCATCAGGCCGCGCAGTTGGGAGCCGACCACTTCGATCGGATGCTCGGCTTCGTTGCGGCGGGTAGCCGTAAGGAAGGCGCGCCCGGATTGGTTTTCCAGGATAAAGTCGCGTGCGAAGCGGCCGGATTGGATGTCGGCGAGCACTTCTTTCATCGCTTTTTTCGTTTCTTCGGTTACGATGCGCGGACCGGTCACGTAATCGCCGTATTCGGCCGTGTTGGAGATCGAGTTGCGCATCGCGGCGAGACCGCCTTCATACATGAGGTCGACGATCAGCTTCAGCTCGTGCAGGCACTCGAAGTAGGCCATTTCCGGAGCGTAGCCCGCTTCGACAAGCGTTTCGAAACCGGCTTTGACCAGCGCGCTTGCGCCGCCGCACAGAACGGCCTGTTCGCCGAACAGGTCGGTTTCCGTTTCTTCGCGGAACGTCGTTTCGATAACGCCCGCACGGGTACAGCCGATGCCTTTCGCGTAAGCCATGCCGATTTCAAACGCTTTGCCGGTGCCGTTTTGGTGAACGGCGATCAATCCGGGAACGCCGAAGCCTTCTACGTACGTGCGGCGAACCAGATGGCCCGGGGATTTCGGAGCGACGAGCAGAACGTCGGCGTCTTGCGGCGGAACGATTTGGCCGTAATGGATGTTGAAGCCATGGGAGAACATGAGTGCGGCGCCTTTTTTCAGGTTCGGCTCGATTTCGTTTTTGTAGACGGCGGCTTGCGTTTCATCGGGCATCAGGATTTGCACGACATCCGCCCTGCGGGTCGCTTCGGCAACGGACAGCACTTCGAAGCCGTCGTTGCGGGCCGCTTCCGCGGATTTGCCCTCGCGCAGACCGATGATGACGGACAGGCCGCTGTCGCGCAGGTTTTGGGCTTGAGCGTGGCCTTGGCTGCCGTAGCCGATAACGGCGATCGTTTTGCCTTTCAGAGCGCCGAGATCGGCGTCTTTTTCGTAGTACAATTTAACTGCCATTGGATGTGTTTCCTCCTTCTTTATGAAAAAACTATATAGGCAACCCTCATGAAACGGGCGTCCCAAGAGAGAACCGGGCCGCAAGTTTTCGATCCGCCACAAGCCGGCGCCCGCCGGAACGTCTAGGCGGCGCCCTCCGCATCGGAAGGCCGCAGGCCAAGCCTCGGGCGCGGGACGATCGGCCCGCTTGCGCGGTTCTCTCCTCGAACACCCGCTCCCGGGGGAAGCGAGCGGATAGATGAAGGCAATAAGCCCGTTACTTCACGCCGCGGGTCAAGGCGGTGACGCCGGTGCGGGCCAGCTCGCGAATGCCGTACGGCTTGAGCAGCTCGATCATCGCCTCGATCTTCTCGGAATCGCCGACCACCTGCACGATCAGGCTGGTCGGACTGATATCGACGACGGCGGCGCGAAACGTTTCGACGATGCCCAAAATTTCGGGCCGGGCGGACGGCTCGGCGGAAACCTTGATCAGCCCGAGCTCGCGGGCGACCATCGGATTGGAGCCGACATCGATCACCTTGATGACGTCGATGAGTTTGTACAATTGCTTCTGGATCTGTTCGAGCGTATGGTCATCGCCTGTCGTCACGATGACCATGCGGGACAATCCCGGTTCTTCCGAAGGGCCGACGGTGATGCTCTCGATATTGAAGCCGCGTCTTCCGAACAATCCGGATACCCGCTGCAGAACGCCCGGCTGGTCGTTGACGAGAATCGCGATCGTATGTTTCCGGTTCATTCCGCATCCCCCATGATCATTTGGTCAATCGTACTGCCCTGCGTAACCATCGGATAGACGTTCTCTTCCTTGCGGACCACGAATTCGACGACCGCCGGTCCCGGATGGTTCAGCGCTTCGGTCCAGGCGCGGCGCGCTTCCTCCTTGTTCGTCGCGCGGAACGCCTTGACGCCGTACGCTTCCGCCAGCTTGACAAAGTCCGGGCTGCCGGCAAGATCGATGTGGCTGTAGCGGTTGTCGTAAATCAGCTCCTGCCACTGGCGAACCATGCCGAGCACCTGGTTGTTCAAAATCGCGACTTTGACCGGAATGTTGTTAATCGCGCACACCGCAAGCTCCTGGGCGCACATCTGCATGCCGCCGTCGCCGTTGATGGAGACGACCGTCCGGTCCGGGTTCCCCATCTGCGCGCCGATGGCCGACGGGAAGCCGAAGCCCATCGTGCCGAGTCCGCCGGACGTGACCCAGGAACGAGGCTTGTTGAACGGATAAAATTGCGCCGCCCACATTTGATGCTGTCCGACGTCGGTCGTCACGATCGCGTCTCCGCCCGTCGTCTCGTGAATCATCGAGATGACCCACTGCGGCTTCAATTCCTTGTCGGAATCGATATATTTGAACGGCTTGGCCGCCTTCCATTGCTGGACCTGCGCCCTCCAGGCATCCGCCTTGTCCGCCCGCTTGGCGCTTTCGTTGGCGACTTTGAGCACGGCTTTGACATCGCCGACGATCGGAATGTCCGTCGGCACGTTTTTGCCGATTTCCGCGGGGTCGATATCGATATGGACAATCTTCGCATTCGGCGCAAAGCCGTCCAGCCGGCCCGTAACGCGGTCGTCAAACCGCGCGCCGATGTTGATCAGCAAATCCGAGTTCTGGATCGCGGTGTTGGCCGTCCAGGTGCCGTGCATGCCCGGGAAGCCGATATGCAGTTCGTGTCCGCTCGGGAACGCGCCCAGACCGAGCAAGGTCGTCGTGACCGGAATCTGCGTCTTCGTTACGAATTCGTACAGTTCCTCGTGCGCGCCCGAATAGATGGCGCCGCCGCCGACAAGGAGCAGCGGGCGTTCGGCCTGTTCGATGGCCCGCAGCATTTTGTCCACCTGCATCCGGTTCGGCTGCACGGTCGGATTGTAACCGCGAAGCTGAACGGACGTTACCGGCTTAAACAGCCCCTTTGCCGCCGATACGTCCTTCGGAATATCGATCAAGACCGGACCTTTGCGGCCGGTGTTGGCAATATGGAACGCCTCGTGAATGATGCGGGGCAGATCCTCGACCTTGCGCACCAAATAGCTGTGCTTGGTGATCGGCATCGTGATCCCGACGATATCGGCTTCCTGGAAAGCGTCCGTGCCGATCAGGCTCGTCGCCACGTTGCCGGTGATGACGACGAGCGGCACCGAATCCATATAGGCCGTTGCGATGCCGGTGACCAGGTTGGTCGCTCCGGGGCCCGAGGTGGCGATGCAGACGCCGACCTTGCCCGTGCTTCTGGCGTAACCGTCGGCCGCGTGAATCGCCCCTTGCTCGTGACGGGTCAGCAGATGTTTAAAGTCGTCGAAGCCGTACATGGCATCGTAAATATAGAGAACGGCGCCGCCGGGATAGCCGAAGACGCATTCAACGCCCTCCAACAGCAAACTTCTCAGCAGCATTTCCGAACCGGTAATGACTTCCGGTTTGCTCCATTTTTCAATCAGCTCTTCTTTGGATTTCAGCGTGGCACTTTGCGCGCTCATCCGTCATCCTCCTTTCGCAATTTCGGATCGTTAGGCCAAACGGTGCGCCGCTCGCAAAAAAACGCTCGTCCGTTTCGGCGACAACGACTCGGAAAGGGTCAAAAGACCGTTTTTCCGAATCGGAAATCAAAAAAACCTTCCGCCCCTGAACATTCAAGCAGAACGTTCTGGGACGAAAGGTTGTTCCTTCCGCGGTACCACCCGGATTCGCCGCGCATCTCGCGATGACGGCCTCGTCGAGTATGGGCGCCAAACCTTTAGCGCTAAAGGGGCAAGCCGCATACTTCGGGCGCGATAACGTGCGCCATTCCGATTCACCCTACAGCGCCGACAGGCGGCGGTTCAAGCGAACAGCTCCAAGGAGACCCAGCGTACAGGGATTAAGGCATCGGTCTCAGCAATTCCGACGCTCTCTGAGCTTAAGAGCCCTCGCGCTTCTTCCTCTTCACGGCCATTGCGTTAAATGTTAATTCGATACAGCTTTGATTATATTCTTTGCTCAAGCGTTCGTCAATACACGTTTCGAATTCGAAAAGCGAAATAGGCGGAGGTCCGCCGGAAGGGGAGGATCATACGATGTAGAAGCGGCCGTTTCGATTGGCAAGTCGTCTTCGGCGGCCCAAAGGAGGTGCGCCATGATCCGGTGGAAAAACAAGCGCGACATACCCGGCATCGTTCGCCTTGTCCGTTCGCAGCTCGTGCCGATCTCGCCGTGGTTCCATCCTCGCGACAAAAGGCTGTACGACATCGTTTCCCGGCGAATCCAAAGCGGTTCCACGCTCGTCGCGTCGCAAAGCCGCAGCGGCTCCCCGTTTGCCTTCGTCCATTTCAATATCCGCCAAGACCGGCTGTTTATCGATCTGCTTGCGGTCGACGCCGCGTTCCAGGGAAGGCGCTGGGGCACGGAGCTTATGATGCAAGCCGAGGCGCATGGCCTGGGCGAAGGCTGCACGGTCGCTCATCTGTTTGTCGACGAAAAGAACGAACGCGCTCTTCGTTTTTACCGGCGTCTCGGCTACAAAGTCGCAAGGCACGTAAAAGAGCTGCACTGTTTCGAGCTCTTCAAGCCGTTGGGCGGTGATTGACGGCTCAAACCGAAAAAGGCTGCGCGGAGCCGTCTCCAAAGCGCCGACGGCTTGGGCCGGACGATTCGGAAAGAGAGGCGAGGGCTTGTCCTTTTCTTTTCCGATCGCGCAGAAATAAGCGAAGCCGGCCCGTGAGAGCCGGCTTCGCAAACGCATTGACCTAGTCGGCGATTACCAAAACCCGTCAAAGCCGAAACCGCCGAAGCCGAATGGGCCGAACCCGCCGAAGCCGAACGGCTGAGTTCCGATGGCCAGCAGGTCGAACAGCACAAGCGGAATAAACGCCTTCGTATGCACCGCTTTCCCTTTCGGTTTTTCAAGCACCAACTTGTTGCCGCTGACGCGTACGAGCTTGCCGCTGACGACGGAGCCGTCCTTCCGCATAGCATAAACGTACCGACCCACCAATTTAAGGGCTTGCTCTCGGGTGACGCGGGACATGGAAAACCTCCTTTCCGCAATAAAAAGCCTTAGGGAAGTCTCTTCGTTGCCTATGCCCATGGCTTTATCGCTTTCCTACAACGTATGTAAACGACCCCTGGCCGACTTGTACCCTTGCCCTGCCCGGCCAAAAAGGGCTAAGGGATTACCGTTTTGCGCGAATGTGTAATGGATAAGCGCGAAACAGCCCTCACCTGGACAACAAGGCGGGGGTTGTTGACGTTGGCATTACCGCCGTTATCTCCGTAGAGAGATGGGCGGGTAAACACTGCGGCTGGCGGCGATGTAGGGTACTGGGTGGGCTTCTTGACGGTTGAGCACCGCGGCTGGCGGCGATGTAGGGTACTGGGCGGGCTTCTTGATGGCTAAGCACCGCGGCTGGCGGCGATGTAGGGTACTGGGCGGGCTTCTTGATGGCTAAGCACCGCGGCTGGCGGCGATGTAGGGTACTGGGCGGACTTCTTGATGGCTAAGCACCGCGGCTGGCGGCGATGTAGGGTACTGGGCGGACTTCTTGACGGTTGAGCACCGCGACTAGAGGCGATGTACGGTACTGGGCGGACTTCTTGAAAGTTCTCCACCAGTTCAAGCTGTATTCTCGATTCACCCGTCCAACCAGAGGAATCCCCGTTTTTATAGTCCTGCACTCATCTTTCCGCAGCTTCCGGGCATGATGAAGGCGCATTGGGTTTGACGCTTACTTTAACGGAGTGCGAATGCCAAGCGCGCATGAACTTCCCGGGAGATTCGCACTCCTTGCCGCGACTGGGTTTTCCGCATTTTGGATATAAATATCCGTCTATTCCTTTTATAATAAAATCAGGGTTCGCGAAAACGAGCCCTTAAGCCCTTGCCGCATAAAGGATTTGAAGCTAGGCTGTCGCTCCTCACGCGCGCGTGTGGATAACGCCCCGACCGCAACGGCACCTTGGGGCACGATTATGCTGTCGCTCCTCACGCGCGAGCGTGGACAACGCCCGTGTCCAACACAAAAAGCCACCGCCCCCAGCCGAAACCGGCCGGAGACGATGGCTCTCCAAGCGAAAAAGAATCGCGCGCAGATTACGCGTTGATTTTCGATTTTGCGACGCCTGCAAGCGAGTTGAACGCGTTGATGTCGTTGACGGCCAGATCGGCCAGCATCTTGCGGTTCACTTCGATGCCCGCGAGCTTCAGGCCGTGCATCAGCTTGCTGTAGGACAAGCCGTTTTGACGGGCTGCCGCGTTGATCCGCACGATCCACAACTTGCGGAAGTTGCGTTTCGTTTGACGGCGGTCGCGGTATGCGTACAGGAGCGACTTCATAACCTGTTCGTTAGCTTTCTTGAACAGGCGATGCTTCGCGCCCCAGTAACCTTTTGCCAGTTTCAACACTCTATTGCGACGGCGGCGCGTTACGAATCCGCCTTTGACTCTTGCCATTTGCCATTACCTCCCGGTAAGAATGAATAATGCGTTTGAATCCCAATCGCAGGCTTACTTCAGATTGGCCAGTTGTTGCTGCATGCGGCGAATGTCGCCTTGGGCAACGAGCGGCTGGGTGGACAGCACGCGTTTTTGACGGCCGGACTTGTGGGCGAGCAGATGGTTTTTGTACGCCTTGAAGCGTTTTACTTTGCCCGTACCGGTAATTTTGAAGCGGTCTTTCAGACTGCTGTGGGTTTTCATCTTAGGCATCGGTTGTTCCTCCTGTCATCAGTGGCTCTTCGGAGCCAAGATCATAATCATGCTGCGGCCCTCGAGCTTCGGCACGCGTTCGACGACGCAGATGTCGCCCGCTTCGTTCGCTACGCGCTCCAGAATTTTCTGGCCGATATTGGCATGGGCGATTTCGCGGCCGCGGAAGCGCACGGAGCACTTCACTTTGTCGCCTTCCTTCAAAAACTTCACGACATTGCGGAATTTGGTCTGGAAATCGTGCTCCTCGATATTCGAGCGGAACCAAACCTCTTTCAGGTCGACAATCTTTTGATTCTTCCGAGCTTCCTTCTCTTTCTTCTGCTGCTCGTAGCGGAATTTGCCGTAGTCCATGATGCGGCAAACCGGCGGCTTTGCCTGCGGAGCGATGTTCACAAGATCGAGATTGGCGTCGTAAGCGATTTGCAAAGCTTCGCGGAGCGGCTTGATGCCGATCTGCTCGCCGTCCGGGCCGATAAGCCGGACTTCCTTCGCCCGGATTTCCTCATTGATTTGATGATCCCTGCTGATATGTTCCACCTCCAGATTCGACTGGTTGTCATGAGCAAAACAAAAAATGCGGGCCCAGAAGACCCACATTCCGTTGCAAACGTTATGCCGGCAAAAAGCGGATGTAAAATCCGTTATCGTTCCGGACGTTGGCTACGCGTACCAGCCGATCGAAATCGGTCAGGTGAGAAGCGGGCGCTTCTGCTTGAGCGAGCATCATGATCATTTGTCGCTTAGATAATATACCACCTTGACTAGATGTTGTCAATGGCTGGCTTTACATTTGCTTGCCCTGCACCTCGTCGAGCCGGAGAACGCGCGTATGCTCGGTATGGCTCCACGTCTTGTTGTTTTGCGTGAAGAAGGCGTACACGGTTATCGGCCACCACGACAGGGAGAAGATCGGGAACGTGATCAGCCGGAAGTACAGCTTCCACGGCACTTTCTCCAGCATCATCGCAATCGGGGCCTGAAGATACATGTACAGGGCGACCGGAATCGACAGCCACGCCGGAGCGACGGCATAGATCGAATCGAAATGCGGTTCGCCCGGAAGCAGCTGGTCGAACCACAGGATGCCGGTCAGCGTAAACCCGAACAGGAAGTTGTAGGCGTTAAAAACATAAATCGCCGCGTCGATCTTCGTCCAACTGCGCTCCTTGATGCCCTGCCACAGCGTCGGCAGCATGTAATGGCGCGCCACGTCGAAGTGCCCCTGCATCCAGCGCAGCCGCTGGCGGGCCGAAGCGCGGAAGGTGATCGGCTTCTCGTCGTATACTCTCGCGTCGAAGTTGAACTTCGGATAAATATTGCGCTGAATGCAACGAATCGTAAACTCCAGGTCTTCGACCAGACTCGTCGCGCCCCAGCCCATCTCTTTGAGCAGCTTCGTCTCGAAGCACATGCCGGTGCCGCCGAGAAAGTTCGCCAGCCCCAGATTAAAGCGCGGCAGCTGCCAAAGGCGGTTGCAGAACCAGTAATTGATGCCGTTGGCCGCGCTGACCCAGGAATCGTGCGGATTCTTGGTATCGAGGTAGCCTTGGATCACGCGGTAGCCGTTGATCAGGTCCTCGTTCATGTACTTCAGGAAGTCCGTCGCCACGAGATTGTCGGCGTCGAACATGACGACTCCGTCATACTGCCGCGGATGCTTCCAGAGCTTCTTCAGCATCCACTCGATGGCGTAGCCTTTGCCTCGCTCGTTCGGATTGACCCGTTCGCAGGCGTAAACGCCGGGATAACTGCGGACAATATCCGCCGTGCTGTCCGTACAGTTGTCGCAAATGACGAAAATATCGTACAGTTCCCGCGGATAGTCCATCTTGAGCAGGTTTTCCAGAAGCGCTCCGATGACTTTTTCCTCGTTATGGGCGGCGACCAGAACCGCAAAGGACTTGACGGGCGGGTGCTCGATTTTTTCCCTTTTCCGTTTCCAGGCAAACAAGGACAGAAAAATCTGGTACGTGCCAAGCACGAAAAACAACCCTTGAGCGATCAAAAGCAAAGTGTTCCACATATTCGGTTGGACCCCCTAAGACCCCATTTTTCTTCGCGTATTCCTTTTTCGCGTCTTTCTTTGTTTTACGCGCGACGCGCTCTTGGTGGGCCATGATGCCGCCGCTTTTTGTTCTCTCTCTAAAAAAACACAAAACTGATTGTCGTCGGTTCCTAAACTTTAGTCAAAAAGCATTAACCGCCATTCTCGGTTCCCTGCCGCGCCTTGCGGCTCTCTGGCGAGCCCAGTAAACCGTTACGCCAGATTTCCTCCGTTAATCAGCCGAATCCGGCTTCTTCCGCGCGTTTTGTTTCCGCAGTCCCGCTTCGGCGACACCGTTCTACCCCAAACCGGCGCTTAGGAACGAACTTTCGCCATCGCGCCGGGCGTGTGCCGGCAGGCGTCCGTTACGCTGGCCAACAGCCGGTCGAACACCTCGTCCCACGACCTTCCGGACGCTTCCGCAAGCGCGGCGTCGCCGAGCTTCGCCCGCAGCTCGCGGCTTTCGTGCAGCCGGCCCAGCGCGGCGGCAAATGCGTCCGCATCCCCCGCCCCGCACAGCAAACCGGTCTCGCCGTCCCGGAGCAGATCCGGAACCGCGCCCGCGCGCGCTCCGATCACGGGGAGCCCGCAAGCCATCGCCTCCAGCACGACATTGCCGAACGTCTCCGTCGGGGAGGGAAACAGCATGGCGTCGGCCGCCGACATCCATCTTCGCAGTTCCGCCTGAGGCACGGCGCCGAGCATCCGCGCACGCACGCCCCGGCTTGCGGCGAGCTGACCGATTTCGGCGGCGGACGGCCCGTCTCCGGCCAGCACCAGCTCGGCATCGGCTCCGGAACGCAAGGCGAAACGGGCGGCCGCCTCGACCGCAACGTCCGGCTGTTTCTCCGGCGCGATTCTTCCCGCATACAATATGACGAAACGGGAAGGCGGAAAGTTTCTTTCTTGTCTTAATTTTTCGCGGTCCGCGTCCCGGAAAAAGACCGACGTATCGACGCCCCGGCTCCAAATCTCCAGCCGTTTCCATCCGTATCCGCGGCACTCCTCCAGTACCGACGGGGAAGGGACGTAGATTTTCCGGCATGGCCGATGGAACCAGTGCAAATATCTCCATAAAAGCTTACCCATCCATTGCAGATTGTAAAACGGCAAATACCGAACGAAATGCGTATGATGCGAAGCGACAAGGGGGATGCCGTGCTTGAGGGCAAGATGCCTTCCGGCCCATCCGACGCCGAACGGCGTCGCCACGTGGACGACGGTCGGCCGGAATTCGAGGAGCTTGCGCTCCGCCGCCGGGGACACCGGCACGCTCACGCGGCATTCGGGATACAGAAAAAAAGGGATGCTCGCCAGCCGTTCCGCCGTTCCCGCCGCACTTTCCGCCCGCCTCGGCGGCGATGGGGCAAACACCCGGACCGGTACGCCCCGCTTCCGCAAATAATCGACCCAACGCGCCAGCGTTTTGGCCACGCCGTTCACGTCCGGCGCATACGTATCCGTGAACAAGGCCAATCGGATTTCCGCCATAACCGCTTCGCCTCCTCTTTTTCCGTATCATACCCTGCGAACGTTAGCGGGGAATCAGCGGAACGTAAAACCCGGCAGGATTTCCCGCCGGGTTTACAGAAAGGTTATAGCGGCTTTATACGACCGTAACGTTTCTGAATTATGATGTGGGTACAACGTTCGGGTGCTTGCCGCAAGCCGGCGGCATCCGGAACGCGATTACGGGAGGGACGAATGCATGATGCGTTTTTACGACAGGCTCCATGAGTGGGAAGGTCCCCTTTTCCTGTACGTCAATATCCGTTGGAACCGCAGAGTGTGCAATTTGCTGTTTTCCTTTCTCTCGTTGCTCGGAGGCGCGACGTTCAGCCTGGGCATATCGCTGATCGCGGGCCTGTTCATGCCGCAGCCATGGAGCGCGGCCGGCTGGCAGGCGCTGGCCGCCGTCGCGTTAAGCCATCTTCCGGTTGCCGCCGCCAAGCGCAGCATGCCCCGTCTTCGGCCGTACCAGGTGTATCCGCAGGCCAAAACGGGAAGACGGCCTCTTCAGGACCCCTCGTTCCCTTCCGGCCATACGACCGCGGCGTTTGCGATGCTGACCCCGTGGATGATCGCCTTGCCGTCCGCGTTTCCGCTGCTGCTGCTCGTCGGCATCGGCGTCGCGCTGTCCCGTATTTACTTCGGCCTTCACTATCCAAGCGACACCGCCGCGGGAGCGCTGCTCGGCTCTTCGACCGCGCTGCTCATGTGCAAACTGATCGGCTGACCGGCTCGGGCGGCCGTTCGGGCACCGTGCTTTCCCGATCCGCGGCCATGGTGTTCGCGCAAAGACGCCCTCCCCGCGCTAAAACCGCCCCGAGCGGAAAATCGAATAAATAAGCCACATAAACATGAGCGCCGCGACGGTAAACCCGATTTCCACGGCCGGGATTTTCCACAGCAGCGTATACTCGTGCCCCATGGACGAGCCGATGATCAGCCCGGCCATCATAATGCTGAACGACAGCAGCACGATGCTGAACGACAGCCGGTTGCCGACGCGGTCCAGCTTCCTGAGCAGCCGTTCCAATTCCCCTTCCGGTAGCGACAGCTCGAGCTTGATCTTCCCTTGGCGCGCAAGCGTCAGCAGTTCCCTGAGCCTGCCGGGAACATCCGACAGCAGGTCGGCGTATTCGGGCAGATTGCGGGCCCATTGCCTGACGAGGATCCAAGGATTGAGCCGCTCCGCAACCAGCTTGCGGCCGAACGGTTCGGCGGCGTCCATAATGCTGAAGTCGGAATCCAGCGCGGACACGACGCCTTCCGTCGTCATCAGAGCCTTGCCCAGCAGCGTCAAATCGGCCGGAATGCGGATGCGGTGGCGGTACGCCAGCGCCATCAGCTTTTTGACCGCGTCGGCGATGCTGATCTGGCTGAACGGCACCCGGTAGTACTCCTCCCGCAGCTCTTCAACGTCCGAGCGAAGGGAAGCCCGATCCGCATCTTCGGGGATGAGGCCAAGCCGCTCGATCGCCCGGATAATGCCGTCCGTGCTCTGGTTGCGCAAAGCGATCACGAAGGAGGCAAAGTGCGTCTTCGCCTCCGGCGCCAGCCTGCCGACCATCCCGAAATCCAAAAAGGCCAGTTCCCCTCCCGGCAGCACGAGCGCGTTGCCGGGATGAGGGTCGGCGTGGAAAAAGCCGTCCACCAAGATCTGATGCAGCATGGCCGTTGTGAAACGCTCGGCGACCTGCTTTCGCGAAATGCCGTTCCGGTCGAGTTTGTCCCGCTCGTTCAAGCGGATGCCCTCCAGAAATTCCATCGTCAGCACTTTGCCGGAGGACAAATTCCGGTAGACGCGCGGAATGCGGATGTACGGCAAGCTGGAGCTGAGCAGCGCGAATTTTTCCGCGTTGCTCGCTTCGCGGCCGTAATTGAGCTCGGCCCGCAGCGCGGAGCCGAGTTCTTCCATCATTTCGCTTATCCGGTATCTTCGGGCCCAGTCCAGCCGTTTTTCCGCCAACGCGCAAAGTCCGTTCAATATTTCCAGATCGGTTTCGATGCGCGCGCGGATATGCGGACGCTGAATTTTGACGGCTACGGCCGTCCCGTCCTTCAGCACGGCATAGTGAACTTGCCCGATCGAAGCGGCGGCGATCGGCGTCGCGTTCATCTCCGCAAACAAGTCTTCCACGGACGCCCCGAATTCCTGTTCGATAATGCTCCTGACTTCCGAGAACGAAAAAGCCGGCACGTCGTCCTGCAGCCGGGAAAGCTCCGCGATGATTTCGGCCGGCAGAAGATCGGCCCGCGTGCTGGCAAGCTGCCCCAGCTTGACGAAGGTCGGTCCCAGCTCTTCGAGAAAAAGCCGTATCCTGAGCCCTATCGAGTGTTTTTGCGCGTCCCGGCCTTCTCCGCTCCAGACCTCCTGGTAAGGCAGCCCTTGCGCAAGCCCCAGGTCTTTGACGATGTAGCCGAAGCCGTAGCGCACAAATGCCGACACAATTTCGCGGTAGCGCTTGAGATGACGGATTTTTCTGCCTACGTTCATACCCTTCCTCCCCCAAGGCGCGTTTCCGCCGTTCCGCCGGTCGAGGTTTGCGCGTGGTTACCCGTTATCGTTCTTATCGCGGTTCTCGTTGTTTTCGTTCGTTTCGCGGTTTGCAAGCAGTTCGTCCAAGCGGCGCTCCAGCCGCTCGATATCCTCCTTCGTCGCCCAGTTCCGCTCGCCAAGCGCCGCCTGGACGCGTTCCTGAATGAACGCTTCGATTTTTTGCCGGGACTCTTCGCCCTTTTTCAACCATTCATCGACGAAAGCAAGCGATTCCGGCCGGCTCATTTCTCCTTTTTTGACCAGTTCGTCGACGATCTTTTCCACCTGTTCCTTGCTGGCCACGGCCAGCCCTATTCCCAATGATACGGCCTTGTTCAAAACGTCTCTCATTGCGCAGCCTCCTTTTCTATAGAAAAAAATGTATTGCCGCTGGTTGACGTTAGTGTGGATTATCGGTCGTTCTTTATACTTGTGTGTCCGTTTCAATATTTCGATTATTCTTTTACCTTAATGGTACGTCATGGCGGACGAAAGTCAACAAGCGTTTCTCCCGAATAAGTTTCCGTCCGTCCAGCGTGCTTTGCTAAAAAAGGCCGCCCTCGGGACAGTCGGCATAAAGCCGCGCCCGGAGCAGCCTGTATCGGCATGTCAATCGTTCGCTTCTTGTTCCCCGGAAGCCGTTTGCCTGGGCTTCGGTTTGCGCTCGGCGGCACGTTCGGCGGCGACGCGGGCCGCGTTGTCCGCGATCGCCTGTTCGCCGATCAGCGCTTCCAGCCGGTAGATCGGCTGCCCGAGCCCGACGAACTTCTCTTCGTATTCGGTCAGCACCAAGTCTTCGCGGAGACCTTCCCTGTGCAGATGCAGCGAAATGTTGCGCATCTGGATCCCGCAATCCGAAAAGCTGTTGAGCGAGTATTCGAACAGCGTCAGCGAGTCGGTCTTGAAATGGATCTCGCCGCGTTCGTTCAGGACGGCCTTGTATTTTTCCAGCATCCGCGGATGCGTCAACCGGCGCCGCGCATGCTTTTTTTTCGGCCACGGATCGCTGAAATTCAAATAGATCCGCTCCAGCTCGCCGGGCGCGAACATTTCCTCCAAATATTCCACGTTGCCGCGGACAAGCGCCAGATTCGGCACGCGGTCCGAACCCTTTTCCCGCCAGGCCGCCCTCGCCTTTTCGCTCCCGCGCCGGAGCAGTTCGTCGTACATGTCCATTCCGATGTAGTTGATTTCGGGATGGTTCGTGCTCATCGTGCTGATAAAACGGCCTTTGCCCATGCCGAGTTCGGCGTGAATCGGACGGTCGTTGCCGAAAAACTCGCGCCATTTTCCTCTCAGCGCCCGCGGCTCCAGCACGACCAAATCCGGCTGCGCCTCCAGACTCTCTCTTATATTTTTCCTGCCACGCAGTCTCATACCTTGTCCTCCCGCTATCCCTTCGTCCGGGTCTCCGGCGGCTTCCGCCGCATTCCTTGTCCGGCCTCAAGCATCGTCACCTATTTTGCCCAATCCGCACTCAATTGTAAAGAGAATCGTAAGGAGCCGGCGCGGGCTTGAACCTATCGCCGATCCCGCAACATAATCCGGTTGCTTTTTAGGCGCTTCGACCGCAAATTCCCGCAGATTTGTCCCGGCGAATCTGGTAAACAAAAAAAGCCGCGCCCGTTGCCGGACTCGGCGGTCTTTCCTCTCATGCGGCCGGATTGCGCCGTCGGCAGCCTGACGGGTACGGTTGCGCTTCCGTCGGCGCCGGATTTGACGGCAAGCTCAACGGACGAACCGGCGGCTCAATTCAGCGGTTTCGCTTCTTCGATTTCGTACTGAATGTCGAGCGCCTCTTGAAGCTTTCTCTTGGCGGACACTTCCACGGAGTGGTTGTTGTGGAACTTGATGCCCGTAAGCGCCATCACTTCCTTGACGGTCAGCTCAACCTTTACCGTATCGTCCCCTTGCGGGATCTTCACGTTGGAAGTCATGATCCTCACCTCTCGCTTTCTCCAAATTGCATTGCGGGGCGAATGCCCCTTGTGACGGAGCAGCATGCAGTACTGGAATTAGAGGGCGATGTCAGCTATTTTTGTTGATTTGGCGCACTTTTAATATAACACATCATGTAAGGTATATCAAGATGAAATCGCTTTATTTTGCAAAATATCCGCATCTGCATTTTCGGAGCCCGACATCAGTATTTCCTAAAAAAGATAAATCAAACCAGTACGGAAACGAAGCAATCCTGCAGCCGCCGCAACGCAGCCCGCGGTCCGTTGCCGAACTTCGGCGGCGGAACCGGAACCGGCCGGCCTTAAACGGGAGCCGTCCCGGCCGCCCTGTCCTCCCCGTTCTCGCCACGAGACCGATTTTCCGGTACAATGGAGAAAGCGAATGGAGGCAAGGAGAAGCAAAGCCTATGCAAACGATCGAAACGGAATCTTACGGCTTGCCGCTTGAATGGGCCGGGAAAAGGTTTCACACCTGGAATTACGAAATGCGGCAGACGTTCGGAACGAAAGTATTCAAAGTTATGCTGGATGCGGGATTTACATGCCCGAACCGGGACGGCACGATCGCCGCGGGCGGCTGCACGTTCTGCAGCGCGCGCGGCTCCGGCGATTTTGCGGGCAGCCGCCGCGACGATCTCGTCACGCAGTTTAATACGGTGCGGGACCGCCAGCATCGGAAATGGCCGGAAGCGAAGTACATCGGCTACTTTCAGGCATATACGAACACGTACGCTCCGCTTGCTACGCTCAAGGAATATTACGAAGTCATTTTGCAGCAGCCGGGCGTCGTCGGCTTGTCGATCGCCACGCGTCCTGATTGTCTGCCGGACGATGTGGTTAATTATTTGGCGGAGCTGAACGAAAGAACTTATTTGTGGCTCGAGATGGGGCTTCAGACGGTGCACGAATCGACTTCCAAACTCATTAACCGCGCCCACGACACCGCCTGTTACCTGGATGCGGTCCGGCGGTTGCGCGAGAGGGGCATTCGCGTCTGCGCCCATATCATTTACGGGCTGCCCGGCGAGACGCGCGAGATGATGCTCGAAACGGGGCGGCAGGTGGCGGAAATGGACGTGCAGGGCATCAAAATCCACCTGCTCCATCTCATGCGCAAGACGCCGATGGTTCGGCAGTGGCGCGAAGGCCTTGTGCGGTTTCTGGAACAGGACGAATACGTCAATTTGGTCGTCGACACGCTGGAAATGCTGCCGCCGGACATGATCGTTCACCGGCTCACGGGAGACGCTCCGCGCGAGCTGCTGATCGGCCCGATGTGGAGCTTGCGGAAATGGGAAGTGCTGAACGCGATCGACGCCGAGCTGGCCCGCCGCAACAGCTGGCAGGGCAAGCGCTGGAAGGGGCGCTGAGCGATGGGCTTCCTGTCCGTGCTCGGCATGGCTCAGCGCTGGGTCGCGGAACGCGCAGGACCGGGCGCCGTCGCCGTCGACGCGACGGCGGGCGGAGGCGTCGACACGCTGTTTCTCGCCCGAACCGTCGGCCCGCGCGGGTTCGTGTACGCCTTCGACATCCAGGAAGCCGCGCTTGCGCGCACGCGGAACAGACTCGCGGCCGAAGGCGCGGTCGTGCTGACCCGGGCGCCTGACGGCGGCTGCAGGGATGCCGTGCGGGCGGAAGCCGCCTCCGGCGGCGGCCAAATGCCGGCGGCGCGCCGGGAGCCCGCCCGCTTAACGGCCAAGGAGAACGGTCTGGCCCCGGTGCTGTTGCTGCGCGCCGGGCACGAGCGAATGGGCGAACTGGTCGCAAGCCGCCACCGGGGCCATGTCCGCGCCGTTATGTTTAACCTCGGTTTTCTGCCCGGAGCGGATACGGACCGCTCCATCATCACGCGGCCGGACACGACGATCCCGGCGATGGAAGCGGCGCTCGAGCTTCTGGCGCCCGGCGGCGTGCTTACGGCCGTCGTGTATCCCGGGCATGAAGGCGGCGACGAGGAAGCGCGGGAGGTTGAGCGCTGGATGACGGCGCTGCCGGCCTCCCGGGCCCAGCTTGCCCTCTACCGCATGCCTCAGAAACCGGCTGCGCCGTATTTGCTTGCGCTGGAAAAACGCGGCGCCGCTGCGGCCGTTTCCGGATTTTTTCACACAAAGGAGGACAACCAACATGACGATTAAACCGTATCCCTTGCAATTTAAGCCCGAATTCAAAGAACGCGTCTGGGGCGGACGGGCGCTGGAGCGCTTCGGCTTCGACGTGCCGGAAGGCCATATCGGCGAAGGCTGGATGATCGCCGATCATCCGAACGGCGTGTCGCACGTGCTCAACGGCGAGCTGGCCGGGAAGGGGCTGGACGAAGTCCGCGAAACCGTAGGGCCCGAATGGTTCGGCAAGCAAGGCGCTTTGTCCGCCAACGGCCGCTTCCCCCTGCTGATCAAGCTGCTGGACTGCAACGACGATTTGTCCGTTCAGGTTCACCCGAACGACAGTTATGAACGGCTGCCGAAAGGGGAGCTGGGCAAAACGGAAATGTGGTACGTGCTGGACGCAAAGCCGGGCGCGAAGATCATCTACGGCCTGAAGCCCGGCGTCGACCGCAAGGCGCTCGAGCAAGCCATCGCGGAAAACCGCATCATGGACACGCTCCAGGAGGTGCCGGTCAAAGCGGGCGACACGTTCTACATCCCCGCAGGGACCGTGCATGCGCTGTGCTCCGGCGTGCTGGTGGCCGAAATCCAGCAAAACTCCGACACGACTTACCGTCTGTACGACTACAACCGGCCGGGACTCGACGGGAAGCCGCGGGAGCTTCATATCGAGGATTCGCTCAACGTCATCGCCTATGAGGGCGCCGGCGCGACAAGAATGGACACCAGCGGGGCGAAACCGGGAGAATGGCTGAATCTGGCGACTTCTCCGTATTTTACGACGGACAAGGGCGTCGTGGACGGCCCCTGGGCGCTTTCCACCGATCCGTCCAGCTTCGTCGTCCTGATTGTGGCCGAAGGCGCCGGCTCGATCCGCTGGTCCGGCGAGTCGCTGGCCGCCAAAGCGGGCGACTGCTTCCTGCTTCCGGCCAACCTGGGATCGTACACGCTCGACGGAAAAATGACCGTGCTGCGCAGCCGTCTTCCTTAATCCGGAAAAACGATGGTGACCGCAACGCCTGCAGGGGATGGTTTCGCTCGATTGCGCGGGAAGGGAGTCGATAAAGGATGCTTAAGGCGTTGGTGTTGCCGGGAATCGGCCTCGCCATGTGGGTCGTCGTCACGCTGTTTTTCATGCTTTTCGGGGATTGGGTGCTGGTCGGAACGGACGATCCTCATTTCGGCGCCTCCCTGTTTCTGCTCGAGGCGCTGACGCTGTTTGTGCTCGTCGGCCTTTCGCTGATCGTGCGGCTGCGGCTGTTCCCCCAAAAGGGCTCGGCCACCCGGCTCGGCTATTGGGCCGCCGCGATCGGCCTGCCGCTGAATGCCGCCGCCATCTGGAATCGCGGCCTCGTCTTTTCCGATCTAGACGACGGACAGCTCATCGCGTACACGATCTGGATGACGGCGGCCTACGCGCTGACTTTGCTTGTTCCGGCCGCGACCGACCGCCTGATCCGAACGCGCGCCCGGGATGGGAAAGAGCCCTCCCCGAATGGCCAAGCGGAAGAAGAATCGGCAGCGTTGCGATAAAGTGAAAAAGCGAGAGACCAAAACCGGGGAAGTCCGCAGCTAGCCGGCCCCGTCCGCCAAGCCGTCCCGACATGGCGAAGGCTTGGCGGCATTCTTTTGGATCCAAAGGAGTCCGTCCCATGTCCACGTCTACCGAACAACATCGAAGCGAAGCGCCCTCCACCGTCTCCTGTCTCATCATTACCGTATCCGACACGCGCACCCTGGAAACGGACAAAAGCGGGGCGCTGATTCGCGACCTGCTCGAAAGCGGCGGCCATCGGGTCGCCGGCCGAATCATCGTGCCCGACGAGTTCGACCGCATCGCAAGCGCGATCCGCCAAGCGGCGGACGATCCGGAGGTCGAGGCGATTTTGCTGAACGGCGGCACGGGAATCGCTGCGCGCGACACGACCTACGAAGCGGTTCAAAGCCTGCTGGACAAGGAGATGCCGGGATTCGGCGAAATTTTCCGCTTCCTCAGCTTCACCGAAGACATCGGTCCGGCGGCTATTCTGTCGCGCGCCATCGCCGGCACGATCGGGCGGAAGGCCGTCTTCTCGATGCCCGGCTCGACCGGAGCGGTAAAGCTCGCCATGACCCGGCTGATCGTGCCGGAACTCGGGCACGTGATGCGGGAAATCTACAAGGACCGGTAGCATACCCGGTCCCGTCCGGCGCTGGACGAAACCGAAGCCGGGCTTAAGAGCGAATGGCAAGAAAGAGGCTGTCTTAAAGGAAGGAATTCTGCTTTAGAGGCAGCACGGTCAACCGGATGAAGCCGTTAAACAAGCCAAAAAGGGATCGTACAGAGGTTATTTCTGCACAATCCCATTTCGGTTTTGTTCGATTACCGCAATACATCGAAATCACAGTTCCACTCGTCCGGTCTGGCGGGCCGGATGTCCGATTTTATTGCTTTTTCGGCAATTAAATCGGGGAGACGCACGAAAACGGGCTTAGCAGTTGCTTTTATAGCAACTGCAGTCCCGCTCGTCCGGTCTGGCGGGCCGTCTCCCCGATTTTATTGCTTTTTCGGCAATTAAATCGGGGAGACGGGCGAAAACGGGCTTTGCAGTTGCTTTTATAGCAGCTGCAGCCCCGCTCATCCGGTCCGGCGGCCCGGATGCTTCTAAGCTCCCGCTTTTGATGGAATATTGTGCGAGCTATCCGCTTCTTTATCCGCGTAAAATCTCTTCGATCCGCTGCAGTTCCTCTTCCGTAAAATCGAGGCGGTTGACCGTCGCGACGTTGTCGTCGATCTGCTCTACGCGGCTTGCGCCGATCAGCACCGTCGTGACGCGGCCCCCGCGCAGCACCCAGGCCAGCGCCATCTGCGCCAGCGACTGGCCTCTTTCCGCCGCCAGATCGTTCAGCCGTCTTACCTTGTCCAGCTTGTCCGGCGTAATGCTGTCCTTGCTCAGGAACACGGAAGCGCCCGCCGCACGGGAATCTTCCGGAATGCCCTTCAGGTATTTGTTCGTCAGCAGACCTTGCTCCAGCGGCGAGAACGCGATGGAGCCGACGCCGTTTTCCTCCAGCACATCGAGCAGCCCGTTCTCGACCCACCGGTCGAACATGCTGTAGCGCGGCTGGTGGATCAGCAGCGGCGTGCCCAGATCCTTCAGAATCCGAATCGCTTTTGCCGTATCTTCGGCGTTGTAGTTGGAGATGCCGACGTACAGCGCTTTGCCGGAACGCACGATATGATCGAGGGCAGCCATCGTCTCCTCAAGCGGCGTTTCCGGATCGGGGCGGTGATGGTAGAAGATATCCACGTAATCCAGCCCCAACCGCTTCAGGCTTTGGTCGAGACTGGACACGAGATATTTGCGGGAGCCCCAATCTCCGTACGGTCCGGGCCACATGTAGTAGCCGGCCTTCGTCGAGATGACGAGCTCGTCGCGATACGGCTTCAGGTCGGTGGCCAGCAGGCGGCCGAAATTTTCTTCCGCCGATCCCGGAGGCGGCCCGTAGTTGTTCGCCAGGTCGAAATGCGTGATGCCCAGATCGAACGCCCGTCTGACGATGGCGCGCCCGTTCTCGAATTTGTCCGTTCCGCCGAAGTTGTGCCACAGGCCAAGCGAAATGGCCGGCAGCTTCAACCCGGAGCGCCCGCAGCGGTTGTATTTCATGCCTTCGTAGCGATTCTCGTTCGCCAAGTATACCATACGTCGTTGCCCCTCTCCTATTTCCATATAAATGATGAATGCTTCGCGCTTTCGCTCCGCTGCAAGGGTGCCGCGCCCGAAAAACAGCCGGTTACACCGCTCCGGATTTCGCCGGAAAGCTCTTCTCCGCGCGCTCAGGCAGCGCAAACAGCTGCGGCGGACCGTCCTCCCCGCCGTACAGGACCACGAGCAGCGTGCCGTTCCTCCGGTCGATCCGCTTCTCCTCCGACCAGACCGCGTAATCGAACGGAAGATGCTCCAAAACCGCTTTTTTGGCCAGTTCCCGTTGATCCATGCCCAAAAGCTCCGCCGCCTTCTTCAGCGCTGAGGACCATGCTTCCTTATCCAACCGGTCCTCCCACCAGATTTTGCGGGGTTTGTATTTGTGCTGGAGGAAATAATCGATTTTGAGCAGTCCCAGCGTCGCTTCGCGGTCCAAAGCGGGATTGTCGTCGTCCTTCAGAAACGACCACAGGCGCAGGAACAGGTCCTCCAGCTGATGGCCGATCCGCTGCCAGCCGCGCGCCTCCCAATAATCCCCAAACCGCTGAAAAAAGTCAAAAGGAGACGGGTAGGCCTGTCCGATCAAATACTCGATCGTGCGGTCCATCCGGTGCGCGTTCCAGTATTTTTCCAGCAAATCCTCCACCCGCTTGATCCGGACGATGTCGGAGAACGGCAGAATGTCGTTGCCCAATATCTCGTACGGCGCGCGGTCCATGTAGACGTAACCGTATTTTTCCGCGTCGATCCTTAGTCCCGTGCCGCGCAGCATTTTCAAGAATCCGAGCTGCAGTTCCTCCGGCCGGAGCGCGAATACGTCGTTAAACGTTTTGCGGAACGTGTCGTAGTCCTCGTGCGGAAGTCCGGCGATCAGGTCGAGGTGCTGGGCGATTTTGCCGCTTTCCTTCACCTTGGTCACCGTGCGCACGAGCTTGGACCAGTTTTGCCGGCGCTTGACGGCCAGATTGGTCGGATCGTTCGTCGACTGCACCCCGATCTCGAAACGGAAGATGCCGGGCGGGGCATGCTCCGCAAGAAAATCGAGCACCTCCGGACGCATGATGTCGGCGGTAATCTCGAATTGGAACACGCATCCGTTGTGGTGGTCGATCAGAAACCGGAATATCTCCATCGCATAGTCGCGCTTGATGTTGAACGTTCGGTCCACGAACTTGATCAGCTTCGCCCCGTTCTCGATCAGGTACAGCAAATCGGACTTGACTTTTTCGATATCGAAATAGCGTACGCCCACCTCAATGCTGGAGAGACAAAATTGGCAGCTGAACGGACAGCCGCGGCTCGTCTCGAAATAGACGATGCGGTTGCCGAGCGAAGGCAAATCCTCGGGAAAACGGTGCGGCGAAGGCAGCGCGTTCAAATCGAGCTTCGGACGGCCCGGGTTGATGACCACCTCGCCGTCTTTGCGGTACGCGAGCCCGAACACGAAGTGAAACTTCCGGTCGCCCGACAGCTCCCGCAGCAGATCGCGCAGCGTCTCCTCGCCCTCTCCCATGACGATAAAATCGACGGCCGGAAGCCTCCGCATCCAGTAATCGGTGTCGTAAGAGACTTCCGGACCGCCGAGCACGATCGCGACATCGGGCAGCACTTTGCGAAGCATGTCGATGACCGTGATCGTCTCTTCGATATTCCAAATATAGCAGGAGAAGCCGATCACGTCGGGCTTCCGGCTGTACAGATCGGAGACGATCGCCATCGGCGGGTCTTTGATCGTATATTCGGCGAGCCCGATATCGAATTCGTCCTGGCAGTAGGCTTTGAGCACCCGCAGGGCCAGGGAAGTATGAATATATTTGGCGTTCAGCGTCGCCAGCACGACGTTCATATCACGTTACCCTCTTTTCAAGAGATGCGTTTTCTCTATTGTAACGGATAACGGGGCGGATAACCAAGAAACGCCGCCGGCCGCCCTTCTCCTGCGCCGAAATCAAACCTCCAAACCGCCGCTTGCGATCACGTCCCGGATGAAATAATAGCTGTCTTTCGGATGGCGCTCCAGCGTGTTGTAATCGGTGTAAACGATGCCGAAACGCTTGCGGTACCCTTCCGCCCATTCGAAGTTGTCGAGCAGGGACCAGGCAAAATAGCCTTTGAGCGGCACGCCGGATTCGATCAGACGATGGCACTGGATGAAGTGCTTGCGGAAATAATCGATACGCTTCGCGTCGTGCACCCGTTTGTCTTCGGTGAGCTCGTCCTCGTAGCAGGCGCCGTTCTCGGTAATGTAGATCGGCGTGTCCCCGTACTCCTCCCGCACCCAGGACAGCACCTTGTACAGCCCGTCCGGATAGACGTTCCAATCCATAAACGTCTTGTCGAAGCCGATCTGCACCTCTTCCCCGTCGAACAAGCCTGCGCCCTGCTTGTAGCGGCCGAAACCTCCGCTGTAGTAGTTCACGCCGATGAAATCGATCGGCTGGGCAATCGTCTCCATATCGCCCGCCCGAATCGGAATTTCGGCGCCTTTGGCCCGGAACCAGTCGACCATAAACGCGGGATACGTGCCTTTGAACGTCGGCTCCATAAACCATTCGTTGCTCCATGCCCGCATCCGCCGCGCCGCTTCCACGTCTTCCTTGCGCGTCGAATAGGGCTCGATCCAGTTCAAGTTGTGCGTCGTGCCGATTTCGCCCCGGATGCCGAGGGCGCGGAACTTCTTCACCGCCTCGCCGTGCGCGACCAGGCAGTGATGGGCGACCTTGACGGCAAGTCCGAGATCCGTATAGCCGGGAGCGTGCACGCCCAAATAGTTCGAGAGGAACGAGACGCACCACGTTTCGTTGAACGTGATCCACTGTTTCACTTTCCCGTCGAACGCTTTGAACACCGTCTCCGCATAGTTTACGAACGCGTCGATCGTTTCCCGGTTCGCCCAGCCTCCCTTGTCCTGAAGCGCCTGCGGCAAATCCCAGTGGTACAGCGTCACGCACGGCTCAATGCCGGACGCGATCAGCGCGTCGAGGACCCGATGGTAATAATCGAGCCCTTCCGGGTTGACTTGGCCCGTCCCTTTCGGAAAAATGCGGGGCCAGGCGATCGAGAACCGGTACGCATTAACGCCCAGCTTCTTAAGCAGCGCGACATCCTCCTCGTAGCGGTGGTAGCTGTCGCAAGCCACATCGCCGTTGTCGTTGTTCGCCACTTTGCCCGGCGTATGGGAAAAGGTGTCCCAGATCGAAGGTCCTCTTCCCCCTTCGCGTACCGCCCCTTCGATTTGGTAGGACGCCGTCGCAGTCCCCCATACGAAATCGCTTGGAAAAACCAGTTTTGCCACTCGAATCCCTCCGCAGCGGAAAGCGTTTTCTGATCGGTTAAGATCCATTTTACCATGATTGCAAGGGCCGTCCGGCGCATGATTTTGGCATCTCCTTATACGGATTGGCTGTTTTTGTAAAGGATCTCCGGGAGGACGGGCGCAACCGCTTACCAATTGCAAAAAACGGAAAAGTAAGCTACAACGGAAAGAGACCCGTCGGAAGCCGCAGGCAAAAGAAACGGATCGGGAGGAGGAACAGCCGATGAATTACCGTACATTCGAGTGGCGCCTAAGCGACGGAGTCCGCTTGTTCGCCTGCGAGTGGACGCCGGACGGCGCCGTGCGCGGCGTTGTCGCCATCGTTCACGGCATGGGCGAGCACACGGGGCGCTACTCGCATGTCGCCGGCATGCTGACGGAGGCGGGGTATGCCGTTTATGGATTCGATCAGCGCGGACACGGCCGTTCGGACGGGCAGCGCGGGCATACCCCCTCTTACGAAGCGCTGCTTGAAGGCGTGGATTTTATGCTTCGCGATGCCGAAGCGCAGTACCCGGGGCGTCCGTTGTTTCTGTACGGGCACAGCATGGGCGGAAACATCGTGCTAAACTATCTGCTCCGCCGCAAGCCGAAGGTCGCGGGCGCGATCGTCACGAGCCCTTGGCTGACGCTTGCGTTCAATCCCCCGCCTTTGAACGTCGTCGTCGGCAGAATGCTGGAACGGATCCGGCCTACCTTCACCAACAACCGTCCGCTGATTCCCGAGCGGCTCACCTCCGATCCGGACATGATCCGCCAACTGCGCGAGGATCCGCTCGGACACGGCCAGATCACCGCAAGCTTCTTCTTCGGCGTGCGCAGAGCCGGCTTGTGGGCGCTCGAGCACGCGGACGAATTGACGGTGCCGCTGCTGCTCATGCACGGCGGCGACGACAAGGTCACCTCCTTCGAATCCAGCGCCCGCTTTGCGCGCAAGGCCGGACCTCTGTGCACGTTCAAAGAGTGGCCCGGCTTCAAGCATGAGCTGCATAACGAGGCTGAACGCGAGCGGGTGTTTGAAACCATCCTCGCCTGGCTGAACAAGAGGACGGGCTGAGGGCGGACGGGCGAACAAGGAGGATTTTTCAGCAACCCAATGGTGGGAAAGCCGGCTCGGTGCAGCCGTGATCGAAGTCATTTTTCGCGGCAAAACGGAGCATTTTCTGATTGCAAAAACACTTATGGCGCTGCCGTAAGTATGCTATTATAGTGATAAGGCAAACGAAACTATGCTCCGGGGTTTAGCGGCTTCGAGCCGGAGGAGAGCATACTCATCGATACCGGGGTTCTCTATGCGTACTTCAACCCCTTTGACGCTTATCATGACACAGTTAAAAATTTGTTCGATACCTACGTTTTCAATGATGAAAACGTTCTTTTTTTGTTCGTTAATCCGACTATCGTCAATCTGGTCCAAGAGGATGTCTTGCTCGTTCTGGATGGCGACAAGGACAGCGTGCTTCGACAGATCGGCTTAACGAATCATTTGGGCGCGGCGGATGCGGTTAACGTATCCATGGCGAGTCTGTACGGGAGAACTTATTTTACATAGTTTTCGGATATTCTTCCGTTTTGTTGCAAAAGAGCCTTGTGCCGCAATCGGCCGTTTCGTTACAATCGGAGGACAGACGTACAAAGGAAAAGGAGAGAAACCGGACATGACGGAATACAAACTTGTGGCGATGGATTTGGACGACACGCTATTGAGAGACGATTTAAGCGTAAGCGAAGCGACGAAAGCGGCGATGGCGAAGGCGATCGCCCAGGGCGTCCATCTTACGATCGCGACGGGACGCATGTTCGCATCCGCGAAGCAGGTGGCCGAGCAGGTGGGCATCAATGTCCCGATTATCACGTACCAAGGTTCGCTGATCCGTAATCTGCTCGATTCGCAGGTGCTGTACGAACGGTTCGTGCCGAAGGAGACGGCGCGTCTGCTGTACGAATACACCCGCGAACACGGCCTTTATCTGCAAACGTATATCAACGATCGGCTGTACGCCTTCGACGACGGGGAGAAGCTGGTCGCTTACGCCAAACAGTCGAACATTCCGTACAACGTTGAGCCGGAGTTCGACCGCTTGCCGGAAGGCCATCATACCAAACTGATGATCATTGACGCGCCGGAGCGGCTGCAAGAGCTCGCCCCCATCCTGCGGCCGCTCGTCGGCGAAGACGTTCACGTCACGACGTCGAAGCCGAATTATCTGGAATTCATCCATCGCGAAGGCACCAAAGGCCATGCGCTCCGTTTTTTGGCAAGCCACTACGGCATCCCGATGGAGCAGACCATCGCCATCGGCGACGCCTGGAACGACCGCGAGATGATCGAAGCCGCCGGACTCGGCGTGGCGATGGCCAATGCGGTGCCCGCCCTTCGGGAAATCGCCGACTACGTCACCCTCAGCAACAACGAAGACGGCGTCCGGCACGTGCTGGAGAAATTCGTGTTGAAGGCGTAATCGCCCGCAAAAAAGCCCCCGCGGCGCCGCTGTGCGGCGCGCGCGAGGGCTTTTTTTGCAAATAAGGCGAAAAGCCGGCGAAGATCCGGTCATTTCGGCTCGAGATTTTTTTCCAGCGTAAAAAATTTGACGGTTCCCGCAGGACGTATGGCCAATTCCTGATCCGCGATCTCGTAGCCCATGTTTTCAAACAAAAACATCTTTTTATGTATCGACTGTCGAACCTTGCATCGGCTGATCCTGACGCCCTTCGTTCTTCCCTTGAGCTCGACCCATTCGACCAGCTTGCGGGCATATCCGCGCTTGCGGCGGGAAGGGACGACGGCAAGCCGGAAAAAGACGATCGCATGGTCCTCAAAGCGGTACCGGACCGCGCCGACCGGATTTCCGTCCTCGTACAAGATGCCGGCAAATTCCCGCTGTTCGGCCAGCGCTTCGCGAATTTGCGATTCCGTTTCCTCAAGCGCACTCGAGGGCGGAACGGCAGCCCGGTATTCCTCAAACGCGGCCAGCGTGACGGCATGCAGCGCTTGCGCGTCCTCCGGACCGGCGTCGCGAATTTCGATCTCCGGGTCCGCCTTCGGCTTCCGCTCGGAATCGGCGGCCTGCCGAGTCTCCGGCGGCTCGTCCTGACTGCCGGCTTCCTCCGGCTCCCGGGTCTTGGCGTCCTCCGCTCCCTCCGCAGCCCTGCCACCGGCCTCAACCGGCGCGGCCGCTGCAGGCGAAGCCGATTGGCCGCCTTCGAAGTAAAGGCGGGACGAGCGCAACAGGAGCAATACGACGATGACCAGCGACAACAGCAGTTGGACCGGATTGCTCGAGGAAAGCCAGAAAACGAGAAGGGCGAGCAAAATCGACAGCATCCGTTTTTTCTTGGCGATCGAAACGAGCGTCAGGACAAGCGCCAATAGCAAAGGCGCAAGGTTCACGGCCACAAGCCAGAAATGCTTCGCCTCGTACTCCTCCGGCGTAATCCCGAACATCGAGTGCAGCGTCCGGGTCTTGTAATCGGCCCAGCCGCTCCAGGCCCCGTCGGGGACGACGAGCAGAAGCAGGGAGACGGCCAGAATAAAGGCAAACATGGCCAGCTTGAAAACCAGCAGAAGCTGGGCGACGCGGATCGAATTCGGCTTAGGCAAAGGACAACCTCCTGAAGATAGGAAATAAAGGTTAGGGTTAAGACCGATCTATCATGAATACGTCGAAGCGTGCCTTACGTTTCAGTATCCGTGAAGCGCGGAAAGCTCATTCGTCCGCTTCGCCTTCGCTTTGCGATTTGCGCTTCTCCTCGCGCTTGCGCTTCTCTTTCAGCAGCCGGAACATCTCCAGACTGTCGAGCAGATACCTCGCTTCCTCGTCGGTCAGATTTTCCTGAACGCCGTTCACATAAATGCGGTTGCCGGCTCCTTCGCCGCTTTTGCCGTTTTGTTCCCCCAGCAGCAGCCAGTCCAGCGAAACCTCGTACAGCGAAGCCATCTCCCGCAAAATATCGTTATCCGGTTGGGATTTGTTGTTCTCGTATTTCGAAATCGTCGTAAAATCGATTCCCAGCTTGTCCGCCACCTCGTTCTGGGTCATTCGTTTCTGATGCCGCGCCTGCTTCAAGCGCTTCCCGAACGTGTCGGCCATCGGTATCCCCCCTTATAAAACACAGTATAAAAGATTTGATTTCCGGTCCATATAATGTTGAAGAATTTTCAAAATAGAAGTTGTTTTATGATATCTTTTCAAGTTAAAATAGGGTATATTGAAATATTTTCAATAAGGAGAGATTTTCTCCATGTTAGACGCTCCCACTTGGTTTTGGATCATTATCGCCCCGTGTCCCTTGGTGACGCTGTATTTGGAAATCCGCCACCGGCGCAGGCAATCCCGCGAAAAGGAGCCGAGAACATGAAGGTCGTTTGGCATTTGCCGGAAGGCGCGGTTTACGAGAGCCGGTATTCGGACGTCGAGCAATTGCTGTTCTTGCTCCGGATGGTCAGCTCCGTTCAGGTAAAAGAGACGGCATATGCCATCGGCGAAACGGTATTGGCGGTCGGGGGAGAGGACGAGCTGTCGCTCAGCGTGCGGTTAAAAACAAAAGGCCTCCCCCATGAAGAGGTTCGGCCGAATTAGGCGTCCGGGAAACCAAGAAAGGAGCGGCCGTCTTCGGCAGCTCCTCGTCCGTTCCGTATTCAAATTCCCGCCAGCACCTGGTACCAGACGCCGCGGCTGGAGTAGAGCGTCTTGCGCACCTCTTCCCATCCGCCCAGGTAATGGATGTCGAACAAGTCCTTCGGCTGCGGAAAGCGTTCCCGCCACTTCGCCTCCACCTCGGGCCGAACCGGGCGGAAACCGTGCCGGGCGAACACTTCCTGCGCCTTCTCGCCGTGCAGAAAGGCGACAAACGCGTCGGCGGCTTCCCGGACGCCGTGGCGGTCGGCATTGACATCGACGACAGCCGCCGGATTCTCGATGAGAATTGTCCGGCTCGGCGTCACGACGTCGTAATCGACGCCCTGCGCGATCCGGGCGAGCAGCTCGTTCTCATAGGTGACGATGACGTCTCCGACGCCGTATTCGAAGGCCGCCATCGATGCGCGGCCGCTCTTGTCCATCGATTCGATATTTCGATGCACAGCCTTAAGAAACCGCTTCGCGTATTCGGGGTCTTTGACGCCCGTCTTCGCCTCCGATTCCTTCAGCCCGTAGCCGTACAAGGCGTTAATGTCCCATTGCGCCCCCCCGGACGTTTTCGGATTCGGGTACAGCACTTTGACGCCCGGGCGGGCCAAATCGTCGAAATCGTCGATGCCGAGCGGATTGCCGGGCCGCGTCCCCATCACCACGATCGATCGCGTAATCATGCCGCCGTCCGTATCGTTTTTCCAATCGGAGCGCAGAAATCCCGCCTTTACGATTTTGTCCATATCGCCTTCCATGGACAGAACGGCCACATCGGCCTCGAAGCCCCCTGCGATCGAGCGGGCCTGCGTGCCGGACGCTTCGTACGACTCCTGGAACTTGACGTCCTGGCCGGTTTTCGCTTTCCACTCTTCCCGGAAAAGGGGCATAATTTCCTGCAGCGCATCCTTCGCTACGGAATAGGCGCCCACCACAAGCGTCACGCTTGTCCCGGAGCCCTTGGCGGACGATGAATGGTCCGCGGAAGGCTGCGCGTTTCCGCCGCATCCGGCGATCGTACCCGCCAGCAGCAGCAAAATGCCCCAACCCGCAAGTCCGGTGATCCGGTATCGTAAAGGTTTGCGGCTTCCCGGTTTCATTCCTTTTCCTCCCTGCGATGCCTGCGTAGGCTCCCGCTGCCGATCCGCCGGTCAAATTTCGAACGCGATCGGGCCTGCCTTCAGTTTGTTTTCCATGACCCAGCTGTCGTTATCGTTAAACAAGTAGGCTCTGTGCACGAGCACCAGCACCTCGTCCCCCTCGCGAAGCACGTCTTTCTCTAGAGAGCGGTAGGTGACCAGCTTGTTCTCGCCGACCTCCACTTCGACCAGCCACTCGCTCCCGCGAAAATGGACATGGCTGACGCGGCCTTTTTCGGTCGCGGACAGCAGTTGGGTGAAATCCTCTTTAAAGCCGACTTCGATGTATTCCGGGCGAATAAGCGCCCGCGTTCCCGGCCAGGCGGAGACGTCCTCGAAACCGCGAAGCGAGGCGATGTTCTCGATGACGGTGGATTCCCCGATAAAGCTCGCCACAAACGGCGTCTTCGGGTCCTTGTAAATTTCCCAGGGCGTGCCCTTCTGTTCGAGACGGCCTTTGTTGATGATCATGATCTCGTCCGCGACCTCGATCGCCTCGTCCTGGTCGTGCGTGACGAAGATGGACGTGATGCCGAGCCGGTCGATCATTTCCCGCAGCCAGGAGCGCAGCTCGTGGCGGATTTTGGCGTCGATCGCCGCAAACGGCTCGTCAAGCAGCAGCAGCTGTGGCTCCGGGGCGAGCGCGCGCGCGAACGCCACCCGCTGCCGCTGGCCGCCCGAAAGCTGGTGCGGATACCGCTTTTCGAACCCGGCCAGGCCGGTCAGTTCAACCAGTTCGTCCACGCGGGCTTTGATTTTCGCTTTGGGCCATTTCTTGACCTGCAGGCCGAACGCGATGTTTTCCGCGACCGTCATATGTTTGAACAGGGCATAGTTCTGAAACACAAAGCCGATGCCGCGCTCCTGCGGAGGCAAATCGTTGACCCGTTGCCCGTGAAACAAAATATCGCCCGAGTCCGGCTGTTCCAGACCGGCCAGCATGCGAAGGATGGACGTTTTGCCGCCGCCCGAAGGTCCCAGCAAGCCGATCAGCTGCCCTTTTTCAATCGTAAAGTGGACATCGGTAACCGCCTGAAACTCGCCGAACTTTTTGTTTAACCCGCGAACCTCCACATGCATGGCCCTTGCACCCTTTCGATGATCTTCTCGTCGGTATTTTGATCCGTTGCCGGCTGCTCCCTTGCGCTCATCCGTGCCTTCCGGCGGAATTTCGCGACTTGGCCCACTCCATAAACAGCAGCAGGCCGATCGAAGCCGCCGCGAGCACAAGCGCAACCGAATTGGCTTCCGTCAAATTGAAGTTTTCGACATCCTGGTAAACGAGCGTCGTCGCCGTCTGGGTTTTGAACAAAATATTGCCCGACACGACGAGCACGGCGCCGAATTCGCCCAAACAGCGCGAGACGGTCAGCACGACGCCGTAGACGACGCTCCAGCGGATCGACGGCCACGTGACCCGCCAAAACGTGGTCCACGGATAAGCGCCGAGCATATGAGCCGCCTCCTCCTGCTGCGTTCCGATCTCCTGCAGCACCGGCATAACCTCCCGGATGACGAGCGGGAAGGTGACAAACAGCGTCGCGATGAGCATGCCGGGCAGCGCGTAGACGATGTCGACGCCCATTCGGCCGAGCAGCGCGCCAAGCGTCGTCTCGGGCCCGAGCAGGAGGACGATCATGAGGCCGCCGATAATCGGCGATACGGCAAACGGAAGGTCGACAATGCTGTTGAGCAGCCGTTTGAGCTGCGGCCGCAGCCACTTCGCGCGAACGAGATAGACCGCAAGCATGACGCCGAACAGCGTATTGATCAGCGTAACAACGACGGCGATAATGCCGGTCATCATCAGCGCGTGAAGCGCTTCGGGCCCGGTCAATCCCGCCGCGAAGCCGCGCCAGCCTTCTTCCCAGGCGCCCGCGGCGATCCGGACGACCGGCACGATCAGCAGCAAACCGAACACGATATAGGTTAATCCGATCCAAAGCCGCCTCATCCGTTTGTCCTCCGGGTCTGCATGTAGTTTACGATCCATAGAATGACAAAGGAAAAGGTAAGCAGCAGCACGGAGACGGCGGCGGCTCCCGCCGGATTGTCGCTTTCGATTTCTCCGAAAATATAGACCGACGCCACAAGCGTCTTGGCGGGAATATTGCCCGCCACAAGGACGACGGCGCCGAATTCGGCCAGCGAGCGGGAGAAGACCAGCATCGCGCCGCTGACGATGCCCGGCACCATGGACGGGAGAATCACCCGAAAAAACGTCTTGGCCTTCGACGCGCCAAGCGTATAGGAAGCCTCCTCCTCGGAGGGGTCCAGCTCCTCGAGCAGCGGCTGGATCGCGCGAATCACGAACGGAAACGTGACAAATACCATCGCAACGACGATGGCCGGCTCGTGAAACAAAATCGTAAAGCCGAGCTGCTCCGCGCCTTGGCCGACCCAGCTTCTCGGACCGAGCAGCAGCAGGATCATCAGCCCGACGACGGCGGTCGGAAGCGCGAACGGCAGATCGACCAGGCTGTTGAGGAAACTTCTGCCGGGGAACCGGTAACGGATCAGCACCCAGGCCGCCATCGTCCCGATCAGCACATTGACGGCGGTGGCGATCAGGGCGAGCTTGACCGTCAGCATCACGGCCTTCCAGGCGATCGGTTCGGTCAGGTTGCGAATGAACGCGTTCCAGCCATCGGACAACGATTGTCCGTAAATGCCCAAAATCGGAAAAACGATAAGCAGGACAAAATAGAGCATGACGGCGCTGCGGAAACCCCAGCTCCACCATCGGCTGCGCAGCATGTTAGTCACGTATGCGAAACCTCCCGGGATATGAGCCGAACATAATTCCTATGAAAATAGTAGGTATTGTTAATGTAGCAGATGAGCGCTTCTCCCGTCAATGTCATTTGGCGAAAAATCCGTAAAATATGAGCGAAATTGATTTGTTCCATAAGCGCCGTTTATGAGCAAAAAGTACCGTTTATGGGACAAAAGGGGCGCCGATCGAACGGAAAGGGGCTATGCCGAGCCGAAACGATCCGTTATAATCGTGGGTAAAATGTCGAAGGAGAGATTGTCCGAATGCTGCACCGCGAACAACTGCGCACATCCCGGCGCGACGAGATGATCGACATCACCAGAACGGTTGCCGCCGCCGTCAGCCGCTTCGGCCTCAGCGACGGGATCGTGATCGTCTATTGCCCGCACACCACCGCCGGCATCGCCATCAACGAAAATGCCGACCCCGACGTAAAGCGGGACGTGCTGATGCGGCTCGACGAAGTTTTTCCGTGGGAACATCCGAAGTACCGGCACGCCGAAGGCAACACCGCTTCGCATCTGAAGGCGATCACAACGGGCACGTCCCAGACCGTTATCGTGTCCGAAGGCAGGCTGCTGCTCGGCCGCTGGCAAGGGATTTACTTTTGCGAGTTCGACGGGCCGCGGGAACGGCATTATTTTATAAAGGGGATAAAAGGCTGATTGGCCAAAGCCGGATTTCCGAAGCCGGCTCCTTTATTCCCCTTCGATGAAGTATCGGTCCTCCCCGGTCGAAATCTGCGCCCGGCCCTGCGTCAAGTCGGTCATCCAAGCCACGAAGCGCTCCGCTTCGGGAACTTCCGGCCAACAAACGATGCGTACCCGATCGGTAAAGGAAATGTCGCCGAGCCGGGTGCCTCTTTGGCGCAGTTCGTTTTCCAGCTTGCCGTACCACGTATAATCGACATCGACGACCACTTCCCGGTGGAGCACCTTCACGATCGGCCCCGCTGCGTCGATGCCGGCCACCGCGCCGTCCGTGTACGCCCGCACCAGTCCGCCCGCGCCCAGCAGGATGCCGCCGAAGTAACGGGTAACGACGACCGCCGTATTTTTCAACCCCCGGTTCTTGATCACTTCCAGGATCGGCTTGCCGGCCGTCCCGCTCGGCTCCCCGTCGTCCAGCGCCTTCTGAAATTCGTCCCGCTCTCCGACCACATAGGCGGAGCAGTTGTGCGTGGCATTCCAATGCTGCTTCTTGATCGATTCGATGAACGCCACCGCTTCCTCCTCGCTCTCCACCGGCCGCGCATGGCCGATAAAACGCGATTTTTTGATCACGATTTCGGAGCTGCCGTAATCTCGTACCGTTGCGTATTTGAGAAGCATGCGATTCTTCCTTTCATCCTGCTTGGCGATGCTTGTACAAAGCGTGGAAGTCTACACAAAGCACGTAAGTCTACATCAAGCACGAAGTCTACATCAAGCTCGTGCGCGCGCAAGTTCTATTATACAGGAAAAACGCCGAATGGCGTTCATGCAGGCAGACTTCTCTTCAGGCGGAAAGGTTCGATGATTTCATTCGCCTATTCGAGTGATTGGCCGATCCGGTGCGGGTGCACGGGACGTTAGCATGGGTAGGGAATGCGGAGCACAGGTATGTTAGAAATACGGTTACATGAGGCGTGCAGAAACGCAAGTGTATGGGGTAGGGGCGTGGTTGCACGGGGGTGTCGGCGCAGGAAAGAAGGCAGGTAACGGACAGACAATCCGTTATGAAGGCCATTGGGCAGGAAAAACGAATGGTTGCGGACAGGAGATCCGTTAATCCCCCGGAAAACCGTAAAAAGGCGCAAGTTTTGCGTGAATAGCGGAACCTGTGTCCGAAGTTTCTCGATTTCAGCGGTCTTTGGGCCGTATTACGGAACGGTGGTCCGATATTCCCGGACGAACGGGGTTGTAGACGGGGTTGCGGACGGCCGAACCCCAATCGCAAAACGGCCCCGGCCGATACCCGCTCGCGTTGGAACGTCAAGGGATCGGCAAGAGCCGTATCCATCAAGAGCCGCACTCCAGATTTAAGGGGCGTACCGCTGGGCGGACTACTTGACGGCTGAGCACCGCGACTCAGGTCAATGTAGGGTACTGGACGGACTACTTGACGGCTGAGCACCGTGACTCAGACCAATGTGGGGTACTGGACGGACTACTTGACGGTTGAGCACCGTGACTCAGACCAATGTGGGGTACTGGACGGACTACTTGACGGTTGAGCACCGCGACTCAGACCAATGTAGGGTACTGGGCGGACTACTTGACGGCTGAACACCGCGACTCAGGTCAATGCAGGGTACTGGGTGGACTACTTGACGGCTGAGCACCAAGCCTGGGAGCAATGCAGTGTACTGGCACAGCCGCTCGGCCGCCTGCAGTAGTCCCGACACTGCAGCGCATGACTGACGCGGGCCTGCCGCTGCAGGGCAAGCTTGCCCCAGACCCGCCACTGCGGCGCAAGCCCGCCGCGGGCCCGCCGCTGCGGTGCAAGGGCGCCGCAGAGCCGTCAGGCGCCTGGACGCGCTGCGCCAAGCCGCTCCGCCAGCTCCAGCAGCGCCAGATCGCGCCCGCTTCCCGCGATCAGGGAAAGCCCGACGGGCGCGCCGTCCGCGGAGCCGAACGGAAGCGTCACCTGCGGCAGTCCGGCAAGGCCGGCGATGCAGCACAGCAGAAGCGTCTTAAACCGGAACGCTTCAAGCTGCTCGCGCGCCAGTTCCAGCCGCGGCGCCGGTCCCGGAGCGGTGGGGATGACGAGCAGGCCGTCCCGCCCCAGCAGCTCGTTCATCCGTTCCCGAACCCGGTCCCGAACGGCGGCGGCGGACCTACGGTCGTCTTCCGTCAGCGTGGCGGTCCAGCGGAACCGTTCGGCGATGCCGCCGCCGAATTCCGGCTTCGTCCGCTCGATCCATTCCCCGTGCGTGCGCCAGATTTCCCGGCCTTGCAAAATGCGGAACGCGTCCATCCAGCGCTCCGGCCCGCCTTCGCCGGCCAGCATCACGCGTTCCGCCGGGCCGACCGCCCGCTCGACCGCCGGAACGAACGGGCGCAGCGCTTCGGCGGAGACGCCGGCGGCCGCCCAGACGTCTTCGGGCACAAGCAGCCGGCCGAAAGGCGGCTCCGACGGCTGCCGCGGCAACAGCGCCCGGCCGACGGCCAGCAGCGTGCCCGGTTCCTTCGCCATCCAGCCCACGGTGTCAAAGCTCGGCGCCAATGGAATGACGCCTTCCGCGGAGACGGCCCCGTGCGACGGACGAAAGCCGTAAATGCCGCAGTACGACGACGGAATGCGGACCGAGCCCCCGGTATCGGTGCCGAGCGCGAAGTCGGCTTCGCCGGCGGCGACGGCGACGGCCGAACCGCTGGAGGAGCCGCCGGGTATGCGGTCCGGAGCCTTCGGATTGACCGGCGTTCCGTAATGGGCGTTGACTCCGTTCAGGTCGTACATCAGCTCGTCCGTATGCGTAACGCCGGACAACCGCGCGCCTTGCTCCAGCAGCCGGTCGATCGCGTGCGCATTCGCCGCCGCGGGTTCATGGGTGCGGAGCCAGTCCGGATTCCCGGCGGCATTGCGGTGTCCCTTGACGGCAAAAACGTCTTTGACCGCGAAGGAGAGGCCGCTTAACGCTCCTTCTCCCTTCGGCGGCACCGTCACATGCCGGTCATAATAAGCTCCGAAACGATCGGCCACAAGCATCCCCCTTTTGAATCGTGATGGGATTTTGCATTTAGCTCCCGCCTAAGCTTCCCTAAAATTCCATCTAAAACTTCCCCAAACTTCCATCCTAAGCTTCCATATAGACATCCAGAGCGGCCTGTACGGCTTTGCCGGCGTCGATCTTGGCGTTGTGGCGGATCAGCGCCGCTTCCAGCGCGCCCAGCGTGTGGAGCACGTTGTTTTTTCGGCAGCTGTAGCCCATCGTGCCGATGCGCCATATTTTGCCGGCGAGCGGACCGAAGGAGCTGGCGATTTCGACGCTGAACTGCCTGAGCAGCATGTCCCGGACCGATTCGCCGTCAATCCCCTCGGGGATGTTCACGCAGGTAACGACGGGCAGCTTGCAGGCGGGATCCCCGAACAGCGTAAGGCCCATCGCCCGAAGGCCGGCGACAAGCGCCCGCTCGTGAAGCCGGTGGCGCGCGAACCGCTCTTCAAGCCCTTCCTCCAACACGATGCGCAGGCCTTCCCTGAGCGCGTACAGCATCGAAGTCGCTTCGGTATGATGGTTGAGCCGCCGCGGCCCCCAATAGTCGATCAGTTGGCTCAGGTCGAAATAGTTGCTTTGAATCGTCCGTCCCGGCCGCTCGGCGTCCATCGCCGGATTGCGGATGCCGCGCTCGACCCGCTTGCGGGAACTGATCTTTTGCTCCGCCCGCGCATTGAAGGTGATCGGAGCCATGCCGGACGGGACGGACAAATTTTTCTGCGTTCCGCCGATGGCGGCGTCGATGTACCATTCGTCCGTCTTCACGTCCACGCCCCCGATCGTGGCCACGACGTCCACGACGAACAAGGCGTCGTGCTCCCGGCACGCCTTGCCGATGTCCTTGAGCGGCTGCATCCGGCCCGTCGACGTTTCGCCGTGAACGATCGCGACGACGTGCGGGCGCACCTGCCGGATTTTGGCGATGACCTCTTCCGGATCGAAGACGGTGCCCCATTCCCGGTCCATCGTAATCACTTCCGCGCCGCACCGCTCCGCGATTTCCACAAGCAGATGGCCGAACCGGCCGAAAATCGGCACCAGCACCTTATCGCCGGGCGCGATGAGGCTGACCATCACCGCCTCGATCCCGGAGCGCGACGTTCCGTCCACCGGAAAAGCCTGCGCGTTCGACGTTTGGAACACCTCCCGGAGCATCTCCATCGTCTCGTTCATCAGCCCGGTGAACTCGGGATCGAACTGGCCGAGAATCGGCGTCGCCATCGCCCGCAGCACGCGCGGGTCCGCTTCGACCGGGCCCGGCGTCATGATGGTGCGCTGAGAAGGAGCGAGGTCTTGATATTTTTTCATCGGAATCCCTCCTTGTACCCGTACAGAAACAACCATTCCGCAAGCGCCGCGATGCCGTCGGCCAGATGCTCGGGCTCGCTGTATTCGGCCGGGGAATGGCTGATGCCCGCCCGGCTCGGCACAAACAGCATCGTCGTCGGGCAAACCGCCTGAAACACCTGCGCATCGTGGCCCGCCCCGCTGTACATCGTGCGGTAGGCATACGCATGCGCGTCGCAGATGGACGCCATCGTCCTGTTCATGTCCGCGTTCATCCGGATCGGAGCCGCGTTCATCCATTCGTCGAAGCCGACGGTGAGCCTCCTCCTCGCCGCAATCTCCGCAAACGCCCGCCGGAAAAGGCCGCAGAACCGGTCAAGCTCTCCCTCGTCCTTGTCGCGGACGTCAACGGTAAACGTCACCTCGCCCGCAATGACATTCGCCACATTGGGAAGCACCTCCAGCTTTCCGGTCGTGGCGACCAGGCCGCCGCCGCCGAGCAGCGCCCCCTTCTCCAGCCACGAGATCATTTCGGCCGCTCCGGCCACGGCGTCTTGGCGCCCGTCCATCGGCGTCGTCCCGGCGTGATTGGCGACGCCTCCGACGCGGACCGTGAACCGCCGCTGCCCGACGATGCCCTCCACGATCCCCAGCGAGAGCTTCTCCCGCTCCAGGACGGAGCCCTGCTCGATATGCAATTCGATAAACCCCGCCAGCTTCTCCCTGCGCGGCGGGCGGTATGCGCCTTTTCCGAATCCGGCGGCTTCCATCGCTTCCTTTAGCGAAACGCCGTCCTTATCGCAAACGGGCGGCACGGCCGCAATATCGTATTTGCCGCAAATGTTGCCCGATCCCCAGTAGGTTAACGGGAACCGGCTGCCTTCTTCTTCGCACAGCGACACGACTTCAATCGTTCGCAGCGGCGGCCCGAACTTGTCACGCAAGAACTCGAGCGCAATCATGCCCGCCAAAATGCCGTACGCCCCGTCCAGCTTGCCGCCGCAAACCACGGTGTCCACATGGGAGCCCGTCAGAAGCGGCGCCGCGTCCGGGTCCCGTCCCTGCAAACGGCCGAACAAATTGCCGCAATCGTCATAATACGGACTTAGGCCGCCGGCGGCCATCCTGTCGGCCAACGCCTTCTGGGCGGCGCACCATGCCTTGCCGTACAGAAGCCGCGTAACCCCTCCCGATTCGTCCGCGCCGAACCCGGCCAGCCATTCGACCGCATCCGCGATGTCCGCCGCAAAACGGGAGCGGTCCGAATCGGAAATGGGCACTGCCGGCAATCGTTTTTCGGACATTCCAATCTCCCCCTTTCGCGTTCCCTTTCGCGTTGCATCGGCCGCCGGCCTTAACCGCCCTTCGGCAGGGGCGCAAGCAGCCTGCCTTCCGCCGGCCGGACAATGCCCTTCCGCAGGTCGTACACGACGGTTCCGCGCAGAACGGTTTGCCGTACACGGCAGTGCATCGTTTTTCCGATATAAACGTTTTGCTTGTGCCGGTCGTACAGATGCTCCCTGCGCAGAACGTACGGGGCGAATTCGACGACCGCCACGTCGGCGTCCGCGCCGACGGCGATTTCCCCTTTGCGGGGAGCGAGCCCGAACCGGCGCGCGGGGTTGGCGGACAGCAGCCTGCAGAGCAGCGGCAGCTCAAGCCCGCGAACCCTATGTCCTTCTCCGAGCACCAGCTCCAGCGAGTTTTGCGCCGCGGCGATGCCGCCCCAAATTTCAAACCAGTCGTCCGACGCTTTCCAATCCGGCGGACAGGGAGAGTGATCGGAACTGATCATGTCGATCTCGCCTTGCGCGATTGCCTGCCACAAGCCTTCCAGCTCCTTGCGGGTACGCAGAGGCGGAGCGCATTTGGCAACCGGTCCGATCTCCTCCAGCGCCTCTTCCGTCAGCGTCAGATAGTGGGGGCACGTTTCCAGCGTAACGTCAAGGCCGGCCCGTTTGGCCGCGCCGATCTCCCTTACCGCTTCCGGACTGCTGATGTGGACGAAGTGAAGCGCGCATCCGGTTTGCTCCGCGAAGAACAGCGCGCGCCGCACCGCTTCCAGCTCGGCATATACCGGTCGGGTCCGCACATAATCGGCCGAACCGGAAAGCCCGCGCCGCGCCTTATCCGCGGCAAGCGCCCGGATCACCGCTTCGCTTTCGGCATGCAGCGCAAGGATTTTGCCGAGCCGGGCGATCTCCTGCATGCCGCGGTACAGCTCCGTATCGTCCACTTCGCGGAACGCCCCTTCCTGCTTGCCGCCGGCAGCCGACATGAACGCCTTGAACCCGATCACGCCGGCTTCCGCCATCGGGGCCAGCTCCTCCAGGTTGCCGGGAACAAGGCCGCCCCACAGCGCGTAGTCCGCGTTGGACCGCCCGGCCAACAGCCGCTTCTTCTGCTCGACCGCCGCCAACGTCGTCGTCGGAGGCAGGCCGTTGAGCGGCATGTCGAAATAAGCGGTGCATCCCCCCGCCGCCAAAGCGGCCGAACCGGTCGGGATGCCTTCCCAATCCTCCAATCCCGGCTCGTTAAAGTGAACGTGGACGTCGATCATGCCGGGAACGACGACATGCCCGTCCGCCCGAAGCACCGACTCCGCTTCTTCGGCCGGCAGCTTCCCGATCGCCGCGATGACCCCGTCCCTGATGCCGATGTCCGCCTGTTCGACGCGATCGCCGAATACGACCCGTCCGCCTTGGATCAGCAGCTCGAATGTGGCTCCCATTCCGAATTCCTCCCCCGTGCGGTCCGTCCGCGCCCCGGTAAACAGCGATCCCGGGGTCCTGCGCCCCGGGACCGGACAGCCGCTCGATTAAAATTCCGCCTTGACAAGCTCCGGCGCGACCTCTTTCAGCAGGCTCAAATCGTGATAGCTTTTCGGATCGACCAGCGCCTTGATGTTGCCGACGCTCTTCATGTAATTGCCGACCGCCTCGCCGTTGCTGTCGTTCACGTAGTTGTCGTTCACTTCCATGCTGTACACGTTGCGGTTCATGATCTCCGTCAGCTCCGCTTCCGTCAGATGAAGCTCGGGCGCGAGAATTTTGATCGCTTCCTCGCGGTTTTCGTTGATGTAGTCGGTCGCCCGTTTCAGCGCGCGAAGCACGGCTTTGATCGTATTCGGGTTTTTCTCCAGAAAATCGTCGGTCACTTGCAGCGTCGTATGCACGCTCATCCAGTTCACGTCGCCCTTTTTGTCCGGCAGCTCGGATTTCGTGCCGCTGAACAGGAACTTGCCGCCGCCTTGAATCGCCTTCGTGATGAACGGCTCCCAAGCCGCCATCGCGTCGATGTCGCCTTTTTCCAGCGCGGTTACCGCGTCGCTCGGCGCGAGATTGACGTACTTGATCTTGCTCGCGTCAACGCCAAGCTCCTTGGCCATATTGTTGATGGCAATGACCACGTCCGCACCGCTCGGCACGCCGATCGTTTTGCCTTCCAGATCTTTGGCGCGGGTCAGGTTCAGGTCTTTCGCGCCGACGACCGCCTGCGTCCCGGCAATTTGCGCCAGCGGCGCGACGATCTTGACGCCTACGTTGTTGGATGTGAGGATGATGTCCATAAAGTTCGTTTGAATGCTGATCGGCGCGCTGCCTCCCGCCACCATCGGCCCGATGTCCGGCCCGCTTTCGATCAATTGGTTCGTGACGTCGAGCCCTTCGTCTTTGAAGTAGCCCAATTTGTCCGCGATGATTTGCTGCGAGGAAATTTGGGCGTCGCGAACGCCGACCAGCGTAAAGCTCTTCAGCTCGATCCCGCCGTCGCCGGCCGCTTCGCCGCCCGATGCCGGCGCCGTCGCGGAAGAGGAAGGCGCACTGTCCGTCCCGCCGCTTGCCCCGCCGCTTTCCGCATTTGAATTCGATCCGCATGCCGACACCAACGCCATCGACAAAGCCAGCAGCATCGTTCCCGTCCACTTCGTCCACGTTCTCTTTTTCATCTGGATGACCTCCGCTTGATCATGTCGTGTTGTTCTTTTCGTTCCTGATCCGTCATTTCTCGACCGCATTACGAACTCCGTTTTGGCGCCAGTTCACCAGCCTCCTTTCAAGCAGCTTCAGCAGATAGGAGAAGAGGCTGAACTCCAGGCCGATCAGCACGATCGCAACGAACATGTTGCTCATCTTGAAGTAGTTGCGGGCGTCCACGATGATATAGCCCAGCCCGGATTTGGCCCCCATCATCTCGGAAACGATCAGCGACGAAAAGCCCAATCCCAGACTGACTTGCGCGCCGACGAAAATACTGGGGATCGCGGAAGGGAAAACGACTTTGAAGAAAATGTGCCGCTCCTTGGCCCCCAGGCTGAGCGCCGAGCGAATGAGCGTCGGATTGACCGACTTGAGGCCGTCAAGCGTGTTGGTCAGCACCGGCACGAACGTCGTCCAGGCGATCAGCAGCACTTTGGGCACTTCTCCGATGCCGAACCAGATAATGAAAATCGGCAGTAAAGCCAGCGCGGGAATCGGTCCGAGCAGGTTCAGAATCGGGCTCAGCCAGTATTCGACCCGGGCATATTTGTTCATGAGGACGCCGACGGCGATGGCCGAAACCAAGCCGATCAAAAAGCCCAGCAAAATCCGGACCGTGCTGGCCGCGATGCTTTCCGTAATGAGGCCCGTCTGCCCCAAGTACCACATTTCCTTCACCACGTCGGACGGGGCCGGCAGAAAAATCGGATTGAAATATTCGTACGACTCGTTCAAGGTGCTGACGATTTCCCAAACGAGCAGGAACACGGCGATCGGAATGAGTCCCATCCGGTCCTTCCAGCGAAACGGCCTGCGGACCGCCGCTTTCCCGCCCTCGGCGATCGCCGCGCCCTGCGGCGCTGCGGATGATGCCGGTCTAGTCATGAATCCCCTCTCCTTGATCGTCCGTCAAAATTTTTTGGATGCGCCGAACGAGCTCGGCGTACTCGGGATGAGCGATGTCGCGCGGACGGTCCATCGTCACCCGGAACGTTTCCGCCACGTACCCGTCCTTCATCACCAGGATGCGGTCGGCCAGGTACACCGCTTCGCTGACGCTGTGCGTAATGAACAGGATGGAAATCTTTAATTCCAGCCAGATGCGCAGCAGCTCTTTCTGCATCATTTCCCGGGTCAGAATGTCCAGCGCGCCGAACGGCTCATCCATCAGCAGCAGATCGGGCTCGCTGGCCAGCGCCCTCGCGATGCCCACCCGCTGCTTCATGCCTCCGGAGAGCTGGTCCGGGTAGCTGTCCGCGTATTCCTCCAATCCGACCAGCTTCAAATATTTGCGCGCGATCTCCCGCGCCTCCGCTTTGCTTTTGCCCTGCACGGAGGGGCCGAAGGCGATATTGTCGAGCACGTTATACCAAGGAAACAGGGCGTGGTCCTGAAAAACGACTCCCCGCGACTTGGAAGGTCCCTTGACCGGAATTCCGTTCACCGTTACGGACCCTCTGTCCGGCTGCAAAAATCCGGCGACCAGGTTGAGCAATGTGGATTTGCCGCAGCCGCTGTGGCCGAGTATGCAAATGAATTCATGAGCGTCGACGCCGAAGCTGACGTTTTTCAAAACCCGTTTATCGGCGTAGCCTTTCTCGACGTTCTCCACGGCCAAATGCATGTCTCCCACCCCCAATGGAGTTTTGTCAATTTATTTAACATCATTAGATACCGTTGGTTACATATTATCACATACCGCGTTCATTACAATATAAACATCGCACAAAATTGCCATATTGTATTGTGTTTATTGCACAACGTCACGTTTTCGGGCATAATTTTATTGTAAAAGTTTATTTCGTGTAATTTTTTATTACATAAAAAGGGGTGGGCTTATGCAGTTGGTTGAACTGCTGCGGCTGCCGGCATACCGGAACGTTCGCGTCCTGGCCGGCAAGAGAGGATTGTCTCGTCAGGTTAAATCGGTCAATATGATGGACGCCCCCGATATCATTCACTTTTTGAAACCGAACGAGCTGCTGCTGACGACGGCTTACGCGATTCGCGAGAAACCGGAAGAGCTGCTGAAGCTGGTCCGGCAAATGGCCGACAGCGGGTGCGCGGGACTCGGCATCAAGACCAAGCGGTTTTTGCAAAAAATCCCGGACAGCGTATTCGAGCTCGCCGACGCGCTCGACTTTCCGCTTATCGAGCTTGCGCTTGAGCCCTCCCTTGGCGAGCTGCTGCAAGCTTCGCTCAGCTGCATTATGGAAAAGCACAACGAGGAACTGAATTACGCGATCGCCCTGCACCGCGATTTTTCCCGCATGATTATGCAGGGCAAAGGGATCGCCTCCGTCATCGACTCGCTGTCCCGGGTCGTCGAGGGAACGGTTCTGCTCATGAACCACCGCTACGAAGCGATCTTCTCCTCCAAGCCGCTGGCGGAGCCCGTCTGCGAGCAGCTTCGGAAACAGACGCAGGCCATGATGTCCGGGCTTCACGGCGCGGACGACCAGACGGTCAGCTCCTGCTTTTTTTCCGCCAACGAGGACGAACGCGCCGAAGTGTTTTTTTACCGTATCCAACTGCCTAGGATGACGTTTTTTCTGATTTTGGTGGACGCGCGGATCGACGGGTCGCCTCTGCCGCGGCTGGCAATCGAGCAGGCCGCCAACGTCATCGGGTTCGAGCTGATGAAGCAGCAGGCCGTCAAGGAGCGGTCGCGCCGGTTCAAGAACGAGTTTTTTGAAAATCTGGTGGAAGGGCGGTTTGCTTCGGCGGAGGAAATGCTGCATTTGGGGAAGCGCTACGGGCTGCACGAATTGTTTCCTTGCCATTTGATCGTGGGGAAAACGGACGACGCCGCCGGGGAAGCCGAAGACAGCCTGTTCAACAAGCGGGACGATATCTACGAATCGCTGAAATCGGCGCTGTCCGGGCACGGGCTGCAGTATGCGATTTTTAACAAAAAAGAGCTGTTCGTGCTGCTTGTGAAGCGGAAGAGCGGGCTGCATCCGGACGGCGTCCCGCTGCCGCGCCTGCTGGCCGATTTCCAGGAGAAGCTTTACCGGTCCGAACAAATTTCGCTGTCCTTCGGTATCGGCAACCCGGTGGAACAGCCGACGCACCTGCCGAATGCGTTTAAGGAGGCGCTGAACGCCCTGCGCCTGGGCTACCAGTCGAAGCAAACGCGGTTTGTCCAGATCTATCGCGCGAAGGAAGTGATCGAGCTGCTTCAGATGATTCCCGGGGAAGCGCGCCGCGACTTTTACAAGGAAACGTTCCGGGGGCTTGCGGACATCGACGCCGGGGAACGGGAAGAGCTGCTGAATACGGCCCGGGTGTTTCTGGAAACGCAATGCCAGATCGCGGAAACCGCCAAGCAAATGTTTATTCACCGCAACACGGTCGCTTACCGCATGGCCAAATTTGAAAAGCTCACCGGCCGCAGCCTCCGTGATCCGAACGATTCCCTTCGGTTCCGGCTCGCTTTCCTGCTGGAAGAGCTGCAATGATTCGGTGCCGGGCCGCAACAATTTGATTGCGCGGCGACTTCTTTTGGGTTAGTATAAAAAAAGAGACCGGACCGTCCGGTCTCAAAATGGTGTGATGGAGGACGCTTTATGCTGGCTCAAATTGTATTGTTTGACGGTTTCGATCTTCTGGACGCGATTGCCCCTTACGAAGTGTTCTGCGCTGCCGGGCTGTACTCGGGCGGCGCCCTTCGCGCCGAGCTCGTTACAGCCGAGGGCGCCCGGACGGTTCCCAGGAATCAACGGGCTGAGCATTCCCGCCGCCGGAAAAATCGATCTAGCACGTGCCGATCTCATTCTGGTTCGGGCGTGCGCATCGGCAAAACGGAGTGAGCGGCAACCGCCGCTTAGCGCTGCCGCCGGGGAAACGTCGCGCCGGTCTTTTCGGTCATCGCATGCGGTCCGCTGCGGTCTTGCCTTTCCTATCGTTGGAAGCTTTTGAGCAGCCTTTCGATATTTTGCGTGGCATAGTGGACGTGTTTATTATCGCGGGTCAGCCGGCTCGCCATAATCCCGCCTTCGATGGACGAGAAAACAAACGAGGCGACGGATTCGGTATCCATATCCGCCTGGAATTCCCCTTCTGCCACGCCCTGCTTCAAGATGCCTTCGATAAACGATAACATTTGCACGTAGGCCGCAAGGGCTTCGTCCCGGAGAACGGGAAAGGCGTGGTCGCTCTCGACGGCCGTGTTCAGAAACGGGCATCCCCCTTTGATGGGCGGATTATGCACCGTGTCGCTGTATACGCCGCACATGGCTAATATTTTCCCGGTAGCCGTCTCGCAGCCTTCCATCGCCTTCAAGAAGTGCTCCCATAGAACTTGTCCCGCATATTTGAAAGCTTCCAAGGCAATTTCGTCCTTGCTGGAGAAATTCCGGTAAAGGCCGCCTTTGGTCAAACCGGTGGCTTCCATGATGTCCTGCATGGTCGTTCCGGCATATCCCTTGTCGTTGAAGAGCTCGGCGGACTTCATGATGATATGGATTCGCGTTTTTTCGCCTTTCCGCATACGCAAGTTCCTTCCTTGGATTCGTCGCTACGTGTGTCGGTACGTGTACATCATATTGTAACATTTCTTGCGTCATTCGGCGTACAGCCGGATTTATAATCAAAAAAAGAGACCGGACGGTACGGTCTCGCCAAACGAAAACGATTTGCCATCGAAATGAGGGTTCAACTGAAATGTCCAAACGCAAAAACTTATTCGCGCTTACGCTTTTCGTCTCCACCGCCTTCATCCTTTATGTCCTGTATGCCAATTTCGTTCACGATCCCGGGGCCTCCGGATTTTTAAGCCACAAGACCGGCCTTAAGCGCCCGATCCGGGTCCCGGTCTGGCTGAGCGTAATGAAAATCCACGTTGTCTTCGCCTGCATCGCCATGCTGTCGGGAATCGTCAATTTCTCGAGCCGGATTCGCGTGCAGCGCCGAACGTTTCATCGGATCAACGGCTATGTCTATCTGATTTCCGTCCTGATCGTCGTCATCACATCCGGATATATGGCGCCTTACGCAACGGGAGGAAAAGCGGTCGGCATAGCGTTTAACGCGCTGAATATCATTTGGCCGTGTATGACCGTTGCCGCGTTGGTCAAAATCAAGAAGAAGCAAGCGGACCGGCACCGGAAATGGATGATCCGAAGCTACGCTTTTTGCTTCACAAATCTTTTCATCCATCTCATCGCTTCCGTTTTCCATCGCGGGCTCGGGCTCGCGTATCCGGCCAGCTACACGATCGGCGTCTACAGCGCCATCCCGCTTCTGTTCGTTTTGGCGGAAGCCGTCATTCGGATCCCTTCAGCCGAATCGAAGGCCTAACGCTTTTTCGGCAAAGTCGCGAATCAGCATGTAAGCGTCGCCGTTCGTCAGGCTGCTGCGGTCGGCGATGGTGTCCAGCGACGGCCGGGTCAACCATCCGCGGCGAAGCAGCTCGCCAAGCGCATCGCCGCAGGCGACGGCATCTGCGCCGTCCGCCGCCCGAAGGAGGATGCAGGCGGCATCGTCCAGCGTCAGCGGCTGCTTCGCCGGGTCGGCAATGCCGCTAGGCGGGCCGGGCATGCCGCCGCGGAAGCGTTCCGGGTGCAGATGCCGGATGCGACGGATGGCGTAGCAGAAGCGCCGGACGTTCGTTTTGGCGTCCAGCTTCCAGCCGTCGTTGCGCACGCCCCCGTACGCGAGGTTCATGCTGGCCGCGGCCAACAGCCCCCTGTACTGCTGATGCCGCATATAGTCCGGAACGGGGAGCTTCGGGACCGTTAAGTCCACGCCCTGCTTGACGAGCAGCCTCCGCAGTTCGGCGACAAGCGCGGGCGATCGGGACAGCTCCCGGAAGGTGACGCCGCGGTCAAGCGCCACCTTCGCCGCCGCGCCCGCGGCTTGTCCGGTCGCCATGCCGAGGGGAACGACTCTGGCGCTGCCGTGCGGGATCGTATCGTAGCTGGCGGAACGGCCGACGACTAGCAGACCGTCGACTCCTTGCGGAACGAGGCAGCGGAAAGGCACGCCGTACTGGCCCGGCTTCATCAGCACCGTTCCCTGCGAGTCCCGTCCCGTGCTCTGAATATCGATCGGGTAAGAACCATACGCGATATCGTCTTCATGGCTGCGGTTTTCCATCACGTCCGCCAGCGTCAACCGGTATTCCCCGATCAGGTGGCGGGACTCGCGGATATACAGCTCGGATGCCGTTCCGGCGTACTTCAGATCCTTGAACTCCGGAAACGCCGTCTTCAGAAATTCGGCGATGCGCGGAGCCTCTCGCCGCCCGACGGCAAGCCCGCGCTGGACGGAACCGGGATCGAGCGGATTGACGCCGAACAGCTGCATCGCATTGATCAGAATCGTGCCGTCGTTCTGCCGTCCGATGTTCAGGCCGCGCAGCCGCACCTTGGAGGGGTCGCTCGGGTTGTAGCGGGCGGCGTCTTTGTAGCCCCATATGCTCATCCGGTCCATGCCCGCATCGGGGTGGCTGCCCAGCTTCTCCCATCTTTCCTGCGTGACGCCGCTCATGTTGAACACGAGCGTCGACGCCATCATCCCGTTTTTCTCGCCGATATCCTCCCGTCCGAACGTGAAGGCGGCTCCCGCGGCGGCGGCAATGTCGCCGTCCTGGGTCGCGTCGATCACGGCGCCGGCGCGCACCCTAAGCACCGAACCGTCCTTCCGGACCAGTTCCATGCCCGTCACCTGAATCCGCCCGCCGGCGCGCCGGGTCAACGGCTTCCAATTCTTCACCCGCATCAGCAAGTCGATGCCGGGCTCGTCCCGGACCAGCTTGTAGAAGGCGTTGGCCGCCGTCGTCGTGTCGAACGAGCTTCCTTCCACCATGCCGTACCACTCCTGAAAAATCCCTTTGTTCAGAAACCGGGGACCGACGACGGTTTTGAGAAAACGCGGCTGCTCCGGAGCGTAATTCAGGTCCAGCATGTTCAGCCCGCCGCAGGTCAAGAGCCCGCCCAGCATCGTGCGTCCCCGTCCGTCCGCCAGCAGCACGCGCAGTCCGCTTCGGGCGGCGGACAGCGCCGCGGCGATGCCTTCGGGATCGGTACCCGCAACGATCAGGTCGTATTCGCTTGCGATAGGGGCCGACGGCTCCACCCTCGCGAGCGGTCTGCTTTTGCGGGCATTCGCGAATCGGTTGTCGAAAAGGTCATGCCACCAGGCGGCGGACAGGCCGGCCAGAACCATGAGGGCGAGCGTAAGCAGCGAAATCCGGTACAAAAGCGTTCTGCGCATGACGGGTTCCTTTCATTTGTCTGGCTGCGTCTCTCTCCTTATCTTGGACTGCGTTTCGGCCTGCGATTCGCCTATTTCCAAGATCGATCCCGTCCGTTCGCCGCATTGCGCCGCACGTCCGTCCGCCCCCCCGCACGCCTAGTTTATTCGGCTCTACGCATGCCGAGTTTATGCAGCTCCACGCACGCCATGACGAACGCGCCCACGCCGTGCAGATCGTTGCTGCTCGTCGGCCGGGTCACGTAGTTCTCATAGTCCCCCGCCGAAGTGCCGATGCAGATGTCGGGGAGCACGAACCGCCCTTTCGCATCCTCGCGCACCCTTGCGAGCAGTCCGCGGTAGGCCCGGAGCGCCGCTTCCGCATGTTCTGCGCCCAGCACGCCTTGGCGAACGGCGCTGGCCAGCGCGTAGACGAACAGGCAGGTGCAGGAGGTTTCCAGCCAATTGTCTGGCCTGCCCCCTTTGTCCACGACCTGGTACCATAATCCGCTCTCGTCCTGATAGCGAAGCAGCGCCAGCAGGAAATCCCGCTGCGCCTCCATAAGCTCATTCCGCTCCGGCATATGCGTAGGGAGCAAGTCGATAAACTGGGACAGCGCCAGGCCATACCAGCCGAGCGACCTTCCCCACAGCTCCGGCGAGCAACCGGTGGCGGCGTCGGCCCAAGGCATGCGCCGGCTCTCGTCCCAGGCATGAAACAGAAGTCCCGTCGCCTCGTCCCGCATATGCCTCCGCATCAGCCGTTCCTGCAGCAGCGCCATGCCGCGCAGCCCTTCGTCCCCATAGGCGTTCGCGTACTTGAGCGCGAACACGCCGCCCATGTACAGCCCGTCCAGCCACATCTGATAAGGATACTTGTCCTTATGCCAGAAGCCGCCTTCGCTCGTCCGGTTCAGCGTGTCGAACAGGCTGCGCAGCTTGCCCGCGGCAATCCGGTACTTGTCGAGGCCCGTCCGCCTGTGCAGCCGGAACAGCAGCAGTCCGGCCTGGATCGCGTCCAGCTCGTCCCGGGCGAAAACCAGATTCCCGAATTCGTCGATCAAGTCGTCCGCATAACCGCGGATATACGCTTCGTACCGCTCGTCTCCGGTCTCCTCCAGCAGCATTTCCATCCCGCAGAGGAAGACGCCCTGATGGTAGTGCCAGCGGTGCGCCGGAGGCAGCTCGCCCGGCGCGTATTCGCTCATGATCGCCTCGCAGGCCGCCTCGGCCCACCCGATCGGCGTCCGCTCTTCTCCGCCGTTTTTCGCCGTCATTCTTCATCCCTCCGCTATCCTTTGATCGAACCCAGCATGGCGCCTTTGGCAAAATGTTTTTGCAAAAACGGATACACGAGCAATATCGGCAACGTCGCCACGACGATCACCGCCATTTTGACCGATTGTTCCGGAGGCGGCACCTCGGAGTCCAGGCTCGAGCTGTAATCCATGCCGCTGGCGAGCACGACGATTTGGCGCAGCAGCACCTGGATCGGCCACATCTCGCTTTTGTTCAAATAAAGGATGGCGCTCATGTAGGTGTTCCAGTACGTCACCGCGTAAAACAGCGAAATGGTGGCGATGGCCGGCATCGAAAGCGGCAGCACGATGCGGAACAGAATGCCGAAATCGCTGCAGCCGTCGATTTTCGCCGACTCTTCCAGACCGTCGGGAATGTTTTGAAAAAAGTTTTTCAAAATAATCAGGTTAAACGCGGCGATCGCCGACGGCAAAATGAGCGCCGCATAGGTGTCGATCAATCCGAGCTCCTTGACGACCAGAAACGTCGGAATCATGCCGCCGTTGAACAGCATCGTGAACACGACCAGAAACATAATGACGCGGCGTCCGTCCAAATCCCGGCGCGAGAGCCCGTACGCCATGAGGGATGTCAAGAGCATGCTGAGCAGCGTTCCAACCAGCGTGGTGCCGATGGAGACCGTCATGGCGCGGAAAAGGGTGCTTGTCGAAAAAATAAACCGATACGCATCCAAGCTCCACACGGTCGGGATGAGAATGAATTTTTTGGCGGCAAGCTCCGCGTTCGTCGTAAACGAGCCCGCCACAACATGGATGAACGGGAGCACGGTGACGAGCGCGACAAGGGCCAGCAGCGCAAAATTGACCATCGAAAACAATCGGCCGGCAAACGAACGGTCCTCTACCATCGGTTTCCCCTCCCTTTGGCTTTAATAGATGCCTTCCTCGCCGAATTTTTTGGCCAGCCTGTTGGCGAGCATGACAAGCACCAGCCCGACCGCCGATTTGAAGAAGCCGACGGCGGCGCTGTAGCTGAATTGCATTTGGCGAAGCCCGGTCGTGTAGACGTACGTATCGATAATTTCAGCGACGCTGCGGTTCATGGAATTGAGCAGCAGGTACACATGCTCGAAGCCAAGCTCCAGCACATCGCCAATTTTCAGAATCAGGAGGACGATAATGACGCTTCGGATCGCGGGCAGCGTGATGTGCCAGATTTGCCGCAAGCGTCCGGCGCCGTCCATCCGCGCCGCTTCGTACAACCCGGGATCGATCGAGGCGATGGCCGCCAGATAAATGATCGTTCCCCATCCCGCTTCGCGCCAGATCACCTGAAGGATATAAGTGGGTCTGAACCATTCGGGGGAGAGCAGGAAATTGATTTTGGAAAAGCCCAATTTGACCAGCAGCTCGTTGATGATGCCGCCGTCCATCGTCAGCATGACATAGCTGATCGAGACGATGATCACCCACGACATGAAGTGGGGAAGGTAAACGAGCGTCTGGAACAGTCGCTTGAAGAAGGCGCTTCTGACCTCGTTCAGCATGAGCGCGAGCACGATCGGCACGGGAAAATAGAACAGCAGATTCAGGCCGAACAGAATCAGCGTATTCGATAGGATTTTCCAGAAATCCGGATGGGTAAAAAGGCGCTCGAAATGCGCGAATCCCACCCATTCGCTTCCGGTTATGCCCTTAAACGGTTTGTAGTCCTGAAAGGAGATGACAAGCCCGAACATCGGAATATATTTGAAAATGAGAAAATACAAAATGCCGGGAAGAAGCATGACGTATATCCATCGGTTCCTCCACAAGCGCTTCCGCAGCTCGCTCGTCGAGCGCACGGCAGCCGCTTGCGGACGGACCGCAGCCGTTTCCTCCATAGCTCCACATCCTTCCGTGTCGTTCAGGTTAACGCGAACCGCTGCGAAGCTTCGCAACCGGCGTTAAGGAAAAGCATCTCCTTGCGGCGGCGCTTCGGCGTGCCCGAAGCAAGGAGATGCTTCGCGGGGCGTTTGCGTCGATCAGGAGCCCTGCTGCTTATACGCCGCGTTGAATTCTTCGATGATCTTGTCGCCGCCTTCTTTTTTCCACCTCTCGATCGCTTTCTCGAAGCCGGCTTTATCGATTTGCCCGTAAATATATTGGTAGGTCGCGTCCGTCACGATTTGCTGAAGCTCGACGCCTTTCTCCGCGTAGGTCGGCGAATCGAGCGCGGCCGTCGGGTCCTTGACGCCGACCTTCTCGTTCTCGATGATCAGCTCCTCGGCGTGAATCCGGCCGGGCAGCTCGTTCAGGCTGTTGTACATGCCGTTCGTTTCGGCTTCGCCGATGACGCTGTCTTTGTAGCCTTTGACCTCGCGTTCTACCAGTTCCTTGTCGTCCGCGACTTTCGCTTTGCCGTCGACCACCGTATAGTGAACGCCTTCGATGCCCCAGAACATGAGATTGGCGACTTCCGGCGTCATCATCTTGTCGAAGAAGGCCAGAATCTTCTTCAGCTCGGCTTCGTCCTTGATGGCCGATTTCGGGAACAGGACCACGTTGTTGTAGCCCGGAATCATCCATTGGCGGTACTGGCCGTCGGGTCCGGCAACCATGCTGTGCGCGTCGAGGACGGCGTCCGGCACGTTCTTGATCAAATCCTTGTTCAGTGAGTCGATATCCTGCATCGAACCGCCGATGTAAATGCCCGCCTTGCCGCTCGTAAACAGCTTGACCGCGTCGGTTTTGCTTGTCGCCGCGAAGTCCTGGTTGATGTAGCCGTTGTCGCGCAGCTTTTTGAAGAAATCCATCGTATCGATATATTGCGGGAACATGAACTCCGGCTGAAGCCGGCCGTCTTTTTCGCCCCAGTTGTTCGGCGTCCCGAACCAGGACGAGACGGTTTTGAACGCGCCGTATACCAGCTCGTTGCGGTCGACGATGCCGATGGTGTCCTTTTGATGGTTGCCGTCCGGGTCTTTCTCCGTAAACGCTTTCGCCATTTCGAACAGCTCATCCGTGTTTTTCGGCGGCTGAAGGTTCAACTTGTCCGCCCAGTCCTTGCGGTAGATGATGCCTTGCCGTGCGAGCGGACGGCCGACGTAGAGCGAATACAGCTTGCCTTCCACCTTCGTGTTGTCCAAGATTTCCGGCTTCAGCTTGCTCAGGTTCGGAAACTCGCTGAGGTAAGGCCCGATCTCCCAAAACTGTCCGTCCTTGATCGCCTCCCTCATCTGCAGGAAAGTCGTGGCGTTCTTCAAATAGGTAACCTGCGGCAGCGATCCGGTCGCAAAGGCTGAGTTCAGCTTTTCTTCGTAGGTGTCCGCGGGGAAAAACTGATACGTCAGCTTCGTATTGGTCAGCTTCTCGACTTCGTTCTTGATGCGGTCGGGCGGCGTCTCCGCGATGTTCAGCGGCAGCATGATCGTAATTTCCGTCGGCTTCTCGTCCTTGGGCGCTTCCGCGCTGGCGCCGGGACTGCCCGGTTGCGGCGAAGCGTTCGGCTCCTGCGACGAAGCGTTGTTGCCGCCGCCGGAACAAGCCGACAGCAGCAAGGCAAGGGCGGTCAAGGCGCTTAGTGCCGTGGGGAAAGACTTCCTTTTCATTTTCCTCTCTGACCTCCAATTTGGATATTGAATTTCTGGCGCTTACAGCGCTTGCAATTTGAACACTACACCGCTGAAAGCGATTTCGTATACAATCCGCGGCTCAGATTGCGCCTTTGACTGGTCGGTTGTGAGAAAAGGATTATTCCCGGTTTGGATGACACCTTGCGGCAAGCCGCCCCGTCGGCCGACTCCGCCAAACGCGGGATGTAGTCCGCCCAGTACCCTACATCGCTCACAGCCTCGGTGCTCCTCCGCTATGTAGTCCGCCCAGTACCCTACATCGCCTACAGCCGCGATGCTCCACTGCCATGTAGTCCGTCCAGTACCCTACATCGCCTACAGTCGCGATCCTCCACCGCCATGTAGTCCGCCCAGTACCCTACATCGCCTACAGCCGCGATGCTCCACTGCCATGTAGTCCGTCCAGTACCCTACATCGCCTACAGTCGCGATCCTCCACCGCCATGTAGTCCGCCCAGTACCCTACATCGTCCCCAGTCGCGATGCTCCACCGCCATGTAGTCCGCCCAGTACCCTACATCGCTCCGAGCGGCCCCACGGGCGGCTCCCTCCAAGCGGAGCTCGTGTCGCAAATCCGGCGTCAACGCGCAGGAGCTCCCGTCTTTGCAAGCCGAGCGGCCCCACGGGCCGGCTTGTTTGAACGAGGGTGAGTTGTTGGCCGCGGCCGCGCAGAAAAAAACGACCGCCCGGGATGTTCTCCCGGACAGCCGCCTGCGCTTAGTTAGCGGTCACGAACGAATACTGTTGGCTCGTCGCGCCGGTATCCGTCCGCTGGATCGAATCGGCGCCGTTGTCGGTTGAAGCGTCGACGATATCCAGCACCTTCCGGCTCTTGACGTTCATGATCTTGAAGTAGCCGCCTCCGGCGCTTAGAATGCGGAACTGCTGGTTGTATCCGCCGTTGTCGGCATACTGGATGTTGTTCGCCCCGTCGGCCGTGGAACCGCCGGAGATGTCCATCAATTTGCCGCTGTTGCGGTTTTTGATTTTGTAATAACGGCCGCCCGCGTCGATAAACTGCCAATGCTGGCTTGTCCAGGACCCGTCGGTCCACTGCTCGATCTGGGCGCCGTCGTCCGTCGAGCCGCTGGCGACGCCGAGCAGCTTCGAACTGTTGCGGTTGATGATCTTGTACCAGGAAGACGAATTGACGGGAGGGCTTTCGATGCCGGTCAGCGTTCCGGTTGCGGTATCGACGGTAAGCCGGTCCGCCCAGTTCATCGATAGGGACGTGGCGGTCGGAAACGACAGCGGCAGCCAGACGTATTCGGACGTGTTCACCGCCCCGCCCCACGCTCCGGCCCACCGGTCGCCCATGTACAGATAAGAGGTCGTAGAGGAGCCCTCGATCGGGAGCACAAATGTGGATTGAGAGTTGAACGTATTGGCGTTCCCCAGATTGCTCAGGCCGCTCCACGCGCCCTCGATGCTCGTTGCGACGGCGTATTTGGCCTGGTTGGGCGTCCAGCCGGTAGCGCCGGACGTGATCAGGAAGTAGGTGCCGCCGCGCTTGAACAGCGCCGGCGCTTCGCGGTACTGGCCGGTCCACAGCGTCTGGACGAGCGAGTCGACGCCGAGAAAATCGGAGGTCAGCCGGTAAATGTTGAGATCCGCATTGACCCTTGTGGCCGAGACCAGATAAGCGGTTCCGCCGTCGTTGTAAACCGTCATGTCCCGCGAATCGTAGCCCAGTGGACGGAAGCTGCCGTGATACGTGTACGGCCCCTCCACGTTGCTGGCCGAGGCGACGGCGACTCTCGCCTCGGAATAGTCGGAGCCGTTTTCCTTGTGCATCCACATGACGTATTTGCCGGTCGCGGCATTGTAAAGCACTTTGGGCCGTTCGATATTGGCGGTCGCCAGCTCCGGAGCCGACGATTTGCTCAGCACGTGCGCGCGGAATTCCCAGTTTTTCAAGTCGGCCGAGCGATAGACGGACACGTAGTTGACGCCGTCCCTATTTTCCCCGAACCAGTAGTAATAGCCGTCGACCTTGATGATGCCGCCGCCGTGGGCCTGCACGGGGTTGCCGCTCGTGTCCTTGAACTGAATGCCGTTGTCGATCGTGACCGCCGAGGCGCCGGCGGGGACGGCTCCCGCACCTGCGGTCAAAACAACGGCCAGGACAAGCAAAAGCACGTTCCTTGTCAAGCGTTTCATTCGTCATGAACCTCCTCTCGTTATGGGACAAACAGGTTCCGCGACTTTCTCCGAACAACGCCGCAAAAAAGCGAACCCGCCATCAGTAAGCGCTTTCACTTCCTTTCCTAAAAAAGTGGAAGGGCAGCCTTCCCATTTTGACCGTAACACATCCGGGAGAAGGCTGCGTAATGTTATTTCTACCTTTTTTGCCATTATTTTGACTTTATGACGCCGGTCCGAAATAGGCTTGCGTAAATTCCTCGATGATCCGGTTGCCGCCGCTCTGCTTCCAGCGCTCGATCTCGCGCTTAAAGCCCGCCACGTCGAGTTTGCCCAATATATAATGGTAGGTAGCGTCGGAGATGATTTTGTTCAGCTCGGCATTCCGCTCGTCGTAGGTGACGGATTCGAGATTGACCGTCGGGTCCTTCACGATGAATTTCTCGTTGTCGGCGCTGAGCCGTTCCGCCTTTTCCGTCAGCGGCTCCTGCTCCGCGATCTTCATCAGGTTCGGATTGCTCAAATCGGCGATCATCAGCGTATACAGCGCGTTCACTTCCATGACCCTAAGCCGCGTGCTTTCCTTCGGCAGCACCACCTGCTGCCCTTTGCGAATATAATGGCGGCCTTCCAGGCCGTATTTCATCAGGTTGGCGATATCCGCGTCCATCGTCCGGTCGAAAAAGCCCAAAATCCGCTTTAATTCCTCCTCGGTTTTGATCGCTTTCTTGGAGAACAGGTACAGCCCGTTATAATTGGGAATGGACCATATGCGGTATCCGAACGGGCCCTCGATCCGGTTGACGACCGTAAACCGCGCCGACGGATCGATCGCCGCCGCTTCGTCCGACAGCCGCTGCACGTCGGTCATGCTGCCGATGTAGACGCCCGCTTTGCCGCGGATGAGCATATCGCGCTGTACCTCCTTGCTGGTCACGGCGAAATCGGGATTCACGATTTTCTCGTCATACAACCGTTTCATAAAATTCATCGTGTCGATGTACGCCTGCGTCTCGAACTCCGGAACAAGCCGGTGCCCCTCGACGCCCCAGTTGTTGGGCGTGCCGAAGTAGGAGCCGAGCGTCTTGAAAGCGCCGAACACGAGATCGTTGCGGTCGGTAAGGCCGTACGTATCGTCGATCCCGTTGCCGTCCGGATCGTCCTTCGCGAACCTGCGCATCACTTCGTACAGCTCGTCGATCGTGCGCGGTTCCTTCAGGCCGAGGTTTTCCAGCCAATCTTCGCGGAGGATCACCCCTTGCCTGGAAGACGGGCGTTCGGTGTACAAGCCGTAGATTTTGCCGTCCAGCGCCGTCTGCTTCAAAATGTTCGCATTCAGCCGCCTCAGATTCGGATACCCGTCCAGATAAGGGCCGATTTCCCAGAACGCGCCCGAACGGATCGCGCTTTTCATAAACATGTAGTCCGTATATTTGACAAACGTCGCCTTCTTCAAAGTTCCCGTCGTCAGCGCGGTGTTCATCTTGTCGGTATAGATGCCGTCCGGCACCCACTCGATATCCAGTTCCGTTCCGGTGCCTTCTTCGATCGCCTTGATCAGGGTCTCGGACGGCTTTTGCGGAAAATGCAGCGGCGCCATCACCGTCAGCGCCGTCCGGTCCTCCGGTTCCGAATCGGCGCCGGTCGTCGCAAGGCTGCAGGAGACAAGCAGCAAGCCGATCAGCGGCATCACCGCCAGGTGCCGAAACTTGATCATCCGAAATCCTCTCCCGATTCGTTGTGTTGGGCGCGATGTGACGTAATGATTATGAGCTTACGAGATGATTATTGTTCAAGGGGAATCGCTTGGCGTACAATCAGATTATCATCTATCCGAGGCAAGGTGTGGCTGCTGATGCGCTCCTACAGCTTTTTGACCAGGCTAACCGTTTTCGGGTTTCTGCTGAGCACGCTTCCGGTGCTGTTCATCGGCATCTTCTCTTACGCGACCTCGTCCAGAGAGATCCAAAGCCACGTCAACAAAGGGAAAATGCAGTTGTTGGTTCAAATTAATGCCAATGTAGAGCAAATCCTGGTCACTGTCAACCACACGCTGAATCAGGTGCTGAACTCGACCGTTCTGAAACGGGCCATGAGCAACCCGCTTTCTGAAACCGATTTCATTTTATATGACAACCTGAGAAACGAACTTCGCCACATGCAATCGTTCGATACGCGGCTGGAAGATGTGATTCTGATCAACCGCAATCATAACTGGATGGTCAAAAATTCGGGGCTTTACCGGTTCGACGAATACGCTCATCACGACGAATTGGCGAAACTGATCGACGCTCCCGGCGACAGCGCCTGGATGCTGAACCCTTCGGACTGGTTCTACAGCGAAGAAAACGCCGGCAGCCCGCCTTGCCGGTACAGCATCAGCCTGCTCAAAAAGCTGCCGGTCAGCGGTCTGGAGAAAAGCGGCCTCGCCCTCGCCAATATTCCGGCCTGCAGCCTTCAGGACTTCCTGCAAAGCGACGGGGAGCAGGACGACCGGCTGATGGTCGTCGGAGACGACGGACGGCTGCTGCTGCACCCGGACCCCGGAATGATCGGGCAGACGCTGGAAGCGGCAGGGCTGAAGCAAACGGACAAATTGACCGGCGACAGCGGGCAGTTCCGGACGAAAATGGGACAGCAGGCGTATACGGTCACTTACTTCCGTTCGCCCTACAACAACTGGACCTACCTGTCGTTCACGTCGATCCGCAGCTTGACCAAGGAATCGGACAAAATCGGCATGTACACGCTGTTTGTCTGCCTGTTCATGCTGCTCCTGATGCTGGCGATTGCCTGGACCGGTTCCCGGCGGATGTATACGCCCGTTCAGCAGTTGCTGCGGCAGCTCGACACCGGCATGACAGCCGGGAAAAAAGGGCGCAGCGACGAATTCCAGGTCATCGGCGAACAGGTGCGGAACTTGTTTCAGTCCAAGTCCCGGCTCGAACAGGAGGTTCACCGACATCTGAATCAGGTGTCCGGTTTTTATTTGATGAAGGCCTATCAGGGCGGCGTCAAGCTTAGCGAGCTCGGCGAGCAGCTGGAGCGGTTCGGCTACGGCGAACGCATCCGGAGCTGGGAACTGAAGGCGGTGCTGACGCTGCAGATCGATTCGCTGGAGCAGACCGGTTACGAGAAACGCGACTTGGAGCTGCTGCTGTTCGCCGTTCAAAACATGACCGAAGAAATCATTCCGGCCGAGCGGCGTCTGGCGCCGGTTACCATCGAGCATACCGTTGTGCTGACGGTCGGCGGCGCGTCCGGTCCGACGAACGATTTCAAAGCCGATACGTACGCGCTCACGGAAGAGCTCCAGCGGAAAATCCACGATGTGCTGAAGCTGACCGTCAGCATCGGCATCAGCCTGCCGTTTCGCCGGCTCGCAGGTCTGTCCGACGCCTACCGCGAAGGATTGGAAGCGCTTCGCCAGCGGCTCAAGCTGGGCGGCGGCATCATCGTTCAATACGAGCACCTGAACGCGGGCAAGCATGTCCTTCATCTGCACTACCCGTATCAGAGCGAAAACGAGCTGATCGAAGCGATGAAGCTGGCGGACAAGGACAAGGCGAAAGAGCTGCTGCATCAATTTCTCGCGCAGGTGTTCGCGGCCGAAACCTCGCCCCGCGAGTGCCAAATTCCGCTCACGCGGCTGCTGAACAACCTGCTTGTCGTCATGCAGGAATCGGGCATTTCCGTCAACCTGATCCACCCGGAGCGAGGCTCGCTTTTCGAAGACCTGCTGGAGTTGAACACGCCGACGGAAATCGAGGACTGGTTCTGGACCTCCGTCGTTCACCCGGTGCTCCGAATCTTCCGCGACCGGCAGGACGCGCAATACGCCAATATTTCCGAGAAAATCATCGACCTGGTCCATCGGTACTACGATACCGACCTGACGCTGGAGGAATGCGCCGCCAAGCTGCACTACAATCCCAATTACCTGAGCAGCGTTTTCCGCAAGGAGACGGGGCGTTCGTTCAGCGAATACCTGACCGCCTACCGGTTTCAGATGGCCAAAAAATGGCTCGCCGAAACCGAGATGCCGATCAAGGACATCGCGGCGCGGCTGCGCTACAACAATTCGCAAAATTTTATCCGCTCGTTCCGCAAGCAGGAAGGCGTCACCCCCGGACAATTCCGGGAGACTCGGGGCAGGACGGCGACATAGCGCCGGGCAAGAAGCTTCCGCCAGCGTTGGCGGAGCGGACGGCTTCCCGTTGACGGAGCGATGCCGGGGCCTCGGGCGGACCGTTAAAAAGGAGCCCGCGGCCGCCGGAACGGCGCTTCGGGCTCCTTTTTCTGATTATTTCACGCCGAGCAGGTCCAGGTGCTTGCCGATATGGCTTCGCAGCGCCGCCTCGTAATCTTCCTCGCGCTCGCTGAGCGTCCGAAAAAACTCGTCGCGGAACAGGCTCGAACCGTCGTCCTTTTTCGCCTGCAGCAACAGGCCGTAGGTGATATGGAGAAGCTGGCGCGCGTCGTTCTCGTTCATGTACGAAGGCAGCTCCTCGTCGGACACGTCGGCAAGCGGGCGGATGTTGTTCAGATTGGTCGTGACATGGTAATAAGCGGTCGCCTCTTCAAAATGCTCGAGCGCATACTGATGCATGCGGCGGTACAGGCCCGGATTCGTCTTGGCGACGATCCGCACCGCCTCCAGCCAGTTCGTGCCCGCCGTCTTGACGTGGAACCGCCCGTTCGTATAGCGGCCGACAAGCGCGAATACGCTGAACTTGTCGCTGCCCGAATGGATGCTCAGCTTATAGCCGAAATGATCCGCAATCGCGGCGTGAACGGCCAGCTCGCGCTCGAATTGGGCGATGTCGCCGATATAGTCGATCCCCTTCTGGAATTCGCCGATAAACCGCGGCGCCATGCTGAAGATATCGACGTTTTTGCCGATGAGCTCCGAAGCCACCAGAAAATGCGAGCCCGGCGCGGTCGGCGTCAGCGTCTCGTCGATCGAAATTTCGAAGTCGACGGCGCGGCCTGCGGTTTGAATATATTTTTCATAAATATAAATCATGAACTGAATCGCTTCGTGATAGACGAGCACATCCCTCATCAGCGTTGCGGCGTCGAAATGAATGGCGTGCGGACCGACCTGGAACGTTTTGTCCAAATATTTCGCTTCATAGTGGCTGCGCACGGATTCCGGCAAATCTTCGTATTTCCGCTTCACTTCCGATTCGCCGGCCTGGGCGGCTTCGTTGTCGATCTGCTCGGAGCAGTCCAGCGTCAGCATCGTAAACCCGAGATCGAGGGCCATGCGGATGTCTTCTTCCTTTTTCAGATGGTCGCCGTCCGCCCCGTAGCCTTCGGTATACCCTTCCTGGAAAACGGCATAGGCCGCCGCGTCGATCACCTGTTTGTAGTCGCGTCCGGTAAGCGCAAGTTCGCGTATGCTTTGCTGAGCCAAAATGGGATGGATGGCGCGTCCTCTCACCGTTTGCACATGGCCGGGACCTGCGATGCCGAGGCGATCCCCGAGCCCGATGGTCGTGCTCTGCTTGCCGAAAGCCTGCGGTACGGTAAACGGAAAGTGGCGGTTGAGCACAAGCCGGTTCTCGTGCGAAAGCTCGCACAGCTTGACGCCGTCCGCCTCTTCGCCGCGCAGCTCGTCGTACAGCTTGCCGCTTCCCTCCGCGACGAGATATTTGCGTCCCTCCGCCTTGATCATTTGCACGCGGGTTCCTTCGGATTCGTGCCTGGAACGGGGATAAACGTGTACCTGGCCTGCGGCCAGCCGTTCGATGATGGATTGCGCTTTCATTTTTCTTTACGCTCCTTTCATGATAACAACGTTGTTATATTGATGCGGCAAAAGCGGCCGATCGAGGGTTTCCCCCTATCGATCTCTTGGCCGCCTTGCGCCCGTCATCCCTATTTGCTCTTCTCTAGCTTTAACCGCGGTGTGAAGACTCGCCGATTCGCCTCAAAGCCTCCCGGTAGACGGTTTGAAGCGGCACGCCGTGAAGCCTTGCGGCTTGGGCGGCATCTTCGAATTCCGGCGAAGCCTGGACCAGCTCTCCGTTCTCGTAGCCCAGCTTGACGCGGACCCGGCCGTAGGGCGTCTCGACCGTCTGCCATTTGCGGTCCAGCATGCGACGCGTGCGTTCGCTTCTGCGGACGCCGAAGGTGGACGTCTCGGCAAGCAGCGTCGCTTCGCAGGCTGCCGCGTCCTCAGGCAGGCAAACGACGGTCGCAAGCACGCCCGGACGGTTTTTCTTCATATATACCGGCGTGTAATATACGTCGAGCGCGCCGGATGCAAGCAGGCGCTCCATCGCATAGCCCATCGTTTCGCCGCTCGAATCGTCGATTTGCGCTTCCAGCACGACGACCCGCTCTCCCGGCGCGGACGGAAGCTCGCGATGGAGCAGAATCGCCCGGAGCACATTCGGGAATTCGAAGTCCTTGTTCCCGGCTCCATAGCCGATGCGGTCGATCGTCCCTTCGGGAATCGGTCCGAAGCCGGAAGCGAGCGCCTTCGCGATGCCCGCGCCGGTCGGCGTCGTCAGCTCGGCGTTGGTCGGCATCGACGCCAGCGGAATGCCGCGCAGAAGCTCGGCCGTAGCCGGAGCCGGAACCGGGTACAGCCCGTGCGCGATCCGCACCTTGCCCATGCCGGTCGGAATTGGGGAGACGACGATGTCGTCGACGCCCAGATTCTCGAGCGCCAGGCAAACGCCGATGATGTCGATAATCGAGTCCATCGCTCCGACTTCATGGAAATGAACCTCCGACGGCGCGATGCCGTGGATTTTCCCCTCCGCCTCGGCAATCCGTTCGAACACCTTCGCGCTGCGCTCCTTCACGCGGGCCGGCAGGTCGGAGGCTTCGATCATGGCGAGAATATCCGCCGCTTTGCGATGCTCGTGGTGATGATCATGCTCGTGGCCGTGCGAATGCGGGTGGCCATGCGTATGTGCGTGCCCATGGCCGTGCTCGTGATCGTGCTGGTGCGCGCGAGCGTGGTCATGCGCGTGAGGGTGTTCATGCGTATGCGCGTGATCGTGCACATGAAGATGATCGTGGCTCGGGTGCGCATGACCGTGCTCGTGCCGGCCTTGTTCGGACTCGCGCCGATGGACGTGCCCTTCCGCGTGCCCTTGGGGGGCATCGTGTTCCGGGAACGTCAGCTTGAGCAGCTTGGCGGAAATTCCCCGGCGTACGGTCGGCACGAACGCCATCGTAAACGGGTCGAGCGGCAGCCGCCGCAGCTCCGACTCGATATAGGCCGGATCGGCGCCCAAATCGACGAGCGCCGCCAGCGTCATGTCCCCGGCGATGCCGGAGAAGCAGTCCAGATACAAGGTTTTGCGTATTTTCTTCGCTTCGGTCATGTTGCCGCCTCCGCCGCCAGTTGTTGAATCATCGCCGCGTTGTAGCCCGCGCCGAAGCCGTTGTCGATGTTGACGACCGACACCCCCGCCGCGCAGGAAGTCAGCATCGACAGCAGCGGCGTCAGCCCCTGAAAATGCGCCCCGTAGCCGACCGAAGTCGGCACGGCGATGACGGGCCGGCGCACCATGCCGCCGACTACGCTGGCGAGCGCGCCTTCCATCCCGGCCACGACGATGACGACGTTCGCGGCCCGGACGCGGTCGCGATGCGCGAGCAGCCGGTCGATGCCCGCAACGCCGACATCGTAGATGCGGTCCACCTCGCAGCCCATCCACTCGGCCGTGCCCGCCGCTTCCTCCGCGACGGGAATGTCCGCGGTGCCTCCGGTCAGCACGGCCACCTTCCCGGGAAGCCGCCGGTCCGCCGCACCGTACGCGATAAGCCCCGAACGCGGGTCATGCTTCGCTTCGGGCACGGCCGCAAGAACCGCTTCCGCCATCTCCGCCGACGCGCGCGTCAGCAGCGCGCGGCCGTGCTTCTGCACAAGCCGCTTGAAGATCGCGGCGGCCTGCTCCGCCGTTTTGCCCGGTCCAAACACGACCTCGGGATGCCCGGTTCGCTGCTCTCTTGCCACATCCAGCTTGCAGAACTCCATGTCTTCGAATCCGCCGTTCACGCTTTCGCACGCTCCAATGCCCGGTTCATGCTGCCGCTGGCATAGCCCTCCAAATCCATCGCCACATGCGTATAGCCGATCTCCCGGAGCTCCCGGGCGATGTCGGCTCCTCGCTCGACAAGAAGCGCCATATCCTTGGGCTCGACCTCGATGCGCGCGACGTCGCCGTGCGATCTCACCCGTACCTGCCGAATGCCCAGCGACCGGATGTAACGCTCCGCCCGGCCGACGCGGGTCAGCTTCTCGAGCGTAATCGTTTCCCCGTAGGCAATCCGGGAGGACAGGCAGGCAAACGACGGCTTATCCCAGGTCGGCAAGCCCATTTGCCGGGACAGTTCGCGAATTTCTTCCTTATAAAGACCCGCTTCCTGCAACGGTCCGCGCGCGCCGTGCTCGCGAGCCGCCCGGATGCCGGGACGGTGCTCGTTCATGTCGTCGGCGATCAGCCCGTACGCGATAAATCGGTAGCGTCCCCCGCGCACATACGGCTCCAGATGCTCGAACAGGCTTTTTTTGCAGAAATAGCAGCGGTTCCCGTTGTTCTCCTTGTACCCGGGAATGTCGAGTTCCGACGTTTCGATCACTTCGTGCGGAGCGTCGAGCAGCTTGGCAAGCCGGCGCGCTTCCGCGAGTTCCTCGGACGGATACGTTTCCGAATCCGCCGTGACCGCCAGCACCCGCTCGCGGCCAAGCGTATCGATCGCCGCTTTGAGCAAAAAAGTGCTGTCCACCCCGCCGGAGAACGCCACCACCACCGATTCCATTTCGGTCAGAATGGCTTTCAGCTTTTCGTATTTTTCCACCGCTTGCGACACCGGACACCGCTCCCTTCTCCTTTAGCCACGGATCGCTTGCCGCCGTTCAAAGCCGGAAAGATCCTTCATGCTGTCTTTGAGCTTGTCGTACAATCCGAGATAGATCGGGAAAAGCTCGTTGTAAACCGCGGCCCGCTCCGGATTCGGTTCGAAGACTTGCGCCTTGGCGCTCTCCCACCGAAGCAGCGGACCTTTGGCGTCCTCCAGCGCATAATAGCCGAGCTGAGCCGCGCCAAGCCCCGAGCTTTCGATGATCTCGGGCACCGCAACGGGCGTCCCGAGCAGATCGGCCGCCATCTGGCACCAGGACGCCGACCGGGCAAAGCCCCCCGACGCGAGCAGACGGGTCGGCTTTCCGGCGCGCTCCTCGAGCAGCGACTGAATGGCGCGGACTTGGAACAATACCCCTTCCAGCCCGGCCTTGAGCATGTGCTGCTCCCTGTGGGCCAGCTTCAGCCCGAACCACATGCCCCTGGCGTTCGCGTCCCAGAACGGCGCCCGCTCTCCGGACAGCAGCGGCATCATCAGCAGGCCGTTCGCGCCGGGCGGCACCGATTCGGTCAGCGGAATGACCGCTTCCATCGGCTTTCCGGGATACAGGCGCTCGGCCGCCCACTGCGCTACGATGCCGCCGTTGTTGGACGCGCCGCCGACGATCCAGCGGTTCTCCGTCAAGGCGTAGCAGAAGAGGCGTCCCTTCGGATCAAGCGACGGCGCGTCCACCATGGCGCGAACGGCGCTGCTCGTGCCGATCGTGACGCCGAACAGCCCCGGCGCGGCGGCGCCGATGCCGAGGTTGGCGAGCACGCCGTCCGATGCGCCGGTTACAAACGGCGTGTCGGGCGACAGCCCCATCCGTTCCGCGAAGTCCGTTTTCAAGCCGGTCAGCTTATACGTCGTCGGCACGGGCTCGGGCAGCCGGTCGGCGCCGATGCCGGCCAGCTTCAGCGCTCCCGCGTCCCAGTTCAGCTCCCGCAGGTTGAACAAGCCCGTGGCGCTTGCGATCGAATAATCGACGACGCAGCGGCCGAAAAGGCGGTACAGCACATATTCCTTGATGCCCAGCCATTTCTTCGTCTTCGCGAGCAGCTCCGGCTCCCGCTCCCGCATCCAGATCAGCTTGACGAGCGGAGACATCGGATGCACGGGCGTTCCGGTCCGCAGGTACACGTCCAGCCCCGTGCCGTCCGCATTCAGCCGTTCCGCCTGCTCCGCGCTCCGCTGATCCGCGAACGTGATGCTGGGCGTAAGCGGACGCCCGTCCTCATCGATCGCGATGAGGCTGTGCATCGCGGAGCTGAACGAAACGCACAGCACCTGCTCCGGCTTCAGCTCCGCGTCGTCGACCACCCCGCGGACCGTCCGCAGCACCGCCGCAAAGATTTCCTCCGGGTCCTGCTCCGCGTATCCGGGCTTCGGCGTATGCAGCGGATATTCCGCCGAGCGGCCGGCCAGCACCCTTCCTTCGGGATCGATGGCCAGCGTCTTTGTGCTTGTCGTACCGATATCGACGGCTAATACGCATGATGTCCGATCGTTCATTTCGGCAAATATCCTTCCTCGTCAAAGCTCCACTCGTACGGTCCTTCCAGCACTTCGATCTGCGGATGCTTCAGCGCCTCCGGCAGCAGCGCTTCCGATATCTCGATTTCGCCGAGGTGCAGCGTATCGCGGATCCGAACGAGTTTGCACTGGGTGTAGTCGAGAATGTTGCACGTTTTGACCGCGGCCTTGATCGCCTCCCGGTCATTGGGCAGCGTCGTCGCCTGCTTCGTCGGGGCGCACACCGTCGAGGTCAGGCCGTTCGCGTACGTGCCCGGCCAGTCGGTTTTGTCCACGAGCCGCTGCGTCGTAAAGTCCGCGGTGCCGACGCCGTTCGCATTGCCTTTCGATTCCGGCGTCAAATCGAGCACGACCATCTTGTTCACCTCGGGCCCGCCGTAGGCGTAAGGCGTCGGATAGCGGCCGGTAATGTTCGGGTCGGCCCCGTCGCCGCTGATGTTTTTGCCGATATAATCGATCACCAGCACGTCGATCTGGGGAAACAGAATTTTCGGAAGCCGGGATTTCGCTTCCTCCAGCAGCGGAGGCTCCTTTTCCAGCATCTCCTCCGCGGCGATGACTTCGACCCGGCAGATTTGGTCGTACGCGTTCTCCACAACGGCGACGCCGTAGCGGATCGGCAGCTTTTCGATCATCACCTGGGCCATCGCGGGCACGTTTTCGGCCATATATTTGAACCCGAGCTGATGGCACGCTTCCGCGCCCTTTTGCTTGCCGAGCCCGATCGAGATCATCTTGAGCAGCCCGCTCTCGACTTTGCCCCGGAATGCCGTATGCGGCTTGATCCGGTTGATGACGACGATGACGTCCGCCTCCTTGGCGGCGATGGCATCGCAGTATACCGGCAGTCCGTTCGGCAGCCGGTCCAGCAGCACGACCTCCATCGAGGAGCGAACGGGAACGCCCATCCGCTGCTCGTCGATGCCGAGATGCGCAAGCACTTCCTTCTGCCCTTCGGCCGTCGCGCCCCCGTGGCTGCCCATGCACGGCACGATAAACGGCTCGGCGCCCTGCCGCTTCAAATCGTCGATGACCGCTTTCGTCAGCTCGTCAATCCGGTTGATGCCCCGGCTTCCGACGGCCACCGCCACCTTCTGTCCCGGCTTGACGGCGGCGCACGGCGCGGCGCGCAGCTTTTCCGCCAATTCGCCGATCGGGTCCGCGAGCTTGTCGTCGGGAAATTTCTGGCGGATGCGCACCATGCGCGGAATCGGGATGCCTTCCAGCAATTTGGTCAAAATATCGCTCATATCGTCATCGCTCCAAAACCGCCGTCCACCCGCAGCGTCGTTCCCGTTACGAACGAGGACGCTTTGGCGGAAGCGAGATAAATGACCGCGCCTTGCAGCTCCTCCGGTTTGCCGAACCGGCCCATCGGCGTATGGTTCATAATCGACTGCACCCGTTCGGGAGACAGGATTTTACGGTTTTGCTCGGCCGGAAAAAAGCCCGGAATAATCGCGTTCACCCGAACGTTGTGTGGAGCGAACTCGCGCGCGAGAAATTTCGTGATGCTGTTGATGCCCGCCTTGGAAGCGGAATACGTAAACACCTTGGACAGAGGCGGGTCGGACGACACCGATGAAATGTTGATGATGGAGCCTCCCTCGCCCTGGTCGATCAGCCGTTTGCCGAATATTTGCGCGGTCAGGACCGCGCTTTTCAGGTTGACGTCCATAATCCGGTCCCATTCTTCCATCTTCAGTTCGAAAAACGGGGTCGAGCTGTTCATTCCCGCACAGTGAACGACCGTATCGACGCGGCCGCCCCACTCCAACACGCGGCGAAGCGTCTCGCGCAGGTCTTCCTCGCGCGTCGCGTCGGCGCGGATGCAGACCGCTTCCCCGCCGGCTTCGGCGATCCGGTTGCGGACCGCTTCGGCTTTGTCCATATCCCGTCCGACGACGGCGACTTTCGAACCGGCTGCCGCAAGCGCTTCCGACATGGCGCCGCCAAGCACGCCGTTGCCGCCGATCACGACCGATACCGTACCTCGAAGATCAAATAAATTCATGTCCATCCCCCAATTGCCGCATGGTGAAAAGCATTAAATAACAACGTTGTTATTGCCATCATAGCCGAAACCCTCTCCCGTGTCCATAGGATACGCAAAATGAAAATCGACTTCCTTTTCATGATACGATCGTATAAGATAAGGATAATAACAACGTTGTTAACCGCAGCGGCCGGCAGCCCGTTTGGAGATAGCCGGCTCCGTTTGGGCAAATCTTCCCGACGGATCGGTTCCCGTTTCGTTTATGTCGTTCAATTCGTTTGCGGAGGTGGCGGCCTTTGTCCGTTACGATCAAAGACATCGCCGAGCGCGCCGGCGTAAGCTTCTCCACCGTGTCCAAAGCGCTCCGGAACAGCCCGCTCGTGCATGAGAAGACCAAGGCGAAAATTCTCGCGATCGCCAAGGACATGGGCTACCAGCCGAATATCGCGGCCCGGCGGCTCGTCTCCAAGCGCAGCGGCGTCATCGGCGTCGTCTGGCCTTCCGTCGAGCGCACGACGCTGTCCTCTCTCATCACGCTGATCAATGCGGAATTGGAGAAAAGCGGGTACGCCACGCTGTTGTCCATCAACCGGGCCGATTCGGCGATCGAGACGTTCCGCCGGTTCCAGGTCGACGCGATCCTGCTGTTTTCGGAGCGGGCCGAACCGCAGATCAATTCCGCCGTAGCGAGGGGAATCCCGGTGCTTTGCTACGGAAACGCAGTGCGGTCGGTTTTTCCCACGCTGGACATCAACCGCAAAAAAGCGGTGCGGCTTGGCGTCCGCCATTTGTTCGAACTGGGCCACCGCAGCATGGCGTATATCGGGAGGCCGAATGTCCGCGACCCGCTCCAGGAGGAAAAGGCGTCCGCCTTTCTCGAAGAGCTGCGCAGCCTGATCGGCGAGGCCGCTTCGGAGCAAACGGTCGTGACGACATCCGGAATGGAGTTTCACGACGGCTATCTCGCGGCCAAAGCGCTGCTGCAGTCTCCGGATCGTCCGACCGCGCTGTTCGGAGGAAGCTACGATCTGACGAGGGGAATTTTGCGCGCCGCCGCCGAGCTGCATATTCGCATCCCCGAAGAGGTGTCGCTTGTCGCCTTCGACCACATCCCGCAGATGAACAATCTGGAAGTGCCGGTCACGGCGGTCGGTGTCGATATTTCGACCATGGCCGCGACGCTCGCCCGCAAGCTGCTCGACATGATCGAGGCGGGGCCGGGCGGACGGGAGGACGACGCGGGAAGCGCCGAAACGGTCGTGCTCGAGCCCGAGCTGGTCTTGCGGGCTTCGACCGCGCCGCCTGCTTCGGGTCACGGGAGCTGAGCGCTGCGCATCTTCAGCGCACGTATGCCGTACGGGCTGCTCCCGTGAACAAGGGGCGTTTCGGCCTAAATCCGCCGTTTTTTCAAAGAAGATGCGATGCGCTTGAACAGTGCTGGGTTACGGGTTTGCTTTTCACCAGAAAAAAGCCGAATACCGCGGCAATAACAGCGATCAACAGGCCGGCTATCAAACCTAAAAAACGCGGAGACATCACTTCCAACAACAATCCGGAGAGGAACATGGTCGCGCCTAAGATGGAGTTTCGCAAAGTCGAAAATAGACCGAACATGCGTCCGTGAAGGTTACGGTCGATGGTATGCATCACCAACGTGTTGGTGCTCGCATTTCCAACGCTTGCGCCTACTGTGGCAATAAGGAGAAAAAGAGAAGCAAAAGTCAAGTTGGGCGACTGGCTGACCAGCAGATGGGCAATCCCCTCGACGACAAACCCGACGGCGGCAGCAGGCAATATCCAGCGGGACAGGTACGGGGTCAATCCTCCTCCCAAAATGAAGCCCAATCCCAGTGAGGCGTATAAAATCCCGACTCCTTGATTGCCGGCATGAAAAATGTCAAAGGAATAGACGCTTAACAATACGTTAACCGCTCCGCCTCCAATAGGCCATAGTGCGGAAAGAATGATCATCACCTTAACGAATGGAGAGGATCGAACGATCGCGTACGTTTCGCTCATTTGACGCTTGATTTTCGTTTGGACGGCGCGCTTTTCCGAGACGGGGACTTGAATGTTTAGGGTCAACAGAGCGGAGAACAGAAAGGACAGCGCGTTTAGCCAAAATGCCTCATGCTAATCGTTTTTGGACACTCCGTTTAATAACGGTATATGGATAATATAAATAATTATAGAAAAACCAAAATAGGTCTTTTTTCGCTTTTTTAGGTATAACATGATCGGACTCCGCCAAAAAAAAGTTCCGCCCGCCCCAAAACGGGTGCGAACGGAACTTAACGACAGCGCCCGGACAAATCCGGTTGCGTTGTACGATCAACCGATACGGTTTTACAGCCGCGCTTCCAGCGCCTTCTTCTCGGCTTCGTAGCCCGGCTTGCCGAGCAGCGCGAACATGTTTTTCTTGTAAGCTTCGACGCCCGGCTGATCGAACGGATTGACGCCGAGCAGGTAGCCGCTTACGCCGCACGCGATTTCGAAGAAGTACACGAGCTTGCCGAACGTGCGCGGGGTCATGTCCGGAAGATGAACGACCAGGTTCGGCACTTGGCCGTCCGTATGCGCCAGCAGCGTGCCTTCGAACGCTTTCTTGTTGACGAAATCGAGCGTTTTGCCCGCCAGGAAGTTCAGGCCGTCCAGATCGGCCGGATCGCTTTCGATCGTAATTTGCTCCGGCACTTCGCCCACTTGCAGCACCGTTTCGAAGATGATCCGGTTGCCTTCCTGGATGAACTGCCCCATCGAGTGCAAGTCCGTGGAGAAGTCGACCGATGCCGGGTAAATGCCTTTGAAGTCTTTGCCTTCGCTTTCCCCGTACAGCTGCTTCCACCATTCGGAGACGAAATGCAGGCCCGGCTCGTAGTTGACGAGAATTTCGACCGTCTTGCCTTTGCGGTAAAGCGCGTTGCGGATCGCCGCGTATTGGTAGGCCGGGTTTTCATGCACATTCGGGTTATTGTAAAGCTTGGCCGCTTCCTGCGCGCCCTGCATGATCTCTTCGATGTCGATGCCGGCGGTCGCGATGGGCAGCAGTCCGACAGCCGTCAGCACGGAGTAGCGTCCGCCCACGTCGTCCGGAATGACGAACGATTCGTAGCCTTCCTCGGTCGCCAGCTTCTTCAGCGCGCCGCGCGCCTTGTCGGTCGTGGCGTAAATGCGTTTCCGCGCCTCTTCCTTGCCGTATTTCTTCTCCAGCGCATCGCGGAAAATGCGGAAGGCAATCGCCGGCTCCGTCGTCGTGCCGGATTTGGAGATGACATTGATCGACCAATCCTTGCCTTCGAGCACCTGGAGCAGGTGGGCGACGTAGGTCGAGCTGATGTTGTTACCGGCAAAGAAAATTTGCGGCGTCTTGCGCTGCTCTTTGCTGAGCGTGTTGTAGAACGAATGCGACAGCATTTCGATCGCGGCGCGCGCGCCCAGATAGGACCCGCCGATGCCGATGACGACCAGCGCGTCCGAATCCGACTGGATTTTCTTCGCGGCCGCTTGAATGCGGGCGAATTCCTCCTTGTCGTAATCGAACGGCAGGTTGATCCACCCAAGGAAATCGGAACCGGCGCCGGTGCCGTTATGCAGCTGCTCATGCGCCAGGCGGACGGCAGGGGCGAGGTTGTCGATTTCGTTTTGGCCGACGAACTGCAGCGCTTTGGAATAGTCCAAACGAATCGTAGCGCTCATTTTTTCACGTATCTCCCTTCACTCACTATCGGCATGCTCTCTTGCGCGTAGCTTTAGAATACTCAAAAACCTGCCGCGGCACAAGCTTGTACGAACGAGTTTCATCAACTCTTCATGTATAAGTTCCCATCCTCATCCAAATGTGATACAAAGATGATAACGAGAGGAATGGAGGTTTCGTGCATGAGCAAAATCGGTTTTATCGGTTTGGGGATTATGGGCAAGCCTATGGCGGCGAACCTGCTGCGCAAAGGCTACGAGGTTACCGTCTACAACCGCACTCCCGGGAAAACGGACGAGCTTGCGGCGCTTGGGGCGCTCGTTGCAAAGACGCCGCTGGAACTTGCGCAAGCCTCCGACGTCGTCGTCACGATGGTCAGCAACGACCAGGCGGTCGAAGAGATCTATTTCGGACAAAACGGCATCGCGGCCGGCATCCGTCCGGGCTCGACCGTCATCGACAGCAGCACGATTTCGCCGAGCCTGGCAAGGCGGATCGCATCCGAGCTTGCGGAGAAGTCGGTCCGGTTTCTCGATGCGCCGGTAACGGGCAGCAAGCCGGCCGCCATCGACGGCACGCTGCTGTTTATGGTCGGGGGCGACAAGGAAACGGTCGAGGCGCAGCGCGAGCTGCTGCTCGCCATGGGCCGCGAGGTGCTGCACATGGGCGAGAACGGCAGCGGCGCGGCGGCCAAGCTGGCGCATAACACGATCGTCGGCATCAACGCCGCCGGCCTGATCGAAGGGATGGCGATCGCCGCCAAAGCGGGCATCGACGCCGAATCGTTCCTAAAGGTGGTGCAGGGCGGCGGCGCGGCGAGCAAGCAGGCCGAGCTCAAAGGCCGGAAAATAATCGGCCACGACTTCAGCGTCCAGTTTTCGCTCGCCCTGATGCTGAAGGATTTGAAGCTGTCGTCGGCGCTGACCGACGGGCTCGGCGTGCCGACGCCGATGCTGGAAGCGGCCAAAAGCCTGTTCCAAACGGGCCAGGCGGCCGGCTACGGGGATGAGGACCTCGCCGCGCTCGCGCGCGTGTACGAATCGTGGATCGGCAGACGGATCGGGGAATAATGCTGTACGTATGCTAACGGGGCGGCCCATAAGCGAGCGTAACCGACGAAGGGACTGGCTCATCAAGGCGATACCCAAAAAGCTAGCCCCCGCTTAAGAACGAATGAACCTCCCAAGCCACTGTAAAAGCGCAGGTCGGAGGTTCATTTTTTTGCACCCAAAGCGGGGCTTCGAAATCCAAAACGGACTTTGGGGACAACCTCGTCAGGACAGGCCCGTTTAGATTAAACGCGGTGGGTCGGGGATTTGCTGAGGGCCATGGGGGCTATGGACCGTAAGTATGCTATGGGCATCTGGATGCCCCGGGGAAACGGCATCGGCTCCTATGCTTGAGGCGATATAGGCGAAATGCTGGAGCGGCATAGGCGTCTACATTGGAAATGATCCAATAGAATCGAGCGTTTAGGCGCCTGAAGCACACCTATGTTGGATATTTCCAATCCTTTGATCCGCTTAAGCGGGATAAGCCATCCGACGAGGAAATTCCATTGGATCATTTCCAACATAGGGTACCGCAAGCGATGGAAAAAGCAAATATCCTGCATAAAATCCAACATGGCTTTATCCCGGATCGCCCCGAAACCGGGGAACCGGTCGGAAACCGAACGCCGACCGGCCGTTGCCCCCGTTATTTCCGCCGGGCCAAAATCTTCACCCCATATGGCGGAACAAGAAGTTCCCCTTGAACGCTTCCTCCTTCGAGCAGATCGCCGGCCGGCCGAAGCACGTTCACCTTGACCGCTTCCGCGCCGTAGTTGAGCAGAAACGCATAATCCGTATCGTCCGACGAGCGGATGCCGAACTCGACTCCCGCGGGCAGCTCCGCCCAATCCGCCGCGGGCGACCGAATGCCCAGACGGTCGATCATCCTGTCCGCCGCCTGCTCGCTGAACGCCGCGCCGAAGTACCACGCTTCGCCCTTGCCGGCTTTCCGCACGGTCAGCGCAGGTTTGCCCGCGTAATAGTCGGAGGCGTAATAAGCCTCCACCTTCACCGCCGGATCGTTCACCTGCAAAATATCGTTGAACCCTTCCGCGCGCATGGACGGTTGCTCCGCTTCTCCGTTCCAACGCAGCAGCGGCGCCTGCACGGTACCCGCGACGAGCGTGAAATCCTCCACCGTGACGCCGCACAGCTCCGCCGCAGGACCGGGCAGCGGACGCATTTCGCAATGGCCGTGCTCGTTCTTGTACCCGGTCCGCGCGCCGAACACGATTCGCCCTCCTTGTTCGACGTACCGGGCGAGCAGCTTCCCCGTCTCGTCCGTCAGGATGGCCGGATGAGGATAGATGAGGACTTTGTACGGCTTCAAATCTTCGAGCGTCGTGCTCTTGCGCAAATAAACGACATCGGCCGGAATGTGCCGGTACTGCAACCGCTTGAACCACGAGCGGACGCTCATCCGGCTTAGCGGCCCGTGCCATCTGTCGAGCTCGCCGTCCCACAGGTTGTCGTAATCGCGGACGATCGCGACCTCCGCCGCGTATTTCGTGCCGGCGATCGCCCCGCCGATCGAAGCCAGTTCCCGGCCGATTTGTTCGGCTTCGCGCACCCTGCGGTTCGGCCGGTTGTGCCAGTCGTTGATGCCGTGCCAATAGATTTCCGTCCCGACCGTCGCCGTCCGCCACCGGAAGAAGAGCAGCATGTCGGCGCCGTGCAGGATCGACTGGTACGTCCACAGCCGCATTTGTCCCGGGCGCGGCGCGGGCATTTCGATCCGGTTCACCCAGCCGCCCGGCCCCGATTGCTGCTCCATTACGCAGAAGTTCGGAGAAATCGAGCGCACGCCCGCTAAATTCAGGCTCCACGCCCGGTCCAGCAGCGGCTCATCGCCGTCGTCCGGAAAAATCGAGGCGAACTGGGGGTAGGAATCGTAGGACATAAAATCCAGCAGCGCGTCGGTCATCGCATGGCTGTCCAGATGGCCGAACACCCCGTTCGTCGTCACCCAATGGTCCGGCGCAAGCTCGCGGATGATATCCGCCTGCAGCTTCGCGAACGAGATCGCATTGTCGGAAATGAACCGCTTCTCGTCCAGCGCCTGGTGCGGATTCGGACTGTCGGAAACGGTCGGACGGGTCAGATGAACCTGTTCCCATTCCGTATAGGTTTGGTTCCAGAACACCGTTCCCCACGCCCGGTTCAGCGCCTCCAGACTCCCGTATTTCGCCTGCAGCCAGGAGCGGAACGCGGCGTGGTCGGCCTCGGAATAGAAGACGTCGATTTCGCAGTTCAGCTCGTTGTCGATCTGCCAGCCGATGACGGCGGGATGGCGGCCGTAACGCTCCGCCAACCGCCTTACGATCCGGGCCGACAGCTCGCGGTACTTCGGGCTGCTGTAGTTGTAGTGCCGGCGCGCGCCGTGCCGGTAGACGACGCCCTGCTGCGACACGTTCAGCGTCTCGGGATAGCGGTGCGTCAGCCACGCCGGCGGCGTTGCGGTCGGCGTGCCCATGATGACCTGCAAGCCGTGCTTGTGCGCCAGATCGAGCGCCCGGTCGAACAGGCCGAATTGGAATCGGCCTTCCTCCGGTTCGAAAATCGACCAGGCGAATTCGCCCACGCGGATCACCGACAGGTTCATTTCGCGCATGCGGCGGAAATCGTCTTCCCACATGCGCTCCGGCCAATGCTCGGGATAATAACAGACGCCAAGTCTCAAACGTTCGAGCCGAATCGATTTTGCCATATGATCGCTCCTCAAACCGCGCGGCGAGATGCGGCACCCCGCCGCGCGGACGCTTCCAGTTTCGGACGCACTCGCCGCCGAAGCCTGCGCCTTAACCTTTGACCGACCCCGCCGTTAAGCCGCGAATAAAGCTTTTGGACCCGAACGCGAACAGCACGAGCACCGGCAGCGTGCCCAGCGTAAGGCCGAGAATCTGCGCGGCCAAATCCGTCCGGTACGCGTCGCCGAGCGAGGTGATGCCGAGCGGGATCGTATACAGCTCCGGCTTGTTGATGATAATGAGCGGCAGCAGGTAATTGTTCCAGGACCACAGAAACACCAGCAGCGAAAGCGTCGTGATGGCCGGATAGATGAAGGGAATCACCATCCGGAAGAAAATCCCGATATCCGAGCAGCCGTCGATCTTCGCGCTTTCCAGCACTTCCGTCGGCACGGCCGAGCGGATAAACTGCGTCATCCAGTACACCCCGAACGCGTTGGCCACCCAGGGCAAAATGAGCGGAAGCAGCGTGCCGGACAGCTGCAGGTAACGCATCTCGATGACGTAAGCGACGATCCCGAGCTGGCCCGGAATCATCATCGTCAGCAGCACGAACGAGAAAATTTTGTTTTTGTGCTTGAACTCATGCTTCGCAAAGGCGAAACCGGCGCACGCGCTCACGAACACGGACAGCACCGTGCTGGAAAGCGACACGATCAGGCTGTTCAAGTAGACGAGATCGAACCGGCTTGCCGCGACCGTCTTGAGATTTTCGAGCAGATACGACCCGGGAACGAGCACGATTTTCGTAAACAAATCCTCGTTTTGGTACGTGCCCATGATCGTCATAATGTAAAAGGGCAGCAGCGAAAAGATCGACAGCACCGCAATCGCCAGCGTGGCGAGCGTCTTTTTCAGCGCAGGGCTCATTCGGAATCCCCCCTGTAAAATCGGGCGCCGACAAAGGAGAAAACGGCGATGATCACGCAGAGCCCGTAGGCGATCGCCGCGCCGAGCCCGTAGCGGGTCGTGCTGCCGTACGCGGTATCGTACATGTTCCACACGGTCGTGAGGCAGCAGCGCTCCGGACCGCCGATCACCGCGACGCTGGAGCCCATGCCCGAGCCGGTCAGCAGCAGCATCGGCTCTTCCAGCAGCTGAAAGCCGCCGATGATGCCCGTGATGACGATAAACACCGTCACCGGCTTCAGAAGCGGGAGCGTGATCGAGAAAAAGGTGCGCAGCCCGCTCGCTCCGTCCACCTGCGCCGCCTCGTGCAGATCCTTCGGAACGTTGGCCAGGCCCGCCAGGTAAAAGACCATCGTATAGCCGAATCCTTTCCAAATGAGCATCAGCACGATGACCATACGCGCATACAGCGGCTCGCCGAGCCAGTAGATGCCTTCGTCGACGAGGCCCAGCTTAAGCAGCACTTTGTTCACGAAGCCGGCCTGCCAGTCGAACAGCAGATTGAACATCAACCCGACCGCAACCGGCGTCACGATGTACGGCAAAAAATTGATCAGCTGAAACAAGCCTCTCCACTTCACCCAGCGGCTGTACAGCAGCGTTGCGATGACCAGGCCGAGCGCGATTTGCACAGGCAGCGTCAGGACGACAAACAGCAGCGTATTGCCGACCGATTTGAAGAAGTACGAATCCGGGTTAAAGAGAAATTTGTAATTGTCCAGGCCGACAAACGTTTTGTCGCCGATGCCGTCCCAGCTCGTCAGGCTGACATAAAACGAGAACACGATCGGGAACAGGCCGAAGGCCAAATAAAACAGCAGGTACGGCGAGAGAAACGCATACGGCACCCATCTTTTTTTTGCGGCATTCATGACGCTCACCAGGTAATGTCAGGCGCTTTTGCCTTCAATTCTTTTTTGATCCGGTCCATCGCCTGCTCGAGGCCGAAGGAGCTGTCCTTCGCCAGCGTCTGCAGCACGATGCTCATCGCCTCGTCGAGATACGTGTCGTTGATGTTCTCCGGCATATCCTTCGTCGTCGCGGAGATGTCCACGAAGAATTTCTCGCCGATATTTTGGCTGCCGAAGTTCCGCCACGTCCAGTTCGTAAAGGACGGATCCTCGTACGCTTTTTTGTAGTGCGTAAATACCCCGTCCGTTTTCTGCGCTTCGGCGCCCTCCTGCGACATGGAGGTGAACTCGATCCATTTCCAGGCCAGTTCGGCGTTTTTGGCGCCCTTCGGAATGCCGTGCGAGGACCCGCCTCTGACGATGCCGCCGCCGGGCGGAACCATCAGCGCCCACCGGTCGTCTTTTTTGTCGTTCGGGCCGATGACGTATTGCGGCATCCAGACCGGGCACTCGGCAAAGATGTATTTGTCTCCGCCGAACGCAGCGTTCCATGCCGGCGTCCATTGGTCGAGCTTATCCACGATGCCGGCGTCGCGGAACTTCACCAGCGCGGACAAGACGCTTTCGAGCGCGGACACGTTCAGCTTGTTTCCGTCGAAGTACGGCTCGGGACGCTGCCCTTTCAAAATATCGTTCACATCGCCGAGGCTCGGGAACATTTTGACCTTGCCGCCGCTTTTCTGAACGACCTCTTTCCCCTTCTCGATGAAGACGTCCCAGCTTGTAAACATCTTCTCCATTTCTTCCGGATCGTCCGTTCCGAAGTATTCTTTGGCCAGCGGCTTGATAAAGGCAAGTCCGGCAACGCTCATATCGTCCGGGATCGCGACCAGCTTGCCGTCTACGGAAAAGGCCGGGATGTCGTAATCGAACAGCAGCGATGTGTCCGCGTTGTACGGCGCCGCGCTCAAATCTTCCAGAATGCCCATATCGAAGATTTTCGCTTTCTGCCCTCTCTCGATCCGGATGACATCCGGCAGTTCGCCTCCGGAGGCGATCGTCGTCTGCAGCTTTTTCGGAACGTCCTCCGCCGCCACATTCACCCGCTTCATCTTGATGTTCGGGTATTTCTTGTTGAAAGCGGCCAATGCCGTCGGGTGCTCGGGCTCCCAGGTCCACAGCACGAATTCGCCCTTTAATTGTTCGTCCCCGCCGGAGCCGGCTTCCGCTCCGCTTCCGCCGCCCGTCCCTCCGGTATCGGCGCCTCCCCCGGACGCGTTCGGTCCCGTCCCCCCGGATGCGCTCGGGTTTGCGCCTCCCGAATTTTCTCCTCCGCAAGCCGCGATCAGCGCGGCCAGCAGGCAAAGGACGAGCGCGACAACGATTCGTTTGGTTCCACCGGATTTGCTCATCGTAAACCCTCGCTTTCCACCATTTTGATGTATCCGCTTTCAAAGCATATCGCTGCTTGCATCCTCCCGTAAATAACGGAATTCTGCACTTTTGGTCGGCTTTCTGCACAGACGCTTGATTCCTTTCCCCCCCGCTGCGTTATAATTTGGACTACACACACCATGAACGCGCGGGAGGGGGAACCGCATGAAGGTCATGCTGGTGGACGACGAACGCATCGCGTTGGAGCGTGTCGGCAACCTGCTCGAATGGAGCCGTCACGGGTACGAGATCGCGGCGACGGCGACGAACGGTAAAAGCGCTTTGCGGCTGTGCGAGGAAATCCGGCCGCAAATCGTGATCGCGGATATCCGCATGCCGGTTATGGACGGACTGGATTTGATCCGCGCCGCATCCGAACGCAAGCTTGGCGTCAAATTCATCATTATGAGCGCGTATGAAGACTTCGACTGCGCGCGGCAAGCGATTGCCCTGGGGAACGTGTCCGGGTATCTGATCAAGCACGAAATGGACCGGGACCATTTGCTGCAAGCGCTGCAAAAGGCGAAGGACGCCTGGCAGGCGGATGAAAAGCAGCGCCGGATCGAGCGCGCCAGGCAGCTTAAACAGGCGCTCGCGGACAGCGAAGCGTTGGCGTTGGCCGAAGGCGAATTTCACCCTCCGTTTGCGGTGGCGCTGATGCAGGAGGATCTGCCCTTCGCCCCGGTTCCTCCCGCCGGCGGCGGAACCGCGAACGGGCCGGCCTTCAGTTGGCCCGAGGAAGATCTTCTGCCGCTGGCCGATCATCCCGAATGGACGCCGGTCGGCGAATTCGCCCTCGATCGCGCCCGGTTTATCGCCGTGTACGCCCGGAAAGCGAAAACCGCCGCCCCAAGGCGCGAATCGTTCCGCGAGCTCGCCGCCAAGCTGCAAGCCCGGCTAAAACGCCGTTTCGGGCGCCCGTTCTCGCTTTTTTACTCTTTTCACGATGACGGCCTCTCCACCCTGTCCCGATCCTTGCATCGGGTCGAAACGGCCGCCCGCCATGCGGTGTTTTGCGGCAAAGACGCGCTGCTGTGCGCGGACGATCTCCCGCTGAACGACGCGGATGGCTCCTCTCTGCCGCTGCGCGGAGCGCGGCTGGCCGAACTGGCCCGATTGGCCGAAACGATCCGGCAGCTTGACGCCGGCCAAATCGAAAGCGCTATCAACAGGCTGTTCGATTCGTCCGTCCGCCCGTATTGGGACCTGCCCCTCCTGCACGAAACGATTCGCACCGCAACCGCCGCCGCAAGCGAGCTGTTGGCCGCCAAGGGGCTGCCCGCGGAAGATCCGCTGGACCCGCGCCGCGGAGGACCGGCGTACCATATCGACGAAATCCGAAGCCGGCTGACGGATTGGATCATCGGGGTTTGCTCCGCCGCAAGCCCGTACCGCAACCTGTCCGGCAAGCTGCTGAAGGCGGTCCGCTATATCGGGGACCACTATCACGAGGACATCAACATCGAGGACGTGGCGTATTCGCTCGGCATCAGCGCGTCCTATCTGCATCAGCTGTTCAAGCGGGAGATGGACCGCACGTTTCACGACTATTTGACCGAAATCCGAATCGAACAGGCCAAGCGCATATTAAGCCGGGAGGACGCCAAAATGACGGATGTGTGCGCAAGGGTCGGCTACCGCTCGCCCCAGCATTTCAGCCAGGTGTTCAAAAAAGTGACCGGTCTGCTTCCCCACCAGTACCGGCATGGAGTCCGCGCCTGATGAAAAGGCTTCGTTCCGTCATTTTGCAGCGGATTGCCGTCGTCGCGGCCGTCAGCTTTCTGTTGTCGGCCGGATTCACCTATTATTACTATCGCACGATTCTCATCGGCCAGATGCTTCGCGAAGACGAGACCAGTCTCGCCCAGACGATGAGACAGCTCGAATACATGTCGGACGATATCGCCAAGTTTTCCTTTTATTTGATTATCTCTGGACAGGTGCAATCGTTCTACAAAACGTTCAACCGTTTGGACACGTACGATCAATTCGCCATTCTCAAGCATACGCTGGACTATTTGGACAACAACAAGGGGCTCCGCAAGGAAGTGCACAGCTTTGCGCTTATTTTGCCGGACGGACGGGCGTTCTGGAGCGAATCGGTCAACGATCTTTATTTCTCCGAGCGGTTAAAGGAAGATTGGTACCAGAATTACAAGCGGTCCGGTCAAGATCATGCGTTTTCCGAGCCTCACGATTTGCTTGTATCCAACAACGCCTCGCAAACGGGTGCCATGATCAGCTTTATCGTCTCCGTAAGAGACATCGAGCAGCCCGAGAAAAAAATCGGCGAGCTGATCGTCAATCTCGATTATGAGAATTTCAAAAGCCTGCTCGACTTCGGCAGCCGCGACTTTGAAGGCTTTATCTGGCTGCATGAGGGGGGAGCCGTGTTGTACGAAAAAGAGCCGGATGAATCCGGGGCGATGTCCTCGGACGAGCTGATCCGGGCCGTCGGCGAAAAGCCGGGCGAAGGCGCTGTCAAAGTCCGGAACGGCTATCTGCTGGTCGAACGCTCCACCACGAATCATTGGAAGCTTGTGGCCTTCATCTCGCAAAAAAAGCTGATGGAACGGGGCCAATTCGTGCTTTATTTGCTCGGCGTTTTTTCGGTCACAAGCACCATTATGACGCTGCTGCTCATGATGCCGGCGATTCTTCGCATTACGCGTCCGATCATGCGGCTGTACCATGCGATGAATATCGTCTCGAGCGGCAACCTGCAGGCTTCCGTCGAAATCCGGACGGGGGACGAACTGGAAAAGCTGGGGCAGGGATTCAACCGGATGACGCATCAGCTTCGTTCGCACCTCGAGGAATCGATCCGTTACGAGAAAAACAAGCGGGAGATGGAGCTGGAGCTGCTCTTGTCGCAGTTGAACCCGCATTTTGTCTACAACACGCTCAATGCCGTCATGTATATGGCCGAAAAGCAGGGCAACCGCGACATCGTCCGGATGGTCGGCGCGCTTATCCGGCTTTTGCAGGACGCCGGCAAAATCGGCGAGGCGGGGTCGCTCATTCCGCTTCGCGACGAATTGCGCCTGCTGCAGGACTATATCGAAATCCAGTCGTACCGGTACGCCGGCATGTTCGAGGTCGTCCGGGACGTGGACGAAGAAGCGCTCGATTGCCTCGTTCCCCGCCATTTGATTCAGCCGTTTATCGAAAACGCGATTTTTCACGGCATATGCCCGAAAGATGCGTTCGGCACCATCCGCCTGTCCGTTTCCGCGCGCGAGCGGACCCTTGTCATCCGGATCGAGGATGACGGAGTCGGCATCGAACCGGAGCAGCTCGCCACGATTTGGGACAGGGTCGAAACGCGCAAAAACAGCGGCCTCCGCCACATCGGTCTGGCCAATACGAAAAAACGGCTGGAGCATCTGTTCGACAGACAGGCGGCGCTGCGCATCGAAAGCCGGGTGCACGAAGGCACCGCCGTGACGATCGAGCTTCCGAAAGTCGTCAAGTAGTGCAACAAAAAAACCGTCCCGGAGGCGTTTTTGCCCCTCGAGGACGGTTTTTTCAGCTTGCATATTTTCCAGCTTACAGATAAGAGCAAATATAATCGGTCGTTTGCGCGACCTTCAATTTGAATTTGGCATTGGCCGGAACCGTGAACTCCCCGCTGCCCGAGATGGAAATCCATTCCTCGCTGCCCGGAAGCTGAACGCTCAGCTCTCCGGCCAAAATCTCCATCACTTCGGTTTGCGAAGTGCCGAATTCGTACTCGCCCGGCAGCATGATGCCCAGCGTTTTGTGGCTTCCGTCCGCAAACTTGACGGTGCGGCTCGTGACTTTGCCGTCAAAGTAAATATTGGCTTTCTTGACGACACTTACATTATCGAATTGCGACATAATCGTCTCCCTGTTCGTGTAATCGCGGGCGGGCCGAACTCCCATTTCGTCGGCCGCCAAAGCACGGGGGTTGGTCCGGCGTTTCCATCGGCCGGGCCGCCAACCGAACCTGCTCTCCCGTTTGGCCCCGCTCCCCGCTAGATAGAACCCAGGTCCGGCCATCAAGCCGGACCTGCGATCCGCTATTTGCCCAAATTTCCCGATTTTCGCCGGTTTCCGGACAGACGATCCGCTAATGGGGGGCAAATCCGCAAAATTGGCCGATGAATGAGCAAATAGCGGAACCACTGTCCGTACACTCTCGCTCATTAGCCCAAATCGGCCGAATAGCGGAACGACGGTCCGCATAACCGCCACCTGCAACTAAACGAAAAACGGAACTAAACCGTTCACCCATCCCAACTTAGCGGTTCACCCGTCTGTACATCGCCCCTGCACCCAATCCGCCCAGCCAGTCCGCGCATCGGTGCGTACAGCCAGTTCACGCATCGGTGCACATACCGTTCCGCATGCGATCGGCTGTGCCGGATTGACGATCTGTGCAGGGGCCGGAATTCCAGCGCTGTCCGATCTTACAGCAGCTTCTTGAATTGCGCGATCACGTTGTCGACGGTGAAGCCGAATTCCTTGATCACGCGGTCTCCCGGCGCGGATGCGCCGAAGGTGGAGATGCCGAGAATCGCGCCGCCATCTCCGACATAACGTTCCCAACCGAACGGGGAAGCCATTTCGATCGCAAGACGGGCTTTGACCGACTTCGGAAGAACGCTGTCCTTGTATTCCTGCGGCTGCTTGTCGAACAGATCCCAGCTCGGCAGGCTGACGACGCGAACGTGCACGCCTTGTTCGGCAAGCGCTTTTTGCGCGGCGACGGCCAGCTGCACTTCCGAACCCGTCGCGATCAGAATGCCTTGCGGGTTGCCGTTAGCGGCTTCGGACAATACGTATCCGCCTTTGGCGACGCCTTCGCGCGCTTTTTCCGCCGTACCTGCAAGAATCGGCACGTTTTGGCGGGTGAGCACAAGCGCAACCGGGTTGGCGTTGTTTTGCACGGCATATGCCCATGCGGCGGACGTTTCGTTGCCGTCGGCCGGACGGATGACCGTAAGGCCCGGCATCGCGCGGATCGAAGCGAGCTGCTCGATCGGCTCGTGCGTCGGACCGTCTTCGCCGACCGCGATCGAGTCGTGCGTCAGGACGTAGACGACCGGCTGCTTCATGAGCGCAGCGAGACGGACGGCAGGACGCAGGTAGTCGGTGAAGACGAAGAACGTGCCGCCGTACACCTTGAGGCCGCCGTGCAGGGAGATGCCGTTCATGGCCGCAGCCATGCCGAATTCCCGTACGCCGAAGTAAATGTTGCGGCCGTCGTATTGGCCTGCCTTGTATACGGGCAGACCTTTCAGGTGCGTCATCGTCGAGCTCTCCAGGTCGGCGGAGCCGCCTACGAGATGCGGAACGTTTTTCGCCAGGCCGTTCAGCGCGTTGCCCGATGCGACGCGGGTCGAGAGCGGCTTGTCTTCCGGCGAGTACACCGGCAGGTCCTTGTCCCAGCCTTCCGGCAGCTCGCGGTTGACCGCGCGCTCGAATTGAGCGGCCAGCTCCGGATAAGCCGATTTATATTTGGCGAACAGTTCGTTCCATTCCGCGTTCGCCTTCTCGCCGCGCGCCTTCACTTCCGCGAAATGAGCGCGCACTTCATCCGGCACGTGGAATTCTTCGTGATCCCATCCGTAGAACTGTTTCGTCAGCTTCGCTTCCTCGGCGCCGAGCGGAGAGCCGTGCGGGCCGGCGTGGCCGCCTTTGCCGCCTTTGTTCGGGGAACCGTAGCCGATAATCGTCTTCACTTCGATCAGCGTCGGCTTGTCCTTTTCCGCTTGCGCGGCGGCGATCGCCTTGGCCAGCGCGTCCAGATCGTTGCCGTCTTCGACGCGCAGCACTTGCCAGTTGTAGCCTTCGAAGCGTTTGGCGACGTTTTCCGAGAACGACAAGCTCAGCTCGCCGTCAAGGGAGATGTCGTTGGAATCGTAAAGCACGATCAATTTGCCCAGCTTCAGGTGGCCCGCCAGCGATGCGGCCTCGGAGGAGATGCCTTCCATCAGGTCGCCGTCGCCGCAAATGGAATACGTGTAGTGGTTGATCAGCTCGAAGCCGTCGCGGTTGTATGTAGCCGCAAGCTGAGCTTCGGCCATCGCCATGCCGACCGCCATCGCAATCCCTTGGCCGAGCGGCCCCGTCGTCGCGTCAACGCCCGCCGTATGGCCGTATTCCGGATGCCCCGGCGTGAGGGAGCCCCATTGGCGGAAGTTTTTCAGTTCTTCCAGCGGCAGGTCGTAGCCGCTCAGGTGAAGCAGCGCATAAAGCAGCATCGAACCGTGTCCTGCGGACAGAACGAAGCGGTCCCGGTTGATCCATTCCGGATTGGACGGATTGTGGGTCATCGTTTTGGCGAACAATTGGTAACCCATCGGCGCCGCGCCCATCGGCATGCCCGGGTGGCCGGATTTGGCTTTCTCGATCGCGTCGATGGCCAAGGTCCGGATGGTCGTAATGGATAATTGTTCAATCGATTTGGTGCTTGCAGTCATCTTGTGGATGGACCTCCTTCTATATATCGCAAAGACGTTGTTCGTCCGCGATGGATAAATAAAACGCAAACCAAAATTCCCAAACCGGGCGCGGGAACGTTAATCCCACATATTGTACCACGGGTTTCCGGGTTTTACCACGGGTTGTACGTACAAGCCCGGCTTTGCGGCCCGCTTGGGCCCGGGATTCTTGGGGCGGCGGCTACCGCCTGAGCCTCACTTCCAGCTCGTCGCCCGCTTGAAGCGGCGCCTGGCCCTGCTCCGCGAGCCGGCGGTTGACCGCGGCATACAAGTCTCCCATATAAACGAACCGGTCGCCGATATACATTACCCATTCGTCGTTTTCCACATCGTAGGCCACGCGGCCTTCGATGACCGTCTGCTGCCTGCGGGAGGACATGGGCGTTTGCGTTCAGACGAAGGCGACCGTCTTGTTCTGGTACACGACCAGACGGTCCTCCGTATGCCACTTGACGGCGCGGGCCAGCACGATGCGCTCGATGTGGCGGCCGATCCGCTTCAATTCGTCGACATCGTTGCGGTGGCTGACCCGCTGAACGTCCTGCTCGATGATCGGCCCTGCGTCCAGCTCGGCGGTGACGTAGTGCGCCGTCGCTCCGATCAGCTTGACGCCCCGCTCGTACGCCTGATGGTACGGCTTGCCGCCGACGAAAGCCGGAAGGAAGGAATGGTGAATGTTGATGATCCGGTTCGGGAAATGCTCGATAAACTTCGGCGTGACGATTTGCATGTAGCGGGCCAGCACGACCAGATCGATTTTGCCCGCGGCCGTCAATTCCAGCTGCTTGCGCTCGGCTTCTTCCTTCGTCTCCGGCGTCACCGGAATATGGTGGTAAGGAATGCCGTAGGACTCGACCAGCCCCCGCATAATGTCGTGATTGCTGATCACCATGCTGATGTCGGCGTCCAGATCGCCGGCTTGCCATTGCCAGAGCAATTCCAGCAGGCAGTGGTCTTCCTTGGACACCATCACGGCGATGCGCTTGCGGCGGCTGGCGCGGTACACGCTCCAGCGCATGTCAAAGCGGTCGGCGACGCGGGTAAAGTCCTCCTGAAGCGACGGAAGCTTTTGCTCCAGATCGTTCAGGTCGAACTCGATCCGCATGAAAAACATCCCGCCCTCGGGGTTCATCGTGTACTGGTCGGACTGAACAATGTTCGCGCCCTGCTCGTACAGAAATTGGGAGACGGCCGCCACGATGCCGGGGCGGTCGGGACAGGAGATCAGCATGCGCGCGCGGTTTTTCTTATCTTCCTTGCGCAGCGCCTCCTGCGCTTTATAGACGTTAAGACTCATGCATTCGCTTCCTTTCTGCCAAACATGCCGTCGAACGGCGAACGGTTCCGGTCTTCCGCCGTTAACCCGGCCTTCGCCTAATCTCAATCTTCGCTTGAGCTTCGCTAGAACTCGAACATTGCTTAGATTTGCTGAAACCCGGTTTTCGCTCGGGTTCGTTGAAACTCGCTCTTCGCTCGATCTTCGCTGAAACCCAACCTTCACCTAAAACGGGTAGAACGGGCCTTCGCCTTTACACCCTCGCCGTTACAACCTTGCCGTTACACTTTCGCCAACCATTCTTTGCCCGCGAGGCTGACGGTGATGCGGTGGTTGATTTCTTCCTCGCTGTAATCGGGCGACAGTACGCGATGCTCGACCGCCAAATCGTACAGCCGCTCCATCGGTTCGCGCGGGTCCGCTTTGCGCGCCTTGGCGTCGGACTTGAGCAGCTCCCACGTACCGAGCACATACTGGCGGGGCACGATGCCTTCCTTGTCGTAGAAGTGGTGAAGCCGCTCGACGTCCTCAAGGAAAGCGCCCCCGAAGCGCTCTTCGGCGTTGCCGCGCAGCATCGCGATTTCCGCCTCGTACATCGGTCGCTCCTTGTCCTTGATTTTCCCGATCCAGGGCGTTTCCAGAATAAACGGCTTGCCCCGCAGCGCCTCGTGATGCACGATCCTTTCGATCGCCTCGAACCCGATCCAGCCCGAGCCGATCGGAGCGTGGCGGTCTTTGGCCGATCCTTGCGGATTTTTGCTGTCGTTGATATGCACGACGGCCAGCCGGTCCAGGCCGACGATATCGTCGAATTGGCGCAGCACGCCGTCAAAATCGTTCACGACGTCGTAACCCGCATCGTGCATGTGGCAAGTGTCCATGCAGACGGCGAGCCGGCGGTTGTCCTCCACGCGCTCGATAATGGCGGCGATCTCCTCGAAGCTGCGTCCGATCTCCGATCCTTTGCCGGCCATCGTCTCCAGCGCGATGCTTACGTCCGTATCCTTGGTGGCGCCGAGCACCTCGTTCAACCCTTCGGCGATGCGTTGGATGCCGTATTCCGGATCTTTGTCGGTATAAGCGCCCGGATGAAGGACGATGTTGCGGACGCCGATGTGGTGCGTGCGGCGAATTTCCTCTTGCAGGAAATTGACCGCAAGTTCGAACGTTTCGTTCTTATAGGAACCGAGGTTGATGATGTAGGGGGCGTGAACGACGATTTCGCCGATGTCGGCCTCCGCCATCAGCTTCTTGCCCTCGGGAATGTACAGGCTGTCAATCGGCTTGCGTCGCGTGTTCTGCGGAGCGCCGGTATAAATCATAAATGTGCTGGAGCCGTAGGATATGGCCTCCTTGGCTGCGGTCAGCAGACCCTTGTCCGAAAAAGATACATGGGAACCGATTTTAAGCATGGAGTTGCTCCTCTCCGCCTCCGTGCCTTAAGGAACGGGGTTCCCGATCCGGCCGGGGCGCGTCCGTTTGGATCATCCCCTATTGTAGCGCGAACGTCGAAATAAATCTAGGAATGAGCTATAATTTCAAAATGAAGATTTGATGATTGTTTACATCGAGGTGAGAAGCATTGAAAGGCACGCCCGACTGGTTTATGTATTTTATCGGATTTTGGACGATCGTGCTGGTCGTGTTCATCAGCATAGGCGGATTTTTTATGTTTCGCAAATTTCTCAAAGTTCTGCCCAAGCAGGACGGGAAGTCGAAACTGGACTGGCAAAATTACTGGGTGGAAAAAAGCCGGCCGCTCTGGACCGAGGAAACGAAAGCCCTGCTGGACAAGCTGACCGAGCCGGTACCCGCCCCGTTCCGCGATATCGCCAAGCATTCCATCGCCGCCCGCATCGGGCAGTTGGCCGTCGAAAGCGGCGCCTCGAGCGTGACGGTAGCGCACTGCATCGAAGGATACATATTGGCCACGCCCAAGCGGGACCATTCGTTCCTGATCAAATTTCTCGAAAAAAACCAAATCGACTACTCGCCTTACAAGCACCTCTTGGAATAATTTCGGTAATTCCGGCGGTTGGCTGAACGTAATGAAACAAATATCGAAACCTTTGCGCTTTGCCGCCGTCTAACCTCTTGAGGGCAATATGACAGCTCAGGCTTTTGACTAACTATGGAGGTGCTTTTGTATGAAACGTTTCGGTAAACATTTGGCATTATGTGTAGCTGTCCTTTCTTTGGTTTTGGCGACGGCATGCAGCAAAGACAATAACGGAGCCCCCGGGGCAAGCGAGTCTCCGTCCGCGAGTCCGTCCGCAAGCGTGACGCCGGCTCCCGAGAGCCCGAGCGCTTCTCCTTCTGCGGTAACCCCGGAAGTGATCGAATCGACCGGCGAATATATCGGGCTGATGGACAGCCACTCGATCGAAATCAAAACGGAAAACGGCCCGACTCCGTTCCAAATCGACGCCGCAACGGCGGAAAAGCTGTCCGATTGGGAACAAGGAACTCCCGTAAAATTCCAATATAAAGAAGAAAAGTTGGATGCAAACGGCGAACAGGTGAAGCAAAACGTGATCGTCTCCATCGACAAGCAATAACAGCAAAGGAGCGCATGTCATGCGGTTCATGATTTGCGGCGGTACCGGTTTTATCGGAAAGGCGCTCGCGGACGCGATGCTGGCCCGCGGCGACGAAGTTTGGATTGTAACGCGAAAAATGCCTGCGGCCCCGGCCGCGGGCTTTCTCTATGTAACATGGGAAGAATTGTCCAAAAACCCCGCCCGGTGGAACGGATTGGACGGCATCGTGAATTTGGCCGGGGAATCGATCAATCAGCGCTGGAACGAAGAGTCCAAAAGGCGGATTCTCGTTTCGCGCACGCAGACGGCCATGCATCTTGCCGATATCGTCAAACAGATGACCGTTCCCCCGAAGGTCGTCGTGAACGCGTCGGCTGTCGCCCTGTACGGACATTCGTTCAGCAAGATGACAAAACGAAAGACCACGCCTTACATACCGGCTTCTGCGGCAAGCGCCGTCCCGGATTCGCCTTCGGCCGGCGGCGGCGCCGAAGCGATGGCCGAACGGACCCCGCGCGGGGCAGCGGACCGAGGCGAGGCCGATTCGGCAGCATGGAAGGCGGATTCGCCGGCGGCGGAAGCGCCGGAACCGTTCTCCTTCGAAGCTCGGGACGCCCGTTCGGCGCTGGCGTCGAGCCCGGAACCGGCTTCGGTCCGTACCCGGGCGCATGCCGAATCCGAACCGACCCGCCATGTTTACCCTAACGGGCTGAAAGGCTTTACCCGAAGCGTTCCGGGGGAAACAGCCGGGCGGCTGTCGAACCCCCCGGCAGCCGGAGGTTCCGTTCCGGAGCGGGAACACAGCTATCCCGTATCGGATGATTTCGATCCGAACGGAGAGGATGCCGTGTATAGCGTCGGGCAGGACGACTGGCACACTCAAGAAGCTGGGTTCGCATCCGGCCCTGTGGGCTCGAACGCCCAAACCGGGCCTGCGGATTCGAACCTTTGGGCCGAACGTGCGGCACGGCCGGATTCCCCGCTGGACGCCGAACCGGCCGCTTCCGAAACAACGGGGAATGCGGCGCATACGGCGGCGTATACGCCGGCAACGCATACGGCAACGGGGACGTCCGGCCAGCCCGGCTCCCGATTGGCAGAATCGTTCGAGGAAGAATTGTTCGACGAAAATTCCCCTGCCGATCCGGCGGATTATCTTGGACGCGTCGTCGTTGCCTGGGAGGAGGCGGCGGACCAAATTCCCGTGGACCGAATCGTAAAGCTTCGCCTCGGTCTCGTGTTGGCCCGCAAGGGCGGCCCGTTCCCGCTGCTTCGGCTGCCATACCGGCTGCTCGTCGGCGGCAGAATCGGCGACGGAACCCAAGGGTTCCCATGGATTCACCTGCAGGATGCCGTTTCGCTCATCCTGTTCTGTCTCGACACGCCCGAGATCGAAGGGCCGGTCAACGCCGTCGCCCCGGACCCGGTCACCAACGACGCGTTCGGCCGCACGCTTGGCGAAGTGATGCGCCGTCCGCATTGGCTGCCCGTTCCATCCGGACTGCTGCGGGCCTTCCTCGGCGAAAGGGCGGAGCTGGTGCTCACGGGACAGCTCGCCTATCCGCTGAAGGCGCTCGAACACGGGTTCCAGTTCGCCTATCCGCGTCTGGACGAAGCGCTTCGCGATTTGACACGCTGACGAGCGCTAACGGAGCAAATAGAAGTACCGGGGATACCGGGCATTTCATTGTTGGCTACATTTCGTTGTATCGGTAGACGGACGAAGCGATTTGCAGGCTGTCGCCGCTCTTTAGCGGGTACAGTTCATACGGCGCCATCGGCTTGCCGTTGATCCAGCTGCCGTTGCGCGAGCCCAGATCCTTCGCCCGCCATCCGTCCGCCTGCCGGATCAGCTCCAGGTGGGCTCTCGATACGCCTTGCGTTTCGTCCACGTGCTGCGCGATCTCGGCGGACCTCCCGATGATCAGGGAAGAGCCTTGAAGCGCGATGCGGACCTTGCGTCCGCCGCTGTCCGTCTCCAAATAAGGCTTCGAGTCGTTCGGACGGACGGCATCGGACAGCAACGCGGTCTCCGCTCCGCTTCCGGGTAGCCAGCTTGTCCGCAGCCCGGACGCTTCGGCGCTCTCCGCCCCCCATTCTTCTCCCTCCTTATTGGCAGCGTTCCTCCAGCCATAGTCCGCCGCCTCGCGATGCGAATAGGACGTATCCGGATCGGATACGGACGATGCAGACGATATAGGCGACGCAGTCGATATGGGCGACGCAGTCGATATGGGCGACGCAGTCGATATGGGCAATGCAGTCGATATGGGCAATGCAGTCGATATGGGCAATGCAGTCGATATGGGCAATGCAGTCGATATGGGCAATGCAGGCGATACGGGCGAAAAAGCGGCAAACCGTGGTTTGGCCTCCGGCGCAGAAAACTCGCGTTCGCGTTCGGGCTTTACGCCGAGCTCTTTATCGTACTCCGGAAGGTCTGACGAAGCCGGAGCTTCCGGCGCCAGGGCGTTCTTGTTCTTCCCTAGAAAACCTCCATTCCACATATACGCGCAGGCTCCGGCCATACAGAGCGAAATTCCGGCCGAAAGCGCCAGGTTGCGCGAATCCGGCGAAGGCAAATAGACGAACCGCCAGGCCGCGGCGGCCAGCAGCGAAGCGCCCGCCGCAACGCAGGTCCTCAGCCTTCCGAGAGACAGCGGAGGCTTTTCCGTTGTCCGAACGGCCCATTCCTCCCGGCCGTCTCCCAACAAACCGGACAGGCTTTGCGGATCGTTTGCCGGCGTCTGAATCCGTCTCAGCAGGCCGCCTTCCGTCCTCGCGCCATCGGCCGGAACCTCTTTTTCGATCCCGTTCGGCCTTGAAAACGCCCTTGCCGGAATCGCCTTTTTCGGCTCGATGCCGGCTTCCGAACGAGGAGACGGATCGGAGGCGGCTTCCGGTCTGCTTGCTGCGCTCCCCATCCTCGAAGATCGCACCGCCGTCTTCGGCGAACCGTCAATCCCGGATCCCCGGGCTTCCTTCCCGCCTGCCGAACGGAATCGGGAGGACGACGTTTCCCGCGATCCGCCCGCTTCACGCCCTGCAATCGGGTTGGCTGCCGCCGCGTACGCCCGGGCGTAATGCCGAAGCGCCGCAGGCGAGAAATCCTCCGATCCCGCGATGCGCAGCAGGTGCCGCATGGCCAAGCCGTCCGGTTCGTCGACGTACATCATCCAGCGCACGATTAACCGCTCAAGCGCAAACGCGAAACTTTCCCCTGCCGGCTTTCTTGAGACCGGCAAATAGGTAAAATACAGATCATGCCAATCCTCGCCGACAAAAATAAAATCGTCGTCCAAAACGAAGCGCTCCTGATCCAGCATATAATCCCGGCCGTTTTCCAGCACGTCGGCCAGGCGGCACAGGGCGGATACGGCCTCGGCCATCGTCCAGCGGGAAGCCCGGACGGCCTGCGACAGCATGCGGCGCCCCGACAGGGAATAGCGCAGGGCAATCTTTCCGTCGAGCTCTTCCGTTTCCAGCTTCAGCAAACCGGGAACATCGCAGGCGCGGAGCATATCCGTTTGGAGCAAGTCCAGCTCTTTCCCGCCGATCGGCGGATCGCCCTCCAGCACCATCCGATGGCCTCGTCCTTGTTCGAATTTCACCTTATAACCGTTCATGCCTTTCCCTCCTTCTCATGCTCAGCCGAATCCTCCCCACATGAGGGCGGCAAAAGCGGGCCCCACCGCCAGCATAAACGGAAACTTCGCCCCGCCTTTGCCCGCTTCAAGCGGGTGCTTTCCCCACGGCCAAGCGATGGCGCCGAACCCTTTGCGCAAGCCGGGCGCCCTCAGCAGAATCAGCAGCAGCGCAATCCCTCCGGCGAACAAAATCGACCATACGGCCAGTTCCAGCGCGCGAACCGATCCCATCCAAGCGCCGTAAGCGGCAAACCATTTGACGTCTCCCCCGCCGATCCCCCGCAGCAGAAACAGGATCAAAAGCGGCGCCATGCCGAATGCCGCTCCTGCGGCGGAGCGACCCAGACCCTCCCAGCCTTGCAGCAGACCGTGGCAAACCAGGCCGGAGACGGCAGCCGGAACGGTCAGGCCGTTCGGAATTTCCATGCGCCGAATGTCGGTCCAGCAGGCGATCAGGGTAAGCGCCGCAGCCGCGGATATCGTGATCATTTCGAAGCCCGTCAACCGTCGATTCTCTCCTTTCGTACGTTCCGTCTCGTTCGCGGCGTGGAAGCCTAACCGCCCCCGTTCGCTTGCGATTTGGCCGCAACCTCGAACATCTGCGTCAATGGCTCTCTGCCTTCGGACTTTGCCTCCCAAAACCATGTGCCCGGCGTCGTGTTGCCCGAAACGTGCCAGGTCCATGAAACGATGCCCCTCTCGTCCGCCGTTGCCATTCCAAGATTCCTCGCCTGGCTTTCCCCGCTCTTGTAGACCACGGTCAGATAGACCGTCTGTCCCGGTTCCGCCCGCAGCGTCAGCGTCGCCTTTCGACCCCTTGCCACCGGATTGGGCGAAAGCGAAACGAACGACAAGGCGCTCGGCTGCGCACCGTCCTCGGCAAGCTTCGCGGCGGACGGCTGTCCGCCGACCCACGCCCGCTCCCTGGCCGATTGGCGCAGCACAAGGGTCCTGCCGACAAACGGAACCTTGAACGGAAGACGGTATTCCGCCTCCACCGTAATGAATGCGCCGGACGGCTGCTCGGCCGAAGGGATTTCCGCTTTGACCACCCGCAGGCGGTCTTCGTCCAGCAAGCCGCCGTCCAGCCTCGTTTTCAGCCACTCTTCGAACGCCGCTCTTGCGGCCGTTTGTTCGATCGACCACGAACCGTCAGCGGCCTGCCGTGCCCATTCCGACAACGGCGAAGGGAGAAGATCCCCGTATTCGGACAGCGTCCGGCCGATGTCCTCGAGCTTGGCGGACCATGTCTCCGTTTGTTTGTAGACGGGCTCGGACCGCACCTTGTCGGCGGCCAGGGATATCGGGTACCACGCCGCGGCGGCCTGCCTCACGGTCTGGGACAGCGCTCCGTGAAGCGCCATCGCCGTGACCGAGGTCCGAATGAGAAACACGAGAAACACAACCGTCAGCATAAAGATCGGCATAACGAGAGCGGCTTCCAGCGTGATGCTCCCCGCAGCGCGCACGCGCGAGGCCCGTTCACTGGTAGGCGTTATCCGCCGTAAAAACAGCTTCATAGCGGTTCCCTGCCACCTCTCCGCCCAGCCTTCCGGTTTTCCCGAGCGCCTTGATCAATCCCGGAAAAAACCACAACCTTAGCGACGCAACGCCCTCCCCGCTGACATATGTGTACGCCTCCTGCAGCGATATGCCCGTATTATGCTCAATCACGGCGATCGTGCGGGCGGTTTGGCCGGAAGAGCCGCCGTGAAGCAGGAAAAACAAGCGCAAATAATCGGAATAAACCGTGTCCGCCTTCACGTATTTGGACAGTTCGATCTTCCCCTGATCCAACAAATGCCGCAGATCGGCAACCGCATGTTTGACCGCGTAAAGCAGCGCTCCGGCCAGCACAAGCAGCGGAGACCCGAGCGAACGGGACTCGATCAATCCTTCCATTGTTCGAATCGCCAGCCGAAACATAAAAATTTCGCCGTATGCCGCCGCGATGTTTCCGCTCGGATGGGTCAAGCCATACAAAATATACTCGGCTTGCTGCTTATCGGGACTCGTCGCGCTTCCCGCCTCGCCGCTCAGCCATGCCTTGATTTCAGCGGGGTCGCTATAGGAGAAGCGAGAAACCGCGTATTCGGCAAAGTAGAGCGAATCCCGCCAATTCGCCGACGCAACGGCAAGAGCGTCAAGCCAATCCTTTGAGGCGGCGACCGCCTCGTCCCGGCCCCGGGACGCGCGATCCGGACGCGGCGGCGCCGTTTGTTCATCCGCCGCTTTGTTCCAGGCGAGATTTTTCTGGTAAAGGCGATCAAGCTCCCGGAACGCCTCCCTCTCTTCGTCCGTCCCTTCCGCTGCGGACAAAGCCTGCAGCAACGAGTTTGCGGACGACCACTCGTTTTCGGCCTCCTTTTCCAGACGTTTGCGCTCCTCGTCCGCGGCGCGATGCTCGCCAAGCTTTCCGCGCCTGTCCTCAAGAACGGAGCCCGAAGCGCCGTACCGGTTCCGATACAAATCTCCGGCGCGCTGCAGACGTTCGGCCCCGCTTCGAAGCTCTTCTTCAAGTCCGGTCGAACCCGAAACCGCCGCGGCCGAACGTCCGAATTGCGACGCCGCATCCGCCGTCTCCGCCGCCTCTTCGGACTGCCTGTCGAGCTCCGCCGCATATTCGCCGAAGAAAGCGCCGTCCAGCACCAAATCGTTCGCGGACTCGCGAAGATCCCGGAGCATTTGCTCGCGTTCCTTTCCGATTCCGCCATCGCCCGAACCCTGTCCGGCATCTCCTTCGTCCCCGGAGTTCTGCGCGCCGGCCGCCATCTCCCGCATCTGCCGGTTCGCTTCCTCCGCTTCGCCAAGCGCCTCTCGGGCGGCCGCCAAGGCTTCGGCCGCTTGGTCGGCTCCGTCACGGATCCGATCCGGAAGCGAGGCGGCCAACCTGCTCATCCCCGATTCGTAAGCGCCGATCGCCGCCGAATGGATCGGCCCCCCGGTCGGATAAGGTTCGGTAAAAGGTTTGCCCTCCTGCCGGGCTTGAGCCTGGCGGCTGTTCCACTGCGCCACGGCGTCGGCAAGCGCCCGGCTTCGCGCCTCGTCCTCCAGCCGTTTGCCGACATAATCGGGATACATCAGCGCAGCATCGGCAATGTCCCGCACGTCGCCGGCCGGCCTCGTTCCCGTCAAGGCGGCGGGAGGGTCCGGAACATAGCCTGCCATGGCGTTTACCAGCTTGCTTCCGGCCTCCGCCTGACGTTTCAGAACTTCGTCCAACGCCGCTTCCCTGCGTTCATAAGCTTGACGCATCCGCTCGAGAAGGTCCGCCGTCTTCTTCGTTTCCGTCATGGCGGCATCGATGCCGCGAAAACGGGACGCGAGCTCGATCGTCAAGTCGATCGGAGCCTTGTATTTCATCTCTTCCAGCACCTGCCGCCTGAACACTTCATGCGAGGCAAGCGGCCGGCTTTCCGTAACCTCCGCGCTTTCCCATCTGACGTCCAGAAACCGGAAAACTCCCGGCCCTTCCTGCTCCAGATTGCCTTCCAGCGTCTCGCGGAACAAGGCGTCGGCCCGGTCGCCTCCGCGAACGAACAAACCGTACCCGGCGTAAACTTCCGGATCGAACGAAGAAAGAACGGAGCGGGCGCCCGATTTCACCGCGAGCTCCGCCTGCTTGCGGAACGCCGCCACTCTGGCAAAATCGATCAACAGACCGTTCAGCAGCACGAAGGCCGCCGTCGCGGCGATAAAGTAAATCGATACGGCCCCCTCCGCGCGCTTTCGCCTTACGGCGCGTTTTCTCCTTGCGGCGCGCTTTCCCCTGCGTTCGTCACCCACTTCCGCATCCTCCTTCCGTTAACGTCCGGCCCCGCCGGTCAGCACGGCGGCGGCCTGCTCGCGATAAGCGGCTGCGCCGCCATCCGCGCTGCGCATCTTCGCCGCGTAATAGCGCAGCAAATCGATATTCCGCAGAAATTCCGTCGGCTCGACGACGATGGCGGAGGCCTTCGCCGATAAGATTGTCGTACCGTTAAAGCGGCGAAGCGGCTCCGGAACATCGGAGCTGGCCGCTTCGGTGCCGATCTCCCTCCAGACCAGGGAATGGCGGTACCGCATTTCGCCCTCGGAGGCGGTGACGATCGTGCCGGCGGCCGCCAACAGCTTGCGGTCCGCAAGATCGCCCGCTTCCGCTCCGCCGGCTGCCGGAATCGCCACAGCGGCGCCCGGCGATTCGAGGGCGAGTCCGAACAGTCCGGAGAGAACGCGGTCATCCGTAAGCCTCCAGTACAACCCGTCGTATTGTCCGGCCGGGTATGCGCCCGTCCGCACGTCTTTGGCCGAATTCGGCCAATTATATGCCGCCCGTTCTCCCGCTATGGAGACGTTGTAGTACATAATGGCGCCCTGGGCGATATAAATGGCGAAAAACAACAGAAGGAACGTCATCATTAGCACGATGGGCATGACCATGGACGATTCCAGCGCGAAGCTGCCGGAATTGTCCCGCAGACGGCGGATCAACGGAGCAAATCGGAGCTTAAGAGAAGACATCTTCCGACTTGCTCTCCACTTTGTCGAATAGCGAGTTGAGAAAATCCGTAATTCGGTCCCTGAACAAAACGACGATCACGATGATGACCGCGGCAATAAGCACGATTTCCAATGTTCCTAGGCCTTCCTGGTTTCTCCAAAAAGCCGTAAACCACTTGGCGCCAAGGCGCTGCATGCGTCGGGTAAGATTCATCTTTTTAACCTCCTATAATGGATTAAATGGTCATCGACAGCATGGCCGGCGTTCCGACCAGCACCATAATCAGCAAAAAAACAAGCACCAGCGGAAACGCCATGCGCGAGGAAGCCTGCTCGCCCAGCGTTCGCGCGACGGCCTTTCGCCTCTCCCAAAGCGTTCGGGACAATTCTTGAAGCGACGCGACGAACGTCTCCCCTCCCCGCCGGGCGTTGACCAGCAGCGTCGAAGCGAACATCTTGGCTTCGGGAACGGCGCAGCGCCGCCCGAATTCCTCTATCGCCGCCGCCAGCGTCTCCCCGCGGCCGATCGCATCGAGCGCCGCCTTTAGTTCCGCGTACAGCGGATGCTGCATCTGCCCCGGGCCCTGCCGGTGCTGCAGGCAGCGCTCCAGCGCCCGCATGACGTTCTCTCCGGCGTTGACCATCAGCAGCAACCGGTTCAGCAGCTCCGGCAGTTCCAGCACAATCGTCTGCCGATGCCGGTCCAGCTTTTTTTGCAGCTCTTGCCAGCGAAGCAGCGGCACCAATAACGCGATAACCGCTCCGAACGGAAACAGTTCGGGACTCCCGGATACGAGGCCAAGCAGACCTGCGGACAGCAAAACCGCGTAAGACAGGCCCAACGCTTCGGCCGTCCAGCCGATCAAGCGCTCCCTTGTGCAAATTCCGCCATGGAGCGCGGCAAGCGCCGCCTGCGGCCGCAGCAATACGGCCCGCAGCCGCCGGTATATGCCCGGGCGCTCCACCAGCCAGCTCATCGGGCTGAAGAGCGGATGCCATTTAAGGCTGCGGTTTCTGGTTTTCCAGGCTTGCCGGAACATCCAGAGATACCCGATGGCCAACGCGAACCAACCTGCGCCAACAGCCGCCGTCATCATATCCGGATATCCACGATGCGCAGCATCCACCAACCGACCAGACCGAGGAGAAGGAGGCAAACCGTAAGCACGACCCAGCCGATTCCTTGATGAAGAGCGGACATATAATCGCCCGCAATGAGATGAAGCAGGCCGACAAAGGCGAACGGCATCGCGATCATCAGCTTCGACTCAAATTTCTTCTGCGCAAGAAGCACCGAAATTTCCTGTTCGACTTCCATCTTTTCGCCGATCAAACCGGCCGTTTTGCGAACGACCTCCACGAGATTGCCGCCCGACCGCTTGCAAATCAGGAAAGCCTCCGCAAAGTTGCGAACCTCCTCCAAGCCGCTTCGCCCGGCGAAGTCGGCAAAGGCGGCTTCAAGCGGCTCCCCGTTGCGGAAGCGGACGACAATTGTCCGGATCTCGCGCAGGATATCGGCATTCGGGTTGCCGATCAGCATCGCCACATCCTCCTCCAGCACCGCAAATGCGTTCTCGACCGAACGGCCCGCCGACAGCAGCGAAGAAAGCGCGTGCAACGCTTCCTTGAAGTGCCGGCGCAGCTGCTCCAGCCGCCGCCTTCGCAGCCGCTCCCGCAGCAGCCGTGGCCCCCACGCCCCGGCTGCCGAAGCCGCGATCGCCACATACGGCTGACGATACAGCATCCAGACGGCCGTAAAGCAGAAGAGGCCGCAGAAGCAAATCGCGGCGAGCCGCTGCGAACGGCTCAGAACGTAAACCCGGTAATCGGTCATCCGTCAACCTCCTTCCACGAATCCGGCAAACCGCAGCTTGCGCACGTTCTGCAGCGAAGAAACCCGCTCCAGCCGTCCTCCCGCGGCGCCGCTACCCTCCTTTCTTTCCTCGTGCCGAAACAGCGTGCGCAGCCGCACCTCCCCATCCTCCATTCCCGCCACCTCGCAGATTTCCGCTACCCGGCGGGAACGGTCGCGAAAACGGCTTAAATGAATCATGATATCGATCGCGGACGCAATCTGGCGGCGAACGACCGGAACCGGAAGATCCGCGCCGCCCAGCACCATCGTTTCCAACCGCGACAGCATGTCGCGCGCGCCGTTACTGTGGCCGGTGGACAAGCTTCCTTTATGCATGATATGCATATCATTTTCAAATAAAATTGAGGCCCTGGTTTTGTACCAGGGCCTCATCTCAAATAAAACAAATTATTACGAACGCTCCACCTTCAAAATATCCATAAATGGCACCTTGACCAACTCTCCAAACCTTTGCACGTGGACAAGTTTTGTATGCGGGTCCATTTTGACGATCTGTCCTCGCACAGGCTCTTCCCGTCCCCATACCGTCAACACAATCTCTTCGCCTTCTTCGTACGCATCGAACAGGCGTTGAGCGAGTTCTTCAAGTTCATATTCGTCTCTCGTTGGCCGTTGCTCGCTGATCTTGATCGGTTTTGGTACTGCTATCATAGTAGTCACTCCCCCGTATGATCGATCTGTAAACATCTCTGATGTATTGCGTCAGCCGCAACTGTATTTGGGCTTTTATGACCTCTCGTGTAAATCCGATCCGCCCTTCGTATCCGCGGCAAATAAAATTGACATACAGTATAAAGTCGTTTTGCTCGTCGTCTATTATTTTGATTTTCCGCCGCCGCAGTTCCCGGCGCGAGTCCGCCAAGTCCCGATTGACGGCCACGATCAGCGCCTCCGTTACCTGGAGATATAGCGGCTTTAACACGTGTAGCGAGTATTGCATGTCGGAGTATTGCTTTTCGAGCATAATAACCATGTTGTTCAGCACCAACACGCTCCGAATGATCTCCAGCTCATCCGGCGTCGCTTTGCCTTTTAACTCGCTCACGATGCCCGCCCGCCGATCACCGGCACCGCAGCCAAAATGCGATTGACGCTGAGCGTCCGGTACGATCTTTTGCCCCAATCCAGCACGCGGGCCCGTCCATCTCTTATCGAGTAAACCGTAATCACCCGTTTTGTAATCCGCCCTTTGCTGTCCTCGTAGATAACCTCGACGCGACGACCAATGTACTTCTCGATGGACATTGCATTCGCCTCCGATAAGAACGTTTGTTCTCTAATTATATTGGGAACAATTGTTCTCATCAAGATAGGATTTAGAATTGCAATTCTTGACAATATACTTGCGCTAGTATATAATTAAATCAGAAAGGGGGGATACAAGCCATGAGCAAAGAGGCATTTCGAGCTTTTGAAAAGCTCCAAAAACGGGAACACCTCTTGCAGACAATGCGTCATCGCCTGGAAACGGGACGCATCTCCGAAGAGGTGTTCAGGCAGTCGGTAGCCGATATTGAGAAGACGTACCGACTGACAGCCGCCGAAGAGGCTGCTTATGAACAGTATATCAAACGTATGGCTCGGAGCAAGTAAGGCAAGGGAGAGGGGCGATTAGGCCCCTCTTTTTTTGCGTCGGAACGGAATAAACTTAATCTCTATCCGTCCTGCTGCGTCCTCTTGGACAAAGTAGTCGAACAACTCTTGATCGATCAGGAGCATGGGATAAACGACGTTGCCGACAACAACATAGTCAAGGTGTCTCATTGCCGCCCCTCCCTCTCCAATCTTTGCTCAATCGCCTTGACGATATATTCGTTAAGGCTCTCGCCTGCGGCCTCAGCCGCCGCTTCATAAACCGCCTTGCGCCCTTTTGGCACGATGGGATATAGGCGATCATAATTTGCGGCGTTATACTTTTGTTTTGCCCTTGTCGCTGACGTGCCCATGCAGACCACCATCCTTTGTGACTTAACGATAACACAAAAAATATACTTACGCAAGTACAAAAAACCGTTGACAATATACTTGCGCTAGTATATAATAAAGACATCAAGAACAGGGGAGCGATTAAAATGTATAACAAAATCCGCAATCTGCCGCTGGTTAACGAAGTGGATGAATCGAAAGTCCAAACGCTCGTTGAGTCGATGCTCGAAAATGGCTGGCAAGGCGCTCCGATCCTCTACGTAGCCGACACCGGACTTGTGACGGGTAGCCACCGTCTTGCAGCCCTGCAGCGCCTGGAGGAAATGCAGGCAGAAGCGGATGAGGAACTTTTCGATCGCATCTCCGAAATCCTTTCTTCTCCTGTCGCCCTTGATGTGAGCGACATCGTAAATGCCTTTTGCGCAGAGTACGACTACAGCTTTGACGAGCTTGACTTCTCGTCGCTCCGCCCCATTTTCGAGGGCACGGAGGTAGAAAAGTATGCTGACCAAATCGAAGAATGGTAACAAAAAACGCTGCGTCATCTGTGGGACAGAGTTCCCTGCGCCGCCCAGCTCCAAAAAAGTCACATGCTCCGATCCATGTCGGCGCGAAAGAGCGCGGCGTTCTGCAACCGGCAGAAAGCGTTTCTGGAGCGCGGAAAAGAAGGCCAGATATGCCGAGAAAGGACAGAACGCTAACCTCAAACTCGGCACTGCTGCAGCTTTAAAAAGCCCCATTGCCGGGCCATTTGAAACAAATCAAAACGCTTTGATCTGGACGATTCACTCCCCAGATGGAGTTACATATACCGTACGTAACCTCAGCTTATGGCTGCGGGAAAACGCGGACAAGCTGCCCGGTACGCCGGAGCAGGCGCGAGCCGGTTTCGCACAAATCAAGCGGAGCCGGGAAGGAAAAACAAAGCGATCAGTAGGGAGCTGGAAAGGCTGGACATTGATTAAATGGGAGCAGCCTAAATAAAAAGAGCAGTGAGGGGATGCCTCCTGCTTTTTTTTATAAAAATCTCCGGAATCCCATTTACGTATCATTATTTACATGTTATTATATAGACATAGGAAGAGATAATCAAAGGAGCGGATCGAGATGAAAAACGTTATGACGCGGGCTTGGGAAATCGCTAAGGCGGCAGCCAGCATTCACGGCGGCAAGGCATCGGAATACATCGCCGACGCGCTGCGCATGGCATGGGCAGAGTCCCGTCGTCCAAAGAGCGTAACGATTGAGTTACGCCGGCCGAACCGCAAATCCAAAACGTGGGTCGCCGCAATCGTCGGCACGCATCCGGTTTACAAGTTCGAGCGCAAGTTCATCAATCCGATCGCCTGGGGCGAAACGACGTGGGAACTGGCCGAAGGTGTATACGAGGTTTGCGAAAACGGCAATCGTTACTTTATCCGGGTCGCTGGTGGCGACTATCGCCGGATCGACGCGAAGGACGTGGCGTAATGGCACGCAAACAAGTCCATCCCGATCAGAGGTTTGATCGCCTGGTCGTCATCCGTGAGACCGAAACGCGGAAGGGCAAGCGATACGCGCTTTGTCGCTGCGAGTGTGGCACGGTGCGAGAGTTTGACATATACGGCCTCCTCTCTGGACACACCCGATCCTGCGGGTGCCTGGCGCGAGAAAAGCTTGAACTTGGTAGACAGGCAGCTGACTTGACCGATCAGACCTTTGGCCGGCTGACCGCGAGGCATCAAGACGGCCTGCGAAATGGGATCGTTGTTTGGGTATGTGAGTGTAAGTGCGGCAATGTCGTAGCTGTGCCAGCCCGCGATCTTGTCAGCGGGAATACGACATCCTGCGGCTGCGCCGTGAAAGACTTTGCGAAGTCTCTTAAACAACACAACGAGCAGCATCACACCATCGATGGCGTTTTCGCCCCGCTGCTCCGGCAAAAAATCCAAACCAACAACAAGACCGGAGTCAAAGGGGTATCAATTCAGCGGGACAAAAAGGGGCGAGTGAAATACGTCGCAAACATTACCGTCAACGGCAAGCGTATTTATCTCGGTATATACCCCACGATTGAGCAGGCCGCCGAAGCGCGGAAACGAGCCGAGGAACAATGTTACACTCCCTATCTGGAGCGGTATGAGGAGGAGAAAAAACGTGACAAGAGACGAAATTAAAAAATGGATACAAGACAACCTGGTCATGCAAGACGAAGCTCGGCGGATAACCGGACAATCGGTGTCTGGATTTAACCAGTCCGTTCAGACGGGGCGGATCATCCCGTTTGTGGAATTCGGAGATGCGCGCAAAACGCGCCTTTATCTCCGATCCGATTTGGAGGAGTACGCGAAAATCAAGAGAATCCGTTAACTTTTTTTGTCACACCCTATTTACATATAATTATTTATATGTTATTATTAAATCACAGCAGGGGACGACATACAAAATTAAATCAAAGGAGAGGTTGAAAATGGCAAAAATCTACTACAAGGACATCCTGGTCGGAGAGGTAGTCACAAACCGCAGCTTGACGGTGGATGAAGCGTTGGAGGTAATCGGATTTGACGAGCAAGCGTTTAACGCAGAGCACGGATTCGACGACATCGACTACAACGATTTTAAGCTTGTGTACTGAGAGCGGAGGGGCTCCGGCCCCTCTCTCCCCCGCCTGATGATGGCCGGATGGTAACCGGCCGAAACGTCCACCCGAGCGTCGCGGGATACCCGCCACGAGTTGAAAACCGCATACCGCATAAGCCCTCACCTTCGGGGAGGCAGCGGGGAAGGAGAATGAACCATGAAACTCTCTCAATTGCTTGCCACTAAAAAGGTTGTCGCTTCTGGCTTTGCCGCTATTGCGGGATTATCCGCGTACTCGCGAGGCACGGAAGAGGTTGTCCTGTCGTCGCTGGCTCCGTCCATCTTGGCGGAACAAGGAGTAACGGAATACTATGCGCTGGAACTTCCGCGTGGGACAGTCTACAACACGTCGGAGGAGATTATCGCAGCCGATCCGGACGTGCGTCGCTACACGATTCAGCCGGTTGCCAACGTGAGTGACCTGGATGTGGTGATTGTCTCCCGCCACGCAGGCACAGTAGCGCTCCTGCAAGACCGCTATCCGGGCGCTCAGGTACTCGACTCCGTTACGCCGAACCAAATCGCCGGCAAACACGTCGTCGGCACGCTGCCGCCTCATCTTATCACCGCTGCTGGCGCGTACACCGCCGTTACGATTCGCGGGTTTGACTACGCCAAGGACGGGGACTTGGCGGGTCAGGAGTTGGCGGCGCGGATTGTCATCGCTGACAAGCCGCTCCGGGTCGTGGAAATTAACTAACCATAGCGATACATAGCGATGCGCATAAGTCCTCACCTTCGGGGAGGCGGCGCGAAAGGAGAAATGAAAATGTTTAACATTGATTTCGTCTATGACTCGACCAATCTGCCGAGTCAAACAGGTAAAGAAGGCATTCGGGCGGCTCTCCACTATTTAGATGCCGCGGACGGGCAAATTAAATCGATTAAGGGCAAGATTGGCTATGGTCGGTATACCGCCGGTTACAGTCGGGATGGAGGATTTACTTCCAGATCGTACGGATTTTCTATGGCGCAGGAGGGTATCCTGCTCAGGTATTTTGACAACAGCAACAACGGGAGCTGGACCTGGTTTATCCCAGACGATCTCTCCGAGATAGAGGGCGTTCTCGTTTTTGCTTTTACAGCACATGGCAGGTCCATCGACTCATATGTCCAAAGTATTGACTACGGCTTGGTGTTAAAAATCAATACTGCGAACTACGGAGATCGGCATCCTTTAAATTTGATTTACGATTCTGTTAAATTTGACCAATATCGACCCGAGTTTAATCTCTTTGGAGATTATTTGGCTGTCCTTTTGCTGTCGCTTTTGGCCGAGTATAAGGACGCATTAGCGTATCCCTTTACTACCGGAGCATTGGAGGGTAAGACTTTGGGGTCTGCGCTGTATGACATTGCATCTCGTAGGCACTCAGCTTTTTTGGATGCAATGTTGTCCGGGGACATTAAAGTCGATCCCGCCCAACTTTTGAGGGGATCGAAGTACCTCGGGCGGGACCTGTATCCGCAATATTATTCGGCATAAATGACAAGAGCCCCCTTACGGGGGCCATGTCGTGTAGGAACAAGGTTGTTTTAATCAACGCCTCGCTCGTGGCGGGCGACAAGGCCGAAGCCTTATCTGTATAATATACAGATACCCAAAACTTGTCAACCCACCTGACGAGCGCGCAAGCGCCTTGGGACCGCTGGGTACGGTCCGAAACCGCCGCGTCGAGATGACGCCGCGGTCGCGGGATACCAGCCACGAGCTGGCCCGGCCGGGCTGGCCTTTATATAGATTGTTCTTTGAAAATAAAACAGGACTCGTCAAAATCCGATATATATTGTAACATGTGGAATAGAATTTATTCCTACAATTGGGGGAATTGGAATGAAAAAATCTTTAATCGCTGGCGCAATTGTTGCCGCGCTCCTTGCCGGATGCTCGGCAGAGACTGATAGTCTTAAGCCTGCTAGTGTACCGGCATCGGTAAGCCCAGTTCCTGCAATCGAAGCGCCCGAGTCGACGACTGCGCAGGAAGTGGCTCAAGAAACGGCGAAGCCTACAAATACGGAGAAGAATGTGCCTAGAGAATATACGGCAGCATTAAAAAAAGCGGAAATGTACGCTGAGTCTATGAGTATGTCAAAGGCTGCTATTTATGATCAACTGACCTCTGAATATGGAGAAAATTTTCCGAAAGAAGCCGCTCAATATGCCATTGATAACATCACTTTTGATTGGAAAGAAAATGCATTAAAAAAAGCAAAATTGTATGCGGAATCTATGAATATGTCAGATTCTGCTATTTATGATCAACTGACCTCTGAATATGGAGAAAAATTCACCAAAGAGGAAGCACAATATGCGATAGATCATTTAGAAAAATAGTATTTGGTACTGATACGTAAAGCTAAATAGCAATCAGCCCGAGAGCCGAAGCCCTCGGGCTGATTCTCATTTGTACAAGAACACCTTTTTAACATCACCGTTCCAGCTCACACGTGCCCCCAGCAACTCAGCAGCCGCCCGTACGCCGACGTAAGTCACCCCGTCGATGATCTCGAACACGTCCACGACCTTGCCGTCCACGTATGGCAGCTTGGACTCATTATCCCAGTGGACCACCTTGCCGAGCGCCTCCCCGAGCTGTCGCAGCGGCAAATAGACGTGGCCGTCAATCGCTCGACCGTAGCCTGCCAGCTTGTCGTTGACGACGACCTTGATGGTATCCTTTTCGTTGGGTTGCGGTCCGGCCACCGGTGCCGGGTTCGTGTTCCACCAGCCTTCGCCGCCATACGATTCGTTCAGATCGACCGTCGCGCCGGCCAAGCTGACGCCGTTTTGATGCTGCCAGATGTTTGCGCGCGCCGACTTCCTGCCCCGGCTCCAGGCGTAGGTCTGCCAGAAATGCTTGGCGGCGCCGCGCCGGGCCATTTCCTCAATGACGGCATACGAGCCGTAAACGCCGACCCGATAGCCGGGGATCGCGGACGACGCGGCGCGCAGGTATGCCTCAATCGCGTCGTAGTCCTTGGGCTGCGCGTCGTAGTCCACGGCAAAATAGATGGCCGTACCAAGAGGTTGTCCGATAGCGATAGCCTCTTTGAGGGCTTCGGCGCCGTCTACGATCCCAGCAGCGCCACCCCCCGCTGGTCGATTGGCGGTCGTCTCGAACACGCTGACAATCTGCATCCCGGCGGCCGTGATGGCCTCCGCCTCGCCCCTCGTCAGCCGCTTCCAGGCATAGCGCTCCGGCACCAGATACCGCGCCGCGAAGGCGTAGCCGGCTGCGGCAATCGCTTTGGCCGTACTGGCGGTCAGCGGAATCGCGCAATCGATGCCTTTAGCCATGGTTCTCATCCCCCTTTCCTTTCCCACTCCCCGGCGGGTTCAGCGCCTTGTTCTGCATCTGGCCGGCTGCCGCCGCAACCAAGAAGCCGTTTGCCAGCGCGAGCGCGTACACCCGCCAGTCGCCCGCGTCGGCGCCAATGGCAAGCTGCGCAGCCGTCAGGATGGCCGTCGCGATCACAACCGCATACAGGTCCGTCGGCAGCCATTTGGCAAAGCGGTCAACAAGCCCCTTCGTGTACTGTACGATCAGGTACGTCAACAAAGAAGCTCCCCCCATAGCGGAGAGAGCTTCCCAAGTGAAGAGTTGGGATTCCATGGTTTATTCAGCCTCCAATCGATCGATTCGTTTATGAGCCTGCTTTGCCGATTCCTCCACCCGCGTCACGCGCTCGGCCAGTGCATCAAAGCGCTGACCCTGTGCCCGCTGCTCGAGTCGAACATCGTCGATACCTCGTTTGATGTACTCCATGTCGGCCCGAAGCCTAGCATCTTGGCTCGCCTCATCCACCGTGTCCTGGCGTACCGTCCGGGATCGGCCAAGCCAGCCCAAAATGATGCCGCTGATCGCCGCGGCAGCTGAAATCAGAATTGGCAGATTAGATTTATCCACCATCGCACCCCCAATAAAGGAGGCCCCGCTATTCTGCTGAGCCCGCCCCTTCTTGTTTTACTCCCTGTTCTTTCTTGTTTTCTGCTTTCTGCTTCTCAAAATGTTCCAGCGCCTTGTCAATATCACCCCTAACTGCTGTCAGAATTTCGACCTCGCTTCCCGGCCAGATTCGGAGAAAGCCGGCAATGATGTTGCTGATCTCCTGGACCGGCTTCGCCGGATTGGCCGTTATTACGACCTGCTGCTGCATGTGCGCCATGGATTTGGTCACCACCTTTCCGGCAAAAGAAAAGACGCCTCGTGGGGCGTCATGTGATGCGATTTATTGTTGTGATTCGAGTTCCTGGAGCTGTGCTTCAAGTGCCTTGATTTGGTCTTGGATTGCTTTTCTTTCCTCCTTTATTTCGTTATAACGCAAGGTTTGCTCATTGGTAAATCCATTTGGATTGTTCAATTCCAATTCGAATCGTTCTTTTAACAATTCTGCTTGTTTTTTGTTTAATTCATCAATTTGACTTTGAATCTCAGAAATTTGTGATGAGATTGAGGTTATATTTGTTTCCACCTTCTGTTCACCAACTCTCTTTGTAAATACAACTGTTTTGTCTTGGAATGTTACATCATAACCAATCGCTTCACCAATTGCCCTCAACGGTGCGTATGTCGTACCATCAATAGCGATTGACTTATTCGCCAGTGGAGATCCATCCACCTTAACAGGATACTCGCCCTGAACATATTTCCCCACCAAAGATGACACGGCGCCATATGCCGGAGCCGCCACAGCGATCATAAGGCCAACTAGTAAACCAAGAAGAAATTTTCGCATCAGGATAACCACCTTCGCCATTTTTCTCCAATTATATCACGAACCAGCGCTTTCCAAGGCGGTTACGCGTGCATCCAGACTATATATCTGAAACTGTAGGCTATTCAACGTCGAATTTACATTCACCCCATTAATCATGACCGAGTCCCCGCCAATGATTACATCTCCCGAAGTAGCACCAATATTTACATTACCTTGAGCAATTACAAAAAGTTCAGGTGTTTCGGAATCATAATAAATATAGGCTGTTTTATTTAACTGTTGGTCCCAAAAACGAACACCGGGAACATTTTGAACGGTAAGATTGACTATCGCTAATGAATGGAAGGCATCTTTGTAAACGGCAAACAGCCTATCCGTCACACTCATTTCCGAGCGGGGATAACCGTCATTGGTTCGAATCAGTGCGCCTGTAATCGTCCCGCCATTAATCTCTGTGCCTGCAATATAACTACCGATAATCTGCGAAGCAGTGATCTTACCCGCAAAGTTTGCGTCCCCCGTCTCCGCCTCTTGCCATATCGTCTTTGTGCCACTTTTGTTGAACATGGCAAGGCCATATTCACCGGGACCTGTTTGTCCGAGCCTCACCATCTCCCGGTCCAAATTATCAGATACCCGCATTCCAAGCCCATCGACTAGCGTAATGCTGTCGTCGTACTTGATCCCCTTCAGCACGGCATTTCGGCTTGTGTAGCTAATCGCCTTTTTGCTGCTGACGGTGGCCTGAAAGATGTAATCCGCCGTTTTGAGCGGTCGGAAATTCCCTAGTACCAACCGCGGCCGCTGCGACTTGTTGAACGGATAACGATCGTATTCGAGCAGTCGTCCGTCTACCTTATAGCCGAGCGCGTCGTCGATGATTCGAACGGTGTCGCCAACATTGATTTCACCAAGCCGCAGCGTCTCCACTTCATAAGAGACTTTCGGCAGCTCGTACTCTGCAAGATACTTCTGCATCTCCTGCAGCAATTTGCCCTGATCCTCAATATCGGCCCATTCCTTTTTGGCCATAAACGGTTCGTTCGGGTCGAAGTATTGCGAATCAATGTACTTCACCGTGTGGCCGGCATAACCCTCGATCGTCAGACCGTTTTTGCCGTAACCGTAGAGTCGAGTCACTCGTTCCGAATCATCGATCGTACATTTGATACCCTTCATGTTTTTGCGCCGCCGGATTTGCTTCCCGCTGTCCACTCCCTTTCGTTTCGTGAAGGTAATTTCGTAGTTGTTAAACGACAACTCCGCTTTCCACAAATCGACCAACTTATGAAGAAGGGCGAGTTTTGAATCCTCGCCCCACTCCCAAATGTCTTGCGGCTCGAAATTACCCTCGACGATGAAGGTGAAAGGCGTGTCTTCGGCCAGCAGTGAGAGAATCTCGTCCGGATAAACCGCCGCTTGAAAGTCGATGTAACCGTCGTAATAGTACCGGCCAAGTGTCAGGGCGACATGCATGCTGTCAACGGACTTGTACGTTTTTTCTCCATCCCGGACCTCGTTCACGCTTCGGATGATGAAGCGCTGTCCGTTTTCGACATGATTTGGAAAACGAATCTCTCGTCCCCTCGTGATGTTGTCGTATTTATACTCGTCGCCCTTGATCTTGGGATAGGTGAACGAGCAGAAATATTGATCGTTCAGGGATTCGGTGACTCTGACGGTTTCGGATGCAGCCGGCAGGTAGGCGATTCGTTTTGTTGCGTCCCAGAGTTCGAGCAATGAGTTCTCACCTCCCACAAAAAATAAGGCCACGCATTATGCGGAGCCCTTTTACCTGATATTAAATGCTATTTCCATAAATGCGACGAGCTACATGTTTTAATTGTAGACTTTTATTGCCCCATATACTCACCCCTATTATAAAAAAGATAAGCATAGTATAATAACGAGGTAAAATGTTGTTGGAGAGGTAGATTTTATGAATGAATTAATATTCGATTACAGAAAGAAATCGTTTAGAGAACTATTTCTTATTTACTTTCTGGTTCTGATTCCTTTGATTGTTGTTGTACCTTCTTTTTACCGTCCTGAAATAAATAAAATTAGCCCTTCTTTTGTGTTTACAAACTTGATCATAGGCTTTACTTCGCTAATAATGATCATTTTAGAAGCAAGAAAAACGATGTATTCTCTTCACTTGATCCATTGGCTATTCCATTTTTCATTTTTCTTTATCGCTCCAATCATCCAGTATTTACATAATAAATTTATGTGGGGGAATTTAACTTCTGATGACTTGAATGTACTTATAAAAGCAAATATTTTAATCATTTTGTGGCAGTGGGTATGGATAATAATCGCAATAATAACAGAGAAAAAACATATATTTAAAGAAAATACTGACGAGTTCGGCACCCAAATAGGAATTAGTTCACTTCGCTTTTTTATTTTGTTTGTTCTATGCGTAATTGACTTATTCTACTTTGTTCAAATCATCGGATTTGGAGGTCTATTTGCCAGAGGTTCTGAAAAATTATTCTCTGACAACAGTTCGCTTAATCAAATTATTTATAATGTCGGAAAATCACTTCCTATTGTTTTATTAGTTGCGTCATATTACCAAAAACAAGTAAAACAGAATAAAAAAACTTGGTCATTTATGATATTAATTTCAGCAGTACTTGTTTTACTTTTAAATTTTCCAACTGCCGTCTCTCGCTTTTGGATGGCTACCGTGTATATTGGTATCATCTTGACATTTTTTAAGTTTAAGTCCAAGAACCTGTTTACTTATCTGCTTATATGCGGATTGCTCATTTTGTTTCCGATATTAGGATCTACACGTCATGCCTCCAATCTTAACGATTGGATCAACATTATGTTAACCAATGGATACACTAACAATATTTTAACAGGTGATTACGACGCATTCTCTATGATAAATCATACCATTCGTTATATTGATATATATGGCGTTACTTATGGCCATCAATTACTGGGTGCTCTGCTGTTTTTCATTCCCAGAACGTTTTGGGAAAGCAAGCCCATCGGAAGTGGGCCGACTGTTTCCGAGGGACTTGGATTAAGCTTTGACAACATATCAAACCCTTTAATATCCGAAGGACTAATCAATTTCGGACTACCTGGTTTATTTATATTTGCATTTTTGTTTTCCTTCGCAACCAAAAAACTAGATTTGCACTTCTGGTCAAATGGAAATTCGATTTTTAAGATTTTATACCCCTTCTACATTGGTCTATTCTTCTTTATGATGAGAGGAGATTTGTTATCTACTTTTAGTCTGACGGTCAGCTTTAGCTTTGCGTTTTTTATTTTCCTCCGACCGTCGAAAAAGAGATAACAAATCTCTTTTTTTTAAACCCCACCGTATTAACTCCAAGTAACTCCCGCTGCGTGTGAGTCATATACTATTGGGGGGGGATTCTGGGCTAGTAATGATCATTTTGTCACCTTTTAATCTTCCAGTATGTCTATGGCGCCAGCGAATTCTGGTAGTGTTTTAAGATATTCATATCCCTGCTTAATGTTATTCGGTGCGCCTTCAGATACATCAGGGACAAATGAGTACAATTTCTCTTCGATCCAAGGATAATTCTGATCGCATAATTCCTTGGATACGTAGAAGCGTACACGAATATTTATTGATTCAACTCTCCCGCTTTGTTCGTCAATACGGATGTAAGCATTAGGAATTTCAATTCCATGTACAGATATGAATGTTTTTTGTAGCGCCATTATAATCCTCCTTATACTGTTGCCCCGGTTGCATCTTTCCAATTTGTGCCGTTCCACCAAATCGGCTTCCCAAGTGTAGTGTCGAAATATGGATAACCAATCGTGGACACAGTTGGGCGGGATGCGGTTGTACCAAACGAAATGACCGCCATTTCCCGGAAATTGTATTCCAAGGTTCCACCTAGACCAGCTATTACAGTTTTTTGATTCGTATCAATGCACATGATGCGTGTACTGTTGCTGGCGCTTAGACCTGTAGCCGGAACCCCGGTGAAGTCGTAATCAACAAATTTTGGCTTGATTGTTGATGTGGTGTCAGTTATTGAGCACCAATTTTTTACGGCCCGCGGTTTCTCTGAACTGAACACAACATCATTACATTTAGCGATCATTACAACTACTGATCCTTGGTACGAACTAGATATTTGATAATTATTCCCTAGAAATCTAATGTTCGCGTTATCTGACGAGCCTCCTGTGCTGTCGAGATAAATGATATGTCCGGATGGATTGCTTTCTTTTCCTGAACCGTGCGATAGTAAATTGGAAGTATAAAGAATGTGCTGACACGTATAAAGTTGCTCAATATACCGGTATACGCAGTCTAAAATTGCATTCCCTGAGATCGTTACATTAGAAGAACTTCCAACTGAAATCCCGATTTCGCAATTTCTTACGGTGTTGCCTGTTAGTGACACACCAAAACGAGCAACCGATACCCATAAACCGATGCCCGATGCAGCGGCATCAGAACCGATTCGGCCATTCTGGATTGTGTTGTTTGATACCGTTATGTTAAATACAGGAAGTCCTGCATCTCCACCGTATATACTCAAACCATGCGATACAAATGTATCAATGTTGTTTCCAATAATTGATCCGTTATTCGCCGCCGAAATAAAAGGACCGCCGTTCCAGCACCTTTCAAACTTATTAAATCCGATTGTAAAATTATCCGATACGTGTTCTGCAATATTAGACTGTCCGATATAACGTTGGTCCCAGTGAAGAACAATCCCGCTTGTTGCATCTCTTTCCGCTACCGGTCGGGATGTCGACATAACATACCCAACATCCAAGCATTTATTACTTACAAAATCAAATGATGTATTCCAACCGTAGTATACGACAGGAGTTGAAAAAGCATCTCGGAAGTTGCATTGTTTGACATTACAGTTCGAGGTCCGGTAAAACATGATCGCTCCGCTGCAAGTCAATTCATATACATTTGGTTTCGTTATGTCATGACTACCTTTCGACCCGATAAACTCTATCCCTTCGAATGATACGTTTTCAACTCCGCCGACTTTTGGCGTACTGTCAATCTCGTCCGCATCAATTGTGACCCCTTTTGTAACCCAAAATATTTGCGGTAACGTCATGACGTTAGCACCGGATGCATGGGAGTATTTAAATCCAGTGTAAGTTTCATTAATTCCCCTATACATCCTAATTGGAGAAACAGATATTTCATTCCCGGCAACGGCGGTTACATAAACGATATCTGCATTACTGTCGAAAACAGTCAGCACATCACCGATTTTAATATCGGATGCATCAGATACATTAAAAATCGTATCATTAGCCATGACGTCATTAGTAACTTTAGTATAAAATACGTCTTTTGCTTTGATCTTCGCCCCATTCCCGATAATTTTAATATTAGATGGTACAATAACGCTGCGAATCAAGTAGACTCCGGAAGGAAAATATACAATACCACCACCTGCTGCTTTGGCTGCGTTTATTGCTTCCCGAACTGCCCCTGTATCATCCGTAATACCGTCGCCTCTAGCACCGTACCTCTTAACATTAAAGCCGCGCTGAATGACATCAACTTCAAGTGCCGCCACCCGATCCCCAGCCACGGGGAATGTCTCGTCAAACGGAGAACTATACCGCATATCGACGATCTCAGTATTGCTGTCACCGGCGCTGGCAGCGAGGTTATCGATCCGCTGGTCTTGCTTGTCGATAGCGTCCTTTACATTGGTGGCAGCAACCCGACCGCTATACGTAATATGATCGGCACCGTGGGCGGCACTTGATGCTTTATGGTTAGTAATCTGTGTTTGAAGACTGGTTAAATCCTCATCCGCTCTTTTCCAGTTGTCATTATGCCTTTTCAGGTCTTCCATGGTTGTGTACTTTGTGATCTCTTTAAATCTCCCGTTCGCCACTTGTCTCACCCTTTCTCAGTACAGATATGTGTGCCGAAAAATAAAAGCGACCTCCAAGTTCGGCAAGGTCGCAGTAATCGTTATGCTGTTGTCGCCTTCTACGAGGCGCGGAAACACTCCATCATGCACATTGGTCACATCTACCCCGTTCAAGGTCACGACCTGTTCCAACGGAGCGCAGCGCACTTCAACGACGTCTCCCGAACTTATCGACATGCTCAGCGTAAACGATTCTCCCGTCGTGTTGTTCGTGACGGTAATATTCGAACCGGTTCCGGTTATGCGAATGACCGGATAGGCAATATGCGTCCCAGCGTGATAAACATCGAACGTGCTTGGCGCCGATTTTACGGAATACGTCTCTCCGCTGCCATAAACGAGCCCCATGCCATACGTGTAGCCTTGCCCATACTCCCACGGGCTGGATGTATCCGTGACACTTTCGGCAAAGGGATAGAACGCCTTGAATGGCAGTTTGAAAGTACCGAGCGGCCCGATCTTTTCGATCGGAATCGTTCCGTTATACTTGCACATCCAACGTTTCCCCGGGAAACGATCGAGAATCAACGGCTTAACCCCGACCCTTGCATTAAAGACCTTCGCCATTTCCTGCAGGCGGATTTGATACTCGATTTCATCACTCGCCACCATCATAACTTCCAGATTGATCGGCCGCGGACCATAACTAGTATCAATATCGATCGTTCCGTCAAGGTCCGGGATCTCTTCTTCGGTCTGCCGCGTTTCCGGCAGAAGGGGAATATCAACTTTTGTCACCAGTAGCCCAAGATCCGAAAAGGCCACGCCGCCGAACGTGGCCCCACCGTTATCTTCACTCATTCCGCCCTGTCCCCCCTTGCCAAGAGTTTGCGAGCTATGCTTTCCAGCTCATTTGCGTAGGACGTGATGTCGGCTTGATCTTCGAGGATTACGTCCCCGCTATGCTCAATGAGTGGACCTTGATAATTATTGTTGACGACTTTCTCTCCTCCAGAAACCGCAGAAATTAGAGTGTTCACCTGCTCCGGAGTAAACACATACTCATTTTTTTTGATGATAGCGTTTATTTCATCCGGCATGAGCTCGTAAGGCGATCTAAAGTTCAGCCCTGTCACACCGTCTCGGCCCGTATGAAACAGTGGCGTTCCGTCCGCCTTCATCCATCTCCCGGTCTGGCTGTTCAGCGTCGCGCCAAGCAAAGCGCCTAATTCCTTACTCTCGGCTTCCAGCGCCTTCTTCTCAGTCGCTGACGCCGTGTGCCACGCAATGCTGTTCGCCCGCATCTGTGCAATAATCGCGGCGGTATTGATTGCCGAAGCGCCTGCGCCGATGCCGGCCACAGAACCAGAGGATGAAGAAGGCGCGGTTACTGGTGGCATGTATGACGCATACGAAGCCAACTCACGCTGCAGGGCAGCCATTTCGGCCTTGATCTTTTCATTCGTGGTCACAAACGAAGCCAGCCGCTCGTCATCGGCCAGCTTGTACAGCATCGTAAGGTCACCGGTGAGATCGCTCGTCGCCTCCCGGAGGTCGTCGTACCACGTCTCGATGTCATTTTTCTGCTTGTCCAATTCCTCCAGACGCTGATCGCGTTCCTCCTCAAGCGCATCTTTCTGGTCTTCGATGTCCATTTGTCGGAGCTTTTCTTGAAGCTCGAGGAAATGCTTTTGACCCTTTTCGCTCGTAGCGTACCGATATTTTTCCATCTCGGCGATCAGATCGTTCCGCTCTTTGAGCCGCTCGGAATCATCGATCGCCTTAAGCTGGTCGTCGTAAAACTTCTGGATCTCCTTGCGGCGTTCGTCCAGCGCGTCGAGCTCAGCCTTTTTCTGCTTTTCGATGGCCTTAAGAGTTGAGTCGGTCACATCCTTGATCTGTTTCTCTCTTTCCTTCGCAGCCTCTTCCTCTGCTTTTTGGGCCATCTTGATGAGCGAGACCTTTAGGTTATAAACCTGAGTGTCAGCTTGCTTGTAAAAGTCCGAGTCTTTCGCATAGCGGTTACGCACCCGGGTCCAAGCATCCAGTTTCATTCGAGCGATCTTTTCTTCCGACTCCCCGGCCAATGTCATGCGGCGCTCTTCCTGCTCGATCCATTCGGCCGACGCTTCAAAACGAGCTTTTGCCGCTTTTTCTTCCTCTTTGGCTTGTTCTTCGCGGCGCTTTTTCTCGTCTTCGGCCATTTGCTGCTTAAGCTGATAGATTTTGACCTCGATATCCCTCCGGATTTCACGTAAGCGTCAAATACTTCACACCTACACAGACTCGAAGATGCATGAGAAACTGAGCGTATCGGAAAGATAGGAGGTACGCGCGAATGAACGAAAATGAACGCAACGAGCAATGGCGGGAGCGGATCCGTGCCTATCGGGAAAGCGGACTGACCATGCGGGCATGGTGTATCGCCCAAGAAATCCCGTTCAACCAACTGAAATACTGGCTGCGCAAACTGTCGCCGGGCAAACGGAAATCACCAACGACGACTTGGGTGACGGTCACCCCAACGCCG